>Ga0224558_1000007_pt1 | contig 270911 bp, 218 predicted proteins | sample 714S32024metaG_FD_180682 | JGI IMG/M metagenome (GOLD analysis project Ga0224558, IMG submission 180682) | Peat soil microbial communities from Stordalen Mire, Sweden - 717 S3 20-24 | ecosystem: Environmental > Terrestrial > Soil > Wetlands > Peat | place: Sweden: Norrbotten County, Stordalen... | reverse complement strand
TGCGCGACCCTCGGTCTCCAATTGCTGGGCCCAGCGACTAACCGATTGCCGATGCACGCCCGTCTGGCGCGCTACCTCGGACTGATGGACTCCCTTTTCCAGCAACCTGGCCGCTCGCAAACGCCTCCGCTCCAGTGCAGTAAAGTCTCGTCGTACTCCTGCTGGGTTTCCCATTCCCGAACGATAACATAGAATCGGGAAAACGTCACTATATTATGTGATCATCAATAATCAATTCTTTCCGTCTCTCCATAGTCATTTTCGGATCCAACTTGTTGATGAGTTCCACGTATTCCGGTTCCGCATCAAGGCCCCGCCTTACCAGCTCTTTCACCCGCTGAACGTCACGGCGGAGTTTTGCCGCTTCTTCGGGATCGCAGTAGGTGAGTCCGGGGTCGCGGCGGGTTTTGGTCCACTTAGTCATCCAGATATCCTCATAGTACTCGCATTAGGTAATCGTTAGAGAGCCCGAGAATTTTGACGCGGCGGTGGGTTTCAATGCCGGCGGGACGCCGGCGCTACCCTATTTTGACCGAGTCGCGGCGTTCAGCTGGGACGTACTTTACGGCGGCGGTGCGGTCTAACTTGTCCCAGGCGAAGGGGCGGCCGGTAATTGCTCGTTTCAGTGTGCGGAAGAGGACGAGGGAGAAGAGTTGGCGGTAGGCGAAGCGTTGCAGCCAGACCTGGCTTAGGAGCCAGCCGTCTTCGCGGGCTTCGGGCTGGCGGCGCTCGAGGGCGAAGGCAATCGCCGAGGCGATGAAGTCGATCACAAGGAACGCAACGAAAAACACGAGGAGGCGCTGGAAGTCGGCGGGGTCGGTGGAGTCGGGGTGAAAGTACTTCTGTACGAAGTACCAGATCGTACCGACGACGAACATCACGTCGATGAAGGGCGAGACCAGCGGCAGCAGGATTTGAAAGATGAGGATGTTGGGGAGCGCGACGAAACCGAGAGCGCCTTTGCGGGCGAAAACACCGCGATGCTTCCAGACGGCCTGAAGAATTCCGAAAGACCAGCGGAAGCGCTGACGCATTAAGGCATTGGCACTGGTGGGGGCCTCGGTGAAGGCGAGCGCCATGTCTTCGTATTCGACGCGGTGGCCGTTGCGCAGGAGGGCCATGGTGAGATCGGCGTCCTCGGCGACGGTATCGATGTGATAGCCGCCGGCCTCGCGTACGGCGGAGACGCGCCAGGCGCCGATGGCACCGGGAACGACGCTGACGGCTCCGAGCGTGTTGAGAGCGCGGCGTTCGAAGTTCTGGCTGGTGATGTATTCGAGGGCTTGCCAGCGCGTCCAAAGGTTGACGCGGTTGCCGACTTTGGCGTTGCCCGCGATGGCGCCGACTCTGGGATTGAGGAAGTGTGGAACCATGCGGGTAATGGCGTCGGGGGCAATGATGGTGTCGGCGTCGATGCCGACGAACAGCTCGGCGTCACCGATGTGCTCGAGGCCATAGTTGAGGGCCTCGGCTTTGCCGCCGTTGGGCTTAGTAAGGATGATGACTTTGCCGGCGGCTTCTTCGGCGGCGAAGGCGCGGCGGACGACTTCGAGCGTGCGATCTTTGGAGCCGTCATCGATGACGATGACACGGATGTTGGGGTAATCGGAATCGAGAGCGCCCTGCACGGTGCGTTCGATGACCTTGTCTTCGTTGTAGGCGGGAATGAGCACGGCGACCTTCGGGCGATAGGCGGCGATTTCAGCGGGAGTGCCGTAAACGTGGGAGCGAAGGCGATCGTAAATGGCGAGGATACCGATGGAGACGAGGCGGCCGGTCATCAGGATGTCGCCGAGGAAAAAGATAACGGTGATGGCGGTGATGGTCGAACCGAAAAGCCAGAAGCTGATCCAGTTCAGGCGCGAGGCCCAGAATTCGTTGGCGGGCAAAGGGGGCATGACCTCGGCTTTGCTTTTGCCCATGAGTTCATGAACGGGCACGAACTGGAAGCCGCGGGCGCGAGCGCCTTCAATGATGAGCGGGAGGGCGAGCACGGTGCGCTCGCGGTTGCCGCCGCCATCGTGCAGCAGAACGATGTTGCCGCAGCGCATCTGGTCGTTGGGCTTGCAGGGCGGGAGGTGATCGAGCACCTCGGCCGCGATCTGTTGGGGCGTGAACGGCGGCAGGTCGAACCAGTCTTTGGTATCGAGCTTGTTGCCGATGGTGATGTAGCCCATGCTCTGGGTAAGTTCGAGCGGGCGGACTTGATCTTCGGTGTCGGGCTCGGCGTCGACCGAATAGGGCGGGCGGAACATGATGGTGCGAATACCGAGCTGGCTGGCGAACAGTTGCTCGGTGAGGTTGAGTTCGACCTTCATGTAACGCGAGCCGATGGAACTGATGTCAGGGTGGGTGAAGGTGTGGTTGCCGATCTCGTGGCCTTCACGATAGATACGCCGGGTTATGCTGCCGAACTTTTCGGACTGAATTCCAATCAGGAAAAATGCGCCGGGGACGTGCTCGCGCTTGAGGATGTCGAGAATTTTCGGGGTCCACTCGGGGTCGGGGCCGTCGTCGAAGGTGATGGCCAGCTTATTTTTGCTGGCGCCGTAGCGGGCGACGCGATATGGTTCGGGCAGGCTTTTGAACGTCTCGTCGTCGATGAGGCTAGTGTCCTTGTCGATGGAGATATCGCGCTCGCCGTCGGTGGGCTTGGCCTCGATGTGGAGGATTTCGCCATCGCCTTCCATGTCGACGTCCTGGCCGGGAGGAACATCTTTGAGGCGATCGGGAGCGTTGGCTTCGCCGGGCACATCCCAAACGCGCCACAGGGCACGGTCTTCCGAGCCCAGCCGCCAGAGGACGAAAGTCTGAATGCCGACGGTCTGGGCGGCGCGCATCTGGTTGAGAGCGGTGACAGCATCAAGGAACCAGACGTAGTGGTGGAGATTGTCCTCGTCGAGATAGCTGAAATGCGGATTGAGAGCGTCGCTGTCGTAATCGATATCTTCTTCCGAGTCGCGCGAACCGATCCAGGCCTCCTGCACGGAGACGCTGTGGTCGGACTGGCCGGGGGGCAGTTTGCCTTTCTTGTCGCGTTCGACCCAGTCATAGCCATAATTGCCGATGGCGCAAATGAGTTTTTCTTTGGGGATTTCTTTGATTGCGGCATTCAGGTTGTCGGTGAACCAATCCTGGGAGGCAACGGGACCGGGCTTGCCGCCGGGAAAATGTTCGTCGTAGTTCATGATGACGACGCCATCGACGGCGGCGGAGATGGCGGCATAATCGAAATCAGAATTGCGGACCTGGACGCTAACGTAGAGCTTCATCCCCTTGGCGTGCAGGTCAGACGAAAGTTCACCGAGGAGCGAGACGTATCCCGGCTGCCCCCTTTTGGGGAACGATTCGAAGTCGATCATCAATCCGTGATAGCGGTCGGAGGCAAGAAAAAGATCGAGCTCACTGCGAAAGCGGGCGCGGGCGGCGGGATCGACGAGGAAGTCAGCAACGTCGGGGACAAAATCGGTGCCATCGAAATTCTGGATCACGGGAAAGACTTCCATGTTGGTGTCTTCCGTTTTAAGAAAGGGCATGACCTGACTGTCGACGGGATGAACGGCGTGGTTCTGAATCACGTCGAACATAGTGTTTGTGTCGGGGTCGGACGCCTGGAGGTGGCCGTCGGGAGTGAGGACCTGGAGCCAGGTAGGAAAAAGTAAGTCGATCTGGCGCGCGTACTCGCGCAAGGAAGAGAAGCTGGCGGGATCCCAGGGAACGTAGAATGCGGCGCGAACTCCTTCTTCGGAGTTGAGAACAATTTGCGACGGCGCCTTGCGGGATTTTCGACGATGGCCGACGCGGGCCAAGGTGGAGAGGCGACGCTTCTCGCGGGCCCTTTCTTTTTCGCCCTCGGTGAGAGCGTGGTAGGGACGCTTTTCCACGCTGAAGGAAAGATCGGGGAGCGGCTCGCTTTGCAATGCGCTGTAGAGGAAAAAAACGATGAGGAGCGAGAGCAAGATGGCAGCCGCGTCGAATATGCGGCGAATGCGCCTCCAGCGCGCTTGCAAGGGGTCGTGAAAAATCTGCTTGGCCATCGGGTCGTCTCTCATCCTAAGGGCCACGGGGCGGGGGGTCAAACTGGATCGGGTCATCGGGAGATCGGGTCATCGGGTGATTGAGCCGTCGGGTAAGCAATTGAGAGAGTCATCCTGAAGATGGAGGCCGGAGCGTTGTCCGATCTTTCTTTGTCCGATCTCTCGATGAGCCGATGGCCGGATCACCCGATGATTGAGCGATTCGCGTATATTTCCATCGTGCTGCACATGCTCCGGGATCATCGCGGATTTTTTATCGGGATCGCGCTGGCTGGTTTGGCGCTTCGGCTGTTTTTCCTCATTTATTTTCCGGTGGTGACGGACGACTCGCGGGTCTACATGGACCTGGCAACGAACTGGTTGCAGCACGGAGTGTATGGGCAAACCGATAGCGGCCAGGTGGTGCCGGGCGACACGCGTTTGCCGGGATACCCGGCATTCCTGGCGGCGATTTTTGGGGTTTTTGGGACGGGAAAAATTCGGGCTGTGCTGGTTATGCAGATTCTGGCCGATCTGACCACGTGCCTGCTCATCGCGGACCTGGCGAGGCGGATCAGTTCGAGGCGATGGGCAGGAAGAGTTGGATTTTTGTTGGCCGCGCTCTGTCCGTTTCTGGCGAGTTACGCGGCGGCCGTACTGAGCGAGACGGTGGAGATTTTTTTCACGGCATTGGCGTTGGACTGCGCAGTGGCGGCGCGGGGGCGGATGAATGCGGGGGCCGAGGTTGTGTGCGGCGAAGCCGTTTCCGCTCGGCGAAGGAGCGGTGCGGGCTTGTGGGCGGCCACCGGAGCCGCGATTGGCGCGTGCATCCTGGTCCGGCCGGATGGCGGGATTCTGCTGGCTGCGGCCGGTCTTTATTTGGTGATTTTGATTTGGAGATGTCGGGCGGATCGAGACCGCGTTCGTTTCATTTTGCTGGCGGGGGTCACGGTTTCTGTTTTTGCGCTGGGGCCGCTGGTTCCGTGGACAATTCGGAATTTCAAAACGCTGCATCGCTTTCAGCCGCTGGCGCCGCGCTATGCGACGGACGCGGATGAGGTCGATCCGCGCGGCTTTAATCGCTGGGTGAGCACTTGGATGGAGGACTACACGTCGGTCGAAGAAATTTACTGGAATGTACCCGGAGACAAGATCGACGCGACGAAACTGCCGGCACGGGCGCTCGATACGGCAAAGGATGAGACGCTGGCTCTGATTGCGGAGTACAACGAAACGCAACAGTTGACACCGGAACTGGATGCACGCTTCCGCGAGATCGCAGCAGAGAACATTCAGGCGCATCCGTTACGGTGTTACATCGAATTGCCCCTTTTGCGGGTCGCGGACATGTGGTTGCGGCCTCGAACCGAGCTTCTTCCGGCTGATCCGCGATGGTGGCAGTTTAATGACGAGCCGTGGGGATCGGCCGCAGCGGTGAGTTATGGGCTGCTCAATCTGTTGTATGCAGGTGCGGCTGCGCTGGCGCTGATTCGTGGGCGCGGCGAGTTGCGGTATGCGGGCCTGCTGGCCGGATTTTTGCTGCTGCGCTCGGCGTTCCTGGGAACGGTTGAGAATCCGGAGCCCCGCTACATGCTGGAGTGTTACCCGGTGGTGATTGCGCTCGCGGCAGCGGCGGTTTGCGGCCTCTTCGCCGGGGGCAAGGCAGCGGGCGCGAGAGGAATGAAGCTTAGGTAGGCAAACCGTCCGTCAGGGGAGAGTCGCTCATACGAAAACGCGTACGGACGTGTTCGGAGAGCAGTTCGATGGCGGCGCGATTGGCCACTGGGTCGGATTGCGCGAGATATTTCATCGCCTCGACCAACGTCTTCTGCCCGTCAACGTAGCGCGGATCGGAAGTTCGCTCACGCTTTTTGCGGGACAAATCCGGAGGAACAGGAATCGTAAAAACTCTGGCCATTCTCACTCAACTTTCTGAGGACTGGACTGCAGTATATCGCCGAGGAGAGAGATTTTCAGCTTGATTCTGCTGGTTCCTGTTCTTTGAGTTAAGTACAGATTTTTGCCTATTGCTGGGGTGAAACGAACTTGGTTTTTCCGGTGGTTTTCAGCTTAAAGGCGCTTTCGGGCAGTTTCTGGTTGATTTGAATGTCGGAGTACTTGGCGAGGCGGTAATCGCCGCCGGGAAAAAACATCTGCTGCTGAACGGAAACGCCGCGGGCGGGATCGATCCACAGAATAATCCGGGCGATGTTATTTTGCAGTTGCGCGGACTTGGGCGTGAGTTCGAGTTTGGCGGCGTTGACCCCGTTGATCGATTCCGTTCCCAGGTACTTGACCTGGTAGGTGGCGAGCAAGGCGTGGCCGCTGCCGCCAAAGCCCAGCAGCAGAAACGCTTCGACTTGGGCGCGGCTTTTGCCGGGCTGATATTCGTTCACCTGGTCTATTTTCGGGTTGTAGATCTGCGCCTTTCCGTTGGCATAGATCGCGGTTTGCTTGTCGGGAGAGGTAATGTCGGCGGCCATGTCGACTTCGGTGCCGCGACGCTCGAAGTACACCTTTCCCTTCTGCGTCTCGGTGTCATCGACGACTTTTGTGTATTGATCGCTGGTGAGATTGGCCTGCGCCGTGTGGAAGGTCTTGGCTGCGGCATCCATCTCGTTGAGGATGCGTTCGAGAGCGCCGGAATCGGATTGCTGCGAGCGCACAGTGGCGGAGAAAAGCAAGCACGCACAAGCTATAACGAGGAGCGCGTGAATCTGCGGAAATGTTTCGCGATGAATCATCGTTGATCTGCTGGAATGGTTCACTCTTTGTCAGCCCAGACTTTGTAGCTCTGAACGTGCCCTTTGGCGTCGTCGACGGCCTCATACTTCCGAATGCTTACGGCCCCCGCGATGGGTTCTATGATTCGCTCAAGCTGTTCGCGGATGTCCGCGCCAGCGGCGGAATTCACGGCGGATGCGGGGATCTGGTAGATGAATCCGCCTTGCTTGTCGGGAATGACGAGCACACCGCTCGAGTTGGGATTGCGCTCCACGGGCTTGTCTTTGAAGTTGATGAGGCGAGGGGAGAGAAAAACGAACAACAGGATGAGCGTCACCATGATGTCGTAGTGCAGGCTGCCGCGCTCATACGACCACAGAATGTATCCACGAATTGTGCGCCAGATCGCGCTCATGGGGGAGACGGGAACATCGGGAACCGCGAAAGTCGATTCGGACTGCAAGTTTATTTTGGAATTCATGGGATAGCAAATGCGCGACGAGGCGCGTTCCGAGGCTCAGGTTCGCCGAGGCTGAGATTCATAGGCTCCTTGGTGTGATGCGGTCGGTACCCATGTAGGGTTGCAAGGCGTCGGGAATGAGAACGCTGCCGTCGGCCTGCTGGTAGTTTTCGACGACCGCAACCCAGGTGCGGCCGACTGCGAGGCCGCTGCCGTTTAGCGTGTGGACGAATTCGGTCTTGCTCTTGCCTTCGGGGCGGTAGCGAATGTTAGCGCGGCGCGCCTGGAAGGCTTCGAAGTTGGAGCAGGAGGAGATTTCGCGGAAGACGTTTTGGCCCGGAAGCCAGACTTCAATGTCGTAGGTCTTGGCGGAAGAAAATCCGATGTCGGCCGTGCAGAGCGTCATCACGCGATAGTGAAGGCCGAGCCGCTGGAGTACGGTTTCGGCGTTGTGGGTAAGCTTTTCGAGCTCGTCGTAGGAAGCTTCCGGGCGCGAGAACTTGACCAGTTCTACTTTCTGGAACTGATGCTGGCGGATGATGCCGCGCACATCTTTGCCGTACGAACCGGCTTCACTGCGGAAACAGGGCGTGTAGGCGGTGAGGCAGACGGGGAGTTTGGCGGCGTCCAGGACTTCGTCGCGATAGAGATTGGTTACGGGAACTTCGGCGGTTGGAATAAGCCACAGATCCTTCTCGCCGTGCGGGACGCGGAATAGATCCTGCGCGAACTTCGGCAACTGACCGGTGCCATACATCGAATCGGAGTTGACCATGAAGGGCGGAAGAACTTCGGTGTAGCCGTGCTCGCGCGTGTGCAGGTCGAGCATGAAGTTGGCGAGGGCGCGCTCGAGGCGCGCGCCGAGCGCCCAATAAACGGCGAAACGCGCGCCTGTAAGTTTGGCGGCGCGCTCAAGATCGAGAACGCCGAGGTGCTCGCCAAGTTCCCAATGCGGTTTGGGCTTGAAATCGAAGGCGGGCTCAGAACCCCAGCGGCGAACTTCGACGTTGTCAGCTTCGCTCTTGCCGACGGGAACGCCATCGTGCGGAAGATTCGGAAGAGAGGTCAGGATTTCGCGCAGGCGCGCGTCCGCGTCGGCAGACTTTTTCTCCAGCTCCTGAATCTGCTCGCGCAGGTCTTTGGTCGCCTGAATATGAGCGGAAGCATCTTCCTTGTTCTTCTTGAGGCGGGCGATTTCGTCCGAGGCCTGATTGCGACGGGCTTTGAGCGTCTCCATTTGCGTAATCGCGTGACGGCGCTCGGAATCAATGGCCTGGAAATCCTTCAAGACCTCGGAGGGATTCATTCCGCGCTGGCGGAGTTTCTCTTCGACGAGGGGGAGATTATCGCGAACGAAATTAAGGTCGAGCATTACGCATTAACTTTAGCTGAAATGCAGGGTTGGATGCACGCGCTTCACGCTCGGCTCGCGGCGACGCGGCTTTGCGGGAGGTTCGCCCGCCGCGACTTGCTTCCTGTACACTAGCCGCGATGAGCGCATCTTCCTCCCAAAATGCCGACGAAAAGCTGGCGGCGAATGTTTCCGGCAATCCCGATTTGCGCGTTCGCATCGGCAACATCGCGCTGAAGAACCCGATTATCGCGGCTTCTGGAACGTTCGGATACGGGATCGAGTTCGAAGACATTGTGCATCTCAATCGGCTCGGAGGGCTCGTGGTGAAAGGGCTTTCGGTCGAGCCGATGACGGGAAATCCGCCGCCGCGACTTTACGAAACTGCGGCGGGAATGCTGAATGCCATCGGGCTGCAGAACATTGGAGCACGCGCGTTTTTGAGCGAGAAGTTACCGGCGCTGCGGGAGAAAAAAGACGTCGTGGTTTTTGCGAATGTGTTCGGTTACACGCGCGCGGACTACGTGCGAACGATTGAAATTTTGAACGAGGGCGAAGGAATTGCGGCGTATGAACTGAACGTTTCGTGCCCGAACACGGCGCATGGAGGAATTCAGTTTGGCAGCGATCCGCTGGTGCTCGACGAACTGGTACGGACGGCGAAGCGGGCGGCGGCGCGGCCGCTGATCGTGAAACTTTCGCCGAACGTGACTTCGATTGCGCTGATGGCGCATGTGGCGGAGGAGGCCGGGGCGGATGCGATTTCGCTGGTGAATACTTTTTTGGCGATGGCGATCGATGCGGAGACGCGGCGCCCGCGAATTGCGAATGTGACGGCGGGACTCTCGGGGCCGGCGATTAAACCGATCGCGCTGCGCATGGTGTATGACGCGGCCCGGGCGGTCAAAATTCCGGTGATTGGCATGGGCGGAATCGTGACGCCGGTGGACGTGATCGAGTTCATGCTGGCGGGCGCGAGCGCGGTGCAGGTGGGCACCGCGAGCTATTTCGATCCGGTGGCGACGGAGAAGCTGGTGGAAGAGTTGACGGAGTATTGCCGGGAGCACCGGATTGCGAAGATCAGCGAGTTGACGGGGGGATTGGTGACGGAGTCGTGAGTTCTGCGGTTTGAAATTGGCGTTTGCAAACCTTTCGTTCATGCATCACATCGTGAACAATTTGTGGTTGGGGAGTCAGAAGGACGCGGATGAGTTGGTGCGTCGGAACCCGGAGGGGATTACTGCGATTTTGAATGTGCGGGGGCCGGATGCTTACAAGCCGCCGGGGCGGGACCAGTCGGCGGAGCATGCGGGGAAAAAATATAAGTGGATTCCAGCGCCGGATACGGGACGGATTTCTCCCGAGCATCTGCGCGAGGCGGTCGCGTGGTTGCAGGAGCAGACGGAGAATGGGGAGCGGATTCTGGTTCACTGCAAGCACGGGATCTCGCGCTCGGCTGGATTTTTGGCGGCGTTCATGGTGAAGAGGGGCCTGGCGGCGACGGTGGAGGAGGCGACGGCGATCATCTCGGCGCACACGGCGGTGCAGCCGGCGGTGGAGGTTGCGCCGGCGGCCGAGCATGTGATTTTGACTTCGCCGGTGACCGGGTTGCCGAACTGGCGGGCATTTGACGAGGACAGGGTGAGCGCATTCGTGGCGGCGGCGAACGTGGAACTGATGAAGACCTTTAATCAATATTTTGGGCGGATCGCGGGCGATGTGCTGCTGCAAAAACTGGCGAAGATACTGACCGGGTTGGGGCTGGAGGTTTATCACTCGCAGGGCGACGAGTTTTTGTGCAAGGGAGATTCGCGCGAGGAGTTGGAGGCCAAACTTAGCCGGGGCCGGGAGATTTTTCAGAGAGCGGCGGAGATGTATGCGGACGGGCGATTGCAGATGGTGGAGGGGACGGATTTTTTATTTGGGATTGGCGGGAGTGTGGAAGAGGCGAAGGCGACGCTGAAAGCGGAGAAGGGGAAGGCGCGGGACCGGTCGCCGGAATGGCTGCGGCAGATTATTGGGGCGGGGGGACAGGGGTGGTAGTCAGTTGTCAGTTTTACATTTGCGGCATTAGAACCTTAATCGCAGAGGACGCTGAGTACGCAGAGGAAATCTTTGGGCTGGTCGTGAAGAAATTCTTCTGGCGGGCACCTGGGTAAAGTTCGTGGGAATCTCAGAGACGGTTTTGGCCTTGCTTTTTGGGAGAGTTATGGATTCTTTGAAGCTGGATGCTGGGAAGACGGCGCTGGTGCTGATCGATTTGCAGAATGGAATTGTGGGGAGGGCAACGGAGCCTTACTCGGCGGCTGAGGTGATGAGGAAGGGCAAGCGGCTGGCGGAGGCGTTCCGGACGCGCGGGGCTGCGGTGGTTTATGTGCGTGTGGATATGGGGAATTTTTTGAGGCTACCGGTGGATGAGCCTGTACGCGCTCCGAATGCGGCGGCGCCGCCGGCTGAGGCGTCGGAGATTGCGGAGGGGGCTGGGTTCGGGGCGGGCGACCTGCTGATTACGAAGCGGCATTGGGGCGCGTTTGCGGGGACGGAACTGGAGCAGAAGCTGAGAGCGCGCGGGGTGGAAACGGTTGTGCTCGGAGGGATTTCGACGAACATGGGCGTCGAGTCGACGGCGCGGCAGGGCACGGGGCTGGGGTTTGCGTTTGTGGTGGTGGAGGATGCGTGCGCGAGCAGCATGGGCACGGAGGCGCACCGGTTCGCGATGGAGAGGATTTTTCCGCGGCTGGCGCGGGTGCGGAAGACGGATGAGGTGGTGACGGGGCTGGGGTGAGGGAGCAGGTAGGGTGTGAGTGTGACGGATTTATCGTCAAACACCGCGAGTCCATCCGCAAGCGCATGGGCCAAGTGCACGGACATTGACAAAGCATGGCTGCGTCATTTCTCTTTGCGCCGCCGTCGAACGGGACTAGAATTCGGGGCGTATATTCTCTCGCCTTTCCGAAGAGCGGTTCCCCCCCGTTGAGGCGCAGCACCCGCTGAGGCGTCAGACGTAAAAAGGGTTCCAAGGAGGCGATTCATGAAATTGAGAATGTTCGTGGAATTCGCTTTGTTGATGCTTGGCTGCTGCTTCGCTTCGGCGCAGACCTACACTTTCGGTTTTACGGACGCGAACGGCGACCTCTACTGCGACTATGAACAGCTTGGGGTATCGAACGGAGCAATTGCGGGCATTGATAACCTAAGCGGTTGCGGCATGACTTACAACGCTACGCTCATAGGCGGGGCGGCCACTGATCCCGCGCTCGGCCGGTATGATCGTGTCGGCGTTGGCGCGATTTTGGCGGACAACATTTTGGACCTGAATGCCGGAACTTTCACGGATGCGCAGGCGGTCCTCTTCCAGGCGCTGAAGTGCAACACGCCAGACAAGAACGGCAAGTACCACGGCAAATATGGCTGGCTCATTGTTGTCGCTTCTGAGGGTTTCATCTAGGCGATAACTTCGGCTACCTGTCCTGTACCATCCCGGCGAAAGGCGATGGCGATGCGCTCATGCGTGGGCCGATGTGGGGCAAGCTGCTGGGGAAGGTGAAAAAGTAACAGAGCTCGATCGTTTGAAGTTACTAGCAAGCCGAGCCGCCCGATGTCTGGGCGGCTTTCTCTTGCATCGGGCGGATGCGGCGGCTGGCGCAGGTGCGGAATACGGATGAGGTGGTTGGGGTGAGGAGGCAGGTCGGTTGTGAGTGTAATCGGAAGTGGCTGTTGAAAAACTCTTTTTCTTGGAGATTCGCGAAAAACGCGTTGCGTCAGGTTGCCCTGTAGTCGACTTTCTCGACTTCGGTAGACATTTTCTATTCTCAAATTTGAGGCTGTTTCTCGAGAAAGAGAGTTTTTCAACACCCACGGAATATTACGACAACAACGTTTCCGAGTCGCCAAAATTGAGCCGAGTCTTTACTCGCGGACTTATTTCATGCCAAACTCGGCATCGTACTGTCGGATAACTCCGTAGCACTCGCAGGCGGAGTCTTCAAGTTTCTTGCGGTTCACGATCTTCACAGCGCCACGCGTATACTCGATGATCTTCTTCCTCTGCAAAACGCCAGCGGCCAAGCTCACGGTAGGTCTATCTGTCCCCAGCATGGTTGCGAGAAAATCATGGGTGATGGGCAGCGACCCTGAATCCACTCTATCCTGAGTCATTAGCAACCACCGCGCCAGGCGCTGCTCGATATCGTGCAGCCGATTACATGCGGCTGTTTGTGCAACCTGCATACTCCGAATTGCCGCATAGCGGCTCAACATCAGTTGCAGGTGTGGAGCGGACTCCAAAACCTCTTGCAGAGATCCGACCTCTACCCGAAACCCATCCCCCGCGATTTGTATCACGGCTTGAAGCGTGCTCCTGCTCAGGCCAACAGCCGCCAGTGTTCCCGTGAAACCCTCATTGCCCACTATGCCAGCTTCGGCCGTTCTTCCATTTTTCATTACGACGACAAGAGAAATCATGCCCCGATTCGGAAAATAGGCAAATTTCAGCTTTCCACCCGCCTCGTGAATGACTAGATGGTTTGGCAAGCGGACGTATTCGAGATGAGGACGAAGTGAACTGTAGTCGCTGTCGGCGATCGATAGCAGTATTTTGTTGCCGACTGGCTTTCCCGCGGCATTCGTCCGCTCACCGGACTGCACGACTTGGAGGTCATTGTTCGCCACAAACCGCAACCGAAAAGCCCACCGGACACGGGGGTGAACTCACCCGTCGTGGTGTGCGAAAGAGGAACTCTGTTCCTTTCGCACGACTCGGCGAAATTATACAGGGTCCACAGTTTCCGCCACCCTGGCTTCTGTAGGGCATCCTACATTGGCTTTATCGCTGCTACGCGCGCAAGCATCGCTACGCACAAAAATGGCCAACGCTTAAGCGATGCGGCTCCCTTCAAGCGAGAGCCCGAAATCGGGCGTGCGAACAAAGAAGGCTCTTCCCTGTATGTAGGATGCCCGACAGACCATTCGACTTCGCGCATGTAAGGTTCGTCCATTCCTTCATGCCTATTCACTATGCATCATCCGTGACGCCCAGATTGAGTAACGGTTTTCTGGTGCAATCAAGCAGTAAGCCGCTGCGAAGGGAGCCGGTGATGAAGAACCAGAACGCCTCGTCCTTGGCAGCAAGCCGGTACCCGTTGGGGGGCAGCGACAGAGACCATGAGCCGAAAGCTGGTATGGATTGAACAAGAGCGTTTTCGGGGTTTTGGTTGCTCCGAATGTGGTTGGCGGTTCAACCCCTCTGGTGCGCCCACAGGCGCGTCTTTTGACGAAATGTTGCGCAACTTCGAGTTGCAGCGCGACAAAGAGTTTACATCCCATGTGTGCGCCGATCACTCCAAAGGGGTCGGGTAGGCACCCACCGGTACGCCACACCAAATCACACCCAATCGTGATGCCTGTCGCTGACGGGCGCGGTTTGGTTGGAGGACTTCCGATGATTGCTGTAACGAGATTTCACTCGGAACGGCGTTAAAGCGAATGCGGGCGACCTGGTTGGTTGGTCGCCCGCATTGGTTTGTGGTTTGCGAATCTACTCTTAGCTACTTTTCGAATTTGCTTCTCGTTAGTTTGCGAAGTTACTCCTGGCCGGTGCCTCCCGCAGCGGCTTCTTGCTGGGCCTGCTGCACGGCCTGGTTGGCTTGGGCTTGCTGATCGGACAGTTCTTTGGAAGCGTCCTGGTCGGGTTGCGGAGCGGGGATGTCGGAGGCTACCGTGCCAGTGTCGGGAGCGGCCGGCATTCCGTTGGTGCCCTGCTTTGCGGCGAGCGCCTTCAGGCCGTTGTTGAGCTGCTCTTCGAAGTGATTGTGCATCTCCATCAGGTCGTCGACGGAGACGGCAATCTGTTTGCCTGCGCCGCATTCTCCACGTTTGCTGGCGGAGACGCTGGCGGTTACGTTGTTGTCGGAGTCAGGCGTATCGGTGAGGCGGGTGATGACGTCGCCGCCGGTGAGCTCGCAGTCCTGTCCATCGGAGACAACGGTGATGGCGTTGTCGACGACGAAGGTGCGGCGAGCGGGATCGAGGGCCGGGGGCACTTGATCGGTGGAGTTAGCCGGGGCCGCGCCCTGATCGGTGACGCCGCCCTGAGTGGGCGCCTGCTGCTGCTGCTCGGCAAGCTGAGCCCTCACCTCTTCGGCGATGGCCTCTTTCACCTCCGGACTGAGCGTGACCTGCGAGTTTGCGGACTGACCGCCGTTATCCGAATAGTTGGATCCACCCTGATTGGGAGGATAGGGAGCCTGATCGGCGGCAGCGGCCGTGTCGTATTGCGAGGAGTAGGCCGATTGCAGTTCGGCCGCGATCAGATAATCGGTGAGCCAGAAGGCGGGACCGGCGTAGACCGGGTAGGGATTCCACCATCCGCCGTAGTAGCCCCACCAGGGCGAGCCGCCCCAACCCCAGCCGCCAACGCCGATTCCCCAGGCGATGGGCGAGCCCCAGGGATGCAAGCCCCAGCCGTAGAAACCCGGATGGAACCAGACGCCGGGATAGTAACCGTAATACTGGGCGCCGTGATAGAAGTATCCGCGATAAATGCCGGTGCGGTAGCCGCCGCCGGCGTAGAAGGTGCGGGAGTAGAAGGCGTGGCCGCCGCGATTCATGTAGGCGTGCTGGACGTAGCCGCCTCCGGGACGGTTGACGACGCGGACACCGTTATGTTCGCTGATGACGGTGCGTCCGCCGTGAATGTTGTTGCTGATGTGCATGCCATTGCGGTTGACGGAGCGAACCTGGCCGTTGGGACGAAGAGTGGCCGAGCCCCCGCCGTGGAGAGAGACGGTGCGAGCAGCGGCGTTGTGGCCGACTGCGGCTCCGCGGTTGGCGCCGGCATTGGCGCCGCGGTTGGCGCCGGCATTGGCGCCGCGATTGGCGCCTGCATTGCCGCCGCGATTGGCGCCCGCGTTGCCGCCACGATTGGCGCCGGCGTTGCCGCCGCGATTGGCGCCGGCGTTGCCGCCGCGGTTGGCGCCGGCGTTGCCACCGCGATTGCCGGCGTTGCCGGGACGGGAGGCGTTGCCCGCTTCGTTGCGCGCGGGTCCGCCGGGACGGGAACTGGCAGCATGGCCTTCGTTGCCGCGATTTTGTGGTCTGCTGGCGGCGTGACCTTCGTTGCCGCGATTTTCACGAGCGGCAGGGGCGTGTGCTGCGCCTTCGTGGGCGCCGCCTGCGGCGTGGCTGGGACCGGCGTGAGACTCGCCGCCGGCGTGGCTCGGAGCGGCATGGGCTTGCCCGCCGTGACTCTGACCGCCATGAGATTGGGCCTCGTGGCCTCCGCCGCTGTGCTGGGAGGATCCTTTTGATTCGTGCTGCTCGGCGGCCAATGCTGAGATCGGCATCAGGGCCAGAGCCAGGACTAAGGTTGACTTCAATACGAGATTGCTAGTGGTGCGAAAATTCATCACGCCCTCCGGAAATTTTATAAGCCTTTCGATATTCGGCGATTCCAGCAGGCTTCGCCTGCGCGTTGCGGAACCGGCATACCTCTTTGCTCTTACATCTCTTCCATGGTGAACCAATGCATGGGGGAAGTCTCTCGGCCATTTTTGAGCCGGTATATATCTTTTAACCCTGCAAAACGGGTTTGGTTGTGCAATAAAGCACACTTATCTTATTAGTTAAGATGACCGGAAAGCGTGTTGCGGTGCGGCGGACAGAGGCACGGGGCAGACTATTTGGATGCGCGGCGGCGGAAACGGGGAAAAATGAGTACGGTCTATCTTCCGGTGGCGTGCCAGATGGTGCCGGGAGATTGATAATTCAGGCCTTCGCCCCAGACGAGGTGAGTGTCGCCGAGGCTATCGATGGCCATTCCGAAGTAATCGCCGAAGGGGAAGCGGAAGCCGTCTTTCTTGATGTAGGAGTAGCCGGGAACGTAGGTGGAGACGCGGGATTCGTCGGTCCAGGTAGCGCCGCCGTTGCTGGAACTGCGGTAGTAGGTGTTCCAGTAGGGAGTGTTGCGGGAATCCATCCAGGCGATGCGGACATCGCCGGCATTGCCCGCGACGATGGCGGGAAATGCGTCTTCGGTGTCAGCCGAGGCGGACGAGACGGCGATGCGGGGGAGCCAGTTTTCTCCGCCGTTGGTGGAGGAAGAAAAATAAATTTGCTGCGGGCCGAGGGAGGCGTGGCCGGCGCTCCAAAGGGCGTAGAGAGTGCCGTCGCTATCGGAGGCGAGAGCGATTTGCGCGCCTAAGTAGGCCTCGCCGCACTCTTCCTCTTGGCAACCGGGAGCGGCGGGAGAGACGTCGAGCGACTTGGAGGACCAGGTTTTGCCGGCGTCGGAGGACTTGGACACAAAAAGATTGACTGAACCACGCGCGCCGCCTGCTTTGGAGTAAGAAGCCCAGGCGAGATAAGCGTTGCCGGCGGGATCGACGGTGGCGGAACCGAGGAGCGACCAGCCGGGGCGATTGTCGGCATTGACGCGGGCGGGCGTGAAGCTGCGGCCGCCATCTTGCGAGGCGGTGACCCACACCTGCTCTTCGTGATTGAAAGCGAGATAGACGTTCTGGCCGCGGACGGCGAGGGCAGGCTTGTCGAGTTCTTCGTCGCTGCGGGCGGCGATGGTAAACGACCAGGTGGCGCCGGAATCGACGGACTTGGCGAGCATGACCTCGCGCTTTTTGTTTTCGAGCCAGGCGGCATAGACAGTCCGGCGGTCAACGGGATCGACGGCGATCTGGGCATCGAATTGGCCGGAGCCGGAGGCGAACATGACATGGGGACGCTGCCAGGTCTTGCCGTTATCGGCGCTGACGACGAGGAGCATGGTCGGGATGCGGCAGGCCGCGCAGCCGGGAACTTTACCGTAGTGCGGGTAAAGGGCGAAGACATGGCCGGAGGCGTCGGCGGCAACGGCGGGCTCCCATTGATCGCCGGTGAGAAAGCCGATGCGGCGCTGACTCGTGAACTGCGCTGGGGCGGCCCAGGCGGGCGCGGCGAGGGCAAATGCCACGAGCATCAGAAAGACGAGTTTGGAGTAGAGTGCGCGCACTATATTTTGGGCCTGCGATCAGGGCTGGGGGCGGAGACTGGAACCCTGCATTGAACTTTACCCTGTGTCGGGGCGGCGGTCAACGGGGGATGATGGGGGACAGGGACCTTCGATTGGGGGCTATATTCGGGGGAGGATGGTAGAACATTGAAATTGGCGTGAAGATCAAGAACCAAGGCCGGGGCAAACGGGGCGACCTCGCGCGAAGGTTGCTAGAAATTGGAAAAGACTGCGCCGCGCATCTTAAGACGCCATCCCTTTCGGTAGATCACGGCTCTCTGCTGTACGGCGAGAACGGGTTGTGCGACGATCCGGTCGAGAGAGTCAGGCGGCGGGGAAAAGCCCACGCATCGCAACGAACGCGATGAGTCTGGCACCCGCCGGGTCGCGCCCGCGCGATTGCCTTATTAACCCACCCCAATTATTTGCATCAAGAATCTGTCAGCACTCGGCGGTCAGAAGGATGGGAGCGCCGGCGGTGATGACGAGGGTGTGCTCGAAGTGGGCGGAGAGGGATTGATCGGTGGTGCGGAGGGTCCAGCCGTCTTTGGCGGTGAAGATGCGGCCGGAACCGGCCGAGATGATGGGCTCGACGGTGATGACCAGGCCTTCGTGCATGATCTGGCGGGCCTGCGGGTCGGGATAATTGGGGACGTGGGGCTGTTCGTGGATGGTGCGGCCGATGCCATGGCCGCCGAGTTCTCGAATGACGGCGAAACCGGACTTGCGGACTTCGTGCTCGACGACTTTGCCAATCTCAAAAACGCGGAAGCCGGCGCGGGCGACGAGCATGGCCTTGTGAAAGGCGCGCTCGGCGCATTGCATTAACTGCTCGGCCTTTTCGCTGACGGCGCCGACCGGAACGGTGATGGCCGCGTCAGCCATGAAGCCATCCTTTTCGACAGTGACATCGAGTTTGACGAGGTCGCCGTCCTTGAGCGCGCGATCGCCGGGGATGCCGTGGACGGCTTCGTCATTCAGGCTGATGCAGCTGGCTCCGGGAAATTTGTAGACCATGCGGGGAGCGGATTGCGCGCCGTTATCCTGCATGACGCGGGCGCCGACGTGGTCGAGGTATTGGGTGGTGACGCCGGGACGAACCTCGGCCTTCATGGCGTCGATGACCTGGCGGACAATGCGGCCGACCGATTTCAGATGCGCGAGTTCCTGCTCGTCCTGGATGCTCATGGGTCCGTACGATTAACGGAATCACTTTACCAGCTTACTCGACTCAGAAGTGTGATGGACGGGCCGATCGCGGTGCGGCGCCTGAACACTTGTTCAAGAGTCTGCGCGAATGGCCGAGAAACGACCGCAGCCCCTTGAAAGGGGAGGCATGAGAGGTCTCACAGATAACGTTCGAATTCGCAGCCGGTGGAGACGGCGCGCGCAGTTGGCGTTGGGATGTCGGACTGGCCGCGACGAATGCGCTTGGAAGGCGGATTTTTTCTCAGCGTTATGCGGTGAAGGCGAGAGGTCCAACGCTGCCACCATTTGACGAACTCTTCGTTGCCTTCGACCTTGTTGACTAAGGGTCCGTCGATGCTTTGGGGATTGGGACTGCCGACTTCGCTGGGGCTTCGGTCGAGCGTGGATTCTTCGGCGCGTTTGTCCAGACCATAGTCAGGCATGTGGGCATTGTCACTTGCTTTGCGCCAGAGGTCGATACACGAAAGTATGGAGATGAATCCGCAAAATACCGCAGCGGCGGGAAGATGAGCAGGGCCGTTTCGCGCGTGGTTCTTAATTTTCACCGCGGAGGCGCGGAGACACGGAGAAAATTTTTTGACGGGATTGACTGACTGCTAAATCGGGCGCGGCTGGAAGAATCCTCGCGGATGCGTTTGGTTTGCTTTTTATTCGCCCTCCGTGCATAGTATGAATGCGAATGGATGGGGTTTATTCGCTGGCATAGCCGGCGCCTTGGAGGCATCGACGGAAGGTCCCACGAGAAATTCACAGTTAGTCCGGGATTTCCGCGCGACGCACAGGCGAAAGACAGATTACGATGCAACGCACTCACCTGAACATCGTGGCGACCATCGACAGCAACATCGGACGCATGCCGGCGAACATCGACGCGGAGCGATCCATTCTGGGCGCGATCTTGCTCGACAACCATCATTTCTACGAGGCGTCGGAGCATCTGCGGCCGGAGGACTTTTCGCTGGATGCCCACCGGCGGATTTACGCGCGCATGATGGAGTTGTCGGAGGCGTCGCGGCCGATTGACCACATTACGCTGGTGGCGGAACTGGACCGGAACAAAGACCTCCAGGCGATCGGCGATGTGGGCTACATTTCGAGCCTGTTGGATGGCGTGCCGGACCGGCCGAGCATCGACCACTACGTGCGCATGGTGCGGGACAAGGCGATCCTGCGCGGGCTGATCAGCGTGGCGAGCGCCGCGATCGGTAAAGCGAGCGAGCAGGCCGACGATGCGGACGACATTCTGAACGAAGCCGAGGCGTCGATTTTTGCGCTGTCGGAAAAGCGCATTGGACAAGGCTTTCAGCGCATCAGCGAGACGATCCGCGACTCGGGGGGAATCGATGCGTTCATGCAGCGGGGCCAGCGGATCACGGGCCTGGAGACGCATTTCACCGAACTGGACGAACTGACGAGCGGGTTTCAGAAATCGGACCTAGTGATTCTGGCGGCGCGGCCGTCGATGGGGAAAACGTCGTTCGCGATGAATATTGCGGAGAATGCGGCGATTGACGACGGGAAAACGGTCGGCATTTTTTCGCTGGAAATGTCGAAGGAGGCGCTGCTGCAACGGCTGCTGAGTTCACGGGCGATTATTGACGCGCACAAGCTGCGAACGGGATCGCTGTGGAAGGACGACAAGGAAAAATTGCTGCGCGCGGCGGCGGAACTGGCGGAGGCGCCGCTGTTTATCGACGACACGGCGGGCATCACGCTGAGCGAAATGCGAGCCAAGGCGCGGCGGCTGAAGCAGTCGCAGGGGGCGCTGGACCTGATCGTGGTCGACTATTTGCAGTTGATGTCGGGGGGGAGCAAGCGGTTTGAAAACCGGACGCAGGAAGTGTCGGCGATTTCGCGCGGGCTGAAAGCGATTGCGAAGGAGTTGCAGGTGCCGGTGGTGGCGCTCTCGCAGCTGAGCCGCGCGCCAGAGAGCCGCGGCGGCGACCATCGGCCGCAGCTCAGCGATTTGCGCGAGTCGGGATCGATTGAGCAGGACGCCGACGTGGTGATGTTTATTTTCCGCGAGGAGATCTATAAGCCCGACGACATGGAGCTGAAGGGCCGGGCAGAGATCATTATGGCCAAGCAGCGCAATGGACCGATTGGCAGGTTTCATCTCGCGTTCATGCACAATTCCACGCGCTTCGCCAACCTGGCGAGCGGCAACAACGAGCCGGGCGGAATGGTGCAGTAAGGCTTGCCGTCCAAAACGGGACAGCGCGGACCTCGACAGCATGCGCCTGTGGAAAACACTGTGGATCACAGGCTCCTCTCTTCGTAACACTCTTCGATGCCTGCTAGGAAAGACTGTTGCGCGCGGGCGAAAATTTGGCTAACGCTATGTTTCTAAGTTGGTTAACGGTGCGATGCGCGGCGGAGGGGGAAGCGTTCCACAAGCCGCACTCTCGTTCCGAAATTGGGGATTTGCACATACCACAAAGACAGTAGACGCAAATTCCAAGTCAATGAACGCCTTTGCGCCCACGGCCAAGCTCGCTGACGCCACTGATCGCCGCTTGTCGGGTCGGCTGTGTCGACGCGTCGCGGCTTGACAACCCACGTGTCCGCGATCAGTATTGCCTCCCAACAAAGCCGCTGCGACCGGGGACGGCTTCTGCGCTGCACCCAAATCGGGCGCGTTAAAAAATCTGGAGGAAAACAAAATGCGTTTCCAAGTCTCTGTGCTCTCAATTTTTCTGTGGGCGACGATGGTGGCGGCGGCGCCCGCGTCGGCGGTCTGTTCCGACGCGACTCTCAAAGGCGTTTACGGTTATTACCATGGAAGGCCGGGGGGAGGCGCGACGATTACCGCTGTCGTCGGCCAGATCACCTCCGATGGAGCGGGAAACCTGAGTGGTTTTTGGACGATGAGCCAGAACGGCGTTATTTCGAACGGCAGCTTCGACGGCACCTATTCGATCGCCGGCAACTGCACGGGTTCGATGACTTTCGCCACGGAGGATACGACCAACGCCCACTTCAGCGTCGTTCTTGACGATAGCCACAAGGGATTTCAGATGATTCAGACCGACAACGGTTTTGCGCAACCAGGCTTCGGCTTGGCGCAGGGCACAGCCCCTTGCGGACTGACCGGGGTCAAAGCGACGTTTGCGACGAACTTCCTCGGCACGCTTTTCCCGGGCGACACCGTGGAGGCAATTGTGGGGCAGATAAACTTGAACGGACTTGGAAGCATTACCGGCAACACCGAAACCTCCAGTGTGGCCGGCACGATCACCGTTTCCCCCGTGACGGGAAACTACAACGAAGGAAGCGACTGCCGGGGCACGGCGCAGATCATTGGTGCTACAACGATGAACTTCAATACGGTCGTGGTGAATAACGGGAAAGAAGTGATCATGATCGAAACCGACAACAACACACTGGTAGCCGGGACTGCGCAGCAGTAATAAATAACGCGAGTCCTGCCGGTCTGAAGGCCAGCTTGCATTTAAAACCGCTCTGCGGGTCGCGGCGACGGTCCTGAATCAGAAGAGTGGCTAAATGGCCTTTGTCGTGACCATTTCTAGTTAGTTGCTGTCCTCGCCGACTCTTAGGATCGCCAGAAACGCCTCTTGTGGGATGTCGACGCGGCCGATGCGCTTCATGCGCTTCTTCCCTGCCTTCTGCTTTTCGAGCAGCTTGCGTTTGCGGCTGATATCGCCGCCGTAACATTTGGCGATAACGTTTTTGCGCATGGCCGCGACGGTTTCGCGGGCGATGATTTTGGCGCCGATGGCGGCCTGGATGGCGACCTCGAACATCTGGCGCGGGATCAGTTCTCTCATTTTCGAGGCGAGGGCGCGCCCGCGTTCGTAGGCAAAGTCGCGATGAATGATGGTGGAGAGCGCGTCGACCGGTTCGCCAGCGACCATGATGTCGAGCTTGGCCATGGGCGACTCCCACGTGCCAGAGAGGTGATAGTCGAGGGACGCGTAGCCGCGCGAGACGGACTTGAGGCGATCGTAGAAGTCGAGCACGATTTCGTTGAGCGGAAGTTCGTATTGCAGCATGACGCGCGTGCCGGTTACGTATTCGAAGCTTTTCTGCTTGCCGCGCTTTTCTTCGACGAGCTTCAAAATTCCGCCGACGTACTCTTCATTGGTGAGGATGACGGCGAGGATGACCGGCTCTTCAACTTTTGCAATCTCGCTGGTGTCGGGCCAGCGCGATGGATTATCGACTTCGATAATCTCGCCGTCGGTTTTGTGGATGATGTAGCGCACGCCGGGAGCGGTCGTGATGAGATCAAGATTGTATTCGCGCTCCAGTCGCTCCTGAATGATCTCCATGTGGAGAAGGCCGAGAAAGCCGCAGCGGAAGCCGAATCCGAGAGCGACGGAACTTTCCGGCTCGAAGAAAAATGACGAGTCGTTGAGCTTGAGCTTTTCGAGGGCCTCGCGAAGTTGCGTGTGCTCGTGCGCGTCCACCGTGTAGAGGCCGGCGAAGACCATGGGCTTGATCTCTTCAAAACCGGGCAGAGGTTCGATGGCGGGGCGATCGTCGTCGGTGATGGTGTCGCCGATCTTGGTGTCGGCGACATTTTTGATATTTGCGATGATGAATCCGACTTCGCCGGCTTCGAGCTGGTCAATGACGACGGGCTTTGGGGTGAGGACGCCGAGCGCTTCCACCTGGAAGACGCGGCCATTCCACCAGAGGCGGATTTTTTGGCCGACCTTGAGCGTGCCTTCGAAGACGCGGGCGAGGACGACAACGCCGCGGTAGGGATCGAACCAGGAATCGAAGAGCAACGCTTGCAGCGGGCGCTCTGGCTTGCCTTTTGGGGGATGAATGCGTTTGACGATTGCCTCGAGGACGGCGGGCACGCCCTGGCCGGTCTTGGCGCTGATGAGGAGCGCGTCGGAGGCGTCGAGGCCGACGGCGCTCTCGATCATCTCTTTGGTGCGCGGGATGTCGGCGCTCTGAAGGTCAATTTTGTTGATGACGGGAATAATTTCGAGGCCGTGATTGATGGCGAGATAGGAATTAGCGAGCGTCTGCGCCTCGACGCCCTGCGATGCGTCGACCACCAGGAGCGCGCCTTCGCAGGCGGCGAGCGAGCGGGAAACCTCGTAGGAAAAGTCGACGTGGCCGGGCGTGTCGATCAGGTTGAGCTGGTAAGTCAGGCCGTCCTCGGCTTGATACATCATGCGCACGGCATGGGCTTTGATGGTGATGCCACGCTCGCGCTCGAGGTCCATGTCGTCGAGGACCTGCTCCTGCATCTCGCGCATGGCGAGCGAGCCGGTGAGTTCCAACAGCCGGTCGGCCAGCGTGGATTTTCCGTGGTCAATGTGCGCGATAATCGCGAAATTTCGGATGCGTGAAGCTTCCATGAGGACACCTCGATTTTAACAGGCGGCGGAGGGTGGGCCTGGAAAGCGGATGCGGCGTGGTCCCGACATCGTGCCGGCGCGGTGAAACTTTTCGGCTTCACGAATTGAAAAAAATTCGCTTTCGCAGAGGCCGGGGGGCAGGTCTACAATGTCCCCGTGGCCACCCCCGCCTCCACCAAGCCGCCGGCTGATGAGAAGCATCGCCATCGCCATACTCTTTATGCCGCGGAAGCGAGCGGGCTGCTGCTGATCGCGGTTGTGCTTCTGATTCTGTGCGTCGTCCGCTACTGGCAATACATTAATTGGAGCGCCCGCTGACAGCAGAGTCGAAACCCAATTCACAAAAAAAGATTTCGCAGGAAACGGGTACGCCGAAGCCGGAGCCGTCTGACGCGAGATTTGCGGAAGGCGCGCGTGCGCCATTGCTGGTAGTTGTGCTTGGCCCGACGGCGAGCGGGAAGACGGCGCTGGCGCTGGCGCTGGCTCGGCAGTTCGGGGGTGAGATCGTCAATTGCGATTCGGTGGCGATGTACCGCGACTTCGAGATTGGCACGGCCAAGCCGACGCGGGAGGAGCGAGCGGAAGCACCGCATCACCTGCTGGATTCGGCCGACCCTTTGGTTACCGTTACGGCTGGAGAATATGCGCGTGAGGCGCGGCAGATTCTGCGCGAAATTGCGGCGCGTAAACATCTGCCGATTGTGAGCGGGGGAACGGGGCTGTATCTGCGGGCGCTGCTGGAGGGGCTGTTTGCGGGGCCGCTCGGATCGGAGGAATTGCGCGGACGATTGCGGGAGCGAGCGGAAAGGCGCGGGACGGTGTATCTGCACCGCATTCTGCGGCGGCTCGACGCGGCGGCAGCGGAGCGCATTCACGCCAACGATGCTCCGAAGGTGATACGCGCGGTCGAAGTGTGCCTGGCGTCGCAGCGAACGATGACGGAATTGTGGCAGGAGGGGCGCGAACCGCTGACGGGCTTTCGCATTTTGCGGCTGGGATTGAACCCCGAGCGCGAGGTTTTGTATGCGCGCATTAACCGGCGGGCAAAGAAGATGTTTGAGGAAGGACTTGTGGCCGAGACGGAGGCTCTGCTGGCGAAATATGGAGCGGCAGCGCGGCCGCTGGCTTCGCTAGGATACAAACAGGCGGTACAGGTCTTGCGCGGAGAACTGGATCGCGAAGCGGCGCTGGTGGCGGCACAGCAGGCGCACCGCAATTATGCGAAGCGGCAGATGACGTGGTTCCGCCGAGAGCCGGATGTACACTGGCTCGCGGGCTTTGGGGACGATTCGGCGGTGCAGGCCGCGGCCGAGGAGAGGATTCGACTGGCTCAGTAAGCACGCGGCCGGGTTCTTGGCGCGGCGCGATCGCACCTAAGGCTATTTCGACAGCAGTTCGACGCGCAGACTCACCGATAAGGCGGCAAAATCCGACTGGGCTGCGGAAAAATTTTCCGACTCTGGATCTTGTCCGAGTTGCTGGAACGTTTTGTTGAAACTGCTGAAGAACGCTTGGCACGCTCTCGGTGCTGTAGAGACTGCTCGAAATGCGCGACACTGACATGATCGCCCCTCGCAAGAAGAAGCAAATTCTGGAGTCTTAATCGGCATTTTTTCCCTCTGAACTTTAGTAGCCGTTAAGATTCAATGAGCAGTGCAAGTATGCCAATGCGCGAGGCTGAGCCAGGTTCAAACTCGATCATCGACCCTACCTAGCCGAGGCTCGCAAGCGCACCCCCGTCAGGAAAATTAGCACACGTTAAGATGGATGGATTTCCCCGCACCTGGGTGCAGTCTGGCGCCTTGCGCGCAGTTTTTGGTATGGCAATTGCTTAAATGTACTCCAAGGTCCAGTGGGCCCGTACTCCAATTTCCGGCGACCCCGCCCTGGGAAGCGCGCTGGCGATTCTGACGTTGCCTGCAAAGGAGGACTGCCATGCGCGTTCACGCCAATCAAACCAATCCAAATGCCCAGTTGGATGCTCTTTATGCTGCAGCCCGGGCCGAGGCCAATCGCGAGGCCGCGCGTACCAGAAAAAAGCTCTCGGAGTTTGCCTCAAAACTGGCCGCCGCGCTCGATGGTGGGGACGGCGCGGTCGTAAGACTGGGGCCGCAGGGAGAATCTCAGGAACAGGCGAAGCGCCAGAATCAACAGGGCCAGAAGCGAGAAGACGGGGCCGATTCAAAAGCCGTGCACAACTCCATTTCCGGCTGGGCATAATTGATGTCCGTCCGATAGCCGCGAGAGAACATTCGGCACCAACGGGCTGTTGGACTCTGGCAAATCGCACCTCATACAATGGGGATGTGCCTGCTCGGGCGCAATTCCGGCGTGGAGCCTGCAGGGGAGATCTTCCATTCCATGGCGAGCTACTGATACATTGCCAGCTACGGAGAGAGGGACAAAGATGAACGATCGGAGTCGCCATATTCTTATCTTCAAGGCGCGGATGTTCAAAGGGCGAAAGCTAACCGTGAGTGCGGCGGCCGTTTTCGTTGCGGCGGCTTTCCTGATGTTCGTTCTTGAAGCGGGCATGACGCCGAAGGTGCAGGCGCAGACAAAAAAGCCGGCGGCTGCGAACGAGTCGGGAAACACGACCAGCGAGGTGGCGCGCGGAAAATACCTGGTGGAAGACGTGGCGATGTGCGGGCAGTGCCACACGCCGCGCGACAGCGGAGGCAACGTCGATCGCAGTCGCTGGCTGCAAGGCGCGCCGGTGCCGTGGATGCCGTCGGAAGCGCGCACGGACTGGCCGATGATTGCGCCGCGAATTGGCGGCAATCCTCCGGCGACGGACGCGGAGATGGTGAAGCTGCTGACGACGGGCATTTGGACCACCGGCAAGCCGCTGCGTTTCCCGATGATGCCGTTTCGCATGAGCGAGGTGGACGCGAAAGCAGTGGTCGCGTATTTAAAGTCGCTGACGCCACAGTAAAGTGGCCGGCGGCGTTTCTGCAATCTACTCGGGACCGCGCGCGGGGTTTTATTCGCCCGCGCTCACTTCTTGGTCAGCTTACTGCGGTTCACTTCTGCGGCTGAACGTGCTGCCCTTGAGATTCTTGCCGTTGGAGCTGGGCGCGCCTACACTCGATGCTCCGATATTTGTTATCGTCATTGGTTAACCTCAATTGGTTGACCTCAAGAACATGTTCCGTCCCCGCTCATTATTGCTGGCGCTTCTGATCCTGTGCGCGGCAACTACGCTGGCCAGCGATAAGTCGAAGCGACGCTACGAGCGGCCGGGTGCGATTCATCTCGACGAAAGCGGGCGCAAGTGGGCGGACAAGGCACTGCGCAAGATGTCGCCCGAAGAGAAAGTCGGGCAGCTCTTCATGATCTGGGTGAAGGTGCAGTTCATGAATGAGGCCGATCCCATCTGGATCGATCTGCGGGACAAGGTTCACAAATACCATATTGGCTCGCTGGGAATGACCGTGCCGATGGATGGGCCGGTACTTTTGAAGAGCCGGCCGTATGAAGCGGCGGAGTTGCTGAATCGGCTGCAGAAGACGTCGAAGCTGCCGCTGATTCTTGCCGCTGATTTTGAGCGCGGCGTCTCCATGCGGCTGAATGGGGCGACGGTTTTCCCGCACGCGATGGCTTTTGGCGCAACCGGCAAGACGGAGAATGCCGAGGAGTTCGGGCGCATCACGGCGCTCGAAGCGCGCGCCATCGGCGTGCAGTGGAATTTTTTTCCGGACGCGGATGTGAATTCGAATCCGGCGAATCCGATCATCAATACACGATCGTTCGGCGGCGACCCGCAGCAGGTGAGCGATTTTGTGGCGGCATACATCAAGGGCGCGCACGAAGGCGGGATGCTGACGACGGCCAAACATTTTCCGGGACACGGGGACACGGGCACGGACTCACACCTGGGAATTGCACGACTGGCAGGCGACCGGGCACGGTTGAACGCCGTCGAATTGCCTCCATTTAAGCGTGCGATTGACGCGGGCGTGGATGCGGTGATGGTGGCGCACATTTCCGTGCCGGCGCTGGATGCGGAGCCGAGCCGAGTCGCGACGACGTCGAAGGCGATTGTGACGGGCCTGCTCAAGGAAGAGATGGGGTTTCGAGGTGTGGTCGTGACCGATGCGCTCGACATGGCGGGATTGACGCGGCTTTACGCCAACGACGTGGGGCGGGCCGCAGTGGAGGCGTTCAAGGCAGGCAACGATTTGCTGATCATTCCCGCCGATCTCGACGCCAGTTATCGGTCGGTCCTTCGGGCGGTGGGAAGCGGCGAAATCAGCCGCGAACGGCTGGATGAGTCGGTGCGGAAGATTCTGGAGTTGAAGGCGTCGGTCGGTCTGGACAAAGGACGCCTGGTGAATCTCAGCCAGTTGGCCTCGGAGGTCGCAAAGCCGGAGAATCTCGCGGCCGGACAACGCATTGCCGACGAGGCGATCACGCTGGTGCGCGACAATGGACAGGTGCTTCCGCTCGCGGCATCGGTCGAGAAGGCTTCCGGGGACGCGGCTTCGGGTGCGTCTTTCGGAACGAAGCCGGGAACTAAGGCAGCGGCGCTTCCGTATCAGTCAGTGACAGAGCCGCGCGACCGTCTTGTTACGGTGATTTTTTCCGACGATATGCGGACCGAGTCGGGACGGGCGTTTGCGCGGGAGGTTTTGGCCCGTGTGCCGGATGCGCACGTTATTTATGTCGATCCGCGGTCGGCTGCCGGGATGAAGGCCACGGTTGCGGAGGCCGCGGCGGCGGCGGAGCGCGTGATCGCGGCGGTGTATGTAGTTCCGACGGCGGGCAAGGCGGTGCGATCCGCCGGTGGATTGAAGAACACGGTTTCCATGGACACGGCGAGCGCGGACGTGCTCAGCGCGATCCTGAACGAGGCGGCCAGCCGGACCGTGGTGGTGGCGTTGGGCAATCCGTACTCGATTGCGGATTTTCCGGCGATTCAGAATTACATGTGCGCGTACTCGAATACGACGGTCTCAGAGACGGCGGCGGTGAAGGCGCTATTTGGACAGATCGCCATCGGCGGCCATCTGCCCGTCGCGATTCCGGGGATCGCAAACCGGGGCGAAGGCCTGGAACGGGCCGCCCAGACAGCTACAGGAGGTTCTGCTCATGTTGAGAATTAAGAGTTTCGGAAAAAATTCGGCTGACGGTAAGGCGCTGGCTGGACGGTTGCGGGGCGCGGTGTTCGGCACGCTCTTGGGCGCGCTGTGCGTGTTGCCCGCATGCAGCATTAATGTGGACAAGAACGGGGAGAAGGATGGGTCGAAAAACGTCGACATCAAATCTCCCGTGGGCGACCTGCATGTGAGCGAGCAGGCGGATATTCGCGATGCGGGCCTCGAGATGTATCCGGGAGCGAAGCCGGCGCCGCAAGACAACAGCGACGACGAGAAGAGCGCCAACGTCAACCTGGCGCTGCCTGGATTTCAGCTGAAGGTGGTGGCGGCGGAATTTCTTTCCGACGATGCGCCGGGGAAGATCACGGCGTTTTACGACAAGGACCTGCAAAAATTTGGAAAGCCGATTCAGTGCGGGGGCGAGTACAGCAGTGGCGGGCATGTGAACTCGAATGGGAAGGATGACTTGTCGCGCCCGGTCGCATGTGACAAGAGCGGCAGCGGCGAAGGTCTCGAACTGAAAGTTGGGACCGAGGGCAATCAGCACATCGTCGCGGTCAAGCCCAACGGAAAAGGAACACGCTTTGCGCTGGTGTATGTGCGCATGCACACCGGGAAGGACGGCACGATTTAGCGCGGGCTTCCCTTCCGGAGTTGCCCTACAGTTTTTTCTGCGTTAGTTTCAGGTCAGTGGATCATTCCTGCGAAAAGTGCGGGGCGATAGTGGAAGACGGGCGGCCTTTCTGCCCGCAATGTCGCGCGCCCCAGATTCACGTGCAGATCGCGGCGGCTGCCGAGAGTGTGACGGCCGTGCCCGAGGCGACGGATCATCTGGCATCCACCCGCCTTCCCGAAGCCCGCGACTTTGGCAGTACACAGGCAGTCGAATCCAGTCTTTATGATCGAGCCGTGGTGGTGCGCTCCGCTCTGAAAGCGGGCGTCCTGGGTGTGTTCATCGGAATCATTCCCTTTATTGGCATCGTGCTGACGGGGTCATGCGGGGTTTATTTCTACCGGCGCGAGAAGGGATTTGCTCCGCCGGTGCGTATCGCGGCCCGCGTGGGAGCCGCGGCCGGCGTGGTCTCGTTTGCCATCAGCTCGGTGCTTATCGTCATCCGCATTGTCGTGCTGCATGCCCAGCAGGAGTATGTCGATACCGTCACCAAGATGGCGCGGCTGGCGGGATACAACCCCGCTGACCCCGACATTCAAGCCGGCATTCACAGCCTGTTCACGCCCGGGGGCCTGGTGCTGACCATTTTCTTCGGGATGATTTTTTCCCTGGCATTGGCGGCGCTGGGCGGCGCAGTTGCCGCACTGCTGCTGCGACCGCGTGGCCGTTCGTAAGACTTTTCGCGGGCAAAAGTTGGACCGTTGACATCGCCTCCCTAGAGCTTGCTTCATCCGCCGGAACACCGGCGGTCACCCGCCCGGCGATTGATCCTGTTTGACCCTCGTTTTATCGTCTCTTAAACTTGAGGATTCACTGGAATAGAAGGGTTATCTATGTCTGACAGCATTCATGTGAAGTTCCCCGACGGAAGTACCAAGGAAATAGCGAAGGGCACGACTGCGCTGGACGTGGCGAAGTCGATCAGTCCGCGGTTGGCGGATGCGGCGCTGGCGGCAAAGACGAATGGAAATTTGATCGATTTGACGCGGCCGCTGGAGAAAGATACCGACCTGCGCATTCTGACCGACAAAGATCCGGAGGCGCTGGAGGTTTACCGGCATTCATCGGCACATTTGATGGCGGCGGCCGTGCTGGAACTTTTCCCGGAGACGAAGCTCGGGCACGGGCCAGCGACGGAGAATGGATTTTTTTACGACTTTTACCGGGAGACTCCGTTCACGCCGGAAGATCTGGAAAAGATCGAGAAGAAGATGCAGGAACTGGTGAAGCAGGACTTGCCGTATGCGCGCGAGTTTGTGGAACGCACGGAGGGGCTGCAAAAGTTCAAAACTGAGGGCGACTTCATGAAGTGCCATTTCATCGAGCAGTTCACGAAGCCGGATGAAAAGATTTCGATTTATAAAACCGGCAAGTTTCTGGATTTTTGCCGCGGGCCGCATCTGCCGTCGACGGGAAAGATCAAGGCGTTCAAGCTGCTGAATATTGCCGGTGCGTATTGGCTGGGGGATGAGAAGAATCCGCAGCTGCAGCGGATTTATGGGACTTCGTTTTTTTCGAAGAAGGACCTGGATGCTTACCTGAATTCGATTGAGGAAGCGAAGAAGCGCGATCACCGTGTGCTTGGCAAGCAACTGGATTTGTTTTCGATTCAGGAACTGGCTGGGCCGGGGCTCATTTTCTGGCATCCGAAGGGCGGGATCATCCGCAAAGAGATGGAAGACTGGATGCGCGAGCAGTATGTAAAGCGCGGCTATTCGCTGGTGTACACGCCGCACGTGATGCGCAAACAGTTATGGCAGACTTCGGGCCACGAGGGTTATTACGCGCAGAACATGTTTGACGCGATGGAGCTGGATGACGCCGAGTATCGGCTGAAGCCGATGAATTGCCCGGGGCACATTCTGATTTACAAGGATTCGTTGCGGTCCTATCGCGATTTGCCGGTGCGTTTGGGCGAGTTGGGAACGGTGTACCGGTATGAGCGGTCGGGCGTGATGCATGGACTGCTGCGCGTGCGCGGGTTTACCCAGGACGACGCGCATATTTTCTGCACTCCGGAGCAGATCGAGAAAGAAATCGCGGATTGCGTGGAGTTCGGGCGCGACGTGCTGCGGGATTTCGGCTTCGACAAATTTCAAACCGAGCTTTCGACGTGGGATCCGAGCGATCGCAAGAACTTCGTCGGCAGTGAAGAGCAGTGGAACCATGCGACGCATTCGCTGGAAAAAGTTCTGAAGGAATTGAACATCGAGTACAAGGTAATTCCGGGCGAGGCGGCGTTTTATGGGCCGAAGATCGACATCAAGCTGGTGGATGCGATCGGGCGGCTGTGGCAGCTTTCGACGGTGCAGTTCGACTTCAACCTGCCGCAGCGGTTCGATCTTGAATACGTCGCCGAGGATGGGACGCGCAAGCAGCCGGTGATGGTGCATCGCGCGCTGTATGGCTCGGTGGAACGATTTTTCGGCGTGCTGATCGAGCATTATGCCGGCGCTTTTCCGGTGTGGCTGTCGCCGGTGCAGGCGGTGATGATTCCGATCGCGGAGCGCCACGTAGAATACGCGGAGAAAGTCGCAGCGCAATTGCGGGCGATTGGTGTCCGCGTGGAAGTCGACGCGCGCAACGAGAAGATGAACGCCAAGATCCGCGAACACGCCATGCAGAAGGTGCCGTTCCTGCTCGTCGTCGGCGACAAAGAGGCCGAGGCCGGCAAAGTGAATGTGCGGACTCGGGGGAAAGAGAAGACCGAGGATATGGGGGCAGCGGAGTTTGTGGAGCAAATCCGGACGGTGATTGCGGAAAAGCGCGCGCAGCTGTGACGATGAGATCGGCTGCCTCGGCTCGAACCGGAAATCTCACCGCCAAGCAGCGCTTCTGAGTCGAGGTCGTGCCGCTGGCCAAATTCGTGAACGCAAAATGAGGATGGAAAGAACGGGGCAAGCAACCCTTCCTTGAGGGTGGACAAACCCCTGTGGTAGCATCGGGAGTTTCGCAGGCGACGTTGGGCTGGCATGCACCCTGTCCTCATTTCTTCCGGGCCTATCTTCCCGAAAGCCTGCCGAAGGAGACCACTGTGAAGGTTTATGAAGGAGCCAATCTCCGCAACCTTGCCCTGATCGGGCACGGCCATGCGGGCAAGACAACCCTGGTATCGGCCATGCTTCAAACCGCCGGCGCCACGCAGCGTTTCGGGCACGTGGACGACGGCACCGCGACCACCGATTACGACGAAGAAGAAATTGCCCGCAAGATGTCGATTTCTACTGGCCTCGCCTGCGTGGAGTGGGGGAAGACCAAGCTCAACCTGCTGGATACGCCGGGTTTCAACATGTTCGTCCACGAAGTGAAGATGGTGCTGCCGGTCGTGGATGCGGCGCTGGTGGTGGTGGACGGCGTGGCGGGCGTGGAAGTGGTGACCGAGCGCGTTTGGGGATACTGCGAAGAGATCAGCCTGCCGCGCATGATCGTGGTCAACCGCATGGACCGTGAGCGCGCCGATGCGACGCGCGTTCTCGAGTCGCTGATAAAGGCGTTTGGGCGCGCGGTTACGCCGCTCCAGTTGCCGATTGGGAGCGAGAAAAGTCTCTCCGGAATCGTGGACCTGGTGCGGATGAAGGCATACACGTACGAGATGGGCGGCAGCGGCAAGGGCAAAGAGGGACCGATTCCCGCCAACATGGCCGATGCCGCGAAGGAAGCGCACGAAAAGCTGGTTGAACTCGTCGCCGAAGGCAAAGACGAGCTGATGGAAAAGTACTTCGAGCAGGGAACGATTCCGGAAGAAGACCTTGTGCCCGCGCTGCACGAGGCGATTCGCGAGGACAAACTTTTCCCGGTGCTGTTTACCTCGGGGCTCGGCAACATTGGCGTCGACGAGTTAATGGATTTCATTGTCGACTACACGCCGGCGGCGAGCGAGCACCACGCGGTCACGGGACAGCCGGACAGCAATGGAACTCCGGCCGCACGCAAGATAACGGATAACGAACCGGCTTCGGTATTTGTGTTCAAGACCGTGTCAGATGCCTTTGCCGGGCGCATTTCGTACTTTAAGGTTTTTTCCGGCGTTTTGAAAAACGACGGCACGCTGCAAAATTTCAATCGCAATACGGCGGAAAAATTCGCCCACATCTGGGTGATGCAGGGCAAGCAGACGATTCCGATTCAGGAGTTACATGCGGGCGATATTGGCGCGGTGGCGAAGCTGAAGGAGACGTTGACCGGCGACACGCTGGGAGACAAGAGCGCGCCGATCCAGTATCCAGCGGTCAAGCTGCCCGATCCGGCGATCACATTCGCGATTGAGCCGAAGACGCGCTCCGACGAGGACAAGCTTGGCGTGGGATTGCACAAGCTGATGGAAGAAGATGCGATGCTGCGGTTTTTCCGCGATCCGCAGACGAAGGAATTTTTGATTGCCGGAACGGGACAGCAGCACATTGAAGTTGTCGTCTCGAAGATGAAAAAGCGGTACCACGCGGAAGTTGTGCTGAAGGCGCCGAAAGTGCCGTATCGCGAGACCATTCGCGGCAAGGCCGATGTGCAGGGGAGACACAAGAAACAGACGGGCGGACACGGCCAGTATGGCGATTGCAAGATCAAGGTGGAGCCGCTGCCGCGCGGCGGAGACTTTGAATTCGTCAACGACATTTTTGGCGGAGCGATTCCGAAGAACTATATTGCGCCGGTCGAAAAAGGGATTAAGGACGCCGCCGTGCGCGGATATCTTGCCGGATTTCCGATGGTCGATTTCAGAGTCATACTGTACGACGGCTCGTATCACGACGTCGATTCCAACGATCTGTCATTCCAGATGGCGGGGCGCATCGCGTTCAAGAAGGCGATGGAGGTGGCCAAGCCGACGCTGCTGGAGCCGATCATGAATGTCGAAATCACCGTGCCGGACGAATTCGCGGGAACGATCATGGGCGATTTGAACAGCCGGCGCGGGCGCATTCAGGGCATGGACAACAAGGGCGGCAACACGATTGTGAAAGCCGAAGCTCCGATGGCGGAGATGCTGACGTATGGCGCGGATTTGACCTCGATGACCCAGGGCCGCGGCAGCTTTAACATGGAAATGCACCACTACGACATCGTGCCCGCGCAGTTGCAGGAGAAGATCATCGAGAAGGCGAAGGCTGAACGCGGCGAGGTGAAGGAGGAGGAAGAATAAGGAAGACATCGGGAAAACGCATGGGGGCGGCCGTCCGGGCCGCCTTTTGTTTTTGGATGGCTGTCGAGGATTGCCGAGGGCTAGCGAGGTGCGTTTGCACGCCGTGGCTACTTGGGTCTGCCGGTTCAAAGGTCCCAACCATCAGCTTTTCAGGCCTTCCGCTCGTGCCAGCTTGGCTTGGCGGTCGTCGAAGGTCCAGAAGCGGTCGGCTTTGAGTTCCAGGGCGCAGGCTACGTGGAGGCTGTCGAGGGCGCGGACGCCGAGCTTGGGGCCGTAGCGGCGGGCCAGGTCCGCGCAGACATCGAATGCGTGCTCGGGCATTGCGGAGGCGAGCCACAGTCCACCCTTGCGATCATTTTCAAATGTGAGGTCGATCCGCTGCGCGTCCGCGGCCGACATTTGTCCTCGAAAGACCTGCCCTGCGAGCGCGTGCGCCCACTCAGCGAGGATGAATGGTGTCACATGAATGTGGGGCCGCTGGCGCAGAAGTATGTCGGCAGGAGCCGAGTGCTGGCTTTGAACATAGATCGATACGATGAAGCTGGAGTCGGCGTAAACGATCAATAGCGGCCCCGGTCATTGATCAGATCTTCTACTATCGGTAAAAGGCGGTCGCCAAAAATCTCCCTGCGGCGCGCGGCGAAATCGGGATATTGGACGGGCCGCTTCTGCTCTTCGTTTTCGGGAACGATGCGGGCGATGAGCGTGTCGCGTTCGCGGAGTTCTACCGTTTTTCCGGCGCGCAGCCAGGCCTTGAGTTTTTTGGTGTCGCGGAGCTGTCGCATGTTGACGGATGGCATGAGCAAATTGTGACACATAATGTGTCACATCGTCAATTCCCCCCGGGCATAGATGTCCGCGCAAAATCACTTCCGATAGGCCCTCGGTTGGCGTACCATCGGTGGTTGCAAAAAGGGGGCCTTATGCGCAGAGGGAAGTCCTCCATTCCTGGCCGATTCTGGTTCGCGGCATTTCTTATTCTATTTTTCTCGCTCACCGCCGTGGCTCAGCAGGCAAAAACCGTGGTCCTCGAACTGGACCACACGTCGATTTGCGGCGCTAACCTTGACCCGTTGCGCCAGGCGTTGACCGACGTCGGGCTCACCCCAGACTTCGGCGGCCCGCATGGCAATGGCGTCACGCACATGGCGGCCGTCGGTTTTGAAGACGGCACCTACCTCGAGCTGATTGCGCCTGTGAAGCCGGGAGTGACGACCGGGTCGGAATGGTCGAAGTTCATGGGAGAAGACGCGGTGACTTGCGCCTGGGCGGTCGGGACGAACGTGCTGCTGCAGGAAGTGGATCGGCTGAAGAAGGCCGGCATCGCGGTGACTGAACCCACGAGGGGCAGCCGCAAGCGGCCGGACGGCATGTCGGTCGAGTGGATGCGGGACGACGTCGGCTCGGGCACGCCCGGCTCAGTGCTTCCCTTCCTCATTGAGGACCAGACGCCGCGGGCATGGCGCGTACAGACCTCAGCGAGCGCGCAAGGAGCGCCGGTTTCGGGCGTGGAGAATGTGGTCATCGGAGTGAGCAATCTGGACTCGGCCATCGCGCTTTTCCGCAAGGCCTACGGCTGGAGCGAACCGATCACCGAGTCGCAAAAAGATTGGGGCAAGATGGCGTACTTTCCCGGCGAGCCGGTCATTCTGGTGGCGCCGAACGGCGGATGGGTGTCGGACCACGTTGCCAAATTCGGAGAATCGCCGGTTGCCATTCTGCTCGCCGCGCGCGATTTCCCGGCCGCGGTGAAAAAGTACAAGCTCTCCGGCTCGAAGACGTGGTTCGGGCAGAAGGTGGCGTGGTTCGATGCGGGAAAGCTGAAGGGCGTGCGGCTGGGGGTGATTGGGAGCGACCCGAGGTAGGTGTTGACGCTTCTATATAAGTATCTTTTTCCAGCGATGTGGCTTGGTTACCTGGCCTATTGGCGGGCCATGTCGACGAAGGTCAAACCTACGGAGCGCCGCGAGCCAGCGCCGTCGCGGATTACACGCCTGGCTTTGATGATATGCGCGATCGCGCTTCTCGCGCTCAAAAGCGTCCCGCTGCCGTTCCTGAACGTTCGATTTCTTCCTGTGAATGACTTGTGGTTCTGGGTGGGCGCGGCAATAACCGCCATTGGTCTGCTTTTTTCGGTCTGGGCACGACATCATCTCGGCGACAACTGGAGCCAGGCTGTCACCGTAAAGGCCGGTCACGAACTGATTCAGAGCGGCCCCTACGCCTTGGTGCGCCATCCGATTTATACCGGGCTTGTGCTGGCATTTGTGGGCTCGGCCGTGGCCCGAGGCGAATGGCGCGGCCTGCTCGCAGTGGTCCTCATTTTTGTCGCGCTATGGAGCAAATTACGACTCGAGGAAAAATGGATGCGGGCGCAATTCGGCGAGTCGTATGAAGCCTACTCTCGGCGGGTCTCGGCGTTGGTTCCGGGTATTCTGTAGAGCCGCTCGTGGTGCGCTCTTTGCCAACTAGCAACCGGGAACTTGGAACTGCTACCATCGCTTGCAGTGTCCGCCGCGAAAGAAAATTACGAATTGAAAGACCGCCTCGTTTCCGCGGCGCCGGTCGAGGATGATTCTTCCTTTGAGCTCAAGCTGCGCCCGCAGCGGCTGGCGGAGTTCATCGGGCAGACGAAGGTCAAGGAAAATCTCGGCATTGCGATTGAGGCGGCCAAATCGCGCGGCGAGGCGCTGGATCATGTTCTGCTGTACGGGCCACCCGGCCTTGGCAAGACCACGCTGGCCAACATTATTGCCAATGAATTAGCGGTCGCGTTCCAGCAAACCTCCGGGCCTACGCTGCAAATCAAGGGCGATCTAACCGCGATCCTGACCAACCTGCGAGACCGGCAGGTGCTGTTCATCGACGAGGTGCACCGGTTGCAGCCGGCGCTTGAAGAAATTCTTTATTCGGCGCTTGAAGACTACAAGCTTGACATCATGATCGGGCAGGGCCCATCGGCGCGCACGCATACCATGGATGTGAAGCCGTTCACGTTTGTGGGCGCAACTACGCGGGCAGGGCTGCTGACGGCGCCGCTGCGTTCGCGGTTCGGGCTGCTGTTGCGGCTCGAGTTTTACACGCACGACGATCTGCGGATTATTCTGGAGCGTTCGGCGGAAATTCTGGGCGTGAAGATTGATCGCGAAGGCGCTACCGAAATTGCGGGCCGTTCTCGCGGCACTCCCCGAATCGCGAATCGCCTGCTGCGGCGGGTGCGCGACTATGCGCAAGTGCGCGCGGCGGGGTACATCGATCAGGCAACGGCCCAGGCGGCGCTGAAGATGCTCGAAGTCGATCAGCATGGGTTCGACGAGATTGACCGCAAGCTGCTGCTGACGATCATCGAAAAATACCAGGGCGGGCCGGTGGGCGTGAACACGCTGGCCGCCGCGTTGGCCGAGGAACCCGAAGCCATCGAAGAAATCTACGAACCGTTTCTAATGCAGATCGGCTTTCTGAATCGCACGCCGCGCGGGCGCGTCGCAACGCAACTGGCGTACGAGCATTTCGGAATTACGCCGAATCGGCGGCAGAGTTCGTTATTTTGAGTTTCGGGTTTTAATTTTTGAACCGGAGGAGGCGCTCATGCGCGAAGTGGTCGAAACGGAGCACGCACCCGCGGCCATTGGCCCCTACTCGCAGGCAATTCGAGCGGGAGGATTTGTTTTTACTTCCGGGCAGATCGCGATCGATCCCGCGACGCAGCAGGTGATTGCCGGAGACGTGGCAGCCCAGACCGTGCGCGTGCTGGAAAACCTGTCGGCGATCCTGGAGGCCGCCGGCACCAGCATGGACAAAGTTGTGCGCTGCACGGTCTTTCTCAAGGACATGGGAGATTTCAAGGCGATGAACGAGGTTTACGGAAAATACTTTAACGAAGCTCCGCCGGCGCGTTCGACGGTTGAGGTGGCGCGCCTGCCGAAGGATGTGCTGGTGGAAATTGACGTAGTGGCGTTAACGCGCGAGTGAAGCTTTTATCTCCGGCAAATACGAAAGGAAAGCTATGAAGACAATTGCTCTGATGGTTACCGTTTTCGTCCTGATCGTTTCTGGCGTTGCTCAAACTGCTCCGGCAAAGAAGTCGGCGGGAGGGCCTACGAAGGTTACAGGCACTCCCACTAAAACCGCCAGCGGTCTCGAGTACTGGGACATCAAGGCGGGCACGGGCGCGGTGGCGCAGGCCGGTCACAAGGTGAAGGTTGACTACACGGGCTGGCTCACCGACGGAAAGAAGTTTGACAGTTCTGTCGGGACGGGACGTCCCTTTGAATTCATGCTGGGCGCGGGGCAGGTGATCAAGGGATGGGACGAGGGCGTGGCCGGAATGAAGGTCGGCGGCAAGCGGCAACTGCGTATTCCTCCGGACCTTGCCTATGGAGAGAAGGGCGTGGGCAACGGGTTGATTCCGCCCAATTCCACGCTGATCTTCGATGTAGAGCTGCTCGACGTGAAATAGGCTCGGCCCTGAGAGAGACAGTTCAGGAGCAAAGAGCTTCGGCCGGGTCAGCGCAATGGCAGTGCGTTCCCGGCCTTTTCTTTGCCTAAGTTGAGCCCTCATCTAAGAGCGGGACGCTAAGTCGTTTATGGACAACAGAGTTTTCCGTGGTTGACTAACTCGGGCCAGGGAGTACACTTCCGTCGAAAGCGCCGGAGGCATTATGCGATCCCTTCGCTCCGTCTACCTGCCCACGATCCTGCTCCTTGCAACCCTTTTGCAAATCACTTCTTCGCTGCATGGCCAAAGCTTGCTGTCCGATACCAGGGTTGCGGCGAAGGACGCGGTCGCTCTTCCAGAAAGCCAATCGATTGCATGGCATGGCCCAGTGAATTTTGGAAACGTCAACGTCTGTCCCGCGGGTCAGCAGTCCCCCAAGCCATGTAGCGATACTGCAAAAGTGAAATATAGCGTTACGGCTAAAACGACCTTTGGGCCCGTCCTGGTTGTCACGCAAGGACAACCCAATCTCGATTTCAATCTCAAGTCGACAACTTGCACCGGGACGATTTCGGCAGGAAGTTCTTGCACGGTAATCGTCAATTTCAGGCCTTTGAGCGCCGGCGTACGCCTGGGCGGAATCCAGCTTACGGACTCGTCGGGCAACGTGCTCACTTCGACTTACATTTACGGCAACGGCCAAGGGCCGGCGCCCGCGTTCAATCCCGGGGTTCAGACTGAGATCCCCGTCAGCGGATACACCGGAGACGCGATGGCGGTGGACACAGCCGGCAATGTGTATTTCGCGGTCGGGGGCAACAGCATCGCGAAATTTAATATCGTCACCGGACTTCAGACGATCGTCGCCACGGGCGTGCCGACCGCTCAATACGTGATGGGCATGACCGTGGATGGAATAGGCGACATCTTCGTCTCGGGTAACGGCGTGACGGAAATAGCGGCCGTGTCGGGAATCCAAACGGGAATTGAAAAGGACCTGAATGCGAGCGCGGGTATCGCCGTCGACGGAAAAGGGAACCTTTACGTAGGCGACGACTGGGACACATGGGGGCACCATCAATTCGGATGGCCTCGTCTGACCGAGATATCTGCGCGCACCGGAAAAGAGCAGACGTTGTTGAGCGGCTACGTAGCTGATCAGGGAAATCCATTCATCAATTTTCCGTTTGGCGTAGCGGTGGACGGAGCAACCAATGCTTATATCGCCTGTCTCAATTTCGGACCCGTTTTTGAATCGCTGGCGAATACGCCACCGGAGTCAGGCGGGGGAGTGATTGCGAGCCGGCAGTACACAACCGTCGGCAACTTCGGCAGTCCTTCGGCAGTAACGGTGGATGCGGCGGGTGATGTTTTCGTCGTGAATGGCGGCATTTACGAAGTGCAGGCTGGTACTGGCATCGAGACGATGCTGGTGGACTGGCCGTTCGAGGTTCAGATGGCGTTAGACGCGGCCAGCGATCTGTTCTTTCCAGATCAGAGCGGCGATGGGATGTTGGAATTCGAAGGATTGGTACCTGCGATTTTGGATTTTGGATCTGTGCCTGTGGGGACAACCAGCGCTCCCCAGTCGATCACCATTCAGAATATCGGCAACCAATCGCTGAATGCGGTCTCCCCTGGATTGACCATCTCGGCGCCATTTGCCCAGGTGCGGGGCTCGGGTCCGTTTGCGGATTGCACGCCGAATTTCTCCCTCGCGCCGGGAGCAGCTTGCAATCTCAGCATCGTTTTCGCACCGAAGGCAAAAGGTACGGTAACCGGGACGGCTACATTTACCGACAATGCGCTCAATAACTCGCAGGCAAGTCAGACCGTTACGCTTCAGGGCACGGGAACGTAGTGAAATAAAGCGGGGAACTTCATCCCGGAAAATAGTTCGACGTTCGACGTCTGGCGCGCTCATGCTAAGGGCGAAGAAGTGCTTCCCTGCCCCACGAGGCAACGCTAAAACCTCAAGCTGGAGAGCTTCTAGGCTTTGACGACTTTGCCGCTGCGCAGGCAGGAGGTGCAGACGCGCATATGCTTCGTCGCGGCCCCCACTTTGGCATGGACCGGGCGCAGATTGACGTTCCAGCGCCGTTTGCTCACGTTGTGGGCGTGACTGATGGTGTTACCGAATTGCGGCCCCTTGCCGCAGATATCACATACTCGTGCCATGACTCAGAAATCCTTCCCAGGCTGATGCCGAAACTTTGAGTTTACCGGAATTTGCGGGATTTTGCTACACACGTTGGCCCGCTCGGCTTCGAGACCCCAAAATTCTCGAGGGAGTGAAGACTGGCTTGGTCTTCCATCCTCATAACCCGCCATTGTCACCAACAGCACGAAAAAGAAAGGCCCATGGGATCGCGATCCGCGTGGGCCTTGGTCGTGTAGCGGGCCGTTGCGCCGACATTTCAGGCGGCTTTGCCCATCACCGGTTGGGCGCATTGCGCGCAGCGGCGAGCGTCGATCGGAATCTCGCTTAGGCATTCGGGACACTTCTTGGTGGTCGGATCGGCCGGGGCCGGATCTTTCCGGGTACGGGCAATCAACGCGTTGATCGGAGTCACCACGAAGAAATAAACGGTTGCGGCGACCAGAATAAAACTCACAAGGGCGGTAATAAAATCCCCGATGGGAAACACCGTGCTGCCGATGGTGAATGATATCCCGGTAAAATCCGGCTTGCCCGCAACAAGTGCAATCAGGGGGTTAATCAGGTCCTTGACGAGCGCGGTCACGACCGTGCCGAAGGATACGCCGATCACCACGCCCACTGCGAGATCGACGACATTGCCGCGAAGAATGAACTGCTTGAATCCAGATAACACTTAAAACCTCCAAGATTAGAATGGCCGCCAATGTAAATGGAGAGCGGCGTTTGGTCAAGCAGATTGGCGCTTTGGCACGCCCGGAGACGGGAGGTTTCGCACGCGGCGAGGTGGCCTAAATCGCCTCCGGCCGCCGAATCCAGGCCACTCCCACGCAAAAAAGAGGGGGACGCAAGCTTCTGCGTCCCACCTGGGAAGAGAGACCTCGTTTGGGCATCCGGCGAAAACCGAAGGCCGCAATGTTTTAGCGGTTCCCGCCTCGGCCGCCGCCGCCGTGCGAACCGCCGCCGCCGTGCGACGATCCGCCACCGTGGCTGCCACCTGAACTTGGCGCATGGCCGCCGCCGTAACTTGGCGCGCGTCCGCCCCCGTAACTTGGCGCGCGTCCGCCCCCGTAACTTGGGGCTCGGCTGCCGCCGTAACCGGGATAGCCGGATGGGCGTCCGCCGTACGGATTGCCGTAGGAACGCGGCGACACGATCGGCTGCCTCATGTTGAGGGGCGGCCGCGAACTGCCGTAGGATCGCCCTTCAGAGCCTCGGCCTTGTGGGCCTGAGGGTCCGCGAGACTGGCCGTAGGAGCCGCGTTCTCCGCCGGGTGTACCTGCCGAATGGCCCGTTGACTCCTGTGCCGGAGAGCGCGGCGCCATCGGCGTAAAGCTGTGCCAGCCGCCGTTGTTGGCTGCGCCACCCTCGCGTCCGGCCATGGTGCCCGGGGAATTACCGGGCCTCGATGCCGGACCAGTGTTGCCGCGTGACTCCAGCGTTGAGCGCGAACCCTGCTGGCCGGATCGACCCGATTCCCGTGAACCCGGTGCGGTCGTGCTGTTGTTCCGGCTTTCCGCGCCGCGATTCTCCAAGCTGCGCGAATTGCCATTCACCGGGGAAACGCCATTTTGCCGCATCGCACTTGAGATCTGCGCCTGCTCGCGGGTGAAAGAGCGTCCCGAGGTTGCGGTGGTCGTGCCATGCGTCGAGAAGAAACGCTGATTGCCGCCGCTATTACGAAGCGTGCTGGCAGCCGCCGGCCGTCCGCTGGCGCTCAAACTCGCGCGGCTCGGAGTAACCGGCAGATTGCCCGTGGCAAAATGAGCATTCTGCAAGGCGGAATGATTTACAGGTTGGAAGCCCGCGCGCCCTTTGCCAAATTGACTGGAGGACACGCCGACCGCGCGGAAATGCGGGTCATTCTGAGCCGACCGTACATTTGAGAAGCGCGAGCCGCCATGCAGCGGCGCGAACCCGCCGCGGTTGTAGCCTCCCCAACCGGTATAGCCGAAGCGACCGCCCCAGCGTCCCCACCAGGGGTGGAAGTAATCACACGGCCCAATTGGGAACCAGCCGATCGATCCCCAGCCCCAGCCGAATCCAACGCCGAAGCCGCCACCGTAGCCGAAGAACGAGACGTAAGCCGGCGCCCACAGCGGACGATAGTACGGATAGCCATACACCGGTCCCGGCCACCATCCCCACGCGCCGTTGTATTGGAACCAGCGGCCATAGTGATAGGGCGCCCAGCCCCAGGCCTCATTGGAAACCCAAGTCCATCCCCAGTAAGGCTCCCAGACCCAGCTGCCGGAGCTGTAGGGAACCCAATCGGGGCCAACGCCATTGGGGAACCACGCTGAGCCGTAGTCGGGCACATCGCGCCAGTTGCCGTAATTGTCGAGGTCCTGCGAGCCGACGTAATAGTCGTTGGTGTGGCCGCGCGAGACCGAGCCGCGGATCATGCGGTCGCGATCGGTATTCCACTGATCCCAGTCATCGCGCGCCGGCGCATCGCCGATTCGATATTGCGTCTGATCGCCCGCGCCACGAATGGTAATGAACTGATTCTCGCCCACGCGTGTGCCGCCCTGGGGAGTCGTGATCTCAACCTCGCCGCGACGCACCAGCACCTCGGTGTGATCGTCGGCGGTCACCAGAATGCGGAAACTCGACGCGCGCCGCTCGGTGCGAATCGCCACGTTGGGCGTATCGATCTCGGCGTCCGCATCGCTGTTGCCGAGCACGGTGTAATTCGCCATGCCGTGGCCCAGCTGAATTTGAATGTGCTTGCGACTCAGGCCGTTAATGTTCGCCTGCGTGTGCTCAGACAGGCGAAGGATGTTGGCATAGTCAAGTTGCAGTTCGGTACGCGCTTTGTCGCCGGTGGAAACCTTGTCGCCGGCCATCAGAGGAGCGTTCAACTGCGCCGCCGACCAGTCGCCGGAATCGCCGCGTTGCGTGGAAACGTCGCCGTGAATCAGGCTGACGCGCGCCACGCCGTTCTTGTCGGAGTTTTCATTCGAAGTGCCGGAGTTCCCAGATCCTTCCTCGTTATAGGCGGGGCCGGAGTTCGGGGCTCCCGGGCCGTAGGGCCCGATGTTCGGACTCGGCTTGGGTGGAATTTCGCTCCACGGCTCGCGGTCGCTAGGCGCCTGCGTGGAGTCTCGTCCGCCTGGAGCAGGCTGCGCCGAACCCTGGTCCTGCATCATGTCTTGATCCTGCTCGGGGCTTTGATCCTGCATCTGGCTCTGATCTTGCATTTGGTCTTGACCCGGGCTCTGCATCTGGTCTTGCGGCGGAGCCGGATTCTGTGAAGAGTCAGGATTCTGCGCGCTGATCGACCCGGACAGCGTCAGCAGAAGTCCCACTATAAGTGCGATGATGAAGCTCTCACTTCGCGTCATGAATTTGAACTGCATAAATGCCTCCACCCCTGGTACGAAACGAACGTAAACAAACAACCTGCACAAAGAACGACCACCCATGGAAAGGCACGTCGCGTGCCAAGCTCGCAACCCAGCCGCTCGCAATTTAACCAATTTATTTTTATGGAGTTACGTCGGCCGAGTTCAGTCTGTGGAATTCGCGGCGTTCGCGTTTCGGTGGCCGCAATCCACCAGTTGGTGCTTTTCGGCCACGTATAGACGCGGAATCAAGAGAGAGAGAGAAAGCAGGCTGCCTCAATCCGCGCGTTCCACGAAAAGTGTCGAACTACCGTAACTTTTTCCGCATTCGCGCGCATGATAATCTGCGATTACTGCTGAACTTTCAGTGCGTTGGAGGCATCCGCCGCGTTCCTAAAAACCCGCCGGCTCCGAGTCAATCGTCCGGCCGCTCAATGTGCCGATGCCAAAGCTCCCCATCTTCCGCCTGCGCAACTCTGAAGCGTCACCGCCGCCCGATCTCCGGCGCTATCAGCCGGCCTTAACCTTCGGCGATCTCCAGCTCGGTGTCGACAATCTTCGCTACGACATTCTGCTGGGCGGGCATTTCACCGGCGAACTGAGCCTGCACCTAGCGCGCTACCTTTGCCACTTTGGCGAGGTCGAGTCGCTCTTTGAGGTCGAAGTCCCCACTGCAACGCAAACGAAGTTCATACGCAATCGCGAACCGGAAACCACGAAGCCTCGCAAACGCGGCCCGACGGACCTGAAAACGCTGCTGATTTCGATTCACCAGACGATTCTGACGCGCGCCAAGGCCGAGCAAAACCCGTCCATCGATCTGCTCGGCCGGCTTGCCGTACTGAAATTTCTGCGCGCCGAGTTGCAATCGCAGTTCTCCAAAATCCTCGAACAATGCCGCCTCAAGTCGAAGTCGCTGGAGGGATTCCGGCAATCGAAGATGCTCCAGATGCAGGAGCTGGTCTCGTCCTTCCAGGTCCACAAAAAAATAATCGTGCGCCGCGCCGCGCAGGAATTGTTTCTTTTGCTTCGCGAGATCGAAAAAGAAACTCTGGCGCGGACCCGCCGGTCTCTGCTGGGCGAGACGAAAAACGACTGCTACCGCCTGTTTCAGAACCCGCTGATTTTCACCGATGACGGCCGCGACGATTATCTCTGCGCCGAGCACTATTACATGTTCGGCAATTTCGACCGCGACCCTGACCGCTTTCCCGTTCTTCGCCAGTTGGCGCTCGATTTTCTGCGCGAACTTGGGTATGGGGATGCGCTCGACGATAAGCACTTTGACCAGGCCCTGAATGTTCCCGAAAATGCCCTTGCGCTGGTCGGAACGGGCAATGGGGAAGACGCCACGGCCGAGGATCGTCACCGCAAAAATCGCCTCAATCTCTGGACCACCATGTTGCAGCGCGCCGGCGTGCTGCCGCACGTGATTGCTTCGTATGAAGCGGTGCCGCTGCTGGGCGATTACGCGCGCCGCGTGAATCCGCAGCAGCTCAAGTACGCTCTGATCGACCGCGAGGAAGCCGCGCGGGTGGAAAAAATCATCAACGAAGCCCGCCTGCATCCGGATCGCCTGTTCGCGGCCATCGCGCGCGTTTCCTCCTGCCGCGGCACAGAGCGCGAGCGCTTTGCCGCCCGCCTGCTCCACGATCTTTTTTGCTATCACCGCGATCTGCGCGGCCTGGAAGCCGTGAGCGCCGGATTCGACAACATCAACCTGGTCAGCGACGATAAAGTCCGCGCCCTTTCCTCGCTCAACGGCATGCTCTACGAGTTTCTGCCTGCCGAGGACCAGAAACCGGTTAGCGATCGCGTGCTGCATCACGTGGTGCTCAAGGCCGATATTCGCGACTCGTCCCGCCTGACGCGCTCGCTCATGGAGCGAGGCTTGAACGCCGCTTCCTACTTCAGCCTGAATTTCTACGACCCTATCAATAAGCTGCTGGCAAAATACAACGCCACCAAGGTCTTCCTCGAAGGCGACGCCATTATCGTTGCCCTGATCGAGCGCGAGGGAGAGCCTACGCTCGGCGTCGCGCACGCCTGCGTGCTGGCGTGGGAGATCATCAATCTCCTCCGCGGTTACAACGAACTCCTGACACAGTCCGGGCTGCCGCCCATGGAAGTCGGCCTCGGCATCGCCTATCAGGATTCCGCGCCGCTTTACCTCATGGATGGCGAGCATCGGATCATGATCTCCGACGCCATTAATGAGAGCGACCGCCTTTCCTCGTGCAGCAAACGCATTCGGAAGAAGCTGGCAGCCGACGCCGGCGCTTTCCAGGTCTATCGCTTCGACGCAGGCGGCCATCAGGATGGCAGCAATCCCGAAGCCGGCGGGGAGGATTTGCGGCTGAGCTACAACGTCGGTGGAATTTGCCTCAGCCAACCCGCCTTCGGCAAATTGCAGGAGGAAATTGCGCTGGCGCCCTGCTTTGTGGATCGGGCATCCGATTCCACCCGGCAGTCTTTCATCAACTCATGGACCGATCCGCAGAGCGAATTTTTCCTCGGCACGGTGCCGCTGACGAGTGGAATGTTTCGCAAGATTGTGATCCGCAAAAGCCGCATTGCCGAGGTTGAGGTTCGCGATCTCTCCATCCTGCAATGGACGGACTGCTTCTATTACGAAGTCTGCGCGAATCCGGCGGTGTATGCCGCGCTGCCGGGAGAGAAAACAGCGGCCTCCAAACCCTAATAAGCCCAAGTTCAGCGTGGCGCGTTCGCCTTGGGGGCGCCCCTCCGAAGTTCACAATCTGTAACGATTCCTTCTAACTCGTCACTATCCTCCAAAGCCACCAGATAGTGCTTGGGAGGGTAGGAAAATGACAAAGTCCAGAATTTTGGTTCTGACGATGTTGCTGGCCACGATCGCGATGACGATGGTGTTTACCGCGTGCCCGACAACGCCGCCGCTGAATCCGCTGACCCTGCTGCCAACTGACGCCAGTGCCACGTGCACGGTTACGCCCGCAGTATTTAAGACCTGGTTCCAATCGGGGAGCGTTACCTTGAACGGCGTCGTAAATCCCGCGAACAGCGTGACCTTCCCGAACGTTCCTAACTGCAGCTTCTATCAGTGGGCGGAGCAGGATTTTCTGTGGTTGACTTCTCCGGCTCCGGCAACTTACGGCGGAGGCGGTGGACTAATCGTCGATTCGCCGACCTTCTATGACGTCTCGCCCCCTGCGGCGGACGGCAGCCGCGCCTTCCTCCCACATACGTCGGGTCTCATCCGGCCGTTTGCCTTGCGCTCTGCACAAGCCGACGCACAGGGCTTGCAAATGACTTTCGATTCGTCGGGAACACCGATCCAGGTGAAAGCCGCCGAGCGGGAAGCGACGCCGCTCGTCCTCAACAGTGCCGGCCAGCAGGTACAGGTTGCGCATGCGAGACGTGGACCCAATGGTAAACCGATCCTGCTGGACCGCAACGGCAGTGTCATCGAATTGCAGTTCGTCAAAGGGATAAGACCGGAAGCGAAAGCGCAGATTGGCAACGCGGAAATACCCACGATGATCACGGCGCAAAAATTCATCATCGACGGGATCCCGATCTTTATCGATCCATCTCTCGAAGTCATCGACGTGGAGCAGGGCGAGGCCGACAGCGGTGTGCTGGAGGCGCAGTCTTCGGCCGGGGGCTCCCTCGTCTACTACGCGACCATCGTGAACGACGTGTATGCCTACTATGCCACCGGCGTGAAAGATGGCACGATTAGCTCAACCCAGTTCCCGACCAGCGCCGGCGATTTGAGCAACATCACGAGCTTTGCGGCGGCGCACGGAAAGACGTTTCCCGATCCCAACGCGCTGGCGATCGAAGTGAAGTCGGCTTGGATAGCGGCCGCGGGACTACCCAACCTGAGCAGTTACATCACGATGAACGCCACCATCCCCGTCTATAGCCCGGCAGTTCCGCCGCCCGCTGGAACTTCGACGATGACGGCTACGGGGGCGCAGCAGACGGTTCAATTGGCGCTGGTTGGCATGCATGTCGTCGGCAGCGCCGCGGGGCATCCGGAGATGATCTGGTCCACGTTTGAGCACGCGGCCAACGCGCCGGCTGACACCTATTCCTACATCAACACCAGTAACGCAACTGCAACCGTGAATGCGAACGTCGCAAACGTGCCGGTAATCGGAGGCGTAACCACGAACTGGGTATTCTCGGCCACCACCGCCGGTAACAACGATTCGGCGTTCAACAACCCGAATATGTCCTACCAGTTCCCGCCTTCGCCGGCGACCATCAACGCCGTCGCGACTCCGCCGGGAATCGCCCCCAGTAATACCATGCGGTGGAAACCGTTCGGTGCGGCGAGCGATGTTGCGCCCAACCCCATCGATCCTTCCATCGCGGCCTCGAACACCGAGATCATTTCCATCAACAATAGCGTTGGAGGGATGCTCGCCGCCGGCGACATACGCGGCAACTACGTGATGACCGGCGCAACCTGGACGATCGGTGGGGCGGCTCCGAACGCCTTTATCGGCGGCAACCAGGTGGGAACGAGTTCATTAGCCAACACTACAATGGAGACTTACGAGCAAGGCGTGCACAGCAATCCAACCCATCAGGCTGGAGGCTCGAATTGCTTTTCTTGCCACACGAGCAATACGACCAACGTGAGTCACGTGTTCGCAGCGCTCAAGCCGCTTTTCTAGCGCGGCGGCGCGGTAGCAGTTCGATTGCACGGCAGGGCGGAGGACAGTTCGCTCGCGAACGCGACGGTCTTCCCCCGTCCCTGCTCAAAAAGTCCGGCGGGTCCGGAATGGAATCACCACCACGGCTTCGATCGCGACGGGTCTGCCGTCTTTTTCCGCCGGCACAAACTTCCATTGCGACAGCGCGCTGGTGGCGTAACGATCGAGACGGTCGTCGGGGCTGCTTAACACGCGAATGTCGGCGACCTTCCCATCGGAATGAATCACCGCATACAGAGTGACCATGCCGTGCACGTTGGTTCGCATCAACTCCAGCGGATAGCCGGGATCGGTTTTCTCGGTCAGCACCGGCGCCAGCAGCGCCCCTTGTTTTTGATCGGGCTTCAACTCTGCAAAGCGCAGCACCCAGCTTCCGGTGAACGAATTCAGGTTCGGCATGTTCAGCGTCATCGCGTAAAAGCGGCGATCTCCGAACACCTGCCGGTCAATGTCCGTAACCTTGTCGTTGGAAACCGCCGAGGCCGGCCGCTGACCGGCGTGCGCTGCCGCGAGTTTGCTTGACGAAATGCCGGCAACTTCGCGCGCGTCCCCGTCGCCGCCGAGGCCTTCGCCGTCGGTCCCGCCGCCATCGCGCTCAACCTGTCCCGTCGCGCCCGGAACCGCGCCCACGTGCAATCCCGACGGCAGCGACCCGTTCCCGCGAGCCTTGATCCCACTGCCACTTCCCGACTTCGAACCCAGAATCTCCGGCGTCCCCGAAGCCCCGGCCTTGCCTTTCGGATTCGCCGAAAAAGTTCCCCGACGATTTCCCTCCGGCACTGCGACGGGCCCGGTGGGCTGCACGGGATGAATTCCCAACGCCAACAATCGCCCTTGCCCTCCGCCACTGCTCGCCGACGCTAGGCTCGGAGGCGGTGCAACCGCATCCGAACTTCCGGGTAGCCCCCTCCCTCTTCCACCGCGGCCCGCCGTGTGTTGCTCCGCCACCGTGAACTGCGGAGCCGGCGCCACCACCTGGCTGGGCGCAATGTTCATCATTCCAACTCGCCCCTTCGCCGCTGTCACTTCAGGGGGCGGCTCAACCACCGCCGTCTCCGGCCCCGCGATCCCGCGCGCCCGGTCATGACTCACCTCGGGAGGCGGCGCAATCACGTCGGTTCGCAAAGCCCCATTGCTGCGGTCTCGCGCAAAATTCGCATCCGGCGCCGGCGCCACCACTTGCTGGTCAGGCGCCACGTTGCGCCTCGAAAGCGAGCGCGTCGCATCCAGCGGAACGACCGGAACGATCGCTCCCGTGGCGATGATGTTGGGCAAGGGCACATCGTGATCCAGTCTGACGTTCGGAGGCACGACGATGGTTTGCGAGCGGTTGTCCGCTTCGCGCGGCACGGAGAGAATCGGCTGCCTGGCAAATACCGGATCTCCCGTTTGCGGCTTCGGAGCCACCGGCTCACCGGTATCGAGGGGCGGCAGATATTCTTCCGGCGAATACGTAATGACCGAAGAGCGGTCAAACGGCGTCGGCCCAAGGATCTTCTGCTGCCTCAGCCACGCAATCGACAGTGCCCAGATCAGCAGCAGCGCCGTGCCGTGCAACAACGCCGATTGCAGGAATCGTCCCCACGGCAGTTCCTGCTGAACGAATACATCTTTCCAAAGGTCCAATTCCGCGAGCGCCCTCCGCTCGTTCAGTGGACGCGGCCCCAGGCTCTCCCGCACTCCGTCGCGGAACTCGGCGCTGGCCGGATCATGATCGATCAGCAGCTTGATCAGCTTTTTTGCAGGGACTGCCATCCTGTATCCAAGCACCCTTTTTCGAAGTTTCGATGGGGCGCGACTGCGGCCTATATTCGAGGGTTCGGCGTTCGATCCAGTCGGCTCTCTTTCCGAGGATTATACGGGAAATGGAAGGGACAGCAAGGGACGGAAGTCCAGATTTGAAGGGAGGGAGCTTCTTCGGGGCCAGGCGTTCGGCCCGGTCCATTTGGGCCGCTTGAAGATTTTCGAGCGCTCAACCCACGAGCGACGTGCACTCCATGTCAATCGGCACGGTGATCACCACACCATTCTCCACCACCACTTTCAGCACCTGGCTGCACGTGCCACAAAGCCAGTACTCGTCAACCTTGCGTTCCGGGTGGGGTTGATCGGAGTGCGACAGCAGAGGGTCGACCGAAAAGAAACGCCCACCGACGGCATGACCGAAAGGGATTCGGCAAGCGGGATTCAGGCAATGGGAAATCATGGCAACACTCCTCGGATGAAGTCCGGGCTTTTGAACCCATCCTGCGGTGACGAACTTGCGGCTCCGCAACGCGGCCCGCGAAAGAGCTAATTGGCGTGATCAGTCCCCGACCCGCGTTCGAGCGCTTCCAGGTGCCGGATCTCCCCCTCCAGCCAGACCTTCAGCGCCGATTCCACCTCGCCGGGTGTGTACTGGCGGCTCATGCTGTGGACCGACTCGCCCTGTGTATTCAGCGCGATAAAGTGGCACGGCTCCATCTCCGTGTGGTAGCGCTCCGGCACAAACTGAAACAGCCAGCATTCGGGGCACGGAACGGTGCGCTCCCCATCCAGACGATTGGGGCAGGAAGGCGAATCGAGAAACATCGAAACCGGCCTCCAGGGCATCGTTCCGCCGTATCCGCCGCGCTCCAGAAACGCCAACTCCTGCTTCAGCAAGTTCAACACTTCGAGCCGGGATATCGACACAACCACCTCCGGACGGCCGCTGCCGTCCCCGGGGGACGTTGGAGTTGATTGTGGCTCAGCCCCAACCATCCCGCTGTGATTCCAAACACGACCGCTCGTGACCCATCTCACAATGGGACTTTCGGGTGTTTGGAATCCCGACGGGCTGTCAGGCGAACGCCGAATGCCGCGCTCATCGCGGCGTTTACGGACGCAACGGAGTTTTAGAGAAATTACTTGGGGGATACAGATACGCGAGGGCCTCTAGAACGCCCCGCCCCCGCCGCCCCCGAACCCGCCGCCGCTGAAGCCGCCTCCGCCAAAACCTCCGCCGCCCCCGAATCCCGAGCCCCCGGAACTCGCCCGCGGCGACGAAATGAAAACCTGGTGCATGTCTCCCGCCATGCTGTGCATCGAGCTCGAAAAAAACAGCGGACTAAATCCGACGTAACCGCCGGGCGAGGAGTACCAACTCGGCGGGTTTTTCACGATCCCGTCAAACGCCTGCGCCCAATGGTGTTCCACTCCGAGCGCCATCGCGTAGGGAAGAAATTTTTCAAATGTGTCGGGCGGCATGCTCTGAATCCGGTCTTTGTCCACGCGGTTCATGAACTCCTGAAACCCAAGCACCGCAATATGCAACCGTGACCCTTCCACGGTCTTCGCCGTCATCTGCCGCGCAAACAGCCACCAGATCACGCCGGAGAGAATAAAGCTGACAAAGACCAACGCAGGCGAATAAAACAGATTCATCCAGCCCATCACCTGCACTCCCACCACGCAAAGCACAATCGCCACCGCCGCCACGATGCTGTAGCCGTTCGCCGACTCCGGATCGAGCGTGTACACCCCTTTGTTTTTCAGCTCCGACATGATGTCCTGCCGGATCGCCGGAATCGCAGTGTAGAAGCGGTTCTTCAAACTGGAGAGCCGCGTCTCCGTTCCGCCACCAAAAATGTTGCTCAGCATTACGCGCTCGTGCGGCGCCAGTTCCGCGCCCCATTGCGCATACGGCTTCAACAGCGTCAGCGTGTAATCGCTGTGCAGAACGATAAAACTGGCCAGCCTCTCCTCGGTTTTTTCGATCTTGATATAGCCGCGCACTGCCAGATCGACAATGGTCGAGGTGATGTCGCGCGGATGAATCGTGTCATTCAGCAGCGTGCCCGCCTCCGCCGGCGACAGACCTTTCGGAGGCTCGTACTGCGGAGCGACCGACATGCCCGGATCGGGATCGCGTCCCACCGCGTACCAGAGGCCCGCCATCACCGCCAGCGTCAGCAAGGGCAAAAATAAAATAGGATTGCTGCCCAAAAACCAACCCAACTTCGTCAACGAACTCGGCGCCGCCACAATTCCCTGCGGGATATAAATATCGATCGTCAGTCCGCCGCGCATAGGAAGCGCACGCGTGGTTTCAACCGCGACGTCGGCCCCGTTGACCTGCGCATCGGCCGCGCCCTCTTTGGACCCATACGCACCCGTGAACGCCTGCGCCCGCAATCCGCCCGCTGCGCCCTCGGGCAAAGTCACAAATGCCGACGCGTGGTCGATGGGGACGGGCCAGTCGTTTCCCGTAACGTTCCAATAAAATTCGTCGAATCCATCGAAGAAGCGAATGCCATTTTGCACGGCGTAGTCGATGTTCACGACCCGCGTCGCATCGTCGGCGTCGGGAATATAAATCTTCAGATCGCGGAACGCCCCCGACTTGCTCGACTCATACTTGAGCTTGTTTCCGCTATCGTCGGTCACGCCCAGCACTTTGATAAAGAGCGTGTAGTTCGTGCCATTCGGTCCCGGATACTCGACTGGAATGGTGCGGTGAATGCCATGCCACTGGCCGGCAAACACCACCGTAATTTTTTCGCTGACCAGCGCCGACCCATCGGCGGAGATGGAGATGGTGTCTTTGAAATCCGCGACGTGCCAGCTGTGCCCCTGCGCGGCTGCCAGCACCGGGGAAAATGCCAGCCATAGCGCGATTCCCCAGCCGCAGATCAACCGCGCGCGTTTGCGTTCCCTTCCGAATATTCTCGGCATCTTCACACCTGGAACTTCACGGCCACGGGTTCGCGGTCGCCAGCATCGGCCTCAAAGAACTGCCGCTGCTGGAAGCCGAACATGCCCGCCAGGATGTTGGTGGGAAACGATTGAATGCGCGTATTCAAATCGCGCACCACCGCGTTGTAGTAGCGGCGGGCATTTTGAATCGCGTCTTCGATCTGCGCCAGCGTGTTCTGGAGTTGAGTGAACTCCTGCGAGGCCTGGAGCTGCGGATAATTTTCCGCGACGGCAAACAGGCTCTTGAGCGCTCCCGTCAACTGATTCTCGGCCACGGACTTGTCCGCCGGGCCAGTCGCCTGCATCGCCATCGACCGGAATTTCGCGATGTCTTCGAACGTCCCCTTCTCGTGCGCCGCGTATCCCTTCACCGTTTCCACAAGGTTGGGAATCAGATCGTGCCGGCGCTTGAGCTGGACATCGATGTCCGACCACGCCGAGTCGCAGCGCACCCGCAGCTGCACCAGGCTGTTGTACATCCCAATGACAAAAATTCCGAAGACAATGATGACCGCCAGAAAGATCAAGCCGACCATGCGTTCACCTCATTCAAGGCGACGGTAGCACACGGGGGATTGCCCCGCAATGTAACCGAGGATTCTGCCGGGAAGGATGCCGCCAGCGCCCGGCAATGCCGAGTCGAGCGCGCCCTACTGCTTCGGCGCGAAGTAGCCCTGCCGCGCCCGCACTTGCAGATCTTTTTTCAGCGCGGTGATTTGGATGGAATGAAAACGCCCGTCCGCCGAGAAGTCGGACGGCTTGTAGGAAACATCGTACTGGCTGCGCAACTCGTCTTCAATCGCCGCAAACGACCGCGTAATATCCTTCATCTTGTAGGGAAAGAATGCGCGCCCGCCGGTCGCCGTCGCCAGTTCCTCAAGCACCTTGTCGCCGCGCAAAATCAGTCCGCTGTCGTCGGTCGAGATCGCGTAGATCAGCACTTCGGCGCGTTGCGCCATCTCAATCGCCTGCGCCTTTGTGTGCTCGCTCTGGTTGTCCTCGCCGTCGCTCACCACCACAATCGCCTTGCGCACCGGATGATCCGCGCGCTCGCGCAACAGTTTGTCTTTGCACGCCTGGTACACCGCATCGTACAGAGCGGTCCCGCCGCCATCCTTCAACCGCTGCACTCCCGCGGCTAGCATCGGCACGTTGTCCGTAAAATCCTGCGCCAGGTGGCTCTCGCGATTGAAGCCCACGACAAAGGCCTTGTCATAACCCGGGCGGATGATGTGCTGCAAAAATCCCGTCGCCGCGGCCTTCTCAAATCCAAACCGGCTTTCGACCGAACCGCTCACATCCATGAGCAGGCCGAGTTCAATCGGCAGATCCGTCTCCGGCTTAAATGCCAGAATCGACTCCACCGGCTTGTGATCGTCGGAAAAAGCAAAATCCTTTTCGCTTAAATTGCGCACAAACTTGCCATGCCGGTCGGTGGCGATGAAGAGAACGTTGACTTCGTCGACCCGCTTCCGAATCGTCAAAACCGGCTCGTTCGCCTCGCCCGAGTCGAGCGCACCGCTAGTATCCGCGGCAATGACCGCCGACGCAGCTACCACATAAGAGTTGGCTTGCGCGGTCCCTTTCGCACGCAAAGCTCCGACTGCGCCGAGGATCATCAATCCATAGACGGTCACCGCCCAAATCCCGGCCCAGTCGAACTTTTTCACTTTTGTCATGCTCGCGTCTGTCATGCTCAAGAGCCCTTGCGGGCCGACCTCAAATTTCTCTGCAATTCACCTCCGACCTTTTGCGGATCGAATCGCGTCTACCCATTCGATGCACGCAGGGTTCCGAAAATTGCAGATTCTGCCTTGCTCCCGAATGTAGGCTGGAACCGCCACGCTCTCCAAGTTACAAAAGGTGTACGCGCACGGATGGTCCCGTAACTATAGCGTATTCAACAGATCCGCCGCAGCACACGAAGGTCCTCCCCGTCTCAGTTTTTTCCCGTAAGCCGCCAAACCGACGCAAGATTTGCACCTTGAGTTTTCAGTACGGGAATTCCCGACGACATTTTTCCCGGATCGCTACAATGCCGTGCAAAAAATGCTGCCTCGATTCTTGCTCTGAACCAACCCTCGACCCGGCAAAAATTCTCCCCTCGAAGCGAAAGACGGATTCTCGCCCTTGACGGATGACCCAAAAACGATCATCTTAAAACACGCAAAGTGGCTGCGATTCTGTGGGCCACGACGCCGGGTTTCCTTGGATGGCAAAACGCGGCGTTACAAGTAGCATTCGCGAATCCGAGTGCAACCGTTGAAAGACGAACAACCTTACAGCACTTCACGGCCGGAGGCCCGATGTACTTTGAGCAGTTCTATTTGACCTGCCTCGCGCACGCTTCGTACATGATCGGCTCCAATGGCGAGGCCGCCGTGGTCGATCCCCAGCGCGACGTGGACATCTACCTGAAAGCGGCCGAGGAGCGGCATCTCAAAATCCGCCACATTTTTGAAACGCATCTGCACGCCGACTTCGTCTCCGGCCACAAGGAGCTCGCCGCCCGCACCGGAGCGACCATCTACATTGGAGCGAGTGCCGCCGCCACATTCCCGCACGTTGCGCTTCGCGACGGCGATGAGATTAACATCGGAGCGGTTCGCGTGCGCGCGCTCGAAACGCCCGGCCACACCCCGGAGAGCATTTGCCTCGTCGTAATCGACGGGGAACAATCGTCCGACCCCTGGGCCGTCTTGACCGGCGACACGCTCTTCATCGGCGACGTTGGCCGCCCCGATCTTTCGCCCGCGCACACGCCGCAGCAACTCGCGGGCCTGCTCCATGACAGCTTGCATCGGAAGCTGCTAGCCCTGCCAGATTCTGTTCTCGTCTATCCGGCCCACGGCGCCGGTTCTCTGTGTGGGCGCAGCATGCGCGCGGAAAAATCCTCCACCATCGGCACCGAGCGCCTTACGAATTACGCGCTTCAGATTTCGAGCCGCGACGAGTTCATCCGCCAGTTGACCGCGAATCTCCCCGCTCGCCCCGGCTACTTTCTCGAAGATGCCGAAATCAACCGCTCCGGCGCTCCCGCGCTTCGGGAACTCGCGCCCCTGCGCGCGCTTTCACCCGCGGAAGTGCAATCGCTGTTGCGGCAGAACGCGTGGGCTCTCGACGTTCGTCCGGGCGCTGACTTCGCCGCCGCCCATGCCCAGGGATCAGTCAACATCGCGCTCTCGGGCCAGTTCGCATCGTGGGCCGGAGCAATTCTCGGAATCCACTCCAAACCTGTGCTGATCGCCGCCAGTACGGAACAGGTGGAAGAGGCGCGCACCCGCCTGGCACGCGTCGGCATTGAGGATCTCGGAGGTTATCTCGAGGGCGGCATCGATGCGTGGAAAGAGGCCGGACTCCCCGTTGTGCAAACACCGCAGATTTCCGTGGAGCAACTTCAGCAGAAATTATCGGGTAACGCTTTCAGTAACGGAAACCGCGAAGGCGGCATCGCCGTCCTCGACGTTCGCCGCGAAGGGGAATGGCAGGCAGGTCACATCGCAGAGGCCGAGTGGCACGCGCTCGATTCGTTTCCGCGCGCCCTGCCCAAACTCGCTGAAAACCGCACCGTCGCCGTCCACTGCAAAGGCGGTTACCGCAGCATAATCGCGTGCAGCCTGCTCGAGCGCGCCGGTTATAGCAATGTGGTCAACATAATCGGAGGCTTCGACGCGTGGCACGCCGCCGGCCTGCCAGAAGTCGTACCTGACGCGCCGGCCCTCACGTCCCGATGAAAGAGTTATGACCCCGGAAATGATCGCCGAGAATTTCTCTGCGAACTCCGCGTCCTCAGCGTTGAAAGATTCTAATTTGTTTCCCGCGACCGCGGGATCAGTTCTTCGACCCTCAACCCGCGCGGAAGTCTTGCACCTCTTCTCCCGCTTGGAACAGAGGGCGCGGCGCACTTTGTTCAGCGTCGCTCAATTTCCGGTTCAGTTCCTCGACGTCGGCCTTCGCCCATCCGACGCTGCTCATCTCGATCGTGCCGTCCGCTCCAATCAGAAACCACGTCGGCACATTGGTAAGACCGTAGGCATTCGACACCGCATATCCATTGGGATCGTCCAGCAGCGTGCGAAACGTCACGCCGAACTCCTTCAGGAATGCCTTCGTGTCGCGCGGATTATCCTGCGAAATGCCCACAAACGTGACCTTCGCCGCGCCGTGCGCCTTGTACACGCGCTCAAAATACGGGAACGCATACTGGCAAACCGGGCATGAAACTTTGAAAAAAGCCGCGAATACCGTCCCGCGCTGCAGCGCATCCTGCAATGAAAATTTGCTTCCGTCGAGAGCCGCCAGCGAAAAGTCGGGCGCCTTGGTCCCGGCCGTCAGTGCCGCCATATCTTTCGGACCTCCGAATAAATGTTGGAGCCACTTCATGGTGAAATGCCTCGCTACGAATTAGATGATGCCGCCCGCCTTTAAGATTTTGCGTGTTAATCCTGTGATCGGCAATTGCTGAATTTCATCGAGAGCCATCCACCGGCCGCGCCTCGCCGCCGCGCGCCCGCCAGCGTCTCGCATCACATGCACAGTGTAATCCGTCACCGTGATGGAATGGCGAAACGTGCGCCACAGCGCATTCCCGTTCGCGGTATGGGGCGCCGTTGTCCACTCCGGCAGCTCCCACATCCCCGCCATAATTGACGCGTCTCTCGCGCGCTTCACCAGTCGCACCCGACCATGGCGCTCATCCAGCGCGCACCAGATTTCCCGCTGCCGGCGCGCCGGAGCGCCAGCGCCCCGTCCATTTCGCCGTTCGCCGGTCCGCCGCGCACCCGCTGTCGCCACTTTTGCAGGCCTCGCTAGCTCGCGCACGGCATCGGCCCGCGTTCCGCACCATTTCTGTACCGGGCACACCGGGCAGCGCGGTCCCGCGGGCAGACACACGGTTGCGCCCAGCTCCATCATCGCCTGATTGAAATCCCCCGGCCGCTTATGCGAAATCAGTTCCTCGGCGCGCGTCCAGCACTGCTGTGGCGGCAAACCGCTCGCATAAATTCTCTTCAGCACCCGCTCTACATTGCCGTCCACCACCGCAACCGGTTCGCCAAAGGCAATGCTCGCAATCGCGGCCGCCGTGTACCGTCCAATGCCGGGCAGTTCGCGCCACGCATCCGCGCTCTCCGGAAAAGCTCCGCCATGCCGCCCCACAATTTCGCGCGCACAATGGTGCAGCATCCGCGCCCGCCGGTAATAGCCGAGCCCGCTCCACGCCGCCAGCACCGCATCTTCGCGCGCAGCCGCTAACGTCGCAACGTCCGGGAAGCGCTCCAGAAACACGCGGTAATGCCCCAGCACCGCGGCTACGCGCGTCTGCTGGAGCATGATTTCCGACAGCCAAATCCGGTACGGATCTCGCGTTCCGCGCCACGGCAAGTCCCGGCGATGCGCCTCATACCAGCCGAGGAGCGCCCGCCGGAACCCGGCAAGACTTTTTCCGTCAGCCGGAGCGGTCAGGCCTCCATCCTTGTTTAAGCCAGACATCTTTGCAGCCAAGCATCCCCCGCGAAAGTCGTCCCATCATACTGAACAACGCGCTGCCGTTGTTTGGGACCTGCGAGTCGCCCGTGACGTTGCGGATTCGCTGCGATTGACCGCCGGTCGCACGCCGAGCATAATGAAAATGCTTGGCGGCCGCGATCTCGCGCGTGATGCTTAGTTTGTTGCGTCAGGATGCCTATGACAGAATTCGACCGCAAGGTGCAGGAAGCGTCAGAGCGTTTGAATCGTTCGGTGGCCAATCTCGCCGCTTCTCTCGAAAAGGAAACGGCGGAACTGGTTACCTATCTGAACGACGAAGTCGTTCCCGCCGCGCGAGCGCATTCCTCGAAGGCGTTGCGCGTCGCCTCCGAAAAGCTGTCTCAATTCGCCGACTTCCTCGAAACGCATCAGAAAAACTCTTGAGCGCCCATCGTTCCAGCTTCGCGCGACCACGTCTCCTGCTGTTGGCGATCGGCGCCATCTTTCTCTCCGCATGCGGACACAAACAGACTCAGGTCGCGCTTCCGCCCCCGCCGCCCATCCTCGAATCGCCTGCGCCCACCCAGAGCGCAAGGCAAGAAGAAAAATCTCCGGAGAGAATCGAAGTTCCCGCCGACGCCACGCCCATCTTCGAGCAAACCGGTGTGGCGAGTTGGTATGGCCCGCCCTATCACAATCGCCGCGGCTCCAACGGCGAGATCTACGACATGAACGCCATGACCGCCGCGCACCTCACTCTGCCGCTGGGTTCCATCGTGCGCGTCACGAATTTGAAGACCAGTCATTCCGCGCTTCTGCGCATCACCGACCGCGGCCCCTTCGTCGAGGGACGCATCATCGACCTCTCCCTCGCCGCCGCCAAAGCGCTCGACGTATATCTGCCCGGCACCGCCCAGGTTCGCCTCGAAGTGCTCCAGGCTCCCGCGGCCCTCGATAGCGGCGGCCGCTGGGCGGTGCAGATCGGCTCGTTTCACACCGAGCAAAGCGCCGCCCGGTTGACCGATCGCCTGCAACGCCGCTATCACACGGCCAGGGTTTTGAAGTTTCCCAGCCCCACCGGCGATTGGTGGGTGCGCGTACGTGTACTCGACGACGATCGCCGGCGCGCCCAGGCTCTGCTTCGCGAGACAGCCGTTGCCGAGGCTCCCGCCTTTCTCGTTCGCCTCGACTAAGCAAACCGTCATACCCTTCGTCCCGTGCCGGGTTCACGCACTTACTCATGGCAGTTACTGTAAATCGGTGTTATTGTTCTCAGTCGGAGATCCCGCTGCAGTCCCCGACTTATTGCGCGACCAAACTCCTCTTGAGCGGTGGAAAGCGGACTTATGGCTGACTGTTTATTTTGTCGCATCATTCGTAACGAGGTTCCCTCCCGGAAAGTTTACGAAGACGACCACACATTTGCCTTCGAGGATCTCAATCCCCAGGGCCCAACCCACATTCTTGTAATTCCCAAAAAACACATCGCCAGCCTCAAAGATGCCAAAGCAGAAGACGCGGAACTTGTTGGCCGCTGCTACCTCACAGCCGCGCATATCGCCCGCGAGCGCTCCATCGAGGACGGCTATCGCACCGTGTTAAACGTCGGGCCGCGCGCCGGCCAATCCGTATTCCACCTGCATGTTCATCTGATCGGCGGCCGCAACCTGCAATGGCCCCCGGGATAACTCCCACGCCGATAGACGCGCCAAAACAAAGACGCCGCCGTTTAGATTTGTCGCCAATCACCGGAAAAAGCCAAAGACGCCGATCCCTGCGTCTGATTTTGGCCGCCCGACGGCCCGCAGCGCCGCCATTTCCTTCCTGTTCTACAATTGGCAGATGGCAAATCTGACTTTAATCTATGGATTGCGCCTGCTGCCCGCCGAAGACGTTGCGGAAGTCGGCGACGCGATCGTCAAATTGAAAAATGGCCGCGAAGCCAGCGTTACCATGCACATTATCGAGGGGGGCAAGGAAGAGATCGAAAAGCAGCTCAAAACCAGCCTCTCCGCCTTTTTCGATTTCTATCCCGAAATCTGACCGGGCGTTGCTGCCGTGGGGCGGCACTGCTACATCCGGCAGCGCGTGGATTCAATTCTGCACTAACATCGGATCTGCACCGTCATGAGATTCATCCCCCTGGAACTCGAGAGCACCCTCCGCCAAAAGGGCGTCTGGCCAGAGAGTCGCCTGGCATGGGCATCGCTCTACATGATCGCGCTCGATCTGCTCCTTTTCGCGGTGCAGTTGCTGACCCGCAGCGTCCTTCCGCGCGTATCGGCCAGCCTCGAAGGCTGGGTAACCTCCCTCAGCATTCTTGCGGTCATCCTGTTCATGATTGCCGGTGCCCGCCGCCTGCGCGTGAAATTGTTGTGGCGGCTGCGCAATCGCCTCATCGTCACCTACGTTTTCATTGGCGTCATCCCTGTTTTTCTGCTGGTCGTAATCTCCATCATCGCTCTCTATCTTTTCGCCGGACAATTCGCGAGCTTCGTCATCACCTCCGATATCGCGACGCACTTGCGCAGCATGGAGGCCTCCAATCACATCATCGCGCACTCGCTGGCCAATCAATCCCTCAGCGGCCTGCGCCTTGACAGCGGCGTCGTCGGTCTCGCCCGCCCGCGGCGCCCCGAGTGGTCGCGCCGCCAGGTCTGCGTCTGGTATCGCGACGAGGTCCAGCCCAATTGCTCCGGTCCCGAAGGCGCGATACCCTTCGACTCACCCGCCTTCATCACCGCTGATTTTCGCGATATCGTCCGCGATCATGAACGGCTCTATCTGCGCGTCGCCACCGCGCCCGTTGCTGCGCCGGAAGCGCTCCGCGTCATCACCAGCGAGCCGCTCGACAAAAATCTGGTGCAGGAAATCGCCGGCGATCTCGGCCAGGTCGTCGTTTCTCCCAACGCCAACGCCTCGCAGTCGTTCTTGTCAATTCGAAGCGAGCAGACAATCGCCGCCGGAAACAAAGCCGGCAGCAATGAAAAAGACACTGGAAACGACCGGGCCGGCCAAACTTTCTCCGCCGGAACCATTCCTCCCGCCGAAAACTTCTTCGACCGTCAGGTCGCCTTCCCTATCCCGCTTCAAGTCGTCGATTGGTCCACCGGAGAGCGCCAGCGCGCCGGCGCCTTGGCGCGCGTCGAAACTCGTCCCTCCGTTCTCTACGCCCGCCTCTTCGCCGCCCTTGGCGATTACGCGCAGGGCGTCGAATACATCCTCTTCTCCATCGCCATCGTCTTCGCGGTGATCGAGCTTTTCGCTCTCTGGATCGGCACGCGCCTCACCCGCAGTATCACTTCATCGGTCGCGCAGCTTTATCAGGCAACCACTCACGTGAACCGCGCCGACTTCAGCCATCGCATCACCGTCACTTCGCACGATCAGCTCGCCACCCTCGCCAACTCTTTCAACTCCATGACCGCCTCCATCGAGCGCCTGGTCCAGGAGCAAAAAGAAAAACAGCGGCTGCAAAACGAGCTCGCCATCGCGCAGGAAGTGCAGGCGCAGCTCTTTCCCAAGGAAATCTCACAGCTCGAATCGCTTGAAGTTCACGGCTTCTGCCGTCCCGCCCGCACCGTCAGTGGCGATTACTACGATTTCCTCACGCTCAATTCCGGCAAGATGATCCTCGCCGTCGGCGACATCAGCGGGAAAGGAATTTCAGCGGCGCTGATGATGGCGACCATCCACTCCGCTGTGCGCGCCTACAGCATCGAGGGCATTCCGCTTCTGCGGCAGGCGGAGTCCGCGCTGCAATCCAGCCACGGTGGAGATTCCGGCAGTTCGATCGTCGCGCACCGCGAAGCCGCCGCCAGCACGGGATTCCGGCGCGGCGCGGCCCTCAGCGAAATCCCCGGCGCCGAAGTCTCCCCCGCCGTGCTGCTTGGCCTGCTCAATCATCAACTCTACGAGAGCACGCCCGACGCGAAATACGCGACTCTATTTCTCGCCATCTATGACAGCGCAACCCGCCGCCTCACTTATTCCAATGGCGGCCACCTTCCGCCCATCCTTCTTTGCCACGACGGCTCCGTTCATCTTCTCGATTGCGGCGGATCGGTGGTCGGCCTCATCGACAATGTCGATTTTCGCGAAGCCACCGTCGAACTTCATCCCGGAGATTTGCTGGTCTCCTACACCGACGGCGTGACCGAACCCGAAAATGATTATGGGGAATTCGGCGAGGAGCGCCTGATTCAACTCGTTCGCGAGAATCGGCATCTTCCCTTGCCGCGCATCACTGAAATTGTCACCGCCGCCGTCGACGACTGGATTGGCGATAACGAGCAGCCCGACGACGTCACCCTCGTCCTCGCCCGCGCAAGGTAATCGCTCTCGAACGGCAAAAAATGCCGCGCGAATCGCAGAGCGTTCTCACAATCCCCGGTGACTTAGCTCACATTCTTCCGCACCCACTGTCACTGCTCTGGATCGATTTTCGGACTCTAATCATTTCGGACAGGTGCAACAACGCCTGAGAGGTTCCACTCATGCCTAGACAAGTAACGCTGGTGAAGTGCCCGGTCTGCGAAGGACTTGGCGAGTTGTCGCCACGCGGCCTCGTTGACCAATTCACGAATCCCAACCTCCGTGAGCGCCTGGAGGCCCGCATCGCGGAAGTCTGCCAACTGCTGGACTCTCCCGATGACGAATCGAGAGGCAAAGTCCTCAATTTTCAAAAGGAAGTTCACAACTGGAACCCTGCGCTCGCCATCTGGCGTCGCAGCTCGAAAGAGTAGCAGCGGGCAGCCGCCCCATCCGGCGGCAAGGGCCCCGGGACATTCCGGAATCGGTTTTACGGCGGTAGTTTCCTCCTGGTCCTTACGCCGAGGGCGGCAAAAATCGAGAAGAGAAATCCGCCGATCTGCGCCGCCCCTTATTCCGCATTACTGCAATTATTCTCTGACTTGGCCGCGCTTCATTTCTTCGCCGCCGCCTCAATCTCCTCCACCACGCGCTGGAAGTGATACACCTTGTTCAGTCCCTCTAACAGCGCCCGGCTGTCCACCGCGACCGCCCGGTTCTGCTTCGCATCGTAGCCAAAATCTCCGCCCAGCGAAAAAATATTCCCGTCGAAAATCAGCCCGATCACGTTCGCCTCCCGGTCGATCAGCGGACTCCCCGAATTCCCTCCGATAATATCGTTCGTCGTCGACAGGTTCATCGGCAGCGACAGGTTCAGCGACGACTTCGCCTTCACCCACGACTCCGGCAGCTTATACGGTATCGCTCCTGTCGCCCGCTCAAACAGCCCGCCCATCGTCGTGTACGGCTCGACAAATTTTCCTTCCGCATCTTCAAATCCCTTCACACTCCCATAACTAAGGCGGGCGGTAAAGGTCGCGTCCGGATCGACGCTGGTTCCGTACACCGCAAACCGCGCCTTCGCGATACGCTCGGTCGCCGTCCGCGTCGGCGCATCCACCCGGGATTCGTACTCCTTGCGCACCGCCAGCAGATCGCCATTGATCGCGGCCGCAAAAAGGATCATCGGATCGTTCGATTTCGCCACCGCGCTCTCTCCGCCGTTGTACAGCTCCATGCGCAGTTTCGGGTCTTCCAAATGCGTCTCGCTGATCAGCCGGTGCGCTAGTTCTTCCGGCGATTCCTTGCCCAGCATCTTGCGCACAAACGGATCGTCCGTCCCCAGGTCCCGCCGGATCGTCGTTAAAAGAAATGCCAGGTCCAGCTCCTCGAGATCCTTGTATACCGGCACCGCAGCCGACAGATCCTGCTGCACGTGCACCAGGCTCTGATCGGTGAACTCAGGCAGACGCTCGGTATTCGGCTTGCCGCGCTCCGTCGCCGCCCGCACCAGCGTCATTGCCCAGCCCAGCAGCCCCGATCGAAAACGCCGGTCGGTTAGTTTTGTTCTCCGTGTATAGAGTTGCGCCCGTACGGTTTCAATCTGCGCGATCTGGTCCCACGCCGACGCGTCTCCGGCGATCTTCGGATCGGCTGCGACCGCTGCCCGCAGCTTATTTTCCTGCTCCCGCTTGATCGCCATAAACTGCCCGTCCAGCAGCGCTCCCTGCCGTCCAACGTTGGCCTTGAAAGAATTTTCCGTAAAGAAAAGATCGTCGTTCGCCTCGCGGGCCTGTTCCGCTCCCCGCGTCATGAACTGTTCGAGCTCCCCGCGAAACTCCGCGCTCTCCGGCAGGACAAACGGAAACACCTTGTCGCGCAGAAAATCCAGCTCCGCCATCGTCAGTTGTCGGCTCGTGCCGCCCGGATTCCCCGACACGAAAACCAGATCTCCATCCTTCGATCCATTCTTACTCCAGCGCAGATAATCCGGGCTGGCCGCCGGCTTGCCTCCCTCGTACGCCCGCAACAGCCCGATATCGAAATCGAAGCGCGGAAAGTTGAAATTGTCCGGATCGCCGCCAAACTGCGCCACCCAGAATTCCGGCGCAAACACCAGCCGCACGTCGTTATAGCGCTTGTAGTGATACAGGTCGTAGACTCCACCGTGATATAGCGCCACCACGTCGCAGCGTACGCTCGCGTCCGAGCCGCAGCTCTGCTGTAACTCCGCTTCCTTGGCGTGCAGCGCCTTGTTGGCGGCATCGCCCGTCTTGCCCGCCATCGCGCCCTGCACTTCCGCCGTCACATCCCGAATCTCGACCAACTGGTCCAGTTCGAACGCCGGACACTTCCGTTCCTCGGCCTCCTTCTTCGCCACAAAGCCGTCATCGACAAAGTTCTGCTTCGGCGTCGAAATCTCCTCCACGCAATCCACCACGCAGTGGTGGTTCGTCATCACCAGCCCCTGCGGAGAAATAAACGATGCCGAGCATCCGCCCGCAATACGCAGCGACGACAGCCGCACATGATCGAGCCACGCCTGCGATGGCGTGAAGCCGTATTTTTCGCCCACCACCTTCGACGGGAAATTATCGAACGTCCACATCCCCTCATCCGCGCGCGCCAGTTGCGTCCACGCCGCGCACAATAACACCACTCCCCCAAGTACCACCGCAAACTTCCGTTGCTTATGCTTCATTGGCATAGAGTTCATATCTTCCTCTTGTACCGGATTATCTGGAGCCGAATCGCCACGCACCTCGCAAGGAATTCGCTCTCACGAATCTTCGCGATTCATGGCTGTTCATTAGACGCATCGCGTGGGAAATAAGCGGAGCGCGGCTCGCTGAAGGGCGGGATTTTCGCCCCAAATATCATCATCCCCGGGGCACTTGATCGTCAAGGACAGAAGCCCCAAAATCCGCCCTCATCGCAAGAAAGCGCGGGAAGGATCGCTCCCTCCCGCGCCGTCTCAACAAAACTTCAATCACAGATTGTTTACACCAGCCCCTGATCCAGCATCGCGTTCGCGACCTTCAGGAAGCCGGCAATGTTGGCGCCATTCACATAGTTGCCCGGCGTACCGCACTTCTCGGCCGCTTGATAGGGTTCCGGGCGGAGGTCAAAGTGAGCGAAACGGCGCTCTCGCTTTCCGCCCGGGCCTCGTCGTCAGTCAATCCGTCAAGGTTGCCATCACGCGACTGCATGGCTGGTGATCGCGAACTACCGGAAAATCCACTTCCCGTTTCTGTTTGTCCCGCAGATAATGCGACTCGAAGTTGCCGGGGCCGAGATCGGTCCAGCGCCAGCTGCGAGTGAATATTCGTTCAACATGTCGGAGACCGGGTCGCCAACTTACTGCTAATTGGTCGGTATCGGGGGAGCATTGGTAGCGGCCACTACAGTCACATCGTCGAGAAAATATGTCCCCGTCAAATTCTGGCCGCTGAATGAAAATGTCGTGCTATTCGACGTCGCCTTCGCCAAGAAACCATATTCCGTATAGGGTACGTCCGCGCCATAATCTGACCAGCTGATTTGATTATTGCCAAAGGAGACCGTCAGACTACCACCTCCCGCACAGTTTCCCGCCACCCAGAAACTAACCCTGTACGACTGACCCACGGTCGTCGGCACGGTTTGCGTAACTGAGCCGTACGGCCCATCTTGTCCCAGGCGGTTGACGAAGGCGGCCCAATCTCCCGTGTGCGATGCGTTCCCGCACAACGGATTACCGGGCGGGGCCTCGACGACCCCCGCTCCGTTCACAAACGTCCAGTCCGCACCTCCCTCTTCGAACCCAGGATCCTGAATCAGATTTTGGGCTGCCGCATTGAGTGGTACGAACAATGCGATCGCCAGCACGCAAATAACAACCGTCCTTTCCAGAGCACCTTGTGATCGGAACATACTGCCTCCCTAGATATTTACTTGAGTAGACATCCGTGATCGAGCGGCAGCTTGTGGTCTTTCCAACCTGCCGGGGCCGGACACCAGCGCCATCTGGCTATACCGGCGAACGTGATCCGCGAGGATATTGACGTGTAAATTCGGGCACGTGCTGCGTCAGCATTATCGCGCAGATCGTAAAACAGTGCAGACCATTTTACGATAACCGCGAAAACAGTCCAGCACCGGGGTCGCGCGCAAAACAAATTCGGGACCCCTTGCGAGGTCCCGAATTCTTACAACCATTCCGCCTGCTGTTTACACCAGCCCCTGATCCAGCATCGCATTCGCGACCTTCAGGAAGCCGGCAATGTTGGCGCCATTCACATAGTTGCCCGGCGTGCCATACTTCTCGGCCGCTTCCAGACAGCTCTTGTGAATCGAGATCATGATCTTGTGCAGCCGATCATCAACCTCTTCGCGAGTCCACGAAATGCGCGCGCTGTTCTGCGCCATTTCCAGGCCCGACGTCGCCACGCCGCCCGCATTCGCCGCCTTCGCCGGTCCATACAGGATTTTGTGCTCGAGGAACAGCTTCGTCGCTTCGAGTGTGCTCGGCATGTTCGCGCCTTCGCTTACTACCTTCACGCCATTCTTAATGAGGTTCGCCGCATCTTTCGCGTTGATTTCATTCTGTGTGGCGCTCGGGAACGCGCAATCGGCCTTGATGTTCCACAGCCAGTTGTGGTCGAGCTTGCGGTCGATCGGGTTGTACACGGCCTTCTTGTATTTCTCCGCATACTCCTTGATGCGCCCGCGGCGATTGTTCTTCAGGTCAATCACGTACGCCAGCTTCTCGCGATCGATGCCGTCGGCGTCATAAATCGCGCCGTCGGAATCCGACCAGGTCACCGGCTTCGCGCCCAGGTCAAGCAATTTCTCGACCGTGTATTGCGACACGTTGCCGCTGCCCGAAACCAGACATACCTTGCCTTCCAGCTTGTCTTTCTTCGTCTTCAGCATTTCCTGTGCGAAATACACGCAGCCATAGCCCGTCGCTTCCGGACGAATCAGCGAGCCACCCCAGCCCAGGCCCTTGCCTGTCAGGACGCCCGTGAATTCATTCCGCAGCCGCTTGTACTGCCCAAACATGAACCCGATTTCGCGTCCGCCCACGCCGATGTCGCCGGCCGGTACGTCCGTGTCCGGCCCAATGTGCCGGCATAGCTCGGTCATAAAGCTCTGGCAGAACCGCATGACTTCGTTGTCACTCTTGCCCTTGGGATCGAAATCGCTCCCGCCCTTGCCGCCGCCCATGGGCAGCGTCGTCAGCGAGTTCTTGAACACTTGTTCGAACGCCAAAAACTTCAGGATGCCCAGATTCACCGACGGGTGGAATCGCAGTCCGCCCTTATAGGGCCCGATCGCGCTGTTCATCTCAATGCGGAATCCGCGATTTACCTGCACCTTGCCCTTATCGTCAAACCACGGCACACGGAACATCAACACTCTTTCGGGTTCGGTGATACGTTCCAGAATCTTCGCTTCCTGGTATTCCGGGTGGCGCTCCAACACGAGCCGCAAGGACTCGAGCACTTCGAGCACGGCCTGGTGGAACTCCGGCTCGGCTGGGTTTTTGGCTTTTACGAGGTTGAGAATTTGATTGATATAGTCCGCCGCTGCATTCTTCTTCGGCGGTTCCATCACTGCAGTCATAGGCTTGCCTCCATGTTTCTTACGACTGAACCGATTTGTCGATTTTTGTTCGTAGACCAGAACGTTGAACGCCGCTGGAAATGCGGCCATCTCTATTCAATGCCCGATGGGGACGCTCTGCCGTGACTTCTATCACCGCAATTCGTGATGATTGGGCGGACGGCCTGTGCGTTAATCACGTAGTACCTTGCAAGTGCCATAAAGGGCCGTGTTTTAGCTTACTTCCCGCCCTTCGCCTTTACAATCGTTACCTTCCCGGTTACCCGCTGGCCCTTTTCCATGCCCCCCACCAGCGCCAGGCCCTGGCTGGTCACCAGCAACCCGCGGTGATCCATCGTCGGCTCCGGCGTATTCTCCTCCACCGTTTCCCATTTTTCCGCCCGCACGTCGAACGCAAACGTCATCGCCGATGGTTCTGCGGTCTGACCGTCATACCCCACTCCGTTGTAGTCGTAAGGATTGCCCGTGCCGCCGGAAAAATAAATCTTCCCGCCCTTTTTCTCCCGCGGGTCCGCCCCCGCTCCGATCCGAAACCGCGCAGTCCCCGGATGCGCCGGCAGTTTCGTCCACTCAATTTTCGTGATGTCGCCCTTCTTCGACCGCGGCAGCCTCCCCATCCAGCACTCGCTCCGTGCCACGAATTTCGGCCCCTTCGCCTCCGGATTCCTCACTGCCCCATCCACATACACAATCGTGTCGCCCGAAATCGCACCCGCATGTCCAAACACCGCGGTCGGCATCGGAGTCGCCTGCATCCACCGATCCTCCAGCGTGTCGTAGACCTGCACGTTCCCCACCGCCTCGCCCTTCGACCGTCCACCAATCACATAAATGTAGCGCTCGCGAAACAGCCCCACCACCGCATCTTCCACCGGAACCGGAAGGTCCTTGCCCCGGTAATAACGGTCCTCAAATGGCACATACACGTTGACGTCGCCGAGCGTCGTCTCCTGGCCTTTATCGTCGAGAACGTATCCGCCGAAGATAAAAACCTGTCCCCCGATCGCCACCGCCGAGGCCCCCAGTCGCCCCGCCACTCCCGGCACGGGACGCTTCTCCGCCCACGTTCCCGCCCTCACATTCAGTTCGTACGCGCGCGTCGTAACCGCATCCCATGTCTTCTTGGGTCCAATCCCCATGAACGAAAAAATCCGTTGCCCCACATCGCCATAAGAGATCGCCACTGCATTATTAGAAACGGCCATCGGCAGCGGCGGTCCCTCCGCCGGTTCCGTCGCCAAGAGCACCTTGTCAGTGAAAAGAAAACAGAGAAGAACTGCTAATAGCGCCGCTTTCACCAACCCAGATTTCATCGCATGAGTAGAATGCATGGCCTGAAATCATAGCAGCGAAACGCGCTCAATAATCCGTGATCAACGCAGCCGTGATCAGAGGGCTTGCTCGTAGCTCGTGGCTCGACGCTCGAGGCTCGTAGCTCGCGGCTCGCAGCTGTTTTTTCAAAACCACGTCCGCGCGCGATACTCCCGATACTCCTCCCCAAACTTCTCCTCCAGCACCCGCGCTTCTCGCCGCGCCCGCCAGATCTGCATTGGCACAATAATCACCAGCAGCGCCAGCAGCTCAGGCCGCCCTACCATCACCGCCACCCCAATCAAACAAATCACGCCCGAAACGTAGATCGGATTTCGAATCTTCGAATAAATCCCCGTCGTCACCAGCGCCCGCGCCTTGGCCCTGATCGAAAACGACTGCCCCAGCGTATACCGCGCCAGAACCACGCCGCCCAGCCCGATTCCAGCCAGCCCAAGCCCCACCCACCGCGCCACTCCATGCGGCCCCGGTCCCCGCAGGAAAACCTCGCCCACCGCCCAAACTCCCACCACCAGCGGCAACCACACCCGCAAAATCGCTCCACGATCCATCAGTTGACTCCAGGAACCAGCCCACGACGATACGCCGAGTGCGCCGGCATTTCCCCCAGCACTAGCGAAACGGCAGAACGCCAGTCACCAATCGCCAAAAAGAAGGAGCCCGAGTAACTCGGGCTCCCAAAAGCTTGCTTCTGTTGTGTTCCCTTGCCTAGAACGAGAACCGCAGCGAGAACTGTCCAAACCGCCGCTCGTCGTGGTTGCCGCCGGAGGCGAAGTTATTCAGACCGCCTTTGAGTTCGTCAACCGTAAGGGGCGTGCTGGCCGGGCCCGCATAATAGTACAAGTTGGGCGTGAAGACGTACATATTGTGGTGGTTGAAGATGTTAAAGCCTTCCGCGCGGAACTCCATGCCTACCCGCTCGGTGACTTTGAACGTCTTCGAAACCGCCGTATCCAGGTTCCATGCCCCCGGTCCGCGGAATGTGTTCCGGCCCGTCATGCCAGACGGGAACGGTCCCAGGTCCGAATAGCCAAGCAACGGGTTGTTTGACCCGATGTTTGCCGGTATTGGGAGAGTTAGGCCCGCGTAGCTATTCACGCCGTCAGCCTGAGGATTGGAGCTTACCTTGTAGGACGACGGTGCTGTCGCCAGCGTTACGCGAGGCACCGTGTATCCGATTTCTACATACGAGTAGTCATACACGTTAAACGGTACACCGGTACGGGCGGTGAAGATGCCTACCAGCGACCATCCACCCAACGCCTCAGCCTGCAGGCTGTGACCTGTCTTGAACCACGGCGTCTCCCAGATGGGCGAGATCACCAGGCGGTGGCGCACGTCATAATCTGACGGGCCCCAGTCCAGCTTCGGGTTGAACGGATCCGTGTAGCCCAGACTTCCGATGTATCCCGAACCACCCTGCAAGCTGTCCGAGAACGCCGAGCTTTCGTCATCCAGCGAGTGCGACCAGGTGTAGTTTGCGGTCACGCTCACACCCGTCCGCCTAAGGTTCTGCGACTGGAACTTCAGGTTCATGGCATTGTAGCTGCTGCTGCCCAGACTGCCGCGCATATTGATGGCAGCATATTGCGAATTCGGCCGGGTCGGGCATTCCGCCGCTCCGGTGTCGAAGTTTACAAACTGGCACGGCGCTCCGGTAACTGGATCGGGCGTCGTAATCAGCGGATCGCCCAGATACATATTGCCCGCACCGTACTGGTCCACGTTTTCGATGTCATAGAGGTGAACTCCATGCGCACCGCTGTATCCCAGTTCCACGATCGTGTTCCGCGCCACCTCGCGTTGGACCGACAGGCTCCAGAACTGCGTTTGCGCCGTTTTGATATTCGGGTCGGGCATGCGTAGCTCAACCGGCGGCAGGTTGCTTGCCGGACCGGGCAGCCCCAGCGGACCGAGGTCGTTGTTGGTCACGTTCACCGTGCAGTTCACCGACTGCGCCACGCAATTGGCACTGATAACCGCGCTCGCCGGCGGGTTGAAGCTGGCGTTGTACGTGACGTTGCCAAAGTTACGTTCATAGCTGATGCCAAATCCACCGCGCAAGCTGCTCTTGCCATCGCCGAAGATGTCATAAGCAAACCCTACGCGCGGTGCGAACGTGCCCCAGCTCGGCTTCCAGAATTGTCCAACCGAGCTCTGATCGGCAATCTGTACGCCGCCCGTTCTGACTTGCTGCTCAATCCCGCTTCCCGGACCAAAGTAGAAGTTCGAGTCCAGATTCGCATGGTTGTTGTGCTGCACCCCATAGTGCTCCCAGCGCAATCCATAGTTCAGGGTTAATCTCGGCGTCATACGGAAGCTGTCCTGGCCGTACAAAGCCCAGTCCTTATAGCGATAGCTCCTCGCATAGGCCGCCGATGTCAGCGGCGGTTGTACCACGCTGTTGGCCGGGCAGTCAGTGCCATTGAGGCCTGGGCCGCCCGTGCCAGTTCCAATCAATTCTAACCACGGATTCTCCGGGCAAGGCAGCGCCCCGTTCGGATTCACCCTGGCCGTAAACGTGACCAGTTGGCTTCCGCCGGGGTTTCCGGCGACGTTCAGCAGGTCGGCCATCGAATCCGGCGAGTTGGTGCCCAACTCTTCTACTGCCTGAGCGTACGCGCCGTAGGCTACGTTTAACTGAATGTAGGTGAACTGTCCGCCGAACCGCATGTTGTGGCGGCCCTTCGTCCAGGAAATGTCATGCTCGAATTGGATCGTGTTCTGCGGTCCGCCGAACGGCAATCCGCCCAAGCCCGGCTCCGACGCGTTGAACAATCCCGGCATCTGGATCGTGCCGCCTGTCGCCGGGTCCACCGGCGAGACGAACATCAAGTCCGGCGTATTCTGATACGTGTTGTTGTACGCGTCGAAACTGTTGTAACGCGTATAGCTTAATTTCGTGTTGTTCAGCAGCGTGGAACTAAATGTGTGATTCACCGAGAACAAATAGCTCTGGTTGTAGTTGGTCGATCCTACGTCGAACTGCGGGTACGCGCTGTAAGAGCCAGTGCCCGGCAGAAAGATGTCTTTTTCATTCGCCCCGCGGAAGAACAGCTGCGTCTTCTCGCTCAGGTTGTAATCAATGCGCCCGACCGTCGTGTAGGTATTCTGCGGTGCTCCACCACCCGCGTCGAACGGCACCGTGAAGTTCACCGTATCGAATACCGGCGTGCTGCCCGGGATCGTCGTCACCCCATTTACTGGGCCAATAAAGTTAGGGCTGGCCGCGTTGATCTGGGCCACCGTCGCCGCTACGCCGGCACTCGGTAACGCGCCCGTCGCATACGTGCTGAAGTACGACTGCGCATTCGTCGGCAAATACGCCAGGAATGCCGGGTCGAAGATTTCCTCCGTCTGACGGGAGGAACTGCGCACCCGCGTCCATTCCACGCTTCCGGAAATGAACAGTTTGTTCTTCATGATCGGCCCGCCCGCCTGGAACCCGAACTGGTTGCGGGTGTATCCGCCCTTGGGAATCTGGTTGGCGTCGTTATTAAAGGTATTCGCGGTGTAAGCTGCCAACCGGTTAAACTCCCATGCCGAACCATGCCAGTTATTCGAGCCGGCCTTCGTGGTCACGTTAACCACGCCGCCCGACGCGCGGCCATACTCGGCCGAGAAGTTGTTGGTTACAACGCTGTATTCCTGCACGCCATCGAGCGGGATGTTCTCGCCCACGCTCACGCCGAACACGCTCACGTTCTCGACGCCGTCCAGCAGGATTTCCGTGCCCGATTCGCGTTGACCGTTAATGGCAAAACCGACGCCGCGGCTCGAGAGTTCCTGTCCCGCCATTTCGCCGTTTGACGTGCTGTCGCCGTTGCTCACGTTGCCGGAAATCGCTACGAAGTCATAGGGGTTGCGCGTCAGGCTGGGCAGTTGCGCCAGTTGCTGCGCGTCGATGAGCTGCGACAATTCCTGCGTCTGCGTGTTGACTTCGGTCGCCGCTCCCGCCGTTACTTCCACCACGGTGTTGCCGCTGCCGACCGTCAACTGCGCGTCGATGGTCGAGTGTCCGCCCACGGACACTTCCACCGGAACCTTGTAGGTCTGGAATCCGCTCTTCGAAACCACCAGTTGGTAGTTGCCCGGCGTCAGGTTCGAAATACGGTACTCGCCCAAGCTGTTGCTCGACGAAGTTCTTTCCGCGTTGTTCGCCGTGTTCGTAATCGTGACCTTCGCGTCGGCCACCACCGCTCCCGTCGCGTCCTTCACCACGCCCGCGACTGTGCCCGTCTCCGCTTGCCCGAACACAAATACGCTGGTCAGAAGTACAACAGCGAGTATCGCTATCGTTCGCCACAAACCTTGGCTGTTTAGCCTGCTCATTACTGGCCTCCTCAACTTCAATTTCTTCTCAATTTCATTCCGACTGCGGATCTTGATTCCTGAAGCGGGTAAATCTGAGAATCATGCGGCCCTGGAAAACCGCTTTCCTACGCTTGTAGAACCCAACTGCCACGGGGACACACAAGAACCCGTGTCCGGGCTAAAGCAAGCAGGTAACCAAAGGAAAGAATGATTAAACTATTGAATATAAATATCTTAGAAGGTAGGTAACCTGCCAATCTCCGGAAATTGGGACTCCCCAAGTCTCCAAATTATGAACTTTCATATTTTTCGCCCGACTCCCCTCCCCTAAGTCAATACTCCATTTGCCCCTAAAACCGCCTCCGACAATGCCCGCCGCCTGACATCCCCTCCAGCCAGTTCCGCCTCACAGTTGTGTTAGCCTGAGGCCAATATGCGACCTCGAAGCCTCCTCGTTTTTTTGGCCCTCGCCGGCGCCTTCGCCCCGCTCGCTCCCGCCCAGGCCACCTCGCCAAGCTCGGCGCCCAACGCGCCCGACGTCTTCCTCGTCACCATCGATACCCTCCGCGCCGACCACCTCGCCTGCTACGGCTATAAAGACGTCGAAACTCCCACTCTCGACTCCCTCGCCGCAGATGGCGTCCGCTTCTCCGCCGCTTTCACGCACAGCCCCATCACCAATACCTCCCACGCCAGCATTCTCACCGGCCTTCTCCCCAGCATCCACGGTGTCACCGACTTCGGCGTCCCCCTCGCGCCCCAGCACGTCACCGCCGCCGAGCTTCTCAAAAAGCAGGGATACCAGACCGCCGCCTTCATCGCCGCCGTCATTCTCGATAGCAATCAGCTCGCTCCCGGCTTCGACCGCGGCTTCGATTTCTACGACAACTTCCCCGCCAACTCCAACTCGCCCAACTCGAAAGACCGCTTCGGCCGCGTCGAGCGCCGCGCCCAGACCGTTATCGAGCACGCCACTTCCTGGCTTGCCCAGCATCCCGCCGCCCCCGGCAGTCCGCGCTTTATGTGGGTTCACCTCTTCGATCCCCACGATCCCTACGAGCCCCCGCCGCCTTTCTCCGAAAAGTACGCCAAGCATCTTTACGACGGCGAGATCGCCTACGCCGATTCTCAGCTCGCCCACTTCATCGCCACGCTCAAATCCTCCGGCGCTTATCAGAATTCCCTCATCATTGTTGTTGGCGACCACGGCGAAGGCCTCGGCGAGCACGGCGAAGATACCCACGGCCTCTTTCTCTACGACTCAACCCTCCACGTCCCGCTCATCGTCAAACTGCCCGCCGCCGCCCATCGCGGCGAGGTCATCGACAACTTAGTCCGCACCACCGATATTCTTCCCACCATTCTTTCGCTCACCAGCGCGCCAGCGCCGCCCGAGCTAAACGGTGCCTCGCTCCTCCCTCTAATCGACCGCCAATCCGATCCCGCCCGAGAACTCCTCGGCGAAACCGACTATCCCCTACGCTGGGGATGGGCGCCCATCAAGGCTTTGCGCGAGCAGAATGCCAAGCTGATCGAAGCTCCGCGCCCCGAGTTCTACGATCTCCAGTCCGATCCTCACGAGCTCAAAAATCTCTACCAGCCGCAGGCCGGAAACGCCGCCAGCGCCAACTCCGCATCTCAGTCCGCTCGCGGCTCGCAAGCCGAGCTCGCATCCGAAATGGCCAAGTGGAAGGCCAAACTGCCCGCCCCGCCCGCCAACTCCGCTCCCGCCGCGAATCTTCCCGACTCCAATCTCCCCGACCCCAAAGACAAGGTCGAAGTCCAGAATCTTCTCCACAACTCCATGCTCGCCTCCGACGACGGCCGCATCGCCGACTCCCGCGCCTATCTGGAAAAAGCCGTCCAGGTCGATCCCACCTCGGCCACCGCCTTCCGCCAGCTAGGAGAGCTGGAACTCTCCGCCGCCGATTACCCCAAAGCCGCCGCGCATCTCAAGCGCGCCATCGAACTCCAGCCGAACGACGCCGTAGCCGCCTTCGAAGCCGGCCAGGCCCTCGATAAGATCGCCGACTATCCTGCCGCCCGCGCCGCCCTGGAGGCCAGCCTCAAACTCAACCCAGACCAGACCAACGCCCGCATCTTACTAGGTCATGTCGATCTCAAGTTAAAAGACGCCCACAGCGCCGAAGACCAATTCGAAGCCGCCTTATTAGTCGACTCCGATAACTCCGAAGCCCGCATAGGCCTGGCCGAAGCCCAAGTTACAAAAGGAGACTACGCCTCCGCCCGCCCAGACTTAGAGAAACTTACTAAGTCAAATCCAAACAACGCCCAAGCCTGGCACTTACTAGCTAAAGCCTACAAAGGCCTCCACCACGAAGCCGACGCAGCCAAAGCCGAAGCCAAAGCCTCCGAACTCGAGAAAAGGTAAGTCGCACTATCTCCCAACCCCATCGCAGTTCCGAGTGCCGGTGCGGGTGCCCATTCTGAGGCCAGCGGGTGCCCCATTCTAAAATCGCGCACTTTGCGATTTTAGAGTGGGGACTTTTCCATCCATTCTAGGAAATCACTATATTCTGTTGTCATGCGGACCAGGGTTTCCAGCAAAGGGCAGGTCGTTCTTCCCGCATCATTGCGCCGCCGTTTAGGCATTCGCGCCGGCGACCCGCTCGACGCCAACATCCTTGACGCCCCAATTAGAATAGAAGTATCGCGGCACGATCTGCGCGCCGTTCTTTTGCTTCGAAGATGCCTCTCAGGAGGCGAGGGTTGGAAACGGTCTCTGACATTTTCATTGGCCTGACGTGAGCCTTGGATCAAGGGAGGTTTGGACAACTCGTGAGTCGCCTCTCGATTTCTTGAAGCTGACGGTAAGTCTTTGTTTTATAAAGACTTTAGCTCTAAGTCCTTATTCTTCAAAGACCTGGCGTCCCGCACCCTCTAAGTCTTTGACTTCATTAGACCAGGGGAGGGGGGTACCCAGTCGCCCACTCACTAAAATGAAGATTGGAGAAGATGCCGGGCAGCCGACCCGAAAGCAAGTTGAACCTGAGATCTTGAACCTGAGAGCTTGGAGCTGAGAGCTGAGAGCTTGTCAGCTCCAACTGAGAACTGACAACTGAGAACTAAAATGCCCCGGCAAAAATCCCGACCCGAGCCGCTCCCCGAGGACGAGCTCTCCGCCATGACCCTCCGCGCCTGCCTCATCGCGCGCGATGCGGTCTTCAATGTACGCGACTCGCTCGCCACCGGTTCGCGCCTCGCCTTCCTCGCCATCAAGGATTGCGAAAAAGAACTCGACCAGATCGAGCGCAAAATCGACGAGCAACTTCCCGGAGCGATCACGCGCGTCGGCGAAGCCAAGGCCCGCGAATTGCTCGCCTGCCTCAAGTTCATCACTGACCTGGAGCGCATCGGCGACCTCGCCTATAGCGCGGTCATGCAACTCGAATCGCGCCGCGAAAAATTGCCCGCCGCCGACTCGCGCCAGTTAGTCGAAATGGCTTCCCTGCTCTGCGAGATGCTCGAAGAGGTGCATCAGGGATTTTTGACGCGCGACCTGGAACATGCGCAGAGCGTTTTGAAAACCGATCCCGAAGTCGATCGCGTCTGCCACGAACTTTTTCAGCGCCACCTGACCGCGCCGAATCGAGGCTTCCTGAAATCACCGCGCAGCCGAACCGCGATTTCATCCCGCGCAATGTCATCCGCCGATCGCAGCCACGATTCACCGGCCCGCAAGAACGAAGATTCCGCGCCGCCACCGAGCGCCCAGAATTTCGACATCCTCCTGGCCGCGCAAGCGCTCGAACGAATCGGCGATCACGCCAAGAATCTGGCCGAAGAAATTTACAGCCTCGCCGAAGGCCGCTCGCTTCGCCACACCACAAAAAAACTCACCTACTCGTGAGCAAGTTTTCGGCAGAAAGTGAGCTTCGGGAGAGAGAGGTTTTGGCAGAAAGAGGTTTTGGCAGAGAGAGATTGTACTGCAGAGATGAAAATTTGGGCCAAGAAGTCTTCTCGCGGCGACCGCGACGGCTTTCGCAACAGCCTGCCTCTGAACTGCGAGTTCATCGCGGCCTCCTTTGTTATAATCATGCTCTGCGAGACGCAATCTCGACTGGAAGCGAACCCTCTTCGGTGGAGGAAGTGAACGCCGTTCGAAGAAAAAGCTTCGCCCGTGGCGCTATCGTCTAGGGGTTAGGACGGAAGATTCTCAATCTTCAAACCCGGGTTCGATTCCCGGTAGCGCTACCATCCCTCTATTTTCTGCATGATACGGGCTTGTTGTCCAACTTGTTGTCCAAAAGCAAAAATCTAAGTAATAGTTGAGTAGGACTACCAAACGAGAAGAGCAGAAGGTGTTGGTCTGAAAGTTCCGGGAAACCCAATTCGTCTGGGCGATTGACTTTACGACAGCACGAACCAGATAATCAGTTTTGTTGGGTGTTGGAGTTCACCCTTAACCGCCCCGCCTTTGGGGAAGATGACTCCTACCAGAGGATTCCTCGGCGGGAGGCATGCCATACCCCGGTTCTCCCATCGAGAAATCCTGAGCTTTCAAGTTGGTTGCGGCGTCGAATGCGCTCTAGTGCGCGTCGATACTGCACGGAAAGGCCGGAACAGGTGGGAAAGTACCTCGTTGTGGGCATCGGTGGATTCATGGGCTCGATAGCTCGCTTTTGGCTAGCGGCTTTCGTGGGGCAGCGGATGGGGACACGCTTCCCCTACGGCACATTTCTCATCAATGCCACTGGTTCTTTTCTGATCGGCTTCGTGATGACGCTGCTGACAGAGAAGACTAATCTGAGTCCCAACTGGCGTTACCTCATTCCAATTGGCTTCATCGGCGGTTACACGACGTTCTCAACGTTCGAGTACGAAACACTCAGAGCAATTCAGGACGGTCAATTCACCATCGGGACGCTCAACGTTGTACTGAGCGTACTCGTCGGCTTCTTAATGGTGTGGACTGGCGCAATGGTGGGAAAGGCGGTCGCATGAGACTCAGCAAGCCCGTCGAGATTCACGGCGTGTCTCAGGCCTTAGCAAAAGGAAATTGTCCGGTCTGTGCTTTTCTTAGGAACTCGCAGTCGACTTTGTTGCAGGGCGGGTTACACCCTGAAGAAGTCAATGGCATCTGCAATTTCCACGCATGGGCTCTGGCGGCAGCAGTCAATGTCACTAACGCTGCCAAAATATTCCAAAATCTCCTACGCCCCGCCTGTGACGGCTCTCAGGAGTGCTCATTCTGCGTGCGGCTGAGAGAGGCGGAACAACCCAGCTTAGGGAACTCGTGGGGCAGATGGATCGGCAGCTCGTGCTCGACTGGATTACACACCACGGTGGCTCTGTGCCGTCCTCATGCAAGACGAATGCGCCAGGTAGCCCCTGTCAGATTGCATGGTTCGATTGACGAGGTTGAAAGCCGAATTCTGTCAGACCTGAATTTGGAGTTGGAAAATTTGGTCACCCGTTCCGCGATGGGTGAAAAAGCGGGAGCGGGAGTGCTTGGCCGTATGGCCGAGTTTTTGATGTCACAGCGTGGGATCAGAGGATAGGAGGCTTTGTGCTGAAAGCAGGAGCAGCCAAGAAAGTCAGCATCTACGTCGGTGAAGACCAGCAGTATCACGGGCACAGTGTTTACGCGGCGATTCTGGATTTTCTCTTCTATCGGGGCGTCTCGGGCGCGACAATCATGCGCGGCATTGCTGGCTTTGGGGCGGATCATCACATCCATACCACCCGCCTCGTTGAACTTGCCGAGAATCTTCCTGTAAAGATTGAGTTCATCGAGACGACAGAGCGCGCAGACGAACTGCTGCCTAAGTTGCAGGAGATCGCCGGGACTGGGCTGATCGACATTCAGGACACCACCGTCGTCAAGCCTGCCCAGACCTCAAAGCGCCAGCCAGATGCGCAATTCGTTCATCCATTGAAGACCGAAAGCAAAGCCAAGCTGATGCGCATTTTCTTCGGCGAGAACGACAAGTGGCACGGTAAGCCGTTGCAAGAAGCACTGGTCGAGGCGCTTCGTGCCAATGAAATCGCTGGGGTGACGGTGTACCGGGGCATTCTCGGATACGGCGCGAATCGGAGAATCCACAAGGACAAAACGCTGGGACTGTCGCACGACCGCCCGATCATGATGGCCGTGATCGACACAGAAGCGAAACTCACGGCTTTTACTCCAATTCTCGACCAGATGTTGCAGCAGGGTCTCGTCGTTCTCTCCGATGTTGATGTCATCAAATACACACACGACTACAAGGACACAGACCGCAGGCAGGAGGTGCGCCAGTGAAACTCGAAGGCAAGGCCAAGATGCTGCGCATTCATTTTGGGGAAGATGACAAGTGGCAGGGCAAACCCCTTTACCGGGCAATTGTTGAGAAATGCCGCGAACTGGACATCGCAGGTGCAACGGTTTACCGGGGCATCGAAGGATACGGTGCTAGCACGCTCATCCATCGTCCGCATCTGATGTCGTTTTCATCCGACGCTCCAATCATGGTTTCCGTCGTGGACACCGACGAGAAGATAAAGAAGCTCATTCCGACCCTCGATCAGATGGTTGACGAAGGGCTTATCGCCATCTCTGATGTCGAAGTTATCAAGTACGTGCACCAAGAGGGGGTTCGGTCGGAGGGGTGATGAACTCCGGGTATACGAAAGACGAAGGAATACGGGTTGCAGCATCTGACGAGGAGCGAATCACTGGTTCTCTGGAGGCACCCGCCTTTTCTTTAGAAGCGGATAATCTGCTGCGGATCGCGACCCTTGCCGGGGCATTCAATGACGACCAGATCAGGGATGACGCACGCTCTGCGGCAGAGCGGATCGCGGGAGGGCGCTTTTACGTCGCCTGTGTGGGTCAGTTCAAACGCGGCAAGTCCACGCTATTGAACGCCTTGATCGGTGAACCCATCCTGCCCAGCGGAGTGATTCCAGTAACGGCTGTGCCCACGATAGTGAGATTTGGAGAGCGACGCCAAGCACGCGTCCGCTTGAGAAGCGGTGAATGGACAGACATCGGGTTCGGCGACATCGAGGAGTATGTCTCGGAAGCGCGGAACCCGGAAAACAGGAAAGGAGTTGCCGCGTTAGAAGTGTTTGTGCCCAGCCCACTGCTTCGAGAGGGGATGTGCTTCGTCGATACGCCGGGGCTTGGTTCCGTATTCGCCGGAAATACCGCTGCCACGCACGCATTCCTCCCGCATATCGACGCGGCCATCGTGGTGATCGGTGCCGACCCTCCGATAGCGGGAGACGAACTCGCTCTTGTCGAGAGCGTTGCTAAAGAAATCCCCGATATCCTCTTCGTTTTGAACAAAGCAGATCGGGTCACTGAGCACGAACGGAATGCGGCAATCTCCTTTGCCAGAAGGGTCCTCGAAGAGAGGCTCCAGCGTCCCGTTCGGTCGATCTTCGAGGTCAGTGCGCTGGAACAACTCGATGGGCATGGTTCGCAAAGGGATTGGGCTCAACTGTGGGATAGCCTTGAGCAACTGATTCGGCGATCCGGTCAGCAACTTGTCCGTGATGCTGCGGATCGCTCTCTTCGGCGTTTGTCTAGCCAGCTTCTTACTGTGGTGCACGAGGAGCGGGACGCACTGACCCGTCCCTTTGAGGAATCGGAAGAGCGAATCCGGCAACTGCGAGAGGTCGTTTCGCACGCCGAGCAGTCCCTCAACGACCTCGGCTTTCTATTCTCAGGCGAGCAGCAACGTCTTTCGAAAATGTTTGGTGACCGTCGCGACAGCTTCCTCAAGTCTGTGCGGGCGACCGCCCATGAGGACCTTAAGTCGGCCCTTGCATCACTGCCGCGAACTAGCGGCCCTCGGTATCGCCGATCTGCCATCCGAGCCGCTCAAGATATCATTCGGCGTCACACTATGCCGTGGTTGGAAGTTGAGCAGCAAAACGCTGAGAAGGCGTATTGCCAAATTACAAAGAGATTCACGGAGTTGGCAAACGACTTCTTGGTGAGCGCCCGTAACCTCGGTAGCGCGGACATGGCGTATCTGCCACAGGGGTTGGAATCGGAGCAAGACTTTCGCGTCCGCTCTGAATTCCGCTTTTACGAATATCTCGAATTGGTCAGTCCTGCGTCCCCAGTGCGCTATGCGGCCGATCTAATTCTAGGGATTCTATGGGCTCACCGCGTGATTGCTGCCGAGGCGCACGAGTTCCTAGATCGTCTATTGGAGACCAACAGCGAACGTGTTCGCAACGACCTTGAGAATCGGGTAACAGAAAGCCGTCGTCGTCTGGAAGCCGAAATACGTGCCCTGTTGCGTGGGCTAAGTGCGGTCTCGGAACGGGCTCTGGCTCGTGCACGAACTGCCCACGCGGCAGGCACAGCGGCGGTCGCGGCGTCCCTGCAAAAGCTGGCAAACATCGAGGTCGAACTCACGCGTCTGAGTTCAACCTCCAATCGAAGTTCATGAGCCCGACCACCATCTACGGAAGAGACGCTGAGCTTGAGCATCTTCAGCAACTAGTCACGCGGCATCGTTCCACCCTGCTCCACGGCCCCGCAGGAGTCGGCAAGACGCTTCTGTTGAAGCATCTCGCAGACGAGTGTGTGGAGATGCTCTACTGTGGCGAGTCGCCGAACACCCAGACCGTCTTTCGCACGGTTGCGGCTGAGCTTTTTGCCCAGAAAAATCACCACGTGGTTAAAGTCTGCGGGAAAGGTGGGCTTGATGTCATCAAGGACAAATCTGCCGTCTCACTTCGCGGCATCGTGACGGAGGCACTCCGGGGAGGAAGTTACTGGATTGCGCTCGACCACGTGCAATCTCCCTCCCAGTCGTATGCTACCGCCCTGAAAGATGTGTGCAGTTGGACGGAAACACCTCTCATTGCTACTGCTCGCTCCGAACACATGGAGGATGTTGGTTTCTTGCTGCCGATGTTCTCGGACCGCTCCGCGAAGTTTGCCCTGCGAAATTTCGACTCAAACACCGCGAACAAATTCGCCATGCAGACCGCACGAGAGATGGAACTACAGGCCGCGAACCGAGACGAAGCGATCGAAAAGATCGTGCAGTACAGCAAGGGCAATCCGGGGGCAATCATCGCCATGTTGCGAATGGCTGTCAGCCCGAAGTACGTCGCACGGGAGCATGTCAAGCTCTCACCTCTGTACATAGACTTCAGGCTAAGTTGGGGTGCAACTCATGGATAACGGGCTGGGTGAGAGCCATCGCAGAGTCATCGGCAGTGGCATGTTGGTCGTCGATTCGGCTGCCGTCCGCATCCTCGACCTTCTTGACGAGCGAAACTCGCCAGCCGCAATCAAGGCCGTCGAAGGCTCAGTTAGTGACGAGGAAAAGGAAGAGATCAGGGTGCGCCTCCTTCAGCTTCAGGAACTCATCGCTTCGCTGGTACGGAAGTACGAAATCGAACCCTCTAAAAAGAACCTCCGCCGAATACTGGTCTCGGAAATCTCTCAGATATGGATATGCTTAGAAGACAGTCGCCCTGCACGAATCCGGGGATACGGGGCGATGCCTGCAGACGCCGCGGACGCACTAGAAGCGGATTTGGGGGAGATGTTGGAGATCGCAAATAGGCTCAGGATCCTTCTGAATTCGTGACATCAGCTCCGGCCACGTCGACCCCGCCGCTTAAGATCAATTCGGCGTAAAGATGTCGGACGTCTGTGGGCTCCCACCGTTGGCGAGCGACCGTTCCCTTGAAGCGCCAGATCTCAATAGTCAATGTGTCGTCCAGCGGGAGGACGCCGAGAACGGGATCTTGGAAAACCAGCTCGTAGCTTACCGGGGATTCGCCGGACCCCGATCACCAACCTAACTAGACGTCGCACTCGATCCCGCAAACTCGAACAGCGAGCTTACTACTTCCGCGTGCACGCCACCGATTCCATCCGCCGCATTCCCGCACCGGTAATTTCAAATAGTGGCGATCCAAACGGAACATCCCGTCATGGAACGGTCTTAAAGACGCCCCGGATTCACCGTCGATCTCCGTTCAGTTCTTCGCCCTTCTGCAAGAAATTCCTGCATCCGCGCGGCGTCGCGAAACGCTTCCGTGCCGCCATGATCTGTGGTGGAAAATGCTCCGCACAAATTTCCGTAGGTAACGCACGTTGCAAGGTCCGCTCCTCGCAGAAATTGGTGGAGGAATCCGGCATCGAAGCTATCTCCTGCGCCAACCGGATCAACCACTGTTACAGGCACAGCCGGCGCGCTGAATCGCCGCCCATCCCGAATCGCAACGGCTCCGCTCGCGCCCAACTTGACTACAACGGTTTCCACCTTCTGGGCCAGCCGCGACAGCGCAGTTTCCAGGTCAGCAGCTCCCGATATCTTCATCGCTTCGCGCTCGTTCGGCAGCAGAATGTCCACGTGAGGCAGGATGTCCTCGAGGATGCGATCCCAGCGGTCTTCAGGATCGTCGTTAGTGTCAAGCGAGGTAGTCAGCCCAGCGGACTTCATGCGCCGAAAAACCTCGGGCACGTGCGGCAACAGTTCGCGCTGCAAGAACAGCGACGACATATGAAAGTGGCGAGCCGATGCCAGATATTCAAAATCAATATCCTCAAGACGTAACTCGGAGATTGTGCCCGGATATGTGAGGATATGCCGCTGCGGTCCGTGGGGAAGAATGAGCGTGACACCGGACTTCGTTCCCTGCGCGACGCGCGCCAGGTCCACTCCGCGTTCGCGTAGGCGTTCCACCGCGAGTGCTCCAAAGGCATCGTCGCCAACCTTGGTGACGAACCCCACCCGGCTCCCAAGGGCGGCAAGATTATGCGCTAGGATTGCCGAGGAACTGCCCAAAGTGATGGTGAAGTCAGTAGCCAGCAACTCGCGTTCCATGGGCATGTGCTCGGGCAACCCGTCGAGGATCAGGTCGAGATTAATCTCACCGGCAATTGCGATGTCGAGCTTAGACATAAGGCGGATCTTTACTGACTTATTGCTAGTTACTAACTTATCGCTAGCGGCCGTCCACGAGTTCGACCACGCGCGTAAGGTTTTTCGGCGAATCGGGATTGAGTCCCTTCTTAATGCCATAGTAAACGCCGTAGAGTTGCCCCCAAATCGCGAAAGCCGCCGGGCGCGCGTACTCGGGCGTTTGGAGGCCGAGCTCGATGGCGAAGTCCGAGGCTTGCTGGGCACGGCTGTCGATGCGGTTCGCGATCGCCATGGTGGCCGCACCGAGAGCCTTCATTTCTTCAAGTAACTCCAATTCCGCATTGTAGGACGTCTCCGACATAAGGAATGTGATGAGGGTCTCCGGTCCCGCGATGGATTTCGGGCCGTGACGAAACTCCAGCGAGTGAAATACCTGCGCATAGGAGCACGACGATTCCGTTACTTTCAACATGCACTCCGAAGCAATGCCAAACAGCGGCCCCTGCGCCAGGAAAACGAAGTCCGAAAAACTGCGAGCCTCCACAAATGACTGCAGCCGCTGCGGAGTGTCTTTCATGAGCGGTTCGACCTGTTGCGCGAGTTCGAGCAATGTGCCCCCGAAGGCATGGTCGCCGGAGACCGTGGCCGCGAGGTATTGCAGCCCCAGCAGCATCGAGGTGAAAGATCGCGTCATGACCGTGCTCTGGTCGTCAGCGTCCAGAAGTTTCAGCGTCACGGTGCATTCGGACTCCAGCGGCTGGCCATCGGCGCAGGTGATGGCGATGGAGCGAAGATTGTGATCTTTCTCCAGCATCCTTGCGGCGCGGACTGCCTCTGAGGTACGGCCGGAGCGCGAAATTACTACTGGAACATAGTGCCGCCCGGCGTGCAAAGTGAGGCCGGGATACAGCAGCAGGTCCGAAGCCGGGACAGCCTGCGCGGGCAGGTTGAGATGATTGAAGCTGGAGGCGGCGGATTGCGCCAGATAGTAACTCGTTCCACATCCGACAAAAAGCCACTCCGCCCCGGGCCTTGCCAGTTGAACCGCCGCGCGAAGTTCCGCGCCGCTCGCCAGCTTTCCGAGAGAGGCGCTCCAGCACTGGGGCTGGGAAAAAATCTCCGCCAGCGTTTGCTTGCCTTGTTTGTTATTGTTTGCCGATTTCATTCGGTGAGTTTGACTCCCGTCACACCAGCGTGACTTTTACTCCTGCGTCTTTCAGCGCGTGCAAATCTGACTTCGGAATGTTCTTGTCGGTGATGACTTCATGCACCTTTGTGACGGGCATAATGTTGCACAGGCTGCGACGGCCAAACTTGCTTGAGTCGCAAACCGCAATTGTCCTGCGCGCGATTTCGACCATCGCCCGGTTCACTTCGGACTCCAATAAGTTGGGAGTGAACAGGCCGGCCTTAGTGTCGAAGCCATCTACGCCGAGGAAGAGGATATCAGCGCTAAGTTGGCGCAGAGTCCGCTCCGCCAGGGGACCAACGAGAGAAAATGAATTCTTGCGCAGCATGCCTCCGGTCAGGATCACCTCGATGTTCGTGCCGGCCAGTTCGGCCGCGATGTTGATCGCATTCGTGATCACGGTCAGCTTCGCCATGTCTTTCAGGGCGCGCGCAATGGCGGTTGTGGTCGTTCCGGAATCGAGCAGCACCGACTCGCCTTCCGCAACCAGGCGAGAAGCGGCGAGGGCAATTTGCGTCTTCTGCTTGCGGTGGAGCTTCTCTTTTTCGCGGAGACTGGGATCCAGCAGCGCGCCAGGCTGCACCGGCAACGCTCCCCCGTGAGTACGTTGGATAACTCCCTGGCCGTCGAGAAATTCCAGATCTTTGCGGATCGTGATCTGCGAGATACGGAAATGCCGGGCCAGATCCTTGACGAGCACGCGCCCGTCGCGGTGCAGGACTCCAAGAATTTCTCGGCGGCGTTCTTCGTTAAGCAGACCGTTGGAAGGCATAGAATTTCGATTTGTTTCGAATCGCGACTTTCATAGCAGGCCGGGCGAATCGTCAAGGGCCGCCGGGTGGCCGAGGCGCGTCCGGTGCAGCGTGTCGCCTCTCGCCTCGTCCTTCAAACTGCGCAAACATCTTTTCCGCATTTCGATGATAGACCTTCTCCAGCACGTCATCGGGCAGGCCCAGGCCGTAAATCATCCAGCGCCCCTGGAGCGGATATTGCGCGTAAGGAAAATATTCGTCTTCGGTCTCGAGCCAGCGGAAATAGTTCTCGTACATTGCCTCTCCCGCGCCTTCATCGGTGCCGAACATAATGCGGTCCGAATACTTGAGGAAGAGTTCCCGCGTTCGCCGCGGCTGGCGTCCGAGTTCGCCTTCGCGCGCCCCGGTTTCGATCATGACGTTGGGAAAGTTCTTTAGCGTCTGCTCGACGAAGTCCAGGTTCTCCGGCCAGCTGCCAAAATGCAGGGCGACAAACGTCGTATGCGGATGCTTCGCAAACATCCGGTCCCGCTGCGCCAGCAACTGCTGGAGAGAAGGAAACTGCGGGCCGTAAAAGCTCCAATCCGGATGATCGATGAGCTCCTCATAGCGCTCGTTGTGGGCATCGACAGGATGAAAAAACGCCTCGGGGTCGCCGACGTGAATGAACACCGGCACGCCCAGCCGCCCGCATTCTTCCCAAACAGCGTCGAGGCGCGGATCGTCGATCGTGATCAGCTTGCCGGTCGAATCCCGCACTCCGAGGCCCAGGTCTTTCAAGACCTTCAACCCGCGCGCGCCCCGCGCAACTGAGTCATCGATCTGGCGCACCATGAGTTCGCTGAAATTCGGATCGCTGATCTTGGACCAGTCAATCTGCGTGAAAACTATGAACCGTCCGGGAAAAGGTGTGACCATGCTGTCGATAATGGCTTGCAGTTTGTCGCCCCACATGCCGGTAAGGATGACGATGGTCTTGATGTTGAGGCGGTCCATGCGTGCGACCATTTCTTTGGGATCGATTCGGTCTCCAATGCCAACAGCGTCGTTGGTGTGAGTGTGCACATCGATTACGGCAAACTTCGCGCGACGGATTTCGTGCGTCGCGGAATGAAGCGCGGGTTCGGGTTGAAAGTCTCTCAGCAAAATCGTCTTTTTGCTGTCGGCATCGGTCGCGGCTTTATAGCCAATGCCAGCCTGCTGGGCAAAGCTCTGGCTGCTGGAGATGAACGCCACCAGCAGCGTCGCCGCTACCATCCCGTTTGTCATTGCGAACCAGCCTGCGGCATTGTCTCTCCCGTGGTTTCATAAGCGCCAATGTCAATGCTCGAACCGTTCGTCCGTGGATTGCCCATGAAATCGGTGCTGCCGTAGATGGAATTGGGTGAACTGCCGTTGGGATCGCACCAGCCCACGCTGCAAGAGAGGCTGGTGCTGCCCGCGTTGATCGCGGGCGAATTCGCGCTGAGGTCAAAGTCCGGAGGCATGCCTCCGAGATTGACAAAGAGCGGATCCGCGTTCGGCGAGTCGGCGTCTTCCCCGGTAACGCTTTGATAGTTCGAATAACTCGAATAGCTTTTTGTCCGCGCCCAATCGATTGACGTTCCTTTTACGTACCCCGCGACTGAATAGTACAGGTTCCAGTTAAGCGTCGCCGGCGGCGCCGGGTAAGACTGCGTGGGTTTAACGAAGCTGTGAATCCAGCCGTTCTGGGTGCCGGCATAGGCAATGTTGTTCTCGAAGAAGTTCCCTTGCGCGGAGCCCGAGTGATACTGAATCTGGAACTCGCCCGCCCCTTGGTTCTTGGTATCGTTGTTATAAAGCGTATTGTTGACAATCACGACCTGCGCGCTGCCACCGACTCGGTTGGCGTAACCACCAATGGATATACCGCAAGCGTTCGAGTTATAGACGACGTTGTTACGTACGGTGACGTACCTGCCATTACATGGGTAAGTGCCTTTGCCGGGCGTGCCCGTACCGTTTGGGCCTGACCACTCCGTGCCATTGCTTTGGCAGATTTTGTGTTCGCTCGCCACCTCGATCCCGTAGTCGACATCGTGAACCAGGTTCCGCTCGATGGTGACGTACGCGCACCCGTCGCAATACACTCCATCGGCGTCGTATTCATGGCCCTCGCCGGGATTCGTTCTTCCGCTGATGTTATAAACCGTGTTACCGCTGATTTCCCCAACCATCGCCTCGTCATAGCCAACCGGACCCACGCCCTCGTATCCAATCGCGTCGATGCCGATGTTATCGTTGTCGTGAACAAGATTGTTGGTAATGGAAAAATTGGTCACGTTCCCATCCACGTTCACCGATTCGCTTTCTCCGGTCCTCAGGCTATAGACCTGGTTGCCGCTGATCACCAGGTAACTGATGGGAGTCTGTGACGTGCCGTAAACGGAAATGCCGAAAGCGTTGCCGTTCTTTTCCTTCGTGGTCGTGATGTCGTGCACCAGATTGTTCAGCAACTGCACGCCGCTCCCCGATCCGGTGATCCAGACGCCCGCCGGCACGTTTGCCGCTTTGCTGGTGGTGAAATTGCGGATTTCAAATCCATTGATGATGATGTAGCTCTGACTCACGATATTGATGAGACCCTGCGTGTTGTTGCCGCTCGACGCCGGGTTCGATGTGCAGCATTTCACCGCAGTCCCGTCGATCACCGCGGTCTGTCCGGAATAGCTTTCGAATGTAATCGGGGCAGTGGCCGTTCCTGACGCCGGAAAGTTGACCGACTCGCCGTACACTCCACCGAAAACGTATACCGTGGCGCCCGCCGAGACCGAATTCGCGGCGTGCTGGATGGTCAGCCAGGGCGAGCCCATCGTGCCCGGATTACTGTCGTTGCCGGTGGTCGAGACATAGTAAGTGGCGCCGGTTTGGGCGATAAGTGACGGCGCCAGCATCATAACAAGCACGACGAGCGCAACATATATGAACTCTGGATTCCTCTTGGTCGCGACATCGGGCTTCATCTTTCCTCCTCCTGAACATCGTCGCTTGCGGGCGGCGAAGCGATCACTTCACTCGAAAGCGGCTTCAGAAGTAAAATTTCAGCGCGACCTGGATCTGGCGCGGAGCACGGGCCGCCAGGGGAAAACCGAATCCGCTTTGGCCAAGTTCCAGCGGCGTAGGCTCGGCGCTGATCGCGCCAAACTGTCCAAACAAATAATTTACGTGGTTCAGCACGTTGAAGAATTCGGCGCGGAACTCAAAACGTCTCTGCTCGCTGATCGGAAACTGTTTGACCAACGCCGTATCCCAGGTTTTGTAGCCGGGGCCTTTGATGATGTTGCGCCCGGCGTTGCCGAACGTTCCAAGGTTCGTGTTGTCCTCAAACGCGCAGGTGTTGAAGAGCGTCCCCGGGATACACGGCTTGGCATTGGGATTGCCGACCAGATTCGGCCGCGAGCAATAATAGCCGACCGTGCCGCCGCAATCGCCGCCGGAAATATCATTAATGTCGGTTGCGGTGTAGTAATTGCCGGTGGCGGCGGAGAAGACTCCCGTCATTTGCCAGTCGCCAATCACCTGGTTCACGAAGCGGCCCGCATCTTTGGCAAACAGTCGTCCACGGCCGAAGGGCAAGTCATACAGATAGCTGAACACGAAGCGCTGCCGCACATCGAAGTCGGCGTTGCCGTAGTTCGTATTCGGAAAACGCTGGTCCTGGAAATCGCCGTTGTTCACAGATCCCAGGCTGGCGCTCGAAGCATTATCCAGGGCATGTGCGTAGGTGTATGCCGCTTCGAACTGGATCCCGTGCGAGTAGCGCTTCTCCAGGCGAATTTGAAGCGAGTTGTAATTCGAAAAAGTATTCGAGCGGAGCGTGTCAATCATAACATCGAGCGCGGAATTGCAATTCTGCGGATTCGCCAGCGTGCAGGGGCCGGTAGCGCCGGGTGCCTCATCATTGGCGGGACGCCGTGGCGCCGTGGGAAGCGAATCAGTCCCCGGAACCGGAACCGCCTGGTTGCCGTTGTAAAACGCGAACAGCTTCAATCCGCGCGAGCCGGCGTAGGAGACTTCGAGAAGCGTATCGGCAGGCAATTGATACTCCAGACCGAGGTGCCACTGCTGATTGTAGGGCGTGACCAGATGCGGATCGAGCGAGTAGAGTTCGGGCGCGTTCGGGTCGCTGAGCGACTTCGCGGGGAACCCTTGCGCCAGCACGTTCAGCGGCAAGCCGCCGTTGTTCGCGGCCGAAATTGAGCAGTCCTGCTGGCCGGCTGCGGGATTTGCGCTGGGCGCGGTGCACCCAGTGTTGAAAGCCTCCGATGACAAAAACGGAGGGTTGAAGCCCGGACTAGGATTCGAGAATGGACCATTTTCCTGACCGCCGTAGAAAATTCCATAGCCGGTTCGCAGGACGAGTTTGTCGGTGATCTGATAGGAGAGCCCAATGCGCGGAGCGAAATTGTTGAGGTCGGGGTGAATGAGCCCGCGTGAGCCGTTGTTCTGAAGATTGAGCTCGGTGGCCAGAGTGGGCGTCAATTGTGCGTTCTGCCCGCTTGGCACAATCAGCGAGAGCGAATTGAAGTCGAACGTAGCCTGCTGGTCATTCGCTTCCTTGATGGTGCTGAACAGTTCATAGCGAAGCCCAAGGTTGAGCGTCAGCTTCGGTGTCACCTTAAAATCATCGAGCGCATAGACCGCATAAATCTGCCGGCGATAGTCGATGTTGGGAGTCACACTGGTAATGGTTCCGCCATCGCTGATGCCCTGCATGAAAGTTGCGAAGGCCTCGCCGCCGGTCCCGGGGTCGGCGTAATTGTCGTTGATGAGGAAACCGCCGCCAAAGTCCATTTCGCCGCGCGCCGCCGCCGGCTCAAGAATTGTGAACTGCTCGAAGCGAAGTTCGGCGCCGAACTTTGCCGCATGTCGTCCATGGATCCAGGTGAGATTGTCGGAAAAAACAAAGCTGTGCTGTCTCTCATTAGCCGGTAGAAATTGCGAGGCGCCAATCCCCGCGGTGCCGTCGCCGAAGTAAATGGCCGGCAAACCGCCGATCTCCTGCCCCGCTACATAGGGAACCCCGGGGAATGGAATGGGAAGTTCCTGCGCGACATTTTCGTTGTAATACAAACCATACCGATGAGACTGGAGATGGTTAAAGCCGAAGCGAAATTCGTCGACCAGGTTGTTGCGGAATGTGTGAACCTCACTCGCCGCCAGACCCTCCGCCGTGTTGTTGCCATAACCGTCCTGGAAGCTGCCGCCATCGAGGAAGTTCTGGAAGGGCGAGGGAAGGAAATTGCTGTCATTGCCGTAACTGAAGCGCGCGAAAAAATTGTCCTTCCCGCTGATCGCCTGGTCAAAACGAATATCGAACTTGTCTTCCCTCTCGTTGCGTTTGGGGTCGGCCAGGTAGTTGCCGCCGGGCAGTGTGAGATTGGGCGTCGGTGGCGGAAACAGATTCGCCAGTTCCTTTGCCAAAGGATCGATGGGCGTATTCGTGCCGCTGTTTCCGGTGAAGATATTCGTGGGCTGTCCGCTCGCAGTGGTTCCGATGGGTACGCTGCAAGGGCCGCCATTATAAGGTGAACTGCTCTGAGCGAGGACCGGATTGAAAATCTCGCCCATGTATGTCGGATTGCCGCTGCAGTCGAGCGCGCCTGTGGGCGTTGTAAGGTCGAGAAACGCGGAGAAGTCTCCATTCACCTCGGCTGGGGTCGGAACCGTGGACAGTTGCGGGAGCGCCTGCCGGATGCGGAGACCTTCATAGTCTCCGAAAAAAAACATTTTGCCTTTGACGATCGGCCCGCCCAGCGTGAAGCCAAACTGGTTCTGCTTGTAAGGCTGCCGCCCGAAGATGTCGAACGCATTGTTCGCGTCAAGTTTTTCGTTGCGCAGAAACTCCCATACGTCGCCGTGGATCTGGTTCGTGCCGGATTTGATGACAGCGTCCATGATCGCCCCGTTGCCGCGTCCGAATTCGGCGCTGTAGGCGTTCGTTTCAACTTTAAACTCGGCAATGGCATCGACCGCCGGTTGCACCACATAAGCGGCGCCGTTCAGCACGTCGCCCAGGTTTGCATTGTTGTCGATGCCATCGAGCAGAAAATTATTTTGCAGAGAACGCGCGCCGTTGGCGCTGAATCCGTAGGTCGTTTCCACGCGTGAACCGGGCTCGGCCGCCGCAACTCCCGCGCCTAACAGCGCAAGCTGGGCGTAGTTCCGCCCATTCAAAGGAAGCGCGTTGATACGCCGACTGTCCACGACTTGGCCGAGGTCCGACGTTTCGGTTTCCAGCTGCGGGCCTTGGGCGGTAACCACGATCACCTCGGTCGCTGCGCCCGGCTGAAGTTGGACATCGATATCGACGCGCTCCTGCACGTCCACCTGCACCGGGCCAGCCACCGCCTTCTTGAATCCCTGCTTCTCCACGCTAACGGTGTAATGGCCGATGTGGAGCGGGCTGGCCACATATTCGCCCGCATAGTTGGTCGACAGGGTCAACTCGGTCCCGCGGTCGGCATCGGTGATGGTGACCTTCGCGCCGCTGACGACCGCCCCACTCGAGTCGCGCACCAGTCCTACAATGGCTCCAGCGTCTTTTTGCGCCCATGACGGCGTAACCAGCGCAAGGAATATAAAGAAGAACAGCACCGAGAGAGTTTGCAGGCGACGGAAACCGATGGGCATGACGACCCTCCTGAACGGTTCGGGTTTCGGAACGACGAGGTTTCGATGTATATTACGAACAATTACTTTTACTTTCGTTTTATAGCTTTTGTCAATGATAATTTAGCATGGCTGAAAGTTGATACTCCGGCGAACGATCGAAAAAACGCTAGAAAAACGATAGAAAGAGGTTAGTCGTGTTCATCGGGAAAAACAGGATTGCGCCGATTCATCTTGCACTTGCTCTCACACTCTTGCTGACGGCCTGCTCCAGGCTGCCGGAGTCGCCCCTGAAAAGAACGGCCGCGAAACCGGAACCCAACCAGCCTTCTACGATCGACGTCAAGGTTATGCCAGGTGGTCCGGTGGTGATAACGACGAGCGCCGCCGAATTTCAGGTGACCCCGGCGGGTTACGTGCAAGCGTTTCTGCTGCCCAGCGGGCAAAAAAACAGCCCCCAGAAACTTTCGTTGGACGAACCCAAAGTCGGCGCTCCCGCGGACAGCGACTTTGTGCAGGTGGCGGGCAAGGAAGTCCATTTCACGCCTGATTTCCAGCAGGCCCAGGTGCAGGAAGCCATCGGGAAGATGGGCGTCGGTAAGCGAGTGGTGATTCCCGCGCGTCCGCTTGGGCCATCGGGAACAGACTTGCAGCGCGTGCTCGCGCTTGAAGTCTATGACAAGTTCCCGAATATTCTGCTCAGCACGGTGGAATACAAAAATACCGGCACCAGCGATATCGTAATCGAAAAGAGCATAAATCAGCGCCGCCGCCTCAACGCGCGACTCGCCGGCGCAAAGGCGCGGCCTTGGGAGATGTGGTCCTTTCATGGCGCCAGCTACGACTGGGGAAAAGATGATGTCGTGAAGCTGTCGCCGGCTTTCTCGCAGCCCAACGTCATGGGCGAAATGGTCAAAGGCGGCTATGGTGGCGGGATTCCGGTGGTCGCTTTCTGGACGCGCCAAGTCGGCGAAGCGATCGGGCACGTGGAGACGATTCCCATCTCCGCGTCAATTCCGGCGCGCGTCGCCGCCGATGGACGCCTGAATACCGAGGTAGATTATGCCGCCAACATCACGCTGAAGCCGGGCGAAACCTATTCCACGCCGCGCAGCTTCGTCTCGGTTTTTGCGGGTGACTTCTACGAGCCGCTTCGCATCTGGTCAAGCGTTCTGCAAAAGGAAGGCTGGGAATTACCCAAGCCGTCCAGCGAAGCCTACAACGTGAGTTGGTGCGGCTGGGGTTACGAGGCCGACGTAACGCCGGCGCAAATGCTGGGCACGATTCCGAAACTAAAGGAAATGGGCATCAAGTGGGTGACCCTCGACGATCGCTGGTTCGACGCATATGGCGACTGGAATCCGCGCGCCGACACTTTTCCCGGCGACTCCATTAAGAAGATGGTGGACGACTTTCACAAAGAAGGCATGCTGGCGCAGTTGTGGTGGCTGCCGCTCGGAGTCGAGGATGGCGAGGGCAAATACGAGTCGCACAGATATTCGGTTTCGAAAATTGCGCAGGAACATCCCGAGTGGCTCATCCTCGACAAGAACGGCAAGCATGCGCGCATGACTCGCGGCCTTGCGGTGTTGTGTCCGGCGGTCCCGGAAGTGCGCGCCTATCACAAGCATCTCACGGAAAAATTTATTCGCGACTGGGGATTCGACGGCAGCAAGCTCGACAATATCTACAGCGTTCCGGCCTGCTACAACCCGGCCCACCATCACAAGTCGCCGCAGGATTCGGTGAATGCGATGGGGGACGTGTACAAGGAAATCTTCCAGACGACGCGAGCGCTGAAGCCGCAGAGCGTCACCCAAGCCTGTCCTTGTGGAACGCCGCCCTCGCTGGCATGGCTGCCGTTCATTGACCAGGCCGTGACGGCCGATCCGGTAGGAGCGGTGCAGGTCCGGCGGCGGATCAAAATGTATAAAGCATTGCTCGGGCCCGAGTCGGCGGTCTACGGCGATCACGTCGAACTCTCGGCGATGACAAAAGTCGGCAACGACTGGAAGGAACACGGCGATGATTTCGCTTCCACAATTGGAACTGGTGGCGTCGTGGGAACCAAATTCGTGTGGCCCGATCCCGGCCCAAAATTCAAGGACGTCAATCTGACCGCCGCAAAGGAAGAACGCTGGAAGAAATGGATCGGCCTGTACAACCAGAAGATGCTATCCAAGGGAGAATTCAGAGACCTGTACGTCACCGGCTACGACGTCCCCGAGGGATATGCCATCGCGAAAGACAACAAAATGTATTACGCATTTTTCACGCCGTCCAACTGGAAAGGCAACGTTGAACTGCGCGGACTAAAACCCGGCAAGTATCGCGTGAGTGACTACGGCGAGGGAAAGGACCTGGGCACGGTTGAGGCATCGGCCAACGGCGTGGCGAAACTCGCGGCCGAGTTCAAGGATCATCTGCTCCTCGAGGTCAGTTCGCAGCCCTAGCCGATTCCGATCGTAGGCATATGCTCTCCTTATCGTGAGACTTGATTCAACGATTCCCGTTTTTCTTGCCAAGTCGTGCGAGCTCTTCTCGCAACTGCTCATTCTCCTGCTCCAATTCGTGAATCCTCTTTTCCGCCGGAGCTACCGCCTCTCGAATCTCTTCCTCCGTATAGCGCGGAACAATGTGTTGCTGGCAATTCCAATCGAAAGCTTCGATCCGGATTACGTAGACCCGCTCGGTAAATCCCGGGTACTCCGCGTCGCGAACTTTCTCAATCCATTCCCGCGCTTGCTCTCCCTCGAAAATCTCCACGCGTCCCAGGATTTTGAGACGGAGCTGTTTTGGATAGTCGACAAGTATGAGCGCGACCCGCTTATCTGTCATCAGGTTGCCGGTACTGATGTATTGCTTGTTCCCGCGAAAGTCGGCGAAGGCGAGGGTTCGCTCGTCGATTACCTTAAGAAAGCCTTTCGGCCCGCCTCGATGCTGCACATAAGGCCAGCCGGTCGACCCCAAGGTCGCCATATAAAAGGTGTCGCGTTCGCCGATGAACTCCCGCTCCTGCGGGCCAAGCCGAGCGGGCGACTGCTCCGATCCCTCGAGTCTCCCGTATTGCCGGCGGCTGCCGTACCGCTCCTGCAACGCTTTGACGGCGGGCGTGAACACCAGCGATCCAAAGTTGTGAGGCATTTGTGTTTCCCCCGGCCGCGAACTGCCCGCGCTGCCAGCCGCGACCTTCGTGAGCTCACGCACGCTTGCGTTGTTGTTTCACGAAGAATTTCCTCATGCGGCCCCTTTTACGTCCTCAACGCAAAGCGGCCCGTTCCCAGTAGATGCGCCCCGATGTCTTTTTGATCCCGCTTATATTGGGCCGACCCCTACGGCGGAATTACGGATCGCCCGGCTCCCATTCCGCATCAACAAGTCCACAGAACCATAACAAGGAGGATTCATGACAACCCGCCCCCCACTGCCGCCGTTCACGCGCGACACCGCAATTCAAAAAGTCCGCCTCGCCGAGGATGCCTGGAATTCCCGCGATCCCGAAAAGGTCGCTCTCGCCTACTCTCTCGATTCGCGCTGGCGAAACCTCTCGGAATTTGTAAATGGAAGACAGGACATCGTCGCTTTCCTCGGCCGCAAGTGGGCGAAAGAACTCAATTACCGGCTGATCAAAGAGCTCTGGGCCTTCACCGAAAACCGCATTGCCGTGCGCTTCGCCTACGAGTGGCACGACGACTCGGGAAACTGGTACCGCTCGTACGGCAACGAGAATTGGGAGTTTAACGATGATGGCTTGATGCGGTTAAGGTTTGCGTGCATCAACGATCTTCCCATCAAGGAATCGGATCGCAAGTATCGTTGGCCTCTGGGCCGCCGTCCCGACGATCATCCTGGACTCAGCGGCCTCGCGTTGTGAATTCCGCGCCTGCCCTCGCAAGCCCGCAGCTTGTGCCGATGCGATCGGAAAGGCGCATCCGCGCGCACAAAATAACGTCTTGTAATACAGAATAATACGTGTTATCGTCATCGCATTATGAGCACCGGAGAGAAGACCATCAGCTTCCGCGCCGTCGCCGAAACGATCGACACGCTCGATTCCCTCGCCGCTGCGCAGGACCGTTCGCGCAGCTATCTCATCAACCAGGCGATTACCAACTACATTGAATTGCACGCCTATCAGGACGCGCTCGTCCGCAAGGGACTGGCGGAGATGCGGAAAGGCCGCGTCGTAAGCCACGAGGAGGTCGTAAAGCGGCTCAAGCAGACGGGGCGCGCGCGCGCGTGATCGAATGGACCGGGCAGGCGATCCAGCAACTGGACCAGGCTTACGACTACATCGCGCTCTCCAACAGCCAGGAAGTAGCCGCCCGGATCACGATGCAGATCGTCAGCGCCGTTCAACAGTTCGACACGTTCCCCATGTCGGGCAGGCCCGGCCGCGTGGCGGGAACTCGTGAGCTGGTGATTTTGAGAACGCCCTTCATCGCAGCCTATGCCCTCGATCGCGACCGCATCGCGATCCTCGCCCTCTATCATGGCGCGCAACAATGGCCGGAGGCTCTCTAAATTACGAAGACGCCCTTCGAAAGTGATTCGAATGCTAGCGAAGCGTCACCAGCAGCGCCCTCGCTCCGTTCCACAGGATCTGCACGCCGATGCACACCAGCAGGAAGGACGTCAGTTGCATGATCACCGTCATGCCCGTCGCCCCCAGCGCGCCTGCCAAGCGGTGTGCAAATCCATAGCAAAGAAAAATGCTGACTGCCAGCAGCGCCGACCCAATAATCGCAATCAGAATGCCCAGCAAATTAATCCCCTGATGGTGCGGGGCATTTGCGCCCAGCGTGATCGCCACCGAAATCGATCCCGGCCCCACCGTCAACGGCAACGTCAGCGGATAAAACGCGTTGTGGAATGGGTCCTTCGGTTCAATTCTTTTCTTCATCGTTTTTTGGTCGCCGTCATTGCCCTGCTTCAGCAGCGCCCATCCCGTCGAGATGACAATCAACCCTCCGCCCACCTGCACCACGGGCAGCGAAATCCCAAAAAAAGACAGGATGTGCGTGCCGATGAAGTACGATCCCACCAGCAGAAAAAAACTGTTGATCGCAATCCGCAACGACAGCGCTCTTCGCGTGCTCGGGGAGTAGTCCCGCGTCATCGTCAGGAAGATCGGGCTTCCCCCCAGCGGGTCCACGATGGGAAACAGCGCGCTCAAAATCAGGAACAGGCTTTTTGCCGCTTCCATTAATATGCTTCGCCAATCCATTCTTCTTGCCTTGATTGATCTGGAGTCCCCGGTTCTGGGATTTTACGTCACGGAGGGACTTCCGGCGATGCGAGCAGGCTGGAAAAGGTCGCGGAGGATCGCGCATGAACTACAGCAGCAAAATGGTTCCTAGATCGCGAGTTCCAGCTGCGCGCGCCGCTCCCCCCGCCTCATTTTCCCGAGTCTTTCCTCCGCTCCAGCGGCCCGCGCCGCAACGGCACAATCGCGCCCTTCGCCGGGTCTGCCGCCGCCGTCGCCCGCGCCAGCACTTCCTGCTGTATGTACTGCACAAATTCCTGAATCTGCCGCTGCATCTCTTCCATGCGCTCGCGCATTTGCAGAATGATCGCGATCCCGCTGATGTTCACTCCCAAATCCCGCGCCAGCGACAAAATAAATTCCAGCCGCTGCAAATCCTCATCCGTGTACAGCCGCGTATTCCCCTCGGTCCGCGACGGCTTCAGCAGCCCTTCCCGCTCATACAGCCGCAACGTCTGCGGATGAATCTCATACATCTCGGCCACCGCCGAGATCATGTACGCGCCCTTGGTTTTTCGCTTGGTCATAGTTCCACTCCTTTATACCTCAACCAATGGAGCGCAGCGACCACTTGAATCCAGCCAATGAACTCCGCCAATGAAGCCCCGCAATAAAGCTCACGCAAAAAGAAAAGAGGCGCGACAACCGCGCCCCAAAATTCCCCTAAGAAAATCCTTGTGAATCCGCGAGAATCCGCGGAAAAGAAGTTAACCTAAGCCGCCAGCTCCGTCTCAGCCTCCGCCCGCGCCCAGCCCGCCGGCTTCACCGCGTAATTGATCAAATACACAAACGATCCCGCCGCAATCAGCATCAGCCCAAACCACATGGCGTTCATCCCCAGGATCGCCTCATGCTCGCTGTTCAACACCGCAAATCCCAGCAGCAGCGTCGGCGAAATCCCCACCGCAATCGCCCCAAACCACCCGCCCGGCACGCGGAATGGCCGCTTCAACTCCGGCTCCCGGAAGCGCAGCACGATCAGCGCCACGAACTCCAGAGTCAGGCTCGCCCCATAAATCATAATGTCCAGCGTCACCAGCCGCTCAAACCCAAGGTTCAGCGCCAGTCCCCATCCCACCGCCAGCGCCAGAATCGCCACCCACGGCGCCCGCGACTTCGGATGCAATTTCGCAAAAACCTTCGGCAGCATGCCGTCCTGCGCCATCGCCAGCGGCAGCCGCGAGTAGCTCATCACCAGCGCATTGAACATGCCAAAGCCGCTCAACATGCCGCCCGCCACCAGCGCAATCCGCAGCACCGGCCCGCCCATCAGTTGCGCAATGTCCGCCCACGCGCCCGTCTCCCACGCCGAAGCCGGCAGCCCCGTCACCCACATCGCCGCAAACGGCAGCACATACGTCAGCGCCACAATCACCACCGCCCACAGCATAGCCCGCGGATACGTCCGCTGCGGTCGCTCCACCTCCGTCGCAATCGTCGACGCGTTATCCCATCCCATGTAATTCCACATGCAGATCAGCAGCCCGCCCAGAATGTCCACATGCGACGTCGTGGGCTTGGTCACCGCGCCCGCCAGCGCCCCAATCTTCAGCGGTGCCAGCAGAAAAATCGCCGCGAACGGCGCCGACAACAAAAAGAACAGCCACAACGAAGTCGTCGACACCACCTTCACGCCCGCAATATTCAGCCCCGCGCACACAATCACCACGCCCAGCGCCACCAGCACGCCGCGATGGTTCTCCTGAAACCACGGAAACATCCGCGTCAGGTACGCCACAAACAGCGTCGGGTAAATCGCCATATCGAAAATCGACGCCACCAGCGACAGCCATGCCTCCTGGAATCCCCAGAAGTTCCCCATCGCCCGCCGCACCCACGCATAGTAGCCGCCTTCAAACGGCAGCGCGCTTGAAAGCTCGCCGATCATGAACGCCGTCGGCAGGCTCCACAGCAGCGGCGTCAGTAAAAGGATGAGAATCCCCTTGCCATATCCGGCGCCGTGCACAATGTCCTCGGTCCCATAGGTTCCGCCCGACACCATAAAGAAGGTAGCGGCAACCAATGGCCAAAGCGTCAGCCGAATCGATTTTTTTCGGGAGCCAACAGCGGTGGTGGCAGGACTAACGCCGGGCTGTTGCAGGCTGGGAGCGGTTGCAGTTGCCAATTTCTATGTGTTCCTCCTCGGGCGACTCACTCTCACCACCGCGTCTCCCTTGAAAATCTTGCTCGCGGCTCCCGGGCGTCGTTCGAATTTCCCGGACATTTCGGCGAAGTTAGTTCGCATGTGTGAGATTAAATAAATTTCCCGCAGATGCAAGAAAATTCGCAAATTTTTTCGAAAAAAGTTTACCCCCCCGCAACCACTAAAGTCACGGTTCCTTCCCCGAGCTGAGATCATGCCCCAACCAATCCGTCCCACCCACCTCTGCGAACTCTGCGCTCTCTGCGCTGAAACGTCTCGCCACGGTCGGCACCCCAAAATCACCCGTAGCCAATCCGCCACTCGAAAGCTAAAATGGCTCCCCACGGCGGTGCCCCGCACCTGCCCTCAAGGAGCACTTATGAACTTCAACATTAACGCCATGATGCAAACCGTCACCGTCGTCCTCACCGCCGTCGGCCTCAAAATCCTCGGCGCCATCGCCCTCTGGATCATTGGCCGCTGGCTCATCGGCCTCGCCCTGCGCCTCATGGGCAGCGCCCTCCGCAAACAAAAGGTCGATCCCACTCTCATCCGCTATATCCACTCGGGCGTCGCTGCGCTGCTCAACATCGTCCTCGTCATCGCCATCCTCGGCTTCTTCGGCATTGAGACCACCAGCTTCGCCGCGCTGCTTGCGGCCGCCGGCGTCGCCATCGGCATGGCCTGGTCGGGCTTGCTCTCGAACTTCGCGGGCGGAGTCTTCCTCGTCATCCTCCAGCCCTTCAAGGTCGGAGACTTCATCACCGCCGCCGGCGTTACCGGTACCGTCGAAGAGATCGGCCTCTTCGCCACCACCCTCCACACGCCCGACAACGTCAAAACCATCGTCGGCAATGGCAAGGTTTTCGGCGACACCATTCAGAATTTCTCCGCCAATCCCTTCCGCCGCGTCGAACTCACCGCCCAGCTCGCCCACGGAGTCGATCCGCAAGCCGCCATCGAACTCCTCAAGCCCGACCTCGCAAAAATTCCCAACGTCCTCGCCGATCCCGCCCCCGACGTCGAGATCATCACCTTCAACCTCGCCGGGCCCGTCCTCGCCGTTCGCCCCTACTGCAACAACACGCACTACTGGCAAGTCTATTTTGATACTAACCGCCTCATCCGCGACGTCTTCGCGAGCGCCGGCTTCCCCGTTCCCGAAGAGCATTACTCAATACGCGGCGGAGATGAACTAAGGCTGGCAAAGACGGCATAGGCGGGAGAAGGGACGACGGGGGCGCGACGTATGCACGACGGCTTTCAGATGGACGGTCCCCGCGTCTTGTTGTATAACTCTGTGCGGGGTTTGAGCCGATCAATCGACTTTGGAGGAATCAGCCATGAGGAAACTTGTGCTCGGAATTCTGAGCGTTTGTTTTGCAGTGTGCGCCGCCGCGGTCGCGCAATCGGGCTCGAATCAGAACGCGTTCACTCCCGACCAGATCAAGTGGGGACCGCCCCCGCCATTCGTAGCACCGGGCGCGCAGTTAGCGGTCATCGAAGGCAATCCCATGGCAAGTTCCGGCGACTTCACCATCCGTCTCAAAATGCCCAACGGTTACAAGATCGCTCCCCACTGGCATCCCAAGCGCGAAAATGTGACAGTAATTTCCGGCAGTTTCAAGGTCGGCATGGGCGACAAGTTTGACCAGACAAAGATGACGACGTTTCCCGCCGGCAGCTTCGCCTATCTCGATCCCGACATGCACCACTACGCAATGGCCTCAGGAGAAACCATCGTCCAGGTCCACGGCATGTCGCCGCTGCAATTCAACTATGTGAACCCAGCCGACGATCCCAGCAAGAGATAAAAAGCTTGCAGCTTACAGCTTACAGCTCTCAGCAAAACCCCACCTTGCCTGAGAGCTGAGAGCTATATACCCCTCCGCAAGAACGCCCCCTGACTCCGATCAAACAGCAAAACGCCCCGGACTCCCGCTCGGGGAATCCGGGGCGTTTCTATGTCCTGCAAACACAAAAAGAATTTCAAACGCTATCCGTGAGGAGGCCGCAGTGACGGTGGGTGCCCGGTTTTACTGAGAACTGACAACTGAGAACTGATCTACCAATTGCTCCTAGACCTTCCCCCACAAATCCGCCCGCGGATCCTCGGGGTTCAGCTTCGCCAACTCCCGCAGCAACTCTTTCGTCTTCTCATCGCGCGGCATCGGCACGGTAATCTGCACTTCCACGATCTCGTCCCCGCGCGTGCCTTCTTTCGTCGCCGACGGCACACCCTTCTCGCGCAGCCGCAGCTTTTGCCCCGACTGCGTTCCCGGCGGAATCTTCAGCGTGCTCCGCCCATCAATCGTCGGCACATCGATCTTCGATCCCAGCGCCGCCTCCACCGCCGACACCGGCACGGTAATGTAAATGTCGTCGCCCTCGCGCCGAAACAGCGGATGCTCCCCAATCCGAATAATCACGTACAGATCGCCCACTCCACCGCCGCGCGCCCCTGCATTCCCGCGCCCCGCAATCCGAATCCGCTGCCCATCGCGCGTTCCCGCCTTAATCCGCACTTCCAGCGGATCGGTCCGCTCCACGCTGCCCTCGCCGTGGCACACCGGGCACATCGAAATATTTTTCCCCGTCCCGTGGCAGCGCGGGCAAGTCACGTTGAACTTCATCCGCCCGCCCGTCTGCTCAATCGTCCCTTTGCCATGGCACTGCGGACAAACTCCCGGCGCCTCAATCGACCCGCTCCCGTGGCAGTTGCCGCACACATCGCGCCGCGCAATGTTCAGCTTCATCACGCCGCCGCGAATCGCCGTCCAGAACGGCACATTCACCTGGTACTCAAGATCCGACCCCGGCTCCGGCCCTTCTTCCGCCACAGCCCCGCGTCCGCCGCCCGAAAATAAGTTCGAGAAAATATCTTTAAATCCGCCGCCGCCCGACGACGCTGTCGTCTTCCGCCCCTGCCGCGCGCCCTCAAACAAATCCGAGAAATCGAACCCGCCGAAATCGACATTCCCGGCCCCGCCGGGATGCCCACCTCCCGGATAACCGCCGCCCGCGCCGCCGCCGGGAAATCCGCCGCCAAATCCGCCCGCGCCTGGCTGCCCGCCGCCACGTGCGTACGCGTCCGCCGTCGCCGCATCGATGTTGTCCGAATAGAACCCCACCTGGTCGTAAATCTTTCGTTTCTTGGGATCGCTGAGAACGTCATTCGCTTCGGAGAGCGTCTTAAACTTCTCCTCCGCCGTCTTGTCCCCAGGGTTTACATCCGGATGGAATTTCCGCGCCAGCTTCCGAAACGCCTTGCGAATCTCGTCCGCCGAAGCCGACTTCTTAACGCCCAGTATCTCGTAATAATCTTTTGTCTGTGTGGCCATGGAATCTAGCTCTCAGCTCTCCAGCTGTCAGGTCTCAGCACGGCTCGTCAAATGACTCCTGATCCGCTGCTCCATGAGTTTCGCACATCTGCTGTGGCTGAGAACTGACAGCTGAGAGCTGAGAGCTGGTTTTAGTTCACCACTTCTTTCGCCTGCTCGTCCTGCTGCAACGTAAACGAGTCGAACGGCGTCGCGTCCACCGACACGGGAATCTTCTGCATCCCCGTCGCCGTCGGCGCGTAGCAAAACCACCGCCCCTCTTCCGGAACGAAATTCACAAAAAACATCTGCCCATTGACTTCGAATCTCACCTGTTCTCCTCTTTCCTTCACCCACTAACTTAAACCCGCCGCACCCCACTAAGTAGCGTCGCGACGGCAAGCATAGCAAACCAAAAAACTGCATCCACCACGCCAGCACTTCATCACCAGAAATGCCGGGGGCGTTTTACACGCCCCCGAAAGTTCACAGCTCGTAGCTCGCGGCTCGTAGCTCGAAGCTCGAAGCTAAAAAGCTTACTTCTTATCCTCAACATCCACGTACTCAGCATCAATTACGCCTTCATCCTTCTTCTGCTGAGCCTGTCCATCACCCGATGCTCCATTGCCTCCCGCCGCCGGCCCCGCGCCCGGCCCCGCCGCTTGCGTCGCCTTATACATCTGCTCCGCCAGCTTGTGCGATGCCGTCGTCAGCTTCTCGCGCGCCGAATCCATCTGTGCCTTGTCGTTCGACTCGATGGCCTTCTTCGCGTCCGCCAGCGCGTTCTCCACATCCCCGCGCTCCGAGCCCGAGATCTTGTCGCCATGCTCCTTCAGCATCTTCTCGATGTTGTAAACCATCGAGTCGAGCTGATTCTTGGCGTCGATCGCCTCGCGCTGCGCCTTGTCTTCGGCCGCATGCGCATCGGCTTCCTTCGCCATGCGCTCGACCTCTTCCTTGCTTAGACCCGAAGACGACGTGATCGTGATCTTCTGGTCCTTACCAGTCGCGTTATCCTTCGCGGTCACATTCAAAATGCCGTTCGCGTCAATGTCGAACGTCACTTCAATCTGCGGAATCCCGCGCGGCGCCGGTGGCAACCCGGTCAAATGGAATTTCCCCAAAGTCCGGTTTTGCGCCGCCAGCGGCCGTTCGCCCTGCAGCACGTGTACCTCAACCGAAGTCTGCGAATCCGCCGCCGTCGAAAACGTCTCCGTCTTCTTCGTCGGAATCGTCGTGTTCCGCGGAATCATCGCCGTCGCCACTCCGCCCAATGTCTCAATCGACAACGTCAGCGGAGTCACGTCCAGCAGCAGCAGGTCTTTCACTTCGCCCTTCAGCACGCCACCCTGAATCGCCGCTCCCACTGCCACCACTTCATCCGGGTTCACGCCCTTGTGGCCTTCGCGGCCGAACAGCTCTTTCACAATCGCCTGAATCCGCGGCATACGCGTCTGTCCGCCGACCAGCACCACTTCGTTGATCTTCGACGCGTCAATCCCCGCATCCTTCATGCACTGCTTCGACGGCCCCACCGAGCGCTGCAAAATGTCTTCCACCATCGACTCCAGCTTCGCCCGCGTCAGCTTCTTCACCAAATGCTTCGGCCCCGAAGCGTCCGCCGTAATAAACGGCAGATTGATCTCGTGCTCCATCGTCGTCGAAAGCTCGATCTTCGCCCGCTCCGCCGCATCGCGCAGCCGCTGCAAAGCCATCTCGTTGCCCTTGCCGCGCAGGTCAAGTCCTTCATCTTTCTTGAACTCGTCAATCAGCCAATCCACCAGCCGCTGATCGATGTTGTCGCCGCCGAGGTGCGTATCGCCATTCGTCGCCTTGACCTCGATCACGCCCTCGCCCACTTCCAGAATCGAAATGTCGAACGTGCCGCCGCCAAAGTCGTACACGGCAATCGTCTCGTCCTTGCCCTTGTCCAGTCCGTACGCCAGCGCCGCCGCCGTCGGCTCATTGATAATGCGCTTCACGTCGAGCCCGGCAATCTTCCCGGCATCTTTGGTCGCCTGCCGCTGCGCGTCGTTAAAATACGCCGGCACCGTGATGACAGCCTCCGTCACCTTCTCGCCCAGGTAGTCTTCCGACGCCTTCTTCAGCTTCTGCAAAATCAGCGCCGAGATCTCCGGCGGGGTGTACTTCTTCCCCTGCGCCACGATCACAACGTTGTCGCCATCCCGCTCCACCTTATAAGGGACCATCTTCAACTCTTCCGAAACCTCGTCATAGCGCCGTCCCATAAAGCGCTTGATTGAGTAAACCGTGTTCTCCGGATTGGTAATCGCCTGCCGCTTGGCAACCTGCCCCACCAATCGTTCCCCGGTCTTGGTGAACCCAACCACGGAAGGCGTAGTCCGCCCACCCTCTTCATTAGCAATGACTTTCGGCTCGCCACCCTCCATAACCGCCACACAAGAGTTGGTAGTCCCAAGGTCAATTCCAATAATCTTTCCCATACGTTTCCTCCTGAAATCGCCTATTTCCGCAATAAAAAAAGAAATAAGTGCATTACAATCAATATAATAGCTATTGCGTCCTACCCCATGATAGGACCTGAGTGAATCATTGTCAAGTTTTAGATGCAGCGGCAGTTGTGAGGGATGCAGTCAACGACGACAAGGGGCATTACCTTTTCCAGTTTCCTTTTGTGTCCCGTCGCGGTCCGTCCGGGTAAAAGCGATTTTGATGCTGTCGAGTTCCCCCCTTGTACAACTGTTTGTTGAACAGTTGGTCGCCTCTCTTCCGATGGAAGGCGAGCATCTGCGCCTCTGTCTTCACAGCCTGTTGGGGCCCAAGGCCTCGCGCCTTCCGAGACCTGTCAACTCTTTATCTCTGTCATCCTGAGCGAAGCGAAGGATCCATGCATTTCGCCGGCAGCGGCTGGTCACTGTGCGCGTGCACGAGCTCGGCTACTACTACGTCTACAGAGTCAGAGTCATCGCAAACTTCGGCAAAGTCGCGGATAGGGGGAGTATTCATCACAAACGAACCGCGCTCCCCTCACAGACTTTCGCCCTCCAATCCATCAAACTCTCAAGTGCTAACATCCCGCAAATGCTGTCATCCTGACCCTGAGCGCAGCCGAAGGGGAAGGACCTATGCATTTCGCCGGTAGCGCCTGAACACCATGGGTCACCACGAACGCCACGACTACTGTGTCTACATTCTGACCAACCACTCAAAAACTCTCTACATCGGCGTCACCGGAAATCTGCACTGCCGTGTCTGGCAGCACAAGCAGGGTGCCGGATCGGAGTTTTGCGCGCGCTACAAGATCGACCGCCTCGTCTACTACGAAAGCTTCGACGATGTGATCAAGGCCATCAACCGGGAAAAACAGCTCAAAGGACTGCTGCGGATAAAGAAGATTCAGTTGATTGTCTCGATGAATCCAACGTGGCGCGACCTGAGCGAGGAGTGGTACACGCGCCATCGTTATCAGCCAGAAGAACGCGCTGATCCTTCGCTGCGCTCAGGATGACAACTGCGAGCTTAGACCCCGAGTTCACCGTTGCAGGTCCTGGGAAGCTGCACGGTGCCCCATTCTAAAATCGCGTTCTGTGCGATTTTAGAGTGGGGATATCTCCATCCCGTCCGCAGCCCTCTGCCCCCTCCGGCTCGACTTCTACTCCGCCGTCACCACAAAATCCGCCTCCACCACCGCCGCACCGCGCCGCCTCGACGCGTTTCGGAACACCAGATAATATTTTTCCGGCTCGCCAAACGTCGGCTTCAAGTCCCAATCAATGTCCCGATTCCCCGCCGGACTAACCCAAAACGTGCTCCTCTCCGTCTCATCCCGCCCAAACCGCGCAAACTCTTCCTCGTTCATCAGCAGCACTTCCACCGCGCCTCTTCCCGCATTCCCCGTTTCCACACACCGAAATGTCCCCTCCACATGCCCGCCGCGCTTATGTGCCGGTAACTCGAATGTAAGTGTCTGGTAAGTTGTCACCGAAAGCCGTCCATGCACTAACTGATCCGTCCACCCCGCCGTCTCCCTTGCTACGCGGTCAATCGACGCCGACGCCTCACTCACAGCCGCGTTCGCCGACGCACCATTCTCCGGCCCATCGGCTGACGCCCCATTCACACCCGACCCGTCCGCCACCGGCGTCTTTCCATCTCGCTGTCCGCCCGCAATCTCGTGCTCTCCCAGCACGCCATACACGGCTACGTTCGGACCCACTGTCCCCGATTTGCCCGCCCCGCCCGCATTCACCTTTCCCGCCGTCCCGTCCGCCAGCGGCGAGTGTTCCCTCCACCATGCGTGTCCCTGGTCGCCCAACTCCACGAACGTATATGCAGCCCCTAACAGAAAGCCGATTCCCGCCACCAGATGTAAGAATCCTTTCAGCCCCTTTGCCATGACTTACCTTTAAGTTCTCCCAGTTATCCATAAGTAGAGCATGTTTAAAAAATCGGTTTTGGGTAGGGCACGGCTTCAGCCGTGCCGCCATGGGCCAACAAAAATGCGGGCTTTAGCCCTGAGGGTGAGTCGTTCGAACTGAAGAGCATTTTTGAAACGCGCTTTAGCAGAACCCGCCTCATATCTGTCCGTCGCACCTTCGCGACAAACGCCTCGCCCCCTCGCTGCGCCTCCGACCACCCCCAAACACTTCAGTATGTCCGCAACCCCACTGCCCGGCAAGATGACATCCGTAAGGGGGCATGGGTCACCCGGCCACAGTCCCGTCTCCCCATCCCCATTTGCGTCTCTCCCAACTTTTCTGCATCATCAAGCCAACACGTCACCTCACATAGGCAAGCATGCGCCCGCTACCAATCCTCCTGCTCTCCCTCCTCTTATTAATAGCTCCCGCCGCCGCACAAAACGCTCCCCCCATGAGCATGCCACCCAACTCCGACTCTCAAATGCCCGGCATGTCCGGCCCCGACCGCTCCATGCCCGCTGAGCCACCCTCCTTCATCACCCTCCTCCTCGCCCACGCCACCTCCGGCACCGACGCCGAGCCCGCCTCCACGCCCTTCCCCATGCTCATGACCACCCGCCGCGCCTGGTCCTTCATGTTCCACGGCTCCGCATTTCTCAGCGACATTCAGCAATCCGGCCCGCGCGCCGCCGACAAGCTTTTCTCCACCAACTGGTTCATGCCCATGGCCCAGCGCCAACTCGCCCGCGGCACCCTCACCCTCCGCGCCATGTTCAGCCTCGAGCCCGCCACCATTTCCGACCGCCGCTACCCCGAGCTTTTCCAGCAGGGTGAAACCGCCTTCGCCCTCCCCATCGTCGACGGCCAGCATCCCCACAACTTTTTCATGGAGCTCGCCGCCCTCTACGACTACCCGCTCACCGACCGCACCCTCGTCTCCTTCTACGCCGCTCCCATGGGCGATCCCGCTCTCGGCCCCGTCGCCTATCCTCACCGCGCCTCCGCTTCCGAAAATCCCATCGCCCCTCTCGGCCATCACCTCGAAGACTCCACCCACATCGCCGACGACGTCATCACCATCGGTCTTACCTACCGCAGCTTCCGCCTCGAAGCATCCGGCTTCCATGGCCGCGAGCCTGACGAACATCGCTGGCAACTCGCCTCCGGCAAAATTGATTCCTGGTCCACTCGCGTCACCCTCGATCCCGCGCCCAACTGGAGTTTTCAATATTCCATCGCCCAGCTTCACAGCCCTGAGTCGCTCTTTCCCGCCGAAGATCTTCGCCGCATGACCGCGTCGCTCTTCTATAACCGGCCCATCCACAACGGCAATTGGGCCTCACTCATTTTGTGGGGACGCAATCAAAGTCTCTCCGACGGCAACATCGGCAATGGCTATCTCCTCGAATCCACGCTTCAATTCCGCCGCCGCAATTACGCCTGGACCCGCATCGAAAATGTCGACCGCACCAACGAGCTTCTCGTCGGAGAACATCCCCTGCCCCCCAACTTCACCGAGCGTTACTTCACCCGCGTCCAGGCCTACACCCTCGGCTATGATCGCGAGCTCGCCCACATCCCGCATCTCTCGACGGCGCTAGGCGCGCAGTTCACGACTTATGGCGTCCCGCCCGCCCTCAAACCAATCTATGATTCCCACCCAGTAACTGGCCTACTCTTCCTCCGCATCCGTCTTTATTAGAGAAGGTCTAATTAAGTCCTTGGTGTCCCCAGTGTCCCTCCGTGTACCCCGTGGTTGTCCGCTTTTTGCTGGCACTTAATCAGAGCTTCCCTAAAAAGTTTTCTCTGCGTACTCCGCGATCTCCGCGTTAAGATCCACCACGATTAACGGCGAGATTCGCGGCAATGGTTAGCCGAGACGGCTTGCAGAGACCATTCGCAAACCGAGGTCGCGGGCAACAGTGCGCCGGGATAGGTTAACCGCGTGGGTTACCACACGTGCGGCACAAGGCGGTACCGCACTTTCTCGCGATAGGCCGGGTAGCCTTCCAGATCGCGTGCCAACAACTTCTCCTCGCCAAAGATGCGCACAACCAGCAACCCGGCCATGGCCAAGCCTGCGAGAAGGCCATAAACGGAGCCCAGCAGCAACGCCGCGCCAATAAATACGAGACTTGCCCCAAGATACATGGGGTGGCGCACAATGCCATAGACGCCTGTGTCAATTACATGCTGGCCGCGCTCGCTCTGAATGCGCACTAGCTGCGACGCATACGTGTTATCGGTGAACGCGCGGAAGAAAGGGAAACTACCCCCGACCAGCAGGATGCCTCCGCATACTTCGCTCCACAGCGGCAGGCGGCGTGTCCAACCGAAGCGCACATCCAGCGCTGGCACAACGAGCAAAGCCAGAAAGCATAGTTTTGTCCCGAGTAGGATCGCCACATCGGCGCGCGATTCACCGCCGCTGCCGGGCATGCGCATGCGCTCCGCCAACAGCGCAGGGTCCCTGAAGCGAAGCCACAGAAGAAGCGCGGAAGCGAACAAGACCCACCAGACGCCAAATATCCAGCCCTCCACCCACCGCCAATCGCCCGACTCCCATAGCAGCAGCGCCGCGAGCCCAAGAAAGACAACGGGGGCAGCCACCACCAGCCCGGTGATGATCGTCGTGCGCCGCATCGGAAGTCGATAACATCCTACTCCCGAAACATACCTACGTTGTACCGCCGCATGCCGATTGCCGCGTGGTCTGGCGCCAGGGCACAACTCCTTCGGGGCAAATTGCGGGCAGACATCAGCTCATACCTTTCTCTACTCTAAAAAGCCCTTGACAACAACTATAGTGTTGTAGTTAACTATAACACTGAATGGATTCGCCCAGCGATTCCCAAGGAGGCTCCACCATGCATTCCCTTCGTTCTATGCTCTCAGTTGCTTTGATCGCGCTCTCTACTGTCGCTTTCGCCCAGTCGCAGACGCAAAACCCCGACCCGCACATGTCCTCCACAGCTCCCGCGCTGTCCGAAGCGCAGAAGGCCTTCGCAACCATGAAGTCCCTCGCCGGAGAGTGGGAAGGCCCCGCCACCGTCGCCGAGATGCCGGGAATGTCAGACGGCAAGCCCCTCCACATCTCCATGCGCGTCACCTCAAGGGGCAACGCGCTCGTCCACGAGCTTCAGGAAGCAGGCACTCCGCTCGATGCCACTAAGTACGACCATCCCGTCACCATGCTTTACGTCGACGGCGATCAGCTCACCCTCATCCACTATTGCGACGCGGGAAATCGCCCGCGCATGACCGGCACCATGTCTCCCGACGGCAAGCGCGTCGAGTTCGAATTCAAGGACATCAGCGGCAGCATGGATTACCACATGCACCACTCCGTCTTCACCATCATTGACGCCAACCATCACACCGAGGATTGGACCTTCATGATGAAGGACAAGCCCATCCACGCCCACATGGACCTGCAGCGCGCCAAGTGACGACCTTCGGGGGTAGTAGTGTAGTTGGATTGTCATCCTGGTGCAGTTTGGTTGGCGCCCTGGTGTAGTTTGATTGTCATCCTGAGGAGAGCGGTAGCTCGACGAAGGATCTCGGACGCCACCACCCGTACCAGTTAGTGTAGTTTGGTTGGCACCCTGGTGTAGTTTGATTGTCATCCTGAGGAGAGCGGTAGCTCGACGAAGGATCTCGGACTCCACCGCCGCCAGTAACCGGAAAAACCCTGATGGACCGTGAGTGGAACGACAGTCAGCCGATTTACCGCCAGCTTCGCGACCGCGTCGTCGCGATGATTCTCGACGGCGTCCTCAAGGAGGGCGATCCTCTGCCCTCCGTGCGCAACGTCGCCGCCGAGTATCGCGTCAATCCACTCACCGTCCTCAAGGGCTATCAGCAACTGGTCGACGAGGGCTTCGTTGAAACTCGCCGCGGCCTCGGCATGTTCGTCCAGCCCGGCGCCCGCGCTTCCCTCTTACATGCCGAGCGCCAGAAGTTTCTCGCCGACGACTGGCCCCGCATCTTCTCCATGCTCCAGCGTCTCGGCCTCGACGCCGATGCCCTGCTCAACGCCGCCCATCCCCAGTCCTCGCCCGCCGCCCCGCAAGGCCCTAAATCAACGCCCCAATCCGGCTCACACCATCCAGAGGAGGAGCCCCACCAATGACTGTCATCGAAGCCCGCGGTCTCCGCAAAACCTTCGGCGCCACCGTCGCCCTCAGCGCCCTCGACCTCCGCGTCGAATCCGGCCGCATCCTCGGCCTCGTCGGCCCCAACGGCGCCGGCAAAACCACCGCCCTCAACGCCATCCTCGGCCTCATCCCCTACCAGGGCCAGCTCAAAGTCCTCGGCCGCGATCCCTGGACCGAGCGCGATCACCTCATGCGCGATGTCTGCTTCATCGCCGATGTCGCCGTCCTGCCCCGCTGGATTCGCGTCTCCCAGGCCCTCGACTATGTCGCCGGCGTCCATCCCCGCTTCGATCGCGCCAAGGCCGAAGCCCTCCTTGCCAAAACCACCATCGCCCGCGACCGCAAAGTCCGCGAACTCTCCAAGGGCATGGTCGCCCAGCTTCACCTCGCCCTCGTCATGGCCATCGACGCCAGGCTCCTCGTCCTCGACGAGCCCACCCTCGGCCTCGACATCCTTTTCCGCAAGCAGTTCTACGACTCCCTCCTCAACGACTACTTCGACCGCGATCGCACCATCCTCGTCACCACCCATCAGGTCGACGAAATTCAAGACGTCCTCACCGACGTCATGTTCATCGATCGCGGCCGCATCGTCTTCTCCTCCACCATGGAAGAGTTCGAGTCCCGCTACGTCGAGCTCATCGTCAATCCCGAAAACGCCGCCGCCGCCCGCGCCCTCGCCCCCATCCACGAGCGCCAGGTCCTCGGCCGCACCATCTTCCTTTTCGATCTCATGACCCTCCACAACATCGATCGCCCGCAACTTGCCGCCCTCGGCGACCTCCGCTCCCCCGGCATCGCCGACTTATTCGTCGCCCTTCTCGGCAATCCATCCACGCCCCCGCAACCCGCCGCAAAAACAGGAGCCGCAAAATGACCACCCCATCCAACTCCATGCCCAATTCGTTCCCCGCGCAACCCGCCGCCCCCAACTCCGTCCCAACTCCGCCCGATTCCCCCACCCGCCCCTTCTACTGGTCCGTCCGCCGCGAGCTCTGGGAGAACCGCTCCATCTACCTCGCCCCTCTCGCCGTCGCCGCCGTCACTCTCGTCGGCTTCGTCGTCGCGACCCTCGGCCGCGCCCTCTCCACCAGCGATATCGCTCACCGCCGCGCCATCCTCGAAAGCCACTTTAACTTCGTCTCCGCCATGATCATGGGCACCACCTTTGTCGTCGGCATCTTCTATTCCCTCGACGCCCTCCACTCCGAGCGCCGCGACCGCTCCATCCTCTTCTGGAAATCCCTCCCCGTCTCCGATCTCACCACCGTCCTCTCCAAAGCCAGCATCCCGCTCCTCGTTCTCCCCGCTATCACCGTCATCCTTACCGTTGCCATGCTCTGGATCATGCTCTTACTAAGTTCCTTAGTCTTAGTCGGCAGCGGCCTCAACGCCGCCACCCTATGGTCTCAGTCCCCGCTCTTACAAATATCACTCCTTCTTCTTTACCACCTTATTACCGTCCACATACTCTGGCACGCCCCCTTCTACGCCTGGATGCTCTTAGTCTCCGCCTGGGCCCGCCGCGCCGTATTTCTCTGGGCCGCCTTACCGATAGCCGCCATCGGCATCCTCGAAAAAATCATCTTCAACACCACCCACTTCGCCAACTTTCTCGAATACCGCCTCTCCGGCCCCGAGCCCTACGCCATGGGCGCTCCCTCCAACTCCATGTCTCAAGGCCCCGCCGCCGGCTCCATCTCGCAGGGCGCCCACTCCATGCACACGATGTCCACCGTCGATCCCGCCAAATTCCTAACCACCCCCGGCCTCTGGTTAGGCCTGATAGTAACTGTCGCCCTGCTAGCAGCAACAGTCCACCTACGCCGCAGCCAATCCCCCCTCTAATCAAGATAGGGCCGGGTGCCCCACTCATTCGCGTTCTGTGCGAATGAGTGGGCTCTCGACTCGATCAAAACTCTCGACCGGACGAGGCCTGATCTCGAGTGTCCATTCCTGAAACTTCACTCGGACCGGTTCCGTCTCGCCATATAAGTAAGCCCGAAAACTGCTCCACGGCCATTGTTCCGGGCGCTCGACCAGTCCCCGCGTTACCGGATTTCGATGCATGTACTTTACTTTCTCGACCTGTTTCCGCGCGCTCCACACGTTGAAATCGTAGAAACGTTTCTCCCAGACCGGTAGTCGTGGCGCTCCCTCCGCGGCGCTTCCTTCTTCGGCGTGGAGCTGTCTCGAGAATCGCTCTTTGATGACTTTCATCACCACCGAAGGATCGCCCATCTCGGGCTCGCAAATGAGCAGGTGAAAGTCGAGCAGGTGAAAATGTTCGGGCATGACGACCTATCCATGTACAACAAAGCGATACTTGAGGCGCGTCTGTTCGAGGATGGTTGTGAACCGATCGCGACGTTCCGGTAAGCCCAGCAAGGGTTGCCGCCGGTAGCAACTGCAGGTGATGAAGTGCAGATGGTTCGCGCCGTAGTAGCGATGAAGCTTTCGGGTCACAGCCAAGCGTATTGCGAAACGCGCTTCGTGGCTGTGACCACGCCCTCGGTCAGATTGTGACGAAACCCCACACATCGCAAAGAGCGCGATGTGTGGGGCACCCGGCGCAATCAATGCAAAAGGTTGCAGAAAATTGACTGAGGACGATGTCGGGAGCTCGAAGCGATTCTCCAAATTCAAGGAGTCAATAAACGGGCGTTACGGGAGCGTGTCCAGGGCAGGGCTAAAATCGGCATCTCAAAACGGCTTCGGTGTTGCAGGAATAGCTACTTATTGGCTTCGTTCTACACTTTTGCGGGCAGGAAGCAAGACTGGACCGACAGGCGTTTCGAGAGTTTTTCCCGAAGGTTATCCGGCTTGATCGATCTGTCCGATTGGATGCTTTTTCGTTGTTCTTCCTCGACGAGGGGCGAGATTCGGTCGAGAGTCTTTTGAGGTAGTGCTCCTGAGTCTCGGAGCTGTTGCTCTGCGTCGGTCAAGCCCCAGATGTCAATTTGCATGTCTAGCAACCGAAGGTTCTCATTACGGTCGGGGTCTCGAGTTGTCCTTTTTGTGGGAGTCCCCTTTTTATAACACAGTAGTACTAGCGGGGTAGCTAAAAACTCGGGAAAACAAATCCGGCAGAAAGGAGGCAAGAGACGGAGCGGTGTGTGAAAGTGCTCGGCTGCGCGCGCGGCGGAATCCGGGTGCCGGGAAATTTATTTCAAAAGTGGTCGATATTGAACAGAAACGCCGCCGCCAGGATGACCTAATGGCGCGTACGGGCTTCAGAAACAGAAACTCAAGTATCGTGTCGGGCTGTTCGAAGCCAAAACGGAAATTCCAGTTTATATCTGTGGAGGGAACAATGAAACGAGTAATGCTCGGCCTAGCGCTATTGGCGATCATGCTGCCAATTGCGGCTAGGGCAGACGGGATCAACCTCACGAACCAGTCCGGAACGGTAACGATTCTGGCATCCGGAATCTCATCGTACGGCTCCCAGCTAAGAAGCTTCAACGGCGTGGTAGCGCCCAAGGGTCAAGCTTTGGGCACGGTGAGCTATGCGACGGGCGCTCTTCTGACCGGGGACATCTGGAACGGTGGAACGTTTTCGTCCACCGGGTCAACGTTTGACGTCGTGGGCGAGGGCGATTGGATGAAAAAGTTGGCGGGCTTGTCGGGATCGAAAGGCAAAGTTCCGCTCTTTACCGGCGCCTTTAGCGGAACGATTGACTGGAAACTGATCTCATCCACCAAGCAATTTCACGAGTACCAACTCACCGGCGACATTCAGGGATCACTCTGGACGGGCCGGGTAGTGACGGGAAATACAACGCAGACGATCTACACCTACTGGAACCAGGAGAAGATCGACAATAAGGGCAGTGGGCATCTGGGTAACACGCACCTGACCACTCCTGAGCCGAGCACGCTCGGATTGCTGGGAGGCGGGTTGCTGGCGATGGCGGCAATGTTCCGCCGGGCGCTGCGGAAAGCTTAGGGCATAGCTGCCTTGATTTTCTCGCGTACCTCTGGCTTCAGCCCAGCCACATACTTGGAGAACGCCTCCTCGGGTTCCGGTTTGGAAATTGCCGCTCCGGGTGCGCCCATCGTCCGTACCGCGGGAATATCTTCGACCGTCGCCGGGTGCCCCACTCATTCGCGTTCTGTGCGAATGAGTGGGCTTCTCGACTCGACCAAGACCCCCGAAATTCGGAGACAGAGAGGACGTACCCCAAGTTCTAATTCGCAAAGACTGGTAAACCACCACGACCCCTGGACGGCTATGCGGCAAAGATTCGGGCGTCGGTGGTTATCGCTTTTCGTTCGCCAACGACCGCCGACGAACGACCAACGACGAACGACGTTTTTACCCAAACTGACGGCTGAAAACCGAAAACTGACAACGTTCTCCCTATAACACATTTTTCAAGGTCGACATACTATTTAAGTGGTTATATTTCCAGAAAATTTTGGTTGGCAACTTAGTTAGCCGAGCCTCAGCCCCCGATTCACCCTTTCTTCGCCTTCCTCTCCCCACTTACCACTTCTCGCAGCGCCTCGTTGATCCGAGTCTGATACCCCCTGCCGCCCCGTTGGAACCATGCCAGAACATCGGCATCCAGACGCAGCGTCACCGGCTTTTTCACCACCTTGTACATCCCAGACAACTCCTCCGGCAGCGTCCCCAGCCTCCCCGCGGCCGCCCCGCCCCGGCCCGCCTGCGCCTCCATCCGTTTCACTCTTCCCGAAGCCTTTCGCCCCTTCGCAACTGTTTTCTTTTGTGCCATTTCCCCTCCTTTGTACTTACAATCCGATACTAACATAACTGTCAACATCCACCCGACGAAGAAAGACGAAGAAATCCACAATGTTCCACGTGGAACACTATGCCAGTAACCCATATTTACTTGTATGTCTTTGACTACTCCACAGTTACGGATTTGGCCAGGTTGCGGGGTTGGTCCACGTCGCACCCGCGCCGCACGGCGATGTGGTAGGCCAGCAGTTGCAATGGCACGATCTCCAGAATGCAAGACAACTCTTCCGGGGCCGGCGGGACGTATAGCACGTGATCGGCCTCTTCGGCGATCTCCGTGTCGCCCTCGGTCGCCAGCGCAATCACGATTCCCGACCGCGCCTTGACTTCCTTCAAATTCGACATAGTTTTTTCATACCGCACCATCGATTGGGGGCTTGACACATCGCGAGTAGCGATGATAACCACCGGCAAATTCTCGTCGATGAGGGCGTTGGGGCCGTGTTTCATCTCCCCGGCAGGATAGCCTTCGGCGTGAATGTAGGAGATTTCTTTCAGTTTGAGCGCGCCTTCCAAGGCGATGGGATAATGGATGCCGCGGCCGAGGAACAAGAAGTCCTGGGAACGAAGATAGGTTTTTGCCAAGTCATCGCAGGCTTCGTCGTGAGTCAGAATCTGCTCTAACTTGCCGGGGATTTGAGTGAGTTGCTGAACCGCCTCCTTAGATTGGTCGGACGTTAGCGTACCGCGGACTTGAGCGAGATATAAGGCGAAGAGATATAAGGCAGTAAGTTGTCCGGTGAAGGCTTTGGTGGAGGCGACGCCGATTTCAGGACCGGCATGAGTGTAGATGGTACCGGCGGCTTCGCGGGTGATCATGGAGCCGACGACGTTGCAGATGGCGAGGGTCTTTGAGCCTTTGTTTTTGGCCTCGCGCTGGGCGGCGATGGTGTCGGCGGTTTCGCCGGACTGCGAGATGAGAAGCGTGATCGTGTTGGAGTCGAGGATGGGATCACGATAGCGCCACTCACTGGCGTAATCGACCTCGACCGGGATGCGGGCGAGGGTTTCGATCATGAACTTTCCGGCGAGTCCCGCATGCCAACTGGTGCCGCAGGCGGCAATGTTGATTTTCTTGAGGGCACGAAATTCGTCTTCGCCGACGTGCATTTCCTCGAGGAAGATCCTGCCGGTTTCCTGGGAGATGCGGCCGAGGGTGGTTTCCTGGACAGTGCGGGGCTGCTCGTAAATTTCCTTGAGCATGAAATGCTTAAAGCCGCCCTTTTCGGCCATGATGGGATCCCAGGTGATGCGCTGGGCTTTGCGCTCGAGGGGATGCCCGTCGAAATCCATGACGCGCACGCCGTTTTCGGTGATGACGGCAAGATCGCCATCGGCGAGGAAGAAGAGATCGCGGGTGTGGTCGAGGAGCGCGGGCACGTCGCTGGCGACGAAATATTCGTTTTTGCCGATGCCGATGACGACGGGCGGGCCGTTGCGGGCGGCGACAATTTTGCGCGGATCATCGGCGGCGATGACGACGAGGGCGAAGACGCCGGTGAGTTCTTTGACGGCTTTGCGGACGGCATCCTCGAGTTGCGGGCGATGGCCGTTGCCGGTCTGGAAATAATATTTTTCGATCAGGTGGGCAATGATTTCAGTGTCGGTTTCGGTAGTGAACGTGTGCCCTTCCGCGATGAGCTTCTTTTTCAGCGAGAGATAATTTTCGACGATGCCGTTGTGAACGACGACGATTTTGCCGGTGCAATCGCGATGGGGATGGGCGTTTTCTTCGGTGGGACGGCCGTGAGTGGCCCAGCGGGTATGGCCGATGCCGTAGGTGCCGTCGAGAGGCTTAATGCGGATGGCCTCTTCGAGATTGCGGAGCTTGCCTTCGGCGCGGCGAATCTGAAGGCCCTCGCCGTTGCCGGCGACGGCGATGCCGGCCGAGTCATAGCCGCGATATTCGAGCTTGCGCAGGCCCTCAATAATAACCTCGACGACCGGCTTCTTTCCTACGTATCCGACGATGCCGCACATGCGAGTTGGCTCCTTGAACGAATCAGTGAGGGGAGCGCCGATTTGTTTTACCACCCCAGATCAGCGGGAGAACTTGTCCGGGCTTTGCCGGTTCGATTTGAACATGTCGCTACTTATTCCACGAGGGAGAAACGAAATTCTTCGATGACCGGGTTCGTAAGAACTTCGCGAGCAATGCGCTCGACCTCCGCCTCGGCGTCCGCCCTGGAGATGCCGGAGTTCAAGGTAATTTCGAAGAACTTGCCCTGGCGGACTTCCTCCAAACCCTGGTAGCCGAACTTGGTCAAGGCGCCATGAATAGTTTTTCCCTGCGGATCAAGCACGCTTTTTTTCAGCGAGACGAAAACTTGAGCTTTCATCATCTGGAGGAATTATACGTTACGGAACGGCGGTCGCGTCTGCGGATTTGCTTATAACGGGTATACGAACTGACCAATCACCTCGGTGCTGAGGGGGACGAGGGAGGATCGAGGGCGGAGAGCTGGCGGTCGAGTTCGGCGAGATCGCGTTCGAGGATCTGGCGATATTGGGAGTGAGTTGCGGATTGCAACATCTGAAGGAGGCGAGTACGGGCGAGAAGCAAGCCCTCGCGGATGCGGTTGCACTTCTGTTCGGCGGGCGACAGAGTAGGTCGTCGCGACTTGTTATGTTCGACGAAATCGGCTTGCTGCTGTTCGATGGACTTACTTTCCCAACCACGCGCCATTTTGGTATTCCGTTTTTGGAAAACGAGAAACAAATTACTTGATTATAGGTCGAACAGGCATAAGATGTTGTGTTCCGGGCGGTGATTCACGCCTGGAAAAAAGAAGGGTCGTGGTCTGAGAGGGCTTCCGTCCAGGGAGGGCAGATCATTTCCCACGGCAGATTGGTTCCCAATGAAGGAACTGACAACCGCGAACAGATAAGGACCAAACGGCGTGGCAAGCCGTAGTCATCCCGGAACTGCTCAACATTCTTCATAGAAAGAGGTCCCGTGGCAGAGAGAGCAGGCGCCTCGCTACGCAGGGAGGGATTCGCACGCGAACCCGAAGGAGAGTTCCGCCCCGGCGGCTCTTCCGCGAGAAACGCCGCGGGCGGCGGAGATAAACGACGATTGGCAACCGAGATATTGCTGGCGATCACGGACCTGATCGTTGACGGCCGGGAGTTGCCGGAGCTGTTTGAAGAGCTGGCGCCGCTTTTGCGGGAACTGACCAACTGCAAGCTGGTGGTATTCGCGTTCTGCGATGGCGGGAACAACTCCGGGGTGAGCGAATTCTGGGAAAGCGGGTCGAAAACGACGTCCGCGGCGCTGGCAGTTGAGGAATCGCCCACCGCTTGGGTTTGCGAGCATCAACAGCCACTTTTGATTCCGGATCTGGAACTCGATACGGACTATGCGCAAACCCTGGCGCAGATTCGAGCGGGTGGAGTGCGCTCCTACAGCGTGGTACCGCTGGCAACCGCGCGGCGACTTTATGGGGCACTCGGGATTGGGCGGGGCGAGGCCGGAGCACTAAGCGACGAGGAACTGCGACTGCTGGAGCGGGCGGCGAGCCCGGTGGCGCTGGCGGTGGAGAACCACGAAATCCATCGGGAGTGGAAGCAGCAGCAGAACCGGCTGCAAAGCCTGATGGCGATCAGCCGGGAACTGGCCTCGACGCTGGAGTCCGACCAACTTGTGCCGCTGGTGTTCGCGAAGATGCGGGAGATCACGAACTACGACTATGCCGGAGTTGCACTGCTGGGGCCGGACGGGAGGTTCTTCCGTGTAAACGCCATCGACACGGGAAAAAGCGCGGACATGAGGGCTCGCGAAGGGGAGCGGATCGCTTTGTCGGAGGCGCTTTCCACGCGGGCGATCGAAACGCGTAGCGTGACGTTCCATAGCGCGGACGAAGTCGATCATCCCAACCCGGTGGTGAAGAAGCTGTTCGAAGACGGAATACGGCGCGTCTGCTGCGTGCCGCTGCTGATGGGGAATCGAGCGCTGGGGAGCATCGTTTTAGGGTCAAGGCAGAAGACAGCCTTCCGAGGAGATGGGGAGTATCTGCAACAGTTCGGCGTACTGATTGCAGTGGCGATTCATAATGCGAGCACGCATCGCGAAGTGGAGCGGGCCGAGGACCAGCTGACGCAGGAGAAAGAGTATCTCGAACAGGAGATTCGAGGAGAGCAGGTGGTCGGGGGCATTATCGGGAAGAGCCTGGTGCTGAAGCACGTACTGGATTATGCGGCGATTGTGGCCGATACCGACGCGACCGTACTGATCACGGGCGAAACGGGGACGGGGAAAGAGCGGGTGGCGCGGTCGATTCACCTGATGAGTTCGCGGCGAGACCGCAATTTCATCAAACTGAATTGCGCGGCGATTCCGACAGGCCTGCTGGAAAGCGAGCTGTTTGGCCACGAGAAGGGAGCTTTCACGGGCGCGGTAAGCCAGAAGGTGGGCCGGTTGGAACTGGCGGACCGCGGAACGTTATTACTGGATGAAATTGGGGAGATTCCGCTGGAGCTGCAACCGAAGCTTCTGAGAGTGCTTCAGGACCAGGAATTCGAGCGGCTGGGCGGAAACAAAACTATCCGGGTGGACGCGCGGGTGATCGCGGCCAGCAATAAGGATCTGGCGCGGGCGGTGGAAGAGAAGGAGTTCCGCAACGACCTGTTCTACCGGTTGAATGTATTTCCGCTGCATCTGCCTCCGTTGCGGGAGCGGCGGGAGGATATCCCATTGCTGATCCGGCACTTCGTGGAGAGGTGCGCGAGACGGATGAATAAGCAAATCGATCTGATTCCCGACGAGGCGGTCGAAGCGATGATGAACTGGAGGTGGCCGGGAAATATACGGGAGTTGGAGAACTTTATCGAGCGCTCGGTGATTTTGTCGGCGGGCAACCGGCTGCGGCCTCCATTGGCGGAATTGCGTGAGGAGATGGTGGCGAGGCGACCTCCCGATTTGGAACGGACGCTACGCGACCGGGAGCGAGATCACATCTTGGAGGTGTTGCGGCAGACGCGAGGGCTGCTGTCAGGCGCGAAAGGCGCGGCGGCGCGGCTTGGTCTGAAGCGGACGACGCTGCAATACAAGATGCAAAAACTGGGAATTGCCCGAAGCGAGTATCTCGATTGAGATGTGCGAGATATGTGAGGTGTGACTAACTTTCGGCAGAGCTGCCAAGATAATGGCAGATAGCGGGCGAAGTACAATGTAAGTTGTGATGTAACAGGTTGCGAAGATAGTAGTTTGGCAGATTTACCAATATGGCCCCTTGGGTGCAAGAAGCAAAGGCGCACTCCACGGACCTCCGGCGCACTAACTTTGCAAGCAAGAGATGGTTTCGCATCCCAGGAGTCAAGTCATGGGTCTGCCCAGGCGCTTCATGGTGCCTAACGACTGCCTTAACTGTACGCTTCGACAAAAAGGGGATTTCTGCCATCTGGCCGACCCACTATTGACCGAATTCAACCGAATGGGGCACCTGACAATTTATCCGGGAAACGCGACGTTGCTGCGGGAAGGTCAAATCCCGAGGGGCATCTACATTCTCTGTTCGGGGCGAGCCAAGCTGTCCGTGGAGGCGCGTGACGGGAAGACGATCATCCTGAAGATTGCGGGGGACCGTGAGGTGTTGGGCGTGAGCGCGATCGTTTCCGGGCGGCCCGCCCCTGTGACGGTGACGACCATCGGCTTCTGCCAGGTCAAGTTTATCGAGCAGGAAAGCTTCCTGCACCTGCTGACGCAGGACCAAGGGGCTGCGATGGCGTGTGCGGCGATGCTGGCGCGAGAGGTGACCGGCGCCTTCAGCGACGTGCATGACCTGCTGCTGGCCCGCAGTTCGACGGAAAAGCTGGCGCGACTGCTGCTGTCGTGGGTGGAACGCGAGCCCCACAACCGAGATTTGCGCGTGCGCGCGGAATTTACGCACGAGGAGATCGCGCAGATGATTGGGTCATCGCGGGAGACGGTGACTCGTTTGTTGAGTGAGATGAAGCGAAAGGAATTGATCCGGATTGACGGGTCGACGCTGGTGATTCCGAACCGGGTCGCCCTGCAAGCGATTGCGTAACCAACCCTGAGAATTGATCGTCCCTCCCCTGGGCGGCCTGGCGGTTTTATGGCCGCCCATTTTTTCGTTGCGAAACTCCGAATTGCGAGCGGCGAGCTTCGAGCCCAAACCTTGATTCAATCGAAGTGCGCCTTCCCGGGGCTTCCGCGTGGAAAAGATAGTAACTCGCACTACGGGCTCAGGAGCATTTAGCGCGCGACCATTCGCGAGCGATCAGGCAATCATAGGTTAAACAATTCGCGCAGGCGGCGGGTCTGAGCGCGGCTCACTGGAATCTCGGTCTGCTTCTTATCATCCATGCGTAATTGGTAGGAGCTTTTGAACCAGGGGACGACTTCGCGGATGTGATTGGTGTTGACCAGGTAGGAGCGGTGGGCGCGCCAAAAAAGATTGGCGTCGAGATTTTCGTAGAGCTCTTCCAGGGTGCGGCAGTTGGACTGGCCTTCCATGCCGAGGTGCCCGCTGGTGGTGACGGTGATCACGCCGTCTTCAATGGTGGCGAAACAGATGTCCTTGGGATCGGCGAGGAAGAGGCGGCCGGCAGCCTTGATCAGGATTTTAGCGGTTGATGGCTTCTGCGATTCGAGCATGCGCACCAGCGTCTCAAGCTTTTCGACGGGGCCCGTCGACGTATCCATTTTGGCGCGCGCTTTTTCGATCGACTGGGCGACGCGCTTTTTGTCGAAGGGCTTGAGAATGTAGTCGACGGCATTGACCTCGAAGGCCTTGACCGCGTACTGATCGAACGCCGTGGCGAAAACAATTTTCGGCAGGTGGACCTTGCGATCGAGCAATTTCTTGATGACGCCGAAGCCATCGAGACCCGGCATTTGCACATCGAGGAAGACGAGGTCAGGGTTGTGTTCGCGAATCAGATTGATGGCTTCCAGCCCGTTCTTGCCCTGCGCGACGACATTTACGTCAGAGTGGTTGAGCAGGTAGGCGAGTTCGTCGCGAGCCAGTTGTTCGTCGTCGACGATGACAACGGAAAGAGACATGAGTTTTTCCACCAGCCGGTGCGGGGGGGGAACTACGGGCTCCGGACCTGCGGATGCTGACTTGAGTATAGCGACCGGAAGAAAGCGGGCGCAAGGCGAGGCGGGAGCCATCGGAGTCACTAACGGGGGTGCGGCGTGATTGCTAGAATCGACGCAAATTGAGATTCCTCCCGGCAAAGATTGGCAAAGATATCGATTGCGCAAGGCGCGTGTCTCCAGCCACGGCAAAAACTCTGAGCGGGGGCGCGTCGGCCAATCTGGATCTGCTGCGCGCGGTCGCTGTGTTGCTGGTTTTACTGAATCACCTCACGCGTCATTACCACTACGATCATTTCGACGGGGTGGGGATTTTTGGCGTGCTTCTGTTCTTCGTTCACACCTCGCTGGTCCTGATGTACTCGATGCAGCGAAGCAGTTTGACGGGTGTGGCGCTCATCAAGGACTTTTATATTCGACGCTTCTTCCGGATTTACCCACTGAGCGTGCTGGCGGTTGTAACAGCCGTTGCGCTGAATCTGCATGCGGATGGACGCGGACTGGCTCTTGCGGCGCGGCCCGGTCCCATCGAGTTCGTCTCCAACCTCTTACTAGTACAAAATCTGACGAACACAAGCTCCATTATCGGACCGCTCTGGTCGCTGCCGATTGAAGTGCAGATGTACCTGTTTCTTCCATTGCTATTTTTGTGGAGAAGGCGGTCGGTGGGCACACTGCTCGTGGTGTGGGCGATTTGCGGAGCGCTTGGACATTTTCAGCAGACGGTGCCGACCCTGGGCTGGTTTACGCTGCTGCTTTATGCGCCAAATTTTCTGCCGGGCATTATTGCCTTCACGCTTCCGGAGAAGCGAGTGCTGCCTTCTTACCTGTGGCCGGCGTTTATCTTAATTCTCACGGGCCTCTTCTTCTTATATCCATCACGGCGGCTGGGCGGAATTGCTTGCCTGTCACTCGGATTCGGGATTCCCTATTTCAAGGAGATTACGTTCCGGCCATTGAATTTTGTGGCGAATCGCATTGCAATTTATTCGTATGGAATTTATCTGGGGCATTCGTTTTTTATCTGGTGGGCGCTGACCGAGCGCAACAATTGGCCGCTGTTGTGGGCGATGCTGCTGATCATTCCGGTCGCGCTTTACGAGGGGTTCGAGCGCCCAGCGATTGATGCGGGCAGAAGGATTGCGAAGAGAATGTCGCGGCCGCGGCGGCCGGTTCTGGCGACCGAACCGCAAAATGCGGAGGGCGTGAGTTAAATCGAATTCGGAGTCGGCGCGATCAATCGAAGGCTTTGCAGCGACTTATTCGCCGCCGCGAATTCGCCGCGAGACAAATTTACCCTCAACTTTTCCGGCTGCTAACGTTTGCCCGCAGCGTTTTCGATGACAAGGGCCATGCCCATGCCGCCGCTGACGCAGAGTGTGGCCAAGCCGCGGTGCGCGTTGCGTTTGAGCATCTCGTGCAGAAGCGTGACGACGATGCGCGTGCCGGTGCAGCCGATGGGGTGGCCGAGCGCGATGGCTCCGCCGTTGACGTTGAGCTTGCCGCGATCGAGGTGGAGTTCGCGATCGCAGGCGAGCACTTGCGCGGCAAAGGCCTCGTTGAGTTCGATGAGATCGAAGTCCGCGAGTTTGAAGGCGTGTTTTTGTTCGAGCTTGCGGATGGCGGGGACGGGGCCGATGCCCATGATGCGCGGGTCGACTCCGGCGGAGCTTGCGGCGAGGATGCGCGCCATCGGCTTGAGATTATTTTGCGTGGCGAATTTCTCGCTGGCGAGGACAACGGCGGCAGCGCCATCGGTGATCCCAGAGGAATTGGCGGCTGTAATGGTTCCGGTTTTCGAAAACACCGGCGGGAGCTTGGCCATTTTTTCTGGCGTGGCGTCGGGGAAGAGATGTTCGTCGCGCGCGAAGATGGTTGCGCCTTTTTTGCTTTCGATGGTGACGGGCACGATTTCGGCGTCGAAGCGACCGGAGGATTGCGCGGCAGCGGCGCGCTGTTGCGAGGTGAGGGCGAATTGATCCTGCTCCTCGCGGGAGATTTTGTATTGCTCGGCAAGAAGTTCCGCGGTTTCCCCCATGAGCATTTTCGCGAGCGGACAGAAGAAGCCGTCGCGGTACATGCCATCGACGAGTTCCTGAGTGCCGAGGCGGTATCCCCAGCGCGCGCCGTCGAGATAATAAGGGACACGCGACATCGACTCGGTTCCTCCGGCGAGTGCGCATTCGAGATTACCGGTAGCAATTTCGTTGTAGGCGAGCGCGATGGACTTGATACCCGAGGCACAAGCTTTGTTGACCGTGTAGGCGGGAACTTCCTGCGGGACGCCGGAGCGGATGGAGATCTGGCGGGCTGGATTGGGGCCTCCGCCGGCCTGGCGGGCGTTGCCAAAAATCGTTTCTTCGATTTGCTGCGGATCGACTCCCGCGCGGTCGATGGCGGCTTTAGCGGCTACCGTGCCCATGTCGGAGGCAGTTTGCGAGGCCAACGAGCCTCCAAATTTTCCGATGGGGGTGCGGGTAGCGGAGAGGATGTAGACGGGTTTCAAAGCGGCCTCCGGAACGTTTTAGTCTAGACCATACAAGCACAGTTGTACCGTGCGGAAGCGGGGATGTGCTCCGGTTGGATATGCCTCAGCCTCGTCCCCGCACGATCGCCAACCTGTAAACTAGACGACGTGAATATTCTGTATGGAATCAATACGGTCACTGAAGCGCTCAAAGCGCGGGGGCGGGCTTTTACCTGGATCGCTGTCGCCAAGGAGCGCAAGGACATCCGGTTGCAGCGCGTGATTGATGAGTGCCGAAAAATGGGGGTCCCGGTGCGGTTTGTATCGCGCATGGAACTGGACGAACTGGCCGGCAATGTTGCGCATCAGGGACTGGTGGCAGCGACTTCGGCCAAGCAATATAGCGATCTGGATGACCTGGTGGCGGCGCGGAGGGGCGAGCATTCGCTGGTGGTCGTGCTCGATGGCGTTGAGGATCCGCATAACCTGGGGGCGATCATGCGGACGGCCGATGCGGCGGGGGCGGATGGCGTAATCATTCCGGAGCGGCGATCGGCGGCGGTGACCGGAACGGTGGCGAAGGTGTCGGCGGGAGCGAGCGAACATTTGCCGGTGGCGAAGGTCACGAATGTTTCGCGCACGCTTGAAGAATTAAAGGAAAAGGAGTTGTGGATTGTGGGACTGGACGAGCGCGGCCCGCAGACCTACGATCAGGTCGACTACAAAATGCACTGCGCGGTGGTGCTGGGCGCGGAGGGTAAGGGACTGCACGATCTGGTGCGGCGGCACTGCGATTTTCTGGTGTCAATCCCAATGTTGGGGCAGGTGCCGTCGCTGAACGTGTCGGTGGCGGCGGGGATCGTTTTATATGAAGTGGTGCGGCAGAGGCGCCTCGGCGCATCGAAACAATCATGAGATTCGCCGCAACCAAGAGATTCCTCTGCGTTCTCTGTGTCCTCGGTGTCCTCTGTGGTTCACGCTTTTTTGCAGCAGCGCTGGACCGCGAGGCCTTCACCATCACTAAATACGACCTCACAGTTCAGCTTGAACCGCAGCAGCAGAGGCTGGGGGCGCGCGGGACAATCATTTTGCGCAACGACTCGTCAGAGCTGCAGAAAATTATCGCCCTGCAGATTTCTTCCTCGCTCAACTGGCGGGCAATTCGCGACGCAGGCAAGGCGCTGCAATTCGTTTCTCAGCCCTACGCGTCTGACATCGATCACACGGGGGCTCTTTCGGAGGCGATTGTGACACTGCCTGCGGAGATCAAGCCGAAGGATTCGGTCGAACTGGAGATTGGCTACGAGGGCGTGATTCCGGTCGATATGACGCGGCTGACGAGGGTCGGCGTTCCTGACGACATTGCGCGGCACACGAGTTGGGATCATATTGGCGCGTCGTTCACGGCGGTGCGCGGGGCGGGATATGTGGCGTGGTATCCCATCACGACCGAGTCGGCGGATTTTTCCGAGGGGAACAGTTTGTTTGAAGTGGTGGATCGGTGGAAGGCGCGGGCCGCGGGGAGTGAGTTCCAATTGGCAATCACGTCGCAATACGGCGGGTCGGATTCGCGTCCGGTTCTGATCTGCGGCGCGGAAACGGACCACGCTGCCAATGCGGACGACAGCGCGGGAAAACGTGAGGCGAAGAGGGTGGAAAAACATGGCGCGAAAAACGACGAAGTTCACACCGAATGCCAGTGGAATCCACTTGGAACTACCGCCCCGATGTTTGCGATGGCCGACTATGTCGACAACTTCAAGCCGCCACTGAGAATCCTCAGCCTGCGCGGGCACGAGGCTGGCGCGGAAAAATATTCGGACGCACTCTCACCCGCGATGAGGTTTGTGACGGAATGGTTCGGCAAACCGAGCGCGCCGGTGACAATCGCAGATCTTTCCGATCCGCATGCCGCACCGTTCGAGAGTGGGACATTGCTGATGGTCTCAATGGCGGGCGAGGATACGAAACTCGCGGGCATCAACGTGGTGCATGAGTTGGTGCATTCGGCGCTGGCATCGCCGCGTCCGTGGGTTTATGAGGGGCTGGCGCATTTTGCGGAGGCCGCGTATCGCGAGCAGCAAGGTGGACGCGAATCTGCACTCGATCTTCTCGGGATTCATCGGGCGGCATTTCTGGATGCAGAGAAAGAGGTTCCGGCGCCGCCGGGAAAGGAAATTCCCACTGCGCAGGCGAGGGATATCGGACCGCCGCTGGCCACGAGCTATGACGAAATTTATTACCGCAGCAAGGCGGCGTACGTCTGGTGGATGTTGCGTGACATGGTGGGCGACGACGCGCTGAAGGCGGCGATTGCGAAGTACCGCGCGGCGGACGATAAAGATTCGAAGTATGTGGAGGGACTGGTGGAGGCCGCCGCCAAGCGCGACCTCGGTTGGTTTTTTGACGACTGGGTCTACCACGATCGCGGCTTGCCGGATGTGCGCGTGCAGTTGGCGCATCCGTGGGACGACGAGAAGCCGGGCGGCGGAAAACAAACGCAAATGATCACTGTGACTCTGGAAAACACTGGGAATGCGGGCGCGGAGATTCCATTTACCGTGCGCTGCGAAGGGGCGGAAGCTTCGAGGCGGCTCGAAGTGCGCGCGCGGAGCACGGCGACGTTGCGCGTAGAAATACCCTCAAGGCCAGCAGAGATTGTCGTGAACGACGGCAGTGTGCCGGAGAACGACTTGACGAATAATGTATTTAAGATACCGGCGCAATGAAGCAATTTGGTAATTTTGTAATTGGGTAATTGGGCATTTTCACCCCCCCACCAACACTTGAAGGCTTGGGGGTTCAAATTACCAATTTACGACATTACTCAATTGCGCAATTCCTAAATCTCTTCCGTTCGCATTTGCTAAGGAGAGCCTCTTGGCCTACATCCAATTTCTTGGCGCGGCCGGCACCGTGACCGGCTCCAAGCACCTCATCAGCACAACCTACGATGTGAGCGACAAAGGTGGATTTCGCGCGCTGATCGACTGCGGCCTTTTTCAGGGGCCAAAGGAATGGCGCGAGCGCAATTGGCAGGACACGCCAATTCCCGCGCGGGAGATCAATGCCGTCGTTCTTACTCATGCGCACCTCGACCACTGCGGATGGATTCCGCGACTGGTGAAGGAAGGCTTCCGCGGCCCGATCTACGCGACGCAGGCGACGATCGATTTGTGCTCGGTGGTGCTGCCTGACTCCGGGCATCTTCAGGAGGAAGACGCGGCATTCCACAACAAGAAAGGCACATCAAAGCACGATCCCGCATTGCCGCTCTACACGCTCGAAGAGGCAGAGGATTGTTTGCAGTATTTCAAACCGGTGGCATTCGAGCAGACCGTGCAACTGAGCCCTCAGCTTTCGTTTCGCTTTGTGCATGCCGCGCACATTCTCGGTTCGTGCATGGCGGAGATCGCGCTGAATACCAATGGGCAAGCACGCCGCCTGCTTTTTACGGGCGACATTGGGCGCGTGCGCGACAATCAGATTGCGCCGGGAAAAGTGGTTCACTCCGGGCCACAGGAAGGCGAAACAGCCGATGTGCTGGTGATGGAATCGACGTATGGCAACCGCGCGCATCCGGACACGGATCCGCGGCCGCAACTCGCGAATTTGATTCGTGACACGGTGAAACGCGGCGGCAGCGTGATCGTTCCGGCGTTTGCCGTCGAGCGAACGCAAAAATTTGTTTTCATGCTGAAGGAGATGATGGAGTCGGGCGAGATTCCACATGTGCCCGTGTTTTGCGACAGCCCGATGGCCATCAAGGCGGTCGAAATTTACCTGAAGCACTCCGAAGAGTACACGCCGCAGGCCGCCGGACTGATCGACAAGTACGGCTCTCCAGTCACGTGGCCGGGGTTCACGTTTGCGCAAACGCCGGAGGAGTCGAAAAAGATCAATGACAGCAAGTTTCCGTCCATCATTATTTCGTCGAGCGGGATGGTGACGGGCGGACGCATTTTGCACCATCTGGCGCTGCGCCTGCCCGACCCGAGGAACCTTGTGATCTTTATTGGGTTTCAGGCGCCGGGAACGCGGGGCGCGATTATCAAGGGCGGCGCATCCGAAGTGAAGATTTTCGGTGAGTTCATTCCGATTCGCGCGCAGCTCGCGGCGCTGGAACAGTTCAGCGATCATGCCGACCCGCCCGAGCTGCTGGAGTGGCTGCACACTTTCAAGAACCAGCCGGGCGTGACTTATTTAGTGCATGGCGAACCGGCCGCGGCGTCGCAACTGCGCGACTTGATGAAGAAAGATCTGGGGTGGAATGTGGAGGTGGCAGAGTACATGGAGCGGGTAGAGGTGAATTGATTTCGTAATTTGGCAATCGGGTAATCGCAATTTCAACGGGCACGGTTGGAAAACTGAGCGAGATTCCGCAGTTTTTCGGCAGCGGCGCCGGAGTCGATTGCCTTTTCTCCCATCGGCACAGCATCGCGCAGATGATCGGCTCTGCCGGCAGCTACTAGAGCTGCTGCGGCATTTAGGAGCACCACATCGCGGCGCGCAGATTTTTTTCCTTCCAAAACTTCGCGAATCAGCTTGGCGTTCTCGATCGCGTCGCCGCCGGAGATTTCTTCGAGTGGTGCGCGCCCCAGACCGAACTCTTCCGGAGTCACTTCGTAGGTCCGCACCTGGCCCTCGCGAGCTTCGCCGATTCTGGTGGTGCCAGTGATGGTGATTTCGTCGAGCCCATCGCTGCCATGAACGACGAGTGCACGGCGCAATCCCAGCATGCTGAGGGCTTCCGCTAACTTCTCGACCATGTCCGCCGCGTAGACGCCCACTACCTGGCAGGTGGCGCGCGCGGGATTGGTGAGCGGACCGAGCAGGTTGAACACGGTGCGGAGGCGCAGGTCGCGGCGGGCTGGCTGCACATATTTCATTGCCGAATGCATGGACGGCGCATAGAGAAACGCGATGCCAACTTCTTGCAGGCAGGCAGCAATGCTTGCGGGTGGCAGATCGATCTTCACGCCGAGCGCTTCCATCACATCGGCGGAGCCGCATTTCGAAGTCATGCTGCGATTGCCGTGTTTGGCAACGCGCACGCCCGCTCCGGCAACAACCAGGGCAGTCGCGGTTGAGATGTTGAAAGTCCCGCTGGTGTCGCCTCCGGTGCCGCAGGTATCAACGAGTGCGTCGCGTCCGGTGCCGCTGGCGTCGAGCACAGAGCTGGAATGAAGTTCCAGCGGCGTGGCGGCGGCGCGAATGGCTTCGGCAAATCCGACAATCTCCTCGACCGTCTCACCCTTCATGTGCAGCGCAACGAGCAGCGCGGCGATCTGCGCGTCGGTGCATTGGCCGGTGAGGACTTCGGTCATCACGGCACACGCCTCGTCGCGGGAGAGCGATTGGCGGTGATTGGCGATGCGATGAAGGGCGTCGAGGATCATGCGGTCTACCAAAGAGTAGCACCATCACAGCGGTGTGTGATCTCCGTCGTTTGCGCCGATGCTTCCGCCTTCTATAGAATCAATAGTTTGCTGCAAGGTGATTACGCTGCAGGCATGGTCCTCTCAAGTGTTCATAAGCGACAGTCGATTCGTAAGCGCGAAGGACGAACGACCAACGACGAGCGACGGTTTTAAATCATTATGAAAATTCATGAATATCAGGCAAAGGCAATTTTAAAGAAGTATGGAGTCGCTGTGCCGCGTGGCACCATGGCGACGAGCCGCGCGGACGCGGAGGCAGTGGCGCAGGAGTTGTTCGATTCCGGCGCGACCGGCGTGGTGGTCAAGGCGCAGATTCATGCGGGCGGACGCGGCAAGGGCGGCGGCGTGAAGATTGCGAAATCCGTCCACGAAGCGAGCGAGTTGGCCGACAAAATTCTCGGCATGAAGCTTGTCACGCACCAGACCGGCCCCGAAGGCCGAATCGTGCACCGGCTTTTGATCGAAGAGACGCTGCCGATCGAAAAAGAGCTTTACCTGGGCATCCTCGTCGATCGCGGCGAGGGCAAGCCCGTGTTCATGGCCTCGGCGGCGGGCGGCATGGATATTGAGCAGGTCGCAGCAGAGCGGCCCGAGGCGATTTTGAAGCAGTACATTGACCCGGGCATGGGGCTGGAACCGTTCCAGGCGCGCAAGATTGCCTTTGCGCTGGGACTGAAGGGATCGCAGATCAACCCCGCGGTGCAGTTCCTCACGAGTCTCTACCGCGCATTTCTGGAGACGGACGCTTCGCTGGTGGAGATCAATCCTTTTGTCAGTTGCACCGATGGCCGCCTGTTCGCGCTCGATGCCAAGCTCAACTTCGACGACAATGCGCTCTTCCGTCATGCCGACCTGCGCGAGCTTCGCGATATCACCGAAGAAGATCCGCTGGAGGTCGAGGCGTCGAAATACAACCTCAATTACATCAAACTCGACGGCAACGTCGGCTGCATGGTGAACGGCGCCGGCCTCGCGATGGCGACCATGGACATCATCAAGTACGCGGGCGGCATGCCGGCTAACTTTTTGGATGTGGGCGGCGGCGCGAACTCAGAGCAGGTGGCGCACGCATTTGAAATTTTGCTGAGCGATAAGAATGTGCGCGCAGTGCTGATTAATATCTTCGGCGGGATCCTGCGCGTGGACATGCTGGCGACTGGAGTGGTTGATGCGGCAAAGAAAATGAACATTCAGTTGCCCGTCGTTCTGCGGTTGGAAGGTACGAACGTAGAGGAAGGCCGGCGGATTCTGAAGGAATCCGGGCTGAATTTTGTGATCGCCGAGACCATGAAAGACGCGGCTGACAAAGTAGTGGCGGCGGCGAGGGCATAGACGCCAAGGGCGAGCGCGTCGCCGAATGTTGATAGGCGTCTCGCGAAAGACGGCGACGAACGACAACAACGATTTTTTGGAAAGAGAGCAATCATGGCAATCCTGGCTGACAAACGAACTCGACTGGTTGTGCAAGGCTTAACGGGCCGCGAAGGCACGTTCCACGCGAAGGCTTGCGCCGCGTATGGCACGCAGATTGTCGGAGGCGTAACGCCCGGCAAAGGCGGAACGACTCACGAGGGCTGGCCGATTTTTAACACCGTGCAGGAAGCGGTGGATAAGACCGGGGCTAACGCCACCGTAATTTTTGTTCCGCCGCCATACGCCGCGGACGCGATCATGGAAGCGGCCGATGCGGAGATCGAGTTGATCGTTTGCATCACCGAGGGAATTCCGACGCTCGACATGGTGCGCGCGTGGGAGTTTTTGCAGAACCGGCGGTCGCGGCTGATCGGGCCGAATTGCCCGGGCATCATCTCGCCCGGCAAATGCAAAATCGGCATCATGCCCGGCCACATTCATAAAGAAGGCAACGTCGGCATCGTCTCCCGCTCGGGCACGCTGACCTATGAGGCCGTTCACCAACTGACGCAGCGCGGCATTGGGCAATCGACCGCCATCGGCATTGGCGGCGATCCGATCATCGGCACAAATTTTGTCGACGCGCTCGAGTTGTTCAATCGCGATCCCCAGACCGAGGCGGTGGTGATGATTGGGGAGATCGGCGGCAACGCCGAAGAGACGGCGGCGGAGTATATAAAGTTGCACATGAAGAAGCCGGTGGTGGGATTTATCGCCGGGCAGACTGCGCCTCCGGGGCGGCGCATGGGGCACGCAGGGGCCATCATCTCGGGCGGCAAAGGCACTGCGGCGGAAAAGATTGCGGCCATGGAAAAGGCCGGGCTGAAGGTTGCGAAATCGCCCGCCGATATTGGCGAGACTCTGGCGGCGGCACTGGGCGCGAAAGTAGGCGCTTAGAGTTGCGAGGCCGACATAAGGCGCCCGGCCCCGCGTATCGTCGGGTGTGGGGGGTCCCGCGGCCCCGCGGGGTTCGCTAGGCTCGCCCGCTCCGCTCGGGATGACATCTCAAGGATTTTATTTGACGACTAACGATCAAGGACCCACGACTAATTCATGAAAACACTGCAGCGCACTCTGACCATCATCAAGCCCGACGCGGTGAAAAAAAACGCCGTCGGAGACATCATCGAGCAGTTTGAGAAGAACGGCTTCCACATCCTGGCCATGAAGATGCTGGAAATTTCCCAGCACCAGGCGGAGCAGTTCTATGCCGTTCATGCGAGCCGTCCCTTTTACCATTCGCTGACGCAGTTCATGTCAAGCGGGCCGATTGTGGCTCTGGCGCTGGAAAAAGAAGACGCCATTGCCGATCTGCGCAAACTGATGGGCTCGACCAATCCCGCGCAGGCGGAAGAAGGAACGATCCGCAAGAAGTGGGCGACTAACATCGAGCACAACGCCATCCACGGCTCGGACGCGGACGAGACGGCGCGTTTCGAGTTGAGCTTCTTTTTTGCGGGATACGAATTGGCCCAGTAAGGCAGCTTCGAGCCACGAGCCTCGAGCGATCACGAATCGGTCGCTCGATACTCGAAACTCGGGACTCCAGACGGGAAGAGCCCATGCCACTTGTTCAAGTCACCATGCTGCAAGGCCGCACGACCGATCAGAAACGAAAGATCGCGCAACGAATCACCGACGCCATGGTGGAAGAAGCGGGCGCGCGCCGCGAAGGCATCGTCGTCACCTTCCTTGAAGTGTCGAAGGAGAACTATGCCTCCGGCGGCGTGCTGATGGCGGATAAGTGAAGAAGCCCGGAAACCGCGCTGCTGCTACTACGGCGTGATTTCAAACACCGTTCCCGACTGCGCGTCTCCGCCCCCGCTTGTCGTCCCATACCAATTCCCTTGCTTGTCGGGGAGCAAGCTTCCTTGCGGGTTCAGCCCGTCGTCGCTGCCGGCAAACCGATGGAGCACAGTTTCCGCCCACGGCCCTTTGGCGCTCGGCGAAAGTTGGAACGCGGTCCCGCATCCATATCCGAACTCGCACCCGTTCCCACCTCCCGTCTCGGTCGTACCGTACAAGTTGCCCGAACCATCGAACGCCAGCGTCCCATCGGGCGACCTGCCATCTTTACCGCCGGCGAAGCTGTATAGCACCGAAAACGTGAATCCGCTTGCCCCGGTCTTTGGACTCAACCTATACACGGTGCCGCAGCCAAAGTCGCAACCATTCTGGTTCTTGGCCGCGCCGCCTGACTCCGCCGTCCCATACAGATTGCCGGCGGCATCAAAGATCAGCTTTCCCGAGGGAAACTCCCCATCCTTCCCACCTGTGAAACGATGCAGCACAACTCTCTTCCACTTCCCTTTGGCCTGCGGGGTCAGTTCGAATATCGTGCCACCACTGTAGCCCGCAAGAGTGGTCCCAAAAAGGTTTCCATGCGAATCGAACACGACGCCGGCCTGGGGAAGGCCTCCATCTTTCGCCCGTCCAAAGGCATGAATCACTTGCTCCGTCCAGTTTCCCTTGCCATCGGGCGACAACTCGAACACCGTTCCCAGACCGAAGGGATCGCCGCCTGCCTGCGTGGTTCCGTAGATATTTCCTTTGGCATCGAGGACGACGCCTCCCAAAGGAAATGAGCCGGTGCTCTGGTCCACGAAACTATAAAGAACCGTCCTCACCCATGTGCCTCCGGAGAGCGATAGTTCGTACACCATCCCCGCATCGTTGGCGCCGCCGCCGGTTTCTCCGTACAGATTGCCCGCCGCGTCCCAGGCGAGTCCGGAGGTCGGTACGCCATCGTCGCTCTGAAATGAGTAGAGAACCTGCTGCTGCCAGCCTCCATTTTTTGGCGACAACTCAAACACCACGCCCATACTCTGATCGCCGCCGTCGACCGTTGTCCCATACAAATTTCCTGCCGCGTCCGCGATCAGATCCTGCGTTGGATTAACCCCGCCACCATTCGGGCTGAACGAATAGATGACTTCTTCGCTGCTCGCTGCGGCCGGCAAAGCGCTGAGAATCACACCTACCAGCATCGCCGCCGCAAACACACTCGCAGTCTCAAATAGTTTTCGACCGTGCATAAATATCTCCTTGCTTGATTTGCCGCGAGGAAGTGCGGGTTCAGACTGCAATTAAGGTGTGCCGCGGGGAAGTACGTGTGGGCACAACCATCGTACCCGGATAGCATGCCACAAAGAGGACCGTGTGCGAGCCCGGACTTGTAAATTTTCTGTCAACAATGCCGAGCGGGAAGGACATCGGCGCAGAAAACACTTCCGCAGCGCAGGGGCAGCCAAGTGAGAACAGCCGGCCGCGACTGTTGGGCTGAACGAACCTCGACAACAGCACTCGCTTTACTCCGTCGTTCCCGGCAACGCGCAGCCCCTAAAACGCAATCTTCCAGATCACGCCGTTCTCGCCGACCAACCAGCCTGCCGCGGGAGTCGCAAAGGCTACCGCCCATTCTCCTGTTACACCCGGCAGCACATACCAGGTCGTTCCTTCATCCGGAGTCCACGCGGCGCCGCCCGTATTCGCCGTGACCACCACATAGCGCAGCGTCTCCTGGCATATCGGGCGATTGCAGGGGCCGATCTGGCGCGCATAACTCAGCCCGAAAATCGCTCCCGTCACCGGAGGCGCGCTGGTCAACGTCCAGGTCTGGCCGCCATCGGTCGAGGCCGCCGTGCGCGCCTGATTGGGATCGCCCGGATCAAGGTCGCCTCCGCCGACGATTCCATTTGAAGCGTCGCGAAAATCTACGGTAAATGCGCCAGCGGACGACGAACTCACAATCGGCGTGTCATACGCGTTCCACGTGTCGCCGCCGTCGGTGGTCGCCAAAATGCGCGCAATGGCCGCCCCGCCGGTCGCGATCCAAGCATTCTCCTGGCCTTGCGTCGCCACGCATGTGTCGCTCGACGAAAACGAGAATTCTCCCGGAAGCGCCGGCGGCATATTATTCGCGATGCTCTGCCAGGTCGTTCCGTCCTCGGTGCGAAGGTCGGGAAACACTCCATTCACCGAGTCGCTGTGCGCAATCCCGCGCGTCGGCGTCCAAAATGCAAAGCAATCGTAGAATGCACCGGCCAACTCGTTCCGGAACTGCATCGTCCAGGTCGAGCCGCCGTCTTCCGTTTTATAAATGCGAAAATTCCCCGGCGCATTGCCGATGGACAAAAGGTACGCCACGTTCGCGCTCACGGCCCGCACGCCGCGAAACTGAAGCCACTCTGCTCCATTCACCTGACCCGACCGCCAGGTATTTCCGCCGTCCGTGGTAACCAGAAAAGTCCCATGACGCCCGGCCGCCCAAACCACCTTCGCATTCACCGGACTGACGGCGATCAATCCCTCGGAAGTTCCGCTATTCTGCGGCGTCAATTTTGGAAACCGAGTTTGCCCCAAAGCCGCTCCACTGAGCGAATGCAGAGCGAGAGTAATCGCGAATACAAAAGCAAACGTAAAACCGATGGCGGAATTTCGAAGGACACCAAGTGCGCGACTCATGACATTCTCCGGGAAGGAAATTCGTGGCGTGGACGCCGAGTATAGGCCGCCGACCAATCAGTGTCAAATATCAGAGTGGGGATCTTTCTTTCCGAGTCGGGGAAGTTGGGCTTGACAATCTCGCGGTTGGGTTTACGATGAAAGCATCACCTCCGATCCCTTTCCGGATCGAATGGGCCGATAGCCAAGGAAACGTCACCGCTTCTTGGCTGGCGGCCCATTTTAATTTCCCCTTCGACTTGGCGCGAGGAGCTTTTATGGGTGCGGCGAGGCGTACATGCGCAAATCGTGACTACAAGTTGACGTGGGCGGGACAACCGCGTGCCACGGTTGCGGCACAATCAAAGCGTTCTCCGATTTCTGAAAAACGAGGCGGGAACATTCCTGGAAGCGGTCTGACGCGAGGCGTTCTCCCTCTCGTCAGACCTTTTTTGAAGAAATCGTAATTGTAGCGGCGGGGTTTTGCGCGGTTTACTGTGCCGCCGGCTGCAGTAAACCCGCGATTTTTTCCAGCAAGAAAACCATACCGATCTCAGAATTAACCACCGCATCCACCTCGTGATGGTGCGTTCCAGCATGCATAACCAAGACCTTCGTTCCCTCGTGCGCCTTCTTCACCATATACGGAAGATGATGGCGATCCTCCTTGGAAAGCGTGGAGCCTAGAATCACCAGGTCGAATGAATCCCGGCGCAACTCTTCCTGCACGCCGTTGCGGTTCAGGGCGGCAGTTACCTGGTGGCCAGCTTTCTCAATGGCTGCGGCGTGAGTGGCAAGAACTTTCTCGTCAGATTCGCCATAAAGGATTTTGATTGTCGGCTTTGAAGCGGTCGAGTGCAAAGCTCCTCCTTAGAACTCCATTTCGCAGCCTACCAACCTTGGGGCGGCTTTGAGAGGTAACGGAAGAACACGACCAACCGGATGAAATAGGATTGGAAGGCTGAATGCCGAGACTACATTTTTATTGCGCTTGAAGCTGGTCGGCGATTTGCTGCGCCTTCTCGACATCGCTCGAAATGCTCTGTGCCTGGCGATACGCTCGCCGAGCATTTTCGTCGTGCCCGCCACTCTTGAGGGCGTGCGCCAGGAGAAGGAAGCCCACGTCGCTCGGCTCGGCGGAAACCGCCTGCACAAAGTAGCGACTTGCCGCGTCCCAATCTCCCATTTTTCCGGCAAGGAGGCCCAACTGCAACGGGAAGGGATCGTTCAGCATCATCGCAGATTCGAAGTGGGCGCGAGCCCGTACATAGTCGCGCTGCGCGTAGTAGATTTGCCCGAGATTGGCATAGGCTCCGGCGCGGACGCGGCTGTCAGTGGCGAGCAATAGCGCGGTCTCATAACGTTTGATGGCCTGTACTTGTTCACCGTGCTTCTGCGCGTAGATTCCGAGGTTCAACTGACTCACAGGATCTCCCGGCTCCAACATGGAGGCCATGCGAAAATGCGCGGCGGCCTCTTCGTCCCGACCCTCGCGCCCCAGGATCGCGCCAAGATTATTTTCTGCCACAAAATTGCCTTGGGTGACTTCCAGTGCATGCGACCACAGACGCGTATCATCGTGCCAATAGCCGACCTGGATGCGGGTGATGAAGGCCAGAGCAACGACGGCGCTCAGACTTGCCGCGACGAGCGGCCACTTCCAAAGGGCATGTCGATGCTCCTGCGTTACGGTCTCCGCCCATTCCGACACGCCCCAAACCGTCATCACGAAGAGCCCGATGAAAGGCAGATATGCGTAGCGGTCGGCCATGGCTTGGTTTCCCACCTGCACAAGGCCGATCATTGGAACCATCGTCCCCAAATACCAGAACCATCCGACCACGAGGTAGCGCCGTTCACGGTATTTGAGCACCAATCCCGTGGTCGTAACCAGGAACAGCGCGGAGGCGAGAACTTCTCCAGCAGGCAAGGCACGAGGGTATGGATAGAGAACGGCCAGGTGCGCTGGCCATATTAGCTTGGCGATGTAGACCGCATAGCATACCGCGGAATTTTGAAGACGCAGCAGCAGCGGCTTGGCGATCGTCGAACTGACCGCTCCGCCGGCCTTTTGCGCCATAACGGTGACGATGGCGCTCGCGATGGAAGTCGCGAGCAGAGGCACTTTCTCGAGGAGTAGCCACCAAATCGGGCGCGCGCTGTACTGGCTGGGGCCAGGTGTTTCACCCTCGAGTTTGGACGCTTCCGCGTCGCGCTGCGGAGTGGAAGGGAGATTCATTCGCTGCAAGGGCCAGTAGTCGAGCAGCAGAAGTGCAAACGGGAGCGTTGTCACCATGGGCTTCGACATAAGGCCCATGGCGAATGCGGCGGCGATCAGCAGATAGCGACCAATCCCGGGCTTGCGGACGTACCACGCGTATGCCGCTACGGCGAGTAAGAAGAACAGCATGGAAAGCACGGTCTTGCGCTCGGCGATCCAGGCGACCGATTCCACATTGATGGGGTGAGTGGCAAACAGGGCAGCGACGGCCAAGCTACGCCATTTCGATTTCGTCAGTCGGTCCAGCACGAGAAACAGCAGCATCACGTTCAGCACGTGGAGCAGAAGGCTGGTGTAGTGATGCCCGGCGGGATTGAGTTGGAAGAAGTGGCAATCCAAGGCATGGGAGAGCCATGTGAGCGGGTGCCAGTTGGCTTCGTCGAAGGACTTGAACGCCCACGCGATTGTAGTGCCGTCGAGGCCGCCGCGTACGTGCGGATTGGTCAGAATATACCGGTCGTCGTCAAAGTTGACGAAGCCATTCCGGGTCAGGCCGCTGTAGAGGACGAGCGTTCCAAGCGCCAGACAGAGGCAGAGCACAAGCCGCGAATTGAGAATGCGCAGCTTTGGGATGGGACGGACGCGCGCGGGCTCGGCAGCAGCGAAAGGCATAATTGTGTTGCGAAGTTCCAAATCTCTGAACTCTCAATATTTTCGATTGGGATGAGGGGAAATTCTTCGGAATTGAGCAAGCACCCCACACTTAGGTCATCGCGGCAGAGAAAAGGCCGGCCAATTCCGCTTGACACGAATTCGAGAATGTACGAATATTCATTCGTTTTAATAAAACAATTTAATAGGGAGAATTGGTCGAAAGATGAAGGAAAATACCAGCCAGAATCGGACGCGACCGATTGCCACATGATCGCCGGGATTGACATTGGTGGCACCAAGATCGCCGTAGGAGTCGTCGACCATGCGGGCCGAGTTCTCGCCCGCGAGGAGTGCCCCACGGCCGTAAGCCTCGGGTTCGTTGCTGCGATGCACCGCACGTCGGAGCTTCTGCGTGAGTGCGTTCGTCGCGCGAATGTCGAGTTGCATGGAATTGGGATCGGTAGCCCTGGCCCCGTGGACCCTAAGACCGGCAGGTTGGGCGACGTAAACAATCTCCCTGGCTGGGAAGGTGGCAATCCGGTCGAAATTCTATCGCGGGAGTTTGGCGTTCCGGCGGCGCTCGAAAACGACGCCGATGCCGCAGCGCTCGGTGAACTCCGGTGGGGAGCCGGAAAGTCGAGAGCGCGGTTTCTCTACGTCACCATCGGGACAGGGATTGGCGCAAGCCTGATTCTGGATGGGCAAATCTACCGCGGAATTAATGGCTGTCATCCCGAAATTGGCCACCATATCATCGATCCCTCTGGCCCTGCGTGTTCCTGCGGCACGCGCGGATGCTGGGAGAGTTTGGCGGCTGGGCCCGCCATGACTGTCTGGCTGCGGGAAAATTCCCCCGAAAGCGACGGCAAGGGAGATGTGGCCGCACGCGAGATTTTCGAGCGTGCGGAAAACGCAGATCGATCCGCATGTGCCGCGGTGGAACGCGAAGCCTTTTACCTTGGGCTGGGTCTGGCCAATCTCATCACGTTATTTGCTCCTGAAGCGATTGTGCTGGGTGGAGGTGTGATGCGAAGCGCACCTTTGTTTATGAATCGCGTGCGTGAGGTGATCCACGAGAATTGCAGGCTTGTTCCCACCGACCGGGTCGAGATTTCATTGGCCGCGCTGGGAGCGGATGCTGGATTGATCGGCGCCGCGGAAGTTTGGAATCATCGTTTTCAGTTGCACGGGGGTGAGGTTGAAAGCCGCTTCGTACCAGATCGTCGAGGGCCAATATCTTCGTGACATTCTGGACCAACCGCCTGCGCTGGAAAGAACGCTGCGGGGGCTGCGGATTGCCGAGGACCTGAAACGCTTCGCAGTGCGTTTGCGGGAAAGCAAACTCAGGCGCATCGTCCTCACGGGAATGGGTGCGTCGATGCACGCTCTCTATCCGTTGTTCTTGCAGTTGAACGAGCACGGCTACACTGCCATCGCCGCGGAGACATCTGAGTTAGTCCATTCTCTCCAGTGCTTCTTTGATCCCGAAACGCTGATTGTCGCGGTTTCGCAATCCGGGCAGAGCGCGGAAATTGTGCGGCTCCTTGAAGAGAATCGCGGACACGCGCCGATCGTCGGCGTGACAAATACGGCAGGCAGTCCGCTGGCTTCGCAAGCCAATGTCTCAATAGTCACCGAGGCGGGAACGGAATTTTCCGTATCGTGCAAGACCTACGTTACCGCTCTAATGGCGCTCCATCTGCTCGGCGGATTCTTCTGCGGGTGCGAGCCCAGTCAGACGCGTGAAGAACTCGCCCAAACCATCCCTGCGGCTCACTCGTACCTGCGCGGGTGGAGAGACCACATCTTCCAAATGGCAGCTGAACTGAAAGCTATGCGTAACTTCTTTCTGCTGGGGCGTGGGACTTCGCTGGCCGCGGCCGGCGACGGTTCGCTCATCCTCAAGGAGTCCGTAAGGCTACACGCGGAAGGCATGAGCGGCGCGGCCTTCCGGCACGGCCCTCTGGAGATGGTGAACGAGGAAACTTTCGCGGTCGTCTTCGCCGGACCGGAATCGACGAGACCGCTACAACGGCGCCTGCTTGCCGATATTCGAAAAGCGGGCGGCAGAACCGCATGCATCGCCGAAGACGACACTCCGGGACCTTGGAACCTGCCCAGAACTCCGACTGCGGTTCAGCACATCCTTGAGATTATGCCGGTGCAAATGATGACTCTGGCCCTAGCTGCGGAAGCCGGCATCGAGGCCGGACGGTTCGCCCGCATTCCCAAGATCACCGCGACGGAGTAAGCGCAAAATTCTCGTGACCGAAATGCTTTTTACAGCCCACTCGCTGTCTCGCTACGAATCCTTAAAATCAATCGTCGCAGGCGCGCGACGGAAGCCACCTGTGGTAATTGCCAGATAGACGAGACCAATCGCGAACCAAATCCCCCCAATCGTTTTCGCCAGCCCGTTGAGGTTCCACCAGATCAGCGCGCAGAAAACGAATCCTATTGCGGGCAATAAAGTGTCGACGATAATTCTTCGCTTATAACCGGCGCGCTTGATCACGGAGAATTGCCAGAGAGTGGCCAGATTCACACCCATAAACGCAAGAAAAGCTCCAAAGTTGAGCAACTCGCCCGCGTGCTCGTAGGCATTGCCGATGGAGTTGAGCACCACCGCGCCGAAAAACGTCAGGCCGCCGATGATCAGAATGTTATAACTCGGCGTGCGGCTCCCGGCGCTGAGATGGCCAAACACGCGGCGCGGCAGCACATTGTCCCGGCCCATGCCAAATAGCAGGCGAGCGGCTCCCAGGCCTCCCGTAAGCCCGCTGCCGAATGCGGCCAGGATCAGGATGAACCCCATGGCGTTAAAAAGCGCCACACCGCCGACGCGATTGCAGATGTCCATGAACGCAGTCTCAAGATTCGGAAAGGTGTGCCAGTTCGGCCAGACCAGGTGGCCGAGATATACCTCGAGGCCTCCGAATATTCCGGTAAACAGGCAGACCAGCACCGTCGCCAGAAGCACATTGCGCTTTGGATTTTTCACTTCTTCGGCGAGTGTGGTGACGCCGTCAAAGCCAATATAGGTGAGCGCCGCGAAAGAAGTCGCAGTCCATACGCGGTGGGCATTGAAGGTCGCGGGATCATACAGAGGTTTAACCGAGAACAAGCCCGGCAGCCCTTGCGAGCGCAACAAGAAGCGAATTGCCAGGACCAGGAACGCGCCCACTACCACGAACATAAAAAACAGCAACACCTTGTTCGCTCGCGCGGAAGAACGGATGCCGCGCAAGTTGAGCAGCGTGATGATGATTGAGATGACGGCCGCCCACGCGATAAAGGGCACTGCCGGCACATATCGCTCGTGGAGAGCAGTCGAGATCCACACGGTATTGATGAGCGGCTGGAGCAGATAGTCGAGAAACATGGCCCAGCCCGCCAGAAATCCAAGATGCGGGTTTAGTCCCTTGCCGACATAGGTGTAGGCCGACCCCGCCGCCGGGTAAATTGCCGCCATCCGCCCATAGCTGACCGCGGTGATCAACATGGCAAACATGGCAATTAGAATGGTAGTAAGAAAATGGCCGTCGGAGAGCTTTTGCGCCACTCCGTACAGGGGAACGGGAGCGATGGGTTGGATCAGGACAATTCCGTAGAAAACGAGGTCCCAGAGCGTCAGCGCGCGCTTCAGAGTTGGCGCACTGGAAGCGCCATTTTGCACTGCTTTCGTCGATTCACTCATTGTGGCCGCCCGAGCTTGCCCTTTCGTCTTGACAGAAATGCATTTATACATCAATATTCATACGTTTTAATAAACATTTATGCGCTACTGCCCGGACACGAAAACTGCACCCAACGCCGCCGAATCCGCGACGGCTCCCCGCTTCGCTCCGTCCGCTACGTTACCAGATTTCTCCCTAGCCTCATTTTTATTTCCCTTACTGGCAGTTGTCCTGCTCTGTGCGGCGCAATGCGTGGCTTCTGCTGCTGCCTCCGTCGAGGCTTCCACGAAACTCCCGCTCCATAACAACTGGATGCTTCAATCGTCTTGTGAAGTAAAAACCGAGGGCGCGAAGATCTCCACAACCAGCTTTCACCCGGACGGTTGGCACAAAACCGCCGTTCCCACCACGGTGGTTGCCGCGCTTGTCGAGGATGGAACCTATCCCGACCCGTATTTCGGGATGAACTTGAAGAAGCTTCCGGGAATGGACTATGCGGGAAAATCGTTCTTTGCAAATCAACCCATGCCGGCTGACAGCCCGTTCCGGTGCTCCTGGTGGTATAGCACCGAATTTCAAACCCCCGCGCAAGGAGCGAATCGCACGACCTGGCTGCATTTCGACGGCATCAATTACCGCGCAAATATTTGGTTGAACGGCGAGAAGATTGCCGATGCGAATGAAGTCAGCGGCATGATGCGGCGTTTCGATTTTGATATTGCTGGGCATCTCGCGAAAGGTCAGCCGAACGTTCTAGCGCTCGAGGTCTTCGCCCCCGAAAAAAACGACCTGGCGATGACATGGGTCGATTGGAATCCGACTCCGCCCGACAAAGATATGGGGCTTTGGAAAGACGTGTACCTCACCACCACTGGCGATGTTTCTCTGCGACATCCATTCGTGGCCTCCAAGCTCGACGAGAACTACGCGAGGGCGGCTCTTACGATTTCCACGGCTCTGCACAATTCCGCTTCGCATCCGGTCGCGGCCACCGTTCGCGCCGAGATCGAGGACATTCGAATCAGCCAGAAAATAGAGCTGGCACCTTCCGAATCGAAGACCATTGTCTTCACTCCCGATCAGTATCCTCAGCTCCGGCTCGATCATCCCCGGTTGTGGTGGCCTTATCAGATGGGCACGCCCGAGCTTTACGCCGCGAGGCTTGAGGTTGAAGCCGGCGATCACCTTTCCGACTCGGCAACGGTGGAGTTCGGCATTCGCGAGGTAACCTCGCAGTTGACTGACAAGAAGCACCTCCTTTTCAAAATCAATGGCCGCAAGCTGCTTATACGTGGAGCGGCCTGGGCTCCCGACATGCTTTTGCGCTGGTCGCCCGAGCGCGCCGCAGCCGCAATGGATTACGCGCGCGGCATGAACCTGAATGCCATTCGCCTTGAGGGTCGCATGGAGCGCGATGAGTTCTTCGATATGGCAGATCGGCTCGGCGTCCTCATCATGCCAGGCTGGACCTGCTGCGATTTTTGGGAGAAGTGGAAGAAGTGGACGCCGGAAACCGAACGGATCGCGGCGGCTTCCCTCGCGGATCAACTGCTGCGGCTGCGCAATCATCCCAGCGTATTTGTCTGGCTCTATGGCAGCGACAATCCTCCACCCGCGCGTATCGAAAAGTTGTACTTGCAGGTTCTCAAAGACGTGCAGTGGCCTAACCCAACTATCTCTTCCGCCTCTGCCAAATCGACGAAACTAACCGGTCGTTCCGGGGTGAAGATGACGGGCCCGTACGACTTCGTGCCGGCAAACTATTGGCTCACCGACAAGAAGGCCGGCGGCGCATTCGGATTCAACACCGAAACCAGCCCGGGCCCAGTGATTCCAACTTTACCCAGCTTGAAGCGCTTCATTCCCGCCGATCATCTCTGGCCCATTGACGATTACTGGACCTACCACGCCGGCCTCGAACGATTCACCGACATCGACAAATTCATAAACGGCATGGACCGGCGTTACGGCAAAGCCGCGAACCTGGAGGACTTCCTTCGCAAGTCGCAGGCCATGAATTACGAAGCCCAGCGCGCCATGTTCGAGGCCTATGGCCGCAACCGGTACGAGTCCACGGGCGTGATCCAGTGGATGCTGAATAATGCATGGCCATCCATAATCTGGAACTTATACGACTACTACCTCGTCCCTTCTGGCGCCTACTTTGGCTCGAAGAAAGCCTGCGAGCAACTGCACGTCCAATACTCGTACGATAACAACTCCGTAGCTGTGGTGAATGGGTACGATCACGCGTTTCCCCGCAGCCGCGTGAAGGCCACGATTTACGACATTAACGCGAGAGAAAATTCCTCGCAGGACGCAACTCTCGACATCCCGGCCGACAGCAGCGTTCAGGCTTTGCGACTACCAGCGGCAAAAGGAATTTCTTCGACTTATTTCCTAAAACTCGAACTGTATGACTCCGCCGACAAGTTAGTGAGCGACAATCTTTACTGGCTCTCGACCAAACCCGATGTTCTCGACTGGGCAAAGAAGCTCGAGGAGGTGTACACCCCTCAAAGCGCCTATGCCGACCTGACCGGGCTAAACTCGTTGCCACCCGTCAAACTCACGATCCACACCTCGATCAGAGAAAGCGCGAACGAAAAATTGCTCCACGCGTCGATCGAAAACCCCAGCTCCAGCCTCGCTTTTATGGTGCATTTGCGAGTCGCGAGAACCAGCGATGGAGAAGATGTCGTTCCGATCTTCTGGGACGATAACTACATCTCTCTTCTTCCCGGAGAGAGTCGGGAGCTCAGCGCCCGCTTCGAGGGCAAGAAAAACGACGGTGGTCTTACGCTCAACGTGGACGGCTGGAACGTAGCCGCAACTAGCATTACTCTGGGCAACGAGGAGAAACCCTAATGCGCAAATCCATGGCTCTCCTTCCGATACTTCTTTTCAGCGCGCTCGCGTGGCCGCAGTCAAAGCTCTCTCCGCGCTGGGAGGAATTGACCGCTGACGAGTTCTGGTTCGCGATCCAGCAGGCACAGGGGACATGCCTGCTGCCCTTTGGCATTCTCGAAAAGCACGGCCCACACCTGCCTCTGGGCACCGACCTGATGAATGCTCGCCACGTCTCGTTGGCAGCGGTCCAGACCGATTTCGCGGTCGTCTTCCCCGAGTATTATTTCGGTCAAATTTTTGAAGGCCGACACGAGCCCGGTACCATCGCCTACAGCACCTCGCTACAGTTGCAACTGCTCCAGGAAACCACCGACGAGATGGCTCGCAATGGCTGCAAGAAAATCATCATCGTCAACGGCCACGGCGGCAATGAGCACCTGCTTCCCTACTTTGCGCAAACTCAATTGGAGAAGCAGCGCGATTACGTCGTCTACGTGATGCCGCTGTTTATCGCGCCTGTGGCCCTCGGGCCGCCCAAGAAGACCACCAACGATATGCACGCCGGCGAAACCGAAACCTCCGAAATGCTGATCGTCCGGCCCGATCTCGTGCACACCGAGCGCGCCGGCCAGGAGTCCGGCGCGGACCAGGCTCGCATTAAGTTGCCTGACCCGCTTTACACCGCCATCTGGTGGTACGCCAGCTTTCCATTTCATTACTCCGGCGATGGCACCGCGGGTACGCGCGAGTTGGGCGAGTATGATATGAACGCTTGGACGGCGGCAGTCCAAAATGCGATTCGCGCAGTGAAGGCCGATGACGAAAGCCTGCGGCTGCAGAACGAGTTCTTTGAGAAGGCGAAGCACCCGCTGGATACTCAACACTGAGAGCTTGAGATAAGAGCCCACCATGGTGACCATTCGCGACGTGGCGAAGGATAGCGGATTTTCTGCGACGACCGTCTCCATCGTTTTAAACAACGCTCCCCTCGCTCGCTACATTCCGACGGCAACGAAGAAACGCATTGAGGGGGCCGCCAAGAAACTGGGCTACCGCCCGAACCTTTTTGCCCGATCGCTGCGCAGCCGCCGCAGTCACACGGTTGGCGTCATGGTTTTCGACATGACAGACCCGTTCTGCACGCTGGTGTTGCGCGGCATCGAGAACTCGCTCTATCAGGCGTCCTACCTTCCCATCCTCACCGACGTGCAAAATGAGCGCGCTCGCTTCGAGCGCTATCTCGAGATGCTTCTCGACCGTCGTGTCGAAGCGCTCATCGTGCTGGCCAACTGGCTTTTCGTAAATATCGATGTCCTCGGCGATCTCGAAAAAAGCAACATTCCAACCGTGATGATCGGCCGGGAATTGAAGAATGATTCCATCAGTTCCGTGATCGTCGACAATGAACTGGGCGGGTACACTGCCGTCGAGCATCTGTACGCCCTCGGCCATCGCAAAATCGCTTTCATCCGAGGTCCAAAATCGCTAACGGACAGCGCTCCGCGCTGGAAAGGCGTTAAGGCTTTTGCCAAAGCCCGCGGGCTCGAAATCGACCCCCGCTTGGCCGTCGATCTCCCCGAATCCCGCCACCCGACTTCCAGCTTCGAGACCGGATATAAACTCACGGAGGAGATGCTGAAAGCGAAGCGTCCCTTCACCGCGCTGATGGCATTCGACGACATGACCGCGTTCGGCGCGATCCGCGCCCTCTCGCGGGCCGGCCTGCGCGTGCCGCAGCAATGTTCGGTCGTGGGTTTTGACGATGTCGCCGCTGCCAGCCTGTGCACCCCTCCACTGACCACCATCCGTCAGCCGATGGAAGCCATGGGCGCGATGGCTGCCAGCATCGTTCTCGAGGGCATCAGCGCCATGCTGGAAAAACGTGAATTGCCAGCCGTCCATCGCAAACTCGCGCCCGAACTGGCGGTGCGCGATTCCACCCGGAGCCCGGCGTAGAACCGAAAGCAGCGCCCCTCGTCCATTTTTTGCTTGACTGAAAATCGCAAAAGGAACAATATTCATACGTTTTAATAAAACGATTCTTCACAGATTGCGGGTCCGCGCCGGCAGCCCATGCGCGCGCCGCACGCCAGCGCTGGAAGGAGCCTCATGATGAAATGCCAACGTTTCGCGCTCTGCCTCATCCTCTTGTGCGCCGCCACCGCTCGGGCACAGGATACCGCCTCCATCACTGGCACTATCACCGATCCGAGCGGAGCTGCTGTCTCGGGTGCCCAGGTCACTATCGCCAGCCCCGAGCGCGGCCTCAATCGCACCGTTCCAACCAACAACAACGGCGATTATCTTTTCGCCTCGCTGCCCATTGGCTCTTATAACCTCACCGTCGCGGCCAATGGTTTTAAGACCTACAAAGCGAGCGGAGTTGTTCTGCGCGTCGCGCAGAAGGCGCGTGTCGATGTCGCTCTCAGCATTGGAGGCGCCAAGGAGGAAGTCGACGTTCAGGGCACGACAGTCGCCCAGGTCGAAACTCAAAGTTCCGAACTCTCCGGCGTCGTCACGGGCAAAGAAATCACGCAACTCGAACTGAATGGCCGGAACTTCACCCAACTCGCCACTCTGGTGCCCGGAGTGAGCAACCAGTCGGGACAGGATGAAGGCGTCGTCGGCATCCTGGGTAACGTCGCTTTCAGCGTCAATGGAGGCCGCACCGAATACAACAACTGGGAACTCGACGGCGGCGACAACATGGACAACGGCAGCAATACTTCGCTGAACGTCTATCCCAGCATCGATGCCATCGGCGAGTTTCGCGTGCTCACCTCCAACTATGGCGCGCAGTATGGGCGCAATGGTTCCGGAACGGTCGAGGTCGAAACCAAGTCCGGAACCAGCAGCTTTCACGGTGACATTTACGAGTTCGTCCGCAACGACGACTTTAATGCGCGCCAGTACTTCCAGACTTCCGTTCCTTCCTACAAGAAAAACGACTTCGGATACACGCTTGGCGGCCCAGTTTACATTCCCAACCTGTACAACACGGAAAAACAGAAAACCTTCTTCTTCTGGTCCGAGGAGTGGCGCCGCGACCGCGTTCCCGGTCAGGTCTTTAACATCCCGGTGCCTTCGAATCAAGAGCGCATGGGCAACTTCAGCGATCTCTGCCCCGGGCCCGACTGTCCAATCGAGCCTGCTTTCATCAATGGCGCCCCGAATCCCAATGCCGGTCAAGCGTTCCCCGGCAATCAGGTTCCCGTGGATCCTGTCGGGCAGGCGCTGTTGGCTCTTATCCCTCCTGCCAACGCGGGCGTCCCAGGCGCCGCCCTCTACGTCGCCTCGCCCGTTCAACCCACGAATTGGCGCGAGGAACTGCTTCGCGTCGACCACAATATCAACTCCCGGCTTCGCGCCATGTTCCGTTACACGCACGATTCGTGGGATACCGTCACTCCGACCGCGCTCTTTTCCGGCGGCGCATTCCCCACGGTGGAAACCAACTTCGACGGGCCCGCGGTGAGCCTCGTGGCCCGTTTGTCGGCCGTGATGTCGCCGACATTTCTGAACGAGTTTGTCGCGAGCTACACGACCGACCATATCTTGACGTCCTCGACCGGATATCCCAACCCCGATGCGTGGATGCGCCCGGCAAACTTCCCCATGGGCTCGTTTTTTGACAATGGATTCGGCGGTAAGCTTCCCGACATCACTCTCACCGGCAACACGGCTTACGGCGGCGGCTTTTACCAGGATGTGAATGGGGAATGGCCGGAGGGAAAGTACAACTCCAATCCCACTTACACTTATCGCGACAATGTCACCAAGATCATCGGACGCCACAACCTCCAGTTCGGCGCCTATTTCGTAGCCGCACAAAAGAACGAACTAAGCGGCTTGTTCATCAATGGCTCTTTGAGCTTCGACGTTTCCTCTGCCGTCTCCACCGGCAATTCGTTCGCCGACCTTCTTACGGGGCAGGTCGCCAACTACTCGCAAGGGAGCAACCAGGTCAAGTTCTACAATCGCTACAAAATCCTCGAGCCTTACATGCAGGATGACTTTCGTGTTACCGATCGCCTGACGCTCAATCTCGGCCTGCGAATCAGCCTTTTCGGCACGTATCGCGACCGCTACCGTCACGCATACAACTGGGATCCAGCGCTGTATAACCCAGCCAATGCGCCCATCATCGACGAGAGTGGCAACCTCACTGGCGGCAACTCAGGAGCTTTAGTACCGGGCGCTGGCAATATCTTCGATGGCCTTGTCCAATGCGGCGTCAATGGCGTTCCCGCCGGATGTTCGAAGGGACATCTCTTCAATCCTGCGCCTCGCATCGGCTTTGCCTGGGATCCGCGCGGAAATGGCAAGATGGCCGTTCGCGGAGGCTACGGGATATTCTTCGAGCATACCAACGGCAACGAGGCGGATACCGAAGGCATGGAGAGCCAGTCTTCTCCGCTCTTGCAGTCTCCTACTGAATACAACGTCACTGGATATATGAATCTCGGTGGATCGGGTACGACAGTCGAGTTCCCGCTCTCTTTCTACTCGATTCCCGACAAAGCGATCTGGCCCTACATGCAGCAATGGCACTTCGACTTTCAACGCGAAGTCGCTCCAAGTACCGTTGCGACGATTTCCTATGTCGGAAGCAAGGGAACGCACTTAGGCCGGCAACGCGACATCAACCAGATTTATCCAGTGTCTCTCAGTCAGAACCCGTACGCAGCGGGACAGCCTATCAGCGCTACGGATTGCGGCACGGTTTCCATCGATACGACCGCGCCGCTGGCGACGGCGACGGCGACCGTGAATGGCGTAACTAGCGTTGGCGGTTGGGCGAATAACCTGGCCGTCGCATGCGGCAACGATCCCAACCCTTACCGGCCGCACTATGGTCTCGGCAGCATTACTCGACTTGAGAACACGTCAAACTCGGGTTACAACGCCTTGCAGATGTCGTTGCGCAGGAGCGCCGGCGCGCTGCAGATCAATGCCTCTTACACCTACAGCCACTCGATCGATGACGCTTCCAGCCGCTACGACGCCGGATTTGCCAACTCCTACGATCCGAGTGCCAGCCGCGCCAGTTCGTCATTCGACATCCGCCACATGCTGAATATCGGGTACATTTATGATCTCCCGTTCTTCAAGGGAACTGGGCTTACTCACACGTTCCTCGGGGGCTGGCAATACTCGGGCATCGCAAGTTGGCAGACCGGCACACCGTTTAGCGCGACCAACTCGGCAAACTATCCCGACAATGCGGGCGTTGGTGGCAACTCGAACGTCGTTGTCGGCTCCTACGCCGATGTCGTCGGCAATCCGAGTTCCAACATTCCGTCCGCGAGCGAGTCCTCTATATCGGGATATGCGGGCCTTTTCTACAATCCGGCGGCTTTCGCGGCGCCGCGCGGTTTGACGTTTGGCGACTCGGGCAGGAATTTCCTACGCAATCCCGGGCGCACCAACTTCGACATGGCGCTGTTCAAGCACTTCGCCATCAAGGAAAGCATGGCGTTCGAGTTCCGTGCCGAGGCATTCAATATCTTTAATCACACCGAATTCGCTCCGCTGAATGGAGATGGCGGTTCTGCCAGTTACAACGGTGGGCCATCCTCGGGCACAAATATGGCAAACTGCTACGCGGGACCTGACAACTCGGCGGGCGACCCAAGTTGCTTGAGCCAATCGAACTTCCTTCACTTAGGCGCGGTTCATCCGGCGCGCGTCTTGCAGTTGGGGTTGAAATTCGTCTTCTGATCCGTGGTGGGCTTATCGGGCAAACCGCAGGCCGCTGATCTGCGCGACTCTCTCGACACTTACGCCTCGGCTGGCCAGTAAGACGCGGAAGGTCTCGCCCATTCCGCTGGGCGTGACCAGATGCTTCAACTGGAGCGCGACCTTCACCCGCTCCTGCGGGAGACGGCAGTCTTCGAATGCATCGGCAAACTCGGTCTTCTCTCCAATGCCCATCAGGAACTGCGATTGCGTGATGAGCGGTTCGGTCCGCATGCCTGCGTGTTCCGCGGCCGCTGTAAGCGCGGTGAAGTTTACGTGCGCGGACAGGTCCTGTTCTCCGGGCGCTTCGTAGAGATTCGGGCTAGCTGAGTGCTGACGATAGGCCATTGCAGTGCCGCGATGGCGTCCAGACAACTGCTCATTGCGCGTGTAGCCGTAATCGATGATGACTGCGAAGCCGCGCTCGACGGCATTCGCAATCTTCTTCATCCAGTGTTGCGCTGCCTGTGACACCTCCAGACGTTCGCCCGCTTCCGATTGGACGCTGTAGCGGTCGAGGAACTCTTGCTCGTCGCGAGAGACCGGAAGCCAAACCTCGGTCAGGCGGACATTTTCGAGGGCCAGATGCAGTCTGCCTTCGGGACCGACAATTTCCACGGGAAGAGCATCGAAGAACTCGTTGGCGAAGATAATGAGCGGAGTTTCGGGTGTTCGAGTGCGATGGATTCCGATTGTCGCGGCGTTTGGAGTCGGCGCGGATGAGTGTGTCCGCGACGGATTAGCGATAATCGCGCGGCCGCTGTGGAGATGGTCGCTGAGAGTTTCCTGCAGCTTGGCTTGGAGCGCGGGCGAGGACTCCTGAAGCGTGTAAGTTAGCGCGGCGAAGAAGTCGGGGAATTTCTTGTGGGACCAATCGAGAACATCGCGGGCGAAGAGGCCGCGACCTGGACCGAGTTCGAGGATCTCGATACGGTGGGGACGATCAAGCGCTTGCCATAGCTCTTGGAATTGGCGGGCTAACAGGCGTCCGAAAACGGCGTGAACGTCGCTGGAAGTGTAGAAGTCGCCAGCCTTGCCGAACTGGTTGGCATTGCGCGAGTAGTATCCCAAAACGGGATCGTAGAGGCAGATCTCCATATAGCGCGAGAACGGAATTGGCCCGCGTTCGCGGATCTCGCGCTCGATCTGGTCGCGGATAGACAGTCTTGGGACCCCCCTGAGTCGGTCTTTTAAAGTCAAAGACTTAGCGGTCGATTTTTGCCAGGTCTTTGAGGAATAAGGACTTACTCGTAAAGTCTTTATAAATCAATGAGATACAAAACTTCTCCCGACCCATTCCCGCCAGGTCTTTGGAGAATAAGGACTTATACGTAACAAACTATAAATCAATAAGATAGAGACTTCCTCCATTTTTCACTCCGTGTGGCCATCGGAGACACGACCTCCGGGCGAAACAGGTTTTGGGGTTCGATCCTGGGGCGTTTTGGTGAACATTTCTACGAAATAGTCGTGCAGGCCGTCGTAGATTTGCCGTTGGAGGTGCCAGGCAAACTGGGGATGATCGAGGTCGCGGGCGTGGATGGGAAGGACGTATGTATGGACGGGGACGGAACAGTTTTTCAGGTCGATCAGAATCTCAATGAGTCCATTCGTTTCGCGTGCGGAAAACTTCAGCAGCGGGTGCTCATAGAGGCGTAGGTGGTCGAGGACCTTGGCAAGTTTGGGAGAGTCGGGCACGGGAACATTGTAGTGGAGGCGGCAGGATACGGGCCTCAGATATCGGCTTAAGGGTCTCTCGGGTCTCTAGCGCGTCTCGGTGGAATCGGCAGCGCGCCGGGGGGACCCGGCGCGGTCCCCTAAGACCGAATACCCGAGGCCTTACTCATACCTTAGCCCTTCGATTGGGTCCAGCCTAGAGGCTTTGATGGCGGGTAACATGCCGCTAACTATGCCTACGAATCTGAGAATGGCCGCCAGGCCACGAGTGTGGTGGCATCGATGGAGAGGTAAATGACCCCCTTGGTTGCTCAGGCAGGCCTCGCACGGCAAATCGCTTGACAGTCGGTTCCGCGTTTCAGTAGGTCTTGTGCACCTCGGATTTCAACGATTAGAATCCCCGCGTCCGCCCGTCAGACCCTTCAACATTCGTATGATCGCAATTATTGTGTTCCAATTCCGAGTCGTAGCTGGCACACCGTAAAGTTTGTCGATCTGGCCAAGATAGCCGATTGTCTTCATGTGACGACGGTACACTCCGAACACGAACTGCCCTTCGGATGCAATCACTCGCACCAACCACTCTCCCTCTGAAGGAAACGTGACTGGAAGCGATGCCCGGACACCCCCGGCTTTCGACAGGATACTCACGAAGCGGACAACATCCGGGGGTGATAGCTGAGTTCCAAACGGATTCTCCATCTCCAGTCGCATAACATCGCGGCCCTCGCAAAGCACAACTTCCGCTTCGAACGGCAGTTTGCGAAGCAATGCAGAACGGAATTTTGCTCGGGATCCCGGTTTACGAACAACAAAGGTGCCCGCAGCACCGACGTTCAGGACATCATACCCGCTCAGTTCTCGTGCGAGGATGCTTGGGCGAAACGTTCGGTGTCCGCCAACATTTACACCCCGGAGGAAGACAACAAGGGCCATACCCGAATTATGAAGGAAAAGACTAAGGTGCGCTATAGCAGCTTAGGTTTGCAACTGCCGTATATTTTAGCTCATCGCGTTTCTGTAGTTGGCGAAGAATTCCCATCGCACTATTGAGAGCATGAAGTCGCCGCGGGCTGCGGAGGGATGGGCTCCCTCGGACCTAAGAGCTTGCCGAAAAATGCTTATGGCGCGGCAGACGTACCGCAGCGGGTAAACGGCATTGAAAACAAGGCCGTCTCTCGCAGTGGTAAACCGGGGCGCCACCCAAAACCAGAAGCAACATCGACTTTTTGCGCAGCCTCATAAGACATAAGGCGCGCTTTATTCGTATCTTAGGGCTTCGATTGGGTCGAGGCGGGAGGCTTTGATGGCGGGTAACATGCCACTTACTATGCCTACAAATCCTAGGATGGCGGTTGAGGCGAGGAGCGTGGTCGCGTCGATAGTCAGGCGAATGTCGCCCTCGGTGGCGTTTTCGATGAAGGCGCTCCATAGGGTTAGCGAGCCAACTGACCACGACACGATATAAGCGAGGACTACGCCGGCGATTCCGCCTAGCAGCGTGATGACGAGGGCTTCAGCTAAAAATTGGACCAGGATGTGCCAACTGCGGGCGCCAAGGGCTTTTTCCACGCCGATTTCGCGGGTGCGCTGGGTGACTGACACCAGCATGATGTTCATCAGGCCGACGCCGCCGATGCCGAGCGTTAGCAGGCCGATGAAGCCGAGGAGAATCTTGATGCCGGTGGTGATGACGCGCAGGTCGAGGAGGTCGGCGAAGACGTCGAAGATAAATACGGCGCGCTTATCTTTGGGATCGAAATCGTGGTGGAAGGCCATGGAGCGGCGGACGGCGTCGGCGACCTTCTGGTGATCGCCTTCGTACTCCATGGCGACGGCGTTGAGATAGTAAGTGTTCGTAAGGTCGCTCATGGCGCTGAAGGGAACGTAGACCTTGCCGTTCATGTTTTCGTCGCCATTTTGAATGGTGTACTTGAGCACGCCGATGACCTGGTAGGCGATGCCGTCGATGCGAACCTTTTCGCCGAGGGCATTCTGGCCGGAGAAAAGCTTTTTCTTGACGTCGGAACCGAGGACGGCGACGTGGCTGCGCGTGTTCTCGTCGTAGTCGGTGAAGAAAGTGCCGTCCTGCACGTCCATACGGCGCATGCGCTCGTAATACGGATAGACACCACTAACGCTGTAACTGGCGCTGCGGATGCCGTAACCGACGGTGCATTGCTTGGCGGCCTCGGGGGACATGCGCTTGAGCAGCGGGACTTCGGCCTGGAGATAGTCGAGGTCGTTGACGGTAAGCTTGACTTCGCTGCCAGCCTTGGTGCCACCGGCCTGGAGCGAGGTGCGTCCGGGAAAGACAAATACAAGGTTGGTGCCCCAGGAGCGGAAGGCGATCCAGAGAGCGCTCTCGAATCCGGCACCATAAGCGAGGAGCAACACGACCGTGGCGATGCCCCACGCCATGCCGAGCATGGTGAGCACGCTGCGGCGGCGGTTGTGCTTGAGCGCGTTGTAAGCCTGGCGGGCGAGTTCGAGGATCATAAAATAATTTGGTAATTGAGTAATTTGGTAATTGGGTAATTTGAGAACCGCGACGCAACTCGATTTATAAATTACTCAATTACTCAATTACTCAATCTCCTTACTCCTGGCGCAAAGCTTCTACGGGCGGCAGCAGTGCGGCCTGGCGCGCGGGATAGAGGCCGGCTGCGATGCCTGCGACCGCGAGCGAGAGAATCGCGATTACGGCTGACGCGGGCACAATGCGAGGCGTATCGAATCCCTCGGGGGCCGGTAACGCGGCCAGGGCGGTAACGAGCGCGGTCGTGATAGCGAGGCCAATGCCTCCGCTGAGCGCCGTGAGAAAAGCCCCCTCGACGAAGAACTGCGTCAAAATCGCGCGATGCGTGGCGCCGAGGGCCTTGCGCAGGCCGATTTCTCGCGTGCGCTCGGTGACCGAGACAAGCATGATGTTGATGATGCCGATCGCGCCGAGGGCCAGCGTGACTACGCCCACGACGCCTAGGAACCAGTCCATGGCGTTGAAGATTTTGCCGACACGCTTGTTGTCTTCAATCGTGTCCCAGTCTTCAAAAGCATCGGTCAGGTTGGGGTCGAATCCGTGGCGGCGTGCCAGAATTTCGTGCACCTCGCGCTTCGCATCGAGGTCGCCGGCCGGCGTGATGGGACGGTAATTCAGGAACGAGATGGCATCTTCGGTGTTCTGCTCTTTCAGGCGGAACAGGTTCCGCATGGTCTGGATGGGGATGAAGATGCGGGCGTTGGTGCCGTTGTTGCCGTCCTGGCCGACTTTGCTGACCACGCCGATTACGTCGAAGGTGATGTCGTTGAGCATGATGGTCGAGCCAACCGCGGGCCGGCCCGGGAACATGTTCTTCAAAAGCTCCCACCCGACGATGGCCACGCGGCGAGTCTCGTTGTTGTCTTCGTCGTTGAACCAGCGGCCGGGTCCGACGGGGACGTTGCGAATCTGGTTGTACTCGGGGGCGATTCCAAAGACTTGGCCGTTGGTCGAGCCGTAATCGCTGACGGCGCGGATATCTTCGCGGTTGAGGACGGGCGAGACATACTTCAGGGTGCGTGCCTCGCTGCGGACTGTCTCGTAATCGGCGTAGGTGAAATGGTAGGTGCGGCCGGATTGCGTGCTGCCTTCGACCGCCGGAATTCGGCCGGGGAAGGTAAACATAATGTCTTGGCCAAGTGTCTTGAGCTGTCTGTTCTGGCCACTGCGGAAGCCTTCACCAAGGCCCACTAGCAGCAAGAGCGAGCCCACGCCCCAGGCGATGCCGAACATAGTGAGGAACGAGCGGAGCTTATGCGCCCACAGAGTGGCGAGCGACTGACGCACGATTTCGATGAGCATCCGCATAGGGGACTAATCCAAAACGGCGGGCATAACCGGGTCTGCCGCCGATTTCCTGAAGGTAAATACGCTCGAAGCGCCCTCGGGGTTCCATTAAGGATGACAATTTGACCTAAAGAATAGACGTACGGAGATTGGAGCGGTTAGCGTTGGTCGCTCACCTCTTGCGAACCTGTCCGTCTAACGCGACGCTTGAGGATGGGGCGGATGATCTCCGCTGCTTTTCCACCACGCGATTCTGAAGGGCTTTCCAATAAGGAGGAGTTCCCATGCATCGAGGAGTCTCGAAAGCGGTCGTTTTGCTTGTGGCAGTCGTCATGCTGGCGGAAATCGGCTTGGCCCAGTCTTTTGTTCTCGATCTGCCGCGCCAGAGCCAGCGGGCTCAGGTGTCGCAGCGGATCGGCATCACCGATATCACCATCTCCTACCACCGGCCGCTCGTGAACGACCGGAAAGTCTGGGGCGGGCTCGTACCGTATGGCGAGGTTTGGCGGGCCGGAGCGAATGAGAACACGACGATCACTTTTACGGATCCTGTGACCATCGAAGGTCAGCCACTCGCGGCCGGGACCTATGGCCTGCACATGATTCCGAGGGCGGATGATTGGACGATCATCTTTTCAAAGAACGCGACTTCGTGGGGTTCGTTCACCTATAAAGAGTCCGAAGATGCCCTGCGCGTGACCGTGAAGCCGCACGCCGCGGAGATGCACAATGCGCTGACCTATGATTTTGACGAGGTGAAGCCGGATTCGGCGGTGGTCGAGTTGGAATGGGAGAAGGTTGCCGTGCCCTTCAAAGTCGCGGTCAATGTGCACGACGTGGTGGAAGCCAGCCTGAAGAATCAGCTGCGCGGGCTGGGCCAATACACGTGGGAAGGTTGGGATGACGCCGCCAATTACCTGCTGGCAGAAAAAGTGGACTACGACGATGCGCTGATTTACGCCAATAAATCGATCGAGAACGAAGACCGTTTCGATAACGAGACGACGAAGTCAAAAGTTCTTCTCGCGATGAACCGCAAGGAGGATGCAATGGCGGCCCAGAAAAAAGCGCTCGACCTGGCCAGCCCGCTTCAGCTTCACATATATGCGCGCGGCTTGCAGGGCGAAAAGCGCAATGACGAGGCCTTCGCCATATTCCGCGAGAATGCGCAGAAGCATCCCGACATGTGGTTCGTGCATTCCGGCATTGCGCGCATGTACTGTTCGCAAGGCAAGTTCGACGATGCCGCGAAAGAGATGAAGTTGGCGCTGGCGGGCGCGCCCGAAAATCAGAAGACCTACGTCGCTGGACTAGTCAAGAAGTTGGAGGCGAAGCAGGACATTAACTAGGCATTCGATCAGCGCGCTTATTTCGTGCGCAGAGATGAAGTGCCGTTGTTCGGAGACGCGTGCAGCACATATCATTGTGCTGCACGAATTTTTCTGGTGATGAAGAGAAATCTCACTCTCAAACTCGACGAGGATCTCATTTGCTCCGCATGGTCAATCCGTTGAAAGATTGAGCGGCAGCTCTGCTTCGACCCATATCGGCATCTCGCGATAAACTCTTTTAATGACTGACTCTCCATGCAACTCCCTCGCTGGCGCCTCTTCTTCTTATTTGCGCTCGGCCATGCACCAGCCGGTGCGATGGCAGGAGTGGGGCGAGGAAGCTTTCGCCGCCGCGCGGCGCGACAACAAGCCGATCCTGCTCGATATCGGCGCGGTCTGGTGTCACTGGTGTCACGTCATGGATCGGGAGTCCTACGATGATGCTGAAATCGCGAAGATCGTCAACGAGAACTTCATCGCGGTAAAGGTCGATCGCGACGAGCGTCCCGACATTGACAGCCGCTATCAGATGGCCGTGAACGCGCTCACCGGCCAGGGCGGCTGGCCGCTGACGGCATTTCTCACTCCCGACGGCAAGCCTTTTTATGGCGGCACGTATTTCCCCCCCAACGACCAATATGGCCGGCCGAGCTTCCAACGCGTTCTGCTGTCAATTGCACAGGCCTACCGGGAAAAGCATAGCGACGTGATGGAGCAGACAAAGCTGGTGGAAAGCGCAATAGCGCGCTCCGAACGGAACATGAAAAGCGAGGGAAATATTTCGCCGACCCTGATCGAAGCCATCGTCGAATCTGCGCGGAAGATGTTCGACGAAGCGAATGGGGGGTTCGGGCACGCGCCAAAATTTCCACATCCTTCGGCGCTCGATCTGGTCATGCATCGGTACGTGAGCGGGACTAAAAATCGTCCCGGCAGTGAAGGCGCGGACAAAGAAGATGAAAACCTGCGCCACGTCTTCGTTCATACACTGGAAAAAATGGCGCGGGGCGGAGTCTATGACCAGCTTGCCGGCGGTTTCCATCGCTATTCGGTCGACGAGCGCTGGACCGTTCCTCACTTCGAGAAGATGAGCTACGACAATTCGGAATTGCTGAAAAACTATATTCATGCCTACCAGGCGACGGGCGAGGAATTCTTTGCCGAAGTGGCGCGCGACATTGTTCGCTGGATGGACGCGTGGCTGACCGACCGCGCCCACGGCGGCTTTTACTCTTCTCAGGACGCCGATTACTCGATGGACGACGACGGCGATTATTTCACCTGGACGCTCGATGAAACCCGTGCCGCGCTCGATGAAGAAGAAGCCCGGGTCGCCGAACTGCATTATGACATCGGCGAAATCGGCGAGATGCACCACAACCCCGCCAAGAACGTGCTCTACGTTCGCGCGACTGTCGAAGAGATTGCCCCCCGCCTGAATCTGAGCGAGCAGCGAGTTCGCGACTTGCTCCAGTCCGCGAAAAAGAAAATGTATGAGGTGCGCTTGAAGCGCCCCACGCCATATGTGGATAAGACGGTCTACGTCTGCTGGAATGCCATGTGCATCTCGGCGTACCTCGAAGCGGCAAATGTGCTCGAGTTACGCGACGCGCGCGCCTTTGCGCTGCGCTCGCTCGATCGCCTGTTAGCGGAAGGTTGGCGGACGGAATCCCAAGCAGAATCGACCGCGCAAGGAAATGCAGCGGAAGGACATTTGTCTTCGGCGCGAGATCAATCCCCCGGCACCCTCTGCCATGTCATCGCCTACTCGGACCCCAAAGCGGAGCGCCGGGAAACCGCTGGCGTGCTCGATGACTACGCATTCACGGTCATTGCCTGCCTCGATGCTTACGAAGCCACTGCCGACCTCAGCTATTTCCGTTTTGCGCGCGCCGTTGCCGACTCGATGGTGAAGAGATTCTACGATCCGGACGAAGGCGGATTCTTCGACACCCCGGTTGCGTCTGCCTCGTCGGGCACGGGCGAGAATGGGCAAGGCATTCTACCCATTCGGCGCAAACCCTTCCAAGATTCACCGACTCCGGCAGGCAATCCCGCGGCCGCCATTGGGTTGCTGCGCATATACGCGTACACGAATGACGCTTCCTATCGCGAACGCGCGGAGCGGACACTTGAGCTTTATGCCGGAGGGGCCGCGCAGCACGGCATTTTTGCGGCAACTTTCGGACTTGCGATGGCACGCCTTACCGCGCCCCACACGCAGATCGTGATTGTGGGCAACGACGACGCGGCCGCTGAATTGTGCCGCGCTGCGCGGCGTTCGTTCTCTCTTACCACGGCGATCCTGCGCATCGATCGCAACGCGGCCATCGCGCAGAATCTTCCGCCCGCTTTAGCGGAGACGGTTCCCAACCTTCCCGCCCTCGCGGAGGCACGTTCGTTTGCGGTGACCTGCTCGGAACTCGGCTGCCAACCGCCTGTCTTCCAAGTCGAGGAACTACGGCAATTGCTCCGCTCGCGGATTCCGCACGCCGCCTAAAGCGGTTTGTTTGCACAATCGCGAAGGCCGGTGCAATCCGGACCAAGCTGAACCCATGGTCATTATTTCGAGTCCCGTCTGTAGTTCACGCTGAAGGCGTTCCCAATTCTGCCGATATAGCCTTTGAAGCACTTTGTCCGCTATGTCATCCAGTTTCTTTGACAATCCGGGATTCATCCGCACCGTGCTCGAAGAACTGCCAGTGGGCATTTACCTGGTCGATCGCGATCGTCGAATCCGCTTTTGGAATCGGGGCGCCGAACAGATCGTCGGCCATCTGGCACAGGAAGTTGTTGGACGGGCCTGCACCGAGCACATTTTTGAAGCGGGCGATGCGCACGGACAGGTACCGGCGCACGATGCCACTCCGGTCACGCTGACGCTGCACGACGGGCAGCCGCGGCAGGCGCGCGCGCATTTACTGCACAAGGAGGGGCATCGGGTTGCAGTAACGATGCGCTGCCGGGCGATTGCCGGGAGCGGGGATGCAATCGAGGGGGCAATCGTTCTCTTCGACTTGGTAGCCGAGCCTTCGGGGGCAGCAAGCGAGGAGTCAGCCTTTGGATTTCTGGATCCAACCATGGGAATCCCAGCGCACCGGCTGACCCAGACGGTGCTTCGCGAATCGATGGAGGCGATGGAAGAATCAAAACATGGCTTCGGATTGCTGCGCATTCGAGTGCTCGGGCTGGACGAATTTCGCTCCAAGCATGGCCCGCACTCGGTGGTGCCTTTTCTGCGCACCACCGCTCACACATTGCGTCACACTCTGGATCCCGCAAGTTTCCTCGGGCGCTGGGGCGAAGATGAGTTCATCGCGGTGCTGCCTTCGTCGAATCCCGTTGCTACCGCGACGGCGGCGGAAATGGTTTGGAATTTGCTTACCAGCTCGGAAGTGCGCTGGTGGGGTGATCGCTTCCCAATTCAGGCAGTGGTCATGCACACCGTGGCTCGGCCCGGCGACAAGCTGGAAAAGCTGCTCAATGGACTGGAACCAACGCACGCAGCGGCAACCGGACGAGCGATCGGAATGGCGCATGGATCGGCGCAAGCTGCGTCGAATCGGGGATGATTGGTTATGTTTGCGATCATTGGAATTGTCGTCGTCTTTGGCTGCCTCGTCGCCGGCTACTTGATGGAACACGGGAACCTGCGCGTGCTGTTTCAGCCGGCGGAACTGGTGATCATCGGCGGGGCGGCGGCAGGGACGGTGCTGATCGCCAATCCTCTGCAAATTCTGAAGGAGATTGTGGGCGGCATTGGAGCGGTGTTCGGCTCGTCGAAATTCACCAAGCAGCGTTACATCGAGTCCCTGAAGATGATGTACGAACTGCTGCAAAAAGCGCGCAAGGAAGGCCTGGTCGCGCTCGAGACCGACATTGAAGCGCCGGAAAAAAGTCCGCTGTTTTCAAAGTACAAAGATTTCGTTGGCAATCATCATCTGCGCGACTTCGTTTGCGACACCATGCGCATGGCGGTCAGCGGAGGAGTCGAAGTCTTCGATCTCGATCAGATGCTCGATGCCGACATGGAAGTCCATCACCATGACGCGGCGGAGCCGGTCACCGCGCTCAGCACCATGGCGGATTCCCTGCCGGGATTGGGGATTGTGGCTTGTGTGCTCGGCGTGGTCATTACCATGGGCGCATTGGGGGGACCGCCGGAAGAGATCGGACACCATGTCGCCGCCGCGCTGGTGGGCACCTTTCTTGGCATTCTGCTCTGTTACGGACTGGTCGGCCCTGTGGCCTCGCGCATGGGCAAAACGACGGAGGAGGAGCACGCATTTCTCGGGGTGCTGCGGGTTGTGATGATCGCATTTCTCAAGGGCGTGGCTCCGATTATGGCAGTGGAGATGGGGCGGCGCGTGGTCCCGGGACATGTGCGGCCGTCGTTTAAGGAAGTGGAGCAGGCTTGCCGGAACCGCGGGGGGAGCGCGGAGGCCGCGCCCGCAGCCGCTGACGCAGCCGCTGCCGGTGGGTAGAAAAATTCGCCATGCCAACACAACCCATCATCATTAAGAAAAAGGGCGGTCATGGCGGTCATCACGGGGGCGCCTGGAAGGTCGCCTACGCTGATTTCGTCACCGCCATGATGGCTCTGTTCATCGTGCTATGGCTGATGAACTCAAGCAAACAGCTCCAGGTTGCGGTGGGCGGCTACTTTAAGGATCCAACGGGAACTGCGAAGAAAGTGGGCAGCAACCAGAATGGCACGGGCGAGAATGTCCTGTTGACCAAGCAGAATATGTCGACCCTTAAAGAACAATTGCAGAAAAGCATTCGCAGCATCAACGACCTGGACAAGCTGAAGAAGAACATTGAGATGACGGTAACCTCCGAAGGCCTGCGCATCGAGTTGATGGAATCGGATAAGGGAACGTTCTTTGACAGCGGCAGTTCGGAACTGAATCAGAGCGGCAAAGAAATGTTGGCTCTGCTCGCGCAGCAACTGGCAGGCGTTCCCAACCACGTCTCAGTCGAAGGGCATACCGACGCGAAGCCATTTGCCGAGAGAGCCAACTATAGCAACTGGGAGCTATCATCGGATCGCGCCAACGCCGCCCGGCGAGTCATGCAACAGGCGGGTCTGCGTGAGGATCAGGTTTCCCAGGTGCGCGGATTTGCGGATCAGCGGTTGCGCAACGGCAAGGATCCCCTGGATGCCTCGAACCGCCGCATTTCAATTATTGTGGAGTATCTGGCGCACGCACCGGAACCGGACGACGATGCCAAGCCGGCGGCCGGCGAAGCGGCGGAAGGAAAGCCCGCGGAGGGCGGCGCGAAAGAGCCAGCAACGGAGAATCACGAGGAAAATAAATAGGCTGACCATAAAGGTCAGCCCAGAAAATTGCCTTGTCGCAGTTTTAAATCTAGCTTCTTACGATTGCGGCGGTTCGTCGCAATTCGGGTTCTTTGGTGGGCACAGCGGCACCGGACCACCCGGAGTGGGAGTACTCGGGATGGCGGCGTACGCGAAAGTACCTACCAGACCTACCAACAGCAGTAACGCCCTGAGTGAACGTTTCATTGGACTTCTCCTTAGGGTCTGGCGAACCCAAATAAAGTTGAGGGCTCGCCGGCGGCATTATACACACAATGTAGACTTTGATTGTGGAAGAGTTAACTGCTTGATTTGGAGCGAGAAAGCCGCGGGGAACTGGAAAGCGGGAGTGTAAAGGAGCCGGAAGTTGGGAAGGCACAATCCACAGGATTCCCGCTAGAGTTTCTTAAAGTATTACTTAAAGATTGATCTTGCCTTGGAAAGACGATTATGACTCTTAGTCGCTGGCAATTTTTCCCTTGACACTCATTTTACATTCTCGCGGATTTTCTGCGAGTTGGCCCTGCTCGTTCACCCGTTTTTTGAGCCTGCCGCGATCGAATTTGCGCGCTCGGGGGCAACTGGGTTGGCGAAGCCGAAAGGCTTTTCCGGGGATTCCGAACTGCGCGAGAAGGCCCGCTCCACCATTCCCTCAAACATCGGAATCAGCGAATCCTTCTCCGTGCCCGTCTGCAAATCGGCGAGACCCCGCTCCCAGCGTTGCGTCTGGAGGCGGTTCACCGCCGCATCCCGCGCCGCCACCGGCGAGAATGAGTATCCGAGCCAGATGAGAGCCGAGATGTTATACGACAGCATGTCGATGAAGTCGTAGCTGCCGCGACGAATCAGTCCCCCGGAGTGCATAGCCAGCAGCATCAACTCCGTTGCGGCGAACACTCCAAAGCCGAGCGCGATGCCAAAACTCACCTGTTTGCGCGACACTCCGAGAAAACCCGAGAACAAGATGAGGAAAAGTATCAGACCAACCTGCGCCAAGCGGACCGAGCGTTCCAGTGTAGTCACGGCGTGACTGATCGGATCCTGGTTGTAAGAGTTGGAGGCTGCCACCACCACCGAAACCAGGAGCATCACCAGTCCCGCCCACTTGAATACCGGCGTTCCCAGGTCTTTCAACGCGTGATAGGGGCGGAAGATGTCCAGAAAGATCTCGTGAATGACCTTGAAGCTCAGAATGGCGTTGACGACCTCGCCCATCCAGTAGAGCCAGAAATACCAAGTGTCATTGCGATGGTAGAAGGGGAAGGTCAAGCCAAAAATTGCAATTTGGGCCAGCAGGTAATAGAAGAAAACCGGAAAATACTTGTAGAGCTTGCGACGCCAGATGATTGCCGCCACCACCGATTGCAGCACCGGTTGAGCGCACCACAAGACCATGAACGTCGAATTGCTATACAAGGACATGGCTGGCTACCTGGAAGCCGCGCAGCTCTGCGAGCCTTACGGTGTGCCTCTATACTGCCCTAATCTTGGGGAGATATCCACAGAAGATCACCCGACTTTAGTAACCTTGGTAACCATTACCCTCAGGCAAGGCCTGCGGCCAAGTGGCGTTCCAGTTGCCCGCTGCCTCGGGCAACCGGTCTCGGCCCGAAATCGGTGTCCGTCGCGCTAGGATAGCGGAGTCAGCGACTTGGGTTCCGCCAGAGAGATTACATAAGACACATTGGCGAATCCCTGAGGAACCTGGGTGCGCTCGCGGGCCGTCACAATCACGTTGTAGTCTTCGCTCGCTCGCAGGCGGCCAAAAACAGGAGTGGCTTCCTGCGGCTCGACGAGGGCGAGGTAATGCAGGAAATCGAAGACGTCGGCTGTCGGTTCCAGACCGGGCGCGACGAACGAGAGTTCCACATCTTCATGATGGAAGTGCCAGGCAAGCGATGCCGCAAGCCGCACGGCGCGCTCGTAGGCCGCAGGCGCCAGCACTCCGGGCGCGGGATTGTCGAAGACGATGCGGAGCTTGCGCTCATCTTCGCGGCTGAACTCCCGCACCTTCAACCCGCCGGTGCGCGCGGTCGCTTTCCAGTCCACATGGCGGGCCGAGTCCTCGGGCATGTATTCGCGAATGCGATAGAGATCGTATCCGCGTCCGCGCACGAAAGACTCGAATTCGCCGGTGACCTTGGGCAGCACTTCGAGGAACTGTTCGGTCGGCTCGACCACCGGATAAACGATCACCTCGCGGGCCAGCCGGACGCGTCGCGTCTTGGTCAGGAAGGCGAAGGGAAAGCGCGTTTGCAGACCGAAGGTCTTCTCCTGATACCGCCCGCGCAGGGGGAAACACAGCTCTAGATCCGCGCGCAATTGCTGGGCGGGCGCCAGGAATGGAAAGTAAACCGATTGCTCCAGAATCGGCCGTTCCTGAGGCTCGCTCACGCGGCGCAATCGGCGATCGGGCAGGCGCACCCATTGCTGCTCGGGTGCGCGATTGCGCGGCCAAGCAAATGTGTAAGCTTCCCAACGCCAACTGCGAGCGGGTTTGCGCCTGGCGGGAACCACGCGCACCGAAAACGAGGGCATCCAGGAACTGGTGTTGCGCAGCAGCAATCGCGCCATTATGGGACGCCCGGCAAACACGTGCTCGGGAAGATGCACATCGAGTTCCAGGCTGCGCAGAACAGATGAAGACGCAATCCCGGAAACCACAATCGCGGAGAGCAACGCGGCAACGATGACGTAAAGCAAATTATTGCCGGTGTTAATCGCGGCAATCGCGATGACGACTGCGATCAGGATGTAAATCACTCCGGCGCGCGTGACCTCGTAATCGATGGCTTCACGCAGGCGCGCCGCAACCACACGCCGCGCAAGATAAGGAACGGTCGTCAATCCCACGAGCGTTGCGAGCAGGAGTGCAGCGGAAGCCAGAACAATGGTTCCCCAAACGCTTCCCGATTCGCGCGAGACGGTGGAAAAGAGGGCAGCCCCAAAGGCCAGGAGGAGTCCGGCAATCGCGACGAGAAATCGAACCCAGACTTCAGAAAGTCCGAAACGACGCAATCGCGGAGCCGAGTTGCTGTCGGGAGGCATGAGGAAATTGGCGCTGGTTCAGAATACGTCCTGGCCCGGGATTCGCGAAAGTGACGTTGGAGCGATCGGTAAGGGATGACTCGGGCGCATCAATTCATTCTCGGTCTAAGTCGTAATCGTTGGGCCCACCATTCGTCCCAGCCAGCACCAGGCGCCGCGGTGATTCGAGTCACAGGAAACCGTGACCAATGTGGTTGACCCAAACAGCCCGCCGAGGCTGTACTAGGGACCGAGGCTGACGTAGGGCATTTGCCGGGCACAAGCGGCAGACGATTCCATTTTTCCTTGCCGGCCTCGCGAAGCCTCAAACGTTTTTCCCCAGTGGAGATCGATAGCGTGATGTACCAAAAAGAAGCCGCCAGGCTCGACGCACGATATCTTCACTTGGTCTTAAGTGTGTGCGTGAAATTCAATTCTGGGAAAAACGATGGATTCGATCCCATCCGCTTTCACTCCCGCTGGAACGATTCAGCATAGCCCGGCGCTTCAACACCGGGTCAACTGGACCGACTGAAGAATTCTGAGGGACGCCCCAGTTGGCACGCACTATCCCGGCCATACACGAGCGTTCGTGTAAACGAGCCGCAGTCTGCGGGAGGCAGTGATGAGCGTGAGCGAAGCAGTGGACGAGCGAATCCGAATTTCGTCCATCCCGGAACCTCCCAGTCCAGAACGGATCGCCTACCTGGAAAACCTGGTCGGCCACGCGCGTACCGCAGCCGCGGTGTTTACGCAATACAGTCAGCAGGATGTGGACCGCATTGTGCGCGCGATGGTCCTGGCCGGGCTCGCCCAGGCTCAGCATCTGGCGCGGCTCGCCGTCGAAGAGACGCGCCTCGGCGTCATGGAAGACAAGGTCATCAAGAACATGGTGGCCTGCGAGTTCGTCTACAACTTCGTCAAAGACAAACGCACGGTGGGCGTGATTCGCGAATTCCCCGAGCGCAACCTCGAGGAAATTGCCGAGCCGATCGGCGTCCTCTTCTCCATCACTCCCATAACGAATCCGACGTCGACAGTTTTGTTTAAGTGCATCGTCGCCATCAAAACGCGCAACGCGGTCGTTTTCGGTCCGCACCCAAAAGCTTGGCGCTGCTGCGCCGAAGCGGTGCGGATCATGTACGAAGCGGCCGTCAAGCACGGCGCGCCCGAGGGTGTTTTCAGCTGCATCGAGTCGCCGACGATCCCGGACAACGTTTACCTGATGCACCACAAAGATGTCGGCATGATCGATGCCACCGGTGGCCCGGGCGCCGTGAAAGCGGCCTACAGTTCCGGCAAGCCGGCCCTGGGCGTGGGACCCGGCAATACTCCGGTGTATCTGGAAAAAAGCGCGGACCTCAACGCGGCGGTCGTCGACATCCTCGTCTCGAAGACCTTCGACAACGGGACGATCTGCGCCTCGGAACAGACAGTGGTGATCGATGACGAGATTTATGACGCGGCGCTGGCGAAGTTTTCCGAACTCGGCGCCCACGTCTGCAATGAGCAGGAGACCAAGCTGCTGGCTCGTACCGTGATCGATCCGCAAACGGGCGTGATGCAACCGATGGCGGTGGGGCAAAAAGCAACCGACATCGCGCGCTTCGTCGGCCTCAACGTCAAGCCCGGAACCAAGCTTTTGATTGCGCCGATTCGCGGCGTGGGCCGCGAACATCCGCTGTCGGTGGAAAAGCTGTTCCCGGTGCTCGCCGTGTATCGCGCGAAATCCATGGATGAAGCGCTCAAGGTGTGCGTGGACGTCAATCATGCCGGCGGCCTGGGACACACGGCCGTCATCTTCTCGCGCAACGATGCGGTCATCCACAAGTTCGGCGAACTGATTAACGCCGGCCGCATTCTCGTAAATTCGCCTGGATCGATTGGCGCACTGGGCGGGGTTTACAACGACCTGGTGCCGACCTTTTCTTTTGGCTGCGGCACCGGCGGCGGCAACAGCACCACCGACAACGTCAATATCTACCACTATCTCAACGTCAAGCGACTCGCTCGGAGGACCCAAAATCATATGTGGTTCCGAGTTCCAAATCAGATTTATTTCAACCTCAATGCGGTGGAAAATCTGCGGCAGTTTCCATCGCGATCGACGGTCATTGTCACGAGCGCCGTCCTCGAGCAAGTCGGCCACGTGGATGTTGTGCGCCGCCACCTCGCGCCCGAGACGCGCGTTCACGTTCTCGTCATTCCCGACGCCGAACCGGAGAACAAAGTGATTCGGCAGGGTGTGGAGACGCTGAACGCTTACCATGCAGACCAGATCGTCGCTCTCGGCGGCGGCTCGGTCATCGATGCGGCGAAGATCATGAAGCTGAAGTATGAATCGCCCGATGCCGACCTGGAAGAACTGGCCGCGCCCTTTCTCGATCTGCGCAAGCGCGTGGTCCAGTATCCCACGGAGAAAGCACACGGCAGCCGCCTGATCGCCATTTCCACCACCAGCGGAACCGGCAGCGAGGTCACGCCCTTCGCGGTTCTCACCGACAAAGAACGCGGACGCAAGGTTACGCTGGCCGACTATTCGCTGACCCCGGATGTCGCGATTGTCGATCCGCAGTTTGTCATGTCGATGCCCAAGAGCCTGACCGCCGATACCGGTATCGATTGTCTGACGCACGCGCTGGAGGCGGGCGTCTCGAACTATGCCTCGCCGTATACCGACTCCAACGCGATGCAGGCCATTCGCCTCGCATTCAAGTATCTGCCGGTCGCCTATGAAAATCCTGGGGATCAGGAGGCGCGTTCGATGATGCACAATGCCGCCTGCATTGCGGGCATGGCGTTTTCGAATGCGTCGGTCGGCGTGAACCATGCCCTGGCGCACGCGCTGGGCGCGCGTTTTGGAGTTCCGCATGGCCGCGCCAATGCGCTCATGTTGCCGCACGTGATTGCCTATAACGCAGCCGTGCCCGCGAAGTTTATGCCCTCGCCTTATACGCAGGGATATGTCGCGCATAAAAAATACGCGACGGTGGCGGATTTGCTGGGACTCGGCGGAAACACTGTTGAAGAGAAAGTCCAGAACCTGATTCGCGCGACCGAGCGCTTACTCGACCGTCTGGAGTTTCCCAGGTCGATCGCGGAACTCGGGATCTCGAAAAGTGAATTTGAGCGCGCCCTGCCAGAGATGGTCCAGAGCGCATTTGAAGATCCCTCGTGGCGATCGAATCCGCGCATGCCACTGATGAATGAACTGGTCGAGTTGTTTTGGAAAGCCTATGAGGGCCGCGCAATCGCGGAAGAAGAAGAGCTCGTGGAACAGACCGTTTAGGAAATGGCGGTGCCTATGCCAGTGACGCCAATGTTGCTCAACATCGATGAGAGCCGCGCCGTCGAGGCGTTGCGCGAACTGGCTCAGAAGCTCGACGGCGCGCCCTGCGAAGTGGTGCTCGACTTTTCTTCCGTGCAGCGAGTCGATTCAAGCGTGATCGACGCCTTGGCCGACCTGGCCCGCATCGCCAATAAGAATGACAAGGCGACCAAGCTGGTGCTGCGCAACGTCAACGTGAATGTCTACAAAGTGCTGAAGCTGGTAAAGCTGACTGGGCGATTTGCTTTTGTGAGCTGAAAGCGCGGCGAGCCGCGGAAGGGAGAGCGTCATGCAAAACCACAACCAGAGTGACCGCCTTTCCTGGGGCGACACGGTCTTCCTTGACCTGGAACGCGAGGGCATGCCGCTGAATGTCGCGAGCGTCTGCGTCTTCGAGGGTGAGATTTCATTCCGAGATTGCGTTCGCTTCGTCGAATCGAAACTGCCGCTCCTTCCCCGTTATCTGAAGCGCGTTGTTCCAGCCCCGTTCGGGCTGGGCTTGCCAAGTTGGGAATACGATCCGGAGTTCGACCTCCGCCGCCACCTGCATGAAGTCACGCTCAAACACGGCACCGACACGGAACTAAAGGCGGTGGCCGGCAAGCTGTTCAGCACCGTCATGGACCGCCGCCATCCGCTCTGGGACATCACCGTCATCCGCGGACTATCCGGCCGGCGCACCGCCGTCATCATTCGGCTGCATCACTGCATGGCCGACGGCATTGCCGGGGTGGGCATCATGAATGTGCTGCTCGATGCCAATCCGGAAGCGAAGCCCATTCCGGACAAGAAGCTGAAGTTCCGCGTGCCACCGCCTCGCGACCCGCTCTCATCACTCACTACCGGCATGGTGGAGACGTACGCCGATTTCGTCAAACGAATTCTCTCCGCCATGACCGACCTGGTGAGCATGGCCGAGCGCGTAGCCGCCAACGGTGGCGGCGTAGTTCCCGAAGAATTTGTAACTTTCCTTCCCGAGATCACTGCCTTCACCGAGCGCCTTCGCTTCAACGTTCTCTATCAGGGACCACAGAAATTTTCCTTCACCGAACTGCCGCTCGACGAAATCAAGGCCATCAAGCGAGGTTGCGGTGCAAGCGTGAACGACGTGATTCTCGCGGTGGTTACGGCCACCATTCGCAGCTACTGCGAACTGCACGGCGATAGCGTCAAAGGCAAGCTGCTGCGCATCATGGTGCCGGTAAATCTTCGCGGCGATACGACCACCTCGGAACTCGGCAACCGCATTTCGCTCGTGCCGGTTACCATTCCGCTGGACATTCGTCAGCCTGCCAAGCTCCTTGCCGCCGCGCATAAGCGCACCGAGTTTCTGAAGCACATGCACGCTGCCGAACTGGTGAGCCTTGCGGGAGGCCTCATCGGAATGCTGCCCGGCTCGCTGCAAGGCCTCGTCGGACCCTTTGCCAGTCGCTTGCCCGTCACACCCTTCAACCTCGTTTGCACCAATGTGCCGGGGCCGCAATTTCCCCTCTACCTCCTCGGGCACAAAATGCTCCATTGCTATCCTTATGTTCCGGTCGGCGGCGAGATGGCCGTCAACTGCGCCATCCTCAGCTACAACGGCACCGCTTACTTCGGCTTCAGTGGAGACGCCCAAGCCGCTCCCGATCTGCGCAAGCTCGAAAAGCTGCTGCAAGAAAGCTTTGCGGACCTGCGTGAGGCAGCGCGGATCGATCCACCCCGAAAGCGCGGCTCCGAGAAACGCGCAAAACCGAAACAGCCAAGAATGCCGCAGCCAAGAACGAAGCGCCGGGAAACAAAGCCGACAAACGGGAAGGCATCCAACGTCAAATCGGAGGTGACATCAGCCGCGCCGCCAGATTCGAACGCACCCTCGTTGTCCCTTGACTCGAAACGCATCCCTGAAAGCGCTCCCGCTCATTCGAACGAGGCCGAGAGCGCTCTCCGGGAGCTCGTTACTGCTTGAAAAATTCATGAGGAGGTAAAGTATGGGGCCCGTACGACGTTTTATTTTTTGCAGCTTTGCAATTATTCTCTGCCTGCCTGCCTTCGCGCAGCAGCAGACCGACATCAACCGCTACACGCTTTTTACCGGCTTCGACTACCTGATCAGTCCCGCCCGCGACCTGACCGAGCGCGGATTCGAGGGCGACTTCGGCATCACTGTGAGACCATGGCTCGGGCTGGGCGGCGACTTCAGCGCCATGGGCGATGGCATCATCAGCGGCTCCGGCGCTATCAACGGAGGCGAGACCGTCTTCGCTCCCATCCTCAAACCCTACGTCAACCCCAACTCGATCAACGTTCCGTTTAAGTCGACAACGTACACTTTCGCGGTAGGTCCGCAATTCTACCTGCGCAAATGGAAGCAGGTGACTTTTCTCGTACGTCCCGGCTTTGGCGGAATTCACGAGTCTGCCGATATCGCATTCCCTGTGCAGTTGGCATATCTGTTCCAGCAACTGGGAATTCCGGCCCCCAAATCGAACCAGTCCGACACGCAGTGGTTTATCGGAGTGGGCGGCGGATTCGACCTCAACTTCTCGAAGCACGTGGCCTGGCGTGTCGCCACCGACTATGTGAACACGCACCTGTTTTCGGACCTGCTGGTGAATCGGCAAAACTACTGGCGGTTTTCGACCGGTCCAACGTTCCGCTGGGGACATTTGAAGTAGGTTGTTCAGCGCTGAGGACGATTGCTTCGCGTTAGTCGGTCGAAGGGGAGAGTGCTTTTTTCTTTCGCGCGCTCTCACGCGCGTTGAGGTACAACAGACGCGGGTTTCAAAAATCGGTTCAGCATCGCCTGTTCCCACTGAATCCAGAGCCGGCTGGTGTAGAGCAATGCGCTTGACTGCAAGGTCAGCCAGTCGCGCGTGCGGAGCGGCGAGTGAAACCCGCCGCGTCCCGCCAGCCAGCGCCCGGCCACTCGCCGCGCGATCGCCATGCCCATGTGCGCATCGCTCCCGACGATGTCGCTCAGCAACCCCTCCAACGTGAACATCATCTTCGATAGCATGATGAGCGAGACCGGGAATCGCACGCCCTTTATCGCGACCCGCTCCAGCAGCCGCATCGCATCCGCCGCACTTGGAAGTTGCGAGGCCGGCATCTCGCTCAAGAACTCCGCAACCGACTGCCTAATCATCTCGTCATGTCGCCGGCTCGATCGCGTTGGATTTTGGACCAGCGCCGCAATTTCAGCCGCCGCGCCCAGCGGATCGCGCAGACTGACCGTCAAAAACAAAAGCGCGAGGTGTCGCCTCTGCTCGCGGTCCAGCCGCTCTCTCAGCGCCCAATCGATGATCGCCAGCTCGCCCGTTCGGTTGTCATAGAGCAGGTTGCCGGCGTGAGGATCGCCGTGAAAGACGGCATCCTGCGTGGCCGCGAATAAAGGCACGGCGACAAGAGCTTCGATGAGTTGCTCGGCAACTTTTCTTCGTTTCGCGGCGGGCAGGCGCGCGGCCGCATTCGTAATTTTGATTCCACGCTCTTCGCTAAGCGCGGTAATGCCCGGCGTGCATAGCGGCACGATCACGCGCGGCACGCGAATCCCGCGCATCGATCCGTACAATTTCCCCGCTTCCACCAGAGTCTTCTGTTCGCGCGCGAAGTTCACCTCGTGCCGCAGCAAGCGTCGAACCTTCCGGAAAGTATCGGGGATCAGATCGGCGGGAAATCCATACGTCCGGTGCCGGACGCCAAAATATTGCGCTAGTCCCTGGAGGTAATCCATGTCTTCGGCGAAGTAATCGCGGATGTGCGGCTTCAGAACTTTGAACACGCCGTGCTGCCGTTCGCCGCTTTCGGGCTCCCGCCAACTGAAGCGCACTACCGCGCTGACGCTCGCCTCCTTCAGGACTTTCGGCGCAATCTTGACCGCATAGCGCTCGATCTTCGCGCCGAGTTCGCGCTCAATGATCGCGCGAATCTCCTCCCCGCTCACATCGCGGATTCCGTTCTCGAGCTTCGAAAGTGCTTTGCGCAGCGCCGGACGCAGGTGCTGGTTGCGCGCGATCACCTGCCCCAGTTTTTGCAGCCCCGGAACTTTCGCGATCAGCCGCAGCAGCCGCTCCTCGGCCGGCGTGCTGGGAGGAAGTTCGAGTTGTTCGACGAGTTTAGGCGCGAGCCGCGCCGGCGAAAGCCGCGCGACCACAAACATCATGGCGTCGCGCACCGGCGGACGCCAGTTGGCATAGGCTGCTGGAACCAGCGAATCGAGCGGGACCAGTTCGTCGACAATCCAGCGCGCCATGGCCTCGCGCAGCGCTTGCCCGCCCATGCTCTCCAGCGCATTTTGAATCGCGCTCGTTTTCTCCGCGGCGGTCGCGTCCGCCGGCAGGAAATTTTCGAGCACCCCGCGCAACTGGTCAGGAGAAAGCTGGCCAAAGCCCGCGGCAATTGCGGACGCATCCAGCATTGCAGTGTCTCAGCCTTCACACTATAGTCTTCGTCGGCGAGATGCGCAGTAACAGACATCACCGCGCTGCCGCCACATGTGTGCCATCGTTCGTAGGACCGCTCCAATGTCTACTCTGAACGAACTTTACTCTTCCCGCTCGATGCGCCGCCGCTACGAAGTGTGGTTCCTTCGCATGGGCCTGGCCGACGGCGCCGGGGCGTGGTGGTTCCGCTATCTGCTAATGAATCCCGGTCGCGCGATCCATCCCGGGCGCGAGCATTCACCTGAAAATCCGCAAGCCATGCCCGTTCAAATCTGGGCAACGTGGTTCCCTTCCGGCGGAAAGCCGCAGACCTTCATCCAGGGATTTCCGGTCCATGCGCTCGAGATCAGCCCGAGAAGCCAATCTCCGTTTTGCTTTCGCATTGGCGAGAATCGCATCGATGAAAATTCCTGCCGCGGACAATTGCACGTCGATGGACACTCGATCCGCTGGGATCTTCAATACCGTTCGACTTTTTGCGTGACCCTGAGCAACAAGGGATGGATTGGCTTTTCCCGCACACCGCACTCCGACGCCGTTTTCTCCGGCGAAATCGCGCTCGATGGCCGCAGCTTTGCCGGCGACGCTCTCGGCTTCGGCGTCCAGGGACACAACTCTGGTTACCGCCATCGCAATTTCTGGACCTGGACGCACGCGTGCTTCCCCGGCGACCACGGCCCTGCGACGACGCTCGAAGCGCTCGTCTACGAAATGCCCTTCGGCATGCGGTTCCGCAAAGCGGTCCTATGGCACGATGGGCAAAGGTATGTCTTTCGCAATTTGCGCGAGCAAACCCGGGACCGTGAGAATCTGCGGTGGAATTTTCAGTGCGTCGCGCGGGACGGCCTGCGCCTGAATGCTGCCATCGATGGCGCCAGCCCGAGCGTTCATCGCCTTCCTTATAACAAGACCGATGGCAAAGGCTCCTTCGAGGTGGCAAACAACAGCCTCGCCTCCGCCACGCTACTGATAGAGGGACCGAACGCGCCCGCGCAAGCGCTGAAGACGACAAACGGCGCCGTACTCGAGATGGTGGCCTAGTCCGCCGCTCGTGCAAGCCGCTCGGCAATCACCGAGTACGCCGACGGATTGAAGACCATTCCAATGTGCGTCCCTGCCACTTCCACGTCCACTTCCGGGTTCATCGTCACGCAGTACTGCCAATCTACAATGCCGTCCTGGCGCGTATAAATCGCGGTCTCCAGCATCGACGCCGGTATCTTCCTCCGCAGCGAATTCAAAAAATTGCAGGTGCAACTTCCGGTATAGCAAGCCGGCAGCACGTTCTGACCATGTTCGCTGATAATCCGCAAGCGCACCGCCTCGGCGGCATGCAGCACGGTGCGATTCGCGACTGTCCCGCGGATCGGCGCCGCCAGCGTAATTACCGACGCCACTTCTTTCGGCCGTTGTCCCGCCACCGAACGCGCAATCACGCCTCCAAGGCTATGTCCGATCAGGTGAATCTTGCGCCCGGTTTCGTCCAACGCTTTGTCGATGGTCTGGTTCAGTTTCCGCTGGATCAGCAGGTTCGGGCATTCCGCGTTAACCCCAATGCCCGAGAAATAAGGCCGATACCCAATGCGCCGCAGCCACGCGTTGAGTTCCATCAGGTAGAGGTCGGTCCCAAGGAAGCCAGGAATGAGCACGACCCCAGAGCCGTCGCCGCGCGGCACGCCTATGCCGTAATAAACAGGAGTCGCGTGGAGCATCAGGATTTCCGCTCCGATCAGCGCTTCCGTCCACAGAGAAGTGCTCGCTTCCGTGTGGGGTTTGGGGGGAGGAAGCTCGCGCCTCGCCTTCGCCGAATAACATTTGCCTGCCTTTTTTTCCGTAGGCCGCAAGTTTCTTCCCGGGTCGCCAGAGTTTCCGCCTGTCGTCCCATCTCGCGCCCAGCGCGCAACAGGAGAAAAGCAAATTTGGATTATAGCGTCCCCGCGCTCTCCGCAGTAGACGATTCCACGCCCTAGAGACGGCCTGGATTCGCAAGCGAGCGCGCCCCTCATCGCTTTCGTCTCGCCTTTCGTTTCGCGCCAGTCCTGGCTTTCTTCCGTCCGGGCGTTGCCAGCCGCGCCTCAAGTTCTGCCACGCGCTTGCGCAGCGCGTCCACCTCTGAGCCCGAAGAGGCTTGCTGCACTGCACCTTCCGTGCCCAGAAATCGCTTCATTACGTCCACCGGCGACAAGATCGCGGACTGCACCTCGCTCAACCGGTTCTGCACCGCATCCTGCACCTTCTGATACGTGTCGAAGGCCGACTTCAGGTACCACGAGAGAAATTCCTGCCGCACCTGATCGGAGGCGAGGATCAACTGGCGCAGCAGTTCGAGCGGCAGGCCCGTGGGCCTGTCCTTCGCATCCTCGGTAATGATCTGCGTCAGAGTCACGCGGGTCAGGTCCTGGCCGGTTTTCGCATCCACCACCTGCACCTCTCCACCCTCGCGAATCGCTGCCGCCAGATCGTCGAGGTTCACATACCGGCTGGCCGCCGTATCGTACATCCGCCGGTTTCCATATTTCTTGATGACAATGGGTGGTTTCATTGAGCCAGCCTCGCCGAGTGATGCCACGCAAAATCGTAGCAGGAATCCCTTGACATAAGCGCGTTGAAATTGTATCTTTTTGTTGAATGCTGCAATGCAGCAATCGGAGGCATTTATATGGCAGTAGCAACCAGGCACGAATCCACCCACGCGAAAGATCCCTCGGTCATCTCTATGCTCTCGGGATGGGCGCAGCAGGGAGCGCAGACGCTTTTTGCGACGCAGCGCATTCTGGTCGACCTTGCGATGCGGCAGAACGCGAACGTAATGCACGTAATCCGTGAGCAATTATCGAATCCGCAGCACTCTCCTACCACTATTCTCAGCGAAATCGCCGGCGACGGCCTGGCGAATTTCTTCGATGGCCAGAAGGTTCTGCTCGACCTCGGCAAGCAACAGAACGAAATTCTCATGAGCGGAATCAAAGAGCGCGTGGGCGACTGCCCGCGCCGCATCGCCGCCGTCGATCTGCTGCGCCGCAGCGTAGACACCCTGATCGACATGCAGGAAGAGTTTCTGAAAATTGCCGGCAAGCAGACTCACCTCTGGATGGACGCCGCCAAGGCGCGCAAGCCCTACCAGCCCGAGCATCTCCTCGACCTGACTCGCGAGTGCATGGAGAACTTCGTCAAGGCGCAAAAGCACCTGCTCGACGTACTGGCGGAAGAGACCTCCAAAGCGACGGGGAGCAAGGCTACGAATGGCGCCAAAAAGCTGAAGAAAACCGAGCTCTCGGAGGTCGCGCGCCAGGCGACGCAATCCTTTATCGATGCGCAGAAGAAGTTGGTCGACGTCGCCGGGAAGCAGATGAACGGCAGCGTGAAAGCGGCGGGCAAGACTCTCGATCTGCTGCAAACGTCGCCCTTCGTTCCGATGGGCGAACTCGCCCGCGAAGCGGTGAAGAGCTACGTCGATGCGCAAAAAGCCTTGATGGATGCAATCGTGAAGCCTTCCAACGGGCACCATGCCGAGAAGCCGGTACACCACGTCAAGCACCACGTTCGGGCTACGAGGAAGACGCACATGGCCGCGGCGACAGCGTAAACTTTTGAGGTCGCAGTTTGCCGCCTCAAACGCGCGTCGTCAGCTCCGCTGTCTGACGCGCGACAATTAGTGAACTTCGGTTGAAGGTAGGGGCGTGGCCGGTGGCTCCAGAATTCGGACGAGCCACGGAATGATGACCTCCCTGAAGATTCGGGGATCGGGCCACACCCCTACCTGCCGGCCCAGGTGTCCTCCGCTCGGATTGATCCACGCTGTTTTCGGGACGTCACCGCTATCCATCAGCAGATAAATATCCGAGATTGGAACCTGCGTGTCCTTCACTCCGGCGAGAATGAGCATCGGCGCCATCGGCTTGCCGAGCAGGCCCTGCTTGATGAGCGACATCTTCGCCAGCGTTGCGGCCAGTTCGTCCACCGTATGCACATTCTCGAAAATGGCCATCAGCGCGGGCACCTGGTCGAACAGATACTCGCGGTTGCCCAGCAAATTGCTCATTAGAAAATCTCTTTGAAAAAACTTGTCGACCGGCGGAGACTGCGCGCTCGCTCCTCGTAGGCGGGCCCGTTCCACGATTGCCATCTTCGTCGCCCAATATGCGCCCCAACTCACGCCGTGCATCGCCACGCGCGTGGTGTCGATTTCGGGGCGAGTCGCGATGTAGTCGAGCACTCGCGACAGCATGCGCTCGGCGTTTTCGCTGACCTTGATGGGATTTTGCCCGGTGCCCGGTCCATCCACCGCCAAATATCCGACCCCGAACGGGAGAATTGCGCTGAAGCTTTCCGCCAGATCTTCCTTGCGGCTGTCCAGCCCATTTACCGCGAGCACCAGCGGAACGCGGCCCGCAGCGTTCTTCGGCAGCCGCAAATAGCCGATGATTTCTTTGCCTTCAAACGGAATCCTTACGATCTCCAGCGGCGGATCCCAGAACCGGGCGTGCGCTAGAAACGCTTCGATCGCTTTTTTATACGACTGCTCCTTAAGGCGAGACGCCGGAACCGGCCAGCGTCCAAACGAATACAACCGCCACGCGCGAACGTAGTCGGCATTGGCCTTCCCCGGGTCGCTTTTCTCCTGCGCCCTGGCCTCGTTCATATAGCGGTCGGCGACGCCCATGAAAGCCGCGGCCCATTCGTCTTTGTCTTTGCCGTGGATCGACGCGACCGCTTCCCTTACGTCGGCGGGATCCAAACCGATGAGAGGATACTGACCCACTTCCGCCCGATGAACCGCCTCCGTCTTGATTTCCTCGATGCTCCGCTCGCGCTTTTCAATTTCCTGCATTGAGATTTCTTGAGCTGCGACCGCCGCGCTCATAAGTGCGACCACGCAAACACGAAACGCAAACTTCCTCGAGTATGAGAAATGACTTGAATGCGCCACTGCCGAACTTCCTTTCCGAGAAAATGAGGCCGGAGGAGGTCTCTCCGGCCCCATCGTTGGGGGAGGAGTGCCCAACTAAAACGTAATTTTCAAACCTAACTGCACCGCGCGACTGCCACCCGACCCAATTACCGGGTTGGCCGCGGCCACATCGGGCGTGGCGCACGCGCACCCAAACGGTTGCACTGAAGGGTCGTTAAATCCGAACCCGTTTTGTCCACCGTATGGATTGGCCAGATTGGGATGGTTAAAAATGTTAAAGAACTCCGCCCGGAATTGCCCATGCACGCGCTCGGTGAAGCGCCAGTTCTTGGCCACGGAAAAATCCACGTTCCAGAAGCCCGTATCTGGAAAAGTATTCCGCCCCATGTTCCCGAACGAGCCCAGCGCCGGTGGGATCATCACCGAATTGCCCTGCGCATAGCAGCCGAACAGGTTCAGCGCCGTGCTCGCCGGACCCGCCGGATTTCCTCCATCCAGCGCGAGCGCCTCGGCATTGCACTGCGTGTTCGCGGTTGGCGACCCCAGCGTCTGCTGTCCCGGAAAATATGGAATGCCGTTCGGACCCGACTTGAAATCATTGGGATTGCCAAAGAAGTTCCACCGTATCGGAGAAGTTGCGGGCGGGCTGACCGGCAACGGCCCGGTACCCGCCGCATCCGTTCCCAAGTCGATCGGTCCCCAGAATTGATGACTCTGGATAGTCGTGATCGAGTTCAACTCCCATCCCTCAAGAAGCTGACCATAGCCTTTCTTGCCCGGAATCGCATACGTGAGCGACAGCGTGAACCGGTGCCGCACATCGAAATCGCTGTTCGCATATTCGGCGCCCGGATTATGCGCATTCTGCGGCAATCCAGAGCCGTAGCCGAAATCCCAATTCGCTCCCACGTCATCCAGAGCATGCGACCACGTATAGCCGGCGACCATGTTCAGCCCGTGATAGTTTCGCGAGTTCAGCGTCACCTGCAATCCGTTGTAGTTCGAGCGATAAACATTGCCCATCTGGAAGATATTGCTCAGATAGGAAAATTTGTTTGCGAATGGCCGATTCGCCTCTTCCCCGCCCGTGCTGTCGGGAGCGCAGTACGTTGGGTCCGTATATCCCGAAGCGACGCATAGCGCGACCGCTGAAGCCGGCCATCCCGAGCCCACTGGCGGTTGGTTGATGTCGCGAATTCCCGTCAGCTTCCCGCCGTGGTTGCCCACGTACGCCATCTCCAGCGTCAGGTTCGGAGTAAATGCATGTTGCACGCTCAGTGTCCAGTTCCACACATACGGCGTCGTCAGCCCGCGATCCACCGACATGATCGGGCACGGGCTCAGGTAGCAGTTAATCTGAGTGGCGGCAAGATTGCCATAGATGGGGCCGTTGTCCCACGGGAAATTCGGAAAGACCGTCAAGTTGCCAGTCGTAATATTTCCGCCGGATGTATCTCCCGCCTTATCGATGATCGCTCCCGTCGGCACGTTTTGCAGGCCGAAGCTGTTATTGAACGCGATGAACGACTGCCAGTTCACCGCTTCATACACCAGCCCGCCGCCGCCGCGGATCACGGTATTTCCTTTTCCGGTCGTGTCCCAGGCAAATCCGAAACGAGGCGCGAAGTTTTTGTGGTCGGGATTGTACGCAGAGCTGATTTGCTTTCCCACCTGCACCATGCCCAGCGCCGGATCGAAGTTGCCCAGCTTGTTGTTGGCTGCCTTCAGCACCGAATTGAATTCGTAGCGCACGCCGAAGTTGAGCGTTACATTCCTGGTCACGCGCCAGTCGTCTTGCACAAACAGCGCGTATGCCCAGTTGCTCAGCTGCGTCGTGGGATTTCCCGTTAGCACCGATGCCTTCAGCGGCGCACCGGAGAAAAAGTCCTCCAGAGTAGTCGTATTTAAAGTCTGCCCGGGATTCGCCGGGTCCGGAGTATTCGCGCCCAAAAATGTGATGCTGCCGCGCGCGTTGCCAAACGCCCCGTTCGTCACCGCATCGTGATGCAGTTCGCCCCCGAACTTGATTGCGTGCTTGCCTGCGGTATACGAAACGTGGTCGATGAATTGAGTGACCGAATCCGGCCCCTGAAATTTCGGCCATTTAAAGGCGCCAAGCCCAGTGAAATAACCGCCGAAGCCGATGCGCGGCAACCCGCCCGTATCTGGCCCCGAGACACCCGTGTCCAAGCCGTAGCTCGAAGCCGGTGTCCCCAGGTCGCCCGGCAGTGTGGGCTGGTAGAGCCGGTTGTATCCAAACCTCGCCTCATTCACCCAGTAGGAATTCGGCGTCCACGCCCAGCTTCCGCCCACCACCTGCGCCCGCGTGTGAATGTCCGAACGCCACCTCGATTGCAACTCGGGGAAATCCTCGACGGTCCCGGTGTTGTTGCCGAAGAAATACATCGCGCTCAGGCGATGATTTTGCGTGGCCACAAAATCGACCTTGCCAATGCCGTTATAGACCGTCACGTCGTTGGCGAATCCGTTCGGAATGCTGATGCTGGGATTGTTGTTCAGCGGAAACCCGCTCCCGTTGCAGGTCACGCTGCCCCCGGACAGCGCGCAACCGGCAATGGCCAGGCTGGCCGGGCTGATCGGAATCCCTCCCGCCTGCAGATCGGCGATCGCATTCGGAATACTATCGGTGCAGTCGCCTGTGGAAAGGAAGAGGCAACTTCCGTCCGTCGGCATCGCCACCATCGATGGACTCGTTACGCCACCGAACGAATTGCCCACGTCATAGATTTGGCCTTCATAGGCGCCGAAGAAAAAGACCCTGTCCTTCACAATCGGCCCGCCCACGCTGCCGCCGTATTGTTCCAGCGTTCGCGGCAACTTGGAATTCGGAGTGGTATTGAAAAAGTTTCGCGCATCCATCACGCCATCTCGCCCAAACGCAAACGCGCTTCCGTGCAGGCGATTTGTGCCCGACTTCAGTCCCACGTTGACCACCGCTCCCGGCTTCCATCCGAATTCGGCCGGCGGATTCTCTTCGACGTTGAATTCCTGTATGGAATCAATGGGCAGGATCGTCGCCGAGTCACCCGCGATCCCGGCTCCATTGATGATGGCTTGCCCCGAATAAGGCTCGCTATTAAACAGGCCTTCCACAAAATACGCGTTGTCTTCCGCCCGCAGGCCATCCGTGCTGGTCGTGGAAAAACCGCCACCCGGATACCGCATCACGCCCGGTCGCAACTGCAATAGGTTTTCGTAGTTGCGCCCATTCAACGGAAGATCGTTGATCTCCGCGTTGCTCAGCGTCCCGCCCAGGGTGGCCGAAGTGCTATTGACGAGTGGAACTTCCGATATGACCACGATCGTTTCCGAAACCTGTCCGGGCGAGAGGGTGACGTCAATGCGGACATCGCGCGCAACCTCGACCGGAATGTTGGGGCGCTCCACGGTCTTAAAGCCTTTGGCTTCGGCGCGAACCTTATAAGTGCCCGGTTGCAATTCGGAGGCGGTGTAAACTCCCGAAGCGTCGGTGGTGACGGCGCGAGTGGTACCGCGCTGGACGTCGGTGATGGTGAGATTGGCGCCCGCGACCGCAGCGCCGGTCGCATCGGTGACGTTTCCCAGGATGCGGCCCGTTGTGGTTTGTGAGAATAGAGGACCCGGTGCGGCCAGCGCCAGAAGCAGGGCAAACACCGAAACGCCTTTCGGGGGAAAGTGCATAACGACCTCCGAGGGACAAACTTATGTTTTTTTGCGCATCGCGTCGTGGTACAAAAAATAACGATTGGAAGATATAGCCTTGACGTGGCCTACCCGTCAAGTAGTATTGTGGTCCGACCGTTATACAGCTTGCCCGCTCGGCAAGCAACGCTTCATAAAATTCCCGCCCAGCGCGGGGAGGAATCATATCGCTATGGCCATTGCCACCATCAATCCTGCGACCGGCGAGCTGGTGAAGACCTTCGAGCCGCTGACCGCGCAACAGATTGAAGAAAAATTACAGCTCGCGGCATCCGCCTTCAAGGCCCATCGCAAAACATCGTTCTCCGATCGCGCCGCCAAGATGTTGCGCGCCGCTCAGATTTTGGAAGAAGAAAAAGACGAGTGCGCCCGCCTCATGACCCTTGAGATGGGCAAGCCCCTCAAGGCCGCCGTCGGCGAAGCCCTCAAATGCGCCAGCGGCTGTCGCTACTATGCCGAACATGCGGAGAAATTCCTTGCCGACGAGATCGTCGAAACCGGCGCTCGCCGCAGTTTCATCCGCTATCTGCCCCTCGGCCCCATCCTCGCGGTCATGCCCTGGAATTTTCCCTTCTGGCAAGTCCTGCGCTTTGCCGCACCCGCGCTCATGGCGGGCAATGTCGGGCTGCTCAAGCACGCCTCCAATGTTCCCCAGTGCGCGCTCAAGATCGAAGAGATTCTTCTACGCGCCGGTTTTGCTGCGGGCGTTTTTCAGACCCTGCTCATCGGCTCCGCGCCCGTCGATGGCATTCTTAACGACCCGCGCGTGGTCGCCGCAACGCTCACCGGCAGCGAGCAGGCCGGCATTCAGGTCGGAATTTCCGCCGCCAAGCGCATTAAGAAGGTCGTGCTCGAACTTGGCGGCAGCGATCCGTTCATTGTCATGCCCAGCGCCGATCTTGACGCCGCCGTCGCAACCGCCGTCGAAGCGCGCATTCAGAACAACGGTCAATCTTGCATCGCTGCCAAGCGGTTTATCGTCTCGGAAAAAATTGCCGATGAGTTCGAACGCAAGTTCGTCAGCCGCATGTCGGCTCTGCGCATCGGCGATCCCTTCGACCCCAACACGCAACTCGGTCCACTGGCCAACGCCGATGCCGTCACCACGCTCGATGCCGACGTCAAAAAATCCATCGCCGCGGGCGCGCGCCTGCTCATCGGCGGTCATCCCCTCGACCGGCCCGGCAGTTTCTATGCGCCCACCGTGCTCACGAATATTCCAAAAGACTCGCCCGCCTATAAAGAAGAATTTTTTGGCCCGGTGGCCTCCATATTCCGCGTGCAGAATATCGATCAGGCCATTAGCATCGCTAACGATGTTCGCTTCGGCCTCGGCGCCAGCGCCTGGACCAACGACCCCGCCGAAACCGAGCGCTTCATCAATGAACTCGAAGCCGGCATGGTGTTTCTCAACAAAATGGTGGCGTCGGATCCACGCGTGCCTTTTGGCGGCGTGAAAAGTTCCGGCCACGGCCGCGAACTCTCGGTGCAGGGAATTCGCGAGTTCGTGAACATCAAGACCGTGTGGGTGCAGTAGTCGCGGGGAAAGCGCCCCAGGTTCGCAACCGGCGCAAAAAACAGTGGGGCAAATCGAGCGGCGCGGCATTCAGTTATGGAAACAAAACGCGAACGCGGACTGCCCATGTTGTGGTAGATTGGTATGACCGCTAGACCTCTGCGGGGAAATTTCTTGGATCGGGAGCCAAATGCGCAGCGAACAATCGGATACTCTCGGCCCTCCCGCCTACCGCGCCGTCAAGACCTCGCGCCTCTTTGAACAGATCGTGCGGCAGGTTGAAGACTCCATCCTCAATGGCCAGCTCAAGCCCGGCGATCAACTCCCCGCCGAGCGCGACCTCGCCCAGCGCTTTGGTGTGAGCCGCACCGCCGTCCGCGAAGCCGTAAAAACCCTGCGCGAAAAAGGGTTGGTCGAGGCCTATTCCGGCCGCGGCACTTTTATCACCAATGGCACTTCGCAGGCCATTCGCCAATCGCTCGATCTGATGATTCGCATCAATCAGCAGGAAGGCTCGGCTCATTTGGCCGAACTGCGTCAGGTGCTCGAGCCCGAGATCGCCGCTCTCGCCGCCACCCGCATCGAGGAGCAGCTTGTCTCCACCATGCGTGAAGCCGTCGCGATCATGGATCGCAACCTGGATGATCCCGACGCGTTCGTCGAGGCCGATCTCGATTTTCATCTTGCGCTGGCCGAGGCCGTAGGCAATCCGCTCATCTTGTCGATGCTCGATTCCATCGTCGGCCTCCTGCGCGAGCAGCGTGCGCGCATCTTCACCATCGCCGGCGGCCCGGAGCGCGGTCAGTTCCATCACAAGCGCATTCTCGCGGCCATTGAAAAACGCGATCCGGAAAAAGCGCGCGACGCGATGCGCGCACATCTGAAACAGGTGCTTGCGGACTCGGCAACCACGGTGAAAAAACCGCCGCGGTCAAAACGAATTTCCTGACCGGCGAAAGGGCGCCCGATAGTTATGGCGAATCTGGGATTCATCGGCCTCGGTGTCATGGGCGGCAACATGGTAAGCCGCCTGCTCGATAAGGGACACACCGTCACCGGCTACAACCGCACGCGCTCGAAAGCGCAGTGGCTCATCGACCGCGGAATGAAATTTGCCGCCTCGCCGAAGGACGTGGCAGCGGCCTCCGACATTACTTTCACCATGGTCACCAACGCCGCCGCGCTCGCCGCCGTCACCGACGGCCCCGACGGGTTGCTCGCCGCCATTTCTCCCGGCAAATTTCACATCGACATGAGCACCGTCAGTCCCGACGTCAGCCGGGCTCTCTCCGCCAAAATTCGCGAGAAGGGTGCCGATATGATTGATGCCCCGGTCTCCGGCAGCGTCATCACGCTGCAAGAGGGCAAGCTCTCCGTCATGGTCGGCGGCCGCAAAGAAACCTTCGAGCGCCTCAAGCCGCTCCTCCTCGATATTGGCCCCAAGGTAACGCACGTCGGCGACAACGGCGTCGCCCTCGCCATGAAAATCGCGGTCAATCTCAGCCTCGCCGTGCAGATGCTCGCCTTCTCGGAAGGCGTGCTGCTCGCGGAAAAGAGCGGCATTCCTCGCGAAGTTGCCGTCGATGTTCTCACCCACAGCGCCGTCGCCTCGCCCATGATTCAATATCGCGGCCCCTTCGTCCTTCAGCAACCGGAAGAGGCGTGGTTCGACGTCAACATGATGCAGAAGGATCTGATTCTCGCCATGGAGATGGGCCGCAAACTCAACGTCCCCGTTCCCACCACCGCCCTCAGCAATGAGTTCCTCACCGCCGCCCGCGGTATGGGCTGGGAAAAACTCGATTTCGCGGTCGTCTTCGATGTGCTGGCGAGGATGTCGGGAGTTCAGAAATGACCTCCCTCGCGCCCACTCCGCAAGTGATTGAAAAAGCCGAGTTGTGGCTGCGCATGTATCGCCAGATGCTCGCCATCCGCTTTTTTGAAAATCAGGTCAACGAACTTTATACCCGCGCCCTCATGCCCGGCCTTGCTCATCTCTACATCGGAGAAGAAGCCGTTGCCGTCGGCGTCTGCGAAACGCTCGAGCGCACCGATTACATCACCAGCACGCATCGCGGGCATGGACATTGCCTGGCGAAAGGCGCGTCTCCCGACCTCATGTTCGCCGAACTGCTCGGCAAAAAAGCCGGCTACTGCAAAGGCAAAGGCGGCTCCATGCACATCGCCGACCCCGCCACCGGCAACCTGGGCGCCAACGCCATCGTCTGCGGCAGCGCCGGCATCGCCACCGGGGCCGCGTTTTCCGCCAAACGCCTTGCCAATGGCCGCGTTTCGGTTTGCTTCATCGGAGAAGGCGCGCTCGGCCAGGGCGTTCTTTACGAAGTGATGAATCTCGCCGAGCTCTTCAAACTGCCCGTCATCTATGTTTGCGAGAACAATCTTTATAGCGAGTACACGCACTTTTCCGAGACGACCGCCGGCGACATCCTCGCCCGCGCCACTGCGTTCGGCCTGCATGCCGCCAGCGTCGATGGGCAAAATGTGCGCGCCGTTTATGAGCACGCACAGATTCTCGTCGAGCGAGCCCGCCGCGGCGCCGGCCCGGGGTTTCTGCTTTGCAATACTTATCGTTATCACGGGCACCACGTCGGCGATATCAATCGTGAGTACTACCGTTCCAGGCGGGAAGAGCAAACCTGGAAGACCGAACGCGATCCCATCGCGAATTTCGCAAAATGGCTGATCGAGCAAAAAGTTGCCACGGTAAAAGAGCTTGACGAATTATCGGCCCGGGTCGAAACCGAGATGAAAAAAGCCGTCGAGTTCGCGATGGCAACTCCCTATCCGTCACCCGACGAAGTCGCCGAGGACGTCTATGCCTGAGATGTCCGTCACGACCGATCAGCGTGAGATAACATTTGCGCAGGCCATCCGCGAGGCCCTCGCCGAGGAGATGCGCCGCGATCCCACCGTCTGCATTCTCGGCGAAGACGTCGCCGAAGCCGGCACGCCCTTTAAAGTGCTCGCTGGCCTGCTCGAAGAGTTCGGCAAGGACCGCGTTCTCGATACACCCATCTCCGAAGCTGGTTTCACCGGCCTCGCCGTCGGTGCCGCCATGACCGGCATGCGCCCCATCGTCGACATCATGTTCGGCGATTTCATTACCCTGACGATGGACCAGATGGTGAACCAGGCCGCCAAAGTTCATTACATGTCCGGCGGCCACTGGAAAGCGCCCATGGTCATGCGCACCACTCTCGGCGCGACCCGCCGCTCAGCCGCGCAGCATTCGCAGTCGCTGCACGCGTGGTTTTGTCACGTTCCCGGATTGAAGGTCATTTTGCCTTCGACGCCTTACGACGCGAAGGGTCTGCTGAAAACCGCCATTCGCGACGACAATCCCGTCGTCTTTTTCGAAGACAAGATGATGTACAAGCTCAAGGGACACGTACCCGCGGCCGATTACACGCTGCCGCTCGGCGTCGCCGATGTAAAACGCGAGGGCGAAGACATCACACTCGTCGCCACCAGCAGCATGGTGCAGGTGGCGCTGGGCGCGGCTGCGATGCTCGAAGAAATCGGCATAAGCGCCGAAGTCGTCGATCCGCGCACCTTGTGGCCGCTCGATGAAAACACGCTCATCCAGTCGGCGCGCAAAACTTCGCGAGCCATTGTGCTCGATGAAGGCTACGAGCGCTACGGCGTCACCGCCGAAATTGCCTCGTTGATTGCGGCCGGCGCATTTTACGATTTGGACGCCCCCGTAAAACGCATGGGTGCGATGCACGTTCCAATTCCGTTTTCGCCGCCGCTCGAAGATATGACGGTGCCAACGGAGCAAACGGTTTTTGAAGCCGCCCGCAAAATGTGCGGGCGCTAGGAGTTTTCATCATGGCTCTTCCAACTTACGGCACCATGGCAGTCGATTGGGAAAATCGCGTAGACTTCGACCGCCTGCGCCGCGAGCGCCTTGCCCGCGCCAAGTATCTTCTCGCCAAATCCGAAATGGGTGCGCTCCTTTGCTTCGACATGAACAATGTGCGCTACCTCACCGCGACGCACATCGGCACCTGGGCGCAGGACAAGGCGAACCGCTTCACATTGCTACCGCAAAACGACGAGCCCATCCTCTGGGACTTCGGCTCGGCCGCGCGCCATCATCAACTGCATTGTCCGTGGCTCGGCGAGCGCTCCCGCCCCGGCATTTCCATGCTGCGCGGCGCCATGACGCCCGAGATGGGCCGTGCCGAAGATGTCGCTAAGAAGATTCGCATCGAACTCGAAATGCGCGGCCTCCACAAAGATCCCGTCGGCATCGACATCATCGAACTGCCCGTTCTCTTCGCTTTGCAAAAAGAGGGCATCACCGTCGTCGACGGCCAGGCCCTCATGTCGGAAGCCCGCCTCATCAAGACGCGCGACGAAATCGCGCTTCTCAACACCTCCGCCATGATGGTCGACGCCGCCTACGACGAGCTCTATCGCGCCATGAAGCCCGGCATGAGCGAAAATCAAGCCGTTGGCCTGGTCAGCAAGGTTCTGTACGATCTTGGTTCCGAATACGTCGAGGCCGTCAACGCCATCTCCGGCGAGCGCTGTAACCCCCATCCCCACGTCTTCTCCGATCGCGTCCTTCGTCCCGGCGACCCCGTCTATTACGACATTCTTCATTCCTACATGGGATATCGCACCTGCTATTACCGCTGTTTCACGATCGGCTATGCCTCGCACGCGATGAATGACGCCTACAAGCGTTGCCGCGAATATCTCGATGCCGCGATCGAACTCGTGCGCCCCGGCCGCACGACCGCCGAAATTGCCGCCGTGTGGCCCAAGGCCCAGGAATTTGGTTTCCCTAATGAAGAAGCCTGTTTCGCCTTGCAATATGGCCACGGCATCGGCCTCGCCATCTGGGAGAAGCCGGTGATCAGCCGGCTCGTTTCGTTCGAACACCCCACCGAAATCCAGCCGGGCATGGTCTTCGCGCTCGAAACCTTCTGGCCCTCGACCGATGGCTGGAGCGCCGCGCGCATCGAAGAAGAAATCGTCGTCACAGAAACTGGACACGAGGTGATTACGCGCTTTCCCGCGGAGGAGTTGCTGGTCGCCGGCCGCCACTACTTCACGGTAAACGGCCCGCTCCCGGCGATTCGCGAGACCGAGTCCGCTCCGAGCGCGCACGTCCGCGAAATGATTGAAGCCAGTTCAAGGCAAGAACGAGTCGGCGTGACCGACTGAGAATTTCTGTTTTGTATTTCTGTTTTGTATTAAGGATTTTTTCGTGCGGGAAATTTTCGTAGGGAGAATTCTCCGCGCCGCATTCCCAAACTCTTAGTAGAGACGGGCTCAGCCTGTCGCCCCGATTTATGCCCATCAGCGTCGTCATGCCCGCCCTCGGAATGGCCCAGGAAACTGGCAAGCTTATCTCCTGGCTCAAGCGTGAAGGCGAACCTGTGACCAAAGGCGAACCCCTCCTCGAGGTCGAGACCGACAAGGCCGTCATGGAAGTTGAATCGCCAGAAGGCGGCGTCCTCGCTGGAATCACCGCGCAACCCGGCGACGAAGTTCAAGTCGGGCGCACCATTGCCTGGATTCTCAAGCCCGGAGAAGCCGTACCCACCAACGGTTATGGCCACGTTGTTCCCGCAGTCGCCGCAACCAATCTTGCAAATGCCATCGTCGCCGCTCGCACCGCTGAGTCAGTTGTCGCGCCTCGCTCCGATTCCGCCCGCGTCAAGATTTCTCCGAAGGCCCGTCGCCTCGCGGCCGAGCACGGCATCGATCCTGCCCAACTCCGCGGTACCGGTCCTGCGGGAGAAATCCTCGCCGCCGATGTTCTCGCGGCCGCTGAAGCAAGGCCGGCAACAGACCTGGCGCCTGCCGCGGCCGATCAGTCGCCCTTGGCCGCCAAGAACGCCGTACTCCTGCCCAGGAGCAGCCCCGTCGCGCGTCTCATGGCCGAGCGCACCACGCAAAGTTGGACCACCATCCCGCACTTTTTTCTGGCTCGCGAACTCGACACCAGCGCGCTCCTCGCCGCACGCCACGACCTCAGTGCCTCGGTCCAAAAATCTTATCGCGTCAAGCTCTCGCTCTCCGATCTGCTAATCGGTCTCATAGCTCGCGTGCTGGCCCGGCACCCCCGCATGAATGCGAGTTGGTTGGACGGCAAGGTGCGCCCCAATTCCGACATAAACATCTGCCTCGCCATCGCGGTCGCCGATGGCGTCGTCGCGCCCGTCATCACCTACGCCGATAAGGGCCCGCTCGGCGCCATCGCATTGCAGCGTCACCAACTCACCGAGCGCGCCCGCGCCAGCCGCCTCCAGCCCTCCGACCTCGCGGGCGGCACCTTCACCCTCAGCAATCTTGGGATGTTTGACGTCGATGCCTTCACCGCGATCATCACGCCGCCGCAGGTTGCCATCCTGGCTGCTGGCCGTATCACCGACCGCGTGGTGGCCGTCGCGGGGCAACCCGCCGTCCGCCCCATGATCACGCTGACGCTTTCCAGCGATCATCGCGTAATCGATGGCGCGCGCGCCGCCGAATTCATGCGCGATCTCGCCGCTGCCGTCGCCGAGCCGCAAAAATGGCTGCTGCAATAAAACTGCGCCCCAGGATTTGACAGGATTTTCATCTCACCGCAACCATCTACTCTCCATTTCCGACTACGTTTGTCGCCATGAAGTCACAGCATCCAGGGTCAACCATCGCTGCCAAATCAAGCGCCACTCGCGCTCCTGCGCCGGGCGCAAACGCAGCTCCACAAGGAAATATCTTAAAGGTCAGCATAGAAGCTGCCTGCGGCGGTACATTGGTCCTTCATTGTCAGAACACCGGCATTTTCGATCCCGAGGCGCGCGCCCTTTCTGGTTTCATCTGCGACGTGCTCCCCACCACGCGCCGCATGGTTGTGAACCTCGAAGGTGTGCAAGCCCTCGATACCGCTGCTCTTGGCGAACTCGTATTGACTCACATGTGGGCCGACGCCGCCGGTTACGCCCTGACCTTCGCCGGTCCCAGTGATTCCGTTCGCGGCCTTTTCGAGAGCACCAACCTCATCTCGGTCCTCGACCTCTACTCCAGTGTAGATGCAGCCCTGGCCGCCATGTATCAGCAGGAAGTTCGCTCCGCATAGGCGGGTAAAAAACCCTTGCAGCCCCAAAAGCAAAGCGCGCAATCCTTTCGGATTGCGCGCGGTTATTTGGTTTGAGTTGGGTTTAGTGGCCGGCCGCCATCGCGAAAGCCTTGTGCTGTCCTTCTTCGGCGCGGTCTACATACATCTTGTAAGACTTGTAGACGCCGAACAGGACCGCCATCAGGGTTGCAATTGTCGCCAGGCCAGTGGCTGTGAACAAAGAAGCGATTGCAGTCAGTCCCGCACCAATCACGTAATTCGGGAACGACCACAAGAAGACTTTGTGCCACAGGGTAAACGGATTGCTGTTTTCTGTCAGACCGATGATGCCGGCCACCGGCGCGGTGTTCGCCAGGAAGTACAGCGCCGCCGCCAGAATCAGCGCGAGCGCCGGACCACTTTCGTACGCCGCAAACAACCGGCTGTGATACGCCAGGTACGCGAGTCCGCAGGCATTCATCAGAGTGCAGGTGTTGAACAGGAATTGAACCGCTTTGATTTGTTTGCCGGAACCGAAGGACTGCGCGATCGCTGCTGTAAACGCTACCAGCAGGCTGCCGAACAATCCGAACTGCGTGACTCCCAGCAGAATAACGGGCAGGTTTCCAGACATCGTGCTCGTCATTCCAGGCAGCTTCACTTTCAGCCGCGAGGTCAATACCGCGGCGAACATGAGCACTGCCAACTGGGGCCATGCAGGTGTGTGCCAGTTTATGACTCCGAACGACACCGGGCACAAACTCGCGACAGCCACCATTCCGATCAAGGCCTTTGCTTTATTGGGCATGGTATTTGTCATAAGTATCTCCGAATAGTTAATCGGGTTTGTGCTTAGTTGTCTCCCGGATCGCCATCGCTCAGTGCCGAGGTTGCACTGGCTACGTTAGAAGTTGCACCCCAGACCACGCTGTCGCCAGTAACGGAGGTTGCTCCCCAAACGACGCTGGTGGCCCCCCAGACCACGGAATTGGCCGAGAGCACGCTGGAACCCCAAACCACCGAGGTCCCCCAAACCACTGAGTTTGCGCCCCAGACCACGCTGCTGCCCGCGAAGTTTGAGTCGAGAGTCGTATTCGCGATCGTGACCGAGCCGTTCGAGTTTTGGAGCGCCGTCGGGGAAAGCGCTAGCCCCGTTGCGACGTTGGTATCGGCGAGCGCGGCATCGATATCCAAATACCCCGCTCCGTAAGTGAACAGATCGTACTCGTTGTTGTAAAGGTTGCCGAGGCGGTCGTGGGAGAAGGTGTATTGCCCAACGCCCTTCCACGCCGTCCGCATCAAGCGCGCTTTCACCTGATCGGGCGTCAGAGACGGATTCTGCTGCAGCAAGAGCGCGACTGCGCCGCTTACAATCGGCGTCGCCATGCTCGTGCCGCTCAGCACAAAATACTTGGAGGTTCCGCTGGTCGGCGTCACCTCATATTGTGGATAGGCTGTGTCGAGCGTGCTGCCCGCCACCCGCAAGGAAACCTGAGCGTTGCCGGGCGCGACCAAGTCCGGCTTGCAGATGTGGTCCAGCGTGGTCGGGCCTTTGGAACTGTAACTGGTGATCTGGTCGTCCACCCGTGTCGCTGTCAGCTCCGTCATGGTCGCTCCCACCGTGATGACGGCAGGATCGTTCCCCGGAACGACGATGGTGGCGAAGCCATTGGTTGGAGCGAAGCGTCCGCTGTTGCCGGCAGCAGCTACGACGACGATCCCAGCCTTCCAGGCCGCTTCCACCGCCTGGTCCACCGGATCGAGCGTATAGCTCTCAAACACCGGGCGCCCCAGCGACATGTTGATGACCCGGATGTTGTAGGTGCTCTTCAGCGAGATGGCCTCGTCAATGGCTGCAATCACGCCGCTGTCCGTACCTGACCCGTTTTGATCGAGCACGCGCAGATTGATGATGTTAACGCCAGGGGCCATGCCGGCAAATGTAGCCGGGTAGCCATTGGCGGATCCAGACCCGGCGCCGCTGCCGCCGATCAAACCGGCGACGTGCGTTCCGTGTCCGTACTTATCCGAGGTCGTCGTGTCGCCCGCCACAAAGCTTTGGCTGTACACCACGCGGCTGTTGCTGCCGCTGCCAAGGTCGGCATGCGCTGCGACGCCACTGTCAATCAGCGCCACGCCAACGCCCGAGCCGGTTAGCCCGTACTGCGACGCCGCGACATCTGCCTCGATGGCCGTAGCGTATTCCTCCATCGTAGGATTCGCCGTCATCTTGAACGTACGGTCCGGGGTAACATAAACCACCGAGGGGTCCTGTTCAAGCATCGGAAGCATGCTGGCCGGAATCCGCATCGTGGCCGCCGAGATCGACCGGTAGCGATTGCCCAGCTTAGCGCCGCCCATCTGCCACTTTTTGAAGGCAGTGCTAGCGGGCATCTTCTTGAACTGTACGTTGACCGTGACCCATCCCGTCGATCCTGCATAGCTTTCGAGGTCGGGCGAATGTTTGAAACTCGGGCCTCTGCCCCCGGCATACGACGGCAACGCCGAAAGCGCAAGCACGAGTATTGCGAGAACTCGTCCCCAGGCTGCGCTGAAAGTGACCGCTCCGCGCCCCCCTGTGGTACTTGCAAGTTTTGTTTTGGCTTTGTTCATAATTTCCTCTGGCTAATAGCGAGATCGGTGCTATCGGACACGGCTCGCGCGCCTGCCCTAGTAAGGCAATTCGAACGCCAACGATCGTGGCGTAACCCTTTTGTTTTCAATAGATATCTCGAGCGGGATTTTCCGCGGGATGGGACAAATTGGCCTGCGACAGCCGCCTGCACCATGGCCGGCTGGGTAACTGACTGAAAAATAAGGTGGGGCGTTCTGAAAAACCGTTTCGGGACAAAGTGACGCGGTTCCCCGTTGCCGACTAGCGCGTCCGGGCACTGAACAAGGGTCGCTTTGCCACCTGTTTCTCGCCGCTTATTTCGTAACTTACTTTTGTAATTCTGCCAGAGCCGACAACACCTCGGCGCTGTGCTGATTGGGATTGACCTCGGTGAAAACCTTCACAATCTTACCCTCCGGATTAATGATGAAGGTGTGCCGGGAGGCGAATTTCACCAGGCCGAGATTCGTCAGCGAACCATAGGCGCTCGAAACCTTGTGGTCGGTATCGGCCAGCAGTTTAAAGTTCAATCCTTCTTTCGTGCAGAACTGCTTGTGCGAGTCCGCGCTGTCGACGCTGACGCCGAGCACGACAACACCTTTTTGTTGGTACTGCGCCTGGTCGCGCTGAAAGTTATGCGCCTCGATCGTGCAGCCGCTGGTGAAATCCTTGGGATAAAAATACAAGACCACCCACTTGCCGCGATAGTCCTTCAGGCTGATAGGCGCGCCTTCCTGCGAGGGGAGCGTGAATTCGGGAGCCATGCTGCCCACCGGCGGCACCGGCGAGGCCATGACTGCCAGCGGCGTCACTGCGAAGACCACGAGAAAAAGTGCGGCCATCAGAGCGTTATTCGTCATTGTGATTTCTCCTGCCACGCCAGTTGCATTTCCGGTGCGTTCGTTAAGCGAATTCTACTGGCCGCTTTGCCAAGCACAAGTTGCACGTCGCCAATGTAGCGCTCGCGGAACGCGCCTTCGCAGTACGCCAGATAATAATCCCACATGCGGATGAAGCGTTCGTCGAAGCCGAGATGCCGCACTTCGGGTAGTCGCTCCAGAAAACGACGGCGCCATTCTCTCAATGTGACGGCGTAGTGCGGGCCGATGTCTTCCGTATGGAAAAGCTGCATGCGCGTAGTTCGCGCCAGCGATTGCTGGATGCCGGCGACCGACGCCAACTCTGCTCCCGGAAAGATGTACTTGCGGATCCAGTCGCTCTGCCGGCGGTATTGCTGAAATTTCGACTCCAGGATCGTGATCGTCTGGAGCAGCATGCTGCCGTCGGGCTTGAGCAGCCGATCGCACGCTCCAAAGTAATCGTCGTAGTGATCGTAGCCGACGGCCTCGAACATTTCGATGCTGACGATCTTGTCGTACTCGCCGGTCAGGTTGCGGTAGTCCTCGAACAGAAGTTCGATGCGCTCGCCAGCTCTACTGCGCAAAAACAGCTCGCGCGCGTGGTCGTGCTGCTGCCGGCTGATCGTGGTGGTGGTGATCCGACAGCCGTAAGTCTCGGCCGCATATGCCGCGAAGCCGCCCCAGCCGGTGCCGATTTCGAGCACATGGTCGCGCGCTTCCAGTTGCAGTTTGCGGCAGATGCGGTCGAACTTGCGGATCTGCGCCTCTTCCAGAGAATCTTCAGGGCTCTCGTAATACGCGCAGGAGTAGGCCAGACTGCGGTCGAGAAAAAGGCGATAAAACTGATTGCCAAGATCGTAATGGTAGGCGATGTTGCGTCGGCTGCCCGCCTCCGTGTTGGGTCGGCGCCGGTGCTCGATCAGGTCTGCCACTCTGCGGAAGGCGGTGAAGAGGCGATTGCTGTTGTCCAGTTGCTCCAGGTTGCGAACGGCAAGGCGTACCACCGCCACCAAGTCGGGAGTCGACCAGTCTCCGTCCATGTACGCTTCGCCGACGCCAACGTCTCCCGCCAAAAGTGCGCACCGGAAGAAACGATCTTCATGCACCGCGATCACTGCGTGCGGCGAAGCGTTTTCGTCCGCAGGGCCCGGTTGGCCGAAGTTGTACGTGCCGTCGGGGCAAACTACTTCGAGCGAGCCGAAGCGCAGGCCCGCCAGAGTTTTCAGAAATATCTTTTTCGCCAGCTTTGCGGCTAGTCCGCTCGCCATGAGGCCCCCAAATGCTTTACGGTCGCGCTCTCAAAATGGCCCGCTCCCGGGTGCGCGACGACAGGCACGCGCTTCAGCAGCAGCCGGATCGCCTGCCAGTGAATGGCCGTGATCACCTTTGCCGTCATCCACGGGAAACGAATGAGGGCGCGGTGTAATTCGCGGCCCGACCACTCGCGGCGCTCCATCGTCAGCGTGGAATCGAAGATCGCCTGGCCGTTTTCGTAACTCGCGCTCTGACTGATCAGGCGCTCGCCCGGCGGCGTGAAGGTCCAATCGTATTCGTGCCCCAGCTTCAGAAATGGCGAAACGTGAAACGTCTTGCCAAAGCGATAGCGCTTGTTTTCACCCGCGGGGCGCTCGACTTCGCTCGTGAGCCAGTAATTTTGCGTCTCGCCGAAAGTGTTGTTCACCTCGGCCATGATCGTCTGCAACCGATCCGCGCGGTCGTAACAGTAGAAGAACGATACCGGGTTGAAGTTGTAGCCAAGATAGCGAAGGTGCGTGAGAAGGAAAATTTGCCCGTCCGGAATTACGCAGCCTTTTTGCTCCGCGTCGCGCGCCAGGCGTTCGCGCAGTTTCTTCGCGGGATCGCCGAAATGATCGCGGTCGTGATAGGCAACCCAGTTGCGTCGGTTGTAGCCCGCAAGCGGAGAGATTTTCATCAGCTCCGGCAATCGGTCGATGTCCAGGAACACCATAAACAGTGGGTAAGTAAACTCGTGGCGCGCAGGACTAAATCTGCGATGGCGCAATGTGCCGGTATAGATTGCAGATTTCACCGGGCCACCGCTTGCCGCGCCGGTTGCGCCGCGGACTCGCAAGCCACCACCGTACTCCACTCAACTTCCGGGTTTGCTCCCAATGCGGCCTCCCAATTCACTCCGAGCTTCTCCGCCACGCGAATCGCCGAATTCAGCCCGTCTTCGTGAAAGCCGTAGAACCAGTACGCGCCGCAGAAGTGGGTGCGGTTGCGGCCGCTGATCTCCCGCCACCGCATCTGGGCTCGCACCGCTTCCAACGTATAAAGAGGATGGAAGTAGGTCATCTGGCGCAGGATGCGTTGCTCATCCACGGATTGCGTGTCGTTCAGCGTCACGCAATAATCTTCCCGCGTGGGCAGGTTTTGCAAACGGTTCATGTGATAGGTGAGCGTGGCCGCTCGTCGCCGCGTGCCGAGATGATAGTTCCACGACGCGCGCGCGCCCGGGCGCCGGGGCAGCAAGCGTGAATCGGTATGCAGCACAGTCTCATTGCGGCTGGTGCGAAAACTGTTCAGCACCTGCCGTTCGAGGGGCGAAGCGTCCATGAGCAACTGCAACGCTTGCGGCGCGTGGCAGGCGAATACGACTTCGTCGAAATACTCCGCCGGACGGTCGTCAAAACCAATTTCGATTCCTGCCGCGGTGCGCGTCACGCCGTCGATCCTCGCTCCCAGACGAATGCGTTCGCGGTAAGGCGCAGTCAACGGCGCAATGTAGACGCTGCTTCCACCTTGCAGCGCATACCATTGCGGCGCCGTCGTCAATCGCAGCAACCCGTGATTTTCCAGAAAGCGAACCAAGGTGAATGCCGGGAAGTTCTCGATCTCCTCGGGCGAAGTCGACCAGACGGCGGCTGCCATCGGTTGCAGATAGTAGCGCGTGAAGTCGCCGTGAAAGCGTTGCGCGTGCAGGTAGTCGCGAAGTGTAAGGTCTGCGTTCGCGGGATCGAGTAGAAGCTTGCGCGCCTCGCGGTTGAAGCGCACGATCTCTGCCAGAAAGCGGTAGTGGCCGACGCGATACCAGTTGCGGCGGGCAGCGAAAAAACCGCCGAGGCCGCGGCTGCTGTATTCGAAGCCGGTTTCGCGGCAGGAGACGCCAAACGACATATCGCTGCCCTGCCGCGCCACTCCCAGCTTTTGCAACAGCCGCACCAGGTTCGGATAGGTTCGATCGTTATGAACGATGAAACCGGTGTCGATAGGCAAGACGCCGCGGCTGGTTTCAATTTCGTGAGTATGAGTGTGACCGCCAAGCCGCTTCTCTTTTTCAAACAGCCACACGTCATGCTTCCGGCTGAGCAGGTTAGCGACAGCCATCCCTGCGATTCCCGCGCCAATCACCGCAATTCGGCTCATCGCGCCTCACCTTCGGCCATCGGCATGCGGATGCTTCGCAAATCGCGCGCCACTCCCAGCCCACTCAGCATTCTCAGCAGGTAATAGGTAACGTCCACTTCCCACCAGCAAATTCCCTGCCGGCACGCATACATGAATTTGTGGTGATTGTTGTGCCACCCTTCGCCCAGCGTAAGGAGCGCCAGCGCAAAGTTGTTGCGGCTGTCGTCCGGAGTGTCGAATCGCCGTGATCCCCACAGATGCGCCACCGAATTAATGGTGAACGTGCCGTGAAACAAAAGGACAGTCGACGCCACAAACCCCCAGACGAAAGCACCCCACCCGCCAGCCAGCAGAAGCACGCCGCCTAAAATGACTGGTGGCACAAGATAGTGCCGGTCAAGCCAGCGCAATTCGGGGAACTTCGCGAAGTCTTTGATGAGCGCGGGATCGTACTCGTCATATTCGTTGGAGAGCACCCACCCCACGTGAGCCCACCAGAAGCCGCGCCGGCCAGGCGAATGAATATCGCGCTCGCCATCGGCGTTGCGGTGATGCACGCGATGATGCGCGGCCCACCACAGAACGCCTTTCTGCCCGGACGCCTCGGCGAGGAATGCCAGCACGAACTGCCAGCACCGCCCCAGTTTGTAGGTGCGGTGGCTGAAATAGCGGTGGTAACCCGCTGTAACGCCAAACATGCGCACGCCATACATCGCCAGCAGGAGCCACACCCAGTCCCACCGGAGCGGCAAAAAAAACACGCCTGCGCAGCCGACGTGCAAAAGCACGAAGGGAACTACCGTCCCGAAGCTGTAGTGGTGCAGTCTCTCGATCACAGTGCTTTCTTGGCTTGCCTCGGATTTCCGCTTAACGACGGGAACCTCTATCAGTCAGTACGGTCGCAGGCAGGGGGCCGGATTGCTGATTCTTTTGTATCAACCGATATTTTATTTGTCAATGCTTTGTCCATGATATTTATTTGACACAGTTGGCCGCGACTGCTACCATCATGTCGAATGTCCGAGTTTTATCCGATCGCCGCAGCCGCCCACCTCACAGGAATTTCGCTCGACACGTTGCGGGCGTGGGAGCGCCGCTACCAGGCGGTGGTTCCGAAGCGCGCCGGCCGCGGGCGGCTCTATTCCGAGGAGCAAATCCAGAGGCTGGTCCTGTTGCGGCGCGCGCTTGCGCAGGGGCACTCCATTGGACAAGTGGCCACGCTCGCGGACCGGCAACTGCGGCACATGCTGGAAAAAAGTTCTTCATTTGCCGGGGAAAAGCCAGCCGCGAGAGCGCGCGCCTCGGAGGACATTCTCATCCCGGTTTGGCGCGCCCTCGAACGCTTCGATACCGAGGCGACGCATCGCGAAATCAATCGCCTGGCCGTGGCCATCGCACTTCCGACGGACTTCGTTTATCAGGTTGCGCTGCCGCTTATGCGCAGAGTGGGTAAGCTGTGGCATGAAGGCAAGTGCAGCGTTGCCCAGGAGCACATCCTGACGCGGCATCTCGCATCGGTGCTAACCTCATTCATCCGAGCGTATTCGCGTACGAACACGGCGGCGCGCGTGCTGATCGCCTCGCCGAGCAATGAGCGCCACGAGTTTCCGATTCTGACGGCGGCCATGCTGACTGCGGCCGCTGGCCTCGGCGTGATTTACGTGGGAGCGGACTTGCCCGCGCCCGACATCGTGCTGGCAGCACGAAAAACAAATGCGGACGTGATTTTGCTCGGTCTTTCAACCCCGCCCGATCCGAACACTCTGGGGGAACTGCATTACGTCGAACGCAAGGCGCCGCGCCGCACCGCGCTCTGGCTGGGCGGCGCTCCCGAACTGAATCTGAAGAAGGCAACCGGAAATTCCCGCTGGCGGTTGCTCCAGGATTTTTCTGCGCTGGAACGGCAACTAAGGGCGCTGGTGGCGCGGTCCTAGCGGACCGCACCGAATCTGAAACGGCATTCACAACGTATTCTAAGGTTAGAGCAAGAGCTGATTATGAAACCGATTTCTAAAGCATCATGAAACCAGGCTTTTTCCATCGCCGCGTGGTCGCCCCCATCGTCGCACTTCTGACTCAGGGGATTACACCGGGGAAGATCGCGTTGAGCCTGGCTTTTGGGATTACGCTGGGCGTCTTTCCCGTGCTGGGCACGACCACGCTCCTGTGCGTGGCGGCGGCATTGATGTTCGGGCTGAACCTGCCCGCCATCCAGTTAGTGAATTGGCTGATCTATCCTTTGCAACTGATCTTACTGCTGCCGTTCATGCGCCTGGGCGAGCGATCGTTTCGCGCGTCGCCTCTGCAATTTTCTCGGGCGCAGATCGTAGCGATCGCTCACGGAGACCTGCGGCACGCGGTGACGTCCCTGTGGCGGGTGGAAGCGCACGCGATGCTGGGATGGCTCTTGATTGGCCCACCCGCGATTCTCCTTCTTTATTTCGTGTTGTCGCGCGTGCTGCGTCAAATGGCATCGTCCGGAATGCGTAGCGTCAACGCCGAGATCGAAAATGGAAACGTCACAAACTCGGTTGTTGCCAGGTAAGGGGTGCGCCTCACCGTGAGCAGCGCCAAACCTGCGTTCTGCCCGGGAAGCAAGAATTTAAGAGTCTGTTGCACTCCCGCGCAAACCGAGGCCAATCGGGAGAGTCTCTTGTCATTGCTCGTCTATTTATTCAAAGCGGAAACTGTATCGCCTGCTCGTCCGCAGGAATCTTAGTGGGAACGCTATGTTAAAACTCTATTTCATTGCACTCCCGGTTTTCTTTGTGCTGGATATGATCTGGCTCGGCGTAGCGGCGAAGAATTTCTACGCCAAACACATGGGATTTCTGATGAAGGCCAACGTGAATTGGGCGGCCGCCGTCCTTTTCTATGCTCTCTTCGTCCTGGGATTGGTGATCTTCGTCATAGCCCCCGCCCTCGATAAAGGTTCATGGGAGCGCGCACTCCTCTTCGGCGCATTTTTCGGCCTCATCACCTATGCGACGTACGACCTCACCAATCTCGCTGTGCTCAAGGATTGGCCGCTTCTGCTCTCCGTCGTCGATCTCGCCTGGGGAACGGTATTGGCGGCTTCTGTCTCGCTCGTGACCTACTTCATTGCAGCCAAACTCGGCCCATGAGCTACTACCGAACATTGGCATTGCTTCTCTCGGCCTACATGAGCCTGTGGTTCCTCATCTCACTCGTCAGAAAAAGGAACGATGTGGCCGACGTGGCGTGGGGTCTGGGTTTCGTCCTGCTTGCATGGACGTCTTTCTTCTTATCCTCAGCCCGTGAACCACGCGGCATTCTGGTCGGCGTTTTGGTCAGCGCGTGGGGCCTCCGCCTGGCCTGGCACATTGCTGCTCGGCATCGAGGAAAAGCGGAAGACTACCGCTACCTGGCTTGGCGACAAGAATGGGGAAAGTGGTTTTATCTGCGTTCCTTTGCGCAGGTCTATCTGCTGCAAGGCGCGTGCTTATTTTTCACCTCGCTGCCGGTGCTGATCGTCAATCACAGCGCGAGCGGGAGCTTCGGTGTGGTCAACGGAATCGGCGATTGTCTCTGGCTGATCGGCTTCCTCTTCGAGTTGGTGGGCGACGCGGAACTGGCGCGCTTCGTGAAAGATCCGCGCAACTGCGGCAAGATTCTCCAGAGCGGACTCTGGCGTTACACGCGCCACCCCAATTATTTCGGAGAAGTGGCGATGTGGTGGGGGATCTGGCTGATCGCGATGGGCGTTCCGGGCGCCTGGTTTGGCGTGATCGGTCCGGTCACCATCACTATCCTGATCCTGAAGGTCTCAGGGATTCCGATGCTGGAAAAAAAGATGGCGCAGAATCCCGAGTTCGCGGACTATGCCAGAAGGACAAGCGTATTCCTGCCGTGGTTCCCAAAGAAATAACCGGCTTGCGGGCGGGAGCCCGCTGTCGAGATCCCGAGCAAAACCGAGGAACCCAGCGTCGAACTGATAGATGGCAGCCGGACCTGTAAGCCGAATTCTGTCTGCAACAAGAATGCTGCAGGACGATCATTCCTCTCGACCGCGCATTACTGCGCGGCTCTAGCGACCTACCCGGAGGTTATGGCGCACCGAGCCGGCACGCGTTCCGCTCTTCTGGAACTCCCTCCCTATTTGGTCTTGCTCCGTGTGGGGTTTGCCCTGCCCGCACGATTACTCGCACGGCGGTGCGCTCTTACCGCACCTTTTCACCCTTACCGGAACCTCGCGGCCCCGGCGGTATGTTCTCTGTGGCACTTGCCGTCCAACCGGCTTAAACCGGCCGTCCCGGACGTTATCCGGCACACTGCTCTGCGGAGTTCGGACTTTCCTCTGCCTCGGCCCATCGGCACGCCCAAAAGCGCGCCGGCCAGCCTTGCGACAGCGATCGTCCGGTCCGGCTGCCAACCATTTCATTATAGTGCACAGGATATTGCACAGGCGTCATCCATCCGAGGGCGCGGGTGTACCGCTCGTCGCGATCAAGCCATATCCTTCGGAGCAAACAGGAACGCATACGCCATCAGCGCCGCTCCCACCAGCAGCGGAATCGTGCCCATCAAATACGCCGGTTCCTCATGTTCCACCCCGTGCAGAAATATCATCATGCCAATCCCGACCGCTGCCGTAATCAGCCCGCCGAGCTTCATGCCCTCCACTCGCCGGCGGCGAGCGCCCCTGGTTTGCTCCTGAAGATAGGCGAGCGCGGCCGTGGATCCCTCGCCCGAACTCTCGGCAATTTTCTTCAGTGTCTCGGCCGTGTAATAGGCCTCCCGCTCTTTCCGCCGCGCATCCGACCACGATGCCACCGCCAGAAAAGAGAACAGGGCGATCGAACCGATAATCGGTACCAACATCCCCGCCAGTGGGACCATATTTCCGCCCTCAAAATCGATGCTCATAAACCACCTCCCGAAATTCCTGCCTGCACTGGGTACGACCGCGAGCCTCGCGCCGCGGTTGCATTTTTTAAGCGATTCTTCCAGCCCAAAATAATGCAACCGCCGCCGCCCTGGATTTGTCGTACCCTTTAGCCGGGCAATCCATGAGCGCAGCCGACGACCAAGCCGCAATCGACCGAGTTCTGGCGGGCGACATCTCCGCCTTCGAGCAGATCGTCCACCGCTGGCAGTCCCCGCTCATCAATCTTGCGTACCGCTTCTGCCGCGACCGCGGCCGCGCCGAAGAGATGGCGCAGGAAGCCTTTCTTCGCGCCTATCGCGGGCTCAAGCAGTGGCGCAGAGAGGCGGCGTTTTCCACCTGGCTGTTTGCCCTCGCCGCGAATTTCTATCGCTCCGAACTGCGCCGCATTCCCGCGCACAACATTTCCATCGACGACATCCACGAGCCCGCCGACCCGCGCGCCTCCGACGGTGGTCTCGAAGACGACGACCGCGATCGCGCCGTCCGCCGCGCCGTTCAAGCCTTGCCCGAGAAATATCGCGAGGCGCTCATCCTTTTCTATTTTCACGAAATGGATGTGCCAGCCGCGGCCCGCACCCTCGGCCTGCCGGAAGGAACTTTCAAAGCGCGCCTCTTTCGCGGACGCGAAATCTTGCGCGGCAAGCTACCGCAATTGCTGGCCATGCCGCAATTGAAGGAGGCGTGATGCACAACGAAAGCCCAAACGCGGGAGAAAGCTCCATGACCGAAGCCGAAATCGACCGCATCCTCTCCACCCGCGACGACATCCAGCCCTCCTCGGGCTTCACCGCCGCTGTCATGGAGGCGGTCCGCCGCGAAGCCTCCGTCCCGCCTCCAATTCCCTTCCCGTGGAAGCGAGCCCTGCCCATCCTCGTACTCGCAGCGTTCGCTTTGGCCCTGGTCGCCGTCGCGGGACTCGCGGCCATCGTTCAAGCCGGCCGGGGCGCGGTCATCCCGCACGCGGTCTCCTCAATGCCCCCCGTTTCCAATCTCATTCCGGCAGGCTTGGGAGCTGCTCTTGCCTGGACCGCCGCATCCCTCCTCGGAGCCTACGTCGTCGTAAAGCTCTCCATGCGCTTCGCCGGCGGCACAACATAGCTCACACGCATTCAACGTTCCTGCCTGCGAAGCCTCGAGCCGCAAGCCCTCTCTCAACACGCCCCTCCTGCTAAACTCAATCAAGAGCTTGCCAAGCGAGTTCGCGAAGAACTGATAACTGATAACTGACAACTGACGACTGACCCATGCACCTCGCTGAAGCCATCAAAATCGCGTCACAGTCGCTCTGGGCCAACAAATTGCGCTCGGCGCTCACCCTGCTCGGCGTGGTCATCGGAGTCGCCGCCGTCATCGCTGTCGTCACCTTCGTCAACGGCATCAACGGCTATGTCGCCGAAAAAATCTTCAACCTCGGCGCTGACGTCTTCATCATCTTCAAGGTTTCCCCCGCCGTCACCAACGTCGAACACTACATCGAAGGCCAAAAGCGCAAAGACCTCACCATGGACGACTATCGCGCCGTCCGCGAGGGCTGCAAATTATGCGCCAATGTTGGCGCCTACGCCCGCAGCATGACCGGCCACGTCAAGTACGGCGAGCAGGCCCTCAGCGACACCATCGTGCAGGGTATGACGCCCGCAGTCGCCATCACGCAGGATGCCGATATCCAGTCCGGCCGCATGATCAACGACTCCGACCTCGAGAACAACTCACCCGTCGTCGTCGTCGGCAACGATATTGTCGACACCCTCATGCCCGGCGTCGATCCCATCGGCAAGGAGATTCGCATCGACGGCTGGATCTACCGCATCATCGGCGTCGGCAAAAAAAAGGGCAGCACCCTCGGGCAGAGCCTCGATAACTACGCCTTCATTCCCCTCACCTCCTGGTTTAAGCAATACGGCGTCTTCAATTCCAACATGCGCATCTCCGCCAAAGCCTTCGGCACCGGTGCCGTCCTCGATGAGGCCATGGACGAGGCTCGCGTGATCGTGCGCGCCCGCCGCCACGATCCCGCAGGCGGCGCTGACTCCTTCGACATGGAGAACAACAGCAGCCTCCTCAGCATCTGGTCCAATCTCACTGGCACATTTTTTATCGCCATGATCGGCATCGCCGCCATCTCCATGGTCGTCGGCGGAATCGTCATCATGAATATCATGCTCGTCTCGGTCACCGAGCGTACCCGCGAGGTCGGCATTCGCAAAGCCATGGGCGCGCGCCGCTCCGACGTGTTGCTGCAATTTCTCATCGAAGCCGTCATTCTCGCCTTGACCGGCGGCATCATCGGCGTGCTGCTCGGCATCGGCGTGGCCAAAGGTGTAACCCTCGCCGTCGGCATGCCCTCGGTGATCAAACTCTGGGCAGTGTTCGCCGGCCTGCTCGTCGCCGCCAGCGTCGGAATTTTCTTCGGCGTCTATCCGGCAAGAAAGGCCGCAACACTCGATCCAATCGCCGCCCTGCGTTTTGAGATGTAGAGTTGCAAAAGACTTTATAAAGGAGTTTCCTCCGCGCCCTCAGCGTCCTCCGCGGTTAAAATCTTCGCTGGGAGCTAAAGAGAAAGCAGCCAGGAGTTGAACGATGGTAGGCAGAAGCGAAGTCGGTGAAATCATCGCGATGTCTCTGGCCACCATTCGCAGCAACAAACTGCGCTCCGGCCTCACCGTGCTCGGCATCGTCATCGGCGTAGCCGTCGTCATTGGAATCTCCTCCATCGTCCGCGGCCTCAATAACAACGTCAGTAGCATGATCAGCAGCATGGGATCGAATATCATCTTCGCCTTCCACATGCCCATCACCTTCGGCCGCCCCACCGAAGAGTTGCGCACCCGCAAAGAGTTGACCTTTGAAGATGCCGAGGCCATGAAGGACCTGCCCCACGTAAAAGCCGTTACCGCCGGCGTGCAGTTCGCCGAGCCGCAATTCGGGACCGGCACCTACGTCGTCAAATACGGCGACCGCAAGGCCAAGCAGACCATGCTCGAAGGCGACACGGCCTCCGCCAAAGACGTTTTCGATCTCGATTTGAAAGCCGGCCGCTGGTTCAGCGACATCGACGACGAACGCCGCGCCTCCGTCATCATTCTCGGCGCTGACACGGTCGAAGAGCTCTTCGGCAACTCCGATCCCATCGGCAAGGAAATTAATATCGAAGGCCAGCTCTTCGAGGTGATCGGCTACGTCAACAAAGTGAAAAGCGCATTCGGTGGCGGCAAAAATCCCGACGACAACAAGGTTTATTTCCCGCTCGCCACATTTCACAAACTCCATCCCGAACTCAAGCAGCACTTCATCAGCGTGAAAGCCACTTCGCACGCTGACATGCCCAAGGCCGTCGACGAGATGCGCGAACTCTTACGCCGCCGCCGCCGCGTGCCCCCCGACAAACCCGACAATTTCGCCGTCTTCACCCAGGATTCCCTCTCCGACGTCTGGAGCCAGATCACCGGCGCCGTCTTCATCTTTATGTTCGCCGTTTCCAGCGTCGCGTTGATCGTCGGCGGCGTCGGCGTCATGAACATCATGCTCGTCTCGGTCACCGAGCGCACCCGTGAAATCGGCGTGCGCAAAGCCATGGGCGCGCGCAAGGGAGACATCCTCCTGCAATTTACGCTGGAGGCGATCACGCTCACCGCCGTGGGCGGCATTCTGGGCGTGCTCCTCGGCGCTATCATTACCTACGCCATCCGCGCCGTCTGGGATTCGCTCCCCGCGACCATGTCTCTGTTCTGGGCCAGCTTCGGCTTCCTCGCCGCCGCCGCCGAGGGTTTGCTCTTTGGCATCTATCCCGCATGGAAAGCCGCGAATCTCGACCCCATCGAATCCCTCCGCTACGAGTAGCGCCGGCGTCTCGCCGGCTGTCCGGCGCGTCCTCGCCCCCCGCATTGAAGTCGAACTCGTCCGCCGAGGTCGAAATCGAAATTGAAAACAAATTTCACATCTCAGGTTGTTAGACTGTTGCCGCTCATAGCCGCGAAGCGGCGTAAGATTACAGCCCACAGCGTAAGCTGTGGGTGAACGCAAAAAAGCACGCCAGCCCCGGAGGGGCGAAAGAAAATCTCTGGATGCATCCGACCTTGAGACTAACGCTGGAAATTATCACCGCACTCGGCACGATCGCTTCGCTGTCGTTCTATGTTCTCGCCCTCTGCGGGCTCGTCGCATTCCTGAAGCGCAATCGCCAAAACCCGCACCCCGCCCCGCTTCCGCCCATCTCCATCCTCAAGCCGCTCAAAGGCACCGACCCCGAGATGTGGCAGAGTTTCCTCAGCCACGCCGAGCAAAACTACACCAACTTCGAGTTGATCTTCGGCGTCAGCGACCCAGCCGACCCCGCTTGCGAAGTGGTCGCCAGGCTGCAAAAGCAATTTCCCGACCGCACAATAAAACTCATCGTCTGCGATCGCGCACTCGGCGCAAATATCAAAGTCAGCAATCTTGCGCAGATGCTCCCCCACGCCCGCCACGAAATCCTGCTCGTCAACGACAGCGACATCCGCGTCGAACCGGGCTACCTGCAAGAGGTAATCGCGCCTCTCGCCGACCCGCAGGTCGGCCTCGTCACCTGCCTCTACCGCGGCGAACCGGCGAGCACCCTCGGCTCGCAACTCGAGGCTCTCAGCATCGCCACCGACTTCATCCCCGGTGTCCTGAGCGCAAGATTCCTCGAAAAGGGTTTGCACTTCGGACTAGGCTCCACGCTGGCCTTCCGCCGCGCCTCGCTCGCCGCCATCGGCGGCTTCGAATCCATCCTCGACTACCTGGCCGACGACTACGAACTAGGCCGCCGCATCGCCGCCACCGGCAAACGAATCGAACTGAGCCCCGACACCGTTACCACATTTCTTCCCGCCTACACTCTCCGCCAATTCTGGCAGCATCAACTGCGCTGGTCGCGCACCATTCGCGACGCGCGCCCCGCGGGATACATCGGCCTCATCTTCACGTTCGGCCTCCCGTGGTCGTTAGCAATGCTGATCGCCGCGCGCGGCTCAACCTGGGCGTTGATTCTCTTCGCGCTGACCTGCGCCCTGCGTGTAGGTGTCGGCTCGGCGACCGCAAGCGCCGTCCTCAACCATCGAATGACGCTTCGTGGAATTTTCCTTCTGCCGCTGCGCGACCTCATCGCGCCATTCGTCTGGGCCGCAGGCCTCGTCGGCAATCGCATCCACTGGCGTGGCGATGACTTCTATTTAAAGGATGGAAGGCTCTCGAAGAGTAAGCTGCAAAACTCCGGCTAGTCGGAAGCAGGCTTCCCCCGCGCGCCCCCGTGTACCCCGTTGTTGACAGTCTCTGACGTTCAGCGCGCCGCCCCTGTACCCGGCCGATTCGAATACACCGTCTTCCCCCCACGCCGCGCAATCACATAAGCCGTCAACCCATGCAACGCCGCCGGCTCCTCCTGATCCGTCCACAAGAAAACTCGCCCCGCCCCATTCCACAAATTCACAAACGAATCCTCGGTCTCCCAAACTCGCGGCGCATCCGGAAACTGCGCCCCATACCACATATTTCCACCCGGCGCGTGCAAACTCAGCAGATGAAATCCGCCGTAAAAATTCAGCGTCGACGCATTCTCATACAATCCTGTCGCAACCACCTGATCTCCCGGCTGATACTGCCCGCGAATCGCCAGCGCTAGGTCCTTCGACGAAATGATCGGCGAAAAAATTCCAAATGCAATTCGCACGCACCCGAGAACCACCACCATCATCAATGCCAATGCCGCATTCCCAGTGCCCGTCCGCCCTGCGCGTCGAAAAACCCAATTCGACAGCGTCCCCAAAAGAAAAGCCGCCGAAAAAAGCCCCAGCGGCCATCGAAACGCTCCCATCGCCTGCGGAGTCAAATCCAGAAAATGTCCGAACGACAGCGCATAATCCTGCGGATTTTTCCGCAGCAAGTCCGAAAGATCCGTCCCCGGCGCCGGCGTCCGCGAATAAAACAGCAGCGCGAATCCCACCGCCGCAATCGCCACTCCCGCCACCAGCAGCACCACGGACGAAATCCGCCCTGCGCGCCGCTCCCGGCTCTCCGCCCCAGACGCCCGCTCCCGCGCCAGCCACCCTCCAACCAGCAATGCCATCCCCGGAATCGCCGGAATCGTGTAATACTCCTGCCGCGTCGAAAAACTGAAAAATCCAACGATCACGATCGTCCAAAGAAAAAACAGCAAATAGGCTTTCTGCCGTCGCGTCATCTGCGTGCGCAACTTCGCCCATCGCCTCGGCACCTCCAACAGCGATTGCGGTAAAAATGCCGTCCACGGAATCAGCCACAAAACCAGCAGCGCCCAAAAAAGCAGCAGCGGAACCGTATCGTAATCGTGCGGCACCCGCGTCCCAAGAAATCGCTTGAAGTGCTCGTTAACAAAATAAAACCACAAAAAGCCACGCAAACTTCCCTGCGGAGGATTTCTTAGCGCCGCCAGAATATGCCACGGCGCGCCCACCGCCAGAAAAACCAGCAGGCTCGAAATCAGCCGCAGCCGCAGTAAGTGCCGCAAATTTCCCGTCAGCAGCAAATACAGCCCGATCGCTCCCACCGGAAACACCAGCCCAATCAGCCCTTTCGTCAGCACGTTCAGCGCGCACACCACCGCGAGCCCCCAGCACACCGCTCGCGACGGCCGCTCCTGCTCCACCGAAACCAGAAAAAGCCAGAACGTCAGCGTCAACCACAATCCCACCAGCACGTCGGGAATTAAAAATCGCGTAAACAAAAATGGCCCGAGCGCCGTCCCCAGCACCAGGCCCGAATCGAATCCGCCCTCCCCGCCAAACGCCCACTTGCCCAGCCCATACGTCGCCAGAATCATTCCCAGCACGCCCAGCATCAGCGGCAGCCGCGTGCTCCACTCGCTGATCCCAAACAGCGTGTAACTCGCCGCCACGCTCCAATACATCAGCGGAGCTTTTTCCAGATAACGCTCGCCGTTCACATAAAGCGTCACCCAGTCGTGGCGCTGGAGCATCTCCCGCGCCGCCTCGGCGTGCACCGTATCCGCATCGTCCAGCAGCGCCGGGCGCGACAATCCCACCGTGTAAATCACGAGCCACAGCACTACCAGCGTCGATACGGCCACTCGCCAGTCAGAAAACACGCTGCTGGGCCGCGTCCCGCTCGACGTCTGCGATTGTGTCAACGAAGCCAAATGTGAATCCGGCAAACTGATGATTATATAGATGCGCAGAACCGCGCAGAACCGGCGAATGATCGAGTCAGACGCGCAACTCGCCGCGTCGAATGCCATTCCCGCGATCGCTCGCGGACTGCTTCCCTCGAACCAACTCTCTAGCCCGCCGCCGCTCCCCGCGAAATGCCTCGTCCATCCGCCACTTCGCGGTAAATCTCCAGAATCCTCGCCACCGAACTTGTCCACGAAAAGCGCTGCGCCTGCTCGTACCCGCGTTCCTTCATGCGCTCGCGCAGTTCGCTGTCGAGCAACGCCTGCTGCAATGCGCGCTTGATTTCAAACACATTTTCCGGATTCACCATCAGCGCGGCGTTGCCCACCACCTCCGGCAGGCTCGATGTATTCGACGTCACCACCGGCGTTCCGTGCGCCATCGCTTCCAGCGGCGGCAACCCGAATCCCTCATACAGCGACGGAAACACGAACACCTTCGCGGCATCGTAAAAAATCCGCAGCACTTCAATCGGCACAAATCCCAAAAACCGCACGTCATTCTGCACGCCACCGCTCACCACCGCGCGCCGCAGCCGCGGATGCCCCGAAAGGTCGTCGCCAATAATAATCAGCCTCAGATCCGCAAACCGCCTCTCTTTCGCCAGTTCGCTCTTCAGCGCCGAAAAGGCTTCAATAATCCGCACCACATTTTTATGCGGCCGGATCGCGCCCGCATAAAGTAGAAACGGATAATTCACCTGGTAGCGCTGCGCGATCAACTCCAGATCCCCCGCGCTCGCGTGCCCGTGCAAAAACCGCTCGTCGATCGCGTTATACACCACCTCAATCCGCTCGTCGGCAATCCCCAGCAGCTTCTCGATCTCGCCTTTGGTGAATTCCGAAACCGCCATCACCCGCGCCGCCCCGCGCAGTGCTCGCCGCGTCAAATAAAAATGCACGCTGCGCCGCAGGCTCGACAAATTTCGCGACCCATACATGTGCTCCAGCAGATCGTGCACTGTGAGCACATAGCGGCAATCCAGCCCGAGCGGCATCCAGAACAGGTGCGGAATGTGTACGACGTCGCATCCGAACCGGCGGACGATTGCGCGGAATTCGAGGCATCCTTTGAGCGTGTTGTCGGCCGCGGGCAGCGCAATCGTCTCGAAATTCCCCGGCAGCGACCCGATTTCCGCAACCTTCGCCGGTGATCCGATCAGAAAATAACTGCTGCTCCGGTCCAGCCGCGCCAGCGTACGCACTACGTTGCGTATGTACGTGCCAACGCCGAACTCCGTCATGCGCCGGATATCGATGGCGACTTTCACGAGGAGAATTTAACCATAGAGGACAGAAAGGGCACAGCGAATTCACGCGAAAACCCATGATCCGCGATATGCGGATATACTTTGCGGTAGGCAGACGTACTTAGTTGTTGCAATTCCTCGGAACTCTACCCTCTCACTTCCGCCGCCGCCCGCGCCCGCCGCTCCGCGTACAGCGGAAACTCCTCCGCCATCCCCAGCACGTCCCGGCGAATCTTCCCCAGCGCCGCCGCGTCCGTCCGCTCGTTCAGCGCCTCCGCAATCCATCGCCCGATCTGCCGCATCTCGCTTTCCTTCATCCCGCGCGTCGTCACCGCCGGCGTCCCAATCCGAATCCCGCTCGGCTTCATCGGAGGATTCGTATCGAACGGGATCGCATTCTTATTCACCGTAATCCCCGCCTCGCCCAGCGCCTTCTCCGCCTCGCTCCCCAGCATGCCCTTCGCAAACACATCCACCAGCATCAGGTGCGTATCCGTGCCGCCCGAAATAATTCGGAAGCCCTCGCTCGCCAGCGTCTCCGCCAGCACCTTCGCGTTCGCCACAATCTGTCGCGCATATTCTTTAAAGCTCGGCTGCGATGCCTCCAGAAAGCACACCGCCTTCGCCGCCATGATGTGCACCAGCGGCCCGCCCTGCATTCCCGGAAACACCGTCTTATCGATCGGCGCCGCAAATTCCTGCTTGCTCAAAATCATTCCCGACCGCGGCCCGCGCAGCGTCTTATGCGTCGTCGAAGTCACAATCTGCGCGTGCGGCACCGGCGAAGGATGCGCCCCTCCCGCCACCAGTCCCGCAAAGTGCGCCATGTCGACCAGATAAATCGCGCCCACCTTATCCGCAATCTGCCGCATCCGCGCAAAATTGATAATCCGCGGATACGCGCTGCCCCCCCCAATAATCAGCTTCGGTCGCTCCGCTAAAGCAATCTTCTCCAACTCGTCGTAATCGATTGTCTCCGTCTCCTTCGTCACGCCATACGGAACGATCTTGTACGTCTTGCCCGAAAAATTCAGCGGATGCCCATGCGTCAAATGCCCGCCATGCGCTAGGTTCAGCCCCAAAATGGTGTCGCCCGGTTTTATCACCGCCGCATACGCAGCCTGGTTTGCCTGCGATCCCGAATGCGGCTGCACGTTGGCATGTTCCGCGCCAAAAAGTTTCTTCACCCGCTCGCGCGCCAGGGTCTCCACCACGTCCGTGAACTCGCATCCGCCGTAATACCGCTTCCCCGGATACCCCTCGGCGTATTTATTCGTGAACACCGACCCCGCAGCCTCAAGCACCGCCTCGCTCACAAAATTTTCCGAGGCGATCAGTTCCAGCCCCTCATGCTGACGGCGCACTTCGTTATCGATCGCGGTCGCAATTTCCGGATCCACTTCGTACAACGGACGAGACATCGCAGAATTTTTCATGAGAATCTACCCGCAATGATTGTAACTCGCCCCCCCGATCTAGAGACCGCCACAAGAAAAATCCACCGCCGTCTACGCATTCAGCGCGGCAGCTTGCAAAAAGGGCACCAATCGCATAGGCGGCAATGCCCATGCTCCGGTGCCCAAAACAAAAATTCCGGAACTGAAACTACTCCGTCGTGAATTAGCCTTTACTTCTGCAATCTGACTTCTGACTTCAATTAATCGTAAACGTCAGCGCATTCGAATTCCCTCCGCCCGGCGTCGGATTCGTCACCGTCACCTTCGCCTTGCCCGCCTTCGCGATGTCCTGCGCCGTTATCTGCGCGGTCACCTTCGTCGCGCTCACAAAACTTGTCGTGCGCGCCGATCCGTTCCAATTCACCACCGAACCTTGCACAAAGTTGCTGCCATTCACCGTCAGCGTAAACGCCGGCCCGCCGTGTGTCGCGCTCGAAGGGCTCAGTGTCGTCAGCTTGGGCTTCGGATTTTTCACCGTGAACGTCACCGCGTTCGACGCCGCGCTTCCCGGATTCGTCTCCGTCACCGGAAACGTTCCCGCCTTCGCGATCTCCGCCGCCGTGATCGTCGCCGTCACCTCGGTGCTCTTCACAAATTTCGTCGTCTGGTTTGCGCCGTTAAACTGCACCGTCGCGCCCGACACAAAATTCGTTCCCTTCACCGTCAGCTTGAATGTTGCCGATCCCGCCGTCTTATTAGTTGGCGCAATCGTCGTAATCTGCGCCGTCGGATTGTTGATCGTGAACGTCAGCGTCCCCGAAGTTCCCCCGCCCGGCGCCGGATTCATCACCGAAACCTGCGCCGTTCCCGCCGTCGCAATATCTGCCGCCGGCACTTGCGCCGTCACCTGCGCGGAGTTCACGAATGTCGTCGTCAACCCCGAACCATTCCACAGCACCTGCGACCCGCCCACAAAATTGCTCCCATTTACCGTCAGCGTAAACGCCGCCCCACCCGCGGTTGCCGAGTTCGGCATCATCGACAAAATTCCCGGCACCGGATTGTCCACCGCAAACGTGACCGCATTCGAAACCATCGCGCCCGGATTCGCCACCGTCACGGGAACATATCCCGCCGTCTCCAGATCGCTCGCCGGCACCTGCGCCGTCACTTCTGTCGCGCTCACGAACGTCGTCGTCAATGCCGCTCCATTCCACTCCACCACGGATGATGAGTTGAATCCGTTGCCATTCACCGTGAGCGTGAATCCGCCGCTGTCCACCACCGCGTTATTCGGCGAAATCGAAGTCACTCCCGGAACCGCCAGCAACCCGTTCAACGTCGTCGACCACACACTTCGTCCATGCGTCCCCGCCCATAACACCTGGTTCGCGTGTTGATACGACAAACCCGTCACCGCCGCCCGCGGCAGGCTCTCCACCAGCGTTCCCCAGCTCACGCCCAGGTTCGTCGTGTAGAACACTCCCACATCCGTCGCCACAAAAATTGTGTTGGCCATATCCGGATCGGCCACGATGTCGTTCACCGGCGTGTTCGGCAGGTCGCCGCTGATGTCCGTCCAACTCGTCCCCCCATTGCTCGTCATGAAAATGTGACCGACCGAATCTCCATATCCAGTGAATCCCGAAAACCCAGCGTATGCCGTGCTCGCTGATTTCGGGTCCGCCGCAATCACCGTTACCGAACGATTCGGAAACGACGTGCCCGTCACGTTGGTCCACGTCGCGCCGGAAAGCGCACTGTTTGTGACATACACCACCGGCCCGCTATTGCCGTTTGCACCCGCATACACAATGTTCGAATTGACCGGCGACACCGCAATCGCATTCAGATTGCCGGTCCCATTCGTGAAGTCCGGAGAAATGGCTACCCACGAATTTGCGCCATTGGTTGTCTGATAAACAAAATTGGTCCCAAAATACAAATTCTGCGTGTTTGTCAGATCCATCGCGAACGGCGCCACCCACGGCAGACTGTCCGTCCCGCTCGGATCGATCCCGTTCTGCACCTGGTTAAAGCTGTTGCCGCCATCGGTAGACTTAAAAACTCCCAGCTGCACGCACGTCAAATAAATAGTCGTGGGATTCGTCGGATCGAAAACATTGCGCGCCGCGTCGCCGCACGGGCCCAGCCCAACCCAGGTCAGCGAACCGCTATACTGCATCGCGCCATTGTCCTGCGTTCCGCCAAACCCATCGTTCACATTCGTCGGATGGACCGCTACGCCCGGATAAAACTGCAGCGTTCCCAGCCCCGTCCCCGGACCGCTCCCACCATTCAGCGAGGTCACGCTGCTTACCGGCTGGCTCGGCTGCGTCACACTGTACATTCCGCCGTCATTGCCGATATAGAGAACGCTGCCGTCCGCACTGAACGCCAGCGCGTGCAAATCCGGATGGATCGCTCCATTCGGAGGCACCAGCGTCCAGTCATTGCCCCCGTCCAGCGACTGGTAAAGCTGATTTCCCCAACCCGATCCCCCTCCAAACACCGTATTCGAATTCCCCGGCTGCACTGCGATCGCAAAGTCGTACCAGCATTGCCCGCCGCACAAATTCGGCGCATTCGTCAGTTGAATCCAGTTGTTCCCGCCATCCGTCGTCTTATAAAGTCCCAGCATTCCTCCCGTCGAGTTATTCGATATCCCGGCGTACAGCGTCAACGGGTTATTCGGATCCATCGCCAGCGCGACCCGTTCCGCATTGCTCCCGGTCGGCAAAACATTTGCTCCCGTCCCGTTCTGCGCGTTCCACGTCTGCCCGCTGTCCGTCGACATCCACACTCCGTCATAATCAACCGACGCGTATGCCGTCGTGCCATTGGGATTGAACACCACGTTGAATGCCTGATTGCCATTGAAGTTCAAAACATTGGTCCACGTATTGCCGCCATCGCCCGAACGATACACTCCCCATGTATTCGGCGCGCAGCATCCAATCGCCGCCAGCACCACATTCGAGTTCGTCGGAGAAACCGCCATTCCCCCGATCCTCGCGCCGCCTCCGCCGCCGCCCGCAAATGGCCCCGGAATATTGCTCCACGTGTTTCCGCCGTCCGTCGATTTCAGAATTCCCGCGCCATAGTAGTTATCCACCGCCTGGTTCTCTTCGCCCGTACCCACATAAATCGTCAGATGATTTTCCGGGTCGATCGCAATCGATCCGATCGACAGCGATGCCTGCTGATCGGTAATCGGCGTCCAGCTGTTTCCTCCGTTCGTTGTCTTCCACACGCCCCCATCGGCCGCCCCGGCATACACCACATTAAGATTGGTGGGGTCCACCGCCGCTGCCGTGATGCGGCCGCCGCTGATCAACGCGCCAAAATTATCCACTGGCTGCGGTCCAATCGCCGTCCACACCGGCTCATTCTGCGGATTCTTCCCGTACTGCGGCCCCAGCGCCTTCGCCCGTTTTTCCGCCGCCACTTTTTCGTCCAGTTGCTTCAAAGCCCGCAGCCGCACGCCCGCAGGCGTGTGCTTGTGCGGATATGCCCTCTGCCCGTAAAACCATTCGTCGCGCTGCCGCTGAAAGCTTCCGTCCTCGCCCTTTTCAAAATTCTCCGGCTTCCCTATTTCATCGCGCTCCCGTTCTTGCGCCCGGACTGAACCGAACACCATTGCGACAAAAAAACACAAATACACTGCGGCAGTCACACTTCGGCGGAAATTCATAGACTTCCTTTTTTGCGGATCGTTTCGTGGGGAGGTACGAACGAAAACCAGCGTTTTACACTTTATGATCGTCTACTATCGGGTGTCAATAGACTGAATTGGGAGCCCATCGAGCCTCAAAAGCCACGGCCCAAGCGCATTTCAAGCCCAAATAGCGGTCCTCTTGGTAGAACTCTGTTACTGAAAACTGGCAACTGATAACTGACAACTGGCAACTGATAACTCTTCAGAACTCCACCATCACAAATCGCGTCGCCCGCTCGCCCGCGTTTCGAATGCGATTGTGATCTTCCGCCGCAAACCAATGAATGTCGCCGGCAGCCAGTTTCTCCGTTCTTCCCTCGCCGCCGCTGTCTACCTCCACCTCGCCCAGCGCCACCAGCAAACCAGGCCTGCTCCCATCTCGCGTCAAACCAACTCCGGGCTCCAGCCCCATTTCCCAAACCCGCGCCCCATCTTTCCTAAAAAGAATCTCTCTGCGCCCCCTCAAAGTTTCGTCGCCCGCCTCTCCGGGCAGACTCGGCCCATCCATCCCCTTCTTCTCGTCCTGCATCAACTCAATCGTCACATTGCGAAACGGCGTGTCCGCCAGATTCCGCGCCACATGCGCGAAGTCGCCCGGCGTAAACCGCGTGTCCCCATCCGTCAGCTTCACCTCCACCGCGGCCTTCCCTTCCACTTCATTCGCAATGTGAGCCTCTCCCAGCGTCACAAAAACATAATCATGCCGGTGCCGGTGCAGCAAAGTCGCCGAATGCGGCGCAATCTCCACCTTGTAAACCCGCACATACCGGTTCTCCAGCACCAGATGGTGCAAGGGCTCCGCAGTAATCTCAACTTCCTTCATTGTGTCTACCGGAACGGTTTGCGCCGACATTGTGTTCGCAAAAAAAAGAGAACCAAGGCCAATCAGAATCGGCAAGCTGAGTCGCATTGCTCGCATGGCAAGAATTGTACCAATCACACGTCGAGGCCCCATCAAATTGCCCCATCTTTAGTTCTAACTGACAACTGACAACTGATAACTGAGAGCTGACAGTTTTCCGTTCAGCCGATCCAGCTTCGGCCCCGCGATCCCGCAACCTATCTATTCTGGCACACACTGATTCAAGAGAACGCTCACCTCGCCTCCCAGGTAGTTGGGGACAACGAGATCAGGAGCGCCATTTCCCGCCAGGTCAGCCAATGCGAAAAAGTCCGAATACTGCCCTATGCTTGAGACGTTTCCCATTTCAAACGTACCGTCGCCCTGGCCCAAGAGCATTTGCAAAAATCCCTGCGTGCTTATGGTCGCTAGGTCGAGTCTGCCATCGCCGTTGAAGTCAGCCGCTATCGGTGCGTACCCTCCAACAAAAGACGAGCCAATCTGAAAGGTGCCGTCCCCATTTCCCAGGAACATTTGCAGATTTCCGCCTCCGTCTCTCGGAGACTCGCCCGCCACCAAATCCAGCTTTCCGTCGTTGTTGAAATCTCCTACCGCAACCGCGTCGGTAAAGAATGGCACTGAGTAATTCGCCGCATTCGTGAATACTCCATTTCCGCGACCAAGGTAGATACTGATACCGGAGTTGGAAGAATTCGCTACCGCGAAGTCGAGTTTTCCGTCCCCGTTGAAATCACCAACCGCAACCTGCAGGCTGCCCGGATAAACCGACTTGCGTTTGAACGTGCCGTCGCCATTGCCCAACAGGATTTCCACCTCGGTAGCGCCGCCGACAGCGATGTCTAACTTCCCGTCGCCGTTGAAGTCCGCCACCGTGAGCCAGGCGAAGCCCGCCGGAATTGTATAGGTATGACCCAGAGTGAAACTCCCGTTGCCATTGCCTAACAGGACTTGCAGTCGAGGATGAGGCTTGGTGTAGTTTGTGACTACTGCCAGATCCATTTTCCCATCACGATTAAAGTCGCCGGATGCAACATAGCCCAACTCGCTCGCGATATTGTTATAGAACACCGGCGGTGAAAAGACGCCATTCCCCCGGCCCAGCAGAATAGCCAGCGGACCGCCGTCATCCCCTGTTGCCGCGAGATCGGGAATTCCGTCACCGTTGAAGTCTCCGATTGTGATGCCGCTGAGATTTGGTGCCGCGACGTAAGCGGTAGGGCTAACAAAGATGCCATTCCCCTTACCAAGAAGTATGGTCACGCCCTCCGCGCCTCCGGAATCCAGGAAGCTGCCCGCTACCACAAGGTCCGTGTTGCCGTCGCCGTTAAGGTCGGTTAGCACAGCTCCAGTCGACACAGGCTCGTAACCCAGGGCCGCTTTGAAAGTCCCGTTTCCACTGTTCACCAAAACATACGTTCCGGCAATCGTCGACACCACCAAACTTGGTTCGCTGTCTGGTTCCAGCGGAGCTGCCGCGATTCTGTAGGGCGCCCAAGGATGCCCGGCAACGTAATTGGTGGCCGGGAGGAAGGTTCCGTCTCCTTTGTTTAGCAGAACGGACGCAGTGCCGTCCGTATAGTTGGCAGTGGCGAGATCCACCTTGCCATCGCCGTTCAAGTCCGCGGCGATAATGTCATTCGGCCCATAGCCGATCCGATAATCGGTCTTGGGCCCAAAAGTTCCGTCACCTTTTCCGAAGAGCACACTTACGGTATTTCCCGCCTCAGCGCCTCCATTGGCAACGGCGAGGTCGAGATGGCCATCGTGGTTGTAGTCGGCTATCGCCACTGCCGTCGGATAGGTGGTTACCGGAAAATTCATCGCCGCTTGGAATGTGCCATCACCATTTCCCAGCATGATCTGTATATCGGTCTCACTTTGGAAGTTTGCGACCGCCAGATCTAGCTTGCCATCTTCATTAAAGTCTCCTACGGCGATGCCAATTGGTACCTGCGGCGATGCCGACTCGATACCGGCCTGGAACGTTCCATCACCGTTGCCCAGGAAAACAACGACGGCGGAGCCGTTCGCCGCGACGATATCGAGTTTGCCGTCGCCGTTGAAGTCTCCCACCGCCAACGGAGAGCCACCAGCGCTTTCTCCGATGGAATAAGTTCTGCCCTGTCTGAATGTGCCGTCGCCCTTGCCGAGCAGAATCGTCAAGGTGGGAGAATTGTTTGGAGCGAGGGTATGCACAGCAAAGTCGACAATGCCATCGCCGTTGAAGTCCCCAGCCACCAGGTTAAAGGCGTTGCTGTTTTCGAGGTAAAAAGTTGCAGGAATGAAAGGTGTGCAGTTCTGAGCCAGACCTTGCCCTTTCGCTGGATGTGCAACGGCTGGATGTGCAACGAAAAGAAGCGTGGCAGCGAGAACAAAAACGAGGTTACTCCTCTTGCGACGCATAACCACCCCAGCCACATCATACTGCCAGATACCGCCAGTCTAACCTATTCGCACGACTTCGGTTACGGCTGAACGACAAAACTTGCGGCTCTTGACAACTGACGACTAACCGTACACCACCGTCCCGCTCACAATCGTCGCCACCACCTTCCCCGTCAGTTGCCAACCGTCAAACGGCGTGTTCCTCGACTTCGACCGCGACTTCGCCGCCTCGAACGTCCACTTCTTCTTCGGATCGAAAATCGTGACATCCGCCACCGCTCCCCGCCCCAGCGTCCCGCGCCCGCGCAAGTCAAAGCAGCGCGCCGGCCCCGCCGTGAACAGCTCCACAATGCGCGCCAGCGGAATCCGTTTCCCCACATGCAGCCGCGTAATCGCCAGTCCCAGCGCGGTTTCCAGCCCCATAATCCCAAATGCCGCCCGCTCAAACTCCATTTCTTTTTCGTGCGCCGCGTGCGGAGCGTGATCCGTCGCAATCGCATCCACCGTGCCGTCGGCCAGTGCCACCAGGATCGCTTCCCGGTCCGCCGCCGACCGCAACGGCGGATTCATCTTGTAATTGCTGTCATACTCCCGCATATCTTCGTCGATCAGCGTGAAATGATGCGGCGTAACTTCGCAAGTAATTCGCGACCTCGCCCGCTTCCCCCGCCGCACCGCTTTCAGAGCATCGCCCGTCGAGACGTGCGCCACATGCAGCCGCGCATTCGGAATCGTCGTCACCAACTGCACGTCGCGCTCCACAATCGATGCCTCCGCCGCCGTCGTCATGCCCCGCAGCCCCAGGCGAAACGATCGCGCGCCCGCGTTCATCGAACAGTGCTCCGTCATGCGCGTGTCTTCGGCGTGCTGCACCACCGGAAAATTCAACTCCCCGCCCAGGATCAGCGCCTCGCGCATCACCCGATCGTCCAGAATCGGCTTCCCATCGTCGGTCACCGCCACGGCCTCCGCCGTTTGCAGCGCCCCAAAATCCGTCAACACCGCGCCCTTGCTCCCGCGCGTCGCCGCCGCAATCGGAAACACATTCACCACCGCCCCACGCTCGGCCTGTCGCAGCCAGCTCACCCAGTCCGCAGAATCCACCACCGGCGCCGTATTCGGCATCGTGCACACCGAAGTAAACCCGCCCGCCGCCGCCGCCGCCGTCCCCGTCGCAATCGTCTCTTTATATTGTTGCCCCGGTTCCCGCAAGTGCACATGCAGATCGATAAATCCCGGCGTCACCACCAGCCCCCGCGCGTCCAGCCGCCGGTCTGCGCCCTTGATCTTCCGCGGCGGCGCCACTTCCACCACCCGCCCATCCTTCAGCAGCACGTCCATCGGCGCATCGATCCTCCCCGCCGGATCGATCACATGCCCGCCCGCAATCAGCAAACTCGACTTGTCGTGTGTCTTCACCGCATCTTCCCCAGCGCCCGCGCCAGAATCGCCATCCGCGTCGGCACGCCATTATGCACCTCATCCAGAATCCGCGCCTGCGCCCCATCCGCCACTTCGCTCGTCAACTCCAGCCCGCGAATAATCGGCCCCGGATGCATCACAATCGCATCCTTCTTCGCCGTCTTCAACCGCGCCGGCGTCATCTGGTAGCGCGCAATATATTCCGGCAAGTCGATCTTCATCCCCACCAGCCGCTCTTTCTGCACCCGCAGCAACATCACCACATCCGTTCCCCGCAGCGCATCCTCTATATGCCGCGTCACTCGCACGCCCGGCGCAATCGTCGCCGCAATATCGGGCACCAGTTCCGGCGGCCCGCACAAAATAATCTTCACTCCAAACTTCGACAGCAAATGGCACGCCGACCGCGCCACCCGGCTGTGAAAAATATCCCCAATGATCGAAACCTGCAGCCCCTTAAAACTTTTCTTGCTCTTCAAAATCGTGTACGCGTCCAGCAGCGCCTGCGACGGATGCTCGTGCAGCCCGTCGCCCGCATTGATCACCGGCACGCCAATGTGTTCCGCCATCACCTGCGGCGCGCCCGCATTCGGATGCCGGATCACGATCACCTCCGCCCCCACCGCCTGCGCCGTGTACCCCGTATCCAGCAGCGATTCGCCCTTCTCGATGCTCGACCCCATCGCCTGGATCAGCACCGTGTGCGCGCCCATCGCCTTCGCCGCCAGTTCGAACGAGCCCCTCGTGCGCGTCGATGCCTCGTAAAAAAGCAGCATCACCCGCCGCCCGCGCAGCAGCGGTCGCGGCCGGTCCGGATTCATCCGCCGCGCAAACTTCAATATTCTCAGGATCTCGGCCGCTTCCAAATGCTCGATGCCGAGCAGCGAACCTCGGGCTGCATTCATAAACGCTGCATCATACGCGCCAAGGCCAAGTCAGGGCAAGGACCGCCGCGAAATGCCCGCCAGACAGGCGTTTTCACCCCAAGCTTCAAAGCTTCCCGGCCTCAATCGCCTGCCCAAACGCAATCAAATTCCCATCCGGAGCCAGCACCAGCAATTCGCGTTGCCCGTACGGTTTGTCCGCCGGCCCGTGCACATCGCGCGTCGGCAGCGTATCGAGCTTCGGTTTCAGCTCCGCATAAAGCCCGTCCACGTCGCGCACGTCGATGTAATAAGCAAATCGCCCGTTCCCCGGCGGCGCGCCCTCCGGCCCCTGCTCTTCCATGATCCGGAACCCCGCCGTCTCGCGCTGCACATACGCATAATTCTCCATGCGCAGCAGCGTTTTAAATCCCAGGATGTCGTTGAAAAATCTGAGTGCCGCCTCAATATCCTGCACATGCATGAAAGGCGTGACTTGAATAAAGTTCGACTCGGAAGAACTGTTCGCCATGAAAGGAATCTCCGGCCCGGTAGGTCACCACAAATCCGCGGAAGATAGTTCGCGCCAGCCCTTACCCGCGCGGCTCGGCGTGCAACTCTTCGATCGCCGCCTTCACCTTCGCCGTCACCGCATCCATATCCGCCGGCGTCAGCCCCGCCGTTGGGATCGCCTCTCCCACCCGCATCTCCAGCGGCTGGCACTTGATGTGATACGTGTTCATCGGCAGCAATTCAAACGTCCCCGCCAGCGCAATCGGCACAATCTCCGCCTGCGCCTTGATCGCCAGAAAAAACGCGCCCGGCAACAACGGCTGAATCTGCCCATCCCGCGTCCGTCCGCCCTCCGGAAAAATCACCAGCGGCATTCCCTTGCGCAGACTCTTCAGCGCCGACTTGATCGCCCCCACCGAAGCCCCCGGGTTCTGCTGGTTGATGCACACCTGCCCCGACCGCTTCAAATGCCACCCAATAAATGGATACGACAGCAGCTCGCTCTTGAAAATAATTCGAAACTGAAATGGCAAATAAACGTACAGCATCGGAATATCCAGCGCCGAAGCGTGCGTCACCGCAAACACCCGCGGCTTGCCGTCCCCGCCCGCCAGCGCCGCCGTATTCCCCTTCACTGTTACCGGCGACAAAATCGTCTTCATGATCAGCCACGACCACGCCGTCGCCAGTTTGTGCTGCACTCGCCCGCTCCGGTCAACCAGCGACGTAATCAGCGAGATCGTCCCCAGCACAATCGTGTACAGCCAAATCAGCGGATCGAGAATGAAGTACGACCGCAGCCGGCTCCCCCACCCATGCCGCCCACCACCACTCTGCGCGCGAACGCCCTGTGCGTGGATAGTCTTTGTGAGCACAGTCTCTGTCGGCGCCGCCGCATCGCCCGTCCACGCTGAGCGCAACCCACCTCCAGTTTTCTCCGCCTCAACCGTTGTGCCAATCTTATTCAAGCTGCTCCAACCGTTCCCTTCGTGTACTTAGTGTCCTCGTGGTGAACGCCTTTCACTCGCACCAGCCAAGCCCAATGTTCCAGCGCCGCAAGCCTATCTATTAGATGCCAATGCCCAGCACCCGCATCGCCTCTCCAACAATGTAAATCGATCCCGTAACCACCACCAGTCCATTCGCCCCCGCCGCGCGCCCAGCCTGTTCCAGCGCCGCCGCCACGCTCTCCGCCGCGCCGATCTCCGCCGTCACCCGCCGCGCCGCCTCCCGAATCTCCCGCGTCGTCGCCGACCGCGGATTCTCCGCATGCGTCACAATCACCCGCTCCGCAATCGGAAATAGTATCTCCGCCATCTCCGCCACAGCCTTATCGCGCAACACGCCAAATACCATTGTGATCGCGCGATCTTCATACGCCGCCCGCAGCGCCGCCCGCAACGCCCACGCGCCTGCGGGATTGTGTGCCACATCCAGCACAAACTCCGGCCGTCCCTCGCCCGCCGGCACCACCTCAAATCGCCCCGGCCACCGCGTCTCCCTGATTCCGCGCTCAATCGACCGCGCCGTTATCCCCTCCCATCCCTGCTCCCGCAACTCCACCGCCGCCGCAATCCCGAGCGCCACATTCCGCAACTGGTGCCGCCCCACCAGCGGCGACTCCACCAAAATCTCCTCCCCCAAAACCGCCAGCGCATACCGCTGCCGAATAGCCCCGCATTTCTCTGCGTCCCCCGCGCCCTCTGCGTTGAAAGCTTTTCTAGCCGTGCCCGACAAAAAGTCCTCGCTCCCCGGCGAAACCGGCGGCACATACGGCACCGCATTCACCGCCCTCGCGCCAGCCTCCAGAATCGTATTGCCGATCACCTCGTTCGCCTCCGCCAGTTGCGGCAGCGTCACCACCACGCCCCCGGCTCGAATAATCCCCGCCTTCTCGCGCGCAATCTCCCGCACCGTCTCGCCCAAGTATTTCTGATGGTCCAGGGCAATATCCGTGATCACGCTCACCCGCGGTTCCACCACGTTCGTCGCGTCCAACCGCCCGCCCATGCCCACTTCCAGCACCACCATATCCGGCCGGCCGCGCGCAAAATATTCAAACGCCATCGCCGTCAGCATCTCAAAAAAACTCGGATGCCACGGCAAATCTCCCTCTCCCACCAACCGCTCCGCCGTCCGTCCCACCACATCGTGTACCAGCGCAAAATCGTCGTCCGCAATCGCCGCCCCATTCACCCGAATGCGCTCGTTGATCCGCACCAGGTGCGGCGACGTGTACAACCCCGTCTTCAGCCCCGACGCCTGCAAAATCGCCGCCAGCGTCGCCGCCGTCGACCCTTTCCCATTCGTCCCCGCAATCAGCACGCTCGCGAAACTTCGCTCCGGATTTCCCAGCGCCCCCAGCAGCACCCGCATGTGCTCCAGGTCGAACTTGTGCGCCGGCGTCTGGGCCAGTTCATGCCCCAACGCATACATCTGCGCCACTGCCGTTTCGTAGGACAAAGTGAGTCGTTCGTTTTAAACGTTGCGGGTGCCCCATTCAAGCCCGCTTTTGGCTTGAGTGGGGCTTTTCGTCAGTAACAATCTTTGTCGATGCACAATCTTCGACGGTGCCCCATTCAAGCCCGCTTTTGGCTTGAGTGGGGCTTTTCGTCAGTCACAATCTTTGTCGATGCACAATCTTCGACGGTGCCCCATTCAAGCCCGGTTTTGGCTTGAGTGGGGCTTTTCGCACAGCCGCCAGTTTCAGGGTAGCAAGTCTGGCCGCCGGTTTCGACAGCCTCTCATCAGAAGGGGACTGCAAGAGGTCAAAGTGCTTCCCACGCGCCCTGAGCAGGCGTCCCCGCGATAACTCAAAAAGGAGTAAAAGTGGTCGGTCACTGGCTTTTCGCCAGACACGGATCTGGGTTTGCCAACGACCAACGACGAACGACCAAGAGCTTAACTGACGGCTGATGGCTGAGAGCTGACAGCTGCCCCCATAAAACTCAGCGCCCGCGCAATATACGGCTTCATCTCTTTGCGCCGCACCACCGCGTCCAGCATCCCGTGCTCCAGCAAAAATTCCGACCGCTGGAACCCCGGAGGCAACTTCTGCCGGATCGTCTGCTCGATCACGCGCGGCCCGGCAAACCCAATCAGCGCGCCCGGTTCGCCAATGTTCAAATCGCCCAGCATCGCAAACGATGCCGTCACTCCCCCCGTCGTCGGGTCTGTCAATACGGAAATGTATGGCACCTTCGCCGAGTCCAGCCGCGCCAGCGCCGACGAAATCTTCGCCAGTTGCATCAGGCTGATTGCGCCTTCCATCATCCGCGCCCCACCCGACGCCGAAACGATCACCAGCGGCGTCCGCGTCTCCGTCGCCCTCTCGATCGCCCGCGTAATCGACTCGCCCACCACCGCGCCCATGCTTCCGCCGATAAACGAGTACTCCATCGCGCTCACAATCACCGCGCGCCCATTGAGTTTCCCCTGCGCGTTGATGACCGCGTCCTTCAGGCCCGTATCCGCCTTCGCCTGCTTCAGTCGAGACGAATATGGCTTCAAATCCACAAACTTCAGCGGGTCGGTCGACGCCAGGTTGCTGTCGAAAATCTCGTACTTCCCGTCGTCCAGCAGTTGCGCCAGCCGCGTTCTCGCGTCAATACGAAAATGTTTATCGCACTTCGTACATACATTGAAGTTTTCTTCCAGGTCTTTTTTCCAGATAATCTGCCGGCAGCCGTCGCACTTCACCCACAACCCTTCCGTGCGAACTTTCTTCTCGCCCGCCGCATCAATCTCCCCGGATTGTCTCTTAAACCAAGCCATAGAATTTGTAATTGGTAATTTGTAATGGCTAATTGAAGCCCGCAGCACGCCGAACGCCTGCCTTTCAATTACAAATTACAAATCACAAATTGCTAATCTCAGTACAATCGATCTCCCCGGATTGTCCCTTAAACCAACCATAAGAATTTGCGGTTGGCAATTTGTAATGGCTAATTGAAGCCCGCAGCACGCCGAACGCCTGCCTTTCAATTACAAATCGCAAATTACCAATCTCAGTACAATCGATCTCCCCGGATTGTCTCTTAAACCAACCATAAGAATTTGCGGTTGGCAATTTGTAATGGCTAATTGAAGCCCGCAGCACGCCGAATGCCTGTTTTTCAATTACAAATTACAAATCGCAAATTACCAATCTCAGTACTCAATCCCTCTCTGCGCCATCACGCCTTTCTCGTACGCGTGCTTCACCTGGCGCATCTCCGTTACCGTATCCGCCGCTTCCACAATTGTCGGATGCGCATTCCGCCCGGTCAAGATCACATGCACCATCTCCGGCCGCCGCTGTAGCGCCTCCACCACCTTTGCCGCATCCAGCATCCCATAGCTGATCGCGTAATTAATCTCGTCCAGCACCACCAGGTCCCATTCCCCCGACTGAATTGCGCGCTCCGCCTCCGCCCACGCCTCTTCCACCATGCGCACGTCTTCCGGGTCGGGCTTTTCCGCGCCCACTTTCACAAAGCCGCGCCCCATCTGCTTCATGATGAACTTGTCCCCAAACGCCTTCACCGCGTCCAGTTCTCCGTAATGCCACGAACCCTTCAAAAATTGCAGCATCAGCACCCGCATTCCCTGCCCCACCGCCCGCAGAGCCGTCCCCATCGCCGCCGTCGTCTTTCCCTTCCCCGGCCCCGTATTGACAATAATCAATCCCCGCCGCAGATCTTCCATGAATCAACTCAACCTCAATCCCCAACCTCAGTCTCCGACCTGAATCCCCGACCTGAATCCCCGACCCGAATCCCCGACCCGAATCCCCGACCCGAATCCCCGACCCGAATCCCGATGACAGACGAATCCTTGATTGTACGCGGACCCCACCCCCCGCGCCAGATAACGTGCCCTCAATCGGGAAATCCAGTCATCCAGATCGGCGCAAAATTGCCCATCCCTATATCACAAAACGCCACCCTCAGGTGCTATTTAAATGGTTAAAAATTGAGAGAAAATAAGTTGTCCATCAAGTAACGGATCCAGCGCTGATCCAGCCCAGGTCAACCCAAAAAAACAGCGGACAGCTTGGGGGAGCCGTCCGCGTGAAGTGCAACAAAGGAGGAGGGTTAGGGGAGGTGAATTGCCGGGGAGAGCGATTCTCTTCTCCTCCTCAAAAGGGGCATTCAACCATAAAGGGGCATCTCAACCATCTCGATCAGGGCATCTCGACCACGCGCGTAAGGGGTTGACATACCTCGCCCGCGCTCTTGTCTTCCGCCCCCAGCAACCGCGCCGCAATCCGCAAAGCGTCCATCTCTTTCCGGACCTTGATCAGTTCCTGCTCTTTCGCTCGCAAAACATCGTACGGGTTTTTCATCGGGGAGGGCCTCACAACAGATTCAGACCGAATCCCCGCCGGGCCAGCCAGCGAAATCGAATTCGTCTGTGAGTTCACAATACGGCAACTCGCCAAAACAAGGAAGCTGCCGGAAGTGCACCACGGAAGCAAGCGCGAAATAGAGGCCAAACGGTCTAACCGGCCCCTGTCCGTTACCAGGCAGTTAATGGCCAAAGAGGCTTTAAGTTTTCAAATTCGCACAGCCCGAAACCTGAAAACGAGCAATGTCAGCCTGAGAACTGAGAACCGAGAACTGCCTCAATGCCCCAAATGATAAGGGTGCTTGTTCAAAATCGTAAACGCCCGGTAAAGCTGTTCGGCCAGCACCACGCGCGCCAGTTCATGCGGCAATGTCATTCGTCCAAGCGACACAACCAGACTCGCTTCTCGCCGCGCCCGCTCGCTGAATCCATCGCTTCCTCCGATGGCAAATAAAAGCGGAATCGCATTCACCTGCTCGCGCTCCAGCAGCGCAGCCAGTTCTTCCGAAGAAAATTGTCTTCCTCGCGAATCGAGCAAGACCAGCTTCCAGCGCGCGGTTTGCGCGCCGCGCCGTTCGCCCGAAGTGAGCGACAAAAGCGATGCTTCATCTTTCAGCGCAGTTCCTTTAACTTCCGCATAACGCGAAATCCGCTTCAGATATTCGTCCGTCAGATTCTGGATCGCGGCTTCTTTCGTCTTTCCAATCCACGCAATCTTGATCTTCACGCGCGCTCACGCTCTTCCCGAAGCAAACACAATATCCGCGCCAAACCGAATCTCATCGCCCACACGATAGCGCTCGATCGCCGCAACGGCTTCGGCGCGAATCTCAGGCCACAAACTCTCTGGAACCCGCTCCAACATTGACCGGAACGGAGCTGAAACCGCACAGGCATACTCGAATACTTCTTCCGCATCTCCGAGCCAGTTCCAAGGCAAGTTGCGGGTCGATTCCTCCACCTCGTGAAATCCCGCAGCGCGCAGAACTTCCGAGAGCGATCCAGCAGCCGAAAACCGGAACGGGTTTGCTCCTCCTTCAGCCAGCATTTCTCCGCCAACTCGCTGCTGCACAACCTTCATGGTCGTTTGCCAATAAGGTTGTTCCACTGTTCCCCAGGCAGCGAAGCACGCGCGCGCGTTCGGACGCAACACGCGCCGCAATTCTCCAAGCGCGCCCTGCGCGTCGGCGAAGAACATCACTCCAAATCTGCACGTCGCAAGGTCGAAGCTTCGGTCCGGAAACGGAAGCGAATGCGCGTCCGCTTGCTGCGCGATCACGTTCGTGAGTCCCTTGTTCCGCGCGCGCTGGGCCGCAATCCCCAGCAGTTCGGCGCTCTGGTCGAGGGCAATCACCGAGCCTTCTAAACCTACGCGCTCACCCAGAGTGATCGCAGGTTCGCCCGTTCCGCTCGCGAGATCGATCACTTTCATGCCCGGAATCGCGCGCGCGTACTCAACCAGAGCGCCCGTGACCGCGCTGCCAAGCAGCGCCGACTTCGCCTTCCATCGCTCCGCCGCAACCAGTCGATAAGACGAACTCCAGGGAGCAACCTTCGTTCCCGATGATCGATCGTCAGATGTTCTATCTTCGGACGACCGGCTCGATGATGACTTGCTGGAGGAAAACTTCAGCGTTGACGATTCCGACGAGGATGAAGAGCGATCAGGCGTGGAAGGTTTTGACGACGACATTTCACGCCTTCTTCTTGCGCGCCGGTTTGCGCACAACCGTTCGCGCGCTCTCGCCCGTTTCTGCCGGCTTCGGCTTCGCGGTTTGCCGCTTCTTCGGCTTCGCCATGAATTCCTCGGGCTCAATCCGTTTGGCCGACTTCCACAACCGCTCCAGATCGTAGAATTGGCGCGCCTTCTCGGAGAAGATGTGGATGACGAAATCCACATAGTCGAGCAGCACCCATTCCGCTTGCTTATAGCCTTCCTTGTGAGCCGCGCGCAGTCCAAGCTGTTCCAGACGCTCGTCGACCGCGTCCGCAATCGCCTGAATCTGGCGCGAATTGGTTCCGCTGCACATCACGAAGTAGTCCGTGAAAGCGCCAGAACTCTTCTCCAGTTCGAGGATGGTGATTTGTTCCGCCTGTTTATCCTGACAGGCAAGAATAGCTTCATTGACCTGCTGCTTGAGGGGGTTTTTGGTCGGCATATGATGACTTGTAGATTGTAACGGACACGATGCGAAGCTTGCAGAGCGCAGGGATTGCAGAGGTCTAACCACCGACCTTATACAATCCCATCTTCTTCACGTACTCGGCAACGCGCGGATCAAGCCAGCGCAGCAGCGGTTTGCCTCGCGCGGCCGCCTCGCGAATCGCGGTCGCCGAGACATTCTGGTGAACGCCTTCCAGAAGATGCAGAGTCACGCCCGGCAAAACCAGGTCTCCGCTAGCTGGTTGCTTCTGGAACGGTTGCGTGACCGCCTTTGGAGGCCGCAACTCCTCAGGCAGCGCTTCAGCCACATCGCGCAGCGAATAGCCAGGACGACTCGCAACCACAAACTCGCATTCGCCAAGAAGCGCGCGCGCTTCATGCCACTTCGCGATGTCGCGGAAGGCATCGACTCCAATCAGGAGGAAGAGTCGATCCGCCTTACGCAGCGAACCCTTCAGCCGGCGAACTGTATCGATCGTGTAGTTCGGCGCGACGCGGGCAAGTTGCGCCGCGTCTGCCAAAGCTTGGCCTTTACTCCCTTTGCGCGCGGTTGAGCCAAGCTTCGGCAAGTCCTCGCGGCTTGCTTCGGCATCCGATGCTTCCAGCAGCGAAGGCACAAAACGCTTGTCGTCCGCAGTCGCCAATGCCACCATCGCATAGCGATGGACAAAGGCAGTAAGCGACTGTTGTTGCTTGTGCGGAGGCACGCTCGCAGGCACAAATAACACTTGCCGCAGCGAACAGCGCTCGATCGCTGCCTCCGCGAGCGCAATGTGCCCGCGATGAATTGGGTCGAATCGGCCTCCGAAGATTGCGATGTTCATGCCGTTAGTTCCTGAGTGCTCCGCTAGTTTCGTCGTTCGTGCGCCGCTGTTGCAAGTCTTTATTCCCCCAATCGCCGATTTGCACTACCGAATTTTGCGGCAGACGCGGCTCCAGAATAGACTGTGGCTACCTTAACTCAATTCCCGGCTTCGTCTCCTGCGCAGTTCCACAATGTACTTCTGGCCAGTGTGTACTCAGAAAGTTGGGTTGGACCGGCGTAACTCGCCCGGCATGCAATTAGCGAATAGCATGACTACACGCAAATGAAATTCCCCCTCATTCGCGCCCTCGCTGCCCCCGCGCGCGCTCCTCTCTTGCGCTACGGAGTGGCTCTTCTGAGCACGTTGCTCGCGCTGATTCCCACCCTGTACTTCTCCGATGTCGCCGAGAGCCGTCTGGTCGTTTTTGCCGTCGCAGTCATGGTCAGCGCATGGTATGGAGGTTGGAAACCTGGGCTCGCGGCTACTTCCTTCGCACTCACGGTCAGCGCCTACTATTCTCTCGCTGGCGATCTGTCACCCACCGAATATCGCCGCGCGCTCGCCCACCTCGCCCTGTTCTTCGCAGTCGCTCTCCTGATCTGTTGGTTCAATGCCGCGCTCCGCACCGCCCAGGAAGGTCTGCGCCGCTCCGAAGGCAACTTCCGCTCGCTGGTCATGAACGCGCCCTATGGCATTTGCCGCTGCAACTCGCTGGGCATTTTGCAGGACGCGAATCCCGCGCTGGTTGCCATGTTCCGCTACGCAAACTCCGCCGAACTGGCGGGGATTCCATTGGCGAGCCTTTATGCCGACGCACAACAGTGGTTTCAAACCGCGGATTTTCTGCGGGCCCGCAAGGCGTTCAACAAACTGACTGTTGAATGTTTAACCAAAGATGGCGCGCCGATCGTCGCCCGCATATCGGGACGCGTGATTCCGAATGGCGAGGAAGGAAACAACTTCGAGATTTTTATGGAAGACATCACGGAAACCCGAACCCTTGAGTTGCAGCTCCATCAGGCGCAAAAAATGGAGGCCATCGGACGCCTGGCCGGCGGCATCGCGCACGACTTCAATAACCTGCTGATGGTGATCTCCGGTTATTCCGAGTTCCTCCTTGAGCGCCTTGGCCCCGATCCGCGCCTGCGCGGTCCGGCGCAGGAAATCTCCAATGCCACCAAGCGCGCCAGTTCGCTTACCCGCCAATTGCTGGCATTCAGCCGGAAGCAAATCCTCGTCCCAAAGATTCTGGACCTGAATGAGGTGGTGAACGAGAACCTGAAGATGCTCACGCGCATGATTGGCGAGGATATTGACCTCGTCATGGTTCCCGGGCCATCGCTCGGAGCGGTCCGCGCGGATCCCGGGCAAATCGATCAGGTGATTATGAATCTGGCTGTAAATGCGCGCGACGCGATGCCGCAGGGTGGCAAGCTGACAATCGAGACGCGCAACGTCTCGGTAGATGAATCATTCGCGCGCACGCGCAGGCCGCTTTTGCCCGGCGAGTACGTCATGCTATCCATCAGCGATACCGGTGTCGGGATGGACAGCGAAACGCAATCGCGCATCTTCGAACCTTTTTTCACCACCAAAGGCGCAAAGGGCACTGGACTTGGCCTTTCGACGGTGTATGGCATCGTGAAGCAGAGCGGCGCATACATTTTCGTTGACAGCCAAGCGCAGCGTGGAACGGCCTTTCGAGCCTACTTTCCCCGTGTTGATGTCCGCGAAGAGGTTGTCTCCCAGGAGGATTCGGTTGGCCTCCCTCGGGCCGAGCGCGGCGGCGAGACGATTCTCCTCGTCGAAGATGAGCCGAATCTCCGCCGTCTCGCGCGCCAGTATTTGGAAAATCAGGGATACCGGGTTCTGGAGGCGGAGGATGGTGCGGCTGCTCTACAGATCGCGTCTGGTCACCGCGACACGATCGATCTTCTTCTCACGGATGTCGTTATGCCGGGAATGAACGGCCGCGAACTCGCCGAACAGATTACGGCGCAGCGGCCGGAAATCCGGGTGCTGTACATGTCTGGATATACGGAAAACGCGATCGGGCACAACGGTCTGCTCGACACTGGCATCAACCTGCTCCAAAAACCCTTCAGCCTCCCGACCCTTAAAGACAGAGTGCGCGAATTGCTGGACTCCGAACCGATTCCCCAGGAGATCACCGTGCCCCAAGGTTCACAATTGGCTGCCTCGGGGCGGAAGAAAGTCCCGCCATTCCGCGCTCGCCGCTTCAATCTGCATTTGCCGCTGCGTTATCGACCGCTCGGAGAGAACGACTGGCGCTCCGGAACTACCGAGAATATCAGCCGTTCCGGCCTGCTGTTTCGCGCGGAGGAACTGCTCCAGCCGAATGCGCAACTGGAAATTAATCTCGTGCTGCCGGTCGAAATCGCCGGACTCGCTGCCACCGAAGTCGTTTGCCGGGGAGAAATTGTGCGCTCGGTAGGCGCGCCGGGCACCGAGGTGACCCCGGCGCTTGCGGCCAAGATCCTTCAATATCACTTTCACCATGGAGCCCGCGCCGGACAGGCATAGAGGCGGGATCAGCGGGACGAGATTCGCACGAAGGCAAGCGCGAAATTGCTTTTCCGGAGGGCTCCAAGCGTGGTTAGCGCATGAGCCATGCCACCCCTGGTCACGTGTCAGCGTTACCTTCGATATTCGTTTCGCTTGGAAAGCTGTCCGAAGGCTGATACATTGCGGCCAGCACGAGTGCAGGCGTGCCAACATGTCTCTGGTAGTCAAGCTCGAAGACGACCTCGGCGAACGCAGCGAATGGGTGATATTGAGCGGAGTCCTTCCCGGCTCCAGCGATCCCAACCTCGTGCTCCTGAGCGGCATCGACCCATTCGGCAAGACCGTGTTCAATCACCTGCAAATGGAAGCCTTCCTGCAGGAATGGCAGCGGGTGGAAGAGCGCGTGCGGGATGAATCGCAAAAAGAGGCATGGAAGAGAGTGAAAGAGATGGCCGAAGCGTGCCGTCACGACCGCGACTTATACCTTCGGTTCGTGGGAAACTGACGCCTCACAGAACTTGATACTCCGCCCAGCATAAGCGGTGAGCGGGCGACTCGCGCAGCCTGGCGTGACTCTCGTGCCTCACTTCTCCGGCAGATTCGCTTTAAGAAACTTCACCACATTCTCGCCCATGATCATGTGAATCTCCTGTTCGGAGAAGCCCGATGCTAGCATCGCCTCGGTGATCTTTACCAAACCCGTTGTATCGAATGGCTCGGTGACGGCGCCGTCAAAATCGGAGCCGAGGGCCACATGCTCTGCGCCAACAAGGTCGGAGACGTAACGCATCGCCTTCACGATGGCATTGGCATCGGTGCCGCAACTTGCCGTGCTCCAGTAACCGATGCCGATTAAGCCGCCGTTCGCCGCCACTGCGCGAATCTGATCGTCGGTAAGGTTCCGATTGTTGTTGCAGGTTCCTTTGGCGCCGGTATGCGAAACCACCACGGGCCGGGTTGCGATCGCAAGCACGTCTGCAATGGTGCGCGGCGATGCGTGGGCCAGATCGACAATCATGTGGCGGGCTTCCATTTGTCGCACCCATTCGCGGCCTTTGTCGGTGAGACCAATTTTGTTGACTCCCGCTGCCGCGCCACCGATGTCATTATCGAAAAAATGGCTGGGGGACATCATGCGGTAGCCCGCGCGGTACAGCACGTCAAGATTTTCCACTTTGCCATCCAGGGCATGCGCGCCTTCAATCGAAAGCAACCCGGCGGTGAGCCGGCCATTCTTTTGCCGCCGCGCAAGATAGTCGGAGAGATCGGCTGCGCTCTGAATCACGACGAATCCGCCGCGCGAGGCGTCTGCGAACTCGTGCAGCCGGTGTGCCTGGTAGAGCGCGCGCTCCGTCAGGCTATACCAGGTCGCGCGCGGCCACCTCTCGACCATTGCGAGTTGGGTAATGTCGTCGCTCTTGTCGTCGTTTCGCTGGATGTTCAGCCCGTGCGGGGCTTTTGTTGGCAATGAAAAAACCTGCAAAGCAACGTTGCCGTCGGCAAGGCGCGGAATATCGACATGGCCGTAGGTGCTGCTGGCTAAAAGGTCCCGGCCCCACAAAAGCGAATCCGCGTGAAGATCGACGATGGTGAGTTGCTCATGCAGCGCAAATGCCTGGGTGGACGCCTTATAAGGTGGCTTGGCTAAAACCTTGTTCTCGTGATGATCCACGATTTCCGGTATCTGCCAAAAAAAAGCGCCCATGATGCACAACACGCCAAGAACGATGACCACCAGCTTGCGCACAACACCTCCTCAAGTCCTCTGGAACGTCCTTCGTGAGCGCCCCGCCAGCCGCGACCATGAGCGCAATTCACTTCGATAATGCGCCCAATGCCTCACGAAATAAAGTCTCGAAGCTGATCGCATCTTTCCCGGCGCCGCGCCCCGCCAACAACGCCTTTTCTGCAGCTGCGCGCGCGTAACCGAGGTTGACAAGCGCGGAGATGACATCTTCTTCCACCGGGCTGGCCTGAACTGAACTGGCCTCGCTAGCCGCGGCCGCCGGTAATTTGTCTCGTAGCTCAAGCACCATACGTTCAGCCGTCTTCCTGCCAATCCCAGGAATGCGTGTGAGCCGGGCCACGTCGCCGCCGCGAATCGCCGTCACCATCTCGTCCGCCGGCATACCACTCAGAATCGTGATGGCCAGCTTCGGGCCGATTCCACTCACGGTCAAAAGCTTCTCGAAGAGTTGCTTTTCAGCGAGTCGGAGAAATCCATACAGGCTAAGCGCGTCTTCGCGAACATGGGTGTGAATGTGGAGTGCCACCTCGCTGCCCGTCGCAGGCATTTCAGAAAATGTAGGCACGCTGATCGTGACGTCATATCCGACACCGTGCGTTTCCACAATGGCTTGGTTCGGGTGTTTTGCGAGCAATGTGCCGCGGAGGTGCGCAATCATTTCGCCGTAGTGTACCGCAGCGGAGGAGCGGTGAGCGATTAATACGAGTTGAGGGAATTTCAAAGGGTCAGCAGGAAGTCCCTTTTTTCCTTCCCTTTCCACAAGAAGTTTGACGGGTCCACAGTTTATGCACAATGGCGATGCGGTTTGCCATTGCGTTCCTTTCATCGCTCCGGCAAAGTGTTCCACAGCCAAAGCGCGAGAATGTTTCCGAGCGCTGCCGGCTAGAGTTCAGCGTTGCCGGTGATTCTCTCGAGGGTGAATCGCTGGGGGAATGCAGTTCACGTAAGTGAAATGGCGCCCGGGCATTGCGGCCTCCTCCTAATCCTCCTCCAAGGCAGGATGGAAGCGCTGGATTGAAAATCTGAGGCGAGAGCTTCAGTTGGGCATCGCCGCGTCGCGCTCTCCGAGCGCAGCGCGCGATGACTTTCGTCCCTGGCGAAAGACGGCAGTCGGAAATATCCGCGATAACAATGCGGCTTGGGTGGCTGGCCCAAGCCGCATTTGTTTGCCGGAATGCCGGGCCTCGGGCTGCTTACCGTTGACTCCCACCATACGAATTCTTCACTACCTCGCCGCCTTTCATCACAAACTTCACCCGCTCCAGCGTTGTAACATCTGCCAGCGGATCGCCGTCCACGGCAATCAGGTCTGCGAACTTTCCCGCCTCAATCGTGCCCACCTTATCTGACCACCCGAGCAGATCGGCATCGTTGATGGTCGACGTCTGAATCGCCTGGAGCGGCGTCATCCCCAGGCTTACATAGACAGCAAACTCGTGCGCGTTCAGCCCGTGCGGGTACACTGCCGCGTCGGTGCCAAATCCGATCTTCACGCCCGCCGCAAAGGCCTTTTTCGCATTCGCCTTCGCCGTTTGCGAAACCAGTTCCATTTTGTGTTTCAGGAAATCGGGAAGATTCGCCTGCGCCGCATGTTCCCGTTGCCAGTCGATCAGATAAAGAGTTGGCACCAGATATGTGCCGTTTTTTTTCAGTGTCGCAATGGCCTCGTCATTCATCAGGTGGCCATGCTCCACCGAATCCACGCCTGCCTCCGATGCCCAGATCACTCCCTGCGCGCCATGTGCGTGCGCGGCGACCTTGCGTCCAAGCCGATGGGCGTCGGCGACGATCGCCTTCATCTCCTCCAGAGTGTATTGCGCCGCATTCGGATCATCGCCCTTTGATAGCACGCCGCCGGTCGCGCAAATCTTGATCAGGTCCGCGCCATACTTGATAATCTCGCGGGTTTTGTGCTGCACCGCTTCCACGCCATCGGCTACGCCGGGATAGGTCGCCTGAAATTCGGAGGGCAGCAGATTGTCATCGCAATGCCCTCCAGTGATGCTCAATGGAGGCCCGCTCACCAGCATTCTGGGCCCCGGGACATCGCCGGCATTGATCGCATCGCGCAGCGCCACATCGGCGTAATTGAACGCGGCCACATTGCGCACCGTGGTAAACCCGGCTTCGAGCGTCACACGCGCATTCCTCGCTCCGGTAAGCGCCTGCCTGGGCACGGAATCCCCCAGCATCGAATAACCAAAATTTCCGGTCATCGTAAGATGTGTGTGCGCATCGATTAGTCCCGGAAGCACAGTCGCGTTGGGCAGGTCGATAAGCCGCGCGTCCGCTGGCCAATGTGCCGTGGACGCTCCCGGATCGGCTTCCACGCGAACGATCTTGTCGCCCTCGATCACGATTGCCTGATTGGTCAGCGTCTTTCCGGTCTTCGCATCGAGCAACCGCCCGGCGCGAACAATCGTCATCTGCGTTTTCTGGGCTGGCACAGCCTGCTGCCCATGAAGCAACCCCACCAATGCCAGCGCTGGAACGGCGATGGCCGTAAAACAGGACCTGCGTCCGATCTTCATTATTTCAATCCTCCTTCGGGAGACAGGCGTGAAGGGTAAGCCAACCAGCCGCGGAAGTCAAAACGCGGAGTCGGATCGCTATAGCGAGTGCGAGCCGCAAGCAATCCTCTGTTCTTGGTTTCTCGATGCTGCGATATCTCCCGACCCTGAGCGCGGCCCGGGTCCCCTCATCTTCCGAGGCGCAGGACCTCAGCGAAATATCCGCGAAGTGTCGGCGGCAAACTCGACGAAGGTCACACCAGCATTTCCGCGGTCGAGATCCTCCTCATTTTTGAGAAAAGGATACCGCTCTCGCAGGCTTTGCGAAGTCGAGTCGAAGATGCTCCAATTTTCCCCATGGACAACTTTGATGACCTTTCCATCGCGCTGCCAGACGGAAAGCAACTCGCGGATCGCGGTGCGTATGCTGCCCCCCGTCCCCGACGAACCATATCCATGAATGATTTTCACAACCGGCCCGCTGGGGCCACGCGGCGCATAGAGCGATTCGAGCAATCGCCGCTTCGCCTGCTCAACCGTAGGCATGTCCGCCTTCAGATTCAGAATCGTAAGCCGCATTTGCCCTGATGCCGCCATGATCTTAAGCTTACCTCCCCTGGCGACTCTGAAAACCATGCAATCGCTGCTCGCCCGACCGTTCGCAGGTCACATAAAAACGTGATTCCCGTCACCGCCCCGCAGAATTAACACAGTAACGATGGCTGGATACGCGGAAGGAGGCAAAGCTGTGTCCTCGGAATTTGCGCGCTCGAGGTTGAGCCAGGAACTGGAGCAGGCTCTTCGTCCGATCATGACCCCTGTCGTATTCCCCAAGGGAGCGACACTTTATGAACATGGCACGGAGGCGGCGGGCATTTACCTGGTGGAATCGGGCTCGGTTCGAGTGTTGATCCCTGCGCCCGAAAATCAAAAACAGTTGCTCGAAGTCGTGCACGCGGGAGCGATCCTCGGCCTGAGCGAGAGTATGGCCGGAGACCACTATCGGGTGACAGCGGAAGCCGAAGAGCCAACCACCGCAGCTTTCATCACGCGCCAGGGCTTTTGCGATTTCCTCGATAACCATCACGAGTTCTGCATGCAGATCGTGCGCCTCCTAAGCGACAATCTGCACGGCCTTTATCACAGATTCCGCAGCGTCAGCGCGCATCCCGGCCGGCCGCGACGGCGACTGTTGAACGAACAACTGAATTAGAAGATTGCAAAGCCGGGGCGTTCGACCGCCTGCCGCACTGCAAGGCGGATCGAAACGACGCCGAATGGCTACTGATTCCTGAAGTTAATCGTGATCTCCGTCTGGATCTCGACGGGTTCGCCATCCAGGTAATAGGGTTTATATCTCCACTGCCGTACCGCCTCGAGGGCAGCTGCCGCCAGCACCGGATCCCCGCTCAACACCCTCGGGCTGACAACGTTGCCTTGCTTGTCAACCGTGGCTTCGATCTGGACCGCGCCATGGGCGCGCATAGCAAGGGCGTTTGCCGGGTACTTCGGTTGCACGCGCTTAATCAGCATTCCCTGCGACACCCCTTGAGAAACTCTGATCCGCGTCAAGGCCGGTCTGGCAGCGGGTGGCGCGAGTAGGCCACTTAAGCCGGTTGCGCTGGCAGAAGCGACGCCCAGCGGACTTGGAAGCTGCGCAGTGGTCTCCTCGTCCGCCGCTGGGGCTTTGGCCGGGGTCGCCTCCGACTTCACATGAATTGAAACAGAGGCGGAATTATTCTCTTCGGCCTCAGGCGAGCTGGGTATTTTGGCAGCCGAAGCCGAGTTTCCGGAACGCTCAGACTGCGTGTCAGAAGTCTTTGGCGCGCCGATGCCTGTGGCCGTACTCGCCCGATTCGAAATCGCGCTCGACGGTGTGATTTGCGGAGCTGGCGTTAAGTTTGGATTGCTATTTCGGTTGGCGTCAGTCCGGACTGCGCTCTGAGCGGCCGTCGTAGCTGGTTGCCCAATTGGCGTAGCTTTGGTGCGTCCAAACTTTCCCCAACCAACATATGCAACCGCAACCAGCACCACAACCGCAATCGCAATCAAGATTTTCCGGCTGCCGCCAGACCCACCCGCATTTTTGTCATCTATAAACGTGAGCGGAATCGTCTTCGTCAGGTCCGATGCAGGCGAAGAGACTTGCGCCGGCGGCTGCGACGAAGGCTCGATCTCCTCCCACACACCCTGCTCTTTATCTGTCGATTCTGTCTTCGGCAGAGCAATCTCTTTTGCGGGGGCCACGGCCACGCCGGCACTCTGCGATCCGTTAACTACGTTAGGTGCGGACGCGTTCGCGGATACTGCCCCGGATGCATTCGCTTTCAGTGGTTCAATGATTTTTGAGGACGCAGCTACAACCGGTTGCGCATGAGGTTCAGAAGACTGAGTCTCCACCGGTTGCCTGGTTGAGGCCGCCGCTTGTGACGCCTGCACAGTTACGCTCGGTGAAGTCACGAGTGGGGCAGGGGAATCGGCACTCTTCCGCAGCAGCCCGCGCGCGACGCGTAATGTCCCCTTCGCCTGGTCGACGTTGATCGGTTTAGTAAGTACCAGGTTGACGCCCATACGATAGGCGCGCGCCACCCCGGCTTGGCCCTCAACTAGTCCGATGACGAGCGACCTCTGATTGAAGCTTGAGTCGCGGGCGCTTTTCAGCACCAGAGCAGCATTCTGCTCATTCTCGCAGTCGACGACAATTGCGTCGTAATGCTGCGCCATTATGCTCTTTACCGCGGCAAACTGGTCTTGAACGGGGCTTACCGTGAACTCCAATTCACTGAAAAGCTGAGTTACGATGCGGGCAAGTTTCTCATCCGGGCAGAGAAGTAGAGCTTGGTAACCCATGATGTGCCAATCGTAGGCACGACAGTTAGCAGCGGCAAGTTACGGGAGTAATAGACCGAATGAAAATTGTCGCCCGGCGATTGCGCGCACACCACCAAGTCTCGATTCCCCCCGAGACGGTGCAAGTCGCCAACCACCTGCGCCCGTAAGGTCGCCTACCGCGGAGGTTGCGCAGGCCCCGCACTGGGCGGCGTCTTAGCGGGAGAAGCATGCGCGCTCGTAGAGGCCGCTGCCGCAACGTTCGCCGCGGGCGCGCTCGACAAAGCGCCCGCGTGAGCACCTGGGTTCGCTGGCGTTGAGGTTGGCGGAACTGGTGTCGCTGGAGGTGAAACGGCTGGAGGTGAAACGGCTGAAGATGAACCGGCAGGAACTGAATTGACTGGAACCGGGCCGACCGGCGTGGTCGTCGCCGCGGGAACGAGGGCGCTCGGTTGCACAGGCTGGGCCTGCTCCGCCGGGCTGGTCGAAACGGGAATCGGTTGAGGCGCAGGTTTCACAGTAGCCGGCGCTGCTTGCTGCGGGTTGCGCACATTCTTGACAAACGCCAGCGCGCGATTAATCTGCGCCTGGGCAACGGCCCGGAACCCGGGCTGGTAAGTCCACGCGGCATAGAACACCGCGCATACAACCAGGAGCGCGAAAAGAGCAATGGGCGAACGCCGTGTCTTCTCACGGCGCTCTGTTACAGCCCGCTCGTTGTTTTTCTGCGCTGTGTTTTCCTGCACGGTCTCACTTCCCGAATCGGCGGAAACGGTAGCTTTCTCCTTCTCCTCCGGCTCGGCTTCCAAGGTCGGTTCGCTCGCAGTCGTTTGCGGATCCACAGTTTTCACGGCGTCGGAACGTTGCGGCGTAGCAGGTTTCAATGTGGCCGAAGTGGCTGCACTTCCCACTGGCGATGCGGCCGGTTCTTTTACCGCTGCGGGCGCTACCGCCGCGCTCATCGTCGCCTGGGCCTCTGAAAGGGAAGCTGGAGCAGGGACGCGCGCGTCAAATGCCTCCCGCTGCGGCGAATTTGCGCCGTCCGATCCCAAGCCGGCGGCCGCGGCCATGGTTCGTGCGGGCATGGTTCGCGCGGGCAAAGCCGCGCTGGCAACGGACTCGGACGGCTGTCCATTTCCCACGGATGGACTCTGTTGGTCCGCGCTGATGATTGGTTGCGTTGCGTCGGCCAGAGTCAAGTCGACTTGGCCCGAATTCGGAACAATGCGGGCCGACTCTTCTTTTTTCATTCGGCTGATCGCGGTACGAATCGTGCTGCGAGCCTGATCCTTTGCCACCGGTTTCGTCAGAATTAATTCCGCGCCCAATCGAAAAGCCGTTGGCAAGCCGGCGCGGCCATCCACAACTGCAACCGCGACCGGATTTCTCCCACCCTTTCGATTGCGGCACACGTCGAAGATCCGTTTGGCGGCGGGCAAGTTCTCGCAATCTACGAGGACAAGGTCGAAACGATCGGAATTCAGCTTTTCGGCGGCTGAGGCCCCGTCGAGCGGCCGTTCGAAATCAACCGACATTTCCTCAAGAACGGAAGTGATCGCGCTCACAGCCTGATCATCCGGCGACAATAAAAGTGCGAGAGGCATGGCTCTCTTATCCTAGGAACCACTATGCAACCCCGCAAGTTACATTGGTAAGGACGGCGTCCTCATCCCAGTCGACAAGACTGCCTGGCGTGTATGAGTTGGCCAGACTAGAAGGGGCCTCATAAATGGTTTTGCGCAGGGCACGGCTTTAGCCGCGCCGTGGGATACGCGGCTTACTCCTTGGCTTCATTTATGAGATGGCTTCTAGTGTAGTGCGTCAAACAGATCGACGTTTTATAAGTCGTTGGTTCCCCTGTGACCCTCTGTGTCCCCCGTGGTTAAAGCCTTTGACTTCCTCGTTAGACGCCAAAATTCAACGCCGCAGCCGAGGCGAAGTATAAGCATCATCATTTCAACGCGCCACACTAGCCGTGCGCAAAAAAACAAAGCCGCCCGCTTTCACTGAAACCGAAACGTCCCTTGCTTTCGCCGGAATCACAGGCCCCTTCCCGATAATGCCGCCCAGGAAGTCCTTGACTTAGCGAACCACATCGCCAAGAATTTCATCAGGGTGTGAAACCAACCCATGACTCCGCCTAGGCGGAGTCAGCATGTAAGTTCCTTGAAAATGAGACTTTGCGGAGAAGGTGGTTTTGGCGCAAGCGGTCACGCGCACGAGCCTTTCACTAAGTCCTTATTCCTCAAAGACCTGGAGAAACACCAGCAAATCGAGGCTTCTAAGTATTTGATTTATAAATACTTTACACGTAAGTCCTTATTCCCCAAAGACCTGGCGGGAGATGGTCGCTAAGTCTTTGATTCTCAAAGACCCGCCTGCGGGGGGGGTGGGGGGCCACCGGAACAGGAAACCCAAGATGTAGTTGGCTTTTTCCGATAAGTGCATTATTTCTGAAAGACCTTAGAGGAATTCACAGGGATGAATATGCAAGTCTTTGATTTATAAAGACTTTACTCGCAAGTCCTTATTCCTCAAAGACCTGGCGGGAGAGAGTCGCTTAAGTCTTTGATTCTAAGATACCGGGTCTAGGGGGGTAGGGGTACCTCGGAGAAACCAATAGCCACGCGAGACGCCCGGCGATGCCGAGTCACCAAGCAAAACCCGCCAGTTTTCACCGACGGCTGATAGCTGATAGCTGGCCCTAGGATTCTCGTTTCTTAGTAATTGAGGATTCGGGTGGCGGATATGGAATCGTGCCGCGAAACGCGGCTTTTTCGGCAGGTGTGAAATCAGGAAATGGCAGTTCGTGCTGATCGCGCCACGCCTGAACCTGCTTTTCTGCCCCGGCAGTCCCTTCGCGATCGAGGCCCGAATCGCGTGTCAGATACAGCGTTTGGGATGGCAGCGCAAAATTGGTGCCCGCATCCTCCACAATTTTCATGATGCGCAGCAAGAGATCCTCGCGAATTTCATTGAATTCATTCGCGTCGCGCGTAAGCACATAACTGACAATCTCGAGCCGCAGAGCGCTGCTATCAAAACTTGTGAAGCGAATGGTCGCCGATGAACTCTCGACCTTGGCATGCTGGAATAACATGCGGCGAATCTCCGCCAGAACATAGCGCAACTGATCTCCCGTCGTGTCAGTGCGGATTGCCAAGGCTGGATTGAATAGAATTTTGTCGCGCCGCGTGTAATTCTCAATGCTCATCGTGGCCAGCGCGCCATTCGGAATCGAAAGCTCGGTTCGCGCGTCGGTGCGAACCCGCGTTGACCGCAGGCTGATGTCCTCGACGGTTCCGATGCGGTCCCCAAAACGGCAATAATCACCGACGCGAATCACCTCATCCGCCAGCACCGAGATTCCGCCAAAAAGGTTTTCGAGCGTCTTCTGCGCGGCGAATGCAACGGCGATGCCGCCGATGCCAAGCCCAGCCAGCACCGTGGTCAGGTTGAACCCCACGATGCCGAGAATGACCAGGACCGCGACGACCACGACCAGCGCCGAAAGCAGGCGCTCGCCCAGCACCATCAGCGTGCCCGTGCCGCGGCGTCCCATGCCGATCGCATGCGTCCGCAGACGTTGCATCGTGACGCCTGCGACCCGCAGCAGAAACCAGAAGAATCCAATGCTGACGAGAACCGCAATCGCGCGGTTGTAGTAAAAGCGCGTCAGCAACGGCAGTCCAAATCGGCCGGCAATGAGCCGGTGAGCAATGGCTGAAAAAAACAGAAGAAGCGGCATCGATACGCGCCGGTACGACTGCAAGTCCGGACGCTTCTTGAGCCTGAGATAGAGCCGGCGCGGAATGGCGAGAAACAAAACTACAGCCCAGCCGGCCGCGATGGCGAGAGGAATGGCGAGCAGCAACGCCAGCCACTGCCATAGCGGCATTCCAAGGAAAATTTCCTTAACCAGTGCCGGCGGAAGTTTCGTTTCGACCTGGTGTGCTTCCACTGTGTCGTAAAGTTCAGGCACTTTGCTGAGCGTGGCGGAGGAGAACAGCCAGATCTTGCCGGCCGTGGGATCGGACACGCGAACCAGCACGACCGGCACGTCGCCGTCAGCGTCCGAGAAAACTCCGATCGTCTGCTGATCGGGAATGCCATCGTCGGCATTCCCCTCTGGACTGGCGCTGATGCGCCGCAAACTGCCCACAAAAGCGCGGTCCATCAGCTCTTTTAGCTTGGCCGCGAGTTCCGGTCCCTGCGACGGACGTCGCACGGCGGAAATTTGCAGGTACTCGGCCGCAACCTGGTAGTTGCCCGATTGCGCGGCCTGCAAGAAGCCAAGCACTGTGCCCGATGGCGTCTCGCGACCGAGCGAATCCGTTTGCGCCGGAGATGCCGCCGTCTGTCCCGGTCCCTTAAGCAGTCCGCTGACCGACTGCGCAGCCAGCCCTGTCTGGCACAGCGCGAGCACGAAAGCGATAAGCGTAAGTTTTTTTATCACGTCTTGCCCGGGATAACGATTACGGCGCCAGCGTCGCTCATCTCTTCGGCCGATAGATGTCGGTTGCCTGACCGTAAAAGATTTCTGCCGCCTCCATCATCGTTTCTGAGAGCGTTGGATGCGGATGGATGGTCATGCCGATATCGGCGGCCAGCGCGCACATTTCAATGGCCAGCACGCCTTCGGCGATCAGTTCGCCGGCTCCCGGCCCCACAATGCCGATGCCGAGCACGCGCTCAGTTTTCGGATCGATCAGCCATTTCGTTAAACCTTCCGGCCGGTCCAGCGTGATGGCGCGTCCCGATGCCGCCCATGGAAACTTCGCAACTATGATCTGGCGTCCTTGTTCCTTGGCCTGCGTCTCCGTCAATCCGGCCCAGGCGATTTCGGGATCGGTGAAAACGACCGCGGGAATTGCATTTGGCTCGAAAGCAACTTTGTGTCCTGCGATAGCTTCGACAGCAGTGCGGCCTTCGTGCATGGCTTTGTGCGCAAGCATCGGCTCGCCCGCGACGTCGCCAATCGCATAGATTGCCGAATCGGCAGTCTGCCGCTGCTCGTTGATCTCGATGAATCCCTTCGCGTTGACTTTGACTTTTGTTTTGTCGAGCCCGGGTATCTCAGAATTCGGACGCCGTCCTACCGACATAAGCACGCGATCAAATAGCTGCTCGTTCTCTTTTACGTCCGGACCTTCAAGCGTGACGCGGATTCCAGTTTTTTCGTCTTTCAGCGATTTAACCGTGGTATTAAGAAGGATGGAGGAGAAAAGCCTTTCGAGGCGCTTGTGCAACGGCAGAACGAGATCGCGGTCGGCGCCGGGCAAAAGGCCCGGCATCATTTCGACGACTGTGACCTTCGTCCCGAGCGTGGCATACACCGAGCCGAGTTCGAGTCCGATGTAGCCGCCGCCAATGACGAGCAGCGTCTTCGGAATGTCGGCGAGGTCGAGCGCGCCGGTGGAATCCATGAGGCGCGGGCTGTCGATTTTGAGGCTGGGTACAACGGTCGGGCGCGAACCGGTGGCGATGACGATGCGATCGAAGGTAAGCGTTTCTTCGCCGCCAGCCTGGCTCTTCGTAACCTTGAGCGTGGTCGAATTTACAAACGCCGCTTTACCTTGAATGAACTGCACCGAGCGCTGCTTCGAAAGCTGACCGAGGCCGCCAGTGAGTTTCTTGACGACGCCCTCTTTCCAGCCGCGCAATTTTGCAAGATCGATTTTTGGCTCGGCGAATTCGATGCCCCAGTTCTTGGCCTGCTGAGCTTCTTCGAGCAGCTTGGCGACGTGCAGAAGAGCCTTCGACGGAATGCAGCCGCGATAAAGGCAAACGCCGCCCGGGTTCGCTTCCGGATCGATGAGCGTAACTTTCATGCCAAGGTCGGCTGCGAGAAACGCAGCGGCGTAACCGCCCGGGCCGCCGCCGATGACTGCCACACGGAGATTGGAGTTAGTTGCCATTCGCTCTATCCTTAATTTGTCTAATGTGTGCAACGGCAAAACATCGAACCGCAGAGATCACGGAGTGCCAACGACTGCCATTGACGAGCAAATCCTTGATCTTTCACGGCGCCCTCTGCGTCTCGGCGGTGAAGGACTACTATCCCTGCACCGACAGCAGGAACGGCTGCTCGAATGCCTCCGCAATCCACCGCAAAAAACGCGCGGCGTCGGCGCCATCAATCAACCGGTGATCGTACGAGAGCGAGAGCGGAAGAATCAAGCGCGGCTCGAATTTGTTGTTGACCCACTCCGGCTCCATGCGCGAACGCGAGAGGCCGAGGATCGCCACCTCGGGATGATTGACGATTGGCGAAAATCCCGTGCCGCCGATGCCGCCGAGATTCGTAATCGTAAACGTTCCGCCTTCCATTTCTTCCGGCTTCAGCTTGCGGTCGCGCGCTTTTTTGGAAAGCTGCGTCATTTCCGCAGCCAGTTCAACGATGTTTTTCTTATCTACGTCGCGAATCACCGGGACAAGCAGCCCGCGGTCGGTATCCACCGCCACGCCGATATGGATGTACTGCTTGTAAACAATCTCCTCTCTCGCCATATCGATCGAGGCATTGAACTGCGGAAAAACCTTCAGCGCCGAAGCGCAAACCTTCAGCGCAATCGCCGTGACTGTCATCTTGCCGCCCGCCTCTTCGGCGCGCGGCGCAAACTTTGCCCGCAAGTGCTCTAACTCGGTGATGTCGGCGCGATCGTTCTGCGTAACATGGGGAATCGTATTCCACGCCTGCCGCAGATGCTCGGCCGTTTTGCGCCGCACGCCGCGAATTGAAACTCGCTCCGTCTGCCCCCACTTCGAAAAATCTGGCAACTCCGGCTCAACAAAGGCAACCCGCGGAGTCTGGGCCGCGGCGGTCGCCGCCGCCAGTGCATTCTTCGCGTGCAGTTTTACATCGTCTTCGCTAATTCGTCCGCCGGGGCCGCTCCCCTGCACGCCATGAATTTCCACACCCAATTCCCGCGCCAGTCGCCGCACATGCGGCGCCGCCGGCACTGGATCACGGTGCTCCGTTCCGGCAACTTTTTCCAGTTGCACCGGCATCGCAAAACCCGCCGGCGCAGTCAGCGGATGATCGGGCGGCAGGGCCTGCTCTTCCGTCTTACCCTCCGCCTTCATCGCCAACTGAAACGACAGCCGCGCCGCCTGCTGTCCCGACAAGTATTCCACCGGTTCGTGCCGCCGCGGAGCCTCAACAACAGGCGCGGTGCCACCCTCCAGGGTAAAAATGACCTCGCCGACTTGTACCTTCTGCCCTTCCTTGACCATGATCTCCCGCACCACGCCGCTCACCGTTGACGGAACCTCGACCACGGCCTTGTCGGTCTCCAGTTCCATAACCGGCTGTCCTTCCGAGACGCGCACGCCAGGAGAAATCATCAGCCGCACCAGATCGCCGGATGCGATGTTCTCCCCCAACTCCTGCAATTTAAATTCGCCCGCAGACGATTGGGCGACCGAAGCCGCATTTTTGCCGGACGGTAGAGCGCTGAGTGAAGGCGCCGACTGGCCGGCGTTCGCGGCCGCAGTCAATGCCGCGACAGCTTGTCTGGATGAGGATTTCTTCTCGATCGCGGCCGGTGACTCAACGGGCTTTGAAGCGGCATCGTGACGGTTATCGGGCGCTACCTTGGTTGCGCTCGCGCCATTTTCCACCGTAAAAATCACCTGCCCCACGCGCAGTTTGTCGCCTTCCTTCACGCGTACTTCGCCGACCGTCCCCGTCACCGAGGAGGGCACTTCCACGACGGCTTTGTCCGTCTCGAGTTCCATCACCGTCTGGCCCTCAGAAATGCTCGCGCCCGGCGCAACCAGCAGTCGAACCAGATCGCCGCTCTCGATGTTCTCGCCTAACTCCGGCAGCTTAAATTCCGTCGCCATTCTTTTTTTCCAGATTCCTTTATCATCCGCGACCCTCGATGCGATCCCGCGGAAATGAAATCAACTCGACGTCGGGTTTCTTTTCTCCGGATCGATGCCCAGTTCGCGTATCGCCTTCGTGATCGTCTCGCTCTTCACCTGTCCCTCGGCAGCCAGCGCATGCAGAGTCGCGAGCACAATATGCTTTGCATCCACCTCAAAAAAGTCGCGCAGGGAGGCGCGATTCTCGCTGCGCCCAAATCCATCAGTTCCAAGCGCGGCCAGCTTGCCCGGAACCCACTGCGCAATGCTCTCCGGCAGCACCTTCATATAATCCGATGCCGCAATGAATGGTCCAGACGCACGCTTCAGCGTCTCGGTGACATACGGAACCTTCGCCGCCTCGGTCGGATGCAGCATGTTCCAGCGCGCGCAATCATTTGCCTCGCGATAAAGCTGCTTGTAGCTGGTCACGCTCCAAACATCCGCGGCAACACCGTATCGTTCCTCCAAAATTGCCTGCGCCTTCAGCACCTCAAACATGATCGTTCCGCTGCCCAGCAGTTGGGCACGCAGTTTCGCACTCTTCTTCTCCGAAGCTTTAAACAGATACAAGCCTTTTAGAATTCCGTCACGCGTGCCCGCCGCACTCGGCATCTCCGGCATGTGCACCGGTTCATTCGTTACCGTCAAGTAGTAGAAGATGGATTCTCCATCCACGTACATGCGCTTGATGCCATCCTGAATGATGACGGCAATTTCATACGCGAACGCCGGATCGTAGGCCAGTAAGTTTGGCACGCCCAGCGCCAACACGTGACTATGCCCATCCTGATGCTGCAACCCCTCGCCAGCAAGCGTCGTCCGCCCCGCGGTGCCACCAATCAGGAATCCCCGGCATCGCATATCCGCGGCCGCCCAAATCAAATCTCCAATGCGCTGGAAGCCAAACATCGAGTAATAGATAAAAAATGGAATCGTGTTGATCCCGTGGTTTGCATAGGCCGTGCCAGCTGCGATAAACGAGCACATCGATCCGGCCTCGGTAATTCCCTCCTCCAGAATCTGCCCGTTCTTCGCCTCCTTGTAATAAAGGAGCGTGTCCATATCGACTGGCTCATAGAGCTGTCCGACATTCGAATAAATTCCCACCTGCCGGAACAGTGCCTCCATCCCAAACGTCCGCGCCTCATCCGGCACCACCGGCACGATGAACTTCCCCACCTCCGGATCGCGCAGCAGCTTTGCCAGAAGGCGCACAAAAACCATTGTCGTCGAAGCGTCGCGGCCCTCGGTGCCTTTGTAAAACTCCTCAAACACCGCGTCTGCCGGCGGCTTAATCGGCGTAGCGCGCACCTTGCGAACCGGCATATAACCGCCCAGTCCCTGCCGCCGCGCCTGCATGTACTTGATTTCCGCGCTCTCGTCCGCCGGCCGGTAGAACGGGGCATCATGAAGTTCTTCATCCGGAATCGGAATGCCAAACCGCGAGCGAAACACCTGAAGCTCATCGTCGTTCAGCTTCTTCTGCTGATGCGTGATGTTCTTGCCCTCACCCGCTTCGCCCAGTCCATAGCCCTTGATCGTCTTCGCCAGAATGATCGTCGGCTGTCCTGTGTGATCGACCGCCGCCCTGTAGGCCGCATACACCTTGATCGGGTCATGGCCTCCCAATCGCATGCGCGCGAGCTGTTCGTCCGAGAGCCGATCCACCATCTTCAGCAGTCGCGGATCGGTGCCAAAAAAGTTCTGCCTGAAATATGCGCCGCTCTCAACAAAATATTTCTGATACTGCCCATCGGTGATCTCGCCCATGCGCCGCACCAGCAGCCCATCGCGATCGGACTGAATCAACGAATCCCAATCCGTGCCCCAAATGACCTTAATTACATTCCAGCCCGCACCGCGGAAAATCGCTTCCAGTTCCTGAATGATTTTCCCGTTCCCACGCACCGGCCCGTCCAGCCGCTGCAGGTTGCAGTTAACAACAAAAATAAGGTTGTCGAGCTTTTCGCGCGAGGCCAGCGTGATCGAGCCGAGCGCCTCTGGTTCATCCATCTCGCCGTCGCCCATGAACGCCCACACCTTACCGCCTGTCGAGTTCTTTAGCCCGCGATTCTCCAGATATTTGATAAACCGCGCGTGATAAATCGCCTGAATGGGCCCGAGGCCCATCGACACCGTCGGAAATTCCCAAAAATCCGGCATCAGCCACGGGTGCGGATACGATGACAGCCCGCCCCCCGCCTTCAACTCGCGCCGGAAGTTCTCCAGCTTTTCTCTCGGAATGCGCCCTTCGAGGAACGCGCGGGCGTAAATCCCCGGCGCCGCGTGCCCCTGAAAATAAACAATGTCCCGATCGCCCGAGTCCGTCGCCGCCTGAAAGAAGTGATTGAACGCAACTTCATACAGCGTGGCCGCCGAGGCAAACGTCGAGATGTGCCCGCCAATTCCCTCCTGGATCCTATTCGCGCGGACCACCATCGCCATCGCGTTCCAACGCACCAGGCTCTTGATCCGCCGCTCCATCTCCTGGCTGCCCGGAAAGGGAGGCTGCTGCCGCGACGGTATCGTATTCTGATAAGGCGTAGTCGCCGAAAACGGCAGGTTCACTCCCGCCGCCCGCCGCGCATGCAGCGCCAGTTGCTGCAAAAGCCGGCCTGCTCGCTCCGGTCCGCCCCGTGCCAGCACATAGTCCAAAGAGTCCAGCCACTCCCGCGTCTCTAGAACCTCGATTCCGTTCGTCGGCTGCTGTGTTTGCGCTGGATGCGTCTGGCCCGCAGGATACGCCACCTGCGATGGTTCCGTGCGCTGCGATTCCTGCATGTTCGACCTCTGCGCTATCCGCTCCGAATCCTCTGCCTGCTGCCTACTGTGCTCAAGCGTCTTAGCCACTCTGCCTCACCCGTTGGAAAGATTGTCTTTTACTCATCATAAGCAATCGAGAGACTTTTTGCTGAAGATATGACGACAGGCGGCGAAATGCGCACGGCGGTATGACTAACATTTAGCATGTCTTTTGGGCCGTGCCCTAGAAACCAGTGCCTTGATTTCGTTGTCCCCGGCGAGGTCAGAACTTCCTCGATCATGCCTGCAATTGACTTCGGCAAGCTAGGAGAATGAGACCATCCGAAAGGTCATGGAAAGTCGAATATCCCAAAACGTCCCCTTGGGAGTGTCCCAAAGATTACCCAACATTACCAACGACGTGGCAAAAGTTTTCCCATTTGTCCGCTCTGTGATACCTTAAGAGAAGTCGCCAGCCCCCTCGCGATTGCAAGCCATTGAAATTCAAAGGTCGTGCGGCCGCAGTGAGAAGCGCCCTTTTTGGCGGAGATGGCAACGATTGTGCATGGGATTAAGCACCGTCGTTTTCCGAGCAGCGCCCCTCATCCTCGGAGCGGATTTGTCTTTTATCATGGAATTCCAAAGCAGCAAAATGGTGCCAATTGCCGGTCCCGCGCACAATGGCGGGACAAAGATGTGGCTTGAAAGCATAAGCCCGGGCATGCGGACCGTCGAGGCGGTGCTGCGGGAGCTCTCGCAGAATGACGTTCCAGTATTGATCGTCGCCGAACATGGTTCGGGAAAAGCGGCCGCAGCGGCCCGGATTCACAGTCTTTCACGCCGCGCCAGCGAGCCCTTCCAGGCTTACCAGTGCCGCGATGCCAGCGACCAAGTGCTCGAGGGATGCGAGGGACAGGGCGGGACGGTTTACCTTCAGGAAGTCAGCGATCTGACCGCCGAGGCCCAGAGAGAATTGGTGCGTCAAATCGGTTTAAACGACGCCGAGCGCGACCGCGTTCCCCGCTACATTTGCGGATCGACGTGTGAACTGGAGCCCGAGGTGCGCGCCGGCAAGGTGCGCGAGGACCTTTACTACCGGATCAGCGGTGTTTGTCTGCGCCTACCGCCGTTGCGCCAGCGGCGCGAGGATATTCCGATTCTGCGCGACTGGTTCCTTTCCGCCGCCGCCCACGATTTTGGCCGGGACGTGCCGCCGCTCAGCAGTGGAACGCAAAGCTTCTTCCTGGAGTATCACTGGCCGGGAAATATCCGGGAATTGAAGGATGCAACCCGGGCCATTGTCGCGCTGGGCGACGAGGCGCTGGCGATGGGCGGTCTGCGTTCGCTATTGCGGCGCGCCGACCCGAACAACGGCGAGAAAATCTCCTTGAAAGATGCCGCCCGGGCGGCTTCGCGAGAGGCGGAGCGCGAACTGATTCTCCAGGTGCTGACGCGGACACGCTGGAACCGGCGCCGGGCCGCCCAGGAATTGAAGATCAGCTACAAAGCGCTGCTTTACAAGATGAAGCAGAGCGGATGTGAGGAGTACGGGGCCTGAACGATCAAGTCCTCAGTTTTAAGAGAGGGAATGGAGAGTAATAGAGACTATGAACTTGAAATGGATAGCGGTGATAGCGGTGTTTGTCATGGCCAGCGGTGTCGCGCTCGCGCAGGACGCCCCGGCGGAAGCCGCCGTCAGTCCCGCTTCTGACAGCAACACGCATGCGCCGGTCGCTCCCGTCAGTCAGGTGGAACCCACTTACATCATTGGACCTGACGATGTTTTGCACATCGCGGTCTGGAAAGAAACGGACCTGACGGCGACCGAACCGGTTCGGGCGGATGGGCAGATTTCCCTGCCGTTGCTCAACGACGTGCAGGCGGCGGGGCTCACCCCGATGCAACTCGCCGATTCGCTCACGGCAAAGCTGAAAAAGTTCGTCGCCGACCCGCACGTCACGGTGGTGGTGACGGCCATCAACAGCAAGAAGATTTACCTGCTCGGCGAAGTGGCGCACACGGGTTCGATGGCCATCACACCGAATATGACCGTCATGCAGGCTCTGGCGAGCGCCGGCATCAACCAGTTCGCCAACACCAAGAGGATTTACCTGCTGCGGAACGAGAACGGGAAAAAACAAAAATACGCGGTGCCCTATCGCAAGCTGATCAAGGGCCGCGATGTCGACCACGACTACACATTGCAACCGGGAGATACAATCGTCGTCCCGTAGGACGGCCGGAAACAAAAGTATGTCAAAACTGCGATGGATTCGAATTAGTGTTTTGCTGGCCGGCCTCAGCATGTTTGCGGCGGCGCAAAACCCTCAGTCGGGTGTGCCGGCCTCCCAGGTGGATGAGACCACTCCCCCTCCTGCGTTCGGACAGACGGCGCCCATTCTGAATCCCGATAACCCGCCGCTGTCTGGACTGGACGAGCCGAGCCTTCGGCTAAGGACGGCAAACCGCAGCTTTATATCGCCTGAGATTCAGGTCGGCGAATCCATTGACAGTAATGCGCAGAACTCGTTAAAGAACGCGAGAGGGGAGGGAGTTTCCCACCTGCTCGGCGCGCTGGATCTGCAAAAATTCTGGCCCAGGAGCGATCTCTTTCTCGAGTATCTGGGAGGCGCGGCATTCGGGGACAGTCCTTATTATGTTCGCCAACTTCAGGCGGTCGGGTTGCAGGCGGTGACCCGGTGGCGCACCGGCCAGTTCACGCTGCGCGATGGCCTCGACTATTTGCCCGACGGCTCGTTTTTCGCCGCCTCGGCTGGAGGTCTTCCTGGGTTCGGGATCGCAACCGGCGCAATCGGCTTAGGTTTACCCGGGGTTGCCCGCCTCAATGGGAGTTCGGTCGGCACCATTCCACGCCTTTCCAACACCGCTGCGGCCCAGGCCACGCAGGCGCTTACGCCGCGGTCGGCGGTGACCTTTGTCGGCGCCTTCGGCAGCCAGCACTTTTACAATAACTCCGACAATCTGGTGGACGGCGATAGCACGACGGTCGAGGGCGGGTACAGCCATCTGGTCTCGCGGCACGACCAGGTGGCTCTGATCTACGCCTTCCAAATCTTCCAGTTTCCGCTTAAAGAAGGCGGCGAAATCTATAACAACGTAATGAACGTGCGGTACAGTCACGTAATCAACGGCAAGATGAGCTTCGTCGGTTCCGTGGGGCCGCAATATACCGACGTGCACTACGGCGGTGGCCATACCGAATGGTCTCCGACCGGCCGCGCGATTTTTCGCTACCGCTTCTCGCATGCATCCCTTACCGCGAGTTACGAGAAGTTCCGGGCCCTCGGTTCGGGTTTTTTCGCTGGAGCGGATTCCCAAGTCGCAGAAGTCGCCTTCCGGCGGCCCCTGGGGCGGACATTCGAAATCTCAACTGAGGGCGGCTTTTCCTACAACACGCGCCTCCAGTCTTCCAACTTTGGCGCCGTGGGTGCCACCAGCTACAAAGACGGGTTTATCGGCACTGTCCTGAGAAAGCACCTGGGCCGGACCTGGGATGCGATTGCCGCCTACCGGTTCTCGGAACTCCAGTTCAACGCCCCCGTCACCCTGGGCGGCGAAAAGGGCCGAACGAACCAGCGCCAGGTGGGTACGGTTGCCCTCGAATGGCATCCGAGAGCAATTCGACTCGAATAATTTTGGGCCGCGACCAGCGGCCAGATTGGTGGAGAGAGTATGGCTGATGCACGCGAAATGTCAATGGACGATTATCTGGCAATGGCACGACGCCGCATGAAGATCGTCATCATTCCTCTATTGTTGGCGCCCATCGCGGGCTTCCTGGTTTCCTACTTGCCCATGTTCCCGCCCAAATATGTATCGCAGGCGGTCGTTCTGGTGGAAGGCCAGAAGGTGCCGGCCGGTTATGTGCAGCCGGTCGTTACCACCGACTTTGCCCAACGCGTCTCGGCGCTCGATTCAGAAATTCGCAGTTCGGCCAAACTGCGCCCGATGATTACGGGACTGGATCTGGCCAAGCCGGGCGAGGAACAGGAACTGATGGCATCGATCCGGACCAATCTTCAGCTGAGCCCATTCATTACTTCGATGAGCGCGGCGATCGCGGCAACTACCACTACGAAGAAGAAGCCGACCGGAACGGACGAGTCGGTTCCAGCCGTGAACGTCGCCTACAGCGACACCAAGCCGGACCGCGCGCAGAAGATCTGCAACGCCATGGCGCAGTTGATTATCAACGAGAACCTGAAAAACCGCGCCGACATTGCCACGCAAACCTCCACCTTTCTTGCGCGTCAGGTGGACGATGCCAAGAATGCCCTCAACGAGCAAGACGCCAGGATGGCGGAATTCAAGAAGCGATACGCCGGTCAGTTGCCGGGCGATCTGGAAAACAACATGCGCGTTCTGATGTCGCTGAACTCGCAGTTGGATGCCACGACCCAGAGCCTGAATCGCGCGCAACAGGACAAGAGCTATGCCGAGAGCATGCTGGCGCAACAACTCGCGGCGTGGAAGGGTTCGCAGTCGGGCAGCACGAGTCCGCAGACTCTACAGCAGCAGTTGACCGCACTGCAGGCGCAATTGTTGCAGTTGCAGGCGCGCTACACCGACGATTACCCCGATGTGATCAAGACCAAGGCCGACATTGCCAAGGTGCAAGGAAGACTGGACGAAATCGAAAAACAGGCGCCCGCTCCGAGCCAGTCCAGCGACAAAGCGAACGCGAATGAGCCGCCGGAACTTCGGCAGATGCGCCTGCAAATTCATCAATATCAGCAGGTGATCGACCAGTCGACCAGCGACCAGAAGAGGCTGCAGGCGTCGATTAACTCCTACCAGGCTCGCACCTCCATGAGCCCGGACATTGAAGAACAATGGAAGGTGCTTAGCCGCGATTACGATAGCGCGCAGAAGTTTTATAACGACCTGCTGGTCAAGAAAAGCTCGGCCGATTTGGGCAACAACATGGAAGTCGGTCAGGAGGGCGAGCAGTTGACCATCGGCCAGCCCGCAACGCATCCCGAAAGTCCGGCATTTCCTAACCGTCCATTGTTCGCCGCCGGCGGCCTGGGCGCGGGCCTCGGCCTGGGACTGATCATCGCCATCTGGCTGGAGTTCAGCGACAAGTCGATCCGCACCGAGAGAGATGCGGCTGTGGCCATGGATCTCCCGCTCCTGATTTCTGTGCCGTGGGTGGGCGAGAGCGAGTTCGCCGGGAACGGCAACGGCCATGTCAAGCGGCGTTTCTGGGGCCGCAGTCCGTCCCCAGAGGAACACGAAAAGGTCGAGGTGTAAGGCGAGCGTATGTATAAAGAATTTTTCGGGCTGCGTGCCAACCCGTTCAACGTCAATCCGGATCCGCGTTACCTGTATCTGACGCGGCACACGGAGGAGGCGCTGGCCTGCCTCACGTACGGCATTCAAAGCCGCAAAGGCTTCGTGCTGCTTACGGGCGAAGTGGGCACCGGCAAAACGACTCTCATCAACAAACTGATGGAGTGGTTGCGTCTGCAGCAGGTCGCCACCGCTTTCATCTTCAACTCGCGCATGGATGTGCCGCAGTTGCTCGACTTCATGATGGCCGACTTCGGGATTCCCTGCGATACCAAGTCGAAGAGCGCTATCTTGCAGCGCCTCTACAACTGGTTGCTCGACCGCTATCGAGCCGGCGAAACCGCCGTACTCATCATCGACGAGGCGCAGAACCTCTCCGACGAAGTGCTGGAAGAGATCCGCATGCTGACCAATCTGGAGACCTTCACCGAAAAGCTCCTGCAGATTGTGCTCGTCGGCCAGCCAGAACTGGAACAGCGCTTGAAACAGCCGCAGTTGCGGCAATTGCGCCAGCGCCTCACGCTGCGGGCAAAAACGCACCCGTTCAATCTTGAGGAGACGAAGTCGTATATCCACCAGCGGCTTCGAATCGCCGGATCGAACGGCGAGCCGATCTTTGGTCCCGAGGCTGTGGCTGGGATCTTCCGCTATTCGCTCGGCGTGCCGCGTGTCATCAATCTCCTTTGCGAGCATTGCCTGGTGAGCGCCTTTGTCGATCAACACAAGGTCGTTTCCCCGGAGATCGTGGACTCGGTCGCCCGCGATTTCGATCTCGCCGATGGCACGGCGGCGGCCATGATGCCGCAGTCGCCCGCATCCGCGGAAAAATTTGATTTAGTCGAAGCACTACGCACGCTCGCGACACTGGCTGACCGGTTGCGCGATTCGGAAGCAAAAGAACTCCCCAAGGAAAGGAAACTATGAGCCGTATCCATGACGCTTTAAAACGCGCCGAGCAGGAAAGAGCATCGTCCCTGGGGACGCACGTCGAGCCCTCTTTCGAACAACCCGCGGTTGATACCGTGGCGATGCCGACTTTGCATTCTCCGGCCGCCGTCGGCGCGCAGCCCGCGCACGAGTTTAACTACGAGACCTTGCTCAGCCGTTGCCCGCCCATGGCTTGGAACCCGGATCCGCTGACCATGCTCTTTTTCCAGGGCGACGAAACTCGCATGGGAGCCGAGGAGTTCCGCACTCTGCGGTCACGCTTGTACCAGATCCGCGAAAAAATGCCGCTCAAGCGCTTGCTGGTGACGAGCGCGATGCCCAAGGAAGGCAAATCCTTCGTCGCCGCCAATCTCGCGCAGGTGATGGTGCGGCAACAGGGCCGGCGCGCGCTGGTGATCGATGCGGACCTCCGCAACCCGGGCCTGCACCGCCATCTGGGAACAACCGGGTCCCCGGGATTATCGGAGTATCTGATGGGGGAATGCGATGAGATCGCAGCCTTGCAGCGCGGGCCGATGGAAAACTTGTTTTTCCTCCCGGCTGGGCGGGTGGCGCCTAGTGCGTCCGAGCTCTTGGCCAATGGCCGTTTGAAAGTATTGCTCCAGCGGCTCGAGCCGTTTTTCGACTGGATCATTTTGGACTCGGCGCCGGTCATTCCGGTGTCGGATTCGACGATCGTGGCCGGATCCTGCGACGGCGTGTTGATGGTCGTCCGCTCGAACGTGACTCCGTCGCCGCTTGCCAAGAAGGCGCGCGAGGAATTTCCCGACAAGCTGCTGCTCGGAGTTGTGCTCAATGGCACTCCCACCGAGAACATGTCGCAATCCAAGTACTACTATGGCGAGGCCGTGCCAAGCCCCGTCCGTGGTTGATCTGAGGGGAAGTTGATCCGCCTTTTCAATGTTTATTACCCGGTCCGCACGCTCATCTTGCTGATTGGAGAGGCGCTGATCGTTTGGACCTCGTTTCTGCTCGGTGCCATCTACTGTTTCCGGCAGGACAGCTACCTGGTACTGAACTACGAAGGCGGCTACGTCAAGATCCTGATCTTCACTTTGCTGGTGTTGCTCTGTTCGCATTGGTTTGACTTGTACGATACGGCGCGGTTAAACAGCCGGGGTGAGCTTTACTTCCGGCTGCTCATGGTTCCCGGCCTGCTGGCCTTTCTGCTGGCCGGAGTTTCCTTTATCCGCCCGGACTTTTTGCTGGGGAATGGATCCTCCGCCGTCGGGCTCGTGATCCTGACGGTTGCGTTGGTCGGTTGGCGCACCGGCTTTACCTGGCTCATTCAGCTCCCCATCCTGATTGAGCGGGTCTATGTCCTCGGCACCGGCGCGCGCGCGCAGCGCCTCGTGCTGGGCTTGCGGCAAAATCCCGAGATTGGGGTCGAGATCGTAAGTTGGACGGGCAAAGTGGAGGGTGCACTGACGCGAGAGGCGGTCGCAACCCACCTGCTGGAAGTCGTCAACCGGCAAAAAGTGCATCGCGTGATCGTGGCGATGCCGGATCGCAGAAATACCATACCCATGCAGGAACTGCTCGACTTGCGCATGCAGGGGGTCAAGATCGAGGAAGCGACCTCCTGGCTCGAGCGCATCTCGGGCAAGATCGAGGTCGAGAACCTGTATCCCAGTTGGATGGTTTTCGGCGAAGGCTTCCGCCGCAGTTCCCTTTTCCGGATTGTCCGGCGCGTTGTCTCCATTTTCATTTCGCTGGTCGGTCTGATACTCGCCCTGCCGCTTCTTCCCTTGATCATGCTTGCCATTCGCCTCGATTCGCAAGGGCCGGTTCTCTACCGGCAGACGCGGGTTGGAAAGAACGGGCGCACCTTCCATGTCGTGAAGTTCCGCACCATGCGCACCGATGCCGAGGCGCTTAGCGGTCCGCAGTGGGCGGGCAACAACGATCCTCGTGTGACCCGCATTGGAAGGTTTCTGCGCTCCAGCCGTCTCGATGAGATCCCGCAGTTATGGTGTGTGCTCCGGGGAGATATGGCCTTCGTGGGGCCGCGGCCCGAGCGCCCGGAATTTGTGGAGTGGCTCTCGCGCGAGATCCCGTATTACAACGTTCGTCACATGGTCCGCCCCGGTCTGACCGGCTGGGCCCAGGTCAAATACAAGTACGGCAGCACCGTGGAAGACGCACGGGAGAAACTGCAGTACGACCTGTTTTATATCAAGAATGCCTCGATCGGCTTGGATCTCCTGATTATGTTCCAGACGATCAAAACAGTCCTGCTGAAGCGGGGCGCGCAATGAGATGGTTGTTCTGGGCATCGGCGGCGGTGGTCGCCTACGCCTATGTGGGGTATCCGGTATTGCTGTGGGTGCGCAGTTGGTGGGCGCCGCGGCCGGTAATGCGGGGCGCGGGCACGCCGCCGGTCTCCGCAGTGATGGTCGTGAGAAACGAGGAGGCGGCCATCGCGCCCAAGCTTCAGAATCTGCTTGCTCTCGACTATCCACGAGACAAGCTTGAAGTGGTAGTGGTATCGGACGGTTCGAGTGATCGGACACCGGCAGTGCTAGCCGGGTTCGCCGAGCGCGATGCGCGCGTGCGAGTGCTGGTGAAGCCCGAATCGCGCGGCAAGGCGGCTGGACTGAACGATGCGATTCGGATGGCACATGGCGAGGTATTGCTTTTTACCGATGCCCGCCAACCGATTGAGCCGGGCGCATTACGCTTGCTCATTGAAAATTTCGGCGACCCGGAAGTCGGTGCGGCCAGCGGGGAACTGATGCTGGGAGACCCGGCGGGCGGAGAGACTGGAAGAGGAATGGGATTGTACTGGCGCATCGAAAAGAAGATCCGCGAGCTGGAATCGGCCTCCGGCTCGGTAGCCGGGGCTACGGGCGCGATCTATTGCGCGCGACGCGCCTTGCTCGAACCTCTGCCCGAAGGAACGATCCTCGACGATGTGCTCTTGCCCATGCAGGTAGTGCGTCGCGGCTCGCGAGTGATCTTCGATTCGCGCGCGCACGCATGGGACTCGCCCGACCTCGGCTCCAGCCGCGAGTTCTCCCGCAAAGTCCGCACGCTGAGCGGCAACTATCAGCTTCTCCAGCTCGCGCCCTGGCTCTTGAGTTCGGAGAATTCCATCCGCTTTGAGTTCATCAGCCACAAACTGATGCGTCTGGTTGCACCCTTTGCCCTGCTCGGACTTTTGATCGCCTCAATATTGTTGTCTTCGCCCTTTTATCACGCGGCGTTATTCGCTCAGCTCGCCTTCTATGCATTGAGCCTCGCCGCGCTTGGCGGCTTGAACATCGGTCCACTTTCCCGGATCGCCGATCCCGCGCGCACCTTTGTCGTCCTGAATTCCGCGGCGATGGTCGCCTTCGTGAACTTCGTTACGGGCAGAAAGGCCGTCTGGATCCGATAATCGGGCATGCGCATCCTCTGGGTCAAAGCCGATAAGCTCTTGCCGGTCGAGAATGGCGGCAATATCCGCTCGTATCACGTGTTGCGCTATCTCGCGTCACGGCACGAGCTTACGTTCTATTCTTACTACGGAGGAAGACCCGACCCCGATTACGAGCGCGATCTGAAACGTCAGTTGCCCGGTTCGGTCGCCGAATGCACCGGGAAAAAAGAGCTTGCCGGGCTGGCACGCGGCCTCGATTACGTGGGGCACCTCGGCTCGTATCCACCCTATGCGGTCAGCCGTTTCGCAGACCCGCGGGTGCGGCGGCGGCTCCGCAGCTGGTTCTGCGAGGAGCGCTTTGATGTGGCGGTGTGCGACTTTCTCGATGCCGCGGTCAATCTTCCGGGGCGTCTCAACATTCCTAGCGCGCTCTTTCAGCACAATGTCGAGAGCGAAATTTGGCGTCGCCACGCGGAAACCGCCGGCAATCCCGCGAAAAAAATACTGTACCGCATGGAGTGGCGGAAGATGCTGCGCTATGAGCGGTGCATGGTGCGAAAGTTTCAACATGTGATTGCGGTATCGGAGAATGACCGCGGGCTGATGACAAAATGGGTGGATGGCGGTCGCGTCACCGTCGTTCCGACCGGGGTCGATCTGGCGCAGTTTACACCGGGCGCCTCCAGCCCCGCCGATCCCGCTCCCGTGATTTCGTTCGTCGGCGCCATGGACTGGGAGCCGAATGTCGACGGCGTGGAATATTTTTGCGGCGAAATCTGGCCCGAGATCCAGCGCGAAATGCCGCAGGCCCGCTTCCGCATTGTCGGTCGAAATCCATCCCGGCGCGTGCAAAAGTGGGCTTCAGAGTCGATTGAAGTCACCGGACGCGTGCCTTCTGTGATCGAGCATCTCCGCGAATCGGCGGTCGTCATCGTTCCCTTGCGGATCGGCGGCGGCACTCGCCTGAAAATCTACGAAGCGATGGCCGCGGCCAAGGCCGTCGTCTCCACCACCGTCGGCGCGGAAGGCCTCGACGTCCGCCACGGACGGGACATCATTCTCGCCGACGATCCGCGGTCATTTTCGCAGGCCGTCATCATGCTCCTGCGCGATCGCGAACTGCGCTGTCGTTACGAAAAAGCGGCTGCCGAGACCGCTGCCCGCTATGACTGGCCAGCCATCGGACAGCGCTTCAGCGAAGTACTGGAGTCGCTGGCGGAAAAGAAATTCGATACAAGAGGCGCGGTTACGGCGCGCCCGGCGTAAAAATTGGGGGGATTGTGGCGACTGGCGACAACATAACGGCTCCAGCGGGCACTGAAGGTGGCACTGGCTTTGGCCGCCGCTTCACCATTCAGGGCGACCCGACCAAATCCGCATTTTTCTGGTTGAGCATATTCTTCGTGGTCTACTGCGCGCGCCCGGGCGACTGGGTGCCTCTGCTCGGCTACATTCCGCTCGCCAAAATCAGCGGCATTCTCGCCATGTGGGGACTGTTCAACAGCGTGGGCCGCACCAAGCGAACCCTGAAAGACCTTCCCAAGGAAGGACGCTACTTGTTCGCCATTGTCGGTCTTTTTATCCTCGGCGGATTCCTTTCCCCCGTCTGGAAAGGCGGTGCAGTTACCAAGTCGGTTGAATTCTCCAAGATCATCGTTGCCTGGTCCCTTATCTTCCTGCTCATCACAACCTTCGACCGCCTTCGCCGTATCATCATGATTCAGGCGGTTTCGGTGGTGGTCGCTTGTTCGGCCGCGATCGCCAAAGGCCACGACGTGGAGCGTCTCAACGGAGTTCTCGGCGGTATTTACTCGAATCCCAACGACCTGGCGTTCGCCATCGTGCTCGCCCTGCCTTTTGCGCTCTTGTTTATGGTGATCAGCAAAAGCGCCATCTCCAAGGTGTTGTGGATGGGCGGAATGCTAGTCATGCTGTTCACTATTTTTTTGACGGCCTCGCGCGCTGGTTTTATCGACCTGGTGATCTCGGGCACGGTCACACTTTACTTCTTTGCGATCAAGGGCAAGCGCCCGATGCTGCTTGTAGGCACACTGATTACCGCCGTTCTAATTGGGGCCACGGTGGGCGGCAAACTCTACGATCGTTTCGAGGCCCTTGAGGGTGGCAGCACAACCGAGAAGTCCGCCTATGGTTCATACCAGGATCGCATGTACCTGATGATTCGCGCGGTCGACGCTATCGAGCACTATCCCATTCTCGGCATTGGGGCGCGTAACTTCCCGACCTATTCCGGAATTTGGCGCGACGTCCACATGACCTACCTTCAGGCTGCGGCCGAAGGCGGGATTCCCATACTCGTGTTGTACTTGATGTTCTTCCGGCGAGGCTTTCAGAACCTGAAAATCCTGCGAAAGCGGACTGATCTCGGCGAAAACACGACGCTAATTGTAGGGGCTCTGACCAGTTCGCTTGTCGGATTCATCGTGGGCGCGCTGTTTGCCCCGGAGACATTCCAATATTTCCCCTATTTTGCCGTCGGATTTACGGCAGCGCTGGTACAAACCCTTAAAGAGATGGATCAGGAGCGCGTGCAAGGGACTGATCCTGCCGTTCCGCCGCCGAAAAGGGGGCGACATTTCCTGGAGGCTTATGATTTCGGAAGAACAGATGCAGTCAGCCCTGTCCGCTGATTTGCAGGCAATTCTGCGCTGCCTGAACTGCAGTTCGCGGCTCACCACCGACAACGCAGGGGGTTATGTTTGCCCGGCGTGCAAGCGCGCGTACCCGAACGTAAACGGCATCGCCCGTTTCGTCGACGCGCAGCACTATGCCGCCAGCTTCGGCTTCCAGTGGCATCGCTACCAGAAGACGCAACTGGATCACGACCAGGTTCGCGAATCCGATATGAACTTCCGCTGGAAGACGGCGCTGCGGCCCGAAGAACTCAAGGGCAAACTGGTGCTCGACGTCGGATGCGGAATGGGCCGTTTTGCCGAGGTTGCAACCAACTGGGGAGCGCGCGTGGTCGGCATCGACTTAAGCGCGGCTGCGGAAGTCGCGGCCAAGAATCTTGCCGCCCGCGACTTCGTCGCTTTTCAGGCCGATGTGTTCTCTCTGCCCTTCGCTCCCGAGAGTTTCGACGTCATCTACAGCGTCGGAGTTCTGCATCACACACCGGACTGCGAAGCCGCGGTCAAGACGCTCGACAAGTATCTGAAGCCGGGGGGAATTCTCGCCGTATGGCTTTACAGCGGATATAACAAGTGGTACCGCTTCAGCGATTTCTGGCGCCGCTACACAAGCCGCATGAAGCCGGAAACTTTGCACAGCATCCTCAAAGTCGCGGTTCCGGTGCTCTACAACACGCAACAGATCCTGAAGAAAGTGCCGCTTGTCGGACGTCCCGCTGCTGGCTTGGTCCATCACGTTTTTCCAGTGAACCGGCAGAAGACCGCGGAGCAGAGGACGCTCGATACCTTTGACTGGTATTCGCCGAAGTATCAGTCGAAGCACACCTACGAGCAAGTCTTCCGCTGGTATGAAGCGATGGGCATGGAAGACATGCACATTGGAGAGTTCTCAATCGCTGTCCGCGGCCGGAAGCCGCTGCGTGCGAAGTAGCGCGGGGTTCGCGCCACTTTCGCGCTTTCACGGCATTGCGCTCTTCTTGCGGCCTTCACCGCGCAGCCGTTACGTCTTACTCCACGCCAGCGATCGCGGCTTCGACGGCATCGACATCGGCGCCTACATCGCGGCCATCCGAGGCGGCTTTCGCACCTGGCGACCTTTTCCTGCAAACATCATCCCGCTCGTGGCAAAGACGCGGATCTTTCGCAATCCCATTTTTCAGGTCGCGAACTTCGAGATCTTTTGGATTCCCGACCGTGATGTTGCCTTTGGGAAGACCGCCGCGTTCCAGAGAAAACAGGTTGTGGTCGAATTTGTAGTTGGTAAAGCATTCGTCAAGGATTGCCTGGGGACCAGCTTTCGCCGCCATCGACGCGCAACTGTTGGGAGTCGCGGAGACGATCGGCTGGCGACTGCCTCCCAGAGCAAACAAGCTGTTGGTGAGGGAGAAGTTCGGCATCTTGTCGCCCTTACTGGAGACAACCATGAGCACGCCGGGACCGAACGAGGTAACGTGATCGATCTGGACGTCGTGAAAGGTGATCAGCGCAGACATGAACTTCAAAAACGCACCCCCGCCTTTGTAATCCTTATCGTGAATATCGTCGGCAATCAGGTCATGGACACTGATGCGGCCGCCATCGGCGGGACTTCCGCCGCCTTTTTTCTCGGGAGCGTGTTTGGTCGCGATGGTCAGAACTCCCGCGACATTGCGAATCCGGTTGTAGCGCAGCGTGATGTCATTCACACGGCATTTCGGGCAATGGCTCGACTGGCTGGAAGGCGTGAAGAGAACGGAGAATCCGGCTTGCGTGAAACCTCCCCAGGAATTTTCCAGCAGGTTGCCTTCAATCAGAAAACGCACCCCGCTTTTGAGTTCCAGATTGTTTTTGACTATGTAGGGTTCGCCTTTGGGGCTGGGCGTATATCCGGGATCGCCTTCTTTCCAGATCATGGGACGAAACAAATGGTTGTGGCGGATTTCCACGTCGGTCGGGTTATTCTCCGAGCCGCCGCCGCCGAACAGAATGTCTTCGCCGGAGGCCTCTAGAAAGTTGTTGTAGATCTTGAAGGTCCCGAACGGTTCGTCGCTGTGAGCGCCGCCAATCGCGGTCGCGTCGGTGCAGGATCCTTTGCGGGCGATGCAGTTGAGGCCGCTCAAATACGAGTTGATGACCGCGATTTTGTGGCTGCCGAGAATCATGCCAACGCCGTGTCCCACCTCGGATCCTTCGCCGGCGTGCATGTAATTGCGGTCGAAAATGACGTGATCGACATGATCGGTGTAGACCATGCGGCTGGTGTGATCGTTCGCGGGAGTGGTCCATTCGATCGCGATGAAACGAATGTGATCTCCGACGACGACTCCGTTGTTCGGCTTGACCATGATCGTGGCCATGAGTTTCGCGGGGCCTCCCGTAGGCTGCGCAAAAGGGGGACGACCGGGAAGACTGGCGACTCCGGCCCATGCAGGTGAAATGCGCGTTCCTTCGGGCGGCAACTTCGAGTCCGGTACATCGCTGCGGATAGTGATGTAATGCTGGTCGTCGCATTTCTTGGGGGCCAGTTCCCGGACTTCATAGACTGCGCCGGGCGGAAGCAGCAGAATGTCTCCGCACTTAGCGCTGGAGACAGCTCCCGCGAGATCGTCTTTTTCGCCCACGTGAATTTGCTTTCCGGGAGAAGGAGTGCCATCGAGGCCCGTGTAATAGCAAGTCTGGGGCAGTTCCGCGGGACCATCCTTGTCGCCGAAATGGGCGACATCCCCCTTTCCGCAATAAGCATTCTCGCCAGTCTGCACGCCCGGCGCGGGTTCTGCGGCAAAGGTTGACGCGGATAAAAACAGCAAAGCCGCGCTGGAAAGAAGAAGCGCGATAAGCAATGTGCGGTGGGGGACGGAGCACGAACGAAGCGAAGTCATTTTTGTTTTCTCCTCATGCACGCCCGGGCATGCCGTCGACGAGGCGATTCGAAACCAGGCTTGCCGCGTGAATCGCCTTGATACGGCGGTAAATCGGTGGATTTGAGCATAGCACTTTTCGGCTGTGAGGGCGCAGTCCTTCTGTGCCGAATTTTCTTGTAACATGTTGTTTAATAACGGCTTAGTGGATTTTTGTTGGATAGAATAATGTGTCAAGCGTGATTTTTTGGGGCCGCGATGAGATTCGTCTTGGACTTTAGTCAAAGACCTTGCTTGCTGGCGCTTGCGCGCTCTGCTCTTGGTTTGGGGATTTCATTGGCTAAGTCAAGGCTATTGAATCATTTAGTCATTTAGTTCGTTGATCATTGCAGGCGTCGGGCGTTAGATTTCCGGGGTGGAGTTTCGGGGATTTTGTTTGCTACCTGGTTAACTTGGGGAGGCCTCATTTTTAACCATTTAAATAGCACCCTCGGGGGCGATTTTATGTTATAGGAAAGAGCTGGTTTGGCGGCCGATTTTGGGAGGGGTTTTGTGCTTGGAGGGCTGCCGACTTGGCAAAGGGCTCCATTTGGGGCATCAAGCCGTCATGGGGAAAAACAGGCGAACCCGCCCATGTTAATGTGCAATGCCCAGAAGCCAACGTGCGGGGAGTAATCTCCCCGAAGTCCTAGGGCTGTATTGGAAGCGCCCCCATGGAAAATCGCGAGTTGATCGGAGTGCGTGTGGGGGCGCTTTCAATACAGCGACTTGAAGGAAGTCGCTGGTGCGACGGACGCTATCTAACCACCGACTGGTCTCCTTGACGAATGGCCAAGTCACCTTTCGCTGGAGGGATTCCGCGCATCACAACCAAAAGCGGCTGATGACCCTGCCGGTGGAGGAGTTCCTGCGCCGCTTCCTGTTGC
>Ga0224558_1000006_pt1:165000-276975 | contig 276975 bp, 244 predicted proteins | sample 714S32024metaG_FD_180682 | JGI IMG/M metagenome (GOLD analysis project Ga0224558, IMG submission 180682) | Peat soil microbial communities from Stordalen Mire, Sweden - 717 S3 20-24 | ecosystem: Environmental > Terrestrial > Soil > Wetlands > Peat | place: Sweden: Norrbotten... | reverse complement strand
CAAAGGAAAGTGGACTTCTTGGGGTGACGTCCGCCGTCTTTGTGACCAAGACGGATAATGGATCCATAACCGCTGCCTGCGGATTCTCTCACTGGCCTCAAAATATCGCCCACTTATGCGTTTTGGCGCACCCCGACCATCGACGCGAAGGGGCAGGTCGTGCCGTAGCCAACAGGGCGATCTCGGACGCGCTCGAGCAGGATTTGCTTCCCCAGTGGCGTGCACGACCCGAAGCCTCAAAGTCCATGGCCAGAAGTCTCGGCCTCACGGAGCTCGGGGAGCAACTCAGCCTCCGGATTGGCGATGACCACTGAAGATTCGGCTGATTGACTCCAACTGCCTGGTTGACACGGTTGTGCGGCCACTGCATCTCGCGAACAGAACCACCGGTCACGTCGCCGGCAACTGGATCAAATAGGACTCTCGCAAGCCGATCCGCTTCGGGTGACGGTCATCGTTGTCTGCTGGACCTCTCTGTGTCGCCGTACGTCGTTCCGCTTACAGAGATAGTCCGCGGGCTGGGAATCGGGCGAGGGCGCCGCTGCAAGAGGCCGCAATGTCGGCCGCAGAACAGCGAAGGCGCTTCACGAGCCCGTCAGTCAGTCAGCCCGACTAGCTGTGAGCGCCGGCCACGATGCTCGCCATGGCGGCGACAAACAGGCAAATCACATCTGGAACCCCGGGCGCCAACTCGAGAACTGTTCCGACGTCGAGCGGGCGACAGGTCTTACTGGGCCATCTTGGCCGCTCACTGAAGTCAGAATCGATCCCCGGAGCTCACAAGAAGCGTGACATTTACCCGGCTGATCTCGACAGTGCGCAAACGGCACCAGTTGGATGACCTGCTCCCTGATTCCCAGACAGTCATTCATCTTGCTCGAGTGCCTGCAGCAGCGAGCCTAGGGCACCCACTACGGCGTGGAGTCGTGTTGAGGTAACGGCGCCCAGCATCGCTGTACGAGAGTCCCGCATGAGCGCGTCGCCCCTTCGGACCAGACTAGTGCCGGCTCGCGTGAGGGCGACGGCATTTTCGCGGCGGGTGTGTGGGGCGACCTTGACGGTCATGAGGCCGGCAGCCACCGCGGCGTCAATCTGTCGGCTAACCGTGCCCTTCGTCAGCCCGAGCCGGTCAGCGATCCGCTTCTGGTGATCGTTGAGCCCCTGAAGACGCTGGAAGGTCATCCGGATCCAATGATTGCTGTATCGTCCGAATCCGCGCAGCATTGTCAACGATTTGGCATATGTCGGACGTGAACTCAGCATGACCCGCAGGATCCTCAACCGACCATGTCCGTGAAGTTGTTGAATCCAGGGATGGGTATAAGTGTTCTTGCAAGTTATGGGTAGAACACTTATACTACGAGCATGACAGTGACGGAGACGCAGCCCAGGGTGCGGCGATGGGGTCCAGCCACGTCGCAACTCGTGCGCCGTCTGGCGGTACATGCCGAGCCCATCAACCAAGTTGCCCTGGCACGAGACCTCCAGGTGAGCCAGCCCCGGATCTCCCAGATCCTCCGGCTCCTCGCTAACCACGACATCGACATCGAGCACCTCGATGACCCGGAACAGCACCGTCGGTTGGTTGATCTCTATGTGCGGTACCACCGTCCCAATGCGGTGTCGGAGTCGCTCTTCTATGCCCTCGACCCGGCGTATGAGCAGGTTCGCCAGGTGATCGAAGCTGCTAACCGACAAGATGTCCGGGTGGCAGTAAGCGCCGACCTGGCGCCTGACCTCATCGCTCCGTGGCGAACACCGACGCTCACAGTCGTTTACGCCGAGGCATCAGTCGACCTCGAGCCCAGCCTGTTCGTACCAGCGATAGCCCGGGGCGAGGCCACGCTTCTCATCCGCCACGTCTCGGACGATTCGCTGCTCGCCCCTTGGACGACCAGTCGGCCAGACATCCCAATTATTCATCCGGTCCAGCAAGTGTGGGATCTCTACGACCTTGGCGGTGAAGACCGGATCGAAGCAGCAGAACGGCTCATCGACAGGACACTGCGCTAGTGAAGCGACAGGACGCCCGTCATGACTGACTTCAAGGAAGAGAAGCACCAGAACGAGAGCCATCCGGGGGGATTCCGAGACAGGCCCCTTCCTGTACGCGATTCAACCATCGCGGAAGAGAGGAAGGACCCGCCTCGCCGGATTCTGTTCCCAAGTGAATCGCTGGCCACCGATGGTGGATTGATCGCCATCACGGATGTTTGCGAGGCCATGAGCGATACAGGGCTCGAATCTGACTATCGAGTTGTGGGTGGTATCGCCGTGATGCTCCATGTTCTTCGTACGGGGGCAGACATCCCGATTCGCAGCACGGGCGATGCCGACTATGGCGTGCCTCCTCGGGTTCTCACCGAAGGAAAGTTGGTCCGGGAGATCGAGCGTCGGGGGTACGTCAAGACAGAGGGGAATCGTTGGGAACGCCAGATCGACGATGAGCGGACAGCGACCGTAGACCTTCTCATTCCTGCGTACACGTCACGTGCCCGATCCTCGAGACAGGTCGGCGGAATGAATACCACTGAGGTCCCCGGGCTTGCTGAGGCGTTTCTGGCCGAACCGTGTGTAGTCGACGCAGAGTTCATTCTGATCAACGGAGAGCACCTCAACGCCAGGGTGCTGCTTCCTGATCCGAAGAGCATGATTCTCTTGAAGGCCGGTGCCCGCAGGGTCAGGAACGAGGATCGAGATGCTACCGACCTATGGCGGTGCCTTGAGGTAGCGAACGCAGATAATGTCATCGCTACAGATTTCACAGGCTCCGACGTTGCTCAGATTCGGGAGTTCCTTCAACGCGAACTTGGGCGAGGTGGTGCTGCATTGGCGGTTATCACCCGAGACCTGTCGCCGGAAGTGGCCGGACAGACTGCGACTCGGATCCAGGCGTTACTGGGCCGGATCGTTGGAATCTGAGTAGAGCCCAATTCACCTGATTGGTTCGGCAGCGGTCTCGATAGGAGTGAAACGGGGTCCCTCGTTAGCTGAAACGCACAAGCATCACGATCGCAGCTGTCGTGGCGAGAACTCCATGCAGACCAGATGCCTCTGGCAGGTAGGTTCCCGTTCCACCACCGTTCCACCGGACTCCCCGGATTTGTCCGGACTTGCCATCATGGATTGGCAGCGGGGGAGTGCCAGGACCGGAACTGACCAGGCGATTCGGATTCTTCACTACCGTCCGGCACCGTTGCCGTCGTAGTTCAAGCCTCCCCTCCGACGCACTTCAGGTCCACGCCTTGTAGTCCGGCTCTTCGCGTTGAACTGGGGAATATGACGTAACGAGGTATCCGCGAACGCGGCCAGGGGTCCCGTAGCCAACAAGTCTTCGGGGCTACCGGTTGTCGGCGTTCTCGGTTCAGCGAGTCCAGGGCGTTGGGAATGCGGTGCGGTATGCTTCGACTCCCCCCCGATTGGGGCAGCAAGGTCGTGAACTTACTATTTGAACTTACTGACCAAATCGGATCGCAGTAGACAGGGCAGAATGTGGCTCTGAACAGGAACGGGCTGTGGCGCAGCTTGGTTAGCGCGCTTGACTGGGGGTCAAGAGGTCCCGGGTTCAAATCCCGGCAGCCCGACGAAGGTAGATGCAGTTCAGGCTTCTGCAGGCGCCTCTGGATTCCTTGCCGGAGCCGCTGTCCCGCGCCATCCTCGTGCGAGGGACAGCTCCCCTGCTGGCACTGACTGCGCCGCCTCCCAGCCGAAGTTCTTGGGGACTGCCGGAACGGATTCCACCTTCTACGTCCAGACCAACGGTTTCCCGACCTTCTGGTCTCCACCGCAGCTTCTCAACTACCTGACGAACTGGTGCAAGAGCGCCCTGCCCGGGTGATGCCTGACTCGCCCTGCCTCAGCAATACCCCCACCAGTAACGATCGGGCCAGGCGAACGGAACCATTCGCTCGCTGCCCTGGCGCTTCTCGGTACCGATGCCGGCGTCTGGCCCAGGGAAGAAGACGCTCTGACGGTCACTGCCTGCCCACCGGACGAGGTAGGGCGGCTCTCCATTCGGCTTACGAACCTCCACCACTTCGCATTCACGGTCTGGCAAGGCCGCCAGATGCCCCCAAACTGTTATCCGATCTCCAACTTGTGCACGCACGGTGCTCACTCCCTCGGCCCCTCGTATACCGCCAGCCTGAACTGATGGTCGCGTACTTGCAAGAGCCAAACGTCCCCTCTGACCCCGCAAGTCCGCCGCAGCCTTCAGTGGGAGATCGCTCGTGGGGGAGCCGCCGTCGAATCCACGGAAGTAGACCGGCCCAGGTCGACCGAAGACCCCCGACCCATGGATTCCTGACATCAGTGATCCAACAAGAAGCGCCCACCAGCTGCGCCACTGGTTCGGGATCGGCATCTCTGCCGTGACGCACGACATCCGGTTGGCTCAGGAGTACTCGGCCACCAAGGCCCGGACATCACGGCCATCTACGTGGCGTAGGCCGCCGTCGCCGCTGCGCCAGCGGTGGCCGCGCCTCAGATCGGCCGGGACGACCCGGCACCTTTCTTCTGACCCCCACGCCGCCCAGTTGCGAGGCACAGGGGCGATCCTGCGCGGTGTGGCAGCGTTGTGGCGAGCTCCCACCGAACCGATTTGCCGATCCGGCGCTCGCAGCGACGGACGATCTCGGTAGCGGGGATCACGTAGCTGAACGGCTCGACAAAGTACCGTGAAGGCGATGACCAGCGAACCCTTCATTGCCGATGCGTACGCGCGTAGCGAAGAGGCAGCGAGCGAGGCGCTGGGAATCCTGACGGAGGCGCTCGCCAACCTACGCGCGAGCTTTGAGAGCCTACCGGAACCGTCTGAGCCGCTGCCCTTCGAGCTGATTCGTGACCAGATGGAGGTCAGCGGTGTGGGCGATCGGCTTGACGAGATTCGCGAGGTCCTCTCCGATCTGCGAGCGGAAGTGGAAACGCTGATCGAAACCGGCTGGCCGTTCGTGGCTAGAGTCGGTGGACGTGAAGGTCCCCTACGGTGACATTCAAGGGGACATGAAGACCGAGTTCCTCGCCGAGGCCCAGCGCCGCCACACCAAGCCGATTCCCGTGGTGACCCCGGAGACGGTCTTTTGGTACTGCGGGTCATGCGGTGAGGATTTTCCGGTCGAGGACGTGTTGATTGAAGACACGACGCCGTTCTGTCCGAGATGCGATGAGGGTTCGGGCTGGGAAACGGTCCGGCCGGCGCAGTCCACTTGAGCCGCGTATAGGTTCGCCCAGTTCGCTCAGTCCCTGCCTGCTCGAACCGCACCCTTGCACAGCGCTTGGTGGCAGATTCCTGGGGGGTCAAGAGGTCCCGGGTTCAATTGCCGGCAGCCCGACCAACGAGGGACAGGCGAGCCCACCCGCGGGCTCGGCGGCGGGCTCGCCTGCCGCATGCAGGCAGACCGATGGACGGGAGCAGCAATGCTGATCTGGCTGGTGATGGCCATCGTGCTTGTAGTGATCGTGGCCGGCGGTTTCGTCGGCCGCAGTCGACGTGCCCGGCACCGCGAGGAGGACGAGCGCAACGCCCACCATCACGAGACCCACCACGGCAAGGGGGCCCGACGCTCGAGAGGCCGAGGTCACGGGCACTGACACCGGGTCCGGGACGTGCTGGCGGCCCGGGTCGGTCGGACGGACCGTTCAGGTGGGCCTGAGGGTGATCAGCTCCCGTACGTTGTCGTTGAGGATCAGGCGCTGGTCGGCGGCATCGAAGTCCTTCAGTTCCTTCACGTAGGCCATGGGCTCGGGGAGCGCCTCGATATGGGGCCAGTCGGAGCCGAAGATCACCCGGGTGGGACCCACGCACTCGGCGACCTCGTAGACGTCGTCCTCCCAGAAGGGGTTGATCCATACGTGACGCCGAAGCGTCTCCACCGGGTCTTCCTTCCAGTAGCCCGGCATCTTGTCGGCCGTCGACCGGAGCTTCCTGATGAGGTCCGGGAGATACTGGGCACCGTTCTCCACTGAGGCGATCCGTAGGTTGGGGAACCGCTCGAAATGGTTGTCGAATATCAGGGTGATCAGGTAGTCACGGATGGCCTGTTCGATGGCGAAGGTCTTGATCGATGGCTTCCACCCTCCCGAGAAGGTGGCAGCGAACCCGTCGACGGCATAACCGTTCGAGGAGACGCCACTGTCGGCGGCGTGCACCACCACGGCGATGCCGGCGTCGTTGGCCAGGGTCCAGAACGGGTCGAACAGCGGGTCGAACGGGCTCCGTCGGCCCTGGGTGGTGGTGGGGGCGGCCGGGCGCATGACCACGGTGCGCGCCCCGTTGTCGAGAGCCCAGGCCAACTCTTGGGCGGCCCAGTTCGGATCGGCCAGGGTGATGTAGGGCGCGGCACAGATACGGTCGCCATAGTCGAGGGTCCAGTCCTCGACGAGCCACCGATTGAATGCCCGAAAGAGGTGGCAGACGGCCTCGGGGTCGTGAGCGAGCGGCTCCTCATAGATCATCCCCAGAGTGGGGAACAGCAGGCATCCGGCAAGTCCCTGCTCGTCGAGGGTGGCTGTCCGGGCCTCCGGTTCGCGGTAGGCAGCGCGGATGGGCTCCCGCCCGGCCAGGAACTCGAGCGGGTTCCGACGGTCGGGGTTGCCGCGGAAGTAGTCGTGCATGGCGCCGGGGAACGCCACCGGGTCGAAGGTCGGATTGGTCACGGCATGGCTGACCTTGCCACCGATGACGTGGTATCGCCGGCCGTCGACTTCGCACCACTGGATGACACGTGCACCCAACGCCGGATCGAGGTGGCGGGTGAAGGCATCCACTGCCTCGTAGTAGTGGTTGTCGGCGTCGAACACGGGATGGTCCGGTGCTCCGTCATCGCCCATGGTCGATCTCCTCGCAGTGCGTCCCTTGGTGCGGCAATCCTAAGTCCCCCCGAGTCCCGCGCCCGTGTTCCGCCCGGCGGACTCCTGCCGTAGGGTCACTCCATGCCCATCTACCGACTCGGTGACCTGACCCCCCGCATCGACCCTTTGGCGTTCGTCCACCCCGACGCGGTGGTCCTCGGCGACGTCACCATCGGAGCCGAGTCGACCGTCTGGCCGTGCGCCGTCCTCCGCGGCGACCACGGCGCCATCGTCGTCGGCGCCCGCACATCGGTGCAGGACGGGACGGTCATCCACGCCGGGCCCGGGTTCCCCACCGTGGTGGGCGATGGATGCGTGATCGGCCATCTGGCCCACCTCGAGGGCTGCACGCTCGAGGACGAGTCGCTGGTCGGCTCAGGATCGGTCGTCCTCCATCATGCGATCATCGGCACTGGCGCCACCGTCGGGGCCAACGCGGTCGTCCCCAATCGGATGGAGGTCCCGGCAGGGGCGCTCGCCGTCGGCGTGCCGGCCACCGTGCGCCCGGGCAAGTCGAGTCTGGCCGCCATCCGGATGGGGGCAGCCGGGTACGTCGCCAATGGCCGTCACTTCAAGGAGTCACTGGTGCGGATCGGCTGAACGCCCGGTCCATCTGCCCGGCGCCGCCTCCCGCCCGGGTCCCATCCGCACCGCGGCACCTCGACGGCGTCAGACTCGCGTCATGCACGGAATCATCACCGCCAACGGAACCACTTCCGAGGCCACCGCCGAGGCCATCGGACAGCTCATCGATGCCCATCAGTTCCTCTGGCTCGATCTCGACGGGGTCGACGCCCAGGCCCATGACCTCCTGCTGAACGTCTTCCACGTGCACCATCTGGCGGTCGACGATGCCCAGAACTTCGGGCAGCGCCCGAAGATCGAGGACTACGAGAACTTCACCTACATGGTCGTGCACGGCGCGTCGTCGGATGGAACGGCGACCGAAGAGGTGCACTTCATCTTCGCCGACCACTTCGTGATCACTGTCCACCACCGCCCCTGTGCAGCCATGGACTCGGTGCGTGCCCGCATCGCCCATCGTAAGCCCTCCGAGGCGGAATCGCCCCAGATCGCGCTGATCTACCTGGTGATCGACCAGCTGGTCGACAGCTTCTTCCCGATGCTGGACCAGTTCGACAACCAGATCGACGAGTTGGAGGATGCGATCCTGGTCAGGCCGACCGAGGAACAGCTGGGCACGCTCTTCGCCATGAAGCGTTCACTGATCACCGTGCGCAAGGCAATCACACCGCAGCGGGACATGTTCGCTGGGGTCACCTCAGGGGTGATCGTCCTGCCCGGGGTGACCGACGAGGGCCAGCGCTACATGAGGGACATCTACGACCACCTGATCCGGATCAGCGACCTGGTCGACGGCTACCGCGACCTCCTGAGCGGTGTGATGGACACCCATCTGTCGACAGTGTCCAACCGGTTGAACGTGGTGATGAAGCAGTTGACGATCATCGCCTCCGTGTTCCTCCCGTTGAGCTTCCTCACCGGCTTCTTCGGGCAGAACTTCTCGTACCTGGTCGTACACATCACCGGTCGGGCGCCGTTCTACATCTTCGCCATCGGCCTCGAGCTCGTGGCCGCGTTGGGGCTGCTCTACCTCTTCCGCAAGCGCGGCTGGTTGGGTGGTCCGACCGACTGAACCCGTCAGTTCCTCCTGCGGGCCCTGAGGACGCCGCGACGCGAGCGGAAGGACAGCACCGACAGGACGGACCCACAGGAGAGGATCGAGGCGACCCCGAGGAAGCTGCCGATCGAACCCAGGGATGCTGCCGACGCGATCGATCCCACCGAGAGGAACGATCCCACCGATCCGATCGACAGGATCGACCCCTCCGAGTCGACCGAAAGGATGGAGTTGGTCGAATTGATCGACCAACGCGAATTGACGCTCCGATCGGCCATGCGCTCCATCCTGCCATTCTCCGCGCCGGTCATGGGCTCGGAGTCTTGACCGGTGAGCCGGCCGGGTCGAGCACGTACCAGAGACCACCGGCATTGGTGAGCGCCTGGCCGGTGGCCTTTCCCGGGGACCGGTCGGGGGGCCACAGGTAGAGCGGCCACCCGTTGTAGGTGACCTGGGTCGTCCCGTCGGTCCGGGGAGCCGTGCCCAGCAACGAGGCCTCGATGCCCGGGCCTGCGATGGGTGCGGACACGCCTGGCGGCAGGGTCAGCGGTGGCCATTGCACGGCGCAGATGCCGTAGCAGCGGGACGGTGAGCCCTGCCGGTCCGTCTCGAACATGTACAGGGTGATCCCCTGGCCGTCCACCAGTACGGGGCCGAGCCCGTTGATGCCGATCACTTTCACCTCTTCGACGGGTCCGTGCTCGAGCACCGGCGGCGATGTGGAGAACGGCGACTTGACCGCGGTGCCCGAGTTCGAGCACGCACCGGCCGCACACAGCACCAGCAGTGCAACCGCCCATGCAGAGGATCGACGAGCGGCGCCGGCCCGGGGTGACTCGGAACGACGGCTGCTCATCGCTCCGGGGGTGATGCCTTGAAGTGCTCGAGTCGGGGAGCGGGGTACGGCCCGGCACCGGGACGCCAGCCGGCGGCGAGCTTCTGGTCGGCAATCCCGTCCTCGGCCCAGATGTGGCAGGTGTTCCGGGTCCAGGGGCTGCTCCCCCCGGTCAATAGGTCGGCGGATTCGCCCCTGCTGACCGACAGCGCTCGCCCCGACGTGACGGCCTGCACGACGGCGGGGCCCAGGGAACGCGCCAGCTGTTCGAGGTGGGTGCATCCCTTCGCCCCCCCGAATCTGTTCTGCACCTCACGGGTGAATCCTCTGGCCACGTTCAGCCCCACAAGTCCGGCGAAGGCGGGGGCGATGCCCGGGCACTCGGCGTGGGGGAAGGTGTGCATTTCGGCTGCGGACTCGGTGATGGTCATGTCGGCGATCCGCACGGTGACCCGGAGCTCGATGTCGTGCACGAGGGTGACGGCCTGTCCGTCCCGGGCCCACGGCCGGGTGTCCTGAAGACGTCCGACCATGCGCAGCGAGTCCCCTGCGTCGAAGGCTTCGTACTCGAGGGTGCGTCGATGGAGAGGGACCGGTCCGCCGGACGCCGTAGGCGCAGCACTCACCGCGGAGACGGGAGGTCGACGATCTCGTACGACCAAAGCTCGCTGTGTGTGCTCACGGGCGGTGGGCCTGTGGCCTCCCCCGGGCCGTCCCCGTGTCCCTGCTGCGAAGGGGACGAAGTTCCGGCCTGGCCGCGGTGACCATGGGCGAAGGCGGGCGAGGCGACCCATGCGTCAAAGGACTCTTCGTCCCTCCATCGGGTGGCCACCAACCAGACGTCGCGTCCATCACTGGGCCGCAGGAGCTCGAATCCCTCGAAGCCGTCGGCACCGTCGACGGCCCCGGAACGGTCGGCGAACCGCCGGGCCAGCTCGTCTCCCGAACCCTCCCTGACGGTGATGGCATTGATCTTCACAAGGGTCATACAGCGATCATTGCCGGATGCGGCCCGAGGACCAAATCGGGGGTCGTATCGGCCCTCCCCGGGGCCGGGATCGGTCACAAGCACGTAGTTACGGCCATGTGATACCGTGATCCTACAGGGTGACCGTGAGGTTTGGCTTCAGGGTCAACCTCTGATCGAGGTGGAGGACCGTCCATGGTCGAGGTGAATCAGGAAGCAGCCGCTGCCGAGGGTTTTCGTGGCCCGCAGGTCTGCTCTCTGGTCGGCATCACCTATCGGCAGTTGGACTACTGGGCACGCACCGGGCTGTTGCGCCCATCGATTGCCGATGCCACCGGAAGTGGGAGCCAGCGCCGCTACTCCTACAGCGACGTGCTCGAGCTCAAGGTCATCAAGCGGTTGCTCGACGCCGGCCTCAAGCTGCAGCAGGCGCGCCAGGCGGTGGGCTGCCTGCGCGGCGAACTCGGTGTCGATCTGGCTTCGGCCCAGTTGGTGCTCGCCGACAGTCGTTCGATCCTTGCCCGGTCGGACGGCGAGCTCGTCGACCTGCTCGCCGGCGGCCAAGGTGTCTTCAACATCCTTCCGCTGTCCGGAGTCGTCTCCGAGCTCGATGCGGCGATCGTGGAGATCAACGCGACGAATGCTGGTCCACAGCCCCGGCACCACCCGGCCGCCGCCTACCTTGCATCCCAAGAGGCCGCCGAGCATTGACCGGAAGTTCTCCTGGATCCCAACGCGGAACGTCCGCCCCGGTGGCCCGCTTCGCCCACGAGTCGGAGCGACGGTTCGCCCGGATCCTCGACTTCTACGGTGTGGAGTGGGAGTACGAGCCGGTCGAGTTCGCTCTGGAGTGGGACCGGGACGGGCGCCCGACGACGGCATTCCGACCGGACTTCTGGCTTCCCCAGCCAGGGCTCTTCGTCGAGGTGACCACACTCAACCAACGCCTGGTGACGAAGAAGAACGGTAAGATCCGGCGCATGGCCCGGCTCTATCCCGAGGTCCGGGTGACCATCCTCTACCAGAGGGACACCTTGGCCCTGCTGGCCAAGTACGGGCTGGCCGGCGGCGGGCTCGGCCAGCCGCTGGCTGCTCGTTCCGCCTGAACCGCTGTCCGATATCCTTTCGGCGTGAGCGATACCCCCACGGTGCCCACCGACGCACCCGGCACCGAGGATGGCGACGCCCTCCGCCATACCGCCCTGATCGATGCCCATCGCCAGTTGGGGGCGAAGTTGGTCGGTTTCGGTGGCTGGGAGATGCCGCTCTCCTACGGCGAGGGGACCATCGCCGAGCACCGGGCCTGCCGCCAGGATGCGGTCATCTTCGACGTCAGCCACCTGGGCACCGTGCGGGTGGCTGGCCCCGGCTCACTCGAGCTCCTCCAGGGGGCACTGTCCAACGACCTTCGAAAGATCCGTCCGGGACGGGCTCAGTACACCCACCTGCTCGACGACCGGGATGGCTCGGTGGTCGACGACATCATCGCGTGGTGGCTGTCCGAGGACGTCTTCGACGTCATGCCCAACGCCTCCAACACCGAACGCGTGGTGGAGGCCATCGGTGGGCAGGACACCACCACCTCACGGTGCATCATCGCCGTACAGGGCCCCCATGCCCGGGCCCGACTGGCCACCTTGCTGCCGGACGCTGCCTCGGTGCCGCGCTTCGGCGTGCAGCCGTTCACCTTCGAAGGGGCGGAGTGCGTCGTAGCCGGGACCGGCTACACCGGCGAGGACGGCGTGGAATGCGCGATCCCCAATGAGGTCGCCCCCGCCCTGTGGGCCGCACTCCTTGCGGCCGGTGCGCAACCGGCCGGCCTCGGCGCTCGCGATACCCTCCGGCTCGAGGCAGCTCTTCCCCTGCACGGGCACGAGCTCGGCCCGGGCATCACCCCGTTGCAGGCCGGGTTGGGCTGGGTCGTCGGCTGGGACAAGGCGGAGTTCCGTGGACGTACCCCTCTTCTGGCCGAGCGGGAGCACGGTGTGCCCCGGCGCCTCGTGGGCCTGGCAACCGAAGGCCGCCAGCCCCCGCGCGAGGGCTCGACGGTGGCAAGGGACGGACAGCCGGTGGGCTCGGTGACCAGTGGGAACTTCTCACCGATGCTGGGCCATGGGATCGCGCTGGCATTCGTCGACGCCGCCGTCGACCCGATGCCGTCGACAGCCGTGGACATCGAACAGCGAGGTCGGGCCATCCCGGCGACCATAGTGAGCACCCCGTTCGTGCGCGCCGGTGCGTGGGCATCGCCACCGGCCGACTGACGACCTGACCACCCGAGGGGCACGTCCGGACGCAACGCCCGTCCGGACAGCACACATCGAGACCGCACCATCCACCGAGACATCCGACAAGTCAAGACGGAGTTTGAGGAGCACCCTGTGGGCAACTACATCCCGCACACCGACGACGAAGTGGCCGCCATGCTCGCCTTCCTCGGCCTGTCCTCCCTGGACGAGCTGTTCGACGCAGTGCCCGAGGCGCTCAAGCTGCAACGGGCGCTCGAGCTGGCCGACGGTGTCGGCGAACCCGACGTCCTGGCCCATATGGAGGCGTTCGGGGAGCAGAACCGCTCCCGCACGGACCGGCTGGTCTGCTTCGCCGGTGGCGGTGCCTACGACCACGAGATTCCCGCGGTGACCCGCGCCCTGGCGGGGCGGTCGGAGTTCGTCACCTCGTACACCCCGTACCAGCCCGAAGTGGCCCAGGGTGTCCTGCAGGCCATCTTCGAGTACCAGACCATGGTGGCCAGGCTGGCAGGGTTGCCGGTGGCCAACGCTTCCCTCTACGACGGGGGGAGCGCGGCGGTGGAGGCGGTCAACCTCGGAGCGGCGGCCTCGGGTCGCCATACCGTGTGGGTGTCGGCCGGGATCCATCCGCATTGGCGCCAGATGCTCGCCACCTTCGCCGCAGGCACCGGACACCGGTTGCAGACCATTCCGTTGGCCGGCGGGGTCACCGCCTGGCCGGACGTGGATGCCGAGTCGGGGGATCCGCCCGGTGTGGTGCTGGTCGGTTACCCCAACTACCTGGGGTGCATCGAGGACCTGGGCCCGGCCCGGGACGTCTGCGACCGTACCGGGGCGTTGCTGGTAGTCGGCACCGATCCGGTCGCCGCGGGCCTGCTCAAATCGGCAGGGGAGTGGGGAGCCGACGTCATGGTGGGGGAGGGCCAGGTGTTCGGTACCGCGCTCGGTTTCGGCGGCCCGTACCTCGGTCTCTTCGCCTGTGCCGCCTCCCACGTCCGGCGGCTCCCCGGCCGGCTGGTGGGGGAGACGGTCGATGTGGACGACCGGCGCGCCTACGTGACCACCCTGCGGGCCCGGGAACAGGACATCAGGCGCGAGAAGGCCACCTCCAACGTGTGCACCAATCAGACGTTGATGGCGGTGACCGCGGCCATCCAGCTCGGCTGGCTGGGCACCTCCGGCCTCGTCGAGGTGGCCCGGCGCTGTGCGCAGGCCACCAGGTACACCAGGGATGCGCTGCTCTCGCTGGACAGGGTGGTTCCGTTCGTCGACGCACCGGTCCTGCGGGAGTTTGCCGTCCGCCTCCCCGTCCCCGCGGAGACGGTCATCGACCGCATGGCCGATGCCGGCTTTCTGGCGGGGATCGCCCTGGATGGCGAGTTCGACGACGGTGAGCACGGGCTGCTGATCGCCGTGACCGAACGCAGGACGCGTGACGAGATCGACGCCTACGCCACGGCGCTGGCCAAGGCGGTGGCGTGATGAGTGAGCCGACGACCGTACCTCCGGGTGGGGCCCCGGGCGGCAAGGCCAGCAGTGCGCCCCTCCTGGGCCGCGACACCGAGCCGACCCTGTTCGAACTTTCCCACGCGGGCCGTCACTCGTGGTCGTTGCGCACCACGGGCATCCCCGAGGTGCCCATCGACCAACTGGTGCCCGCCGGCCATCGTCGGGAGAAGCCCGTTCGCCTGGCGGAGGTTTCCGAGCGCGACCTGGTCGCCCATTTCACCCGGCTGTCCCACCGCCAGTTCTCCGTCGACCTCGGGGCCTACCCCCTCGGATCGTGCACGATGAAGTACAACCCCAAGGTGTGCGACGCGGTGGCAGAGCTCCCGGGGTTGGCCGGCGTCCACCCGGCCGCTCCGGCGTCCCTGACCCAGGGGTGGCTCGGCCTGTTCGTAGAACTGGAGGAGGCCCTCTGTGAGATCACCGGCATGGCCGCAGCCACCCTGCAGCCGGCAGCCGGCGCTGCCGGCGAGCTGACCGGCCTGCTCCTCATGCGGGCGTGGCACGAGGCCCAGGGACAGGTCCGCCACAAGGTCATCATCCCCGACTCCGCCCACGGCACCAATCCGGCATCGGTGACACTGGGAGGGTTCGAGGTGGTGACGGTGCCGAGTGACGAGCGTGGGTGCGTCAACATGGCGGCACTGGCCGCGGTGCTCGACGAAGACGTTGCCGGCATCATGCTCACCAATCCCAACACCCTGGGTCTGTTCGAAGAGGACATCGCCTCCATCGCCGCCGCGGTGCACGGGGTCGGTGGGCTCCTTTACTACGACGGCGCCAACCTCAACGCCATCCTCGGGGTGGTGCGCCCCGGTGACATGGGTTTCGACATCGTCCACATGAACCTGCACAAGACCTTCGCCACACCCCATGGCGGAGGAGGGCCCGGCGCAGGGCCGGTGGCCGTCTCGGAGCGCCTCGTCCCGTACCTGCCCGGCCCTCGTCCAGCCCGGATGGACAAGGGCGGCACATCGCCGACCTACGAATGGGTGACGCCACCCAGGTCCATCGGGCGGGTGCACACCTGGCACGGCAACTCGTTGGTGCTGGCCCGTGCACTCGCCTACATCCTGGCCAATGGCGGTGACGGCCTGAAGCGCATCGCCGAGATCGCCGTCCTCAACGCGAACTGGATCCGCCAGAGGCTGACCGGCACCTACGACGTGCCCTTCGATCGGCCCTGCATGCACGAGGTGGTGCTGTCGGCGCGGACCATGAAGCACGAACACGGGGTGCGGGCCCTCGACGTCGCCAAACGCCTGTTGGAGGAGGGATTCCACGCCCCGACGGTCTATTTCCCGCTGATCGTCGAGGAGGCGCTCATGATCGAGCCGACCGAAACGGAGAGTCCCCAGACCCTCCAAGCGCTCGCAGAGTCCCTCGAGCGCATCGCCCTCGAGGCGAACACGGAGGACTCCGGGTGGATAGCCCAGTTCCCCCACTTCACCCCGGTACGACGGCTGGACGAAGCCAGGGCGGCCCGCACCCTGATCCCCACCTTCGACGCCCGGAACTGACCCAGGCCGGTCATGGACGGGATCTTCACCACCCGCTTCGTGGGGCCATACCTCCGGTTCCACAAGTACATCTACGAACAGTCCGATGGGCGGGTCGGCAAACACAGCAACCGGGTGCCCGCACTGTTGATCACCACCGTCGGACGGAAATCCGGGGAACCCCGCACCAACGGCCTGACCTACTGCCGCGACCGGGGGGACTTCATCGTCGTGGCCTCCAATGGGGGAAGCGACCGCCCTCCGGCCTGGCTGCTCAACCTCCAGGCCCACCCGGAGGTCACTCTCCGGGTGGGCCGCCGGGCGTTCAGGGCGTCAGCGCGAGTTGCCGACCCGGAGGAACGAGCGCAACTCTGGCCATTGGTCAATCGGACCAATCGGGGCATGGCGCGCCTCTTCCACCCCGGGGTCACCGGTCGCTACGACGTCTATCAGCGGCACACCAGCAGAGAGATCCCGGTGGTCATCCTCACCCCCGAGCGCCCGCCTTCACCGTCGCGCTCCACGTGACAACCTGCGGGCCTCCGCAGGGCCCTTAGGAGGGCCCGTGCAGCGGCCGGGTGGCCGTCCCGGGCCGTGGCCCCCCTCACTCCAGCAGGTCGGGCTGCTCCCTGACGATCCGTTCGAAGAGCGGCTGAAAGCTGAACCAGCCGGCCAGTTGGGATCCGACCTGGCCGTGGGTGAGCCGGGCCATGTCGGGGTCGATCAACACTGGCGTGCCCGCAGCCGAGGCGAGCAGTTGGGCCTGACACGAACGCTCCATGGTGATGAACCACCACGCCGCCTCGTCGACCGACTGTCCCACGGTCATCAGCCCATGGTTCCGGAGGATGGCCGCCTTGTTTCCACCGAGTGCATGGGCGATGCGCTTTCCATCTTCGACGTCGACCACCACGCCGGTGTAGTCGTCGAAGACGCTGTGGTCCTCGTAGAACGCGCACACATCCTGGGTGATGGGATCCAACAGGCGTCCCAGCGCCGACCACGACTTGCCGTGGACGGAGTGGGCGTGCGCCGCGGCCACCACGTCCGGGCGCGCCGCGTGTACCTGCGAGTGGATGGCGAAGGCGGCGATGTTCACGGGCTTGTCGCCCTCGACCACCTCCCCTCGGTGGTTCACGAGGATCAGGTCCGACACTGCGATGTGGCCGAAGTACATCCCGAAGGGGTTCACCCAGAAATGGTCCAGCCGTTCCGGGTCCCTGGCCGTGATGTGCCCAGCTACGCCCTCGTCGAACCCGAACCGCGAGAAGAGCCGGAACGCCGCGGCCAGCCGCTGCTTGCGATGGAGCCGCTCCTCCTCGGGCGAGTCGAACTTCATCTGCGGTGGCAGTCTCACGACGTCGGGCACGGTTTCCTCCTTGAGGACGATGTAGCGCCGCCCCCGAGGTCGGAACGGGCGGTTGCCCGCGATACTAAACCGCAAGGCGCTCTCCGGCCGGCGTGAGGCCCGGACGAGCGCCGGCGCACCTGCAGGGGTTCAGAGGGGGACGGAACCAGCCGGTGTGCCACGGCCGTGACGACGGCTCAGGGACACGACCGCACCCCCAGAACCTGCTGGTGCCCGAAGCCTGTCTCGACTCGGCGACCGGGACCGACGACCGGTGGCGATCGCCTCTTGGGGGCCGTGCCGGCCAAGCGCTGGGACTGCTGACGCCCGCATGCCGGCGTCGCACGTCCGAGCGCTGACCGGCTCGGCCTCACCAGGGCACTACCGGCTCGCTGCCGCCTTCTTAGCCGCCGGACGCTTGGCGGGTGCACGCTTTGCGGGCGCACGCTTTGCGGGCGCACGCTTCGTGGCCCTCGGGGCCCGTACCTTCTTGGCAGCGTCCTTGGCCGTCTTCGTCGCCGCCTTGGTGGTCTTCGTCGCCGCCTTGGTGGTCTTCTTGGCTGCCTTGGTCGTCTTCCGGGCTGCCTTCGTGGTCTCGTCGAACACCTGCTCGGCGAAGTCGCGCTGGATCTTCAGGAGGTCCTCGAGGAACTCGAGCACCTGCTTGGTCATCTCACGGGCCAAGGGTACCTCCGCCGGAACGAAGTCACTCAACGTCTCGGCCCACCTTCGTCCGACTTCCAGAACGGCCTCTTCGCTCTTGCGAACGAACTCGAACACATCCTCATTGGTTGACTTGGCATTGCTGGGCGCCATCACAATCCTTTCTTCCTTCCTAGACAGGCGAACGAACCCCCGGAATTGAAGGTCCGCCGGATGCCTGCTAACTCCTTGTTGCAATGGTGATGGTGTCTTCCTTAGCACACCAGGGCCGAAGGTCACGTCTCCACAGCGACAGCGACGGGTCCGCAGCGACCCGTAAGCCCTCCGGGCGGGGGAGCGCGCACATCGTTTCGGCACGACGCGCTCGGTGCCCGCGCCGTTCCGGCTCGGCATGATGCAGGCGCCGACGCTCGTGCCATATCCCTTGGTGTCACGGCTCCTGCCGCCGTAGAATTTCGACACCAACCGTTCAGGCTGTTCGGGAGCGGGCTACCCGAGGGGAACCGTTTCGGTGCCCATGCCGGTTGCACTCTCGTCGAGATCATGGTCGTACAGTTGATCCCGGTCATCCTGCTTGCCATCGCCATTCGAACATTCCTCGGCGAGACGAACCCGGCCATTCATCGGGCTACCCGGTCCGACCTCGACACCGCGTTGATCGCCGGCAGGTCCGTCTACAGCAGCCAGATCCTGACCTGACCCGGCCTTACCCGGCGTGATTCTGTACTTGACGTAATGCGCAACGCTGGCGTCCGATAACTGTCTTCCTCTGAGACGGCACGCCGCCTGCTTGCAGGCGGGGGAGCAGTAGATCGCCCGCGTGTCCGTCACCACCAGCTCATCGCACGATGGGCACTTGCGGGGCAGTCTGCGCCGCCGCTGAGTCTCTAGCCATGCCCCAAAACGGCACTGCGTTACGGATGGTTACGGTTGGCGTTACGCGTACGTTATGGGTTCAGCGGCCTCTGGAGGGCGCCAAAGTACGGCACTTTCAGAATGGCGGCTCCCATCTCATGGATAGGGTCTGAGCCGAAGTCACGTCGTCCAGCGTCAGATGGACGGGAATCCAGTCGTCTTCCACTGGTAGGAAGTGCCGTGGTACTGGGGAACCGCTGCGCTGCAGTCGCCGGGGGCGGAGTCACCCTTCACCTCGACGTAGACCGTGCCAGCCACCGTGGGGAACACCAGGTTACCGGCCGTGACGGTCGTGACGGGGAGCGCCATTGAGGTGGCACCTCCGCTGACGGTCCCGAGGAACGGTGCGGCAGCAGTCACGAAGGTACCCGACGGATTGTCGATCTGATACCAGCAGTTGTTGGACTTCGAAAACGCAGCCAACACGATGGCATGGCCGTCCGTGGCGTTGACCGAGATCACGCCCTGACCGGTCGAGTTAGTTGCAACGAAGCTCAGGCTCGGCTCTGCGCTGGTCAACGTCACCGTGGTGACACCGGCGTAGGTCTGGCTGTTCGACTGGTACGCAGCCTTGGCGTTCAACATGGCGGTGTTGAGGTTGGACTGCGCCGCCCGGTCATTTGCCGACTTCGTCACACCCAGGAACGTGGGAATGGCGATTGCCAGCAAGATGGCCAGAATCAACAGGACCACCATGAGCTCGATGAGGGTGAAACCGGCATCAGTGACGGTGTGGGCGGAGACGGCACGCAAGGCGTCGAGCCGATGCGTGCTCGACAGGACGGGCTGCAGTCGTTGCCAGGTCGTCATCGGGTCCTGAGCCTTCGATGCCTCGTTGGACGCAAGTCTGACGCTCATTTCGGAGTGTCCGGTTCCCATGGAAGTCATGTTGTTGCCATCGGCACCCATCCAGACCTGCTGAAGTAGAAGTCTGTGCCTAGTTCGCCCCTGGACGTGCCGGAGGGTGTGGCTCCCGTATCTCGGCCTGAGACACCGTTCTGCTGTACTTGACATAATATACATTATCGGCGGTTAAGCCCAGGCAGTGAGAGTGGTCAAGACGTGCCGGCGACCCACGATCCCCGGCCCGCCACGCCCCGGGCCGGGCCGCATCGACAGCATCGCGAGCTACCGGACGGAATGAACGGCGGCGAGCGGACGTCCGGCCGCCACGAGGAGCGAAATCGTTGCCAGGTCGAGGTCCCCGGACCGACGGACGCCTAGCCTTGGAGTCGAACCGACCGATGGCATCGACGCAGGAGGATCCCTTGACCAGCACCCAGATCTCGACCGTGACGGCGGACCCTCGAGGCCTGATCTTCATCGAGCCCTCCGCCTTCGCCGACATGGACGATTGGCACGCCGCCGTTGCCGAGCTCCGACAGGACTCCCCGGTCGTGCGGGTCGAGGCCGAGGGATGGACGCCTTTCTGGGCGATTCTCCGGCACGCCGACGTCACGGAGGTGTCGCGCCGGAGCGACGTGCTCTTGAACACCGAACGGTCCGCACCGGCGCCCGATGCGCAGTACGACATCCTGGCCGCGCTCGGCCTCGAGATGCCCGCCACCCTGGTCCACCTCCACGGCGAGGCACACTTCAAGTACCGGCAGGTCACCAGCGACTGGTTCAAGCCGGCCGCCGTCAAGGGACTCCAACCGGTGGTCGACGTGATCGCCGAGGAGTACGCCAACCGGCTCGTCGAGCTCGGTGGTCGGTGTGATTTCGCCTCCGATATAGCCATCCCTTTCACCACCCGGGTGATCATGAGCATCTTCGGCATCCCCCAGAGCGACGAACAGCTGATGCTGGAGCTCACCCAGGGGCTCTTCGGCGCCGGCGATCCCGAGTTCCTGGGGGAGTTCTCCGACCCCGGTGCCCTGGTGGCGGACACCATCGAGAAGTTCAGTGCCTACTTCGACGACCTCACCGCTGACCGCCGTGCCCACCCCACCGGTGACCTGGCCACCGTGATCGCCAACGGTGAGATCGACGGAGCGCCACTGGGCTCGGCCGAGCGCCTCTGGTACTACATCATCGTGGCCACCGCCGGCCACGACACCACGTCTTACGCCATCTCCGGCGGCCTAGAGGTCCTCCTGCGGAACCCCGAGCAGCTGCAGGACCTCCAGGAGGACCCGTCTCTCCGATTCAACGCCGCCGAGGAGATCATCCGATGGACAAGTCCGGTCCGGAGCTTCTTCCGCTGGGCCCAAGAGGACGTGGAGTTGAAGAGCGGCATCCAGATACCCGAGGGCGATGTCGTGCTGACCTGCTACCCGTCGGCCAACAGGGATGAGGCGGTCCCTCGCACTTCGTGAGCGGGGTCAAGCACCTCCCCATCACGTACCGGCTCCGGTAGGCATCCCCTGGGCGGCGGGGACGGACGACGCACACCGGCACCGGCCTCACCGGGCCGGCTCCACCACCGTCCCGACCAGATCCCTCGCCGACTCGTAGAGATGTTCGAACGCCTCCCGATAGTCCTTGGGCCCCGCCGACCTCCCGAGGTCGGCGGTGACGTCCTCGACGGCCGCTTCCAGCCGGTACAGGCGATCGTGCATGCGCCGGAGGTCCTCCTCGACGACGACCACCTGCCCCGCCGGGATCTTGAGTGAGTCGGCCCTGCGGCGGGCCTCGTACGCCCGTTGGCGATGGGAACGGCTGCAGAACCTCCGAGGCCGACCGGCACCCTCCGACTGCCCCACCGGACGGTGGCACCAGCCGCACCTTGGGGTGTCGGATGATTTCGTCACGGTGACGATATTACCCTTGTGAGCGGCGGCCCGGTCGGATGCCTGCCGGCTCGTCGCGCCGCCGGCTCCTACCGCCGGTCGAGCGCCACCACCGGGATGACCCGATCGGTCGCCTGCTGATACTCGCCGAACCCCGGGAACCGTTTGGCCTGTTCTGCGTAGACGCGGTCCCGTTCGCCTCCCTCGAGCACGGTGGCCACGGCATCGAACCTGTCGGAACCGACTTCGACGGCCACGACCGGATTGGCTACGGCGTTGTGGAACCAGTCGGGGTTGGTCGGCGCCCCTGCCTTCGAGGCGAAGACGAACAGGCGTTCCCCCTCGGCCAGGTACATCATGGGGTTGACCCGGGTCAGCTCCGACTTGGCTCCCACCGTGGTCAGGAGGAGCATGGGGGCTCCCTCGAACTGCCCGCCGATCTTCCCTCCGTTGGCCCGGAACTCCTCGATGATCTGCGTGTTGAAGTCGATCATCTCCGACATCGACCCACTCCCTTCGATCGTGACCGCCGTGACGGCGGATGGAGACGGCCTCCCCGACCCTGCCTCCCGATCATAGGGAGGAGGCCGACCGGCCCGGCCCCCCAGCGTGCCGGGTGGTCGCCGTCGCCGGTATCCTCGGGCCGGAGCGGCCACCATGGACTACGACCCCGACGAACTCGCCCTCGACGACCTGCGCGACGAAGATGTCTACTTCCGCACCTGCGGCAAGTGCGGGGCACGCACGGCGCCGCGCTGGTCGGAGTCCGCCTGCCTCGAGGAGGCCAGACGCTACGGGTGGCGGCGAGTGGCGGCGTCGGACCGGCCCGGTGCCCGACGCATGGACCTGTGCGGCGCCTGCGCACAAGAGGCCGGCATCGGGCCGCCGATGGCCCGCTGGGGATGATGAACCTGCCTGCCGGCGACGTCGACTACGCCACCTACGGCGCCGGGTACGCCGGTCGTCGGCGGACGGACCCGAGGATCGCGACCCTCGTCGACCAGGCGTTGGGAACGGCGCGGACCGTGCTCAACGTGGGGGCCGGAGCCGGTTCCTACGAGCCCGTGGACCGCGCCGTGGTGGCGGTGGAGCCCTCCGTGGCGATGCTCGTCCAACGACCACCGGGCACAGGCCCCGTGATCCGGGCCGTGGCCCAGGCCCTTCCCCTCGGCAGCGACGCCGTCGATGCGGCGATGGCCACGGTCACCATCCATCAGTGGCCCGACCCGCTCCTCGGGATCGCAGAGCTGTGCAGGGTGACGCGGGGCCCGGTCGCCATCTTGACCTTCGACCCGGATACCCTCGACCGACTGTGGCTCATGGAGTACGCGCCGAAACTCCTGGCCGCCGAGACCTCCCGCTATCCGACCGTCCGTGCCCTCGTCTCGGCCCTGGGCCCGACCGCCTCCGTCCACGAGGTACCGGTTCCCTTCGACTGCGTCGACGGATTCACCGAGGCCTACTACGGGCGCCCGGAGGCCTTCCTTGATCCGTCGGTACGCCGATCGCAGTCCGCGTGGAGCCTCCTCGACCCTGCGGTCGAGGAGGCGGCCGTCGGGGCACTCGCCGCCGACCTGGCCTCCGGCCGATGGGACGAGCGCCACGGTGCGCTCCGCCGCCAGCCCTCGTTCCTCGGTGCCCTCCGTCTCGTCGTGCGTCCGTGAGGGCGACAGGCCGCCACTCCCCTACTCCCGCGCCTGGCTGACCGGACGGGCGCCTACCGGTCGACCGGACCGCCGTGAACGCCGTCGTCGCCGATCACGGTGACCAGCGCATCGAGGTCCACCGGCGACTCCGGACGTGCAGCCTTCGGCCCGAAGGGGGCCGGCGAACCGAGATTCACCCAACCCTGCAACCGTTCGTCCGGGCGCAGATCGAACAGCGCTCGGACGGGGTCGGCCTCGAGGACCGCAGCGCTCTTCCACACCGCCCCCAACCCGAGTGCAGAGGCCGCCAGCACGATCGCGTATCCGGTGCACGACGCAGAGGCCACCTGCTCCCATACCGGCACGTTCGACGTGGGGTCCGGCGAGGCAATCAGGGCTACCGCGCAGGGGGCGGCGAATGCCTTCCCGCGTATCTTGGCCACGGCCGCGTCGGGCTGGTCGGGACCACGGAGCTGATGGAGCCCAGCCACCAGCGCGTCGGCGAACCGCTGGCGACCGGTCCCGCACACGACGACGAAGCGCCACGGCCGCAGTCCACCGTGATCGGGAACGCTCGTGGCGGCCTGGATCACCCTGGAGAGGGTCCGGTCATCGGGAGGAGAGCCGTCTCGGGCCGGTTCGGGCCGGGGCGCTCGAAGCCGCTCGATCCACTCCTCGCCGGCAGCCCCTTCGCCGCTCAGTCCCATGGGTCTGCGTCCCCGGTCATCACGGGCTCGTCACCGGAGGACATCCACCCACCGTAGGGGCACAGACGACCATCTGCGTCACTCGACGGGCCTGTGGACAGGAACAGCCCTCAGCCCCCGGCCGACTGCCCGTACTGGCTCGCCGACCCCAGGGTCGCCGTCACCGTCATCTGGGCCTGTCCCCGGTAGAGCCCGATGGTCACGATCTTTCCCGGATGCTCCGACTGGATGGCCGTAGCCAGCTGGTCGGCACTGGTGACGGTCTTCCCGTCGAAGGAGGTGATCACGTCCCCTTGCTGCAGCCCCGCCGCATCGGCCGGCGAGCCACTCTCCACCTGCAGCACCACGGCGCCCTGGTTGGGTACGAAGTTGTACTCGCTGCGCAGCTCGGAGGTCAATGTCTCGAGCGACACACCGAGGTAGCCCGCCCCCGACGTAGCCGGGTTGGGGATGGTCTTGTTGCGGAGCTCCGGCAGCTCTTGCTCGATCTTGTTCGACGGGATGGCGAAGCCGATGTTCTGAGCCTGGGAGGTGCCGTCGGCACTCGATGCCACTGCGGTGTTCATCCCGATCACCTTGCCCGAGCTGTCCACCAACGGTCCGCCCGAGTTGCCCGGGTTGATGGCCGCATCGGTCTGGAACATATTGGTCAGCGTCTCGGTGACGGCACCCGTCGAGTCGCTGGCCTGCACGGTCCTGCCCTTGGCGGAGATGATCCCCTGGGTGACCGTCGGCGTGCCGGCGGACAGCCCGAGTGCATTGCCGATGGCCACCACCGCGTCACCCACCTGCACGTTGTCGGAATCGCCGTAGCCGACCGTCGGGAGGTTCGAGGCGTTGGTGATCTGCAACAGCGCGATGTCGTTGGTCGGATCGGTATCGACCAAGGTGGCCGGCAGTGCCTTGAGGCTGCCGAAGAGCGTCACGGTGATGGTGGTCGCCCCGGAGATCACGTGGTTGTTCGTCACAACCTCACCGTTCGAGGTGATGATCATCCCGGTGCCCTGGTCCTCCTGTTCGCCGCCCGTCGAACCGCCGAAGACCGACGGGGAGGCCGGTGCCGGCGAGGTGGCGTCGATCGACACCACAGCGGGCAGCACCTTGTCGATCACCGCCTCGATGTTGGTGACCCCGTTGAGCAAGGCGGGCCCGGCCGAGATCTCCTTGACCGTGGTGGTGGCATTCTTGCTGTTGGACGCGGCCACGATGCCTCCTCCGACCAGGGCGCCGATGAGCGCTGCGGCCAGGCAGAGGACCGCCCAGCGCCACACCGGCACCCGGTTCCCCTTCGACCCCTCGGCGACAGGGGCCGGTGCCGTGAGGTCCGTCGACCAGCCGGACCCGGCCGGAGCGACGACCGGGACGAGTGCGGACCGGGCGCCCCAGGGGTGCGTCGGCTCCGACGCCTGGGCATCGGGCGACTCGGCCGTGGGCGCTGGCTCCCGCCACTCCGGGGGCAGGAAGGATGCTCCCGAGGGTGGTGCCACTGCGGGGATCTGATCGGTCTGTCCAGCACCGGGGACGGCAACCTCGCTGGTCGGCTCCGTCGCGGCCGGAGCCTCGGTGCCGGGCCGATCGGCCGGCGGTACCGGGGCCTCGGCCGGTGTGGCCCCCGGGCCGAACGGCATCGCGGCAGTCGCGGGCGGCGGGAAGGTCTGCGGCGGCGATGCAGGCACTGCGGGGCCCGGTGCGACCTGCCCGTCGGTTTCCGAATGCTCCATCGATTGCCTCCTCGAACGCACCGATGCCCCCCGGATGCCACCCGCCCTGCCGTCGGCCCCCCTGGCGGGCGGCGCATGGGGCGCCACGTGTGCCGTCATCGTACGGCGTGCGCAGGACGGCAAACCCGCATTTCAGAGGGTTCTTAGACCCTTCTTAGGCCCCCGGTTCCCCAGCTTGTTACCGCCATGGTCGGTGGCGGCAGTAGCCTGTCGCCCGGTATGGCCCATCGCATCGAAGTCGAACTGACCAGTCAGACCGGTGACTCCACGTGGACGTGGCGCGCTGCCGGTGCCAAGCAGCCCCGCGGAACGGTCGGTGCCGACCTGGTTCCCGCCGGTGCCGCTGTGGGAACCGTACTGCGCGCCGAGGTGGAGACGACCCTGGACGGGACGACGGTGACCGCGCTCCTCCCGGCGAGGGCGAAGGGCGATGCACGCGCCAAGGACCGGATCGAGGTGATCGGCACACCCCAGCGCGCACCCGACGTGAACGTGGTGCTGGCCTCCAAGGGCAGGCGCCGCCGGGACGACCGGCCGGACGGGCCTTCCCAAGAGGGTCGTCGACCGGCCGAGCGCAAGCCGCGTTCCGAGGACCGCTCACGCGGGCCGAGGAGCGGCTCCGGGCAACGCGACCGAGCCTCCACGGGAGCGCCGTCGGAGGGTGGCATACCGGCCCGCAAACGTAACGGGCCTGCCCGTCCGGGCGCCCGCGAATCGGGGGGCCGCGAGAACCCGCGCCGTCCGGCTGCGTCGACCACCTACCGCAATGCCGCCCTGGCCACGCTCAGGCCCGAGCAGATCCCGGTGGCCGAACAATTGCTGCGCGGCGGCATCCCTGCCGTCCGCCAGGCCATCGAGGAGCAGAACACCCGTGCCCGTGCCGAGGGTCGACCCGAGGTCACACCGGGTCCACTGCTGGCCCTGGCCGAGGAGCTGCGTCCGTTGATCACACTCGCCACCTGGAAGGACCGGGCGTCGGTGGCGCGCACGGCGGGCAAGGACATCCCACTTCGGGAGCTTCGCTCCATCGTCGCCTCGGCTTCCACCGTGACCCTGGACGAGGAGGGAACCGAGCTCGCGAGCGCCCTGCGCTCCGCGCTCGATCAGCGTGTCACCGCCCTGCGGGAGCGTTGGGTCGAGCGGATCACCTCGTCCCTCGACGAAGGGAGGGTGCTCGACGCGGTGCGAGCCTCCATCCGGCCCCCCGAACCTGCCACCCGCCTCTCCGCCGAACTTGCGGTCCGGCTGGCCGATGCGGCCGGCCACGCCATGTCGACCGAGACATCGCCCGAGGCGTGGCAGGCCCTGTTGGAGGTCGTGGTGGAATCGCCGGTACGCCGCACAGTGAAGCCCCAGGGCATACCTGCTGGAGCCGACGAGGCACTGCTGGGAGCGGCCCGCAAGGCCTCCGGCTACGTGCCCGAGTTGGCGAGGCTTCTCGGGATCCCCATTCCCCCACCCCCCGGGCCCCGGCGGCCGGTACCTGCCCGTGCCCGCTCGACCCCGGGGCGCCGGGCTTCCTGAACGCCGGGCGGCCGCCCCCGGGTCGCACACTCCGGCCTGATTCCGACCGAGCCCGTACCGGCCCGGTCGGCGCAGTCAGTCGAGGTCTCGGTGCATGACCAGTAGCCGTGCCTTGAACCCCGCCGACTCGAAGAAGCTCTTGGCCCCCCGGTCCCCGGGGAAGGCGAACCCGTCGATACCACGGCACTGGTGGTCGGTGCACCATGCCAGGACCTGGTCCATCAGCATCCGGCCGAGTCCGACCACCCGGGCCCCGGGCTCCACATAGCAGGCGTCGACCACGCCGCGCCGCCCGGTGGGCCCGGCCTCCTCGAGGTGGCACAGGGCGATGCTCACCACGTTCTCGTCAAGGGTGCCGACCAGGGCCAGGCGACCAGGATCGCCGACCGCCGCCGCATCGGCACCGTCGATCCGGGCCGGGCCGGGCCCACCGGGGTCGTTCAGCAGCGAAGCGCCCCGCCGTGACGCCATCTCCTGTGCGAACTCGTCGACCAACTCGGCGATGCGCCCGGCGTCCGTGGCTCGTGCCACCCGGACAGCCTCCATCGGCCCTCCCCCCTTCGCCGCACTGCTCGCGATCGGCCTACGACCGCTCGTCGAGCAGTTGATCCACCCGGTTGAGGATCGTCCGCCGGCCCCGGGTGGAAGATTCGTAGGCCCGGACCGACACCAGTTCCTGGCGATTCAACCCGTCGAGGCGTTGGACCACCTGGGACGCGGACAGCGAGTCGAATCCGGGGATGGCCAGGCTCGACACGGCCGGAGTGTGGCCATTCCCCGTTGCCGGAGCCGTTGCTGCTACCGGTGCCCCCGCCGGAGGCATGGCCGGCGTTGAAGGTCGCGTGGCCGCGGTCGGAGGCGTGGCCGCGGTCGGCGGGGTGCCCGGCGACGAGGGAGGCGTGGTCGTGATCGGCGCCGCCACCGACTCGGTGCCGGCCGAGCGATGCGCATCGGTGACCCGTGGTGTCTTCGGGGTCGGCCTGGGAACGTCTGCCACTTCCGGCTCCTCGTCCCCGAGGACCTCGGAGGCACCCTGGTCCCGGCGGCGCAATGCCGAGGATCGCCGCCGGAACTCACTTTGCCCGGCCTTCACCGCGAACTGCCCCACCGCCCGGGCCGACGACACGCGCACGCCCATTCGCTCCCTGCCGCGGGCCGCCAGCTTCGGTAACTCGTCCACGGCCGTGACCGCCAGCCCGGCGGGTATGAAGACCAGCAGATCGAGCAACCGCTCGCTCAGCGGCGTCTCCTCGGATTCATCGTCATTCGGTACTGGCATCGTCGGCCCCCGTCACACGCAGTCGCGACAGAGCATCTTCTTCCGGTCCGCCAGCTGATTGGGGTGCTTCACCAGGAAGCACGACCGACAGACGAACTCACCGGGCTGCTTGGGCAGCACCCGCTCCACGCCGTCCCCGCTCCGATCCTCGGGCTCGGGGGCGTCCTCGTCGTCCTCGACCTCCTCGACGACCAACCGCTCCTTCAGGATCGTGTCCAGGCTGGCTTCGACGTCCTCGTCGTCCGGCTCCTCTTCCTCTTCCTCTTCGGCCTCTTCGCCGGCTGCAGCGGCCTTGGTCGGTACCTTGGGGTCGATTTCGACGAGGTCCTCCTCCACGACGACGACGTCTGCGTCGTCGATTTCGACGAGGTCCTCCTCCACGACGACGACGTCTGCGTCGTCGTCGTCCGGTAGCACCAGTGCATCCTCTTCGGCAATCAGGTCGTCGTCGTCCGCCAACTCATCGAGGTCTCCCTCGATCAGTTCGTCCGGCCCTTCGACTTCGTCGAGTTCTTGTGGCATCTCGGTCTTTCCGTGGTGAGTTGGGCGGGAGCATAGACGGTCCGGCATACACACCGTTCACATGGGGCCGCCGGACCGATGCTGCGAGGTTGTCTCCTCCGGACGGGCACCGTGGCCGGTGCGTCCGCCCTGTCCGGAGGGAGGGTGCTTACGTGTTCCACCTGGAATCTAGTCGGGGCAGAGGCGGTCCGCAGGACGTCCGGGCCGCGGGCCGGCGCCTGCCAGGCGGTCGGACCCAGGGGGTCTTTGGCACCATCCCCCCGTTACCTCCGGCTTGCGCCGCCGGTCTCGGGGAGATGTTTTCTACTCGATCCCCTGGGTCTCCCTCCGCCTCTCACAGCGTCCCCCCCTCAGAGCGCACCATTGGATGAACGACCGCTTGGCACGTCCTGCGGGGCGGTTGGGACTGCGCGAACGATAGGCCAGGGACACCGTGTGTCGTCAAATGCGCAACATCCCGCTTCACCTGGGCGTTCCTCCAACTTCCCAGGTCAGGGAGTTGCAGGATTTCCGGCAGCTGACATGGACTTCCGTCGTCCCTCCGCACGCCGCTCCGCATCGAGCCGCTCGAGGTCCTCGGACCCGTACTCCACATGCGACATCGCATCGGCCAGGAGGTGGTGGCCGGCCCGATCGGCGATCTGGTGGTGCATCTCCTGGGCCACCCAGCGGTAGCTCGGATGGCCCTGGTGGCCCGAGCGCAGCTCGAGCAGGTGCATCGCCTCACGCGCATTCATCTGCATCGAGTACCGGATGCGGTAGGCCAGGGCGACGGCGTAGGCCGACTCCACCGGGAAGCGGGTGTCAAGGGCATCGCAAAGCTCGCGTGACCGCTCCAGCGACGCCACGTACCGATCCTCGAGGCCGGCTTCCTGCACCACCTCGGGCACGTCGTATCCGAGGGAGGTGCCGAGTGGCTGCCATTCGATGGTCAGCATGCGGTGGCGCTGGAGATCCCGGAAGGCGCCGTAGTCGCTCACCACGTCGAAGCGGTACCCGGTGCGCTCGAAGGCCCGACCCGGCCGGTGACGACGATTGGCCCGGTCCCCGACGTAGGCGGCCAGAAGCGCTCGCCTCTCCTCGGCTCCGAGGAGGTGGACCCGGGCCAGCACCTCCTCCTCCGAGCGATTGGTGAGGGGTGCGCAGATGGCGGCGATGACCTTCTCCTCGCCCTCGGGATCGAAGTCGACCAGGTTCACCGAGGGTCGGCCCCAGGGCCCGTCGGCCGACTCGCCCGCCGGTGCCACCAGGTCGGGGAAGAGCTCCCCGACCAGACGGTCCGTGTCCTCCCGCGTCCGGCGGAAGTACTCCGACCACGCCCCTCCCCGATCGGGGCGATCGACACGCTGCAGGAAGGAAGGGATCACCTTTCGGAGCTCCTCGAGCATCATGTCCGCGTACTGCCGGGCCTCGGGCAGCGGGTGCGACCGCATCCGGAGCAGCAGCATCTCGTAGGACTGCCCGGTGCCGTAGATGCCCACGTTGGACAGCGAGCCCGCAGGGAGCAGGCCCCGCAGGGCATCGAGGGCCTTGGCCCTCACCGCTTGGCGGTGGATGAAGTCGGAGTCCCCCTGCCGACGTGGATGTCGGACCGCCAACCACGCTTGTGCTTCCTCGAGGAGGTCGCCGTAGGTGTCGAACATCCGGTCCATGTCGCCGACGTAGCGGGCCCCCAACGGTGAGTCGAGCAGGCCCGGGTCGCGGTAGTAGCGGTAGTGGCCGGTGGTGAGCCGCTGATTGTAGGCGATGTAGCGGGTCGACTGCTCGAGGTAGGCCATGAGCCTCCCCCACTCGAGGATCTTGGTCAGAACGTTGGACGCCTGCTCGCACGCCAGGTGCACGCCACCCAACTGCGCCACCGAGTCGTCCCCGTACTCGAGGAAGACCTTTTCGTAGAGCTCGACTGCCCGCTTGAGCCCGACGGTGGCATCCACCGTGGCGTCGCCGCTGATGTCGAGCTCGCTCACGAATTCGTCGAGGAACAGCCGGCGCAGGCTCTTGGGGGACCGGGAGTACCGCGCGAACAGTGCGCCCTTGACCACCTCCGGCAGGTTGACCAGGGCGAACACCGGCTGATCGAGATTGGTGACGTAGCGGCGGAGGATGTCCTCCTCTTCAGCGCTGAACGTCTCCTCGGCGTAGGGGAACATGCCCAGATCACACTAGGACGGCAGTGGTGGGTCAGTGGCGGACCCCAGCGCGGCGGGGTCGTCCGCCCCCACCACACCCCGCTTGAGCAGGGCCACAGCCATCTGGGCCGACTCCCGCGTGCCGGTCTCGGCCGCCACCTGGGCCAGTTGGCGCACCAGGTCGATCAGTTGGCGGACATTGCGGACGAAGTCGCCGGGAGCGACGTCGGCATCCCTCAGCACCGTGTCGAGGGTGGCCCCCTTGGCCCAGCCGGTCACCGCCCGGACAAGGCCGGCATCGGGGCGCCGGGTACGACGCAGGCCGACCCGGCGCTCGTCGGCCCGGAGCTCGCCGGCCACTGCATCGAGCCGGGCCAGGCGGTCGATCACCTTCTTGCCGTGTGGCTCGGCGGCGTCCTCCGAACTCCGCCGGGCCTCGAACGTCAACGCCGAGGCCACACCGGCCAGCGACGCCGGATCGAGTCCGTCGAGCAGCCCACCCCGGAGGGCCTCGGCCACCAGCAGGTCCGACTCGTGGTAGATGCTGGCGAGGGCGTACCCGGCCTCGGTCAGCTCCCATCCGTCGACGAAGCCCCGCTTCTCGAGGATGGCCAGGCGCCGGTCGAGCAGGGCGGGCAACGACTCCGAGCCGGCAGGCGCCTGCCACTGCCCGTACGAGGCGGCAAGCAGGCCGTGGGCGTCCTCCCGCGACCAGCGCCGCACCAGGTTAACGGCCAGGTTGTACGTCGGATGGAACGACGACAACAGGTCCGGCGGCGGGGCCAGAGCGGTGCGGGCCACCAGGCTGAACGGGGACGCAGCCGACCACAGGACGAAGGCGTGGCCCACGGTGTCGATGCCACGCCGGCCGGCGCGGCCGGTCAGCTGTTGGTACTCGCCCGAGGTGAGGGCCGAGGTGTCGCTACCCCGGAACTTGGCGAACCGCTCGACCACGACGGTCCGGGCGGGCATGTTGATCCCGAGGGCCAGCGTCTCGGTGGCGAACACCACCTTCAGTAGGCCCTCGGAGAAGCACCGTTCGACCGCCTGGCGGAAGGCAGGGACCAACCCGGCATGGTGCGGGGCGATGCCCGACTCGAGAGCTGCCGACCACGGCCCGTACCCGAGGGTCCGCAGGTCGTCGTCGCCGAGCCGCTCGACGGAGGCCTCGGTGAGCATGCGGATGCGCGTCCGCTCCTCGGGTGTCGTCAGGCGGACGCCGTCCTGCAGGCACTGGCGGGTGGCGTCGTCACAGGCCGCCCTCGAGAAGATGAAGGTGATGGCCGGCAGCATCCCGGCCGACGCCAAGTACTCCACGACCTCGGTCCTCCGGGGTGCCCGGTACCGGTGCCGGGGATTGCGCCGGCGCCTGTCGTCCAGGGCGATGCCGTCCGGGTTGGGCTTTCCGTTCCGCAGCAGTGGGAGGACGATGAGTCCGTCGCGTCCCCGCTCGGACACGGCGAAATGGTGGTGCAGCGTCACCGGCCGGTGGGTCTCCACCACCACCCTGGTCCTGCCACGGATGGAGGTGAGCCACGCCCCGAAGTCGGCGGCGTTGCTGACCGTGGCCGACAGGCTGACGAAGGTGATCCCCGCCGGGGTGAGCACCAGCACCTCCTCCCACACCGAGCCTCGATACGGGTCCTGGAGGTAGTGCACCTCGTCGAGCACCACCACCTCCAGGTCGTCGAGGATCGACGAGCGGGCGAAGAGCATGTTGCGCAGGACCTCGGTGGTCATCACCACGATCGGCGCAAGGGGCTGGTGGGACACGTCCCCGGTCAGGAGACCGACCCGCTCCTCCCCGTATCGGGCCGACAGCTCGGCGAACTTCTGATTGGAGAGGGCCTTGATCGGAGTCGTGTAGAAGGCCTTCCCGCCCGACTCCAGCGCCCGGGCCGCCGCGTAGTCTGCGATGAGCGTCTTGCCTGATCCGGTGGGAGCCGACACCAGCACCGACTCGCCCCGGTCGAGGGCATCCATCGCCTGGCGTTGGAATCCGTCGAGACGGAGCCCGAGGCCCTGCTCGAAGCGCTCCCGGAATCCCTCTCCCACCCCTGCCGAGGCGTTCCGGGAGGGGCCCCGGGCACGCCCGGGGGTCATCGCCGGACGAGCTTCCCGACCACGATCGACAGCTCGTAGAAGAGGTAGAGCGGAATGGCCAAGGCCATCATCGAGAAGGGGTCCGAGCTCGGAGTCACCACCCCGGCCACCACGACGATCAACACGATGGCCCATCGCCTGAACGAGGAGAGCTGCTTGGGTGTGAGCACGCCAGCCAACTCGAGTGACACCAGCAGCACCGGGAACTCGAAGGTCAGGCCGAAGACCGTCATCAGCAACACGATGAGGCTGAGGTACTTGGTCGGATCGAGGATCTCGGTGAGGCTCGGGCCGCCGATGCTGTCGAGCCAGCCCAACGCATGGGGGAACGTCACGAACGCCACCAGCGATCCCAGGAGGAACAAGGCGATCGAGGCGACGATGAAGGGAATCGCGTACTTCTTCTCCTTGGGGTTCAATCCCGGCGTGATGAACCGCCAGAGCTCCCACAGGAGCACCGGGGAGGCGAGGACCAGCCCGCCGTAGGCGGCGATCTTGACCCGCAGTGCAAGTCCGTCCAGCGGGCCGGTGATGTAGAAGCCGCAGTGGTGGGGCGCCACCTGGCAGTAGGGATGCTTGAGAAAGGCCAAGATCCAGTTGTAGAGGAGGAAGGCCACCGTGGCGGTGATCATGAAGGCCACGGCGCACACCACTACCCGGCGGCGCAGCTCGGTCAGGTGCTCTACGAGCGTCATCGCATTGGGCTCCGGCCGCGCTTCGCCGGAGCGCTTCAGCGAGATGGCCATGGTCCCCGGCCTCGACAGGATCCGTGCACGTTGGGGTGAGCCGGTCGGATCAGTTCATTCCGGGGTCGTCGGGAACGGCCCGACCGTTGGAGCGCACCTGGTGGACAATGCCCCCGGGGTCGGTGACGGATACCCCCGGGATGGACGGCTGCTCGGCGGCCCGGACCGTGCCTGCCGGTCGGTTGGTGCCGCCCGAGGGCCGTACCGCGTCACCCCGGACGTCGGGAGCCTCCTGGCCGCCCGCCGCCGAGGGGGTTGCACCGTTCTCCGCGCTGTGGGTGTCGGCCAGGTTGTCCAGGAACGAGAGTGGCGAGCGCACCGCCTGGGAGATTGCCTCGGTGGAGGGAAGGTCGGGGAAGGTGCCACGCACCTCGCTCTCGAGGCGCTCGCGGAACTTGCGGAAGTCCCCCCACAGAGCGCCGACCTGCCTGGCCACCTTGGGCAGCTTGTCCGGGCCGAGCACGACCAGGGCCACCACCAGGATGACCAACAGCTTCGCCGGGCTGAGAAATGGCACGTCAACGAGTGTACCGGCGCAGTGACCGGCGGGCGCCCCATACCCCGGACCACGACCGGCCGCCTCGATGCGGTCTGCTCCGGTCTAGCTGGAGCCGGCAGGCCCTTCGTGGCGCCGGCCCTCTGACGACGGGCCCGCCTCACGGGGACCGCGCAGCACCAGCAGCAACAGTGCCAGCACGACGACGACCACCGTCGACAGGATGACCAGCCACACCGAATCGTCGATCGGCCAGGCCCTGAAGGCCATCTTCCCCACGATGAGACTCTGCGGGATGGGGCCGAAGTAGCGGCTGTCCTCCGAATCGGTGCGATTGTCACCCATCACGAAATAGGTGCCGGGCGGAACCTTGTAAGGGTGATTGAGGCTGAACGCATCCGGGAGCTGGCTGGGCGCCGTCACCGGTTCGGGGTGCGGCAGCCACGGCTCGGCCAGGGGCTTGCCGTCGATGTACACGCGCCCCCCGACGGACGAGACGGTGTCACCGGGGAGCCCGATCACCCGTTTGACCAGATCTGCGTAGTCGGCCTGCTCCAGAGGGGGCCGGGCGAACACCACGATGTCCCCGCGACGGACGCCGTGGAATCGGTAGGCGAGCTTGTCGACCGCGATCCGGTCGCCGATCTGGAGGGTCGGGAGCATGGAGCCCGATGGGATGTAGAACATCTGGCCCACATAGGCCCGAACGCAGACGGCAAGTACCAGGGCGACGCCCAGCACGGCCATCCATTCGAGGACCCACCTCCCCGACCGGGCCCTGGGTCCCGGACCGATGGCCGGGCTACTCCCGGCCACGGGCGCCACCGGCACCTCGGAGATCATCGTGGAGCCACCGGGTCCTGTCCCCTCGCCTGGGTCATGCGGGAGGTCGGGGGTCACAAGTCAGCGAGGCTACCGCACGGGATGCCGATGGATCCCTACAGGCCCTTCGCATGGCTGAGCGGCCACACCACGGCGACCGCACGACCCACGATCAACGATTTGGGAATGGGACCGAAGAACCTGCTGTCCTCGGAGTCCGTCCGATTATCCCCCATCACGTAGTAGTCGCCTGCGGGTATCTTGACCGGCCCGGGCATGTTGAACTGCTGGTTGGCATCACTGGGGAGTGCCCCCGTGTAGCTGTCCGGTCCGAGGGGGAGCCACGGTTCGGCCAGCCTTTGGCCGTTGATGTAGATGTGCCCGTCCTCGGAGGAGATCGTCTCACCGGGGAGCCCGATCACCCGCTTGACCAGGTCGGCATAGGCCTGGTCCTCGAGCGGGGGCCGTTCGAACACCACGATGTCCCCGCGATGGATCGAATGGAGGTCGTAGCTGAGCTTGTCGACGATGATCCGGTCGCCCACCTGGAGCGTGGGCACCATCGACGGCGACGGGATGTAGAAGGACTGGACGACGTAGGTGCGGAGCACGACGGTGCACAGCAGTACCGCCATCAGGATGACGGCCCACTCGATGACGGCCCGGTAGCCGCCGCTCTTCGACCGCTCGCCGCTCAGCGCCGTGTCGCCCTCGTCGGACGGCGGGTCGGCACCTGCGGACAGTGACGACGACGCGGCGGGGGGTTCCTCGGGCACAATCACGGGACGCTACCGCACCGGGAAGTCGAATCGAGTGCAGGGCCGCTACTGCCCCGTTCCCTCCGTCTCCTTGTTCACAGCCCGGCGATCAGTTTCTCGACCCTCTCGTCCTTCGACTTGAAGGGATCCTTCAGCAGCACGGTGCGCTGCGCCTGGTCGTTGAGCTTGAGATGGACCCAATCGACGGTGAAATCGCGTCGGCGCTCCTTGGCCCGCTTCACGAACTCACCACGGAGCCGCGCCCGTGTGGTCTGCGGCGGCGTCGACATGGCGGTGATGATGTCCGCGTCCTCGCAGATCCGGTCCAGTTGATCGTGGCGCTGCAACCGGTAGTAGAGGCCCCGGGTGCGATCCACGTCGTGGTACTGCAGGTCGAGGAGGGCCACGGTGGGACTGTGGAGGGGGAGGTCGTGGCGGTCCCGGTAGCGGTCGATCAAGCGGTACTTGGCCACCCAGTCGCACTCCCGGTGCAGCGAGAGCGGATCGGACTCCAGCCCTTTGAGGCAGTGCTGCCACATGTCGAGGGCCAGGTCCTCCTGGGGGGAGAGCCCTTGCCGGTCGCGGTAGCGGATTGCCCGCTGGAGATACTCCCCCTGGATGTCCAGTGCGCTCATCTCGCGCCCGTTGGCCAGGCGGACAGGGCGCCGGCAGGTGATGTCGTGACTGATCTCGCGGATGGCCCGGATCGGGTTCTCCAGGGTCAGGTCACGCATGACGGCCGAAGGATCCTCCAGCATCCGCAGGACGATGCTGGTGGCACCCACCTTGAGGAAGGTGGCGTACTCGCTCATGTTGGAATCGCCCACGATGACGTGGAGACGACGGTACTTCTCCGCATCGGCATGGGGCTCGTCCCGGGTGTTGATGATGGGGCGGCTCCTGGTGGTGGCCGAGGACACCCCCTCCCAGATGTGCTCGGCCCTCTGGCTGAGGCAGAACACCGCGCCCCGGGCGGTCTGGAGCACCTTGCCCGCCCCGGCGTACACCTGCCGGCTGACCAGAAAGGGAATGAGGACCTCGGTGTAGTGGGCGAAATCGTCGCGCCGGCTGGTCAGGTAGTTCTCGTGGCACCCGTAGGAGTTGCCCGCCGAATCGGTGTTGTTCTTGAACAGATAGATGTCCCCGCGTATGCCCTCTTCCCGCAGCCGGGCCTCGGCCCCTTCCACCAACGAGGAGAGGATCCACTCCCCCGCCTTGTCGTGGGCGACCAGCTCGGCCACGTCGTCGCATTCGGGCGTGGCGTACTCGGGGTGGCTGCCTACGTCGAGATAGAGCCGTGCCCCGTTCTCGAGGAAGACGTTGGAGGACCGGCCCCAGCTCACCACCCGGCGGAAGAGGTATCGGGCCACCTCGTCGGGGCTCAACCGCCTCTGCCCGCGCAGCGTACAGGTGACCCCGTACTCGTTCTCCAAGCCGTAGATACGTTTGTCCATCACCCTCACGGTACCGTGAGGACGGCCGGCTGCTACGAACCGGTCCGATCGCTGCCGGCCGGCTCAGCCGAGCAGGTCATCCAACTCGCCGTTGACCAGGCGCCGGAATGCCCGGCGGCCATTGCCCTCGGCCAGGATCGCAACCTCGAGATCCTGGCCCCGCAGCGTCCGATCGGGGCCGGCTAGGGCGCCCACCGCCGAGCGGAGGGCATCGGTCAGCGACCAGCCACTGGCCCACTCCTCGTCCAGGCGCTGAGCGATGGCCTCGGTCTCGCCTCCGAGCACCGCGTACCGGTCCTCATCGGTGATCGTCCCCTCGTAGGCGATGTGGTACAGCTGCGGCGGGCGCAGTTCGGTCCCGAGCTCCGCCACCAGGATCTCGACCTCGAGAGGCTTCATCTCGTGGGTGAAGACCTGCCCCAGGTACTGCGCATAGAGGTTGGCCAACGACCGCGCCTCGACGTCCTCGCGGCTGTAGGCATAGCCCTTGGTGTCGGCATGCCGTATCCCCGACACCCGCAGCTGGTCGAACTCGTTGTACTTCCCCACACCGGCAAAGGCGATCCGGTCGTAGATCTCGCTGATCTTGTGGAGCGAACGCGACGGGTTGTCCGCCACGATGGCGATGCCGAGGTCGTAGGTGGTCGCCACCAGGGATCGGCCCCGGGCGATGCCCTTTTGGGCATACTCGGCTCGATCCTTCATCACCTGCTCGGGTGCCACGTAGTAGGGCATCGTCATGGCTGGCGACCCTCTGCTCGACGTCGTTCGATGAGTGCGGCGAACCGCTCGGCCACCTCGTCCTCGGGCACGGCCAGGAAGCCCTCGGCGGTGACGGTGGCCACCAGAGGGTAGATGCCCCTGATCAGATCGGGCCCCCCGGTGGCCGAGTCCTCGTCGGCGGCCTCGTAGAGTGCCTCGATCGACAGTTCCACCGCTTCGTCCCGAGCCATCCCCACCCGGTAGCCGAGTTTGATGGTGGTCCGGGCGTCGCGCCCACCCGACCCGGTGGCGTTGTACTCGGTCTCCTCGAAGTGCCCACCGGTCACGTCGTAGGTGAAGATCCGGCCGGTGCCCCTCGTCAGGTCGTAGCCGGCGAAGAGCGGCACCACCGCCAGGCCCTGCATGGCCATGGGCAGGTGCTCCCGCACCATCTGGCTCAGCTGGTTTGCCTTGCCCTCGAGGCTGAGCACCACCCCTTCGACCTTTTCGTAATGTTCGAGCTGGGTCTGGAACAGGCGCACCATCTCCACCGCCGGGCCGGCGGCGCCCGCAATGGCCACTGCCGAGTACCGGTCGGCGGGGAACACCTTCTCCATGGACCGGTGGGCGATGGCATGGCCCTCGGTGGCCCGCCGGTCACCGGCCATCACCACGCCGTCGGCGAAGCGGAGCGCGGCCACGGTGGTGCCGTGGCGGAACCGGTCGCTCCCCGAGGCTTCCCCGGGCGCGGCGCCGGCGGACATCGCCGGGGTGGGGACCTTGAGCCGGCGGATCAATCCGGCGAAATCGGGTCCGGGGTCGTCGGTGGTCGAAAAGAGCGGCAGGGTCACCGGTGCTACTCGCCGCCCTTTTGTACGTAGTTGCGCACGAACTCCTCGGCGTTGTCCTCGAGAACCTCGTCGATCTCGTCGAGCAGATCATCGAGCTCGGCCTTGAGCTTGTCGCCGGCGGCCGATGCTGCCGGCACCTCCTCGACGACCTCATCGGCGCGTTCGGGCGAGGCCCTCTTCTTCTGCTCTCGTTCTGCCATCTCTGCTCTCCCTAGCCGCTCAGTCGGTCCAACAGCTCGGACGGACTCGCACATGCGTTCAATAGTTCTTCGACGTGTTCCGCCGTACCCTTCAGGGGATCCATCATAGGGACGCGCCGCAGGGGGTCGGCGCCGAGGTCGAACACCAGCGAATCCCAGTTGGCGGTGACCACCGCCGTGGGCCATTTCTTGAGGCACTGGCCCCGGAACCAGGCGCGGGTGCCCCGAGGCGGCTCCACGACGGCAGCGACCACGGACGCCTCGGCGACGATCCGCTCGGTGTCCAATCGGGCGAACAGCGACCGCGACGGCCGCAGATCGTGGTACTGGAGGTCCAGTGCCGCCAGCCGGGGGTCGTCCCAGGCACAGCCGTGGCGCTGCCGGTAGGCCTCGATGAGCTGCAGCTTGGCCACCCAGTCGAGCTGGCCGGCCAGGGACATCGGATCGGTCTCCAGGCCGTTGAGCACGTTCTCCCACCGACTGAGCACCTCCTCGCCGATGCCCTCGGCGCCCATGCATTCGAGTCCCCGGTCGTCGGCGTACTTCCGGGCCAGCGAGTAGAGCTCCCACTGGATGGCCAGCGCCGTCGCCGTGGAACCGTCTGCCATCCGCAGCGGTCGGGAGAAGGTCCGATCGAGGGCCACCTCGTGCATGGCGGTCACCGGGTCGGCCAGGGCCAGGCTCCGGCTCCCCGAGACATCGTCCTCGATCATGGCCAGGACCAGCGAGGTGGTCCCCACCTTCAAGAAGGTGGCCACCTCGGCCAGGTTGGCGTCGCCCACGATGACGTGCAGCCTCCGGTAGCGGTGCGGATCGGCGTGCGGCTCGTCCCGTGTGTTGACGATGGGCCGCTTCAACGTCGTCTCGAGGCCCACCTGCTCCTCGAAGAACTCCGCTCGCTGGGAGAGCTGGAAGTCCACCCGCTGACCGTCGTGGACCGAGGTCTCGGCGCCGACCTTCCCGGCGCCGGCGAAGATCTGCCGGGTGACGAAGTGTGGCGTGACCCCGGCCACGATGCGGGTGAACGGCGCGGCGCGGTCCATCAGGTAGTTCTCGTGGGTGCCGTAGGAATTCCCCTTGCCGTCCGAGTTGTTCTTGTAGATGACCAGATGGGAGCCGTCCCGAACAGTGAGGTCGGCGGCCTCCATGGCGCGGATCAGGACCACCTCGCCGGCACGGTCGTACCGGACGCATTCGAGGGCATCGCTGCACTCGGGCGTGGAGAACTCGGGGTGGGCGTGGTCCACGTAGAAACGGGCCCCGTTGGTGAGCACCGTGTTCACGAGATGGGTCTCGACCTGCGGCGGCATCGATCCCTCCCGGGCGAACCCACGGGCGTCGTTGCCCGGGGCCTCGTCCTCGAAGTCCCACTCGGTCTGCTGGCGGGCCACGTCGTGGGCATAGGCGTTGATAAGCAAGGACGAGGCGGCAATCGGGTTGGGGTCGCCGCCCACCACCTGGATGCCGTACTCCGTCTCGATTCCACAGACCTTGGGGATGGCCATGCGGTCGACCCTATACCGGGGGTTGCTCAGAGATACTGACCGGTTCCCACGCGCTCGATGGAACGTCCGCCCTTGGTCTCGTCGTGGTCGCTGATCAGTGTGCGGATGTAGACGATACGCTCGCCCTTCTTGCCCGAGATCTTCGCCCAGTCGTCGGGGTTGGTGGTGTTGGGAAGATCCTCGTTCTCCTTGTACTCCTGTCGGATCGACTCGAGGAGGTCGTCGGTCCGGATCCCCCGACTCTCCCCCGCGATGGCCCGCTTGATCGCCAGTTTCTTGGCCCGGCGGACGATGTTCTCGATCATCGCCCCCGAGGAGAAGTCGCGGTAGTAGAGCACCTCCTTGTCGCCGTTCTGATAGGTGACCTCGAGGAAGCGGTTCTCCTCGTCGTTCCGGTACATCTCGGCGACGGTCGCCTCGATCATGGCCTGGGTGGCCTTGGCCCGGTCCCCCCCGCCCAGGGTGCGCACCTCCTCGGCATCGAGGGGAAGGTCGGGGGTCAGGTAGCGCGAGAAGATCTGGGTGGCCGCCACTTCGTTGGGCCGCTCGATGCGGATCTTCACGTCGAGTCGGCCCGGGCGCAGGATCGCCGGGTCGATCAGGTCCTCGCGGTTGGAGGCCCCGATGACGATGACGTCCTTCAAGGTCTCCACCCCGTCGATCTCCGCCAACAGCTGGGGCACGATGGTCGACTCCATGTCCGAGCTGATGCCGGTGCCCCTGGTCCGGAACAGCGAGTCCATCTCGTCGAAGAACACGATCACCGGGACGCCCTCCTCCGACTTCTCCCGGGCCCGCTGGAAGACCAGCCGGATCTGGCGCTCGGTCTCACCCACGTACTTGTTGAGCAGCTCGGGACCCTTGATGTTGAGGAAGTAGCTCCGGGCGTTGGTATTGCCTGTCACCTCGGCCACCTTCTTGGCCAGGGAGTTGGCCACCGCCTTGGCGATCAGGGTCTTGCCGCACCCGGGCGGACCGTAGAGGAGGATGCCCTTCGGCGCCGGGAGCTTGTGCTCGCTGTAGAGCTCCCGGTAGAGGTAGGGAAGCTCCACCGCGTCGGTGATGGCCTCGATCTGGTCGTCGAGCCCCCCGACGTCGGCGTAGGTCACGTCGGGGACCTCCTCGAGGACGAGCTCCTCCACCTCGGGGCGCTCGAGCTTCTCCACCAGGAGGCCGGTCCGGGACTCCATCAGCAAGGTGTCGCCGGCCCGCAGCTTGACCCCCACCAGTGCGTCGGACAGCTCGGCCACCCGTTCCTCGTCGGCCCGGCCGAAGACCAGGGCCCGCATGCGGTCGTCGAGCACCTCCTTGAGCACTACCACTTCACCGGATCCCTCCCCCTCCCTGGCCAGGATCACGTTGAGCGACTCGTTGAGCACCACCTCGTTGCCGCGTTGCAGGTCGTCGACGTCGATGTCGGGATGGAGTGACACCCGCATCTTCCTGCCGCCGGAGAACACATCGACCGTCCCGTCATCGTTCGCGCCGAGGTAGGTCCCGTAGGCGGCAGGTGGCTGGGTCAGCTTCTCCACCTCGTCGCGCAGGTTGGCTACGTGCTCCTTGGCCGTCTGCAAGGTGAAGGTGAGCTTCTCGTTCTGGGAGATGGCTTGCGCCAGCTGCCCCTTGGTCTCGAGCAGTTTCTCCTCGAGGGTCTGGACCCGCCGTGGGCTCTCCTGGAGCCGGCGGCGGAGGATGGTCACCTCTTCCTCGGACGCCTGTGCGCGAATCCTCCAAGCCTCGAGGTCGTCGTCGTCGTCCATGGCGTCCGCCGGCCGGCGATCGTCTTTCGTGTCATCGAAGTCCACCGTTGCCATCACCCCATTCGCGAGTGCACCCTAGGTGGCGACCCTACACCGGCACCCTCCGCCGGGATGCACCACGGCCCAGGGCAGCGCCGGGCGGATCCGGGGTATCTGACAGACCGTCAGCAATCCTCCTCGCCGTTGCGGATAGCATTGTGGTCGGCAGTCGGACCTCCGATCCGGCCGAGCGCGACGGTGCGCCGATACCTGTTCGCCGGCCGAGTGCAGCCGACCGGTCGAGCTCGCCCGGATCGAACGGGAGAAACGTAGGAGTGACGTAACTGATGAAGGTCTGGATCGACCAAGATCTGTGCACGGGGGACGGCCTCTGCGAGGAGATCGCGCCCGCCGTCTTCACTCTGCTCGACGACGGGCTGGCCTACGTGAAGGAAGGCACGGACGTGAGGGACCAGCCGGGCGGCTCGGCCGGCATGGCCGCGGTACCCGGGGAACTCGAGGATGCGGTGGTCGAGGCGTCCGAGGAGTGCCCGGGCGAGTGCATCTTCATCGAGCAGGGCTGAGTCACCCCTGCGGGGACCGGCCCTCCCCTCCGTCGGGGTGCAGCAGGCGCGCCGTGGTGAGGAACCCGGTGTGGCCGACCATCCGGTGGTCCGGGCGCACCGATCGGGCTTCGATGTGCCAGGTCCGATGCAGGACCTCGAGTGTCGAGGCCAGCCCGAAGGCACTGTGCTCCATCGCCTGGCGGAGCTGGGAGGTCTGATTGATGGTGGGCAGGTAGGCGCAGAGGATCCCACCGGGGCGCATGGCCTGCTCGGCATGCGGGAGCACCCGCCAGGGCTCCGGCAAGTCCAGGACGACCCGGTCGAACCCACCCTCCTCGATGCCCTCGTAGACGTCCCGCAGCTCCACCCGGTAGCGGGCGCCCTCCCCGAGCAGCGCGGCCACATTCATGCGGGCAACCTGGGCGAAGTCCTCGCGCACCTCGTACCCGACCACCTCGGCCCCGGCACGCAAGAGGGCCATCGACAGTGCCCCGGAGCCCACCCCTGCTTCGAGCACCGTGACCCCTGGGGCGATGTCGACCTCCATCAGCATGGCCGCCAGGTCCTTGGGATAGATGACCTGGGCCCCCCTCGGCATCTTCAGCACGACGTCGGACAGAGTGGGACGGACCACCAGGAAGCGGCGCCCCGTGCTTCCCGGGATCGTCGAGCCCTCCGGGGCGCCGATCATGTCGTCGTGGGCCACGATGCCCACATGGGTGTGGAACGCCGCGCCTGCACGGAGGGTGATCAGGTAGCGACGCTCCTTGACGTCGACCAGTAGCACCCGGTCTCCGTCCCTCAGGAGGCTCCGGTCCTCATCGGGACCCACCGTGCTCAGTTGCCGGACGACTTGGACGACGTGGAGGGGCTGGCCTTGATGATCAGCTGCTCGCCCGGCTTGAGCTTCGTCCGATAGACCACGTCGCCTTGATTGCGGGCCCGGTGGATCATCCACGTCGCCACCGCCACCACGAACCACGCGGAGTGGTAACCCCTCAGGCCCCGCCCGAACGCCTTCAGCCGGACATAGTTCAAGAAGGCCTCCATCGGATCAGATCCGCCGGACCTCGACGACCGCGGACCGGCGCCGCCCGTTCCGGCGTCCGATCAGGAAGACCACGGCCACCAGTGCCACCCCCACCGCCAGCCCCACCGTGATCGCCTGCGACCGGGTCGACGCGACCTCCTGGGACACCTCGCCGGTCAGTTCGCGGAACTTCGCCTCGATGTCGTCCCGGGTGATCTTCTGTCCGGCCGGGCTCATGGCTTCTCCTTCTCGATGTCGGCGGCAGTCCGCCCCTGCCCCCTGCTGACGGCTTTGACCGCAATGGCCGCCACGATGACCACGGCCACCGCGCAGATCAGGTACGGGGCCCACGACCAGTTTCCGGTGAACGTGCTCCCGGTCTCACCCTGGAGCACCCTCAGGAAGGCCACGGCCAGGATGACCAGTCCGATGGAGAGCACCACGGATCCGGCCACCCCGAACAGGATGTACCTCCCGAGCCCCTTGAGCGGGTCGAGCGTCTCCTGCTTGACGTAGTCGACGACCAGTTGGAGCGTCTCGCTCCCCGTGGACCTGATAGCACCCAGCCCTTTGCCTCTGGCGTTCCTACCTGGGGCCACGATCCTCCTCGGAGTCTGTCGGCTGCACCGCCGGCGGGTGCGCTCGTTGTCGATTCGATTGATCCGTGCGGCGAGAGACGCCACCGGCGACTCACGGCGCCCCCCGGCACCTTCGGCCGGTCCGAGCCATCACCTGCGGGTTGACGGCCCCAACTATAGGCAGGGTGGGTCCGGTCGATGCTCATGACCGCCGGGGGACGCCTCACTCGCGAGCGGCGGCGCCTCACTCGCGAGCGGCGGCGCCTCACTCGCGAGCGGTGAAGAGATAGGTGGAACTCGCCCGGGCCACCGTCCTCCCCTCCTCGTCCACCACCTCCGCCTCGGCGAACGCCACCCGGGACCCGCCCGAGATCACCGTGGCGGTGCACTCGAGCGTGCTTCCCACCCGGGCTCCGGCCAGAAAGCTGGTCTTCATCTCCACATTCGAGGCGAACACCTTGCGGCCGGAGGCCCTGGCGAAGGTCACGGCGGCAGAACCCATGGCCGAGTCGGCCATGGCACCCAGGAACCCCCCCTGGATGATGCCGGCCGGATTGGCGAACCGTTCGTCGGCCCGCATCCGCCACACCGTGCGACCGGGTTGGGACTTCTCCACGCAGGTCATCCCGAGGGTCAGCTCGCAGTTGGGAGGGACTTGGATCCGCTGGTCGGCCACGACGTGACGCTACCTCCGTCCCGCTCGTCGATACTGGAGGGATGGCCAATCGAATCGATGACACCGCAGCTCCCACCGTCGCGGTCGGGGAGGCCGTCGAGGACTGGACCGGCGATGCGACGTTCTACGAGTACTCGGCAGCCGCAGACCCCATCGGGTCCGGCGCCATCTCCGGGGTGCCGATCCGGAGGTTCTCCCCGCGGATGCATGACGGAGGGTCCTCCCGCATCATCCCCCTCGATCTCTCGGGCGAGCTCGGCGTCAGCTACCCGGCCACCAGCCCGGGACTGTTGGCCTCCTTCGTGATCCTCCGCCCGGGCGAGGACGTGTCCACCGAGCCCGACGCCACCAGCGAGCTCTACTACTGCCTCCGCGGCCGGGGCTCCAGCGAGTTCCAACGGGTCGGTGCCTTCGAGGCACCGAGGGCCGGGCGCATCGACTGGCGCCGCGGGGACTTCGTCACCTTGCCGGCCGGGTGTACCACCGTGCACGCCGCCGCCACCGACCCTGCCCCCGGCGAGCCCGCGGAAGCGCTGCTCTACCGGGTCACCGACGCCCCCCTTCTCCACTACCTCGGTGTCAAGCCCTGGGGGGCCCGTTTCGCCCCCACCCGGTTCGACGGCGAGGTGGCACTGGCCCGGCTGGCCGAGGTCGAGCGCCATCCCGACGCGTCCACCCGCAACCGGATCAGCATCCTGCTCGGGAACACTGCCGCGCCGCGGACGATGACCGTCACCCACACCCTGTGGGCCATGCTGGGCGTGCTCCCGACCGGCCGAGTCCAGCGCCCGCACCGACACCAGAGCGTGGCCCTCGATCTCATCACCTCGTGCGAGCCGGGCTGCTACTCCCTGATCGGCTCGCGCCTGGACCCGGAGGGCGCCATCGTCGACCCGGTCCGGATCGACTGGGAGGCAGAAGGCGCCTTCGTCACCCCCCCGGGCCTGTGGCACAGCCACCACAACGAGTCGGGCCGGCCGGCCCATCTCGTCCCCATCCAAGACGCGGGGTTGCACTCGTACCTCCGCTCCCTCGATATCCGGTTCGCATCGGCACCCGACTGAGCAGACGTGCCCTTCGCCAGCGCCATATCCCAGCACCCAATCGCCTCCCAGGCCATCGGGGAGGTCTCGGGGGCAGTCCTCGAATCCATCGGTGACCGGCCCGACCTGGTGCTGGTGACCGTCACCCGGCCCCATGCCGGGGCGCTCGAGGACATCGTGACCACGGTATCGGCCGTCCTCCACCCCCTGGCCATCCTCGGATGCGCGGCGGAGTCGGTGATCGGCACAGGGACCGAGGTGGAGGAGGCGCCGGCCATCAGCCTCTGGGCCGGACGGGTGGGGCCCCTGGCCGGCATGGCGCTGCGGGCCACCCGCCTGGCCGATGACTCGTGGCACTTCGCCGGATGGCCGGACCGCACCGGGTTCGAACCGAGCGCCCTCCTGCTGATCGCCGATCCGTTCACCTTTCCCGCCGCGGACTTCCTGGCATGGCTCCACGAACGCCGGCCCGGACTCCCCGTCATCGGCGGCAACGCGTCAGGGGGACGCGGCCCCGGCGGATCCCGCCTCGTCGTCGACGAGCAGGTGGTGAACGAGGGTGCCGTCGGCGTGCTCATCGGCTCTGGCATCGACATCGAGATCGTGGTGTCCCAGGGGTGTCGACCCTATGGGCAGCCCCTCACCGTCACCGGATCCGACCGCAACGTCATCTATGGAGTGGCGGGGGTGCCGGCCATGGAGTGCATGGTCGACCAGATCAAGGCCGGCCTCCAGCCGCTCGACATCGCCGGCATCGAGGACAACGGCCTGTTCGTGGGCCGCCTGATCGACGAGCGCGTCGCCGACCCCGGTCCGGGGGATTTCCTGGTTCGCGCCGTGGTCGGCGTGGATCGCGCCAACGGCGCGGTGGCCGTTGACGACCAAGTTCCCCTGGGCAGCACGGTCCGGTTCCACGTGCGGGACGCCGTCACCGCCGACCAGGAGCTCGGAACGCTCCTACGGGGTCGCCGCGCCACGGCCGCGTTGATGTTCACGTGCAACGGCCGGGGTTCGCGGCTCTTCGACGGTGTCGATCACGACGCCGGGGTGCTCGGCCAGGCGGTCGGCCCGGTCCCCCTCGGCGGGTTCTTCGCCGGCGGTGAGTTCGGCCCGATCGGCGGCACCAACTTCGTCCACAGCTTCACCGCCTCGATCGCCCTGTTCCGCGACCGGTAGCTGGCGGACGTGCCGACCGGAACCATTGCCGCGCTCTGCACCTGTGGCCGATAGGGTTTCCCCCAATGACCGAAGACCTGTCGTCTGCTCCCGACCTGGCGCCCAGCGAGGCTCTCGAGCAGCTCGGGATCAACGTCATCCGAGGACTGGCCATGGATGCCCCGAGGGCCGCCAACTCCGGCCACCCCGGGACCGCCATGGCACTGGCTCCGCTGGCCCACGTGCTCTTCACCCGGGTCATGCGCCACGATCCCTCCGATCCCCTCTGGCCCGACCGGGATCGGTTCGTGCTCTCCAACGGGCACGCCTCGATCCTGTTGTACTCGATGCTCTACCTGACGGGCTACGGGCTGGAGCGGGACGACCTGCGCGCCTTCCGCGAGTGGGGCAGCCGCACGCCGGGCCACCCGGAGCTCCACCACACTGCCGGCGTGGAGGTCACCACCGGTCCGCTGGGCCAGGGAGTCGCCAACGGGGTGGGCATGGGAATCGCCGAGCGATGGCTCCGTTCGCACTTCTCGCCCGAGGTGTGCGACCACCACACCTACGTCGTGGCCGGCGACGGGTGTTTCGAGGAGGGCATCTCCCACGAGGCCGCCTCGCTGGCCGGCCACCTCGGCCTGGGCCGACTCGTCTACGTCTACGACGACAACCACATCACCATCGACGGCCCCACCGAGCTCTCCTACTCCGACGACGTGGCCGAGCGGTTCGGTGCCTACGGATGGGGGGTCGACGACATCCGTGACGTGGCCAACGATCTCGGTTCCCTCGAAGCCGCCCTGCTGCGGGCCAAGGCCGACGACGAGCGCCCGTCGCTGATCATCCTGCGGAGCCACATCGGCTATCCCTCTCCCCACCTCACCGACACGGCCAAGGCGCACGGGGACCCGTTCTCTCCGGAGGAGATCCGCCTCACCAAGGAGATCCTCGGCCTGCCCGCCGACGAGTCCTTCTGGGTTCCCGAGAACGTCCTCGGGATGTACCGCCGGTGCATCCCGAGGGGGCAGGCGTGGCGGGCGACCTGGGCGGAGCGCTTTGCCGCGTGGGACGGGGACAAGGCCCGATGGGAGGCGGCCCAGGCCGGGCACGGGATGCCCGGTTGGGAGGCGACCCTCCCCTCCTTCGCCCCCGGCGACGGGCCCATCGCCACCCGAAAGGCGATCAAGGCCTGCATCGACGTCACCGGAGCCTCCATTCCGGGGTTGATACCGGGCAGCGCCGACCTGACCGGGAACACCGGGATGGCCATGGCCGACGCCGTGGCCCAGTCGGCCGAGGAGCCGGGGGGGAGCCTGATCCACTACGGCATCCGCGAGCACGGGATGGGGGCGGTGATGACCGGCATGGCCGCCCACGGGGGCATCGTCCCGGTCGGGGGCACCTTCTTCGTCTTCAGTGACTACATGCGGGGCGCCGTCCGGGTGGCGGCGGTGTCCAACGCCCACGTGATCTACTCGTGGACCCACGACTCGATCGGCCTGGGCCAGGACGGTCCCACCCACCAGCCCGTCGAGCAGTTGGCGGCCATACGGGCCATGCCCGACCTGCGGGTCATCCGGCCCGCCGACGCCAACGAGACGGCCCAGGCGTGGCGCATCGCCGTCGACAGCGAAGGGCCGACCGCCCTCATCCTCTCCCGCCAGGATCTGCCGGTGCTGGCCGAGACCGTCGACCGCGCCGCTCATGGCGTTCCCCGAGGGGCCTACGTGCTGCGGGACGCGGAGGGCGGGAGCCCGGACCTGGTGCTGATCGGGACCGGCAGCGAGGTCCAGCTCTGCCTGGCTGCCGCCGACCTGCTGCGGGCGAACGGTGTATCGGCCCGGGTGGTCTCCTTCCCGTCGTGGGAGCTCTTCGCCACGCAGCCCGACGAGTACCGGGCCGAGGTCCTGCCCGACGGTGTGGCCCGGTTGGCCGTCGAGGCCGCCAGCTCGTTCGGCTGGGAGCGCTACGCGGACGCCACCGTTTGCCTCGACCATTTCGGGGCGTCGGCACCGGGCGAACAGGTCCTCGCGGAGTTCGGGTTCACGGCGGCCAACGTCGCCGAGCGGGCCTCCGCACTGGTCGCAACACGCCGAGCCCCCTGACAACGGCGTGACCCAAGCACCAATCCCGCCCGACCGAAAGGAAACCCGTGACCACTCTCCACGACCTCTACGACCAGCAGGGGCAGAGCCCGTGGCTCGACAACCTGCGGCGTGACTGGCTCCAGGACGGCACCCTCGCCGGGCTGGTGGCGAAGGGCATCCGTGGGGTGACTTCGAACCCGACCATCTTCGCCAAGGCCATCAGTGGTCAGGACACCTACGACCACGAGTTCGGCTCCCTCATCTCCACCAAATCCGTAGAGGACGCCTACTGGGACCTGGTCGTCGGCGACATCAACGGGGCCCTGACCATTCTCCGACCCGTCTACGACTCGTCACAGGGCGGGGACGGATTCGTCTCGGTGGAGGTGGCCCCCTCGTTGGCCCACGACACCGAAGGCACCATCGCCGCCGCCCGTGACCTGCATACCCGGATCGACCGGCCCAACGTGCTGGTCAAGATCCCGGCCACCCCGGAGGGCGTCCCGTCGATACAGCAGATGATCAGCGAGGGCCACAGCATCAACGTGACCCTGATCTTCAGCATCACCCGCTACGACGAGGTCATCGAGGCGTACCTGTCTGGACTCGAGGCACTGGCGGCCTCGGGTGTCACCGACCTGTCCTCCGTGGCCAGCGTGGCTTCCTTCTTCATCAGCCGGGTCGACACCGAGGTGGACCACCGGATCGAGGCCGCGGCCGGACGGGCCGCCGACGGTGAGAAGCTGCTGGCCCTCCGGGGCGGGGCCGCGGTGGCCCAGGCCCGACTCGCCTACAAGCTCTTCACCGAGCGGTTCTCCGGGCCACGCTGGGACACGCTGGCGGCCAAGGGCGCTCGGGTCCAGCGGCCGCTGTGGGCCTCGACGTCGACCAAGAACCCCGACTACCCCGACCTCGCCTACGTCGACACCCTGATCGGCCCCGACACCGTCAACACCATGCCGGACGGGACGGTGGCCGACTTCCTCGACCATGGGACCGTTGCCCGGACCATTGACTCGGGGATCGACGAGGCCGAAGGGCTCATCGCCGCGTTGGCCGGCGCCGGCATCGACATGGAGGACGTTGCCGGCACTCTGGAGACCGAGGGGGTGGCCTCGTTCGCCAAGTCGTTCGACGAGCTGATGCAGTCGCTCACCGACAAAGCCAATGCGTTGGCCGATGGCTGAGCCAATGCGTTGGCCGATGGCTGAGCCAATGCGTTGGCCGATGGCTGAGCCAATGCGTTGGCCAATGGCTGAGCCGGCGCGTCGGCCGATGGCTGAGCCCGCGCGCCACGGGCGGGACAGCGCGGCAACGAAGGGCAGCTACCGACAAGAGGCACTCGACGACACGAGGAGAGCACGATGAGGATCGCAATGGTGGGACTGGGCAAGATGGGGGCCAACATGACCCAGCGGCTCATCGAGCACGGCCACCAGGTCGTCGCCTTCGACCTGTCCGAGCAGGCGCGCTCGACCGTTGCCGCGTTCGGCGCCGACCCCGCCACCACGCTCGAGGAGTTGGCGTCCAAACTCGAGGCTCCACGGGTGGCATGGGTCATGGTTCCTGCCGGCGAGCCCACCAGCTCCACGATCACCACGCTGGCCGGGCTGTTCGAGCCCGGTGACGTGATCATCGACGGCGGCAACTCCAACTACAAGGAGACCGCCCCGCTGGTGGAAACGCTGGCGGCCAAGGGCATCGCCCTGGTCGACGCCGGGACCTCCGGGGGAATCTGGGGGTTGAAGGAGGGGTACTGCCTGATGGTCGGGGGGACGGACGAGGCGGTAGCCATCGCCGAGCCCGCCTTCCTCGCCCTGGCACCGGAGGGCGGCTACGCCCACGTGGGGCCACCGGGGGCGGGGCACTTCGTGAAGATGGTCCACAACGGCATCGAGTACGGGCTCATGCAGGCCTATGCCGAGGGGTTCGAGATCATGGCGGAGGCGCCCGAGTTCGACCTGGACCTCCACCAGATCTCCGCCATCTGGCGGTACGGCTCGGTGGTGCGCAGCTGGCTCCTCGAGCTGGCCGAGCGCGCCCTGCGGCCCGAATCGGGCTTCGACCAGATCGAGGCGGTGGTGGTCGACTCCGGCGAGGGGCGCTGGACCGTAGAGGAGGCCATCAACCGCGGGGTCTCGGCACCGGTCATCTCGTCGGCACTGTTCGCCCGGTTCGCCTCGCAGAAGAAGGACGCCTTCGGCCTCCGCCTGGTGTCGGCCCTGCGCAACCAGTTCGGGGGGCACGCCTTTACCACGGCGGACGGGACCCAGGGTGGGGAGACGTTCACCCCCAAATGAGCGCCGACCCCATCTCTGTCGCCGCCGAGGACAGCGCGGCCGGCCCGGACGGCAGCAGCGAGACACCGGGCGCCGCCGGTGGCAAGCGCCGCACCCTCCCCCCGGTGCTGTCGAAGGCGCCGCCGGTGGCAATGGTCATCTTCGGCGCGTCGGGCGACCTCACCGGTCGCAAGATCCTGCCGGCCCTGGCTCGCCTGGCCGACCGCGGCGTGCTCGACGACGGATTCACCGTCATCGGCGTCGCCCGCACCGAGTGGACCGACGACGAGTTCCGGACCCACGTCGCCGAGTCGACCCCGGAGGGCGGTCCCAAGTGGACGGCGTTGACCGAGCGGTTCAAGTACATCGCCGGGGAGTACGACCACCCGGACACCTTCGACCAGCTCAAGACCTGCCTCGACGAGGCCGACCGGCTCGACGGCACCGACGGCAACCGCCTGTACTACCTGGCCACCATCCCGAGTGTGTTCGGATTGGTGGCCCAGGCCCTGGCGAAACACGCCTGCACCGGGCCCGGGGAGGGCGGCAGCTTCGCCCGGGTGGTGGTCGAGAAGCCCTTCGGCCGGGACCTGGCCAGCGCCCTGGAGCTCAACGACCACATGCATGCCGCCTTCGACGAGAGCCAGATCTACCGGATCGACCACTACATGGGGAAGGAGACCGTCCAGAACGTCCTGGCCCTGCGGTTCGCCAACGCCATCTTCGAGCCCATCTGGAACCGTCGCTACGTCGACCAGGTCCAGGTGACCGTGGCCGAGAGCCTGGGCGTCGAGCACCGGGGCGGCTTCTACGAGACGGCCGGCGCCCTCCGTGACATCGTCCAGAACCACGTGATGCAGGTGCTGGCCCTGACCCTGATGGAGTCACCGACGAGCACCGACGCCGACCGGATCCGTGACGAGAAGGTCAAGCTCCTCCAGGCCATCGACATCCCCACACCCGACGAGGCAGTGGACAAGTCGGTACGGGGCCAATACACGGCCGGCTCCATCGATGGGCAACCGGTGCTCGCCTACCGCCAGGAGGACGACGTCGCTCCAGACAGCCAGACCGAGACGTACCTGGCGCTGCGGCTCCGCGTCGAGAACTGGCGGTGGGCCGGGGTGCCGATCTTCGTGCGGACCGGCAAGCGCCTCCCGGCCAGGGTCACCGAGGTGGCCCTGACCTTCCGGCAGGTCCCGTTCCTGCTGTTCGACCACCGCACCAGCCGGGACCTGCGTCCCAACACGCTCATCCTCCGGATCCAGCCCGACGAGGGGATCACTCTCGAGTTCGGGGCCAAGGTGCCCGGCGAGAGGTTCCACATCCGATCGGTGGCCATGGACTTCTCCTACGCCGAGGCGTTCGCCGGGGCCGAGGCCGCCGATGGCTACGAGCGCCTCATCCACGACGCCATGGTCGGGGATGCCACCTTGTTCATCCGGTCCGACGAGGTGGAGCAGGCGTGGAAGATCGTCGACCCGTACCTCCAGGCGTGGTCCGAGCCTGGCGGCGGCCTGCACCCCTACGCTGCCGGGACCTGGGGGCCCCACATGGCCGACCTGCTGGTGGAGCGGTCGGGGGACGAGTGGCGCAACCCGGTGATCGACCTGGAGATGAGCGGCGGCCGCCTCACCGACTTCCCCCAATGAGGGAATCGAGCCGATGAACGGCGACGTGCAGTTGGTGGCGTCGGTCCCCGACGCCTTCGCCGACCTGGTGGAAGGAACGACGGCCGGGCACACGGGCGGCCCGTTCTCCCTCTTCCTCTCGGGTGGGCCAACGGCGGAGAAGTGCTACCGCCGGCTGGCCGGGCGCACGGGGCCGGGCCGGGCCGGGGACTCGGGGGCCGGGGTCGACTGGCGGACCGTCGATGTCTACCTCGGTGACGAGCGCTGCGTGCCCCTCGACGACGCCGACTCCAACCACCGGATGATCACCGCGGCCCTGCTGGGCGACGTGGGCCCGGTCCACGGCGACCACCCGATGTACCGGTCCGGGCCCCCGGAGCGGGCGGCGGCCGAGTACCAGGCCCTGGTCGAACCGTTGGGGCACCTGGACCTGGTCCACCTCGGGCTCGGGCCCGACGGGCACTGCGCCTCGCTCTTCCCCGGCTCCGCGGCCTTGGAGCTCGCCGATCCCGACGTGTTGGTGGCGGCCAGCCGCGACCCGAACGCCGCCAATCCCCACGACCGGATCACCCTCACCCTGGCCGCCATCGCCCGGGCCCGCCTGGTCGTCTTCACCGTCTCGGGGACGTCCAAGCACCAGGCGTTCGCACGCATCGCGGCCGGTGAGGACCTCCCGGCGGCGCGGGTCACGGCCGACCGGGTGCTCTGGCTGGTGGACACTGCGGCTGCCGACGACATCGACCTGTCCCAACCTCGATCGGTAGCGCAGCCGGTCCACGGATGAGCCCCCTGCCACGCTGTCCGGGTCGGTCCACCGGGCCGCTCCGGTAAGGTGTCGCCGATGCCCGCCGAACCCGGCTCCCCTGCACTGCACGCCGACGCCGGACCAGGCCCGGAGAACGCCGACGCACTGATCGGTGCCCCGCTGGACGCAATGCAGGAGTGGGCCCGCCAGGTACGCGACTCGACCCACGGCAACCGCATCACCTTCTCGCCCAAGGTGTTCATCCCCCTGACCATGCTGTGCCGCGATCGCTGCGGCTACTGCACCTTCGCCAAGGCCCCGGCCCGGGTCGACGCGCCCTACCTGACCGTCGAGCAGGTGCTCGACATCGCGCGGGCCGGGCGGGCCGCCGGATGTCACGAGGCGCTGTTCACCCTGGGAGAGGGCCCCGAGGACCGCTACCCGGAGGCCCGCCGCTGGCTCGACGACCACGGGTACTCCTCGACGGTCGACTACCTGGTGGCCGCCTGCCGGGTGGTCCTCGAGGAGACCGGGCTGCTGCCCCACGCCAATGCCGGGGCCCTCGAGTTCGAGGACCTGGTCCGCCTCCGAGAGGTCACGGCCAGCCAGGGGATGATGATCGAGTCGGTCAACCCCGACCTGGGGGCCCACCGCTCGGCCCCTGACAAGGACCCTGCCCGGCGCCTCGCCACCCTGGAGGCCGCGGGCCGTGCCCAGGTGCCCTTCACCACCGGGCTCCTGGTCGGCATCGGCGAGTCCCGTGCCGATCGCCTGGCCACCCTGGAGGCCATAGCGGCCGGCCATCGACGCCACGGCCACGTGCAGGAGGTGATCGTCCAGAACTTCCTGCCCAAGCCGGGCACCTCGATGCACCGGTCGCCACCCTGCCCCACCGATGAGTTCCTGTGGACGATCGCCGCGGCCCGGCTGGTGCTGCCCCCCGACATCCACCTCCAGGCACCCCCCAACCTCTCCGACCACCTCGCCCCGCTGCTGCACTCGGGGATCGACGACTGGGGTGGCGTGTCACCGGTCACCGCCGACCACGTCAATCCCGAGCGGGCCTGGCCGTCCCTCGGGATCCTGCGGGCGGCCACCGAGGCAGCGGGCCACACGCTCGCCCCCCGGCTGACGCTGTACCCCGGGTTCGCCCTCGAACCCGACCGATGGCTCCACGACGCCATGCGGTTCCCGGTGCTCGACGCCTCGGACGCAGAAGGGCTCGGCCGCGACCATCCCTGGTGCTCGGGCGGCGAGTTCCCCCCACCGGACCTCCTCGGATCCTCGGACGTCGATCGGGGGGCGATCGGCGCTCCCCCGGTTGCCACCGTGGCCACCACACGCGGGGCGGTGGGCGACGTGCTGGTCGGCGTCCTCGACGGCGACGCTGTGGGAGAGGACGAGATCGTCACCCTGTTCGGCGCACGCGGACCCGAGGTGCGGGTCGTGGCCGAGGTGGCCGACCGGCTCCGCCAGGAGGCCGTCGGCGACGAGGTCACCTACGTGGCCAACCGCAACATCAACTACACCAACGTGTGCACCTTCAAGTGCCGGTTCTGTGCGTTCTCCAAGGGGCCGTTGTCACTCAATCTGCGTGGGAGCCCGTACTTGCTCGAGCTGAGCGAGATCTCCGACCGGGTGCGGGAGGCCGAGGAGATCGGGGCCACCGAAGTGTGTCTCCAGGGTGGGATCCACCCCAAGTTCGACGGCGACTACTACCTGGAGGTGCTCAAAGCCGTACGCCAGGCGTCGGACACCATCCACATCCATGGGTTCACCGCGTTGGAGGTCACCGAGGGTGCCCGGCGGTCGGGTATGCGGCTGGCCGACTACCTGATCCTCCTGCGTGACGCCGGGCTCCGGACACTGCCCGGCACGGCGGCGGAGATCCTCGACGACCCGGTGCGGGCCGTGCTGTGCCCCGACAAGATCTCCACCGACGAGTGGCTCTTCGCCCACCGGACCGCCCACGAGGTGGGGCTGAATTCCAATGTCACCATCATGTTCGGGGCCGTCGAGCAGCCCCGATCGTGGGCCCGCCATCTGATCCGGACCCGCGACCTCCAGCGCGAGACCGGGGGGTTCACCGAGTTCGTCCCCCTCCCCTTCGTGCACATGGCCACGCCCATCTACCTGCAGCGCCGGTCCCGGCGAGGCCCCACCTTCCGCGAGACCCTGCTCATGCATGCCGTCGGGCGCATCGCCTACCGGGGCGCCATCGACAACATCCAGATCAGCTGGGTCAAGTTGGGTGCCGCGGGAGTCCGCCAGATCCTCCGGGCCGGTGTCAACGACCTCGGCGGCACGCTGATCGACGAGAACATCTCGAGGGCGGCGGGGGCCAGCCACGGCCAGATGATGGACGCAGACGGCTTCCGGTCGATCGTCACCCCGCTCGGGCGGACGCTGGCCCAACGGACCACGCTGTACGGTCGGGTCGCCGATACGGGTCGCCAGGCCGACGCACTCGCCGCCGCCCGGTGACATGACCGATCCCGGCGGAGGGACCAAGTCCGGGGCTGGCGGGCCCGGCCGGCACGTGCCGCCCGGACCTGCCGCCGACAGCGGCGCCGAACGGGTGGCACTGGAGGCCATGGCCTCCCGCCTGGTGGACGAACTGGTGTCCGGCACCGCGTCGTCGACCCAACGTCGCCTCTACCGTTCGATGCTCGGGACGGTGGGGGGCATGGCCGCTGAGGGCACCGACGTGATCGACCTCAAACTGGCCGACTCGGCCCTGGCCGAGATGGCCGCGGCCTTCCGGATCTTCCGGCCGTACCGGCGGGCCAGGAAGGTGACCATCTTCGGATCGGCCCGCACCGAGCCGGACCATCCCGCCTACTTCCAGGCCCGCGACCTGGCCGCCACCCTGGCTGCCGCCGGCTGGATGGTGGTCACCGGGGCGGGGCCCGGCATCATGGCGGCCGGCATGGAGGGAGCGGGACGGGACCTCTCCATCGGCGTGAACATCCGGCTGCCCCTCGAGCAGGAGGCCAACCCGTTCATCGCCCAGGACCCCAAGCTGGTCGAGATGCGCTACTTCTTCACCCGCAAGCTGATGCTGGTCAAAGAGTCCGACGGCTACGTCGTCCTGCCCGGCGGGTTCGGCACCCTCGACGAGGGGTTCGAGCTCCTCACCCTCCTCCAGACCGGCCGGTCGGAGCCGGCGCCGGTGGTCATGCTGGACATCCCGGGGGGCGGCTACTGGGACGGGTGGAGCAGGTTCATTGCCGAGCAGGTAGAGCCGCGGGGGCTGGTGTCCGCCAACGACCGCGCCCTGTTCATGATCACCGACGACGTGACCACCGCTGCCGAGGAGCTGACGCGCTTCTACCGCAACTACCAGTCGTGCCGATGGGTGGGTGACCTCCTGGTGCTCCGGATGGCCGTGGCCCCCGACGAGGACCAGCTCGCCGACCTCAACCGTCGATTCGGCGACATCGTGGCCACCGGGGTCATCCGCCAGGCAAAGCCGTTCCCGCCCGAGCGGGCAGACCACGACCACCTCGACCTGGCCCGCCTGGCCTTCCGCTTCGACAAGGCCCACTACGCCCGCCTGCGCCAGTTGATCGACGTCCTCAACGAGCTCGACTGACGCTGGCGTGGCCCCGGTCAGACCACCTGCTCAGGGTCCGCCGCCCGTCTGCCGATACAGGAGAGATGACGGCCCCGACCGGCACCGACGTGGAGCGACGCGTCCGCTGGATGGCGGCCGGCACGATCCCCGCGGTCGCCGCCTTCCTCCTGCTCGTCACCGTGCAGCCGGGTGGCCCCCTCATCGCGCGCAATCTCGACGATCTGGCCCAGGCGTCAGCGCCCCTCCTGGTCGCACTGCCGGCGTGCTGGTGGGCGGCGGCCAGGGCGACCGGCCGACTGCGGCGGGCATGGGTGTTCTTCGCGCTCTTCGCCGCATCGTGGGGCATCGGCCAGGTCGTGTGGTGCTACCTGGAGATCGTGCGGCACCATCCCGAATCGGGAAGCTCGTGGGCGGATGTCGGGTACCTGCTCGCCCTCCCGTTCGCAGCAGCCGCAATCGCCAGCTATCCGGGGCCCCGCCTGCACTGGGCGGGCCGGTTCCGAACGTTGGTCGACGGCCTCCTCGTCGTGACCACGCTGCTCTTCGTCAGCTGGACCATCGCCGTGGATGCCGGCGGGCTCACGCGCTCGCGGGAGACGGTCCTCCAGCAGGTCACCCTGCTCATCTTCCCCAGCGCCGACATCATCCTGCTGGCCATGCTCCTCGCCGCCATCGTCCGGGGCACGCGCAAGTGGAGGGACCCCCTCCTGGTGATCGTCGCCTCCATCTTCCTCCTCTTCCTCGGCGATTCGTCCAGCATCTACGTGGGCCTGTCCAGCGGCTACCAGACGGGCAACGTCGTCGACGTCTTCTGGTTCGCGTCATTCCTCCTCCTGGCCGTAGCTGCCGTCATGCCCGTGCCGGCGCTCCCCGACATTGTGCGAAGCGAGGGCCAGGAGCCACGGTGGATCGAGTTCATCCCCTACATCCCCCTCGCGCTCGCGCTCCTCATGGGGGTCGTCCAGCTCTCGCGGGGGAACGGGTTCGGAGCAGGAGAGGAATGGCTCGTTCTCGCCACCGCCGTGCTTCTGGTCGTGCGCCAGTACCTGTTCGTGGTGGAGAACCGAGCGCTCACGTCGCGCCTGCAGGAAATGGTGGGCGATCTCGAGTGGCTCGCCCTCCACGATCCGTTGACCGGGCTGGCGAACCGGACGTTGTTCAACGATCGACTCGGCCAGTCCCTCGCCGAACAACGCCGTGACCACCGGAACATCTCCGTCGTCTACCTCGACCTCGACGACTTCAAGGCAGTCAACGACCGGTTCGGCCATGCCACCGGCGACGAGCTGCTCCGCGCCGTGGCGGGTCGCCTGTCGGGTGAGGTGCGGGACGGGGACACCCTGGCCCGGCTCGGTGGCGACGAGTTCGCCATTCTGATGCCCAGCTCCGGCGGACCGGCAACCACTGAGGCGATCCTCGAACGACTTCTGGCCGAGCTCGACGAGCCGTTCCGGGTCCACGACTACCGGCTCGCCATGAGGGCAAGTGTCGGTTTCGCCTCCTCGGAGGGCGGGACGAGCGCCAAGGTCCTGATCCAGAATGCCGACGACGCCATGTACACGGCGAAGGCCGAGGGCAAGCATCGGGTGTGCGCCTACGACCGGGCCATGCACCGGACGCGTGCCCATGGCCCACCGGCGTCGCCGAAGGTCCCCGAACGCCTGGGCTGACCGTTGGGTCACTGCGGTCGGCGTCGAGACAGTGGCGTGCCTTGGTCGACCGTGGCCGTGCCGTCATCAGCCATGGTCGGGCGTCTGACCAGACCGTGCCTCGCTACTTCGGTGCTGCATCTGGCACTCTGATGGTTGACGGCAACCAGGTCACCGCGGAAGGACGAGCCCGCGTGCTCGCACAAGATGACCCTCTCAGGCCAAGGACTCGGGCCTCCCCAGCAGGAAGCCCTGGCCGAGGTGGACGCCCAGCCTGCGAACCGTGTCCAGCTCGACCTCCGTCTCGATGCCCTCGGCGATCAGGGTGGTACCTGTCTCAGCAGCGAAGTGGCACAGGCCGGCGGCGAGCGCTTGGCGAGCCGGGTCGGCGTCGATGTTGCGCACCAGCCCGATGTCGAGCTTGACGAAGTCGGGCCGGAGCTCGGCGATGTGGCGGAGGCTGGCATATCCGGCGCCGGCGTCGTCAACCGAGAGACGGACCGATCCACATCCCTCGATGGCCCGTCGCAGGGCTGGGTAGCTCTCGATCTGCTCGTGCTCGGTGATCTCGATGACGATGGGACGGTCGGAGCGGGCGATCGTCTCGGCAGCATGACCGTCGATGACCGCTGCCGGAGAGAAGTTGACGCCGAGCCACGCCTCCGGTGGAAGGCGTCGAGCCACCTCGATGGCGGCGGCGACAGCGGCCGACTCGAGCTCGGAGCCGAGGCCCACGGCGCGGGCATCGGAGAAGTGCTGGTCGGGGGCCAGCCCGTCCTCGAACCGGGTCAGCGCCTCGTAGCCACGAACCTGGTGTGATGTCAGATCGACCACTGGCTGGAAGACCGGCCGGAATCGCTTCTGGTCGATGATCTCCATCGACAGGGAACGCTGTCGCTCGCGACGTGCGCGTTCTTCGACCTTGGCCCCGATCAACGAGCCGGCGAACGAGCCCAGCTCCTCGAGTACCCGCAGTCTCGCCTCCGTCCAGACGGTCGTCCCCTCGTTGCGAGACGCCACCAGCAGGATGCCGACCATCCGGCCCTCCCATCGCATCGGGGCAAGCGCCGCGGCTTCCAAACCGGCCTTGGACGCGGCGGCGGTCATCGCAGGATTGAGGCCGGCGATGCCGGTCCGGTCGCTGAGGTCGAACCACCACGGCCCGCCATTCGTCTTCGCGATGAACTGATCACGCTGCTCGACCACGATGGGAACGTTGTCCACCCAGTCGAGGATCGGCGGGTCACTCTGCCCCAACGATATGGCCTCCCCGGTCGGGTCGAGGACCAGCACTCTGGCAACATCGATTCCCTCGAGGTGGGTCACCTCCTGGCAGAACGTCGCCACCGTCCCTTCGAGGGTCGAGGCCACGCGTACCGCCTTCATGGCCTTGACGACGATGTCCTGGTCGTCCTGCTGGCGTGTCAGGTCTGCTTGGAGTCGCCGCTCGTGGGTCACGTCGTGCTTGACCGCCACGTAGGCGATGAGGGACCCATCGACCTCATGAACCGGGGTGACGGTCGTGTCCTCTTCGTAAAGCTCCCCGTCCTTCCTGCGATTGACCAGCGTCCCGTGCCAGGACTGTCCACCGGCGAGCCGGGACCACATTGACCGGTAGAACTCCCCGCTCTGCAACCCGCTCTGGAAGATCCGCGGGTTCTGACCCAGGACCTCGTCGAGTGTGCGGCCGCTCGAACGGACGGTCGCCGGGTTGGCGTAGAGGATCGCCGGCGTCGTGTCGGTCACCACGATGGCCTCGACGGCCTGCTCGATCGCGGTGTGCAGCAGTGTCCAGTCGGCCAACGTCTTGGCCAATGCCTCGCTATTGCGTATCCGGCCCAACCCGACACCGATCTGCGAAGCGAGCTCCTCGAGCACCGCGGTGGACCGCCGGTCGAACGCGTCCTGTTCTGCGGCGTACACCGCCAGCACACCGTCGATGGTGCCGTTGACGAAGACCGGCAGGCAGATCTCGGAACCGAACCCGTGGGAGACCGCCTCGTCCGCCCAGGGAGCGAAGGCCGTCTGGCCGGTCAACTCGTTCGTGACGGTCGTCCTGCCGGCGCGCAGGGCCACCCCGAACGGGCCCTCCGCGAGTGGACCTTCTCCCCACGAAACCTCGATCGATTCGAGGTAGTCGCGGTGCGCCACGCTCGAGGCCACTTTGGCCACGGTCCTCCGGGCATCCCCGAGAGGCTGGCCGTACCAGCTGAAGAGGTAGCCGCCTTCCTGAACTGCGGTCTCACACATGTCGTACAACAACGCTGCCTCGTGCTCCGAGCGCGCCAGTACGGCGTTGCCGGCCGACAACGTAGCCAGTGCCCGCCGCATCACGACCTTCGACTGGATATCCTGCAGGCCGACCACCGCTGCGATGAGCCCGCCTGCATCGTCGTAGATCGGTTGGGCGTGGATCTCCATCCACCGCAGTTCTCCGGTGACCGTGCGGAAGCGGCATTCGAAGTGCCGGATCCGTTCGCCATGGTAGACGCGGGCCCGTTCAGCCTCTGCCTGTGGGAGATCCTCGGGTGCGATCAGGTCCGTCGCACGCGTGCCGACGAGGTCTGCGGCCCTCCAGCCGAGGATCCGCTCGATCGACGGTGACACCCACTGCAGCATGCCGTCGTCATCAGTCTGGTAGACGACGTCGGACGCGTTCTCCGCGAGCAGTCGATAGCGCGCCTCGGACTCGGCCAGAGCCTGCCGTGCCAGGACGGCGTCGTTGTCGTCACGCAGCGACACAACCCGGCCCGACGTGTTGCCGTCGGCATCGACGACCTCGCGGGCACGGCCCGACACCCACAGGTACGATCCATCGGGCCGCCGGAAACGGAAGGCCGCGATCTTCGACACCCGGTCGACCGTTGTCTCTCGTGCCCGCAGAATCCGGCCCAGGTCATCGGGATGAACGAACTCGACCAGCGTGACGCCGATCAGCTCGTCGGGCTCCCAACCCAGGACCTCGCGGACCGAGGGCGATGCCCACCGGTAGGTGTTGTCCGGCGCCACCTCGATCACGGCGTCGGAGGCGTTCTCGGCCAGCAGGCGGTAGCGCCGTTCGGAGGCCGCCAACGACTCGGTGGCTTGGTGGCGGTCCGTCACGTCCCGCCAGGTGAATCCCAGGTAGTCGTCCACTCGTACGGCCCGCAGGTCGTAGCGCCGCTCCGGATGCAGGATCTCATTTGAGTACGAGTAGTCATCGAGCACCAGTGGCTCGCCGGTCTCGATCACCCGGGCGTACATCGCCGCGAGCCCGCTAGGACCTTGTCCCGGGAACAGGTCCAGGAGACGCGAACCGATCAACTGTGGACGCGACATTCCATTTTGTAGACAGGCGGCCTCGTTGGCATCCACGAAGACAAAGTCCACGATGCGGCCGGTCTCGTCGCGGACCGCCTCGACGAGGGCATGGGGGTCGAGCAGCGAGTCCAGCGTCGCCCTCAAGCGCCGCTGATTGAACTGGTCAGCTTCGGCTGACTCGCGTGCCCGGACGAAGTCGTCCGCATCGCGGAGGCTCCAGATGGCCGAGACGATCTCACCGGTCTCGCCCCTGATCGGCATCGCGCTGACGGACATCCACCGGGGGGCGCCTTCGTACCTGCGGAACAGGACGTCCGATGGTCCGATGGGCGTCCCCCCACTGAGGCGCACCCGGTCGACCGTGCTGATTCCGGGATGACCCTCGTCGAACAAGCCTGACACCGGCGTCCCGATCAGGTCAACGGGACTCCACCCGAGTACCGGTTGCATCGACGGTGACACCCAGAGGAGGACCCCGGTGGCGTCGGTTTCATAGACCACGTCGGACGCGTTCTCCGCCAGGGTCCGGAACCGCCGTTCGGAGGCCTCGAGGTCCCTGCGGGCCTCGATCTCCGACGTTACGTTTCTCATGCAGGCAACGGCAAAGTTCAACGAACCGTCGTGGCGCCAGACGAAACGACACCGGACGTCCATCCAGCGCGGCGAACCGTCAGCACACTCAATCCGAGCCAGGCTCCGGCCTTCTCCGCGGTGCTCTTCCCTCGCAACGACGTAGGGGGCGCTCGTCGTCTCGCGATCCTCCGGGGCACTCATCCTGAACTTGGTGCCCGTGACATCGTCCGGGTTCCAGCCGAGCTCGGTCTCGAGCGAAGGCGACGCCCAGAGCACCGTGCCGTCCGGAGCGTACTGGATCACCACGTCGGCAGTGTTCTCCAGCACCAGGTCCATCCGCTCCTGGACTGCGCGTCGGCGATGACCCTTCCTTCGTCGGGCACCTGCCTTTTCCGTGTTGAGGCCCGATTCGTGGACCGGGAGCTCCGGCGCTGCCGGTGGAGCCGGGCCTCTACCCGGTGGCAGCGCTGACACTCATCCGCCGATCACCGTTCCACGCCCTGAACAGAGAGTCCTGTCGATCACAGCCGCCAACCTCCGTATTCCACGGTAGTGCGTTGTGGGTGGCGGCGAAAGGATATGTGGATCATCCGGGGAATGACCGGCGGCGTCTTCAGGGCTATGAATGACGCCGGTGTCTGTGTCGGAGTTGCCGGGTACCTATGCGTCGACCTCGATCGCCCGAACACGACTAGGGGCCCTCTCCGATCCCCGAGGCGGCAGCCGGCGGGCCCGTCAGCAGCAGCACTGCCTTGTCCACGGCGCGTCGGGCGCGGGTGATCCGCTTCTCCTCGGCCGTCACCTGCGGATCGGGCTCCCCGCCGCTCCGGACCGCGTCAGCCGACTGGCGCAGCCGGTCGAGGGCCAGGTCGGCCAGCTCCTCGCTGATGCCCGAGAGGCGCTCGGCGATGTCGGTCGGATCGGCGACCACCCGATCAGCGCCCCCCCGAGATCTCGATCTCGAGCACCTCGAGGGAGCCCGCGGCGTACTGGGACCGGAGGACCTTCTTGTCGAACTTGCCCACGCTGGTCTTCGGGACCTCCTCGATGAACGCCCACCGCTCCGGCAGCCACCACCGGCTGACCCGCTCGGTCAGAAAGACCAAGAGCTCGTCGGGGGTGGCCGACGACCCCTCCTCGAGGACCACCGCCACCATTGGCCGCTCGCTCCACCGCTCGTCGGGCACGGCGATGACCGCGGCCTCGACCACCTCGGGATGGGCCATCACCTCGTTCTCCAGTTCCACCGAGGAGATCCACTCCCCGCCGGACTTGATGACGTCCTTGGTCCGGTCGCTGATCTGCATGAACCCCTTGCGGTCGAGCGATCCGATGTCCCCGGTCCGCAGCCAGCCGTCGTGGAAGCGCTCCGGTGCGGGTTCGCCGTAGTAGGAGCCGGTGACCCAGGGACCCCGCACCTCGAACTCGCCGATGGCGACGCCGTCGTTGGGCAGGATCGAGCCGTCCTCGGCGGCGACCCGCACCTCGACCCCCGGCACGACGCGCCCGGTCTTGGCCCGCCAGTCCATCTCCTCTTCCGGTGGGATGCCGCGAGGGGGCAGCGCCAGCGAGCACAACGGGCTGGTCTCGGTCATCCCCCACCCCTGGACCATCTCGATCCCCAACTCGGACTCGAACCGCTCGAGGAGTTGCCGGGGCACCGCGGCACCGCCGGCGGTGATCATGCGCAGGGAGGAGAGGTCGACCTCGTGGGACTGCGCGTACCGGAGCAGGTCGCTCCAGATGGTGGGCACCCCGGCCGAGACGGTCGGTCGGTGGAGGGCGATGATGTTCGACAGCGGCTCGGCCTGCAGGAACTGCTGGGGCATGATCATGTCGGCACCGGTCAGGAAGCAGCCGTACGGGGTGCCCCACGCGTTGGCATGGAACATGGGCACGATGGAGAGCACCGAGTCCCGCTCATTGATTCCGAGCGACGACCCCGAGGTGATGGCGAACGTATGCAGGAAGGTCGACCGGTGACTGTAGGCCACGCCTTTCGGGTTGCCCGTCGTTCCCGACGTGTAACACATGGCCGCCGCCTGGCGCTCGTCGAAGGTGGGCCAGTCGTACCCCGGCTCTTCGGCGGCCAGCAGGTCCTCGTAGGAGAGGGTGTCCCCCAGCGCGCTCGCATCCCCTGCGCCGTTCACGATGATGTGCTTGACCGTGGTCAGCTGGTCGCGGACACGAGCCAGCAGCGGGGCGATCGAGGCGTCGACGATGATGACCTGGTCCTCGGCATGGTTGATGACGTAGGCCAGCTGCTCGGGGAACAGGCGGAGGTTGAGGGTGTGGAGCACCGCCCCCATGGCCGGGATGCCCAGGTAGGCCTCCAGATGGGACTGGTTGTTCCACAGGAAGGTCCCCACCCGGTCGCTGTCCCCCACCCCAAGGCGTCCGAGTGCCTTGGCCAGGCGCTCCGACCGTTCCGCCACCTCGGTGAATGTCGCCGCGGTGGACTCGCCGGCGGACCCGGTGACCGTGATCACCCGGCTGTCCCCGTAGATGTTCTGTCCGTGGCGCAGAATGCCGCTCACCAACAATGGTGCGTCCTGCATGGTGCTGAGCACTGTCGATCCTCCCCTGTCCCCGTCCGGAACCCCGGATGAACGAGCATACCGATCGCGGCCCGCCCGGGGGTTGCGTCCGGGCCGGACCGGTGGTGGACTTGATCGACGCGCGGCGTCCGGCGCCGTTCCGCCCCTCCCGGGCGGAGGGGTCCCCGGACCGGCTCGTCGTCCTCTGAGCGCGCGGCTCATTCTGTCCCCCTCCCCCGGAGCGGAGGTGCGGTCCCATGGGAAGAGTGCTCGGAGCCGTGGTGCTCGGAATCGTGACCCTCGTCAGCTGCGTCGTCCTGGTGGCGGTCGTCCTCGGGACGGGCTCCGCCGGTTCGGTCCCCCCCGCCTCGACGGCGAGTGCCGCGGGCGGCGCTCCCGCATCCGGCGGCAGCCGAACCCGCACCGCCATCCCCTCTGCGTGGGTGACCCTCTACGAGGAGGCGGCCACCACCTGTCCGGGCCTGTCGTGGTCGCTCCTCGGGGCCGTCGGGACCGTCGAGTCGGACAGCGGCCAGTCCACGGCACCCGGCGTGTGGTCCGGAACGAACAGCGCGGGCGCCGAGGGCCCCTTCCAGTTCGAGCCGGCCACGTTCGCCGCCTATGCCACGGTGGGGCCCGGAGGCGCCCGGCCCCCGACGCCCTACGACCCGGTCGACGCCGTCTACTCCGCTTCCCGCCTGCTCTGCGCCGACGGAGGCGGCAACCCCTCCACCCTCCGTGGTGCCGTCGCCTCGTACAACCACTCCGAGACCTACGTGAACACGGTGCTGACCCTGGCGATCGCCCTGGGCGAGGACCCGGGCCTCTCGGGCACCGTCGCCACCGCGCTCTCCTTCGCCGCCGCACAGCTGGGCACGCCCTATCTGTGGGGCGGCACCGGCAGCGGCGGATTCGACTGCTCGGGTCTGACCCAGGCGGCCTACCGGCAGGCCGGGATCGTGCTGCCCCGCGTGGCCCAGGGCCAGTTCGACGCCGGACCCGTCCTGGCCGGCGGAGCGACGGTGGAGCCGGGCGACCTGATCTTCTTCGGCACAGGGCCCTCCGCCGTGGACCACGTCGGCCTCTACGTGGGGGCCGGGGAGATGATCGACGCTCCCCACACCGGCGCCCTGGTCCGCTACGACGACGCTGACTGGTCGGGTCTGGTGGGGGCCACCCGACCCGGGTAGCCAGGTCGCGGCGGTAGCCTCGGCCCCGATGTGGCCCGCCACCTGTCCCGGACGACGATGACCTACGTGCTGGTGCACGGCGGGGGCAGCACCGGCCGCTTCTGGGACCGCCTGCTCCCACATCTCGATCGGCCGGCGCTCGCCGTCGATCTGCCCGGTCGTGCCGGGAAGCCGGCGGACCTCGCCACGCTCTCGGTCGAGGAGGAGTCGGCATCGGTCGTGGCCGACATCGAGGCAGCGGCCATCGACGGGCCGATCGTCCTGGTGGCGCACTCCTCGGGCGGCCTGGTCGCACCCGGCGTCGTCGTCGCCCTCGGCGGCCGGTGCACCTCCGTCGTGCTGAATGCCGCCCTGGTCCCGACCGAGGGCGGATGCGGTGCCGACTGCATGAAGGAGCGCCACCGCGAGGGCCTGGTCCTGGCCCTCGAGGCGGCCGCACGTGACGGCAGGGCGATCACCCTCCCCGGCCCACCCGACGATCCCGAGACGTTCCGCCACGCCTACGGCGGCGAGCCGCTCGATGATGACACGCTGGCGTTCGTCGTCGATCCCGTGCGCTGCGCCGAGGACACGGTGCACCACTACTTCCAGCCGGTCCACTGGGCCGGCGTGGCCGGCACCCCGATCACTTACGTGGTCAACAGGCAGGACCGTCCCGTGTCACCGACCACCCAGGAGGCGATGGCGAAGCGACTTCCTCAGCCGGTCAGCGTGGTCCGGGTCGACTTGGGCCATCTCCTGCCGGTGACGGATCCCTCCGCCTTCGCGGCCATCCTCGCCGGCGTCTCCGACTGAATCGCCGGCCGGGACCCGGGTCGTCCCTGCGACCCAGGGCGGCCCGGCCTACTGCAGGGCGAGCTGGCCCGGCACGATCGGTGCCGGCAGGGCCGTCTCACCCATCAGGTACCGGTCGACCGCGGAGGCAGCGGAGCGGCCCTCGGTGATGGCCCACACGATCAGGCTCTGGCCGCGGGTCATGTCGCCGCAGACGAAGACGCCCTCCACGTTGGTCGACCAGTTGGGGTCGGCGACCACGCTTCCCCGTGCGTCGAGTCGGAGGTCCAGCTCGGCGACCACGCCGGTACGCTCGGCACCGAGGAACCCCATCGCCAACAGGACCAGCTCACAGGGCAGCTCGAACTCGGAGCCCTCCACGGCGAGGAACTGCGGCCTGCCGCCGTCACCGGGTGCCAGCTCCACCTGCTGTCCACGCAGCGCCCGGACGCGACCGGACCCGTCATCGAGGAACTCGGCGGTGGTCGCCGAGAAGATGCGCTCGCCTCCCTCCTCGAGGGCCGAGGAGGTCCGGAGGATCAGCGGCCAGGTCGGCCAGGGATTGTCGCCCGTGCGCTCGAGGGGCGGCTCCGGCATGATCTCGAGCTGGTGGACGCTGAGTGCCCCCTGGCGGTGCACGGTACCCAGGCAGTCGGCGCCGGTGTCACCACCCCCGATGATCACCACGTGCTTCCCGTGTGCGGAGATCGGCGAGTTGGTGAGTGTCCCCTCCTGGACCATGTTCGACGGCTTCAGGTAGTCCATGGCGCGATGGATGCCCGCCAGGTCGCGACCCGGCACCGCCAGGTCGCGCGGCAGTGTCGCACCCCCGGCCAGCACCACGGCGTCGAACTCCTCGACCAGCGAGCGTGCGCCGACTACGGTGGCGTCGGCGGCCACTGCCCGGCTCACCTCGGGAGCGCTCTCCCCCACCGAGACCCCGCACCGGAACTCGACGCCCTCGGCCTCCAGCTGGGCGAGGCGCCGGTCGAGGACGGCCTTTTCCATCTTGAACTCGGGGATCCCGTAGCGGAGGAGCCCGCCAGGCCGCTCGGCCCGTTCGAAGACGACCACGCCGTGGCCGGCCCGGGACAGCTGCTGGGCCGCGGCCAGGCCTGACGGGCCCGAGCCGACGACGGCGACCCGCCTACCGCTCGGCGTTCTCGCCGGTACCGGTCGGACCCACCCCTCCGACCATGCCCGCTCGATGATCTCGTACTCGATCCGCTCGATGGTCACCGGATCGTCGTTGATGCCCAGCACGCAGGCCCCCTCGCAGGGGGCCGGGCAGAGGCGACCGGTGAACTCGGGGAAGTTGTTGGTGGCGTGCAGGCGTTCGACGGCCTCCGACCAGTCCTCCCGGTACACCAGGTCGTTCCACTCGGGGATCAGGTTGCCCAGCGGGCAGCCCTCGTGGCAGAAGGGGATCCCGCAGTCCATGCACCGTGCTCCCTGCTGCCTGGCCGCCTCTGCCGGGAACGGCTCGTAGACCTCCTTCCAGTCGCGCAGCCGGACCGGAACGGGTCGGCGGTGCGGCAATTGGCGCGGGAACTTCAAGAACCCGGAGATGTCACCCATGGGAGGCCTCCATGACCGCCTCGTCCACCGAGCGGCCCTCGGCGACGGCGCGCTCGGTGGCCTCGAGCACCCGCCGGTAGTCGCGCGGCATCACCGTGACGAACTGCTCGGAGGCGCTGACCCAGTCGGCCAGGATCTCCCGGGCCACCGCCGAGCCGGTCTCCTCGTGGTGGAGGACGACCCGGTCCCTCAGCCAGGCCCGGTCCGTCGGCGACAGGGGTTCGAGGTCGACCATCTCGCTGTTGTACACCCCGGCGAGGCGCCCCTCGGGGTCGTGGACGTAGGCCACACCGCCCGACATCCCGGCGCCGAAGTTGCGGCCGGTCGGCCCGAGGACCACCACCCGGCCCCCGGTCATGTACTCACACGCGTGGTCGCCCACACCCTCGACCACCGCTATGGCCCCCGAGTTCCGCACGCAGAACCGCTCGCCGACCTGGCCGCGCAGGAAGACCTCCCCGGCGGTGGCGCCGTAGAGGATCACATTGCCGGCCACGATGTTCTCCTCGGCGGCGAAGGGGGACTCCTCCGGCGGCCGCACGATGATCCGTCCGCCGGACAGGCCCTTGCCCAGGTAGTCGTTGGTGTCCCCGAGCAGGCGCATCGTCACGCCCCTGGGGACGAAGGCACCGAAGCTCTGCCCGGCCGACCCCCGGAAGGTCAGGTCGATGGTGCCGTCGGGCAGGCCCGCACTCCCGTGCCGGCGGGTGATCTCGTACCCGAGCAGGGTGCCCACCGTCCGGTCGACGTTGGTCACCTCCACCTCGGCCCGCACCGGGGTGCCATGCTCGATGGCCGGTCGGCAGGCCTCGAGGAAGGCGTGGTCCAGGGCCCGATCGAGGCCGTGGTCCTGCTGGTTGACACAGTGTCGCACCGCCCCCTCGGGCTGTTCCGGCTGCATCAGGATCGGCGTGAGGTCGAGGCCGCGGGCCTTCCAATGGGTGACCGCCTCGTCGGCGTCGATGAGGTCGACCCTGCCGACGGCCTCCTCCAGTGAGCGCAGCCCCAGGGCGGCGAGGTACTCCCGGACCTCTTCGGCGATGTACTCGAAGAAGGTCTCCACGAACTCCGGCGTGCCGCTGTAGCGGGCCCGGAGGGTGGGGTTCTGGGTGGCGATGCCGACCGGGCAGGTGTCGAGGTGGCAGACCCGCATCATGATGCAGCCCGACACCACCAGCGGTGCGGTGGCGAAGCCGAACTCCTCGGCCCCGAGGAGGGCCCCGACGATCACGTCGCGGCCGGTCTTCATCTGGCCGTCGACCTGGACGACGATGCGGTCCCGCAGGTCGTTGGCCATCAGGGTCTGCTGGGTCTCGGCCAGGCCGAGCTCCCAGGGGATGCCTGCATGCTTCTGGGAGGTCAGTGGTGTCGCGCCCGTCCCGCCGTCGTGTCCCGAGATGAGCACGACGTCCGAGTGGGCCTTGGCCACCCCGGCGGCCACCGTGCCCACGCCCACCTCGGCCACCAGCTTCACGTGCACGCGGGCCTCGGGGTTGGCCGACTTGAGGTCGTGAATGAGCTGGGCGATGTCCTCGATGGAGTAGATGTCGTGGTGCGGGGGCGGCGAGATCAGGCCGACGCCGGGGGTCGAGAACCTCGTCTTGGCGATCCACGGATAGACCTTGTACCCCGGGAGCTGGCCCCCTTCGCCCGGCTTGGCCCCCTGGGCGATCTTGATCTGGATGTCGTCCGCATTCACCAGGTACTCGGAGGTCACCCCGAAGCGGCCGGAGGCCACCTGCTTGATGGCGCTCCGTCGGAGGTCGCCGTTGGCGTCCGGCGTGAACCGCTCGGGGTCCTCCCCGCCCTCGCCGGTATTGGACCGCCCCCCCAGGCGGTTCATGGCGATGGCCAGCGTCTCGTGGGCCTCGGCCGAGATCGAGCCATACGACATGGCGCCGGTCGAGAAGCGGGCCAGGATGGCCGATGCCGGCTCCACCTCCTCGAGGGGGACCGGCGGGAGTTCGCCCACCTTGAGGCGCATGAGGCCGCGCAGCGTGGCCAGGTGCGCCGACTGGTCGTCCACGGCACGGGTGTACTCCTTGAACACGTCGTAGCGCTTGGAACGTGCGGCGTGTTGCAGCTTGAACACCGTCCGGGGGTTGAAGAGGTGGTACTCCCCCTCGCGGCGCCACTGGTACTCCCCGCCCACCTCGCGCTCGCGGTGGGCCAGCTCGGTCGGGCGTTCGAGGTGGGCGGTCCGGTGTCGCTGGGCCACCTCCGATGCCAGCACATCGAGGCCCACCCCTCCGATGCGGGAGACCGTTCCGGTGAAGTACTCGTCGATGACGTCGGAGGCGAGTCCCACCGCCTCGAACACCTGGGCACCTGTGTAGGAGGCCACCGTGGAGATGCCCATCTTGGACATCACCTTGACGATGCCCTTGGACGCCGCCTTGATGTAGTTCTTCTGCGCCTGCCGCGGGGTGACGCCGGTCAGGAGGCCCGATGCGATCATGTCGTCGATGCTCTCGAACGCCAGGTACGGATTGACGGCGGCGGCGCCGAATCCCTTGAGGAGTGCCATGTGGTGCACCTCACGGGCGTCCCCGGACTCCACGACCAGGCCGACCTGGGTCCGGGTCTTCTCCCGCACCAGGTGGTGATGGACGGCGGACACCAGCAGCAGCGAGGGGATGGGAGCCCACTCCGCCGTCGAGTTGCGGTCCGACAGCACGATCACGTCTGCGCCGTCCCGGATGGCAGCGCTCACCCGGCTCCGGACGTCCTCGATCGCGGCGGCCAACGCCCGGCCGCCGCCGTCCACCTCGAACAGGCCGTCGATTGCGAAGGCGCGGAACCCCGGGGTCGAGCCGTCCTCGTTGACGTAGACCAGCTTGGCCAGGTCGTCGTTGTCGATGACGGGCATGGGCAACACGATCTGCCGGCACGATGCCGCCGTCGGCTCGAGGAGGTTCGCCTCCGGCCCCACGGCAGACAGCAGCGAGGTCACCAATTCCTCGCGGATGGCATCCAGTGGTGGGTTGGTCACCTGAGCGAACAACTGGGTGAAGTAGTCGTAGAGCAGGCGGGGATTGTCGGAGAGCACGGCGATGGCGGTGTCGCTGCCCATCGAGCCGATCGGCTCGGCTCCTGCCTTGGCCATGGGCTGGAGGATCAGGCGCAGCTCCTCGTTCGTGTAGCCGAAGAGCCGCTGGCGCCCGATGACCGAGGCGTGCTGGGGGGTGAGCATCGTGCGGGGGGGCAGGTCGTCGAGCTGGACCTGCCCGGCTTCGAGCCACTCGGCGTAGGGGTGCTCGCGGGCCAGGGTGTCCTTGATCTCGTCGTCGTCGACGATCCTGCCCGCGGCCGTGTCGACCAGGAACATCCGGCCTGGCTGGAGGCGTCCCTTGCGCACCACCCTCTCGGGCGGCACGTCGAGGACGCCGACCTCGCTGGCCAGCACCACCAGGCCGTCGTCGGTGACCCAGTACCGGGCCGGGCGCAGCCCGTTCCGGTCGAGGACTGCGCCGATCACCGTGCCGTCGGTGAAGGCCACGGCGGCCGGCCCATCCCACGGCTCCATCAGCGCTGAGTGGTAGCTGTAGAACGCCCGGCGGGCCGGGTCCATCGTGCGGTGGTTCTCCCACGCCTCGGGGATCATCATCAAGACGGCGTGGTGCAGGGGCCGTCCGCCGAGGTGGAGGAGCTCGAGCACCTCGTCGAACGAGGCCGAGTCACTGGCCCCCGGGGTCACGACGGGGAATGCCCTCTCGAGCCCGGGGATGAGGTCCGAGGCGCAGAGGGATTCGCGGGCCCGCATCCAATTGCGGTTGCCGGCCAGAGTGTTGATCTCGCCGTTGTGCGCCATGTACCGGTAGGGATGGGCCAGCGGCCACGAGGGAAAGGTGTTGGTGGAGAAGCGCGAGTGCACGAGCGCCAACCCGCTGGTCACCCGCTGGTCGGACAGGTCGGGGAAGAACTCCGCGAGCTGGCGGGAGGTGAGCATGCCCTTGTAGATGATGGTGCGAGCCGACAAGGACGCGAGGTAGCAGTTGTCGATCTGGTGCTCGGCCCTCTTCCGCAGCACGAACGCCAGGCGGTCGACGGCCAGCGCCGGATCCCCGGGGCTGAGCACGGTGTCCGCGGACGGGACCACGAAGAGCTGGTGCATCGAGGGCCGGGCGGCGTCGGAGATCGACCCCAGCGTGGCATCGTCGATCGGGACATCGCGCCAGCCGATGACATCGAATCCCTCGTCCTGGGCCAGCTTCCCGATGGCGGCCCGGGCCGCTGCGGCCTCGGCGCCGTCCCGGGAGAGGAAGGCGATCCCGGTGGCATAGCGACCCGGGGCCGGCAGTTCGAAGTCGACCTCGTCCGCATAGAAGTCGTGCGGGACCTGGATCAGGATGCCCGCCCCGTCCCCGCTGTCATCCTCGCTGCCGGTCGCCCCCCGGTGGGCAAGGTGCTCGAGTGCGGAGATGGCCTGGCGGACGAGGCCGTGGGAGCGGCGCCCGTGGAGATCGGCCACCAGGGCCACCCCACAGGCATCGTGTTCGAACCTCGGGTCATAGAGCCCACCACGCGGGGCACGGTTCGCAGCGGCGCCGGCAGACACCGCCGGCTGGCGCCGGTCCACCGGGGTGGACGTACGGGCGCCGTCGTCCATGCCTTGGAATGTCGTCATCGGGTCGCTCCAACGAGGGAAGTGGATCTACCCGCCCGGGACGACGCTGGCCCATGCGCGGTCCGTAGATGGTACACGCCCCGGACCCGCTTCCCCTCGTGTGGCGACGCACCTGTGCCGGCCCCGGATGCCTCGGGGCGGCCGTAGCATGTGTGCATGGCCACCGACCCGCCCGGCGATGCGATTCCGGTGGGGGTCGACAGCAGCAGACTCGGACTCCCCGGCCCACACCGCGCCGCTCTCACCGGATGGTGACCGCCGCCGGCGATCCCCCGGTGGCCCTGACCATCGCCGGATCGGACTCGGGCGCCGGGGCGGGCATCCAGACCGACCTCAAGACGATGAGCGCTCTCGGCATCTTCGCCACCACGGCCATTACCGCAGTCACCGCCCAGAACACCGCCGAGGTGGTTCTCGTGCACCACGTTCCCGTTGAGGTGGTCGAGGCCGAGATCACCGCCGTGCTGTCCGACCTCCCGGTGGCTGCGGTCAAGACCGGGATGCTCGGGACCACGGAGGTGGTCAGGGCCGTGGCCCGGCGCGCCGCCGCCGGTGATCTGCCCCTGCTCGTGGTGGACCCGGTCATGGTGGCCTCGAACGGCCGTGTCTTCCTGCCGGAGGAGGCCGTGGACGCCTACCGGGTCGAACTCCTGCCCCACGCCCTGATCACCACGCCCAACCTGTGGGAGGCCGCGCTGCTGGCCGGGGTCGACCCCTCCTCCGTGGGCAATGTCGACGCCATGGCCGACGCGGCCAGGCGCATCCACCGGCTCGGACCGGCCTGGGTGCTGGTCAAGGGCGGCCATCTCCCCGGCGTCGAGTCCCCCGTCGGGGCCGGGACCCCGAAACTGGTCCCCGACGTCCTCTTCGACGGCGAACACCTCACGGTCCTGGAGGGGGAACGGATCGACACCCCCAACACCCACGGGACCGGCTGCACGCTGTCAGCGGCCATCGCCGCCCTCTTGGCCTCCGGGTCAGACGTGCCCGTGGCCGTGGCCACCGCCAAGGAGTTCGTACGCGCGGCCCTCGTCGGCGGCCGCACGTGGCGACTGGGCCGAGGCCATGGTCCGCTCGATCACTTCGGATGGTCGGTCCGGCCCCGGACCGGCACCGCCGCCCACCCCGGTGCCGGGACATGACAGTGGCCGGGCCCAGAGGACCCGGCCACTCCCCCCCCATCTCCACAGGATCCTGTCGCCACTTGGATCAGTTGCCCCTCCTCATGACAGGCCCCGGGGGCCTGTCGATGCTGCACGTATTGTGAGGGATCGGTTGTCAATTGTAAACATCTGATTAACCACTTTCACTCTGAGTGACACATTCGACTCCCAATGTGGCGCTGACAACAACCGTCACTCGTCCTAAGTTGGGGGTATGGTCACCGTCCGGTCACACGCACTCGCCCGGCTGGTCGCCTGGGGACGCGTCGGCATCGGCGTCACCGCCCTGGCCGCCCCGACCCTGATGACCCGGCCATGGGTCGGCGATGCCGCCGAGGACCCGTCGGTCCGGCTCCTGGCCCGCACCATGGGCGGGCGGGACCTCGCCCTCGGGGCCGGCGCGCTGAGGGCACTGGCGGGCACCGCGCCGGAGGCCCGTCCGTGGGTGGCGCTCGGCGGCTTGGCCGATGCAGTGGATGCCGTGGTGACCCTGATGGCCTTCCGCACCCTCCCCCGCCTCGGCCGGTGGGGCATCCTTGCCTCGACCGTGGGTGCCGCCGCCATTTCGCTCGGCGTGGCCGCCTCGCTCGACCCCCTGCCGACCGACCGCTGAACCGGGCCGTTCCGCCATCATCGGTGGAATCGGGGGCGCGTTCAGTGGCCTGCGATCACCGCCGTGGCCGGCGGAATGGCTCCTGGTCCTGTGGCGAGGCAGGACGACCGCACCGCCGGGTCGGCGGCGGCGTGCAGCACCGGGGGTCGGAGGAAGGCCGGTGGCCGGGTGAAGTCGACCATGTCCAAGAGGTCGTTGGCCGCGGCGTCCCTCCTGGTCAGCGCGGGCAGGTTCCACTTGGTCTCGACCAGGCGGAGGACCGAGGTGTGGTCGTACACGGAGTGGGAGACATGGCCCTTCCGGGCGTAGGGGCTGACCAGCCCGGCCGGCACCCGGAACCCGAGGCGGTCGAAGGCGCCGGGGACATCGGTCGGGGACGTCATCGGGGGGACGTCATCGGGGGTCACCGCCGCAGGGGGAGGCACATGGTCGTAGTAACCGCCGTGCTCGTCGTAGGTCCAGACGAGGAGCGACCTGGCCCACTTCGGCCCGGACAGCACCGCGTTGACCACCTGGGCCAGAAAGGCATCTCCGTACTGGATGTCCTGGGGGTCCTCCTCCGACTGCTTGTCGAAGTCGGGGTCGACGAGGGAGAAGCTCGGGAGGTCGCCCGAGGCGCAGTCGGCGTAGAACCCGGTGATAGGGGCCAACCCCGAGGCGATCGACGGGTTGGAGAGTGAGGAGATGAACACCCCGGCGGTCGGCAAGGTGGAGTAGTAGTTCCTCCACGAGATCCCGTGCCTGTTCAGCAGGTCGAAGACCGTCCCGTTGGGTGGAAGGGCGGTCGGCAAGGTGTCGTCGATCAGACCGAGCGACGTGCCGGCCACCAGGTAACGGCGATTGGGGTACGTCTGGGACAGCACCGACGAGAAGTATCGGTCTGCTACGGGGAACGTCGCAGCCAGCGAATTGGTGAACGGCAGGTCGGCGGGCGTCCAGTACCCCATGGCGACCGGGCCCGAGTCGCTGATCACGAACCCCTGGTTGGTGCCGCCCGAGAACTGGATGTGCGAGGCGTTCCAGCTCTGGGACGGTTTGCCATCGAGCTGGCACGGGGTGGGCATGTGGAACGACCGGATCCGGTTGCCCCGGCCGTTCGGGTTGGTCGCGTCGGGCAGTCCGTCGGAGCCCCTGGCCAGCACGTCACCGCGGCCCAAGGCGCCCAGGACGTTGTCGAAGGAGTGGTTCTCCATCATGACCACCACGATGTGGTCGACGTCGGGGAGCTGGTCGCTCCCCACCGGCACCCTCGGATCGGGGGGCATTCCCACCCGACGGGCGGACCGTACCGGCCCCGCAGCGGTCGTCGACGACGGAGCGGGCGAGGGACCCCCGCCGCAGGCTGCCAGAGCGGCCCCGGCAACGCCGAGCGCGGCAGTGCCGAGCAGGGCCCGGCGGCTCACGACCGGGCCATCGCCTTCCGGCGACACCGGCCGAGGATCCGGATCATGCCGTGCCACCGTTCCACCCCTTTCGTCCGAACCGGCTCCCCGGGCCGGTCTTCCGGAGTGTATCCACAGCCACCCGAACGAAGGTGACCGAGCTCCCGCCGGTAGGATGCGGGGGTCATGGTCAGCACCACCCCGGACGTCTCGTCGCCGCCGTCTCCGCCAACCGACACGGTCGACCCGGCCCGACGCACCTACCAGCAGGCGTCCCTGCGGGGCCCGGCGCTGCTCGTGCTCGGCATCGCCGTCTTCATCGTCGTCGTCGGCGTCGTGGGCTCGGCGCTCACCTCCGGGAACACCACGACCCTGTCCGTCCAGCGGATCACCATTCCCGGCGGCAACGTCGTCCAGCTGACCCCTGCCACCTCCGCTCTGCACTCGATCGTCGGCGCCGGCGACCCCCCCTCCGACATCCTCGGCGATCTCGCGGTCCCTGCCGGCAGCCGGGTCACGGGCACGGTCGACTCCGACCAGGGCGCGGCCCAGTTCGACCGGACGGTCACCTTCACTGTCGGCCTCTCTGCCGATCAGGTGGTCGCCCTCTACCGGAAGCTGCTCCCGCACCTCGGTTGGCAGGTGATCTACTTCGGTACCGGAGCCCAGCGGGATGGGCAGGGTACCGAGGTGCTGGCCAAACACGGGAGCGGCGACGGGTACTACTGGGAGGTTGGTGCAGTCGTCTCACCGACCACCTCGACCAGCACCACGCCGTTCTCCCTCGAGCTGTTCCAACTTCCCGACGGCAACTGATCGGCCCCGGGGCCGGTGGCCTCGGGCCGAACCACCCCATCGGTGGGCGATGGGCCAACGTGCTCGTCCGCCGGGTCGTCGGCCTGCCCCAGCATCCAGGCCCAGAGGAACAGATTGATGGGGTACAGGAGATAGCCCACCCGGGTCGCCGGGGCCAGGAGGATGGCGATCAACATGACCCATCCGGTGAGGGCGGCGACCCCAGCGGCATCCCGGGGCGGCTTCCTCAGCAGATGCCGGATCAGGACGGCGACCCCCACGACCACCACCACCACCACATACGGTCGGTGGATCCCGGGGAAGGCAGAGACCAGCATGTGGCCGGGAAGCGCGCTGCCGGCCGGGGACGACACGCCGGCCAGGCCCAAGGGGAAGCGGATCACGTTGTCGACGAACGCCGAAGGGTTCCGCAGGGCCACCGGGACGATCACCGGCACCACGACGATGACGACGCCCACCACGTACCGGACGACGGCCCGGTGCCTTCGCTGGTCGTAGGCGCCCCACAGGGCGAGGAGGACCAGGGGCCACGCCGTGAACTTGAGTGACGACGCCGCCCCCAGCGCCAGTCCGGCCAGGAGTGGTCTTCGGCGCTGGAGCGCCACCAGGCCCAGCAGCATCAGCGCGACCACCGGCATGTCGTCACCCCCGGTGGACAGAGGGAGCGCTGCGGTGGGCAGGACGCTGAGGGCCTGGAGGGCGCGGTAGCGGGCGTCCGAGGGGGGCCGGATCCGGCTCAGGGCGACGAGTGTGACGACCGCCGTGAACACCAGGAACTGGATCCGGGCGTCGGTGAGCCGTGCTTCGTCCTTGCTCACACTGGAGAAACCGAAGATGACCATCCCGGGGAGATAGGGGTAGTAGAGCTCGTAGACCGGCTCCTTGGTCTGGTGGATGAGGATATGGCCGTTGCGATCGATCACCTGGTAGGGATCCTTGCCGTGGGCGGCCCGCACTCCCGCCTGTTCGACGACCAGGACCTCGGGCTGGACGTGCAGAGCGGCATTCCCCTCGGAGCGCCAGATCACCTCCATGGTCAGCGGAACGATCGTGGCCCCGAACAGGACCATCAAGAAAGCGACCACGCGGGCGGCCCTCCGCCACCGCACTCCCGACCGGGACGGTCGTGCGTCCTCGGACGTCTCACCGCTGCCGGGCCGACCGGCCTCCCCTGTCCGCCGGTCGGCGACGGTGGACCGCCACCCGGCCAGCGCCGTCACTCCCGCCGCCACCAGATAGGGGCCCACGGCCATCTGACCCCACTGCCGATAGAGCGGGATGCCCACCGCCAGCGCGGTCACCCCGGCGAACAGCGCCGAACAGCCGTAGAGCAGCGCGTCCCGCCACTCGGGCGAGAGGCGCCTGAGGCCGAACAGGGTCCGGCGCACCGGAACGGGGTAGGCCGCCCACCGCTCGTCGCCGGCCGCCGACACAGCACTCGGGTGCGACCACGGGCCATCGCTCGGCACGGTCGAGGGTATCACCGGACCCACCGCCGGACGGAGTGATCAGCCACCGGTTGCCGGCGCATCGTCTTCCCCCTCGGTGCGGAAGAGTGAGCGATAGAAGGACAGTTCCGCCTCGAGGCACGCCTCGATGGTCGCCGCCCGTCGGAACCCGTGCGATTCGCCCTCGAAGACGATCAGCCGGCAGGGGACCCGATGGGCCGCCAACTCCGCGGCGAAGCGCTCGGACTGGGCTGCAGGCACCACCGGGTCATCGGCCCCCTGGAGGAGCAGCACCTCGCCGGAGACCTGATCCGCATGGTGGATCGGCGAACGGGAGCGGTACTGCTCCGCCGCCTCGGGCCACGGCCCGACCAACGAGTCGACATAGCGGGACTCGAAGTCGTGGGTGTCGGTCGCCAGGGCCTCGAGATCGGTCACCCCGTACCAGGCCACCGCCCCGGCGAACCGTCGCGAGCGGATCAGCGCCCCGAGGGCGGTGAGCCCACCGGCACTCCCTCCCCGGATGGCCATGCGGCTCCCGTCGACCCACCCCTCCCGGTCCAACGCCACCGCAACGTCGGCGCAGTCGTCGATGTCGGCGACACCCCACTCGCCGTCGAGGCGCTTCCGGTAGGAGCGCCCGTAGCCGCTGCTGCCGCGGTAGTCGACGGCCGCCACCGCCAGGCCGCGGCTGGTGAAGAACTGCACCACCGGGTCGAACCCGGACTCTGCCGCGCCTGTCGGCCCGCCGTGGCAGAACACGACCAGTGGCGGGCGCGCTCGGGCCGGCCCTTCCGCCGTCGCACTGGCAGGGGCGAAGAAGAGACCCGGCACCGGCCCGTGGTCGGTGTCCACCCGGAACGGCCGCGCCACGGAGACGTCTGCTCGTGCCAACCCGACGACCGGCGGCGCCGAAAGCCGCTGGGGTGGGAACCGACCCCCCGGCGAGATCTCGAAGACGCCCTGTGCCTCGGTCGGGGTCGACCCGAGGATGCAGACCCGTTGGCGGCCCGTACCGGCCGCGGCCGGCGAGGCGGCCACGCCCGAAAGGGTCACGCACGGCTGGTCGATCTCGGTCATGAGCCAGTGGGGCGCCTGCGGCCCATCCGTCCCCGGCTGCAGGTGGACCAGTCGATCGCGACCGTCCCTGCGCATTCGGCAGGCGATCGACCCGTCGGACAGTTCGGCCATGGTCGCCTGTCCCAGCACCCAGTCAGGAGCATGGAACTCGCCCTCGACGTCGACCAGTGGTCCGGCGACCTCGGTGCCGACGTTCCGCCCGTTACCGGGCGCCAGCCGGTAGGGCAGCCACCAACCGCTTCGGTCGTCGACGAACAGGAGGCTCCCGTCGCGGCACCATTGCGGCTGTCCGACCGCAACCCCGTCGCCGCCTGCCACCCGGTGCGGCCTGCCGATCCCGACGGTCCCGTCCGCCTCGTGGAGGCGGGCGACCCGCACCTCGGAGCTGTCCCAGGGCATGGACGGGTGATCCCAGGTCACCCAGGCGAGCCACTGCCCGTCCGGAGAGAGACGGGGCGAGCTCACGAAGTCCCCGCCGTCCACCAGGGACACGACCTGTTGGGAGCCGTCGACGGCCACCGCCACCAGGCGGTGCTCGGCCGCTCCGTCGGCGAGTCGCTCCTCGACCGACACCAGCCACGTTCCTTGACGGGTGACCCGACCGTCGGCGTAGCGGACGGTCGGTCCCCCGTACGGCGGTTCGGGAGTGAGCGGGAGGAGGTCGGCGCCGTCTCCGACCGTGGTCCGATACCAGCGCTGATCGCCCTGGTCGACGAAGTACAGCCGGCCGTCCGCCATCGTTGCAGCCGCTCCGCCGTACTCGTGTACGCGGCTGCGCACGCTCACCGCTCCTGGGGAGACATCGGCCACCGGCGCCCCCGGCACCGAGCGGACGACCACCTGGCGGCCTCCCTCGCCCGGCCGGCTCTCCGACCAGTAGACCGCGTCCCCGTCGCTCTGCAACCCGCTGCGGGACACCTTGCCGGCGGCCACATCCGACGCCGACCACGGCGACGGCCACCAGCCGAACGCCGACTCCGAGGGCAGTACGGACGCTCTCGATGGGTCCGTGGCCTCCTCGTCGCTCATGGACTCAGTACGGTACCCGGTATGACCCCCTCCCCACCGTTCGGCACAGGACCGGCTCCTGCCGATGGGTGCCAGGAGCCCGGCGCCTACTCGGCCTTCGTGGTGACCCGCAACGGAGATGCGGTGGATGCCGGGGTCAGCACCCGGGCCTTCGGCGACCTGCCCGGGGGCGACGTGGTCATCCGTGTCGACTGGTCGTCCGTCAACCACAAGGACGGCATGGTCCTCCGACCCGGCAACCGGGTGGCAAGGATCTCCCCGCTCGTGCCCGGCGTCGACCTGGCCGGCACGGTCCTGTCCTCGCAGGATCCCTCGATCGAGATCGGAATGCAGGTGCTCGTCCACGGCTACGACCTCGGCGTGGCCCATGACGGCGGCTTCGCAGAATTGGCACGGGTCCCAGCGGAGTGGGTCGTCCCGTTGCCGACCGGCCTCAGCACCCGCCACGCCGCCATCGTCGGGACCGCTGGGTTCACCGCGGCACTCTCGCTCCATCGGCTCGAACAGAACGGGCTCGCCCCCGGGGAGGGGCCGGTGGTGGTGACCGGCGCCTCGGGAGGGGTAGGCAGCATGGCGGTCCTCCTCTTTGCCGCTCGCGGATACGAGGTGGTGGCCAGCACCGGCAAGACGGCGGAGCACGCCTACCTGGTCGGTCTGGGCGCCTCGGAGGTCGTCAGCCGCGAAGCACTGGTGGCCGCGCCCGAGCGGACGTTGGCCCCCGAGCGGTGGGTCGGGGCGGTGGACTGCGTGGGCGGCCCCACCCTCACCGCCGTGCTGCGGTCATTGCGCTACGGCGCCGCCGTGGCCGCCAGCGGGCTGACCGGGGGCAACTCCTTCGAGTCGTCCGTCTTCCCCTTCATCGTGCGCGACGCCTCCCTCATCGGCATCGACACCGTGCGCACTCCGATCGCCCAGCGGCGCCGGGTGTGGGCGGAGATCGCCACCCGATTTCCGATCCCTGGCCTCGAGGCCATCGTCGCCTCCGAAGTGGGCCTCGAGGGAGTGGCACCGGCCCTGGACGCCATCCAGGCCGGCACGGTCCGGGGAAGAATTCTGGTGGCGCCGCACAGATGACCCGTCAGGGCCCAGGGGCCCCGGGGCCCCGGGGGGGGTCCGGGCAGGTCGGGCCGGATCAGGCGCCGGGTGCCGTCGACTGGCTGTTCGATCCGGCGGCCAGGAACACCGGGGACACCACCAGGGTCCCCCCACCGCACGGGGACAGCGTGGCGGTGATGACCAGTTGGTCGGTGGCGTTGGGAGGCGTGACCTCGAGCGAGGCAGAGGTCGGGCACGACGTCTCGTTGCCCACCGGAACATCGGAGTACCCGATGTTGAAGTAGGCCGACTGACCACTGGAAAGGGTCACCGTCGTCGGGGCCATCGACGTGAAGCTGTAGTTCCCCTTGCGGACCACGTTGGTCGGCACTGTCGCCCCTCCCGGCCCGAGCATCTGGAGGCCCGGGTAGCCGCCGAGGATGCAGCGCGTCGTGGCCGTGCTCCGCAGGCCCACGGTGGTCTCGATGGTCCCGGCCGCGCCGCTGCTCCCGACGATCGATCCGACAAGGCCGGCCGTCGTGCACCGCGTCGGGCCGGTCGAGGTGGTGGACGGAGCCGGGCTCGAGGTGGTGGACGGAGCCGGCGTCGTGGACGAGGTCGACGGGATCCCGCTGCTCGACGTGGGACCTGCGGTGGTCGACGATGATGACGACCCCGAAGAGCACGCCCCGAGTGCTGCACCTCCGATCGCCAGTCCGGCCACCAGACCGATGCCGCGTACTCCCTGGGTGAGCTTCATCACCCCGCCGCCTCCCTCATCTTCGTCAGTCGCCGAACGTGTTCAGGGAGAGAAGTCCTCCGGTCGGATGGTGTCGAGGAAGCTCCGGAATTCGCCGACCAACTCGTCGGGGTTGGCATTCTCTTCCTCTGCATCGGGCTCCTCGTCCTCCTCCTCGTCCACGGCGAGCATGATGCCCTCGGCGTCCATGAGGTCGTCGGCCACGAAGAGCGGGGTCCCGGTGCGGACCGCCACTGCCACGGCGTCCGAGGGACGGGACGACACCGGGATCTCCCGATCCCCGTGCCGGAGCACGATTTCGGCGTAGTAGGTGGCCGTCCGCAACTCGGTGATCACGATCCGAACGACGTCAGTGCCCAGGGCGTCCAGCAGGTCCCGGATCAGATCGTGGGTCATGGGGCGGGGCGTGTCCATGCCCTGGAGGGCAAAGGCAATGGCCGTGGCCTCCGGTGCGCCGATGAAGATCGGCAGCGTCCTACCCAACCCGTCGGACTCCTGGAGAAGGAGCACGGGCGTGTTCGACTGGAGGTCCACCCGCACCGCCCGAAGCCGCACTTCGACCATGGACCAAACCTACTCGCCACTGCGGTCGCTTGTGTCGGAATTCGACCGACTGCGAGGCTGGTCCGAGGCCACCGCCGTCGTTCGGAGCCCTCGACGGCGGGTCGGTCAGCCGTTGAGCAGGTCTCCGAGGGCGGTGCGTAGCAGGGAGCCGCGCAACTCCTGGCCCAGGCGGGCGAGTTCGTCCGCCGTTTCGTGGGCCCGGGCCCTCGCGTCGGGATTCCTCTGCCGGACCAGCGGGATCACGATCTGCTCGACGAATCCGGCCTCGCGATCGGCGGCGTTCTTGTAGAGCCGCAGATGGCGGGGTTCGATGCCGAACCGGGCGAAGCGCGCCGCGACGTTGGCGACGGCCATCGCCTCCTCGTCGAAGAACTGCTGGCCCGCCACCGTGTTCGCGGTCAGCAGCCCGTACTCCTGCAGTTCACGCAGGGTGTCGACGGAGAGGCCGCACGCCGTCGACAGATCTTCGACGGACAGGCTGGCCCCGTTGAGCTCGACCGCGCTCGTGCCCGCACCGGAGGTCGCAGGCGCACCCGGCGACTCCAGCGCCGGAGGGGTCGGTGCGGCCACCGGCGCACCTGGCGAGACTGGCTGGGTGATGGCCGGCGCAGTCGATGCGGTCGGCGCGGCAGGAGTGGGAGTGGGTGGCGTCGCCGATGCTTCGCTCCCACCCGCACGCGCCGTCGGTGCCGTCGCCTGTTCCGTCTTTGCCGCACCCGGCCTGGAGGGCGACTTTCGCCTGGCTGTGGCCCCGGCGGCGGCGTCCCGAGCGGAGGAGTGCCCCGGGGCGGGGGCAGGTGCGGCCGGGGCGGTGCCGGATGCACTGGAGCCCGACGACGAGAGCGCCGCGCCGCCAACGGTGGTGAGGTCCGGGACCGCCGGGGTGGCGGCGGCATGGGAGATGGGTTCGATCCCGGGGAGCGTGGGTCCGTCCGCGACCAGCGAAGTGGGGGTATCGACGGCCGGCTCTGCTTCGCCTGCGCCGCGTGAATGTCCCGCAGCCGACGTCCTGTGGCCGACCAGAACCGGCTCATCGGCGTGGTGGGTTCCGGCTCCCGGGCCGGCGTGGGCCTCACCGGAGTGTTCTCGAACGGGAGCGGCCTGCTCCTCGCCATGGTCCGGTACCGAACCGTTGGCATCGTCGTCGAGCCGATCCTTGATCACCTTGAGCGGCAGGAAGTTCTCCCGTTGCTGGCGCAGCACCCAACGCAGTCGCTCGACGTCGTGCTCGTAGAACTTGCGGTAGCCAGAGGGCGTCCGTTCGGGGTTGACCAGCCCCTGGCTCTCGAGAAAGCGGATCTTGGAGATGGTGACGTCGGGGAACTCCTGGCGGAGCAGAGTCAGGACGTCACCGATCGACAGGTACGATCTCGAACTCACTGTTGTCCCCCATTGCGAGGTGCTGTGTGCTCTGTCACTCTCACTCGCCCGTCGCCACCAGATACAACAACTTGAACTTCCCGATCTGCACTTCGTCGCCGCTGGACAGCCTCGCTTCCTCGATCCGCTCGCGGTTCACATAGGTGCCGTTGAGCGAGCCCACGTCCCGGACGGATGTCACCTGGTCTCTCGTCTCGAACTCCGCGTGCCGACGGGACACGGTGATGTCATCGAGGAAGATGTCGCTCTCGGGATGCCGACCGGCCCGGGTGAGGTCGGATTCGAGCACGAATCGGACGCCTTCGTCCGAACCGCGCTTGACCACGAGCATTCGCACACCGCGGGGCAGCTCCAGCAGCCCGGCAGGAGTCTCGATGTCGCCGGCGTCCGCCTGATCCTCCACCGGCTGGACGGACACCGAGGTATCCGGGGCGGAGGTGACCATGGATGCCCCACACGAGGAGCAGAAGTTGACGCCGGCCGGATTGCGGTGGCCGCAGCTGTGGCAGAACACGCCAACTACGGTAGCCGCTCTCAACTGTGTGCTCCCCTGGTCCGACGGCCTGCTCGGGGGATCAACCGTCGGTCAGTTGCCGGTAGGCGCCTGAATCGAGCAATGCGTCCAGCGAGGAGGGATCGGCGACGACGATCTCGCAGATCCACCCTTCGCCATACGGGTCGGCGTTCAGCTTCTCGGGAGCGTCGGACAGGGCGGAGTTGGCGGCCACCACCTCACCGGCGACCGGGGCGTAGATCTCCGACACCGACTTGGTCGACTCGACCTCGCCAAGCAGCCCTCCGGCCTCCACCGTGGTGCCCGGGGAGGGAAGGTCGACGAAGACCACGTCCCCGAGCGCGTCCTGGGCGTAGTCGGTGATCCCCACGGTGATCCGATCCCCGTTGGGACGGGCCCATTCGTGATCGGTGGAGTAGCGCAGTTCGTCCGGCACGTTCATAGGTGCGGACGATACCCGACCCTCGGCTGCCGCGCCGATGAGCTGGTCAGGTGGGCGATGTGCACGGAGTCCCGGGCCGGTCAGCGCAGCAGCTGCTCGAGGCGGACCGCATACTCCTGCACCCTGGCCTCGGACTGGGCGTCGCTCGGGGCCTCCGCCCAGACATGGGTCACCGGCTCCTCCGGGTCGGGCAGCACCAGTGCCCATCCGTCCTCCTCGATCACTTTCACCCCGTCCACCAGGACCAGGTCGCGGCCCTGGGACCGCTCCACCAGCGTGCGCATGACCATTCCCTTCTGGTCCCATGGGGTGTGCACGGCCTGGTGGGTGATGTGGACCGGGGGCAGTTGCGCGACCAGATCGGACAGCTTCCCCCCGGCGGTGGTGAGGAGGGCGATCAGGTTGACCAGAGTGGCAGCCCCGTCGAAGGCAGGCAGGAAGCGGGGGAAGATGAATCCGCCTGACTGACTGGCCGCCAGGGCCACCTTCTCCGAATTTGCCACCTCCATCAGGTGGGAGGCGGAGAGCTTGGTCCACACGATCTCGGCCCCCGACTTCCGGCAGATCTCCTCCGCGGCCCCGCTGGCGGCCACCGGCAACGCCACCCGGGCGCCGGGCTGGGCCTCGGTCACCAGGGTCAACAGTGCGAGGAGGGCCTCGTCGTGGGTCAGGGTATGGCCGAGGTCGTCCACGATGGTCACGAACTCTCCTCCAGGGTCGAGGATCGCCCCGAGGTTGGCGCCGGATGCCCGCACCAGCTCGGAGACCCGGGCGGCGCTGGCCTGCTGGTCGAAGGTGAGCACGCTGGCCGTGTTGGCGTAGGGATTGACGACCAGCACCTCCGCCTCCAGTTTGGCCAGGAGGTTGGGCATGACGAAGCTGGCGGTCCCGAACGAGTAGTCCAGCACCAGCTTCAGATCGGTCGACCGGGCTGCCGTGAGGTCGACCGAGTTGATCAGCGCCGCCGTGTAGTACTCGAGCGAACGGGGCGGAAACCCGATGTCGCCGATCTCGCGGGCCAGCACCCGACGGAAGTCCTCGCGGTAGTAGAGCCGCTCGATCTTGCGCTGGGTGCTTTCGTCGACGTCGATCCCGTCCTTGTCGAAGAACCGGAGGACGACCGACTGCGGGTCGTCGGGTACAAGGCGAACGGTGATGCCGGCCATGCTCGACGATGACGTGATCTGGAATCTGGTCACCGGGACGGTCGCCGCCTCGAGGTCGTCGACGTTGATGCCGGCAGCGTTGCAGCCCACCATGATCGCCCGCTTCAACACCCGTGCCGCCCTGCTGGTGTCCCTCGACGAGGTGACCCTCGCCCCCTTCTCGAAGGTCGATGCCCAGGCCATGGACAGGCGGACGGCCAGCTCGGGGCTGATGTCCACGTTGGCCAGTCCCTGCACCCCGTCCCGGCCGAACAGGGACCGCGCCCCTCGTGACTCCCAGACGATTGACGAGTTGACGATGGCACCCGCCTCGACCGTCTTGAAGGGGTAGATCTTGACCCCCGCCCTGATCTCGGCGTGGGCGCCCACGAAGCACTCGTCCCCGAGGACGACCCCCTCCTCGCACCGGACCCCCTGGCGCAGGTCCGATCCACGGCCGAGCACGCTTCCGTCGATCCGGACCCCTGAACCGAGATAGGTGTTGTCATGCACCACCGACCGCTGGAGGACGGCGTTGTCCCCGATCCGGATGTTGCGCCCCAGGGTGCAGTGGGAACCGAGCCTGGCACCCGGGCCGATCACGCAGTTGTCACCGATGACCGCAGGGCCCTCGATCGCCACGCTGGGGTCGATCTCCGCCCCTTTGCCCAACCAGACGCCGGGCAGGAGCTGGAACCCGTTGATGTCCACCTGCACTTTCTGGTCGAGGATGTCCTGGTGCGCCTTGAGATATGCCTCGAGGGTGCCCACGTCCTCCCAGTAGCCGTCGGCCACGTAGCCGTAGAGCGCCTTGCCCGCCGCAAGGGCCGCGGGGAACGACTCGCCCGAGAAGTCGACCGGCTGGCCCTCGGGGATGAAGTCGAAGATCTCGGGCTCGAGGACGTAGATACCGGTGTTGATGGTGTCGCTGAACACCTGTCCCCAGGTCGGCTTCTCGAGGAACCGCTCGATGGATCCGTCCTCACGGGTGATGACGATGCCGAACTCGAGTGGATTGTCGACCGCCTTCAGGGCCAGGGTGGCCAGACCGCCCCGGCGATCGTGGAAGTCGACCACCTGGGTCAGGTCGATGTCGGTGAGCACGTCTCCGGAGATGACCAGGAACCGCTCGTCGAGCTCGTCGCGGGCGTTCCGGACCGAGCCGGCGGTGCCCAGGGGGGTGGACTCGGTGGCATAGACCATGCGGACGCCGAACTCCGATCCGTCCCCGAAGTAGGTGCGGATGGAATTGGCCATGAAGGCCACCGTTACCACGATGTCCTCGAAGCCGTGCTGGCGGAGCAGATTGACGACGTGCTCCATCATGGGGATGTTGACCATGGGGAGCATGGGCTTGGGTTGATTGGAGGTCAGGGGGCGGAGCCGTGTGCCCTCGCCGCCGGCCATGATGACTGCTTTCACGATGTCGCTCCTTCTGTCCTGGCCTTCCGGCCGGCCGCCAACGCCTTCCTCGCCACCGGCAGGTAGGTGCCGGCCGCCACCCACGCCAGGGTCAGTCCGATGATCCCGGTGACCCAGGCGAGGACGAGGAAGGGGCGCTGCCAACGGGCGTCTCCGTCACCAAGAAGAAAGGCCGGGTAGGAGAACATCAACGCGAACGTACCCGCCTTCCCCACCCACAGGACGTCAATCCGCTTGGCCCCCAGCGAGGCCAGCAGCAGGACGGCCACCGAGACGACCACCTCACGGGCCAGGGTTGCCGCACCGAACCATACCGGTACCGCGCCGTGGATGGTGATGGTGATCACCGCAGTGGCCACCAGCACCCGGTCCGCCACCGGGTCGAGCACCTTGCCCAAGGTGGAGACCTGGTGGTAGCGGCGGGCCACGAAGCCGTCCACCCAGTCGGTGGCTCCGAGGGCGCCCAACAGCAACGCCGCCGCGATCTGGCGGTCGGCACCGAACAACAGCCACACGAACAACGGGATGCAGGCCAGCCGGACCAGGGTGATGGCATTGGGCACCGTGACGATCCGGTCGAGGCCCGGGTCCTCTGGCGCGGCGCCGTGTCCCACCGTCGAAGTCGCACCGCCCCTGGTTCCCGAGCCCACGCCGTTGGCACCATCCACGCCCCGAGTCTACGAGCAGGGTTGCCTCCGGCCGAACCGGGGTAACAGATCGGTCGCCGGCGGTCACCCCTAGGGTGTCTGCACGCCTCCGTCGGTGCCACCTTCCCGTCACCACCCTCCATGAAAGCCGCTTCCCCCCGATGATCCCACCGGACGCACGGTCCACCATGACACCGGGCATGGTGGCCCTGTTCGCCGTGGCGTGTGGCGTCTCGGCAGCCAACCTCTACTACGCCCAACCGCTCCTCCCGCAGATCGCCCGCGACCTGCACGCCGGATCCGGCCGCACGGCCCTGGTGGTCACGTCCGCCCAAATCGGTTACGGGATCGGGCTGGCCCTGATCGTCCCGCTCGGCGACATCCTGATCCGGCGGCGCCTGGTACCGGTGATCCTGCTGGTGGCAGCGGTGGCGCTGCTGGCGGCCTCGGTCGCGCCGGACATCACCGTCCTCATCGTCGCCGTGGCCGTGGCCGGCCTGTGCTCGGTGGCAGCTCAGATCCTGGTCCCCTTCGCCGCGTCATTGGCCAGCGACCGGCAACGCGGGCGGGTGGTGGGCACGGTGATGAGCGGCCTGTTGCTCGGGATCCTGTTGGCCCGCACGTTCTCGGGGCTGATCGCGCAGGTCGCCGGCTGGCGCACCGTCTACGTGGTGGCCGCCGTCGTCGTCCTCGTCCTGTCCGGCCTGCTCCACCTTCGCCTGCCGGACGAGCATACGCGCCCGCGCATCCTCTACGGGGAGCTGCTCGGCTCGGTCGTCCTGCTGATGCGGACAGAGCCCGTGCTCCGCCTGAGGTCGGCACTGGGCGGTCTGTCCTTCGCCACGTTCAACGTGATCTGGACCAGCCTGGCCTTCCTGCTGATCGGTCCGCCCTACCACTACAGCGAGGCGGTCATCGGGTCGTTCGGCCTGCTCGGCGCGGCCGGGGCCCTGGCCGCCTCGTTCAGCGGGCGCCTCGCCGACCGCGGCCTCGAGCGCCCGGTCACCGGCGGGTCGCTGGTGGTGATGGTCGGCTCGATGGCCCTGCTGGCCGCGGGGGCGCACCAGCTCTGGGCACTGGTGGCCGGCATCGTGGTCGGCGACCTCGCCATCCAGGCGGTGCACATCCAGAACCAGCAGTTGATCTTCGCCCTCGAGCCCTCGGCGCGCTCCCGGCTCAACACTGGGTACATGGTCATCTACTTCGTGGGTGGGGCGATCGGATCGGCCACCACCGGGCTGGCCTACGGCACGGGCGGCTGGCCCGCGGTCATCGTGCTCGGGGCCGGTTACTCGGGAGCCGCCCTGGTCCTGTGGATCGTCAGCGAGGTCACCGGCATCGGCCATCGGAGAGGTGCCGTTACCACCGGGACACTCCCCCACGCCTCGGCACCGGGCTGAGCGGCCCGGATTGGCAGGCGTGTCCGAGATCGGCCGGGCCGGCGAGCGTACTCCGTTGTCGGGCAGCTTGAGGTAGGCCCATACCGTCCCGAACAGCCCGAACGGAACGCTGACCAGGAAGACGAGGCGCCAGTTGATGCCGGCCAGGAGACCACCGGCGGCGAGACCGAGGAACGTCGCCGATGCGCCCGAAGGTGACGACCAGCACCGCGGTGACGAACATGTATCCCTGCAGCAACCACAGGAGGTAGCCGATGTCGGACGGCTGCAAGTGATCGAGGTGGATGTCCCGGTGACGGTCACCCCACAGTTTACGTCAATGTCCATTTCACCTGACGGGCCACGTCCTCCGGCACCGTACCGGCCGGTCGAACCGGCCTCGCGGGGCGCAGGGCCCGGTACGGCGATGTGCTAACCAGTGGCCATGCCTCGATTCGAACCGTTCACCGGACTCCGGTACGACGCCTCACGGGTCGATCCCTCGATGGTCGTCGCACCGCCCTACGACGTGATCGACCCCGAGGAGCGGGCCCTCCTGGCGGCAAGGCACAGCGCGAACGCCGTACGGGTGGAGCTCCCGGAACCCGACCACCGGGCCGGCCTCGACCGGTATGCCAACGCGGCCAGGCTGATGGAGGAGTGGCAGAAGCAGGGCATCCTGCTCCGCGACCCTTCGCCCGCCCTCTACGCCTACCGCATGACCTCGCCCGACGGACACTCCACCAACGGTGTGATCGGCGCCGTGGGCATCGACGACCAGAGCGCCGAATCGATCCTCCCCCACGAGCAGACCCTGCCCAAGGCGAAGACCGACCGGCTCGAGCTGCTCCGGTCGACGAGGGCCAACCTCTCCCCCATCTGGGGCCTGTCCCTGAGCGCCGGGCTCACCAGGCACTTCGTGCAGAGCGCGCCGCCCGATATGGAGGCCGTCGACGACGACGGGGTGCGCCACGAGCTGTGGGTGCTCGACGATTCCGAGACCATCGACGCCGTCCGCGAGTCGGTGGCGACCTCCCCACTGGTGGTGGCCGACGGCCACCACCGGTACGAGACGGCCCTCACCTACCGTCGCGAGCCGGTCCGACCGGAGAGCTCGTCAGCCGGCAACGGGCAGACGGGGGCCGACCTGCTCATGGCCCTGGTGGTCGAGCTTTCCGAGGAGCAACTCGATGTGGGTCCTATCCACCGGGTGCTCTCGGGGCTCCCCGACGGGCTCGACCTGGTCGACGCGTTTGCCTCCTGGTTCGAGGTGACCCGGGCCGGTGACTTCGACGAGCGGACCACTGGTGCCCTCGGTGCATCGGGTTCCTTGGCGCTGGTCATGCCCTCGGGCGCCTGGATGCTCTCCCCGAAGGACGGAACGGCGGAGGCCGCCGGGTCCGGGCTGGACTCCTCCATGGTTGCCCTAGTCATCGCCGAGCTCCCCGATCACGAGCTCGAATTCTCCAACTCGTGGCAAGAGGCCATCCGGGAGGTCGGAACCGAGCGCGCCCAGGCGGCCATCCTCTTGCGTCCGGTGTCCGTGGAGCAGATTGCCGAATGGGCCCGCACCGGCCGTCGGATGCCACCGAAGACCACCTACTTCCGCCCCAAGCCCCGCACCGGGATGGTCTTCCGCACGCTCGACGAGCCCGGGTAGGCACGCCACAGCAGGCGCCGTTGGCATGCACCCCTGCGCCCACTAGCCTCGAAGGTCGGTCAACAGCGTTCGAACCCACGTCAGGGGGGCAGGTGACAATGAGGCGGTTGGCCGCAGGAGTGTCCTGCGCGGCATTGATGATTACGGCAGCCGCCTGCTCCACCCAGGCGTCGGTGGCTCCGACGGCGACGCACCACGGGGTGACCCTGTCGACCAGCCCCACCACCAGCACCCTCCCCACCCCGAGCACCACCGTCCCCACCACGACCACGACCCTGCCCTCGGCCACGCCGACCACCGTGGTCGCCCCCGTCGTCCAGGCACCAGGATGGACCGGGTCCCTCACCAGCCTCCCCCCGGGAGGGGGATTCACCTCGCTGTCGTGCATCTCGGACACCTTGTGCGTCGCGGTCGGAGGCGGCGCCAACGCTGCCGACGCCAGTGACACCACCGGATCGGGAGTCACCGTCTCGTGGGACGGGGCCGCCTGGTCCGAACCGTCCGTCTACTACGCGGCCCCGGCCGTCGGACCGACCGTGGCCCCGGTCCTCCCGGCCGTCGCCTGCACCGGAGGGCCCTTCTGCATGATCGTGGACGGCTCCGGGCACGTCAGCACCGGCGACGGGACCAACTGGTCGGTGCCCTCCGCCCTCGTCACGGGGCCACCCCTGCCAACCAACCCGTCCGACCCCGGGCCGGGACACGCCGGCTCGAGGAGCGTGGGCGTGTCGTGCCCCACGTCCACCTTCTGCGCGGTCGTCGACAACACCGGCCACGCCTACACCTTGAGAGACGGAGCCTGGCTGCCGCCGCAATCCTTCGGCGCCCCGCCGGCACCAGGAGCGGGCGCTCCGAGCACCGCGCTCTACCAGGCGGGCGGCATCGGAGTGTGGTGTTCCTCGAGCTCCTCCTGCATCGCCGTGGTCGGCACGTCGATCCTCGACTGGGACGGCGGCACCTGGCACGAGGAACCGGCACCCTGGAACGCCGCACCGGATGCCTCCACGGCACAGGCCGGTGCCGTCGCCTGCCCGACCTCCACCCTGTGCGCCATCGTGCGCGACACCGACGTGTCGTACCGCATCACCGGTAAGAGCTGGTCGCCCCTGCAGGCCGTCGACCCCGGGGGCGGCCTCGACTCGATCTCCTGCCCGACCGCCTCGTTCTGTCTCGCCGCCGACCGCGGCGGATCAGTCGTGGCGTGGAACGGCAGCTCGTGGTCCGCGCCACAGAAAGTGGTTCCGACCGCGACTGAGTACACCGGGGACCCGACCACGGTGTCCTGCACGGCTAACCGGTTCTGCATGGTGATGAACGGCGACGGTGACTACGCCACCTACACCCCGGCACAACCTCCGCCGGCCGTCGGCTCTACCCCTGCTGCTCCGTAACCGATGGCGGACAGGCCCCGTTCTGGCGTCCCCACTATCGATACCCCCTACGCCGGCTGGCCCCCAGTACCGGCTGTACCGGCTGTACCGGCTGTACCGGCCATGTCGGCCAGCGTGCACACCGTCCGCCAGTTGCGGGTGGTGGCCGTGACCCCCAGGCGTCGTTCGAAGTAGGCATTGTTCAACTTGGTCTCGACGTACCCGCCGGGGCAGTGGAGCACGACGTCCTGTCCGACCACTTCGAAGCGGTCGGCACCGAACCGGCCCTCCAGAGCGGCGAGGGCGGCAACCTTGCGTTGATCGGGTGGTGCGGACAGGAAGGTCACATGGAGCCTCGTCGGGTCCTCGTCCGCATCCGCCAGCGGATTGCTGTCGACGAGGTCGAGGAGTTGGTCGGCGGTCCTGGCGATCACCGGGATCTCGAGGCCCAGGTCAGCGGCGATCCGCTCCTCGATCGCCCTGGCCGCGGCCCCAGGGGTTCCGGCCCCGGTGAAGACCACATTTCCGCTCTGCACGTAGGTGGCCACGTCCCCGAAACCGAGGCCGGTCACGAGAGCGCGGAGGTCGGGCATGGCCACGCGATTGCGCCCACCCACATTGATGCTGCGGAGCATCGCCACGACCACGCCCACCGGGCCCGCTCCCCCGGGCCCGGTACCTGGTCGCCAAACCGGACGGGGCAGCGACTACTCCACCGTCCAGGACGAACCGGAACGGAGCAGTGCCCGCAGGTCACCCGGGCCCCGTCGGGCCGTTGCGTCCTCGATCTGCGCTGCCATCTGGGCGCCGTACTCGGGCCGCTCCACGTCGCGCAATACGCCGATCGGCGTCGGCTCGTGCGGGCCCCGTGACAGGCGGCTCAACTGGAAAGCCAGGCCGGGGTTCTCACGGTGCTCGTCGTGCACCAGCAGTGCCGATTCCCCTACGTCGGCCACCTCGACCACCTCCACCGATCCGTCGCGGTGGTTGACGACCCCGTGCTCACCCTCCGGCCCGAAGCGGATGGGCTCGCCGTGCACCAGGGGGATCAGCATGTCCGCCCGGTTGTCCTTTCCGGTGATCGCCTCGAACGCCCCGTCGTTGAAGACGTTGCAGTTCTGGTAGATCTCCACGAACGAAGCACCGTTGTGGTCATGGGCCCGGCGGAACGTCTCCATCATGTGCTTGCGGTCCATGTCGTGGGTGCGGGCCACGAAACCGGCCTCGGCACCGAGGGCCAGGCTCAACGGGTTGAACGGCTGCTCGAGTGATCCGAAGGGGGTCGACTTGGTGACCTTGGCCATCTCCGAGGTCGGAGAGTACTGGCCCTTGGTCAACCCGTAGATCTGGTTGTTGAACAGCAAGATGGTGAGATTGACGTTGCGGCGAAGGGCGTGGATCAGGTGGTTGCCCCCGATGGACAACGAGTCGCCGTCGCCGGTGACGACCCACACGTCCAGGTCGGGCCTGGTGGTGGCCAGTCCCGTGGCGATGGCTGGCGCCCTGCCGTGGATCGAGTGCATGCCGTAGGTGTTCATGTAGTACGGGAAGCGCGCCGCGCACCCGATGCCCGAGAGGAACACGGTGCTCTCGCGGCGTACGCCGAGGTCGGGCATCAGCATCTGGACGGCGGCCAAAATGGAGTAGTCCCCGCATCCGGGGCACCATCGGACCTCCTGGTCCGAGGACCAGTCCTTGCGGGTGGTGAGCTCGACCGGGACCCCGGTGCTCTCTGCGTTGGCCAGGTCGGTCATCAGTCGGTCGCCTTTCCTGTGGACGGTGCCGAGCCATTGCCACCGGGGCCGGTCGTACTCCCGGCGGCGCTCTCGATCTGGCGAAGGATGGCCGCCTCCATGGCCGCTGCCCGGAAGGGAATGCCCTCGACCTGGGTGAAGGAGATGGCATCGACCAGGTATTCGGCACGCAGCAGCCGGCTCAACTGGCCCGTGTTGACCTCGGGGACCAATACCCGCCGGTAGCGCCCGACCACCTCCCCCAGGTCGGCGGGGAACGGATTGAGGTGGACCAGATGGGCCTGGTCCACCTTGTGCCCCCGTGCACGGATCCGTTCGACGCCGGCGGCAATGGCTCCGTAGGTCGATCCCCAGCCGATCACCAGGACCTCGGCGCCGTCCTGGGCGTCGACGTCCGTGGGCGGGATGTCCAGGGCGATGCCGGCGATCTTGGCCGCCCGCAACCGGGTCATCGTCTCGTGGTTGGCGCCGTCGTAGGAGACGTTCCCCGATCCGTCCGCCTTCTCGAGCCCACCGATCCGGTGCTCGAGGCCGGCCACCCCCGGGGGTGCCCACGGTCGGGCCAGGGTCTGCTCGTCGCGGACATAGGGCCAGAAGACTTCGTTGCCTTCGGCGTCGGTGTGATTGGGTGCCGCGGCGAAGCCAGGCTCGATGGACGGGAGGTCGTCCATGTCCGGCAGCCGCCACGGCTCGGTCCCGTTTGCCAGATAGCCATCCGACAGCAGGATGACCGGTGTGCGGTACTTGACGGCCAGTCGCACCGCCTCCAGGGTCGCTTCGAAGCAGTGGGACGGCGTCTTTGCCGCGACGATGGGCAGAGGCGACTCGCCGTGGCGACCGTACATGGCATGGAGCAGGTCGGCCTGCTCCGTCTTGGTGGGGAGGCCGGTCGAAGGACCGCCGCGCTGCACGTCGACGATCAGCAGCGGGAGCTCGAGGCTGATGGCCAGTCCCATGGTCTCCGACTTGAGGTCGAGGCCCGGCCCCGACGTGGTGGTCACACCCAGGGAACCACCGAACGCAGCCCCGAGTGCGGCGCCGATGCCCGAGATCTCATCCTCGGCCTGAAAGGTCCGCACGCCGAACTGCTTGTGCTTGGACAGCTCGTGGAGGATGTCGGAGGCCGGGGTGATCGGATAGGTGCCGAGGAACAGGGGAAGGCCGCTGCGGACCGAGGCTGCGATCAGACCCCAGGCGACAGCCGTGTTGCCGGTGATGTTGACGTACTCGCCGTGCTTTTGTACGGCGGGCTTCACCTCGTAGGAGGACTCGAACAGCTCGGCGGTCTCCCCGAAGTGGTAGCCGGCCTTGAATGCCCGGAGATTGGCCTCCATCACCAGCGGCTTGCCGGCGTACCGCTCCTCGATCCAGACGATGGTGTCCTCGATGGGACGGGTGTAGAGCCAGCTGATCAACCCAAGAGCAAAGAAGTTCTTGGACCGCTCGGCGTCGCGCGGCTTGACCCCGGCTTCCTTGGACACCTCGGTGGTGATTGACGTCATGGGGACCTCGTACACCGTGTACGCGGACAGCGACCCGTCCTCGAGCGGGTTGGTCTCGTAGTCGGCCTTGGCCAGGCTGCGCTCATCGAACGCATCGGCGTTGACGATGATGGTGGCACCCTTCGGCAGGATGGACAGATTGGCCTTGAGGGCGGCCGGGTTCATCGCCACCAGCACGTTGGGCGAGTCACCCGGCGTCGAGATGTCGTGGTCCGAGATGTGCACCTGGAAGGCCGACACCCCGGCCAGCGTCCCGGCAGGGGCCCGGATCTCGGCGGGGAAGTCGGGGAAGGTGGCCAGATCGTTCCCCAGCAGCGCCGACGTCGTCGTGAAGCGGTCCCCGGTCAACTGCATGCCGTCACCGGAGTCGCCGGCGAACCGGATGACGACGCGGTGCAGGAGGTGGTGGGGCTTCGGGTCGGCGGTGGTGTCGGGCACCGTGCTCCTCTTCGTGCTGATCTGCCGCGCTCTGTCACCGGACTTCGACTTCGGCGCCGTGTGTCTTCGTCGGAGCCCGCCCGGATGAACGCCGGAACCTATGGGTTGCGTGCCACAGCGGCAGTCTACCGCCGGCCCGCCGCTGTCTGACGCGAGGAGGCCGGCGCGCCGGTCAGGCGATGGTGACGGCGGGGTCCAGATAGACGTCCTGGATGGCGTGGATCAGCGCTGCGCCCTCGTCGGTGGGTCGCTGGAACGCCTTTCGACCGACGATGAGCCCCGCACCTCCGGCCCGCTTGTTGATCACGGCCGTCCGTACCGCCTGGGCCAGGTCGTCGCCACCCTTGGACTCGCCCCCGGAGTTGATCAGGGGGATCCGGCCGGCGTAGCAGTTCACCACCTGCCAGCGGGTGAGGTCGATCGGGTGATCCGTGGTCAGCTTGCTGTAGACGAGGGGGTCGGTCTTCCCGAACTTCAGGGCGTTGTACCCGCCGTTGTTCTCGGGCTGCTTCTGCTTGATGATGTCGGCCTCGATGGTCACACCGAGATGGTTGGCCTGTCCGGTGAGGTCGGCCGAGACGTGGTAGTCGGTGTCCCCCTGTTTGAAGGCCGGGTTGCGCAGGTAGCACCAGAGCACGGTGAACATCCCGAGCCGGTGGGCCTCGGCGAAGGCCCTGGAAACTTCGACGATCTGGCGGTCGGCGCCCTCCGAGCCGAAATAGACGGTCGCACCCACCCCAACCGCTCCGAGGTCCGAAGCCTGGCGCACCTCGGAGAACATCACCTGGTCGTAGGTGTTGGGGTAGTTGAGGAAGTCGTTGTGGTTCAGCTTCACGATGAAAGGCATCCGGTGGACATAGCGCCGCGACACAATTCCGAGGCCCCCCAGGGTGGTGGCGATGGCGTTGCAGTCGGCGGCGATGGCCAGGTCGCACAGGCGCGCCGGATCGAAGTAGGCGGGGAACTTGGCGAAGCTGGCGGCCGCCGAGTGCTCGATGCCCTGGTCGACCGGAAGGATCGAGAGGTAACCGGTGCCGGCCAGACGGCCGGTGTTGACGACCGTCCCGAGGTTGCGCAGGACGGTCGGGGACCGGTCCGAGTCGATGAAGACCCGGTCGAGATGGTCTGGTCCGGGAAGGACGAGGTGCTCTGCCCCGAAAGCCTTCGAGACATGCCCGAGGAGGGAGTCCGCTTCGTCACCGAGAAGTTGTTCGAGGTCCATGAAGAGAGAGCCTAACGGGCGCCGCGGGGCCGGTTCGGCGTCCGCCGCACCTTCGTCGGGGGTCCGAGGGATTCCAGGCGCTCGGCCACGTCGTAGGCATCCGGATCGACCGCCTCGATCCGCAGGAAGAGCTCCCGGGCCTTGGGGAGGTCACCGGAGCGTTCCATCAGGTCACCCAGTACGTACCACTGGCGCAGGTGGCGCTCGGCCGGATTGCGCACCAGGCGGCCCGCTCCGGACTCCACCAGCAACGTCACCGCGCCGGTCAGGTCCCCGCGGTCGGCCCGGGTCCCGGCCAGCACCAGGCGACCCTCCGAGAGGACCTCGGGGTCGGGAGACCCCTGACGCAGCTCGTTGTAGAGCTCCTCCACCCGTCTCGGCCGTCCCAGGGCCCGGTGGCAGTCCATGCGTACCGGGTGCTGATCGACCGAGCCCGTGAGCGCAGCGAACGCCTCGAGGTTCGGAAGGGCTGCCTTCCAGAAGCTCTGGTGGTACTGGCTGAGGCCGAGCAACTCGCGCGCGGAGGGCGCATTGGGCACGGCATCGACCACGGTCTTCAGGATGCGGGAGGCATCCCGGTACCTCTCCCGCTCGTAGGCCCCGATGCCGGCAGCCATCCGCTCGGTGATCCGGTCCCGGAGGTGGTTCCAGTCCGGGCCGGCCGCCGAGGCCAGTTCGTTGGCGATGTCCGCCGGGAGCTCCGCGGGCGCCTGCACCGCCCGGTGCGCCGGCGGCCGAAGCTTCTCGGACGTGGACCCTGTCCGCGCCCGGTCGTCCGTCCGCTCGAATCGCTCGGGAACGAACTCGTCGCTCCGTTTCCTCGCCCGGCGACGGCCTTCAGGGGTGTCCTCGTCCGGCCCGTGCCCCCCGGAGCCCTCGCGTACGGTGCTGGCGCCGCGCCGGGCGACACTCCCCCATCCCTTCCGGACCACGGGGGCCCGGGACGACCGCTCGTCCCCCTTGGCTCCCGGCCGGGAGCTCCCGTCCGTCGGGCGGCCGCCGCCACGGTGCACCCCATCGGTCCGGCGACCGCCGGGCGTTCCCCCGGACGAGCCTGCACCTCCGGGGGACCGGCTCCGGTTGCCCCGGTAGCCGCCCGTGCCGGACGAGCTGCCCGATGGGCGACCTGATGTTCGGGATCCTCGTGGGCCGTCGGTCCGATCGGGTCGCCCCTGTCCGCTCCCGGTGCGCCCGGGCCCTTCGGAATTCCCGATCTCACTACTGGCGGAGGAACGCTGCGAGCGTCCGGTTCCTCCGCCGGTGCCACTGCGGTCCGACCCGGACCGGCCCGGTGCCGCCCGGCTTTCTCCTCCGCCGGCCGGGCGGCCCGACGAGGGACGCTGGCCTCCGCCGGATCCTCGCGGGCGCGGAGAACCAGAGGGAGTGCGTGGTGCCATGGCAACCACTCTACCTGCGACGGCCGGAACTTCCGGTGTGGCGGCCGGTGCCGACCACACCCCCCTTCGTCACCTACCCTTGGAAGCGCCTCCGGGACACGAAATCAGCACGCTCATGACTCCGACGACCCGTTCACCATCTTCTGCGACCGGGCTTCGACCGATCCGTCGGCCGTCACGGACCCTTCTCGTGGGCCTCCTGGTGGTCGCCGCCCTCGCCGGTGCCTGCGGGTACACCGCGTCCGCCCGCTACCAACCCTCGGGGGCAACGCCATCGAGTGGTGCCGCGCACGATCCGACCACCGACCCGGCCTCCGCTACCGCGGTGGCCCTCTCGGTGGCCGCCGGGGCGGCCACCGAGACGTACCGCACCGACATCGGGAATGCGACCGCCGCGTTCGTCGCTGACATCGGCACGCTCCAGGAGGCGGTGGATGGCGGCGACATCGGGGCGGCAAAGAGCGACGAGCTGGCCGCGCAGGCCCAGTACGACACCTTCCGTCAGCTGGAGGGCGGCAATGCCGTCAACGCATCGACCCTCGACGAGCTGGCCACCGAGGTCGCGCCCAACGGATCGTTCGCCGGGCTGCATGCCGTCGAGCGCGACCTGTGGACGTCCGGCAACGCCAGGGCCGACGTGGCAGGACTCAGTGTCCAGGCCCCGGTGGCCCAGTACCTCCTTTCGAGGGACCGCCTCACCCCGGAGGCGATCGGCACCACCGCCGTCAGTGAATTGGGCTGGGTCGTGAGCACGGCCCTCCCCGGCCGCGAGGAACGGTTCTCCCATCTCGATGCGGTGGATATCGCTGCCGCCGTCGGGGCCGCCGACCAGGCGTTCGCCGCCATCGAGCCGGTGGGGCGCACCGTGGATCCGGACCTCACCACCTCGGTCGCACAGGTGTTCAGCTCTCTCGAGGCGGACGTGGGCTCCCTCGGCCCCCCGACCCAGGTGCCCGACGCCGCCATACCCACCACGTTGCGGCTCTCGGTCTCCCAGCAGGTGGATGCCACCGCCGCCGAGCTCGCCCAGCTGGCAGCACGGCTGGCACCTCTCGGAACCGCGGGAGCTCCGTCGTCGTGAAACGCAACCGTGCTGAGCCCGGGGCCGCGCCGCCGGTCGACCCGCCACGATCGGGAGCGCTGAGCCGCCGACAGCTCCTGGCGAGGTCCGGTCTGGCTTCGGCTGCACTGCTGGCCACGGCCGGTGCGGTCCCGGCCGGGGCCGACGCCTCCGGGACCTCTCCCGGCGACCTGATCCCCATCTCGTTCAGCGGTCCTCACCAGGCCGGCATCGCCACCCCGGAGCAGGACCGGATGGTCTTCGCCGCCTACGACGTGACCGCCGGCGATGTGTCAGGCCTGGCGGCACTGTTAGCGGCGTGGACCGATGCCGCCGCCCGGATGACAGCGGGCCAGGCCCTCACGGGACCCGGGGGCCCGTTCGCCCCTCCTGCCGATACCGGCGAGGCCCTCGACCTGCCCCCGTCCCGTCTCACGATCACCGTCGGCTTCGGCCCCACGCTGTTCGACGACCGATTCGGGCTCCGGCCCAGCCGGCCCGAGGCGCTTGTCGACCTACCGTCATTTGCCGTCGACGACCTCGGCCCCGCTCGCACCGGTGGCGACCTGTGTGTGCAGGCCTGCGCCGACGACGCCCAGGTCGCGTTCCACGCGGTCCGCAACCTGACCCGCCTCGCCCTTGGCTCGGCCACCGTCCGCTACGTCCAGCTCGGATTCGGTCGTACCGCCTCGCCCGGCGCCGGCCAGCAGACGCCGCGCAACCTGCTCGGCTTCCGCGACGGGACAGACAACCTAGTCGCCGGTGACGAGGGGGCGATGCAGCGGTTCGTCTGGGTCGACCGGGACAGCGACCAGCCCTGGATGGTCGGAGGGACCTACCTGGTGGCCAGGAGGATCCGGGTCCACCTCGAAGCTTGGGACCGGAGCACCCTCGGCGACCAGCAGGAGACCATCGGACGGGTCAAGGCGAGCGGCGCCCCGCTCGGGGGGAGCCGCGAATCGGACCCGGTCGATCTCCAGGCCCTTGGGCCCGATGGCCTGCCCCTCATCCCCGACGGCGCGCACATCCGCCAGGCGGCGCCCTCCACCAACGACGGCGAGGCCATCCTGCGGCGGGGCTACAGCTTCGCCGACGGCGTCGACCCTGCCAGTGGGGAGCTCGATGCCGGGCTCTTCTTCATCTGCTTCCAGAAGGACCCGCGCCAGCAGTTCATCCCCATCCAGCAGCGCCTGTCCGACCAGGACGCCCTGAGCGAGTATGTCGTCCACACCGGGAGCGGGATCTTCGCCTGCCCGCCCGGGACCCAGGACGCCCAGGGGCTGGGACACGGACTGGTCTGACCCATGCGTTCGGCCCCTGACTCCGACTCGACGCACTGATCTGCCGGGAGACCGGCCGACGAGAGGACAACGACCGTTCGATCGCATCGGCGCCGCGGAGTAGGGTCCCTCACGGGGTCACACGACAGCTGGAGGTTGTGTGCGTTTGCTTGCCCGACTGACCCTTGTCCCGTTGCTCGCCGTGGCGCTTGCCACCCTCGGCGGCGGGCTTTCTTCTGGCTCCGGCGCTGGGGCAGCAGGTGCCCGGGTGACGACCCCCGCGTTGTCCGCGACGCTGTACACCACCGGCCTCGCCACCGGCGCCCGACCGGAGAACATCATCACCGGGCCCGACGACAATCTGTGGTTCAACGACCTCGGCACCACCCCGGCCATCGGCAGGATCACCCCGGCCGGCGTGATCACCGAGTACTCGACCGGGCTCAACGCCGCATCGCGTCCCTACGTCATGGCGAGCGGACCGGACGGCAACCTCTGGTTCACCGATAACTGCACCACCCCGGCCGGCGTGATCACCGAGTACTCGACCGGGCTCAACGCCGGGTCCTCCCCGCGCGACCTGGTCGTCGGCCCGGACGGCAACCTCTGGTTCACCGATGGTGGCAGCACCCCGGCCATCGGCAGGATCACCCCGGCCGGCGTGATCACCGAGTACTCGACCGGGCTCAACGCCGGTGCGATCCCGATCGATCTGGTGGCCGGACCGGACGGCAATGTCTGGTTCACCGACCAGGGGACGACACACGCCATCGGCACCATCACCCCGGCCGGTCTGATCACCGAGTACTCGACCGGACTCAACGCCGGGTCCCGACCGGGCACCATCATCGTCGGACCAGATGCCAACATCTGGTTCACCGACCAGGGGACGACGCCGGCCCTCGGGCAGATCACCACCACCGGTGTGATCACTGAAGTGACCACCGGCGCGGTCGTGCCCTTGGCCCGGCAGGCCGATGCCAACCCCAGGGCCCTTCCCGCGACGACAGGCCTCACCTCCGGTCCGAACGGCAACGTCTGGTTCACCGAGCCCTACGCTGCCCAGCCGGCCATCGGCACGGTCGTGCTCCCCGCCGGCTACCACCTGGCGGCGGCCGACGGAGGCATCTTCAACTTCGGCTCGGCGCGGTTCGCCGGATCGATGGGCGGCAGCGCCCTCAACAAGCCTGTGGTGGGAGTGGCCGAGGACCCGGCCACCGGCGGGTACTGGGAGGTCGGGGCCGACGGAGGGATCTTCACCTTCAGCGCACCGTTCGAGGGCTCCAAGGGCGGCAGCGCCCTCAGCGCACCGGTGGTCGGCATTGCCTCCACCGCTGACGGCCTCGGCTACTGGGAGGTCGGCTCCGACGGCGCCGTCTATCCGTTCGGGGACGCGGTCCAGCGCGGTTCGATGGCCGGCCATCCCTTGAACAAGCCCATCGTTGGGATCGCCGCCGATGCCGCCACCGGCGGGTACTGGCTGGTCGCATCCGACGGCGGGATCTTCAACTTCGACGCTCCATTCGACGGCTCGATGGGCGGCGCACCCCTCAACAAGCCCGTGGTCGGGATAGCTGCGGATTGGAGCACTGGCGGGTACTGGGAAATCGCATCCGACGGCGGGGTCTTCAGCTTCGACGCACCGTTCGAGGGCTCGATGGGCGCCACCCCCCTCAACAAACCCGTGGTCGGGATCGCCGCTGCTCCTGACGCCTCGGGCTACTGGCTGGTGGCCGCTGACGGAGGCGTCTTCGCCTTGGGGAGCGCCGGGTTCTCGGGGTCGATGGGTGGCCAGCCCCTGAACGCCCCGGTGGTAGGGATCGGATCGGTCCCCTCGACCAGCCTGCGGTCATCCCCGCAACCCGTGATCCTCGTCGGCTAGAGAACGACGTGGTCGATCCCGGGAGGTGCCGGCGCAGGGTCCCGGGACACTGCGCCGGCACCTGACCCGCAGGGTCCCGGGACACTGCGCCGGCACCTGACCCGATCGTTTCTCCAGCGCACCCGAGGAATTGGGGCTCTGACTCGAGGTCTCCACTGCTCAGCGGAAGGTTAACGTTACGTGACAAGGACGTGAACTTACAGTAAACTGCCTTCATGGAACACACGCTTCCCCATCCGCAGGGCTGGTTCTCCGATCCGTACCGTCAGCACAAAGCCCGCTGGTTCTCCGATGGGACTCCGACGGCGCTCGTCCGGGATGCTGGGGTGGAGTCGAAAGACCCCCCTCCGAGCACCTCGTACACGGGCGAGCTCGAACCGATCGTAGAGACCGAAGGTCAGTTGCTGCACTCACACCTCAACAAGAGCTCATCTGCTCGCGACTCTGGGGCGCATGCGATCTGGGACATATTCGTCGCTACGGGTGGAGACTGACTGCGCCCATCGGCCCCGATGGATCGGCTTGGCGCGCCTGACCGGCCGGCATCGCCGCACACCGGGCGGTGTGCCGTGGCGGCTCCTGCTCGTTGAGTGCAGGACAGACCGGCTGTCGGGATCTGATCGGGGGGTGAATGCGCGAGCAGTAGAAAACACCCCTCGCTTGAGCCAGGTACGGCCCGATCCGGAGCCATTGTTCGGGGATACTCAGCCTCCCCTCCCAATTCTGCTGGTTCCTAGTTCGGGCAGACCCAGCCCACATGCGGATCCGGGAAACACGTTGTAATCACAGCGGTCCGTTGTCGAGGAATGGCAGGATGAGGGCCTGCATCTGCTCTGGGCGCCGTGTGACGGCAACGTGAGTCGTATTCGGGAAGAACCGCCAGTTGAGCGTTGGGAATCAGTTCGTACATTTCCACGGCGTGCCCCAGGGGCACAAAGTCGGTGTCCCCCACGATGAGCAACGTGGGCGCCTGTATTGATCCAAGCTCATCGTCGGTCCAGCCCTCGGCCGCCTGCACCATCGCCGAAGTCTTTGACGCCACCTCATCGAAACGGTCGGGATCCGGTGCCACCTGGGCATAGGCATCGCTCATTGCCTGGAAGTCCGATTCGGTTGGCATCCGCTGGGAGACTTCGGGATCGTCGGGCGAGTGGAACTCAGCGTGGCCAGGTCGATGGTCGATTGAGGCGATCACCAGCTTGCCCACCAGGTCGGGTCGTCTGAGAGCAAGGACGATCTCGACCATGCCGCCAAGACTGAAGCCGAGGAAGTCGGCCTCTTCAATGGCGAGGTGGTCCACCAACGATGCGACGTCGCCGGCTAGCTCCTCAAGCTCATCGGTCGGTCGATGTCAACGGTGTGACCATGGCCCTGTAGCTCGACTCCGATCACTTGATGGCCTTCAGCCAGCGCGGGAATCAGCCGCCCAAAAGTGAGGTCGATCGTGAGTGGGCCGCCATGCAGTATGACGAGCGGTCGACCGGTTCCGTGGACCTCAAAGTACAGATCACGCCCGTTGATGGGCGCGAGCTTCCCGATGGCTGCACTCTGTGCTCCACCAGCGGTAACCGGCATCCTCAGCCCTCCGTCTAGTGCCCATCGCCGCCCAACTGGGTCGATCGTACAGACGCGGGCTAGTTGGTCCGCACCCGGCATTGTTAGGAGGCACGGCCACGCCATCGAGGGGCGGCAGGATCGCAAGAGGGAGCGAGGCGCCGCCACCTGGACCAAACTGCAAGCAATGGCGTTCGGTCAACAGTCAGGTCCAACTGCGTCGGCAAGGCAAGTGCAGCAGTTGCTTGCCCTATTGAAGAACGCCGGTCACACGGACTTCCGAGACGCGCGCGGCCCCATGGGTTTCACGCAGCGACAGGCCGCTGGCAAGTTCACTCGGGACGAAGCGGCAGCGTTCATCGACCGGTTGCAAGATTCGGAGCTCGATGGGGCAGAAACCGCCATTGTCCCGGCGACTGAGCTGTCCTCCACAGAGCAGCTGGTGCGAGGCTTGCCTTCCGAGCGGCTTGCCGCCGAGCTACGGCGTCGAGGCTGGACCGTAGCCAAGTCCTAGCCCCGGCGTCCGGCGGTTTCCTTGAGAATGATCGATGAGAGTTGGTCCCCCTGCCCAGGCACGCCCTTCTGGCTGGTTTCCCGGGGACACAGGGACCAGACTGCCCAACGGCGGAACCCATTGACGCCAGGGCCGTAGGTGCTGTCCGTGGCCACGGACATGTGCCTTGCGACTACGCGCAGTCTCGTCTACTTCCCCGGCCGCCTGAGCGTGATCCGGTTCAGGTACACCTGCCGCCATTTCTCGGACCTGACAAGCCGCTTGAAGGGGACATTCGCCACCGAAGATGGGGCTACTGGTTGGGGGCCTGATGAAAAGAGAAACTGCTGGTGAGAGTTTCCCCCGAACGAATCGATGAGGTTCGGCATCTCTTGCTGGAGACGAACCCTGACGATGTTCGAGTCGAGCTGGGTACCCCGACCTACCGCTGTCAGTGCACAGCCGTAGCGTACCGGTGTGTCCTCAACCGGTCATCGCAACGGCATTGGCCAACAATTGTGACGGCGTCATCCATCCGAGAGTCTCCCGAGGCCTGCCATTGGGCAAGCGAGCGGTGCCGTCATGCTTTCGCTGCAGCTGATGTGGCGTAGGCCGATTCATGGGTGGAACCCAGGGCTCCACCAGCAATCGCTGCGTCAGGCCGAAGGCCGTGACCGTCCGGTCAGAGGATCCAGACGTTGCCGGGACCTCCACCACGTGAAGGCTCCTCTTAGCTCTCGGACGCACCTCGGCGGTTGTCGCCGAAGTCGCGCTGTGGCGCCTCGCCGAAGTAGACCTGTGCGAGCCGCAGCACCTGCTCCTCATCGATGTGGTCGATGTCGACACGCACGTCAGCCACCAACTTCGCCGCAACATCTGGGCGGTGCTTCTCGACGTACGTCACCCAGTGGTGCGACGCGTTGGCCTTGCCGTTGCCATGACCGAAGACGAGGATTGCGCCTGCAGGAGCGAGCTCCTCGGTAATCTCCCTCCAGTACTCCGGACTGTCATCCTCGTAGGTCCCCGATGGGTTCCCGGCGTGGTGGTGGATCTTGTGGAACCGCCCGCGCGGATCGGGAGCGACAACGCGCTTGGGTCGCTCACCAGGTGCCGCATCAGTGGCGTAGATGTCGCTCTCGCGAAAGGCGATGACGGCCACCACGTTCTTTTCACGGATGAGCTCGACGTCCTGGTCCACCATATGACCTCGGTTCCCTTCTCTTCGAACTCCGTGATCACGGAGCCGCGGCCGCCAGCGATCAGTCTCCGTCGAGGCCCGACGACCCACTGGTCCCTGCACGGGAGGATACCGGAGCTGACTCGTTTCTTCACGGAATCGGATCCACCCCAGCGACGCCACCCACCATCGTCCCCCGAAGCCATGGGGTTCTGGGGGACTTAGCCCCGGCTTCTGGGACAGTTGAGACGCGTCCCCAAAGGACCTGACTGGGCATTCGCGAGGCGCCGGCCTCCGGCCTTATACGTGTAATCGGAGATTGCTGGCACTTCGGATTTGAGCGCGGTCTGGGATCCAGCGCGCGGCGGGAGGGACGGGACGGCGGTGTGCGTCAACTGCCCGACGACGTTTGGGACTCGTTCGATGGCCGCACGATCATCACCGAGCAGTGGGCATGCTCTGCGCAATGCCCACTCACCGACCCGAGGGTCATCCCATCGAACCCACCGCGGCCACGACTGCCGACTACCAGCAGCTCGGCATGGCGGCTGCGTTCGACAAGCACGTGGCTGGCGTGTCCTTCGACGACATCCACAGACACGGCCACCGGCGAATCGGCACCTAAGACGTCGCCGACCATCTCGGCCAGACCATTGCGGGCCACGTCGATGGGGGGCGGCGGAGGGGGTCCTTCAGGCACCCAGACGAACTCCTCTCTCGTGCTCCAGGCGTGGACGACGTCGAGTCGGTCCCCCACCAGTGCCGCGTAACGCGCTGCCCATCTCAGAGCATCGCGTGACTCGTCTGAGGCGTCCACTCCCACGAGGATGGTGCGCACGCCGAGCTGCCCGGAGCGCTGCTCAGGGGTGTTGTCGGTCACGGCGATTCCTTTCCTCGCATGCAAGGTCAGAGTCATGATATGAGACGACTGGCGCCATTACTAGGGGACAAAGGCCTGTGCCTGACACAGTGGGCTTCCCCCGGAACATGGAGGCTCCCGGATAATTGGTTGACCATGTCACCGAGCCGCACCCTGGTGCCGGCCGAATCGATTGCCGGCCACGGAGGCGATCCTGGGCGACGGTTTCGCGCCGCCTTTTCGCCAAAGTCGGGTCTTCAGGGCAATTCGGAATTCAGCGGAGTCGGGAATCCCCGAGCGCGTAGCAGGCGCTCTCCACTCTGACGGCGTTCAACGCCTTCAGAGTGGAAAGCCCCTCTGGAGTCAGACCCTATGCGCATGTGTGAGCCGCTGCTGGGCTTGCCGGAACTGATCGTCCACGGCGTGGCGGACATGGTCGGCGAGATGCTCCGTGTCCACGTCGAGACCCGAGTCTCCCGGACAGGGTGTGGGCGCTGCGGGGTGGTCGCCCGAGTGAAAGAGCGTCCGGTGCTTGAGCTTGTCGACCTGCCGTCCTTCGGTCGTCCAACTCGTCTCGTTTGGCGGGTCTTCGGATCCAAGCGGGGTGTGGTCGCCCAGCCACGACCGTGCTTCGCTTGATAGTTGCTGCGCCCCGCCCTCAATCAGGCACGTCGGGGATAGCCCGTCGCTACCTGGCCGAGGACCGGCTCATCGGGGAGGTCGGGGACCGGCGACGGATTCGACGATCGACGTCCCGACCGGAAACCAGGCCTCGACGGTCCCGCTCTGCTAGACGAGGTCGACGAACATGACGGCGTCATCACCGACCAGGTTGTGCAACGACGACACCGGATCGCTCGCCGAGGCGATTCCATCTAACGATCCGTGAGGTGTTTGCACACGTCTGAGCCTATGGAAACGGGCCCCATGGCAGGGTGGGTGGGACGCACGACCTGCAGAAGTGCGGACTACTCAGGGCACCTCGGCTGGATCCGTGAGTGTTTCGGCAACGCAATAGCCACCGTCCCGAGGATGCGCCTGGGCCCACTCCTCAGCTTGGTCCATCGACGGGAAGGGACCAACGATCACCTCGGGGGCTGTGTTTGCTGGACCTCGGAGGACAACGGCAGGCATGTGCTCAATCGTACAGACGTGGACTCTTGCCGAAAGGCAGCACAGTGCCCCGGATCGCCGGTTGGTGGCCCACTTCGGCAATTTGATGCCAGGACGGCCACCTGCTCATGCATGTTCTAGGGATGGATCCTGTAGAGATTGTCAAGGCAACACTGCACGCCGGTGACACTCCAGACCAGATCGCCCACGTCCTAATCGAGGATCATCACCTTGCACCGATCCCGGCGATCAAGGCTCTGCGGGATGGGGGCGACATGACACTGGGAGAGGCAAAGGAAATCGTTCATCGCAGTCTCCCCATGGACCAGCACAGCGCCGCCGAGCAGCTATCGGAAGGAGCTGATCGACTACGTCGAACGGATGGCGGACGACAATCGGTAGGGACTTCTCCAGGCAGATCGGGGATGTCGGGCGTGGTCAGCTGCCGATCCTGCCCCGGGGGTTCGGTGAGAACGCACAGATCTGGCAACGCCACGACCACGGACCCCGCCAAGGGCGCAGTGCCGGTTGACAGCGCCCTGGCGCCCTGACGCCCTCCCCTTGGACCGGGCACGGCCTCCGCACGCCCCTCACCACCGGGCCCCGGACGCGACAATGCCCCCCGTCGAGCGGGGGGCATTGTCTGAGAAATCCCGGCGGCGTCCTACTCTCCCAGGGGGCTACCCCCCAAGTACCATCGGCGCTGGCGGGCTTAACTGCCGTGTTCGGAATGGGAACGGGTGTCTCTCCGCCGCCATGGCCACCGGAAACTGTGCGCCCTCGGGCTCGAGGTCCCGACCACCGGGGTCGGCCTCAGAGCCCGGTGTGACCGAGATCGGTCACCCTGAGCGTTCCATAGCGAGCACGAGCAAGTTTCCAAGCCCTCGGCCGATTAGTACCGGTCAGCTGAATGCGTTACCGCACGTACACTTCCGGCCTATCAACGTGGTCGTCTGGCCACGGGCCTTACCAGGTTAACCCTGTGGGAGATTTCATCTTGGAACGAGCTTCGCGCTTAGATGCTTTCAGCGCTTATCCCACCCGAAGGTCGCTAATCAGCGGTGCCCTTGGCAGGACAACTGACACACGAGAGCTTCGTCCATCCCGGTCCTCTCGTACTAGGGATAGCCTTCCTCAAATCTCCTACGGCTGCATCGGATAGGGACCGAACTGTCTCACGACGTTCTAAACCCAGCTCGCGTACCGCTTTAATGGGCGAACAGCCCAACCCTTGGGACCGGCTTCAGCCCCAGGATGCGACGAGCCGACATCGAGGTGCCAAACCTTCCCGTCGATATGGACTCTTGGGGAAGATGAGCCTGTTATCCCCGGGGTACCTTTTATCCGTTGAGCAACGGCGCTTCCACAAGCAACCGCTGGATCACTATGCCCTGCTTTCGCACCTGCTCGACTTGTAGGTCTCGCAGTCAAGCTCCCTTGTGCCATTGCACTCGACGGCTGATTGCCAACCAGCCTGAGGGAACCTTTGGGCGCCTCCGTTACACTTTAGGAGGCGACCGCCCCAGTCAAACTACCCACCTGACGCTGTCCCTGATCCGGATAACGGACCGAGGTTAGGGTTCCGGCACATAAAGGGTGGTATTTCAAGGTTGACTCCACACTGGCTGGCGCCAATGCTTCAAAGTCTCCCACCTATCCTACACAATATGAACTAAAACTCAACAGCAAGCTGTAGTAAAGGTCCACGGGGTCTTTCCGTCCTGATGCAGCTAACGAGCATCTTTACTCGTACTTCAATTTCGCCGGGTCTGTGGTTGAGACAGTAGGAAAGTCGTTACGCCATTCGTGCAGGTCGGAACTTACCCGACAAGGAATTTCGCTACCTTAGGACCGTTATAGTTACGGCCGCCGTTTACCGGGGCTTAGGTTCAGAGCTTCGCCCGAGGGCTAACCCTTCCCCGTAACCTTCCGGCACCGGGCAGGCGTCAGAGCGTATACATCGTCTTACGACTTCGCACGCTCCTGTGTTTTTAGTAAACAGTCGCTTTCCCCTATTCTCTGCGGCCTCTTCAGACTCGGAACGCGAAGTTCGTCATCCTAGTGAGGCCCTCCTTCTCCCGAAGTTACGGAGGTATTTTGCCGAGTTCCTTAACCACAGTTCTCCCGATCGCCTTGGTATTCTCTACCCGCCCACCTGTGTCGGTTTGGGGTACGGGTTCCGCGTCAGCTCGCTAGAAGCTTTTCTCGGCAGCATGGGATCAGTGACTTCGCCTGGTGTGGCTCGGCATCGCGTCTCAGGGTTGATGAGGTCCGGATTTGCCTGGACCTCCCCCTACACGCTTACCCCAGGACAACCAACGCCTGGGCTCACCTACCCTCCTGCGTCCCTCCTTCGCTTTCCGCCACCGGGTCGGTCGGTTCGCCCCGAAGGACAGCCCCTTAGGACACCGGTATTGGAATGGGCGCGGACACGGAAGTACTGGAATATCAACCAGTTGTGCATCGACTACGCCTCTCGGCCTCGCCTTAGCTCCCGACTTACCCTGGGAGGATTAGCCTTCCCCAGGAACCCTTGGGCTTACGGCGGAGGGGTTTCTCACCCCTCTCTCGCTACTCATACCAACATTCTCACTCGACCACGCTCCACGACGGTTTCCACCGCCGCTTCTCAGCAGGATCGACGCTCCCCTACCACTCCCACTCCGTCACTCCCGAATCGAAATTCAG